>Ga0265323_10000004_pt1 | contig 197761 bp, 165 predicted proteins | sample 41225metaG_FD_193580 | JGI IMG/M metagenome (GOLD analysis project Ga0265323, IMG submission 193580) | Rhizosphere microbial communities from Carex aquatilis grown in University of Washington, Seatle, WA, United States - 4-12-25 metaG | ecosystem: Host-associated > Plants > Roots >...
GAGCCCGCGCACCGTCGGGCTGTCGTCCGGATCCACGCGCCGGGTTGCAGCATCATCCGGGGGATCGGAGCGCTGGCTCGAATTCTCGCCGGGATTGGCGGGATCGATCGGGGTATCGTCGCTGGCCACGACCGAGATAACTGAGGGCGACCCGCTGTGCCTTCAACGAAAAATGGCCCCCGGCCATTTTTCTATGGCAGACCGGAGGTCCGACGGTCTGCCATGCCATCAGCCGCCCGGCGCGGCCGCACGCCAACGCAATACGAGCCGGAATCCCACCTGGTTCGACGGCGATGCGTCGCTGCTGACCTGCGTCCGCCACGTCACGCGGCAGTTTGCCGCCTTGGACTGCCACGAGCCGCCGCGCAAAAACCGGTCCTGACACCATTCCGAGACGTTGCCATGCATGTCGTACAGCCCCCAGGCGTTCGGCTGGTAGGAACCCACCGGCCTCGGGCTTCCGCCGGCGGCGCGGTTGTAGTTGGCCAGCGGGTCGAGCGCGGCATCTGTATCGATATTGCTGATACTCTTCCCGTTGTTGAATGCGGTCTGGGTTCCCGCCCTGCACGCGTACTCCCATTCGTCCTCGCCCGGCAGGTCGGCCAGAAGCGCGCCTCCCCACTTCGCGCCGAGCGTGTGATTCAGCCGGGCCAGAAAGCCCTTGTTCCCCGCAACCGTCTGCCAGTCGACCTGGTCGATCGGCCACGACGGATTGCCCCGCCAGTAGCTTGGGCTGCGCGGCATGACGCGCGTGAACTGGGCCTGGGTCACTTCGTAGATCCCGATGTAGAACGGCTTGTCGATCGTCACGCGGTCCGGCGGCAGCTCGTTCGTCCGGCGCCCCGGCTCCTCCCGCGGCGCGCCGTGCACGAACGACCCGGGGTCGATCCGCAGCAGCCGCAGGCTCGTCGAGGCATCCAGGGGAAGATCGATCGCCGGCGGGAGATGATCCGGATCAACCACCGCGTCGTCTTTCAAGGCGTAGCTGAAGGCCGTGCGCGCGCGCCACTGCCCCGGGGTGAGGTTCTTCTCGTCGATCAGCGCCTCGGCGAGGACCTTCTCCCCGGCGCCCTTCTCCCCGGCCAGCGAATCACGCAGCCATTGGCCTTCCGCCTGCACGACCACTCCTGCGGCGATCAGGGGTTTCACCTTCTCGAGGAACGGATCCTTGGGGCGCGGATAGAGCTCCGTCTGCTTCCGCCAGTCCTCCAGCGTGAGTGACTTCTGCTCGATGAGTCTGGACGCAAGCGCCTTTTCCTCCGCGCCCTTGCCCCCGGCCATCGCCGCCACCAGCCAGCCGAACTCCTTTTCGCGGATGATTCCCGCGGCCAGCAGGGGCCGCAGCCGCGCCACGGTTTCGTTGCCCGGCGGCACCAACCCGCTGTAGCTGCGCCACTCCTCAGGCGTGAGCGTGTGCTGCTCGGCCAGTCTCGCGGCGAGCGATCGTTCGTATTCGCCCTGGCCGCCGCGCAACGCGGTCCCCAACGCCTCGCCCTCCGCGGCGGTCAGCTTCCCCGACTCCACCAGTTCCTCGACGGCCGTCTTGTGAAGAACCGCCTCTGCCGGCTTGACCGGCTCTTGCGGGTTCGCAGGCGCAGTTCCATGCACCGCCGTTCCCTGGGGCCGCTTCAGCTGCCAATACGTCGCCGCAGCGGCTGCGACGAGCACGGCACCGGCAATCGCGGCCAACCGTGTCCATCGGGCCTTCGAGCGTCCCTGCGCCGCAGCCCCCGGTCGGACAACCGATCTTCCCTCCAGCATCTCGCGCAAGGCCTGGGCAGTCGGAGGCCGGTCCGCCGCCTCCTTCGCCAGGCACGCCGCCACCGTCTTCTCCCAATCCTGCGGAATCGGCTTGCCGCTGCGCCCGAGTTCCTTGCGCCGCTCGGTCATGGTGGGCGGCACCTTCATCAAGGTCTGGTCGCGGATCGCACCGCGAAAAAACGGCGGATCGCCGGTCAACAGGTCGTAGATGGTCGCGCCGATGCTGTAGATGTCGTCCGCCGGCACGGCCCGCTCGCCCATCGTCTGCTGCGGGCTCATGTAGGGCGGCGTCCCCGCGGCGTTCTTCGTCACGCGGTTCACCGTGTCGGCCACGGTGCGGCCGATCCCGAAATCGCCCACCTTCAATTCGCCGCGCTCGTTGATCATCAGGTTCGCCGGCTTGATGTCCCGGTGGACGACCTTCTGGCGGTGCGCGTAATCCATCGCCTCGCACAGTTGCGAGATCCACCGCTTGACGTCGTCGGGCTCGAAGAACCCCGCCTGATTCGGCGGCGGAACGCCCAGGCGGCGCGCCTCCGCCTCGGCCAGCTTCTTCAACCGGTGGAGGTTCACGCCATTGACGTACTCCATCGAGATCGCGAAGATGCGCCCGTTGGTCTCGAAACTGAACGTCTTGATGATGTTCGGATGTGAAAGGTCGCGGTTGATGATGACCTCGCCCTTGAGCTCCTTCAGCGCGTCAGCCTCGCTCGTCATCTCCTCGCGCAGAAACTTGAGCGCCACCCTGGAGTTCAACTCCTGATCGAGCGCCAGCCAGACAACGCCCATGCCCCCCTTGCCAAGCTCGCCCTGGAGTTCGTAGCGGTTGAACACGATCTCCTTCTTCGGCGTGCGCATCGTCGGCGTGTCGCCGTCATCCCGGGATGTCCGTTGGGTGGGGATGTTTTCGTCCATCGGGGAAGGGATCGGTGTTCGCAGCGAAAATCAACCGTGACATTACATTTGCGGGCAAGATGGGGCAAGCCGCCATTTGCTCCAGTCCGAACCGGCGGTCGGCGGCAGGTTTTGCGTTGCGCTGACAGCGGATTCCGCGCCATGCTTCCGCACGCGCCCTGCAGATGAATGCCTGGATCGAGACTCCCGCCGGCAAACAAATTGCCATTGAAGCCAACTGCTACTTCGGCCGCGCCCAAAGCAACACGGTGCGCCTCGAGGCAATGGGCGCCTCACGCCGCCACGCGCACATCCACGCCCAGCAGTCGGAGGATCGCACCGAATTCTGGCTGGCCGACCTCGGGAGCACCAACGGCACCTTGTGCAATGGCAAGCGCATCACAATCCCGCACCGGCTGAAGGATGGCGACATCGTCAACATCCTGGGCGAGAGCTTTGTCTTTCGCCTGGAGAAGGGGGCGATGTCTCCGTTCGACAGCATGGACGCTCCGTCCACGGTCGCCCTGCTGGCCAGGCCGGTCTGCTGGCTGCTCATGGTGGACATCAAACGCTACACCAGTCTGAGCCGGCAACTGGACACCAATTCACTCAGCCTGAAGATTGGCACTTGGCTGCGCCACAACCGTGACGCGATCGAATCCGCCGGCGGCGTGGTCGACAAATTCCTGGGTGACGCGATCTTCGCCTATTGGAAGAACAACGCGGAGGCGCCTGCGCTCGTCAGCCGCGCTTTGCAGCAACTCATGGTGTTGCAGCAGCAGCGCGATCCCGACTTTCGCATCGTGCTGCACCATGCCGCCACGACCCTCGAAGGCGGCGCCGGCGGCGCGAACAATTTGTCCGGGCCCGAGATCATCTACACGTTCCGGCTCGAAAAGGTCTGCTCGGGACTCGGCACCGACACAATCGTCAGCTCCGCTGCAGCCGCGGTGCTGCCCGCCCCGTGGACGTGCGAGTCGATGGGCCGCCATCCGCTCGACGGCTTCCCCGGCACCCACGAAGTGTTCCAGCTCGTCACCTGAACGTCAAAAACGGCCCCAGTTGCAGAAGCCGCGGGGGAAGCCGGCCTCATCACGCGATCCGGCGGCGCGAGATCACGGGCGCAGGAACGCCTCCCACACCTTGGCGACCCAAGACCGCTTCCTTCCGGCACCCGCCGCGGACCCCGCCGTTTCCGCGGCCTCAATCTCACGAACCACCTCGTGGGCCGTCGGATAATGAATCGCGGAGCGCTTCTTTTGAGGCCGGGGCCGTGCGGTCGGCGCAGTTGACTGGGCTGGGCGCGCTCCCTCGGTTGCCTGAGGCGTCGGAGAGGCCGCCGAGTCCCGCAGCGATGGCGGCGGAGGCGCAGGCGGGGGCGGCGGAGAAAGCATTGCAGGCACACTCGCGGCTGCATGGGGTGCTGATGATGCGGATGCGACCGGGGTCGCCGGCGGGATCGGCATGACCGGAGCCGCGGGCTGGATCGTTGGAGCGGGAGTTGCGGGCGGGCAAACGACCGCAGGCACCACAGCCGGGCTCGGAGAAGGTTGCGCCGCAGGCACGCTTGCTGCGGTCGCCACAGGAAGAGGCGGCGCCGGGGGCGGAACGACAGGGACGCTCTCGACGACGGGCACCACGGCCGGCACGACCACAACCGGCTTCTCGGGCAGAATCGGGGCAACGGGAGCTTTCGGCGTCTCCTGCAGAACGGGCGCTGCTGGCAGGACCGGCGCAACTGGAACTGCGGGCGCGCTCGCGACGATCGGCGCAGCAACCGGGCTTGGCGAAGGCTGCGTTGCCGCTGCACTCACGACAGCCGGCACTGCAGGCGGGATCGGCGGAGTCTGCGCTGCAGGCATGTTCACTGCGACCGGCGCCGCCGGTGGAGCGGGCGGAGGCAGCTTCCCGGGCAATGTCGGCACAACGGGAGATTCCGGCACGCTTTCCTGAACCGGCGCTGCCGGCGGGACGGGCTTCAACGAAACTTCAGAAACACTCACCACAGCAGATGGCGCTGGCGGAGTCGGAGCCGCAGGCACGCTCACCACGGCAGGCGGGGGCGCCGGTGGCGGAACGACTCGGACGCTCGCGACGACGACAGCCGCAACCGGCTTCTCGGGCAGAATCGGAGCAATCGGAGCTTTCGCCGGCGCAGGTGCAGGCGGCACAGCCGCTGCTCCTGCCCGACTGTGGATAATCAAAGGCACCGGCGGAATCGATGGCTGCGGCGGTGGAAACACAGAGGTGCTCGCTACGGCCGGCATCGCTGGCGGGGCGGCTGGTGGCGGAAATGCTGACGCGCTTGCGACAACTGGCGCAGGCGGGGTCGCCGGTGGCGGACTCGCAGAGATGCCCGCGGCGGCCGATGTCGCAGGCGTCGAAGCCGGAACCACGTTATGGGGAGATCGCGACCAAATCCGGAGCAGGCTCTTCTCGCGCGGGGGCTTTTCGGGCCCCGGTTTGGAGCCGCCGGATGGGGATGACCGGCTGGGTTCAACCGCGGCAAGTGGGTGCGCCACGATCCCTTGTTCGGGCGGCACAGCCTTGACCGCGGAGTGTGCCTCCGCCTCGGGCTTGCCGACCGCAAGTCCGAGCAGGCGCGCAATTTCTCCCGCACTCGACGGACGCTGCGAAGCATCTTTGGCGAGACACGCAGCAACGGTCGTCTCCCACTCCTGGGGAATCGCTTGCTCGCCGCCAGCCGCCTCCGACCGCCGCGCAGCCATCGGCGGAACCTTCACCGTGCGAATATGAGACGCGACGTCGCCTGACCGGAACGGCGGCTTGCCCGTGAGCAACTCGTAGATGATCGCGCCAAGGGCATAAAGGTCATCCGCCACGGACGGACGGACGCCGTCGAGTTGCTGCGGGCTCAGATAGAAAATCGTCCCGCCGCTGTCGCCGGGCTCGCTCGTCAGACCGATGCGTGCAGCTCTCAGGCTGCTTGCGATGCCAAAGTCGATGATCTTGGCCGTGCCTTCCGGCGTCACCATGATGTTCGACGGTCTGAGATCGCCATGCACGATGTCCGCGGTCCGGTGCGCATGGTCAAGCGCAAGGCACAGCTGCCCGACCAGCGGCGCGAGCGCAGCGACGGAGAACACACCGCCGGGTTGGGCCAGCCGCTTTCGCTCCAGTGTTTCCCCTTCGACGAACTCCATCGATATTGTGGAATACCGGTGGTCGCGCATGAAGTCGTGGATGCGCGCGATATGATCATCTGCCAGCCGGCGGGCGCGCGCCGTTTCCTGCCGGAGGTTTTCCACGGTCACAGCGCTGCGCGTGATCGCGTCATCGAGAAACTTCAGCGCAACCGACTCGTCCAACAAATCGTCGTGCGCACGCCAGACCACACCGGTCCCGCCGCGGCCCAGCAGGTTTTCAAGCGTGTAGCGGTCGAACAACACCCAGCCGGAAGCCAGCATGTTGATCGCCTCGCCCGGTTCAGCTTCAGCCGGGGTCTCGGCGGAATCGTACCGGGGCACGTTGTCGTCGACCATGAACATTGAATCTCAGGGTGCTCCCGCCTTCAATTCAATGAAAAACTCCTCATGCGGGCGTCGGCGGACCGCTCCCCTGCGCGGAAATCCTGAGCAACTCGATGGCCTCGATCGGCGTGGTCGTGTAGGTCTTGCTGTCGGCAGTCAGCAGGAGCTCAAGTCCGCCGCCACAGAAGAGATGCCCCGGCTTGATCATCCGGGACTGGCCGAAAACGCAGCCCTGAATCTGCACGTCTCCGCTCGGGCGATCGGCGCGATCGGTCGTCAGCCGCGCCGTGTGCGCCCCGGTCATCAGAAACAGATACCGCGTGTTCTGCGTGCGCACAAGGAGGCGATCGCCCGCTGCAAGCCGCCCCAATTCGAGTTCGTCGCCAATCCATTTCCCGGCAGCATGCAGGAAAGCCACGACATCAGGGGCATCAGGCCGGTGCATGATCAGGCGGCATCGTTCCCAGCGCGGCAGGGCCGCAACACGGTCTCGGTCGTCGTCGCATTCATTCTTCTGCTTCCGATTGGAGTGTCGGCGAGAGTCGCAGGATATGCGGGCTAGGACACACGCAACTCGTAGCTCAGATCGCCGATGCGGAGCTGATGGAGTGGCTGGAGCGGCACCACATCCCCCGCGGTCCGCGGTCGGCCATCGAGCGCAATCGCGCTTTTGCCCTCCACGGGCACTTCCAGCCAGAAACCGTCCCTCCAATGGTGAAAGCGCGCCGCCAGCGGAGGAATGCCGGGCGCGTCCAACACCACGGCAGACTGCACGTCGGAGCCGACAACCGCCTCGGAAAAAATCCAGACCGCAGCCACGCGCACGTCGCGGCAGGACACCGGGCGGAAGCGCAGACAACCGAGCGGTCGCTGCGACAGCACCAGCGTCGGTTGCGTCGACAGCGTTGCGTTCGGCGGCGTCAAGGGGCCGCCCGGTGCAACCGCGGGCAGCTGCACGACGGCAAGCTCGTAGCCGGACTGGCCGAGCTTGATCCGGCGCTCCTTTGTAAAGTCGACCGCAACGGGCGCCGCAACCGCCTGTCCGTCCAGGATCGTCCCGTTCGTGCTGGCCTTGAACTTGCCATCGTCGAGAAGCTCGCCGTCGAGAAGCAGGATTTGATTGCCCTTGAGAAACAGGGTGGTGTTGACCCGGCTGATCGTCTCGGTCTTCTGGCGGTTCTCAGGATTCTCCGGGAAGAAACACGTAACGAAATCCACGGACGCGAGCCGCCTGCCCAGAAGAAAGCGCGACCGGGCTACAAAATGAACGGGCGGACCCGGCGCGGGACCCGCGCCTTCCGCCTGTCGCGGGAGAAGCTGCAAGAACACCCCGGGCACCGGCCGGGACGCTGGCGACGATCTTCCCCCGATCTTCGACACGCTGGAAAAGGGCGCCGTCGAAACTCGTGGCGCATCCGGCGAAACGGGAGTCTCGGCCGCGGGCGCCGGGGCCTGCGCACGAGGGGGGACGGCGGGTGGCGCAGCTGGAGCCGGTGTCGCGACGGACGCAGCTTCGGCGGCCACCACCTCCGGCTGCGGGATGGTCGCCTTGCCCACCGCAGGCTCGCCTGCCTTCTCCGGCGGAATCGCAACGGCGGGCGGCGCGGCGGGCGCGATGGGAACGACTTCCCGCATCCTGGGTGGCGGAGGAGACCGCGGTGCGACGCGCAGGAGGATGCGGGCGGAGGCCTGGCCGCAGGTGTCACTGGCCGTGACGGTGATTGTGAATTCACCCGCGCTTGTGGGAACGCCTGCGATTTGTCCGCGGGCCGCGTCAAATTTCAGGCCGGCGGGCAGGCCCACGACCTCAACCGCCGCCTCTTTCGGCCAGACAGCCACCGCACAGGCGACCACACCGCCCTCGACGGCCGCGGCTTCGGCCGGGGCAACGACCATGGGTGGAGGCCGGGCAGGCACCGCTGCGGGAGCCTCGGGCTTGGGTGCCGGGGCGGCACTGGCCTCCTTGTCGGCAATGTCCGCTTCAATGTCGTCATACCACTGGCGCAAATTCTCATCCGGCTGTTGCTCCAGGAGCCCGGCCGCCTCTTTCAGCCGGTTGCGGCAACGACCGATCTGACGGGCCTGCAAATAGTCGCAGGCCTCGCCGAGCAACCGCCAGATGTGGTGCGCCTGCAGATGCGCTTCGAGCGCCGGCTGCAGTGCCTCGAGCTGTTTGAGCAGCGCAAGGTTCTTGAGACGCACCGGCTTGGGCTGGTCGGAGCCTGTCCGCTGCTCGTAAAGTGCGCGGCGCTGCGCGCAGGCCTCGCGCCATTCGGCTTCACCAGCCTCACGTCCGACTGCCAGGCGGTTGGTCAGCTCCTCAGGCGGTTCCGGAAGGTAGCTGGCATGGCGCAGGCTGAATTCGCCCGGGCCGCCAGCCGGCTCGCCGGCAGGCGGCACAAGGGGATGATCGCCGGGTGCCATCGGAGTCGGAAAGGGCTAGTGGCCGAACGGCGCGCCCGGGCCGCCGACGCTCTGCGTGATTTCCTTCTGGATCCGGGAGGGATCGGATCGGAGCCCCACGTTTCGCACCATCAGTGTGTAGCGCTGCGCTCCCAGCCGGTCCGCAAGCTTGAGTTTCACCTGACGGAAAGTGACCTCGTCGAACAACACCTCGCCGATCTTCACGTTGTCACTCAGGCTGTAGCTCTCCAGCTTGCTCGCGCTCGCGCGATCAACCTCCTCGGTGAACGTTAGCGTGAGTACGGATCCATCATCGGACGCCTTTACTTCTGAAATCCCGAGAATGTTCATGAGCGCAATAACGAAGCCGGGGCCGGTAAAGGGTTTGGACGTGTAACCGGAGGTCGGGATTGTATTGCCGACAAAGTCCGACAAGCCGCTGACGGTAAGCCGGTAGCGTTTCATCTCCTGCAGCGGCTGGTCCAGCTGCAGAAACACAGTCTTGGCATCGCCGGGCTTCGGAATCACCTGAGCGATCTTGATCGCCGGATCGTCGAGCCGGTAATGGTCGGCGTCCTTCACGGTGGCAAGGTCGAGCGCTTCGTTGAAAACCAAGGTCAAACGCAAACCGTCTCCACGCACCTGCACGTCGCCGATGACTGGCGGTTCGATGTCCGGCTTGCCCGTATAATTGAATTTCACCGAGGTGCCTGCGGCGATCTTGTTCGGAGGTGTCGCCCGGTCTTCGATTCCGATCACCTTGAGTGTGTATTCTTTGCCGTTGGCAAGCGCGGGCACGCGAAGCTGGACCGTGCTCGCGTCATCCAACAGGCGGGCGGAAACTGCGGTGACGTCGGGCGCGTCCTGCGTGGCGATCACATAGTTTCCAGGAGTCTCGGCCGAACCCTTCTGCACCGGCTCGCTGAACACCACATCGAGCTCCACCTGCGTGCGGTCGGCCTTGGTGTCCGCAATCTTTGGCGGAATGATGTCGATATACGGGAACTCGATGACGACCGGATCCCGGATGCTGTTCGGCCGCCGGGCGCGATCCGTGACGCCGCTAAACGTCATGGTGTAGCGTTCTCCGTTCTTGAAGGGATTGTTGGCCGTCAGGATCAACGTGTCCGGCTCGCCGGCGGAAAGCTCGGCCTTGGTGATCAAATACCCGGGAATGTTGAAGTTGGCGGGCGCCGTGGAGAACCGCTCGTCCAGCGGCTCGTTGAATTTCAGGATGATCTTGTGCGAGTCGGCCCCGTCGGCCGAGGGATCGCCACTGAGCTTTGGCGGCAGCGTGTCGATGTAGCGGACCCTCGCCTGGTCATCCACCGCGCCAACGTGCCCCGACCGGTCTCCGACCCCGCGGACCGTGAGCGTGTAGTCCTTGGCGTCCGACAGACGCTCGGTCCTCAGCAACACGCGGCTCCGGTCGGCAGGATCCGCGGCGGCGTCGAGAATCTCAACACGCTCGCCGTCAGCGTCCTTGAGCTGGAAATTGCGCTTCGGCGCGATTACGGGCGGCTTGGGCGCCGTCCGCGCTGCCTTCTCTTCAGCCGAATAGAACGTCGCGGGATCCAACGCCTTCGAAAAGCGCACCAGCACCTGGTTCGGGGTGTTCTCCGCCGTGGCCTCCAACAGTTTCGGAGGTGTCTTGTCCGAGAACACTCCGCCCACGATCAGGGCCAGAACGGCGACAGCGGCAATTCCGCCGCCAACGAGAGCGAACTTTCCCTTCGGGGCAACGCGTGCCTTCAACTGGTCCACCACCGGCACCGGAGTGCACGGTGCGCCATCCGGGCCGGTCTCGGCCTCCGGCAGCCCCAGGACGTTGTCGGCGACGATTGGCGCGGTGTCGGCGGCCGTCTCGTTTCCGTCGATCAGGACGCAAAGACGCTTCCCGGCCGGCGTCTTGACCAGCACGTATGCGCCGGGCTTTTTCGAAGGATCCGGGAATCGCAATGCCGCGCGCAATTCCTTTTCGAACGCCGATGTCGATGTTTCGGTGGGATGCGCCTTGGCGTAGAATCCCTCCGCGGCCGCAGCCAGCCGGCGCAATTCCGATGGAGGAATGTAGCGCGGCACGGAGACCGCCTCTGCAGACAGCGTCTTGCCGCCGACTGTCACGGTCTTGAGCCGGCCTTTTGCGTCGAGCGCCCGCGCTCCAATGAACTCCGTCAACGGCTCCTTGTTCTTCTGGAGGAGTTCGAGAGCCTGCGCCTGGAGCCCGGCCCACGGCGTCGCCCTCGCCTCGAGGCGCTCGGCGATTGATGCGCCGGGCGCGATCCCCCTGCCGGGCAGCAGCGGAAGCGACGAATTTTGTTTCAGTTCGCAGCCCCAGAGGATGCAAAGCTTCCGGTCGTTCGGCGGACCATAGAGCCAGTACGCATCGGGCTCCTCGTTTGGATCGGGCAGGCGGAACGACGTGCGCAGTTCCCGTTCGTGCGGCGTGATCTTCTCGACCGCTTCAGGATCGGCCTTCTGCAGAAACTCGACGGCTGCGGCCTTGAATGCCGCGATCTCCGCCCGGGACAGATGCTTCATCCGCACAAAGTCAGGCGCGGCGCGGCCTTCGAAATCATACTCAATCTTCGGCGGCTTGACCTGGGGGCCGGTGAGTTGGGCCGGGACCAGAAATCGCGTCAGCAGATCCTTGCGGGAAAAGAGCGCCCGATAGACCTCCCGCTGCAGATAGGTGCCGAGGCTGTCGGGCGTCCGGTAGAGAAAGTAGGGTTTCCGCAGCTCACGGTTCTGCGGAATGAGATCCAATCGGGTGGTGGAGTCCATCGGACAAGGCGGTTGATCAGGCGGTGACGACCCGGGCGCGGAGCGCGACGCGGGTTTTGGGTTGGGAAACATCTCGCACGACCCAGCTGAGCGGGCTTTGCACGAGGAAACGGTTTCCGGAGAGTGAATCCACGGCCTCCATGGCATCGGGATCAAAACGCTGCCCGGGGTAGACGTGCCCGAGGCGCAGCGCGACCTGTGCCTCTCCCAGTCTGCGGTTGAGTGCGCTGAGCCAGGCGGCCGCTGCGCTCAACTGTGCATTCGGATCGGTCGCGAAATCGGCCGCGAGCGCGGCGAGCAGCGCCTCTCCGACGCGACGCAGGCGGACGGCCCACTCGCCGAGGTCGCGCACTCCGGCCTGCCCCAATTCCCCGTCCAACGCCGCAAGCTCGGCCCAGGCGGCCGCCTTTGCGGCGGACGCCGGCTGTTGAAGCCACCACTCGTGCCAGCGGAGGGAATCCCCGTCGCCGTCAAACCACGGATCGGCCGCGGGCGCGTCAAATGCAGGATCGGAGCCAGACATGCGAACAACGAAAGATGATGGCCTCAGGCAAGATTCTCGATCTCCAACTTCGGATCATCGAGCCAGTAGCTTTCTTCCAGCATCGTATTGAGCCGCAGGTGAACTTCGTTGGGATCGATTGGCGGAGAATGGCGCCCGGCGTCGGCTTCACCCCGGGCGGTCGGCACCGGTTTCACCTCCACCAACTCGAGGCGTTCGCCATGCCCCCGCTCGGAAACCCAGCGGAGCTTGACCGAGGCATGGATGTCCCGCACGGGCACCTGGAACTGCGGTTCCCACGAAAGCTCGTAAACCGGATCGGGCCGGACATCGGTCATCCGGGCGATCTGCCGCCCGATCCGGCAATTGAGCGGCAGCAGGAACGTCTTCTCGATGCTGATGCGGTCGCTCTCACCGCCATCCGGCGGATACTCGCGAGGACTGAACAGGAGGTTCTTCCGGTCGTAGAACTCATCGGGCATCCCGGTCTTGCTGACGATTCCCCAGTAGAACTGCCGGGAAAGCCCGAGCTCCCGGTCATCGGCGATTGAAACGCCATCAATCACGCCGTTGCAGATGTCCTGGTAGAGGGCGGCGCCGACCACGGTGCACGTCTTCGCGTCGAGGATGCGTCCCCCGTCGAACGAACTGAACGGATACCAGGAGCCGGCCGGGAAGTTCTTCACCTGGATGATGCGCTGCGGAAGCAACGGGAACGATTCGACGATCAGCTGTCGGACGCGCGGCAGCTCGGAGGGCTTGCCGGAAACGATGACCAGCTGGCAGTTGAACTGGCCGACCAGCCCGGCCAGCGAGTTGAACATGTCGCGGAACACCTCGTCGATGCACTGCTCGACCGCAGCCCGGTCGCATTTGAGCGCTGTGTTCTCGTAGGGAAACACGAGCCCGCGCCAGGCCGCGCCCCGGCGGGTCTTGCGGCGGATCGTGGCGGTCACCAGGTCGTTGAGATCCTTGGTGATCGTCGGATCCGCAAAATCGGCGACGGCCAGCGGCTCCCAGGCGGTGGCGCCGCCGGTGCTTCCAAGGCGGGCGAGGAGTGCGTTGGCGAGCGGGATGAAAACCAGCCGCATGACGCGGGCCAGCTTCTGCGAGGCGCGCGGATCGACGTTGGAAAACTCGTTGTGCGCGGGATTCTTGAACAGGCGCAGCAGCCATTCCCGGCCCTCGGGATTCTGGGCAAAGACATCGCCCGCCGCGCGGATCCAGGCGGGGAGGATGACCCGCTCGATGATGCGCTTGACGAGCTGGTCACCCGCGATGCGGGTGCCGTGGCGGAGTAGCAGGCGCGGGAGAAGCACGCTGGCATTCTCCGCCCCGACCACCGCCTGCTTCTCGGCCCCCTTGAGCCGGTACTCGATGATCGACAGGTCGGTCGTGCCGCCGCCGATGTCGATGTTCATCACGACGGCCCGGTTGTCGGCCCCGAAGAGCTGGAACCAGCTCGCGCCGTTGTTCGCAAGCGTCTTGAAATCGGAATACAGGATCGGCAGCTGCGAAGCCACCGCTTCGTCGAGATTTTCCTGGGTCAACAGGAGCCGCTGGCCGCCGGGCGTTCCCGGAACCAGCGAAATCGGGCGGTGGTCTTCGAAGCGGGTGAGCGTGAAGAGATTGATCGCCCGCTGCCACTGCGCCAGGTACCGGCTGCGTTCCTCGTAGGTCCAGCCCGACGGGTAGGTCACCCGGACGTTTCGCAGCCGGCGCGGCAGGCTTTCGCGGCCCGTCGACCGGCGGTATTCAAGCGAATTGATCTGACGGTACGCCGCCTCGATGATCGAAAGCGCAAACCAGCAAACCGTGTCGCGGCGCGGATACGTCGGCCGCGAATTCGGGAACGGCATGCCCCGGAAATTCTCCTCGGACGGAGGCTGGTCGACGTCCCAGTCAACGCCGCCCGGGTCCATGAAATAGCGGATGAGGCCGCCGAGGTCGTCGAAGAAATTGGGCGGCTGCCGGTCGGTCGGATTGGGGATCTGCTTCCACACCGTGCCGCCGTCAAAGCCGAGCTGGCGTTCGTCCCACACGTACCGTTTGGGAGAACTGAGGAAGAACCGCGCGTCGCGATCGAGCGTGACGTTGGCCAGGATCTTGGCCGCGCCCTCAGGCGAAACGCCACCGCCGATGAGCGCCGGCGACAGCTCGACGAACGCGTGAGGCAGGTACTTCTTCCGCAGGAACATCTGGCGGTTGTGCTCGGGGGAGAAAAACGCCTTCCAGGCCTCCGAAACCTTCTCGTTGCTGAACGGCGGATCGTTTTGCGCGAAGATCGGCCGGTGCAGGAGCAGCCAGGAATCGATGATTGCGCAGCGGTCGTCGAGCACGCTGCCCATGCCGGCGCTCATGCCATAGTCGAACGGCGTGGCCCGGGGAATGAAACGCACGATGCGCACGCGGCGGCCAAAGTTGGCGCCGCCCGTATGCTGTCCCGGCGCCTCGAGCAGCAGCGCAATCGTTCGCGAGTTGCCCAGATCGACGATGAGATCGACGTCGATCGGATCGCGCCCATCGCTGCGCATCCAGTGGATCTCGAGGTTGATGTCGACGTCCTTGCCCTCCTTGTTCGGCAGATAGGTGAGCGGCATCAGCCGGTCGGTTCCGAAATCATCCTCGATCTGCGCCTCGTCGCTCGACGCGTAGGCGGACGGAACCCCCGTCTCCTCCTCGGGCCGCTGACTGTAGAGTTTGTCGTCGACGTCGAAAAGCAGCCCTCGTGACGGCAGTCCGAGGTTGGTCTCGATCACAAGTTTCATGACCGCAACGTCCTCGTCAGTCACCGGATCCTTTTCGATCGCATACTGGTACCGGATCCACCGGGTGAAATCGTCCCATTTCTGCCAGACATCGCGATTCGCAAGCGCGAAACTCTGCAGCCACACTTCGTCGCGCTTGGGCAACAGCTTCTTCAGCGGCACCGTGAAATACTGGTGGCCCGTGTTGGGAAAGACTCGGATGGGTTCCATGGCGGCCGGGGTTCAGGTGGCGCGGTGGCCGGGAATAAACTGCGGATGGGATTTCGCCGCGACTGAGATCAGCTCATTGTCGCCCGACTGGTCGGGCCGGGTGATCGGCACGACCTGACGGTCCGCCAGCGCAGCCAGGTGGCCGCGATCGCCGGCAAACGGCTCGATGAAATCACGGTAATAGCGGCAGGAGACGCCGCGAGGCACCGGCGGCAGCGCGCGCTCCGGATCCGGCACATCGTCGGCCGGTTCGTCGTCGACCCGCACCCGCGGCCCCGCCGGGCCGAAAACCACAAGGTTGCCGAGGTAGAGCGCAAGATGACGGCGCAGGTCAACTTCCTCCTCGCCCACCGCCTGGGCATATTGGCAGAGCCGCCGCAACCACACCGCCATGGTCTCCAGGTCCGGCTCGATCGACTCCGCGAGAGCGGTGAGCGTCTGGGTCAGCACCTCGCGGTCTCCCATTCCGATCCGGCTGATATCGGGTTCCTGGCAGCCGATCAACGCGGCCTTGGCATTGATCCACTGCTGGAGTTGCGCGCGAAGGTAGTCGACGTTGATGTCGAAGGGCGATCGCGGGATGGCCGTGAAATCGTCCGAGTTGACGTCGAGCAGGGTGCGCAACGCGTGGTTGATACCGATCATCTCGCGCTCCGAGGTCTCCGCCGTGGCCTTCTGCAGGAACTCGCGAAAACGCAGCAAGTGGTCGCGGCGCAGGTCGATCGGGCGCGGATTGGGAAACAGCTCGTGCTGCTGCATCAGCTCGCCGAGCGTGGCCAGCACATCCGCGGCCTTCCTCCCGAGAAGACCCACGCGGCCGCTTTCGTCCTGGACCGCGGCCTGCATCTGTTCCTTGAGCTTGTTGAAGAAGAAATCGGTGCCGCCGGTGCGCTTGTCGGCGATCATCGCCTCGAACGAGGCCGCGCTCACCGGGCTTCCGAACTGCGTCTTGAACGCGGCCTCGGCCTTGAGCGCGAGCACCATGTCCGCGAGATGGGCCTCGCGATCGGGGCGCACGGACCCGCGGGGCAGCGAATAGTAGTTGAGCGCAAGCGTCGTTGAAATCTCGGGATCAATGATCGGCCCGAGCCCGGAGAACTTCTTCGAGAGATTCGTGAAATCGTGGCCCTCGTTGAAGAAGTCGGCCCACCAGAGCAGGACGAAATTGAGCGGAAGCGGGCTCGGTCCGCGCGGATTGCGGTAGTAATCGGGCGCGCAATTTTTCCACCAGGCGTTGATGCCCTCGACCAGTTGCGCGCCGTTCGGCTTGTCGCGGTCGAGGTCCTGGAAAATGTTGAAGGAGTCGATGCTCAGGCGCTGGGCGTAGGTGCAGACAATCGAGGAGGTCTTGCCGCGTTTCAGAATCCGGAGGAAGAACTGGTACGGTTCGTCGCGCTCGCCGACGCCCTCTTCGCGGACGCCACGCCCCGACTTCAAGCGGTCCATGACCTCCAGGTCGATCTTGTCGCCGGACTGGCCGCCGCGCTCGACGCCCGGGAAGTCGAGGAGGTCGGCATAGCGAAGGAAATCCTTGAACGACGTGTCCGGCAGATTGGCCGGGTTGAGCGGCACAACCATTTCCCACACGAGCCCCTGAAGAATTCCGAAATGTTCGGGATCCTGCACGAGCTTGTTCGGCAGATGGCTCTCGGCGCCGATTGCGATGTAGTCGCCGCAATCGGCCCAGGCGATCGACGGCACGAGACGGTGAATGCGCAGGTCCTTCGGCCGCGGCCGGCCCGGCAGCGGCTTCAGATAGACCAGGTACGTCTCCATGTCCAGGAACAGCGCTGCCACCTCGAGCGAGCACAGGACCGGCTTGCCCTTCCATCGGTCCTGACTGCTCTTGAGGACGCGGAGCATCGCCCGATAATAGTCGGAGAGAACCTGATACCCGTCCCAAAGAATCTCCGCAGTAAACTCGTACGCAAGATCGGGGGAGAAATGGAGCGCGTTGCGCTGGGTCGGACCGTCGCCTCCCTCGCTCAGGATCGAATGCCGCAGCGTCTTCCAATTGGATTCGCCCGACTGCAGCTGGCGGAACCGCGGCAATTCGGCAAAGATCAGATCTTCAATCAGGTCGCAGAAATCGTGCAGGATCTCATACGCCTCGCGCGAGGACCGGGCGTCGGCGGCGACAGCCTGATCGCTGAAGCGCTGAAACACCTCGGTGAATTTCTCCCGGGTCCACGTGCGCGGATAACGCGGCGCCGGCCGGCCAGAGGCGTCGTCAGGGCCGGCAGCCCGAGGCCCGAAGCACTGGCTGTCATAGCCGCGCGCGATCGACTGCCACAGCTCGCGGGGCTTGACGAATTTGAGCTCCACCGGGTAGCGCACGTCCCGGATCTGATGCAGGCCCGAATCCGCCTTGGAGCTGCCGAGCACGAAGCGACTCAGGCAGGCCGAGGCATCCAGACCTGAATTGAAGGGATTCAACACGCAGGTGCCGTCGCGCAGCGTCAGGCTCTTCGCCGCGTTCTCCTCGGGCTTGAGAAAGAACGCCGGGCTGCCGCCCTCAAAATGCAGACCCGAATCCTTGCCGTCTTCAGCAAGGTCGCCGACAAATTTCACATTCGCGTCGATGTATTTCGCAACGAGCGTTGACTTCCCCGTTTGCGACGGGCCCCAAACTGCGACGCTTGGCCGGGGCTGGTTCAGCGCAGAGGCAAGCGTTTCGAGCTGCTTGGACACGCCGTACACCTGGTCGAGCCAGGCGCCTTGCGGCAGGGCGTATTTGCCGGTCCGCTGAAATCCATATTCCCAGTACCAATCGAGTGTTTCCCGACAAAATGAATGACTCTGGGCAACTCCCATAATCGCTTAATAACAAAGGGTTGGGGACATTCTCACAAGACCGACACAAACGTAGTTTGGTTTGACAGCAAATCATATATTGGCAAGTGCTAACGGGTAAAACCCCCTCCTATGAAAACTCTGATCCGTCTCGTTGGTGTGCTGATCGGCCTCGGCGCCGTCCGCACGATGCTCGCCCAGGCTCAGCCGCAGGCCCAGCAACCGGTTGAATTCGACAAGAGTGATCTGCTGACCGAGCAGCGCATCATGAAGGCGGACATTGAGGAGGCGAACTTCTACGTCGACCGCGGCATCAAGGCCGTCGGTTCGAACCTGCCGGAAGTTGCGAAGGTCTCCGTGCTGCGCGCCACCGGGCGCATCGCCAAGGTCGAGGAACTCATGAATGGGCATCCAGAGCGGATCGAACGGCTTGCCCTCGTGCTCTTCCAGTCGCGCGCCACAGTCCGCGCCGAACTGCAGAAGTCCTACAGAGTACTCCGCGACAGTTTCAGCGCGGTCGAATCCAGCATGTATGCACTGCGGCTCGACATGCTGCGCAAGGGAATCTTTGGCGAGGAACTAAAGCAGCAGGTCGCCGTGCTCAAGGCAGCGTCGGATGTGCTTCCGGAAATCGAAAAAAGTGATCCTGCGCGCGCCAAACAGATTCGCGACTTGATCGAGGAGATCAACCAGATGCTGGCCAACAACGATACAGCCGGAGCCAAGTCGAAGATCGCCGAGCTCAACACGCTGATGGCATCGGCTGGATACGGCGGGCGCGTCGACCAGGAGAAGGCAAAGATCAACGCCATGGCCGGCGGCACCGGCGGCGCCGAGAACACACCGCCCCCGGTGGTCGGCGGCACAAACTCCGGCGGTTCCCAAACTGCGACCCAGCCGGACGGCTCGACCGTGAAATCGTCGACCAACAGCGTCACGCTTCCCGACGGACGCAAGCAGGACACGGTTGTCAAGGAGACGAAACGTCCTGACGGCACCTCTCAAGTCGTCCGCACCGTGACCACAACCAATCCCGACGGATCAAAGGACGTCACCGAGACCACCGAGGAACGCGATGCGAATGGCAATGTGCTCTCCACCAAGACAGCCCAGTACACAGTGAAGCCCGACGGCACGCGGGTGGAAAAAGGCAGCGTGAAAGACGACGGCAAGAGCCTGACGATCACGGATTCCACGGGCAAGACGACCACGGTGCCGAAGTCATTCTTCCACGGCGGAAATGAAGGAATCGCCTACGACACGGTGTACGTGGGTGGTGAAGGTCAGACCTTGACGGCCGAGCGCGAAGTGAAGATCACCCTCAAACGCGATGATTCGGGCTCAATCACGGCCGAGCAGCATCCCGGCCGCGAGCGCGAATGGGCGTTTGTCATCGCCGAGGTGCCCGGTGCGCGCAAGTTCGACACCGATGGCATGGCCACCAGCCTCACCTTCCAGGACAACAAGCGGAAGACCGATTTCAAGATCGAGTCATGGAGCATCAAGAATCCGCAGGGACAGGAAGTCGGTCACTTCGGCGCGCAGAACCAGGTTGATTTCAAGTTCCCGGCGAGCGGCGCCTACACCCTGAGCGTGACCGGCGAGACCGACTGGGGAAACAAGTTTGCCGTCAGCGTCACGCTCAACGTGGCGCTGTAGCCGGGCGAGTCCGAAACATTCATGGAGATGCGACGCCCTCGTCGCATCCTGAAAGGCGCACGCGACGCGGGCGTCGCGTCTCCAGTACGCAGTCTGCAGGACCGGGCAATCCTCGGCGCAAACTGCGCCGCCTCACCGCCGCAGCAGTTTCCGCCAAAGGGCGGTTCTGGTCGCGAGGGCCTTCGCCGCCGGGTTCTCCACAAGCGCCAGCACCGCGGTGATGTTGTCGCGGCCCGACGCCTTCTTGGCGCCGTCAACAAGCCGCTGGACCGCGGGCCTGACGTCCGCCGGGAATCGGACTCCGGCCAGCAGTTCCGCAATCTCGCGGTCCCAGAGTCCGTCACTCAAGCCGTCGGAACAAAGCAGGAAAACATCGCCGGGCTGGATGCGTTCGGCTCCTGAGTCGGGCTGGAACAGATTGCTTGGGTCCCCGAGACTCTGGTCGATCTGGTTGCGGAGCGGATGCTGGCGGGCTTCGGCCTCGCTGATCCTGCCCTGCTGCCGCAACCGGCCGACCGGCGAATGATCGCGGCTGATCTGGCGGAGTCGTCCCTCGCGGAAAACGTAGATGCGGCTGTCGCCCGCCTGACCCCAGCATGCCTCGGCCCCGCCCCAAAAGCAAAGCAGTGAAAGCGTCGCCCCCATGCCATCGAACTCGGGCGCGGCAGCCTTGGCCTTGATCGCGGCATTTGCGGCGCGGATCGCCGCCAGGACCGCCTCGCGGGCCGTCCGCGCCTCGACAAGGGTGTCGCGTGTGCGGTTGAGTTCGCCGGAGATCAGGCTGACGGCCATCTGGCTCGCAACTTCGCCGGCGTTCGCTCCGCCAACACCGTCGCTCACAAGCAGGAGCGCCCGCTGACCTCCCGCCTCCAGACTCACGCGCAGGGGCGCAGGGCCGGGCTCCATGAAGCGGCATTCTCCGCCCAATCTCCCGATCCACCACGCGTCCTCATTGTTCGATCGACGCACGCCGATGTCGGTCAATCCATCAATATGCAGCGTGAGCTTGGGATCCATCGTGGGCAGGTGCCACGCAAGCTGACGGCTTGAGGGCCGTCGTTCAACTCTGTTTCCTGGTTTCTCGCCGCAGATATGGGTCTTGCCTCGGCAGCCCGGAAACGGCTAATCACTGCATCCAGCATCCTTCCCCATGACGACTCTCTCACGACCGCTTTCCGCGCACCGCACGTGCCCTGCCCTTGTCGCCAGTTTGACCCTCGCTGCGCTTGGACTCCTCGGAGGATGCGCAGGCCCGGTTGCGTTGACAACCAACCCGTCCGGCGCGATGGCCTACGTGGACGGCAAGTCGGTCGGCACAACCCCGGCGCAGGTGACGCTCGACGGCAACAAGCCGGTGTCGGTCGCGCTCAACCTGGAAGGCTACTTTCCCGAATCGTTCACCTATCAGCCCACCGGGGATCAGCACGAGATCGCCGTCCGGCTCGAGCCGAAGACGCTGACCAGGACGTATGACTTCGCCTCCAATCCCGACGGGGCCGCGGTCATCATCGACGGACAGCCGGCCGGCTCGACACCGGTCTCCGGCGCGCAAGTCATCTTCACACGCGACAGCAAGACCGAGCCCTGGCAGAACAAGACGCTGGTTGTATCCAAAACCAACTACGAAAGTGAAACCGTTCTGCTGGAGGCGGCGGCCGCCTCCGTGCCGACGGTCGGCCTGACCCTGCTGCGGGAGGACCGGATCTACACCGTCGTCGCCACGACCATGGAAGGCGCCGAGCTGAACGCGGAGGTCTCCCTCAACGGCACCGCGGTGGGCCAGACGCCCCTCAAGCTGCCGGTCACCTTCCAGAGGCCGGGAAAATCGTCGCCCTGGCCGCGGTTCAACCTCTCGGTCGTCGTGCCTGCAAAATATAAGTCCGAGAGCCGGGTGATCGACTATGCCGGCGGCACGTCGCTGGCGTTCAAGCTGCAGCCGATCACCGAGATCACGACCGCCTTCATTTATCCGACGCTGGTCATGACCCCCACCGGAGTCGCCTTCAAGGCCGCCCAGATCAATGCCATCGCGAGCCTGAATCCCCGCGAGCCCGTCGAGATTGTCAGCGATCTGAAGCCGGTGACCAGTTTCGTCCGGAAAGACCTGAAGGAATCCACCGCCACGCGCGCCGAGTCGGTGAACTCCTTCTGCGTCACGCCCGACGGACAGCATGTGCTCTTCAGCGTCACCGAGCACGACGACCAGGGAAACCTCTATTCCAACCTGTTCATCAAACAGACCGACGACGTCGCCAGCGGCGTGTCCCGTCTGACCCAGGGCCCCCGCTATTGGGACACCCTTCCCTCTATTGCCAACGACGGCAGCAATTACCTGGTGTTCGCCTCCAACCGCAGCGACCGCTCCAAGCCCGACATCTTCCGCGTCAACCTCATCGACAACCGGTTCTCCGGCGGGATCTCCCGGCTGACCAACGACACGCGCTTCAATTTCCGGCCGACGTATGGCGACAGCAACCGCCAGCTGTTCTATCTCTCGGTCGAGCCCAACTTTCCCCTCGCCGATTTCCAGGTGAGCAGCATCCGGTTCGACGGGTCGCTGCCGACCCAGCTGCCGATCAGCGCGCTCGAGATCAACAATACGTTCGCTGAAAAGATCTTCTTTGTGAAGGTCGACGAAGATTCCAAGAGACGGCAGATCTATTCGATCACGGCGGACGGAAAGCTGGAAACCGCCTTGGTCAACCAGGAGGATTTCAGGAAGAGCAACTGCTTCAATCCCGCGGTCAGCCCCGACGGCGCCCGCGTTTTGTTCGTCTCCGACGAGGGCGTGGACGATCAGGGCCGCCATCAAAACGACATCTACATGATCAACGCCGACGGCACCAATCTGCAGCGCCTCACGCAGAACGCCTCCGACGACATCATGCCGGCATGGTCGCCCGCGGAGGAAGGTGTGATCTTCTTCCTCTCGAATCGCGGCGGCGCCTACAACATCTGGCGCCTCAAGCTGACCACCGGCTCCAAATAGGACGCCTCGACCGGCGCCGGCGTCACATCTCGCCCCGGGGACCCGTTCATTCCGCAGTCCCATCATTCGCTCATCCTCATGGCTGGCACCCTCGCCCTCCTGCTCGATCCGACGTGCGTCGCGCTGAATCTGCGCAGCACCCGGCACGGCGCCGCGCTCCACGAAATCGCGCACCTGCTCGACGGCCGGCCTGAAGTGACGGATTTTCAGGGTTTCCTCGCCGAGCTGCTCGCCCGGGAGCGCCTCGACACGACGTGCCTCGGCAATCAGGTCGCCCTGCCCCACGCACGCACCGAGCACGTGGCGAAGATCGTCATGGCGGTCGGGCGCAGCGAGCCGGGAGTGCTCTTCGAAGACTGCGGCCAGACCGTCCGCCTCATTTTTGTCCTCGGCACGCCCCCGTCCAGCGCCGGCGAATACCTGCAGGTCGTCGGGACGCTCTGCCGGATCATCAAGGATCCCGCCAACTGCGAGGCCCTCATGACGGCGCCCACCGCGGCGGCGTTTGTCCGGACCCTGGTCGATCTCGAGGCGCGGGTGTTGGGGACCGCCTCCGGTCCGCGTTGCCACGGCTGACGGGCGCCGCAGTTGCCGTCGCCGCCATCCGTCCTTCGATCGGAAAATGGCGAAGCTATTTTCCCGTCACTGGATCTTTGCCGCCTCGCGCTCGAGCTGCGTCACCAGCCCGTCCATCTGGTCGACCACCGCCTGCACCGTCTCGCGCTGCGTGAGGTCGACGCCGGCCTTCTGGAGGAGCGCCACCGGCTGGTCGCTGCCGCCGCTGCGGAGCAGGTTGAGGTAGCGGCCGGTCGCCGCCGCGCGCTCCGCCGCGGAGCCGGTGTTCAGCGTCTTGAACAGCTGCGCCGAGGAGGCGAAGCAGGTGGCGTATTGATAAACATAATACGGAGAGTTGTAGAAGTGCGGGATGCGCGCCCAGGTGTAGCGGTAGCGCTCGTCGGGCGCGACGGCGTCGCCGTAGTAATCCTTCAACAGGCCGCCGTAGATTCCCTTGAGGGCGTCCACGGTGACCGGCTGGCCCTGCTCCACGAGGCGGTGCGCCTGCAGTTCGAAGTCGGCGAAGAGCACCTGCGTGTAGAACGTGCCGACGATGTTGTCCACCGAGTGCTGGACCAGCACGAACCGCTCCTTCGGGTCGGTCGTGGTCTCCAGCAGTTTCCGGAGCAGCAGGCGCTCGTTCATGGTCGAGGCCACCTCCGCCACGAAGATCGTGTAGTCGGCCGTGGCGAACGGCTGGGTCTCGAATGCCAGCACGGTGTGCATCGAATGGCCCGCCTCGTGCGCAAATGTGAAGGCCGCATCGAGGGTGTCGTTGTAGTTCATCAGCATGAACGGCCCGACGCCGTAGATGCCCGAGCTGTAGGCGCCGCTGCGCTTGCCGTCGTTCTCGTAGACGTCGATGTGCGCCCCGTTCACAAGCTTTTCCATCTTCGCCTGGTAGTCGGGGCCGAACGGCGCAACCGAGGCGATCACGAGGTCCTTCGTCGTGTCATAGGGATACTGCCGGTCGACCTTGTAGACCGGGACGAAGCCGTCGTAGAGATGGTAGGTGTCGAGCCCGAGCAGCTTCTTGCGCAGGCGCAGGTAGCGCTGCAGCGGCGCCGTTCCCTTGCGCACCGTGTTGACCAGGTTCTCGACCACCGCCGCGGGGATGGCGTTCCCGTCGAGCGCGGCTTCCAGGGTGCTCGGGAAATTTCGCGACTGCGCGAGGAACCAGTCGCGCTGCATCACCCCGCTGTAGAGCGCGGCGTAGGTGTTGGCCGTCGCCGCATACGTGTTCAGGTAGGCCTCGAATGCCTTCGCCCGGTCGGCCTGGTTGCGGCAGGATTCGAGGACCATCTGGTAGACGCCGGGTGAGAGCGTGAGCTCCTTTCCGTCCGAAAGCGTGACCTTTGGGAACTTGATGTCCGAGGTGGAGAGTTCCTGGAACGCCGCCGTCGGCGCCTGGTTCAGGCGCGCGGCAAACGAGAGCAGCTGTTCGCCCTTCTCGTCCAGCACATGTTTCTGCTGGCGGTATGCCTCCAGGATCGGGAAGCGGTAGATGCCGAGCTCCGGGGTTTGTGCGATCCACTGCTCCATCGTCGCCTGCGGGACCGTCAGCAACTCCGGCGTGAACCATGCGGTGGCGGTCCCGAGCTTCGCGAACAGCGCCTGCACGCGCTGGTGGCGTGCGCTCACGTCCTGGTCGCGCGTGTCCACGTCGCGCTGGAGGTGCGTGTAGCCGTAGACCTTGTACTGCAGCATGCCGACCTCGTCGTTGAGCCGGTAGGCCCGCAGCACGGCCTGCGCGCCCCGAGCCAGCGTTCCCTTGAGGGCGGCAAACTCGGCAATCCTGGCATCGAGCGTCTTCATGCCCTCCTCCCACGCAGCCCAGTCCCGGTAGATGCTCGACACATCCCATTTGTATTCGGCGGGGATTTCGGCGCGATTGCGGGTCGCGGGTTTGGTGGCAACGGCACGGGCGGACATCAGGTTGATCATGGCAAGCGCAAAGGCGCATCGGATGGTGTAGGAACGCGACTTTTGCATGAAGACGAAAATGGAGGGGTTTTCCGCGCGCGTCGAGTTGCTCTGGATGTTTTCCAACCGTTCCCACAAATCCGTTCGACGTGACTCCTCCGAATTGTCAGACGTGATGCCCAGATGCAGGCGATCCCCCGCTTCAACGTACTCGGTGTCGGTGTCTCCGCACTGACGCTCGATCGCGCCCGGGACCTCGTTCTCGGCGTGCAGGGCCGCATGGGCCGGGGTTACATCTGCGCAACCGGAGTGCACGGTGTCAGCGAAGCCCGGCGCACCCCTGCCGTGCGGGCCGTCTTGAATGCCGCATGGCTGAATCTGCCCGACGGCATGCCGCTCGTCTGGCTCGGACGCGCCCACGGGCACCGCCAGGTTTCCCGTGTCTACGGTCCCGATCTGATGCTGGCGGTGTGCGATGCAGGGCGGGCAGGCGGACTGACCCACTATTTCTACGGCGGATCTCCCGGCGTCGCAGAGGCGCTGCGCGACCGGCTGACCGCGCGGTTTCCGGGCCTGTCCGTTGTCGGCACCTACACGCCGCCGTTTCGTCCGCTGAATCCGGCTGAGTTCGCCGATTTCCAGACGGACGTGGCCGCACGGCGCCCCGATGTCATCTGGATCGGCCTCAGCACACCGAAACAGGAACTCCTGATGGCCGACTACTGCTCGAAACTCGACGCTGGAGTGTTGATCGGCGTCGGCGCCGCCTTCGACTTTCATTCGGGGCGCCTCCGCCAGGCGCCGCGGTGGATTCAGCGGAGCGGTTTCGAGTGGTTGTTCCGGCTTTGTGTCGAACCGCGACGGCTCTGGCGCCGCTACCTCGTCAACAACCCGCTGTTCGTCGGCCGTGTCTTCCTGCAGGCCACCGGGCTGCGCCGCTACTCCCTCGACTGAGGACCGCCAGGCGGACCATGCCGGCGGACGGCAACCATCCAGGTTTCCGGGGCACGCGACGCTTTCACAACGAGCCGGGTCTCCTTGCTGACAACAAAGCCGGCAGCGCTCAGCGCCGCGACCACGGAATTCCTGTCGCCCACAATGCCGTCGGCGCGCACAACGACTGCATCGACGTCGCCGAGCCGCGGATCCGCGAGCCCTCGCAGATCCACCACCTGGCGCGATCCGATTGGCCGCCACAACGACCACTCGGCGTCATCACCCGTCGCGAGAAATCCCAGCGTCCGGACTTCCGCAGGCAGGCTGCTGCGGAGCGGCGCGAGGTAGTCCGGGCGATCGCGGTACACGCCATAGACCAGGGCCGCGCGGGCGAAGATCGGTCTGTCCGGCCAACGTTGCTCCACATGCCGCAAGACCGTCAGCGCCGGCCAGAGCGGTCGCGCCGGGTTCAGAACCACAGCGGCCAGCGAGGCGAACATCACCAGCGCAGCGATGGACCGCCAGGCTGCGCGCCGGTGCAGGTTGGTCAGCGGGCTGGCGACCGCGACCGCCGCAATCGGCACAAAACAGAATGGAGTCAGCAGGCGCGCCGGCATCTCGCTCCCCATCATCACGCCAAAGAGCAAAACACCGCAGGCTCCCGCCCACAATGCCGCGCGGACACCGGGAGCCACGGGCCGCCGGTGTCCCCGCGCCATCCGCCATTCCAAGGCCGTGAGGATCAGGAAGACCAGTCCCAAACCGGCCCATTCTTCCTGCGGCAGTTCCCCAAGACGCAGCGTGAAACGCGGAAATCCGTCCGGGCCGAACCACGCCCGCCAGTGCGGAATCAACACCCGATCGCTCCAGGCATTCCAGGTGCCCGCCCAGGGGAAGACCGGAGGCGCCACGTTCTGCAGTCCGGTGAGCACCGCGTTGCCAGCGAGCGCCGCTCCCGGCGATCCGGGCCGCACCAGAGTTTGGTTCGACGGATCTCCGCTCCAGTGTCCGGTGTGGACGGCGTTGAGGGCGAGCGTCGGCGCGACCGACACCGCAAGACCGAGCAACAGGGCCGCCAGCACCACCGCGGGACGCTGTCGAAAACGACCCAACGCCGGTACGGCGAGGACGAACCACATCGGCGCGAGTGCGAGGTTTGACGCCTTCGTCCCGGTCGCGAGGCCCATGGCCGCGCAGGCCAGGATCAGATCAGTCCACTTCCCTGTCTTCGCGGCCCGCCCCACCATTACCATCGCGGCCAGGAAATAGACCGCCCCAGTCATGTCGTTCGCAATGCTCCCCGCCTGCAGTGCAAACGTGAGCGCGCCGGGGACGAGCCACATCCAGCGCCATGCGACCCGCCCGCCTGCGCCCAGCTGCCGGAGCCAGACGAAAACCAGACCCGGCAGGAGCAGAAAGGCGGCGCAATTGACCAGAAACATGAGACGACTGCCGTCGCCAAAGACCAGGAACGGCGCAAGGAGCCAGTCGGTTCCGGCGGCGCTGTAGTTCATGCGCAGGTTCACCGTGTCGATCCAGTGCCACCGGCCGGCTGCAAGCCACTGGAGGATTCGCGGAAGCCGGTACGTCAGCGCATCGATGTTTGACGGCGGGTACAGCGCCCCTCCCAACGCCGCGAAGCATGCAAGCATCACGAACGCTGCGGGCAGCCCGCGCCGGTATCGCCGCCACCGCACCGTTCCCTTGAGCCGCGGCCTCCACTGCAGCAACAGTCCGGCGGTCAGCAGCGCAATCAGGCTTCCGGCCAGAACATAACCCGTCCGGTTCAGCGCGCCCGCCAGCGACAATCCCCAACCCGTCAGCACGGCCGCAACCGACAACGTCACGGCAACCTGCGCCCCCATCACCGAGTTGATGAGGTAGCTGGACGGGGTCAGGTTTTGGGGTTTGGGGCTTACGGCTTGAGAGGTTCGGATGGAATCGGGTGCGAGCATATCGCCTTCGTCATCGGCGCCCATTAACTCGTGATGATTGCGCAGAATGTCGAGCGAGCGCAACGCTGCTCCTGTTAGCGTCCTCCGCCAATCCCCCTAGGTGGAACCACGAAGCCACCAACACGCAACGGAGCTGTGAAAAAGTTACTCCGACTCAGTGCCTTCGTGGCTCTCAAGAAACGGTGGTCCGTTGTAGCCGGCCGCGCTGAGGCCGGGCCGGGGTCGCCGCCCCCGGCTACAAGCTTCTTCCCGTCGCGGGCAAAACCGCGTTTGCGTCTTTGGCTCCCAGGGTCCAAGGGCTTGAGATCAACCAGCAGTGCTTTCCCGGTCGCCGCCACGGGCCGTGCGATCGCGACAACGGATCGCATTGTAGCGTGCGCCTCGCGTCCGCGTGATTCCGACTGCCGCCTTGGGTCTTGTGCCTCGTGAGGCCAACAGAGCGCAAATCGTGGGCCCGACGATACGCAGCGCGAATCGTCTACTGCGGCTGGCGTGCGGCAGCCGCCAGCGATTCGAGCGCGCGGCGCGCGTGTTCGCTGCCGGGATCGATCTGCAATGCGCGCCGGTAGTGCGCGGCGGCTTCCGCCTTGCGGCCCTGCGCCGACAGGGCGTCACCCAGGAATTCGTGCGCCTTCGCGAAATCGGGTTCGAGGCGCACGGCTTCCTCCAATTGCGCCACCGCCTCCGGCAACCGCCGGACAAAGAACAGGGCGACGCCGAGGTTCTTGCGGGCATTTGCCGATGGATCGAGGCGCAGCGCGGTTTCGTAGTGGGTCAGGGCTTCGTCGGTCCGGCCCTCAAGCAGCAACGCCGACCCCACGCTCGCATGCGCCTCAACGTAATTGGGATCGATCTTCAGCGCCTGCTCGAATCGATCGACCGCCTCCGCCAACCGGCCTGCCTGCAGGTGAACGCATCCCAGGTTGAAGTGGGCCGCAGCCAGACCGGGATCGACGCGCAATGCGTCCTCGTAGCGCTTCACCGCCTCCTCCTGCCGGCCCAAGGCGCGCAGGACGTTGCCGGAGTTGACCAGGATGTCGCCGAAAATATTGCGATCGCCCCGGGTCGTCGCAGGCAGCTCCAAACGGATCGCCTCATCATAATGCAAAAGCGCCTCGGTGAACCGGCCTTCCGCGGCCAGCACATCGCCATAATAGCATTGCGCCCGAGTGTTGGCCGGCCGCTTCGCCACGGTGTCGGGCCAGATCGAGTCGGGCCCGCGGTAATCCTCGTTCCGCACGACGGTGAGACAAGCGAGAGCCATCGCAATCGCGGCGAAGATGAACCAGCAACCCCGCCTCCAACGAGAGTGGATGCTCACCACGGCCAGCGCGACGAGCGCCGCCAGCGGCAGATACATCCGGTGCTCGGCCACCGGTTGCACGGGAATCGGCACGATGCTCGAACTCGGCGCCAGGATCGCGAAGAACCACACGCCGAGAAAACCGGCCGCGGGCCGGCGCCACAGCGCAATCGCGGTGCCCGCGAGCAGCAACGCGAGCACGAGCGCGAATGGCAGCGCGACCGCAACCCGCTCAACTGTTTCCGTGCCGTAATCGAAGACCAGGGGATGCGGCCACAACGCCAGCTGGCAATACCGCACGATGGCACGCGTCTGCGTGAGGGCGTACGTCCACGCCGAATCGCCCATGCCCAGCCCGGCGGTGCCACCGCGGTTCGCCGTACCGAGCACCAGCCATCCAAGCAGGAGCCACGTGGCCCCGAGGCCCAGATAAAGCACGCGCCGCCTCGCCCACGCATCGCGCCATGAGCCGGCGACAAACGTGCGGTCGTAAAGCAGCACCAGGAACGGCGCGGATACCATCACCTCTTTCGTCGCCATCCCGAGGAGGCAGACGCCGACACAGAGGGCAAACCAGACCGACGGGGAGCGGCCCGCACGCGGGTCGGGTGCATCGGCGCGTTCCGCGCAGATGCCGCGGATAAAACAGTAGAGTGTCAGCAGGTAAAACAGGCCCACCAGCGACTCGGCACGTTGAATCACATAGGTGACCGATTCGGTCAGCAATGGATGCACCGCCCAGAGGAGCGCGACCGCCAGCGCCAGCGGCGTGGCAGAGGAGCCAAACCGTTCGCGCAACACCGGCTGAAGGAAGGTCCGCCGCGCAATGCCGAAAAGCACAAGCGCTCCGAGCGTGTGAACGATGAGGTTGAAAACATGGTAGCCGCGCACGCTGACACCGCCGAGGGCATAGTTGACCGCCAGCGAAAGATTCACCATCGGACGCCCTCCAACCGTCTGTCCCCCTTCGCGCGGCGGCGACAACACATCGCCCAGTGCCGAAAGATGCCGGATGCTGGGATTGCCGAGGACGGCCGGGCCATCGTCAAAAACAAACGGGCCGGAGAAACTGTTGTGATAGGCCGCGAGGATCGCGCCGACCAGGCACGCGACGGCCAGCCAGATCGCTCCGCGCGAAGCGGCGAAAGGCGGCGAATCGCCTTTCTGCGGAGAATCCAGGTCGTGGGCCGATCTCGGCATGGTTTCAATCTCCCGAGCGGAGCACCGGCTGCAAGCTCTCTCGCAACTGAAAAACAACGTGGAGGTATTCACCGTTGAACGACAACGCCGTCCCGGCCATCGCAACGGGCAATGCGCTTGAGTGTCCCGATCGGGACAGCGTGTCGCACGGCCGGGCAACGCCGCGGCCGACGGGTTTCCGGTACCACCTCAGGTTTTGCGCCGCCAGCCCGGATGTTTCGCACTCTACTCTACAGCCTGCATGCAGACTGTTGACCACCCGCGGGCCGAACCTGCAGGCCGACACATCCGGGCTAGAACAAATCGGTCTGCAGCAGCGCGTCGCGTTTCTCCGGGTTGAGCGTGCTCATCGCGAGAAGCCAGCCAACCGACTTGTCGGCCGCCGCCGGTTCGGCCGCCAGCCGCGCCAGCAGCAGCGCGCCCGCAAGCGCGTCGTACAGCGCCGAGTGATAGCATCGTCGCCCCGGCGGGCAATGCGAGGCCGCACGCGCATCGAGCTCTGCCTGCAAGCCGCAGGCCGCCACCAGACTCTCCAACCGGCCCGACGGGAGCGGCCGGAAGACCTGTGCAAAGAGCCGGGCGGTGTCGATCCAGGGTCCCCACCCGGCCGCCTGTTCGCCGGGCCGGCTGAAGTCGGGCGACGTGCGGGGATACGGCCACACGGACTTGAGCAGGGCGTTCTCCACACCCGCATAGTGCGCGGCGAGCGGCCCGCTTTCGCGAAGCGCGGCAAAAAGCTCCCAATCGTCCGCAAACGGCGCGCAACCGGAAACGTCCGCCTCACGCAGCCGGTGCACGGCTGAATCCTCCGGGCGGACGCGGCCGGTCGCGTGGCAAAGACGGGTCTTCGTCTCTATAATTTGAATACCTCTTAGCGTCACGACGCCGTATTCGAGGACGCCCGAGGCGGCGCTTCCCTCGAAATCGAGAAAATGGACCGGTTGTTCAACCCAGCGCATGGATGAGTTCTGACCCACGAAATACCTGACGCGACTTCGCTGCAATCGAATGCGACGACAAGATTCCATCCACCAATCGGCATGAATGGACGGATTGAGAGGATCACACCGCTGAATGACGAGCCTTGCCGCCGGATTTTGAATCGGCGCGCCCAGCGGTCGCGCCCTACCTTCGCCCGGCTGCCACCGCACTTGCAACCTGCGGCGTTGTTGAAATGGTCGAGGCAAGGACGGACCGCCGGGCCGTCCGCTCTCGATCCCGGTTTTCCAATCTTCCGCTGTCCCGCCCCGCATTTTTTTTCGTGTCTTTCGCAGCGTTCGGCGCGACCATGCTTCCCGTGAACCTTGAGGTTTATCGCGATTTCCTGCTCGAACTCGCCCGTCAGAGCGGCGAGTTCATCCGCCCGTATTTCGCAAATCCCGCGCTCATCGTCGAAATCAAGTCCGACCAGACGCCGGTGACCATTGCCGACAAGGGCGCCGAGGAGCTCATGCGCCGCATGATCCGCGGGCGGTTTCCCGACCATGGCATCCTGGGGGAGGAATTCGGCCCTGATAACACCGGCGCGGAGTTTGTGTGGGTTTTGGATCCGATCGACGGCACACGCGCCTTTGCCGCCGCAACGCCGCTCTTCGGAACGCTCATCGCCCTGCTCCACCGCGGCAAGCCGGTGTTGGGCGCGATTCACCAGCCGGTCCTCGGGCAGCTGGTCATCGGTGACGGCGAGCAGACGACGCTCAACGGCCGTCCGGTCCGGATTCGCAACACGCAGCGCCTTGAGGACGCCACGCTTCTCTGCAGCGACTTTCTCTCGCCTGCACAGTACCAGAACGGCGACGCCTTTGCCGTGCTCGGCCGCCGTGTGAAACAACTCCGCACCTGGGGCGATTGCTATGGCTACCTGCTCGTTGCAACCGGCTGGGCCGACATCATGTGCGATCCGGTCCTGAATCCGTGGGACATCGCGGCGCTGATTCCCGTCGTCCGCGGAGCCGGCGGCGTCATCACCGACTGGCAGGGCCGCGATCCGGTCGACGCGAAATCGCTCGTCGCCGCGAGCCCGGCGCTGCACGCCCAGGTGATCGCAGCGTTGAATCCCTGACCGCGGTCGGGATCGCCTTTCACCAGTTTGCCGGCGTTGGTTCGCAATCGACGTCCTCGCGGTCACGCCGCCAATGCCGAAAGGCGCCCCGGAAGCACACGCGTTCAGAATTCCCACGTCAGACCGAAGGTGGGAAGGCGGGGCAGCATCTTGAGAGGCGGTTTGCCGACGATCAGCTGGCCGTTGACGATTGCGGCCGACGGCGTGTCGGATCCGTCCACGTTCTGCTGATTGCACGCGTTGAAGATGTCCACGTGGGTCCGATCGGAGTGGCGAAGCGCCTCATGGACTATGGCTGCCATGCGCCGACAATGTCCTTCCCGGTGCCCGGCACGCTGATGGTCGAGCCCACCGAGAGCGAGTCGAAGCGCGAGCTCGACCGCTTCTGCGACGCGCTCATCGCGATCCACGGCGAGATGCAGCAGGTCGCTGACGGACGCCTGGGCAAGGCCGATAATCCGCTCAAGCACGCGCCACCGGCTGGCTGACCGAATCGTTTCATCAAGATTGGCAGATCTGCCTGCTGCACGCTTCCGCACGCTACCACCTCGCCTGCCCTGCCTATGTGCTGATGCCAGACCATCTGCACCTGGTCTGGCTTGGATTTCGCGAAGACTCCAATCAGCTCCCGGCCATCGAATTCCTCCGCAATCATCTCCGTTCGGCACTTTTGCCCGCCATCTGGCAACGACAAGCTCACGATCATGTGCTCAACGACCAGGAACGGAATCACGACGCTCTCGCCAACATGATGCAGTACATCCTCGAAAATCCCGTCCGTGCGGGGTTGGTCCGGTCTTTTGACGAATATCCTTATCTCGATTGTTGCGTTCCAGGATATCCGGATTTGGACGTTTGCGCGGCGGACTACTGGGAGTTGTTCTGGAGAATCTATAGCCGCATCGCGGCCCGGAAGAGCCACTCGCTCACGCTCGCAGCTACTTGATCCTGGCACGCCACTCGCAGCTGCTTCCATTCTGTGGCCGCGAGCGTGAGCGAGTGGTCTGGGTGGCCGCGAGCGTGAGCGAGTGGAGCACCGTTGGCATCTGCCCAAGCGCCCTATTCCTCCTTGACCGAAGTGACACCGGTGACTCCTTGGGCGGATGAAGACGATCTCGATCAAGCAACTCCATGCCGAGACCGGCCGGTGGGTGCGCGCGGCGAGCAGGCAGCCCATCGTCGTGACCGACCGCGGTGTAAAGGTCGCCTCGCTTCAACCGCACGCCGAGGACAACTTTCCCAAGCCTGTTTTCTCCCTCAGGCGTCGCGGGGTGCGCCCAAAGGTTTTGGCCGATTCGACGGTCTATATCTCGGAGGACCGGGACGGTCGATGATCTGCCTCGACACCTCCTACCTGGTAAAGCTTTACGCCGACGAACCCGGCTCCGAGGCCGTGCTCGCATGGGTCGAAGGCAAGGGCGAGTTCGTTTGCGCCGACCATGGGCGCCTGGAGCTCTTCGCTGCATTCAAGCGGCATCAACGCGGATGCGGGCTGACTGGCCCGGACTTGCGGGCGCTGATCGGGCAGGTCGAGAAAGACGAGTCCTCGGGCTTGGTTCGCTGGCTGCCTGTTCCGGGCGAGCTGATCGCGGCCGCCTGCGAACGGGTTCTCGGCCTGCCGCCCTCGGTCTACGTCCGCGCGGGCGACGCCTTGCATCTCGCCTGCGCCGCGGACGCCGGACTGAAGGAAATCTACAGCCACGACCGGCACCTGCTGGCCGCCGCGCCGCACTTCAAGCTCAAGGGCATCGATGTGATTGGAATGGATTGAGCCGGACTTTTGCAGCTTCGGCTGAAAAACAGATTCCGCGGCTGACGGGAATCACCCGCACCAGCGTTTGCGCACTGCCAACCGGGCGAGCCCCAACGCAGCCAGCGCGCCGCAGAACCAATCGCTCGGCGCACCGCCGCCACCGCCGCCTCCACCGCCTCCTCCTCCCCCACCGCCGGGCTCAGGCTGGGATGCCGCGTTGACGAAGAGATACGCGTGAGTAGTGCCCGCGCTGCCGACGGCATTGGAAACCACGGCGTAATAGATCCCGGCATTGCTCGGCTGGACATTTGTCAGTCTGAAGACGCTAGCCGTCGCACCGCCGATCGCAGTGTCGTCGAAGTACCACTGGTACGTAACCGCCGGGCGCCCGGAGGCCGCGATGGAGAATTGGACGTTGCTTCCTTGGGTAACAGTCTGGGTTAGCGGCTGGGTCTGGATCGTAGGCGCGAAGGGTACCAACCCCACGCGCGCGGTATGGTTGTCGGTGTCGGCCACGTAGAGATCCCCAGTACTGTCAAAAACGATCCCGCCCGGATGGAAAAACCGGACCTCTGATCCCGATCCGTCGGCGCTCCCGCTGGTCCCGGCAATGCCTGCCACCGTACTCGTCTCTCCGGTTGCAGACACCACCCTGCGGATCGTGTGATTGTCGGTGTCGACCACATAGACGTTTCCGGCCCAATCCACGGCCACGTCCGAGGGCGAATCGAACCTGGCGGCGCTGCCCGTACCGTCCGCTCCTCCGGAGCTGCCCGCCAGCCCGGCCAGCGTGCTGACCAATCCCGTTGGAAGGATCTTCCGGATGGTGTGATTCTCGGTGTCGGCGACAAAGAGATTACCCGAGGGATCCACGCTCAATCCCGAAGGAAAGTTGAGGCGGGCCTGCCTTCCCATGCCGTCGGCGGCGCCAGGAATCCCGGCCAAGCCCGCCACGGTTGTCACTAGACTCGTCGATGGAGCAATCTTCCGGATCGTGTGGTTGTTGGTGTCGGTCACGTACAGATTGCCGCCGGCGTCGATTGCGAGGCCCTGCGGCCCTTGGAAGCGTGCATCGCTGCCCGTTCCATCGACACTGCCTACAACTCCCGGAGATCCAGCCAGTGTTGTGACGACCCCAACGGGCGTAACCCTCCGCAGCGTGTGATTCATCGTGTCAGCGACGTAGACGTTGCCCGTACCGTCGACAGCCACTCCCGACGGATTATTGAACCGAGCAGCGCTGCCGACGCCTTCGGCGCTTCCGGAAACTCCGGCCGCGCCGGCAAAGGTCGTCACGGCGCCGGTCGAGGCGACAATCTTGCGGATCGTGTGATTGTCGGTGTCAGCGACGTAGACGTTGCCGGCGTTGTCCACTGCGACGGCAGAGAGGTAATTGAACCGCGCGGCACTGCCGACTCCGTCGACGCCGCCGCTGCTCAACGCCTGACCCGCGAGCGTGCTGACTGGCATCGGGGCTGCGATGACAGGAGTCGGCATCGTGGTAACCGCGATGGCGCCCGAGCTCGCGCCGGTGCCGGAACTGTCATAGGCGCGAACCCGGTAGTAGTAGGTCGCATTCGGGCCAAGGCCGGTGACGACTTCGCTCGTCACATTACCGACATCGAGGTCATGGAATCCGCTGACGTAACTGCCGAACGAACTGTCAGTCGACACATCGATCCGGTAACCCGCAGCCCCGCTGATTTCGCTCCATCTGGCAACGAACCGGCTGGCGATAACGCTGCCCGGCGTGCCAGCCACCGGTGTCAGGCTCACGGTCAATGTCCCGTCCTCCAAGGTCAGCGCGTAGTTTTTCGCCGATCCGCCCGCGAGCGCGATCGGATAAGCACCCTCCGGACTGCTGGCGTCGGCTGTTGTACTGGCGACGGGCGTCGCGTCGAGCGCCGCAACGGTCTCGCCGTTGACAAAGCCGGTGTAGGCGACTGTCAGCGGCGGGTTCGCAGCGCCAGGCGCCTTGCGCTGGTCGTCGGCCTTCGCTGCCAGCGGCGCCTTGGCTATCACTAGCGTGCCCGAGGCGACACCCTGGTGGGCCGTATCGCTGATCGTTGCGACAACCGTGTAACTCCCCGCATTAACAGGAGCCGTTGGACTGCCGTTGTATGTGAACGATACTCCGAGTCCATCGGGCGAAGTTATGGCGCTCACCCGTTGGGCTCCGCCTGTGTAGACTTCATCCAGGCCGTCCAGGATCACCGTGGCGGGCGCCTTGTCCGCTGTCGCTGTGAGCTTGGCCGCGGCGCTGGTCGCGCTGCCGGCCGAGTTGGTTGCCACAAGAACATAGTCGCCGGCATCGCCGGCCTGCACGTTGGAGATCGTCAGGGTCGTGCCGGTTGCCCCGGATACGTTGGCGCCGTTGACCAGATCGACGCCGTTCTTGCGCCACTTGAGGGCGGGCGCGGGATTGCCTGTGGCGCTCGCCGAAAAGGTGGCCGAGCCGCCGATCATTACGGCGACGCTGTCGGGTGCGGAAACGATGGCGGGGGCCAGCGGCGCCCCGGCGCGGACAAAAACCCTCCTCGGCACAGTGGTCCGCTGAGTACCATCCTCAAAGGTGACCAGCGCGTGAAAAACGGAATAACCCGGCCGGGCTGGAATCAGACTCGCGCTCAGGCTCTCTCCACTTGAGGAAGCAACCCGTTTCAGCAGCACATCGCCCTCGTAGAATTCGACCGACGCCCACGGCGCGACGGGTGTGCCGATCGTGTAGACAATCGTCGTGCCCCAGTCGACGGGACCCGTGCCTGTGCTGACTGTCGAGATGGGCGTCGCCTTGTTGTAGCTCGCGAACGCTCGGAAGATGTAGGCGAGCCGACGGTTGGGCAGCCAGCCTGCGACCGACTTGTCCTTGGTGTAGGTTGAATACGGCGCGACGACTGCGAGGCCGGTTTTGTACGAATTGGGATCGGTCAACCACCCGTCCGGTTCGTTGACCGCGTTCAGCACCACGGACGCATACTGCGGCGAAGCAGAGCCCGGATAACGCATCGCGTAGATCTCGGCCATGAAGGGGAGAATGAGCTCGTACGAGTTTGCCGTATTGTGAGCCGTGCTCTGCTCCACCGCCCAGGCCCACAAGGCGCCGCGCGGGCGGTTGTTGAAGTAGAGGTCGTGAACGCCGCTGACGTAATCGGGATCGTCGAGCTCGCCCGCCACCAGCAATCCGGGCGTGCGGAGGGAGGGGTAGTCTGGAAGGAGATTGTTGACGTAAGGAGCCTTGTTGAGGGCCATGGCGATGACCTGGTCAGGCGCCAGCACGTTAAAACTGTAGGACATCTGGCCGCCGTTCGACATCCCAAACGGGATCCAGGGCGCTCGCACGATTTCTGGATGCCCGCTCATCGTGGCGAGTTGCTGCAGCCCATTTTGGAAACCGGAATACTCGCTCGGCGTGTACCCGAATAGGAAATTCGTCCATTGCGAAGTTGCCAGCACCGCAAACCCCATCGACTGCGCGAAGGCCACCAGCTCCGGATCGGTGGCCATGCTGCGGACATCGCAGCCAGCGCCGTTGCCGAAAATCACAATGCCGCGAACCACCGGCAGGCCATCCGGGACGTTTAGCCGCAACGAACGGTTCCCGGCATCGCCGATCGCGTAGTCGTAAACCGTCGCGCGGGAGGGCGAGATGACTGATACGAGCGCCGCGCACCAGAGCCAGCGCAGGAGATCTATTTTCGCGGATGTAATGTTCATCGTCGAAAGGGGCAGTGGGCAGCGACGGATCTCAGAATTCCCACGTCAGACCGAAGGTGGGAAGGCGGGGCAGCATCTTGAGAGGCGGTTTGCCGACGATCAGCTGGCCGTTGACGATCGCGGCCGACGTCGTGTCGTATCCGTCCACGTTCTGCTGATTGCACGCGTTGAAGATGTCCACGTAAGCCCGCAGCTTGCTGCGCTTGAACCGGAACGTGCGGGTCGCGCGCAGGTCGAGCCGCTGATAGGCAGGCGCACGCAGGGCGTTGTATGGCCCGTAGGTCCACGAGTAGGTCAGTACTCCGTTGTTCAGGGTGACGGGAAAATAGTTGATGTCGGTGGTCGGCCAGCCTGTGTGATACTGCCAGGCGGCGCTCAGCTGCCAGTCACGTGCGGGCACATAGGTTAAGTCCGCATGAAACGTATGCCGCTGGTCACGGTTGAGCGGAATCCAACGGTCGCCGTCCTTCTCTTCGGAAACAGCATATGCATAGCTGACTCCCCAACCGAAACGACGATTGCTTCGTTGCTCAGCGGTGAGCTCGACGCCATGCGCCCGGCCGCGGGTGGGGTCGAGCCGGATCCGGTCATAAAGCGATTCGGGAAAAACATTGAAGGGGTCGATCATGTTTTCCCAATGCGACCGCAGATGCGTGCTCAGCCGCTCGTAAACTTCAGCGCGCAATTCGATCCCGGACTCCAGCTTGTGCGACACGCCCAGCACCCGCTGTTCGGCCCGCTCCGGCGGGGAGAACTTCGTCTCCCTGTCCGCCACGGAGAGCTCCTGCAGCCCCTCCGCCTGCTCGTAGATTCCCCAGGCGGCGCGGACTGTCGTGCGGGGCCCCAGCGCAAGCGAGACGTTGAGCCGCGGGCTCCAGCCCGAATCGCCGGTATCGGTGTGCCGCTCGAAGCGCACACCCGGTTCGATCACCAGCGGCGACCACGGCTGAAAACGGGGTGCGACGTACGCCGCCTCGTAGTCGCTGTCGGGCCGGAGGGTGTAGTTCACCGTCCGCGTCGTGTCGAGGAGGCTGCCGTTGCTCAGGGACCACAGCCCGCGCAACAGGGCGTAATCGTAGCGCGCATCTTCGGATTTGAATTCGAATCCCGTCCGAACGAGTGCGTGTTCGGTCAGGTTGAGCGTCCAATCCTGCCGCAGGCCCACGGTGTCAAGGCCCCGGTCGTCGTTCAACAGGAACTGGTGTGTTCCGTAGTCGATCAATCCGTTGCCCTTGCGATGCCAGTCGAGCTGGGAAACCGAAAGCACGCCCTCCCCCGACAGGCGCTCGCCAAAATCTCCCTGCCAGCGGCCCCACACGTAACCGCTGTCGTAGCTGCTCCGCAGGTCAGGCTCGTTGTACTTGTGCAGTCTCTCCATTGTATCCCCAGCATAAAGCATGTGCAGCGAAAGCGTATTGTGCGGGTCAAGCTGATACTCCACTTTGCCGGAGAAATCGTAGTAGTCAGCCGAGAAGCCGATGCTGCCCCCGGCCAGCTTGGCGACAAGGTCGAGGTAACCGCGCCGCGCCGCCACCATCCATCGGCCATCGCCGTCCGCAAACCCGCCCTGGTTGGTCGCGCTCACGTCGCCGGCACTCAAGCCAAGCGTGGTGACCAGCTTCGAACTCGCCGGCTCCTGGGTCTCCATCGTCAGCACTCCCGCCAGCCGGTCGCCATAGTCCGTCGTGAAGCCGCCGGTCACCAGATCGATGCTGCCGATCGTCCGCAAATCCACGATCGAGAGCGATCCATCGAAATCCTTCAGATGAAAAGGCTCGATCAGGTCCACTCCGTCGAGTCGGGCAAGCATCTGCCCGTTCGGCGCCCCGCGCACCCAGAACTTCGCCGAGAAATCGTCAGTCGCGAGTCCGGGCAGACAGCTGATCGTACGATAGAGATCCTCGCCGAATTGGGGCAATGTCTCCAGCTCCGCCTTGGTCAGCGTGACGTTTGCGGCAACGCGCTCCTCGGCGATGCCAAACTGGCTCGGCGTCACGATGACCGCCTTCAACGCGTACACCGGCCCGAGCTTGACGGCATCGTCGGGCTCCTTGTCCGACGCCAATCCGCCGCTCGCTGCACCAACCATCGGATCGCGGATCCCGGATGTCTTCGGCGCATCCTGCTCCCTCCTGACGACAAACTTGCCCGTCGCTTTGAGCGTCGCGGAAAAGCCCGTGCCCCGGAGGAGCAGCGTCAGCGCCGCCTCGGGTTCGTAGGAACCTGCGACCGTTGACGATTGAACCTTCTTCAGGTCGTCATACGAGAACAGCACCTCGACGCCCGCCTGCTTGGCGAAAGCCATCAGCGCAGTCGCCGCCGGCTGGGCGGGCAGCTCAAAATTCTCAGGTTTCGCGCGCGCCATCGAAATCGCCACGCCAAACAGCGCGGCAAGAAGGGGTAACTTGATTGATCGCATCGCCTAATTACGACCGTCCACGTGCCCGAACCCGCTATTCACGCAAAAGGAATTCATCATAAATTCCGCAGTTGCGGCTTCGGCTCTTCGTAGCGGCGAGCGCCAGCAAGCCGATTTCGCCGCAACTGCGGAATTCAGGTTCATCGACCGGGCCGCGCGGCCGGCGCGATCCGAACCTCTCCGTCCGGCCCGCGAAGCACCCGTACCGGCAGCACGCTCTCGACCGATTCCAGCAGTCCGTCGAGATCCTCGAGACTGTATCGCCCGCCCAACCGCAGATCCGCCACCGCGGGATCGACGGCTATGGTCCGTGCGTGGTAGGCCGCGAAGCGCTCGACTGCCTCTCCGAGCGGCGTGTCGTCAAAGACGGTCTGCCCCCGCCGCCATGCCACCACATCCTGCGCCGCGCCCTCGGGCAGCGGATGCACGATCACCCGCCCGCCTCCAACCAGGGCCTGGCGGCCCGGCGTCACCGCTTCATCCGACGCTGCGGCGCCGGCGGCCCGCACGTGGACGGTTCCTGCCAGCACAGTCACTTCAGCCCGGTCATCGCGTGTGGCACGCACATTGAATTCCGTGCCCGTCACGCGCACGACCCCCGCCAGTGTCTCAACGACAAACGGCCGCGACGGCATCTTCGCCACGCTGAACCATGCCTCGCCGCTCGCGAGCTTCACCCGCCGTTCGTCACGGCGGAAATCCACAAAGAGCGAGGTCCGGGCGTTGAGCTCAACGCGCGAGCCGTCGTCCAGCGCGATGGCCTGTCGCTCCGCAGTCTTCGTTGCAAGGCTGCGCGGCCGGCCGGCCAGCACGGCGATGAACGCGACGGCTGCGGCCGCCGCCATCAACGCACCAACGGCCACACGCCAGCGCCGGCGCACCACGGCGCCCACCGGCACATCTGCGGGGCTGAGCCGCGCATCGAGAAGGGCCGATAGCTCGCAATAGGACGCCAGCACCCGGCGGTGCCCGGGATCTGCGGCCAGCCATGCCGACAGCTCGGCGCGGTCCCGCGCGGTCAGGCTGCCGCCTTCGATTCGCGCCGCCCAAAGCGATGCTTCCTCCTCGGTGCGTTCGGCTGATGGGTCGTCTGCCATGGTCGTCATCCGCCGGCGGCGCATTCGCCGTTCCTCGGGTTGTCCACGCCGCACTCCGCTTCCTCATTTCGCAATGCCGCACGCAAAAGCCGAAGCGCACGGGCGTGCTGTTTCTCAACGGTGCTCACGGCGATGCCAAGATTCGCCCCAATCTCCTTGTGGGACAGGTGTTCGACTTTGCGCAGCAAGAGGACAGTGCGGCAGCCCGCCGGAAGGCCCGCGATCGCAGCCTCAAGCCGCGCCCACTCCTGCCGGGCCATCACCACGCGTTCAACTCCCGGGCCGCCCGCCGCGGTAAACTCGATGATCTTCGCCCCGTCGCCGGCCTGCACCGGCGCAATCTTCCGGCGCCTGATCTGGTTGAGCGCAAGCCGCCTGGCTGTGGTGAACAGAAAGGCCTCCGGGCGCTCCACGTATTGGTCGTCCATCGCTTCGTAGACGCGCACGTAGGCATCGTGCGCCAGATCCTCCGCATCGCCACGGTTTCCGAGCATCCGGGCGAGATAGCGCCGCAATGGCGTCAGCGTCGAGCGGTAGAAGGAGGCAAAGTTCGCTGGCAACGATTCGGGCATTGTGGGGCGGCTTATGAGAACTAAACACCGCCGGCACCGGTACCACTTCAAAATTTCTGCGCCCGTCGTCGACGCGCGTTGGTCGTCTCACGTCTTCCGCGTTCCTCCCCAGGTCGGAAAATGCAAAGACCGACGAAGCGACCGCGCCGGTCGTATTCCAGGATCACAGGGAAACGCTTTAACGTCTTGCGGGGAAGTTCCCATGCAAAGGCCCCAAAGGGCGGCTCGGTCCCCGGTTGGCGCCGTATGGTGCGCAAGCGGACCATCTGCTCATCGACACTGCATTCGACGCCATCCTCGGACAGAGTCGCCGTGCGGTGTGCCGCCACCGTTATCGGATGGTTGTGGAACAGATTACTACGACTGGGATTGGCGACTTCAACGTGCAGCTTCACGCCATGGAACTCAATTGCATCGTCGAGCACTGTCGCCGCCTTGCGATTCGGGAAGACCTCCGTGCTCGTCGGTTTGATCATCTGGCCGATGATCTTCCTGCGGTTGCGCGGCAGCAGCAGCCACGACTCCTTGCCGTCTTTGACCAAGCCGCAGATCGGACAGCATCGCGCCCCGCCGCGCTTCACCTTAAACCCGTCCCAATGCCGGCATTGAAGCGCGAGATGCTCCCAGGCGAGAGCGAGCTGTTGGTAGATTGCAGCGTAGCGTTCCGCCTCCCGACCACGTTTTCCCAACGCCGGATGCTCAGACACGAAGTCCATGCTGCGCATCACCTGGCTAATCTCGCTCTTCAACCGCTGCCTGGCCGACACGTTTTTCATGGCGAATGAGTCTGCCGCGAGGAGTCAGCTGCTAAACGCTCCATCTGTCCGCCGGGGGCGATGTGGGCGAACCAGACTTCGTCGGCGAGTGCGGCAACGAGGTCGTTGCGGCGGGCGGCAAGCTCGGCAGTGGCGCGGCGCTGGGCAGCCGGGAAACAGGAGAGAATCAAAAGGCGACCGCCTGCCAGGGGCGCTTTCCAGTCGGACGGCAGGCGCAGGGTCTCCAGGCTGCGGGCAGGGCAGATGATGATGGGTTGAGGACCGCGCAAGAGGATGCGCAGACACTCCTTCTCCACCGGGGAATGGAACCCGCTGATGACGCAGCGCCCGGTGTCGCGCCAATGGGCGGCCTGATCATAGGCGGCGATAATGGCGCTGCCCGGACAGCGGGAGGAGCAGAACAGCGCGATCTTGAGCTGCGCGAGCAGGTCGAGATTGCCGAGGGCGGAAAGCTGCGCCGGCGCGCCATCATCCAACCGTTCGCGCAAACGCGCTGGGAAGCGGGTGTCCTTGGCAGTGAGTAAATCAGGTTTCATGTCTCGCCGCTATTTCGCCGGACCGAACAACAGCCCGCCCTTCTGATTACCCAAAGCATCGCGAACCGTGATTCCGCCGCGCCACCACCCGGTGCCGTCCTTATAGCGATACTGCATTCTTTTGAGCCTCTCGCCGAAAAGGTCCCGGATGCGGTAATACAGCAGATGAACGTGGATGTTGTTCACCCCGGCCTAGACAGTAGACATAGGCTGCCATTGAAAAAAGAAACGCCGAGCAGATTGTGTCGGCAGCCTGAAGCCCCGCGTGGTTATCGCTGTGCCCGAACACCGGCATTTCCAGCAACCGGTCGTAGGCGTCTCCTACGGTCTTGAATTTCTGGGTGAAGATCGAATGAGAGACGTTTGTGTTCTTCGGCTTGTTGCGGCTGTCCAGGACCATCAGCCCATCAGTTCCGACCACATGGAGGTAATGCTGGAATTCCGCAGCCAGATTCTGCACGGCAGACGTGTAAACGGATCGGCCGTTGAACGGACTGCCGACGGGCTTCACGTAGATCCGGCCCAGTAGGCGAACATCGTGCTGTTCCAGCAGTTCGAGAGACTTGTCCATGAATCCCAAAGCGTGGCGCCGCCCATCGCGGCTCGTTCCGCGAACCTGTTTGCGCAATCCCGCGCCCTTGATCTCCACCAGGATCCCGTCGAGGAAATCCGAGTTCGGCCCGAGGAGGTTCGGGAAAAACCGCTCTTTCAGGTGCAGCCAATCCAGCGTGAAGTCGGCTACACGTTGCTGGTCGAAGACAATCCCGCCCAGCACAAAAACCGGCTGAATCGGCGAAGTAGCCGACGGCAGCATGCCGGTGCATCCGGACTCATCCACGTAGAAGACGAACATCGCAACCTCCAGAAACAACTGCGGCCCTCCTGCTTGCGCAGGACGGCCACAGGATTTGCCGCCTGGACTAACCAGTTCGGCGGAAGCTAAACTCTGCCGGCACCGTACCCGAGATGCTTGCCGGTGCAAGCAGATCTTTTCATTTTGCGAGAACCCCTATTCATCAGCGGTTTCGGAGTCACGGCCGAGACGGTATCTGACCCGCCTGCCGAAGCCTCGGCGCAGGCAGGTGTCGTCGTTGATGATGAAGTCCGGCGCCCTGTCTGCGTGCAATGCACAGGCAGGCTCCGCCGTAAACCCGTGGTGCCGCGCGTACAAGCCATGCGGAAAGTTCGGCGGGAGGCTCACCGCCTTCACCGTGTTACCCAACCCGTGCACACCATCAATCACTCAATTCTTGCATCAATCCTGACCGCCAGCCCGCATAACTCTTGTTCCGAACCTGCTCAAAGAAGCTCCCGTAGTCACCGGGCGACAGGAAACGGAAGTGGTACTGCCATTTTTCGCCGGCCTCCGCCAAGCGGTCGTTCAATGTTGCGAAGTGCTTCAATCCGTCCCGGCACTTGGCACGGTTTCGATTTGAATCATCTCCTTCGGTCTTCACCTCAACCACCAAGATGTCGTCCGCGCCCGTGACCTTGATGAAGAAATCCGGATTGAAATGCTCATTTGTCACGTGCGTCCTGGCTGCCTTGGCGGGCTTGTAAGAATACGGGAACGCGTACCCGCCCGTGTTCGGCATCTTCACGAATGCGTCGAACAAGACCGCGTTCTCGAATAGTAGATTGGAGAACTCCCGCTCTGGCTCATGGCTCGCATAGTGGACGTTCCACGGCGACTTGAACCGACTCAAGTCCACTTGTTGGAGCTTTTGAGTGATTTGGCGCACATCCTCGGAGAGCCCGCTTTCATCAATTCCGGCGATCTTCTTCCATTTCTGATACTGTTCCCAGAGATGCACCTCCTGCCCCGTGAACGGTTGGGCTTCCTCTTGCACCGTCCAAAGCGAGCCGTGCTCCTTCAGCATGCTCTCGGAGAATGACTGCCGCGGGACGGTTGTCAGGTCCACCGGCACGACTTCCCTGGCGGTCTGGCTCATGCGCGGATGCTCTTTGTCGAGTTCGCGGAACATCGGCCCGAAGCCTTGTTGAAGGCGCAGCAAGTTCTCCTTGCTGAGAAAAGTCGCGTCCTGCCCGGCTGCCTTGAGCCGCCCGATAACGAATTCACGTAGCCGTTTCTTCGGCCACGCGGCGGCTATCTTCTCGTCTTTCTCCCGGAGGAAAAGGCGTAGGAGCTTCAAAGCGTCTTCGATCTCAACCAGATTTTGGTGCTGGATCTCGACCGGCAGTATCCCGGTCTCGGAGAATGTGGAATACTCCATTGTCTTGCGATCCTGCGGCAGAAACGACACGTCCGGCTCCTTCGCCTTCTCCCGCTTGGTTTCCACCGACGTCTGTTCCGGCTCGTAACGAAGGTTGTGCAAAGGGAAGACATACTTGCTCCGGCGCGGGTCGTAGCCCCACGAAAGCGTGTTTTCCACCTCCAGCACCTCCTTGAGCAGATTGCCGACTTCCTCGGACCACGCCTCGTGATTATTGATCGTCACCAGAGGCTCCTTGGTCAGGCCCGCCGGCACCCGCAAACCGCGCCCCAGCACCTGAGCAATGAGCAGCTTCGATGAAAATGCCCGCGATTCGTGCGGCACTATCTGGAAGACATTCTTCACGTCCCAACCCTCCGTGAGCATGGACACCGAAACAATCCACTCCACGGGACAACCCGGTTCGTCCACTCGCTTGAGCAAGGCGAGGTTCTCGTTTCGCCGCTTCTCCGGGGAATCCCTGTCGTCGCGCGCCCCGTAGACCGCCACCACCCGCTCCTTGCCGGTGCCGGACGGCACGCCTGACGTCACCCAAATCGCTTTCTTCTCGGCTTGCTCGCGGCTGATCTTTTCCTTCTTGGCAAGGAACTCCACCAACTCCCGCCAGACCTCCACGCACCGGGCGATCTCCTGGGTCACGACAATGGAAACCGGCTTCACGTCTCCGCCGTAGTTTTTCCGGTTCTCCTCATGGATGGCATAGGTTTTCTGCCAATCATGAGCGGTGTAAGTGTCCTCAATCTTGTAGTTCGGCTTTTTCACCACCTTGTCGGCGATGGCCTGTTTCAGGCCGTAACGGTAGATCACGTCCGGGAAATAGTCGTCCTCGACATAGGGCGTGCCGGTGACGTTCACGACTTGGCGGAAACCAAAATCCGCCTCTTGAAGGAATTTGATCCACTCCTTCAGTCCCCGGTCCGGTGGGCTGAACAAATGGTGCGCCTCATCGTTCAGGACCAGAGTGCGGGCGCCCTGTCCTTTGAAACTGTCCCGGATCGACGAGCCGGTGTTCTCGTAGACCGCGTGTATGTTTTCCACGCAGATGTCCCCGGAGTGAATCGTTTCGTTGCCTCGCTTTATCGCTGGAATCGTCACCGCCGCGCCGAGTTCCTTCATGATGCCGGACAATTCGCCGTTGCCCGCGAGACGCGTGAATTTCTCCAGCAAACCATCCTCAATTGTCAGCGACGGACACAGCACCAGCACCCGGTCGGCCAGCCCTTCGGCCAGGGCCACCGCTGCCAGCGCATACATCACGTAGCTCTTGCCCGTGCCCGTGGCGAGGTCCAGCGACACCGCCTTCCGGTCCTTCAACGGCATTCTCCCAAGGTAGGCGTCAACGCTCCCAAAACGCTGGCGGATGGGCTCGCGGGCCGTCCAGTTCTCCCGGGCCAACCGTTCGAGGTTTGGATACTTGTCCGACACCAGGAACCGCAGCGTCTCGCGCACGGCGTCGCGCTGGAAGGCATAACGTTCCGTGCAGAGCAGGTTCAGGAACGCGTCATACTTGTGGACTACCGCCTCGGTGGCCTCGCGCTTGTCGTCAACCTTCAGCACCTGATCGGCGATTCGGAATTGCAGGCTCATTTCTATTTCCTCCCGTTCTTCCCGGTCTTCTTTGCCATCAGGCGCGGCTTGCCCTCGAAGTCTCCCTTCTCCAGCAACAACGTCTTCTCGTTCCCATAGCGGTCACAGAGAATCACCATCATCTGGTCGCCCTTGAAATCCTGCTCCGGGATCCGCAACTCCAGCCGCTCCGCCTTCTCCAGCCCGCCCGCCGCGATGATGACCTCCTCGCCCCAGAACACTCGGCTCAACCGAAAAACGTCTCCGTCGTAATCCAGGTCCAACATCGCCATGGAGAATGTCTCGAAGTTCCGATAATCTTCCGGGTCTGTCGCCAGCGTCTGCGCACGGAACTCCGAGATCTCAAGCACGTAGTCGGCGAAAATCTCACCGCTGCGTTCGGTTTTCTTCGCTTTCCACACCACCCTCGGTTGGGAGATGAAATCGAACCCGACCGCGTCGATCACCTCGTTCACGTCCTCCTCCTTTGCCGGTTGCATGAACGCGGCCGGTTCCTTCCGCTCGATGAGCCGCTGCAGCACCGAGAGCGGCACCTTGAGGAAGACATACGTCGTTCCGCCCCGCGTCACCTCGTCCTCGGCAAAGTCCATCGCCACCACCGGCGCGATGACATAGAAACGCTCACCCGGTTTGCCGCGCAATGTCCGGTGCAGGTCATCCACATAGCCGTAATCCAGCGTGAGCGACGGGTGATCTGGGTAGTTCCAAAGCAACACGGCATCGGTGCCGATGCAGCCCTCCAGTGTGAGGCCATAGCGCTTGTCAGGCCTTTCGTTGACCCCGAAGAGTTTCAAAACAAACGGCCGGTAATCCGGCCATGGCAACGCCTTGATGGCCGCCATATCATAGAGGCCCGCCCGATAGAGAGTGAACTCCTTCGCAAGCAATGGCTGCTCCTTCTCCGCCTTGTCTTTGGGCGCGATGACCGAGATGCGGAACTCAACTCCGTCCACTTCGATGCGCTTGGCGCCGGGACCGTCCTCAGGCTCCTGCAGCCGGTCCTCTGGAATCCGTAGCTTCTCCTCGGGGCAGACCAACGACAGCGCTGCATCCTTCTTCACCAGGTCGTGTTTCTTCGCGAGCGCGGCGAGGTCGTGGAGGAGCTCCAGCGTCACCTCGCACTCGCCCTTGCGAGCCTTCTCGGTGATGAGCAGCACTCCGGGCGCGTTCTTCAAGTGTTCCGCCCAATCCTCCACACGCTCCGGCTCAGGGCGATCGTCCTTCTTGGTCGCACCGATGGCAGTGGTGAGGGAGAACAGCCGCTTCTGCGTGGTGTAGATGGCCAGCTTACCGCAATCCATCGCGATCCACCGGCGCCTGAGCTTCTCCGCTACGGCTGCCGTCGTGCCGCTGCCGGAAAAGCAGTCGAGGACGATGTCGCCCTTGCCAGAAGAAGCTTCAATGATGCGTTCGAGGAGTGCCTCGGGCTTCAGGGTTGGATAGCTGAAATCCACCCGACTCTGTGCCATTGGGTTATCGATATTAATGTCGGTCCAGATGTCTTCAACCTGTTTACCTTTGGATTCGTGCAGATACTGTTTGTATGAAGGATAAGCATCGCGCCTCACGGGCTCAATGAACCGGCCTTCGCCTCTGAGCTTTGCTTCTGTCGCTGCCGAATAGGTTTTCAGGGATGTCTTTCGATACCAGCCGTTCTCGTCCTCGTATTTGAACCGCGCTTTGTATTCCGCTGAGTATTCCCCGTAACGGTGGACAAACTGATAGCAGTCCGATTTCGAGTAGAAGAATATGGAATCGTGATTCACTGGAAACTTCGCTGCTCTCGCTTTGCTGCTTCCGGCAAAAGGGGTCCGTTTCCAAACAATCTCGTTCTGGAAGTTCTCTTCACCAAACACCTCGTCGAGCACGGCCTTGACGTAATGCCCCTTTTTGGTGTCGAGGTGGACGTAGATGCTACCGTCTTCGGCGAGGATTTCGTGCAGGAGGACGAGACGGCGGCGGAGGAACTCGATGAACTGGGCGCCGCGGACCTTGTCGCGGTAGGCCTTCTCCTTGTCCTTCATGAAATCCTGTCGTGTCGCAAACGGCGGGTCGATGTAGATGAGTTTGATCTTGCCCCGCGTGCCGAATCGGTTTGGCCCCTGCTGGTCGGCCAGAAGTTCGCGCAGTGCCAGCAGGTTGTCGCCCCACACGAGAAGATTGCGCCAACCGTCCCCATGCGGGCGCTCCGTGCAGAAGGATCGGACAGGCTGCCACGGCGCCGCAGGCGTCTGCGCGAGGACCTCCTCGCGGGTCAGCTTTCCGTCGTATACTAACCGGTATTCCTTGCCCACCTGCGATGCGCGCAGGTTGTCTGGAAACAATCGGAGCCGCCACTGTTCCGGCAGTGGCAGTCCGGATTCGATCAGGGTAAATAGCTGTTTTCTCTCCTCGTCGGTGAGAACGGACATGGCAGAGCGATGCTCGCGTGTGCATCAGCCCTGTCGGGATGGCTTGTCCTGTGCGGAATCTCTTGGTGCCTGAAAGCGAAAAGGGGCGTGCCTACACACGCCCCGCCTCAGGCACCTTGGAGAGCCCGCACAGGAGCGCTATCGACACGCCCCCAGCCGGGGGCGTTGCGTCGAAGCGCCGTCCTGTACTTCAAAGTTTCCAAGGTTTTGAGGCGGACAGCAGCCGAAGCTACGCGAAATGGATTGTTATTGGGTTACGGGTCTGGGGCGGCGAGTGGTGGGTTGGAGGGCCCCGCCTTCGCTCGGACGAGCTGCGACGGGACAAGGAAAGTGGGAGATAAGGGAAACAGAAGAGGCGAGAACGCTCAAGGCTCTTCGCCGAAGTCTTGCCGCAGGATGGCTTTGATCTGTTCCTCCAGCGGAGCGAGGTGCTCGACGGCGGTGTTCCAAACGAGCTCCGGCTTCACGGAGAAATACCCGTGAGCCAGCCAGTTTCTCATCCCGACGATCTTGTGCCAGGGCACCTCGGGATGGCGCTGCTGCAGTTCGTCCGGCAGGCGGCTGGCTGCCTCGCCAATGATCTCGATCGCACGTTCCAAAGCCATTCGCGCCATCCAGTTCCCCTCCAGATCACACTCGGTCTTTCCCGCCACAATTTCTCGTGCGTGCTGGGCGTTCTCCAGCATGTGCCGGAGACGGATCCGTGGATCATCGACACTCATAGACCGGCAGGGCCGTCCGGGAAACGTGTTCGGAGAAGCGATGGTTGAGCATACTGGGCGTGTTCATGTCCACCTTCCGCCCGAGTATCTGGCCGAGGTCGCGGGCATGCTCAAAAATATCCCAGCTCGGGCGGATGTGGGGTTCGTATTCCACCAGCACGTCAACGTCGCTGCGGGCGGGATCGAAATCGTCGCGCAACACCGAGCCGAACAGGCTGAGCTTGCGAATCCCCCGATCGCGACAGAAGGCGGCAACCGCCTCCGGATCGATGGTGATGGGCAGCTCGGCAATGCTCATGGGACCGTGGCATAGCCATCCCCGCCCTTGCTGGCAAGAGCCGGCTGAACGGCAGATCACCCCGCACCTCCCGAGGGCACCCTTGCAGCCGGACGGGATTTCAGCGATTGCCCTGGTGGAACCCGATCTTGCGCCGATGGCGCGGCCCTTCGGGTGCGGCAAGCCGCCGTACGGCGGCGATGATCGCGATTAGTTGCTTGTCGTGGGCTCCCACCCGGACCTCGATTTCGGCGAACTTGGCAGAAATGGCCTTGTGGTTGACCACCATCAGGCGGAGCCGAACAAACGCCCGTACGACATGAACGCTCATCTCAGTCGCAGCTTCACTGTTGAGAATGTTGGCGGCCTGGATGGCGCCGTGTTCGGTAAAGGCGTAGGGAAGGTGTTTAATGTGCTGGCCCTGTTTTAAGGTCGCATTTTGCGACCTTAAACGCCCAAGGACACGGGCTTCATCCCGGGTGCGCTGGAACATGAAGTCCACGGGAAATTTGCGGACGTTGCGTTTCACCTGCTCGTTGAGGCGTTTGGTCGCAACACCGTAAAGGCGGGCGAGATCAGCATCGATCATCACCCGTGCGCCACGCAGCACGAGAATGCATGATTGTATGGGTTCGAGGGGGACAATCCCGCAATCGCTCATGTCAGCTGGTCGCAAATTGCGGCCAGCTCTACAGGCAACCAGCAGGCCGGCCACGGAGAATTCCGTTGCCACGCGATTGCCATCGACTCGTCGCGATCTGCAATGACTTCTACGGACCGCCGATGCTTGATATCGCAATCTGCGATTTCAAGCCGTCAAACTCCTCAAAAAATCCGTGCCATCCGCTCGATCCGTGGTCAAATATTCGGCCATGCGCATCATCCGCCACCTCACCTCCACAGGCCCCGCATACGCCGCGCTTCAACCCGATGGCACCGCCCGTGAAATCGCCGGTGACATCTTTGGCGACTTCCGCGTCACGGACCGCGCCGTGCAGCCGGGAAAGCTGCTCGCACCGGTCGTGCCCGCAAACCTGCTCGCCATCGGACTCAACTACAAAAAGCACGCCGAGGAGGGCGGCCGGGGCGCGCCGGACAAGCCCGTGCTTTTCATCAAGGCCAACAGCTCTGTGCAAAACCCCGGCGACCCGATCGAGATCCCGCAGCACCTCGCCAGCCAGGAGGTCGACTTCGAATGCGAGCTCGCCGTCGTGATCGGCCGCCGCTGCAAGAACGCCACGCGCGCAAACGCCCTTGAGCACGTGCTCGGCTACACGTGCGCGAACGATGTTTCCGCCCGCGACTGGCAGCGCAAACCCTGGGGCGGCGGCCAGTGGTGCCAGGCCAAGAGCTTCGATACGTTTTGCCCGCTCGGCCCCGTGCTCGTGACCTGCGACGAGATCCCCGATCCGAACGCCCTGCAGATCCGTTCCGTGCTCAACGGCCAGGTCATGCAGGACTGGAACACGGACGACATGATTTTCGACGTGCCGGCGCTCATCGAGTTCCTCAGCGGAAGCAAAACGCTCCTGCCCGGGACGGTGATTCTCACCGGCACGCCGCACGGTGTCGGCTTCGCGCGCACGCCGCCGGTGTTCATGCACGCCGGCGACAGCATAACCATCGAGATCGAGCGCATCGGCGCTCTGACCAATCCGGTGGTGCTGGAGCCGTAGCGCCGCGTTGGTGTGGCGCAAGCCGGCTTCCCCGTGACGCCAGTCTCCGACTGGCGTTGCCCGGAACGCCGGTCGCAGACCGGCGCTACGGGCGCAAGCCTGCTTCCCCTGGCGGATTCCTACGGCATCAGCAGCGCGATCTGCCGGCCGGGACCGTGGACTCCCTCGATCAGGATGCCCTCAACGTCCGCGGTCTTCGACGGACCGGTCGCCCAGATGATGTTCGGGTCGTCACCGAGAAGCGCGACCGCCTGCGCCACGTTCCGAAACACCTCTTCGCGGCGGAGCACGGCGACATGCACCCACGGCGCGAGCGCCCCGAGCCGTCGCGACGTTGAGGCGTCCGACAGGATGACGGAACCGGTCTCGGCGATTGCGCCGACAGCCCGTGTAATTCCGAACTGGTAGTCGTCCACCCGGCTGCGGTCGAATTCCGTCTCCACCGTGAACTCCTTCCCGAACGCCGGCGCGAGCCGCGTCCACAACTTCGGGTCGCAATAGCCGTGGAGCCATTGATTGACCTTGAGGAGGTCCACGAGATCTTCCACACGCTCCATCCCGGCGCCATTGACCAGCTTCACGCGCTCGCAGAACACGCCCCACGGATCACGCCAGTCGACGACGTCGCGCATGACCGCCACATCGTCGGGATAGACCGGATAGGGAGCGCGCTTCGCCAGCGGCGCCAGCGCGCCGCGCACGCGGCTGAGAATCACTTCACGATCGTCGTTCATAGGGAATCGTTCTCCATCCGAAATGTCCGTGGTTACAGTTGAAATCTAGGCCTGTTCGGCGCCGGGGCGAGCAGCTTCTCACGCGCCACCAGATACAAGAATCCAGTCAGCAGCGCAAACGGGATCATCGACAGGGCGTCGGAGTATGCCCCCTCGAAGAAGGGATTGTGCGCGGTGGACCAGGACGTCACCACGGCATCAATCCGATCCAGTCGGCCCTGCATGATTGCGACAAGAATTCCCGCGATCGCACCGCCCGCAATGTAGCCTGAGGCGAGCAGAACACCCGGGCTCTTGTCGGATTCCGCAGCGAGTCCGTCCGCATCGAGATGCGCATGGCTCGGGTGCCTGCTCCAATAGCGGTCGGCCAGCCAGCGGATCGCGCCACCCACAAACAACGGCGCAGAGGACGAAATGGGAAGATACACGCCCACGGCAAACACGAGCGATGACACGCCGCACAGCTCAAGAACCACGGCGATCATCACACCCAGCAGCACGAGCGCCCACGGCAGGTGCCGGTCGAGAATGCCCTTGATGATATAGGACATGAGCGTGGCTTTCGGGGCGTCGAACTTGCGCACGGTCGTATGGTCGGGCCTCTCGGTGAAAGCGCCGTTGATTCCCGGATCGACCAGCCAGACTGCCCGGCCCTCCTCATTGACCAGATAACGCCCGGCGGGGCCGCCCACCGTGTCGGTCTTCTGCCAGACGCGGTAGGTGTTCCTATCGTCGCGCGCCTGCGGGCCGTGCAGGGTGTCGCGGGTCGTGAGCTTCGTCGCGTCGATGGCGAGGCCGGCCGGCGCAACCTTCGCAGCGGGCACGTAGACGGTGGCATTCTCATTGAGGAGCAGCAAAATGGGTCCAAGCACGATGGCCGAAGCCAGCGCCCCGATCAGGATCGCCACCTGCATCGCACGCGGAGTGCCACCGAGCAGAAACCCGGTCTTCAAATCCTGCGAGGTCGTGCCTCCGTTTGAGGAGGCAATGCAGACGATCGCGCCGACCGAGAGAGCGGTCACGTAGTAGGAGTTGCCAGTCCAGCCCACGGCGAGGAAGACGAGGCAGGTCAGCAGCAGCGTCGCCACGGTCATGCCGGAGATCGGGTTTGACGACGAGCCAATCTCGCCGGTCAGGCGCGAAGACACGGTCACGAACAGAAATCCGAAGCAGACGATCATCAGGGCTCCGAGCAGATTCATGTGCAGGGGACGTGCGCTCACGATCGCGGCGATCAGAAGGACACAGCCGATGCCGACAAATTTCATCGACAGATCGCGCTCGGTGCGAGGCACAGGCCCGGCGTTTGCGTCTGCGCCGCGAAACAGACCGATGTCGCGCAACCCCATCCGCAGACCATGCCAGATTGTCGGCACCGCTCGAAACAGACTGATGATTCCTCCCGCAGCCACCGCTCCCGCGCCAATGTAGAGCACGTAGGCGCTCCGGATCTCGTGCGGACTCATCTGGGAGATGGGGATGGTGCCGGGCTCGAGCGGGCCGATGATGTGGTCGCCGAAGAACTTGATCAACGGAATCAGCACCAGGTACGACAACACGCCGCCGGCCGCGGTGATGGACGCGATGCGCGGGCCGATGATGTAGCCGACGCCGAGCAGCTCGGGCGAAATCTCGATGCTCACGGATCCGGCCTTGAACGGCGCGCTGAAGATCTTTTCGGGGATGTCCTTCCAGCCCCGGAGCGCAACGTTCAGCGACTTGTAGAGCAAACCGAGTCCGAATCCGGTAAAGATCACGTGCGCGCCGGGCGCCTTGCCAAGGCCCGCGGCCTCGGCTGCACGCATTTCCGCCTGCGCCGTCGGCGATGCGAGCGCCCGGTCGTCCTCCGACGCGCCCGCCCGGAGCACCGCGGCGCATGCCGTGCCCTCGGGATACTTGAGTACGCCGTGTTCCTTGACGATGAGCGCGCGCCGCAGCGGAATCATCATCAGGATTCCGAGCAGCCCGCCGAGCACCGCCACAAGCATGACGCGCGTCCACTCCAGGTCGAAACCCAGGATCATGATGGCCGGCATTGTCACTCCGATGCCGAACGCAATCGATTCACCCGCCGAACCCGCAGTTTGGGTGATGTTGTTCTCGAGAATCGTCGAATCCCGGATGCCGAGTTTTGAGAACAACCGGAACAAGGTGAGCGAAATGACAGCCACCGGGATCGAAGCGCTTACCGTCATGCCCACCTTGAGCACGAGGAAGAGCGACGACGCTCCGAAGATCAATCCGAGCACCGTGCCCGTGAGCACGGCTCGCAGGGTGAACTCGCGCATCACCGTGGCGTCCGGGATGAACGGTTCGAATTTTGGAGGGTGCGGAGTGTCAGCCATCGGCGCGGTCGGGCGGCACGACAAATGAATGGACCATAACGTAGGTTTCGGCCGTTCGCATGACGCCAGGCTCAAACCGGCGTCACTTCTTCCGGGCCTTGAACCATTTTCTGAATTCGCCGCCGCGCCATTTGGGCAGCGTCCGGCAGTTCGTCCAGGCGTGATACGCCGGCACCGGGACGATGCCTCCCGGAATGTAATCGATCACGCGTCCGCCAAACATCGCCGCCTTCCACGCCGCGGGCTGGGAGGCAAGCAGCGCCCACGGCCACATCGGCGGCAGGCCCGGGGATGACGCTCCCTCCCGTTTGGCCCTGTCGCGCAACCGAAGCAGCAGGTCGGGAATGGGAATGTTGACCGGGCAGACTTCATTGCAGGCGCCGCATAGGGTCGACGCCTTCGGCAAGTCGGCCTTGTCGAGGAAATGTTCGCCGGCAAGCAGCGGCGAAAGCACTGCACCGACCGGGCCGGGATAGACGCTCCGGTAGGCGTGGCCGCTCGCCTGCCGGTAGACCGGGCAGACATTCATGCAGGCGCCGCAACGGATGCATCGCAGGATCTCGCGGCATTCTCCGGCAAGCACTTCCGACCTGCCGTTGTCGACGAAGATGACGTGCATCTCCTCCGGTCCGTCCGGTTGGCCCGCGCCTTTCGGACCGCGGATGAACTCGGTGTAGACCGTCAGCTGCTGTGCGGTTGCGGAACGGGCCAGCAGATTGAGCAGCACCGCGAGGTCGCGATCGCGCGGGACGATCTTTTCGATTCCCACGAGGGCGATATGGCACTTTGTCGCGGCCAGGCTGAAGCGCGAGTTTCCCTCATTGGTGACAACCGCGATGCGCCCGCTCTCGGCCACGAGGAAGTTGGCGCCCGTCATCCCGACATCGGCCGCCAGGAACTTCTTGCGCATGAACGCCCGGGCGCGCTGCGTGATGACTTCCGGCTGGTCGTTGTAGGCGCCGAGGCCGTTCTTCTCGAAGCTGGTGGCGATCTCGCGGCGATTCTTGTGGATGACCGGACGGACGATGTGGCTCGGGTGGTCGTGGTCGATCTGGATGATGTATTCGCCCAGGTCGGTCTCGAGGCACTCGATCCCGCGCGCCTCCAGAAACGGCGCAAGCTCGATCTCCTCGCTCACCATCGTCTTCGCCTTCACCAGGCGCGTCGCGCCGCGCTTCTGCATGATCGCAAGCACATGCTGGCACGCCGCCGCCGCATCGACCGCCCAGTGAATCTGGGCACCGTTGGCCTTCAGTCGTTCCTCGGCCAGCGGAAGAAGGGTGTCGAGATTCTCGATCGCATGCTGTTTGATCTCGCCGGCAAGCCGGCGGAGCTGATTGGGCTCCGCGAACTGTGCCGAAAGCATCTTCGTGCGCTTTTCGTGCGTGGCCTTGGTGCTGTCGTAGACGGCCTTCCGCTTCTCCGCACTTACTCCGAGAGTAAACTGGTCAATGGGCTGGAATTTCATGGTGGTGGGCCGGGTTTCATGTCCGACAGTCCGGGGTGAACCCTGGCGTCTTGGAGAACAGCACAGTGATGCAGCCGGCCTCGCTGAGGCCGGGCCGGGGTCGGCGCCCCCGGCTACAAATCCCCTTTTGTCCCCGGAAATGCCGCATTCCCCGCGCCTGTTTGCCGTGCTCTGATTTCAATGCAACAACCCTCCGTTCTTGAGCGCGTCGCGCAAAACCTGCGCAACGTGCTGATGTTTTATCGGACGGCCCTCTTTTTCGGCGAGACCGCTGAGGTGCATCAGGCAGCTCGTATCGATGCCGACCAGCAGCTGGGGCTGGGCCGCCCGCAGGTGCTGTAGTTTCAGCCGGCCCATCGCCTCGGAGATGTGCGGAAAACTGACGGAGAAGGTGCCTCCAAATCCGCAACATTGCTCGGCCTCGCCGAATTCGAGGAGCTTCACTCCCTCAATCGAGCGCATCAAGGTGGCCGCCGCCTCGGGCGAACCCGTGCCGCGCGAATGGCATGAGCGGTGAAACACGATTGCTGCGTCGAGTTTCCCGGGCCACGTCTTTACTCCGAGCCCGTTGAAAATGAAATCCGCGAGCTCCCAGGTGCGCCGGGCCACCTGCTCAATCTCAGGCAGATCGGGCTCGTGCTCGAACGCCAGCAAGGAGCCGTGAAAGACCATCGCCGCGCAGGAACTCGATGGGACGATCACCGGAAGTTCGCCTGCAAAGGTGCGCACCATGTGGCGCGCCACCCGGCGCGACGCCGCCCAATCGCCAGCGTTGAACGCCGGCTGGCCGCAGCAGGTCTGGCCCTCGGGGAACTCCACGGTCATGCCGAGATATTCCAGCACCTCAACAGTCGCAATTGCAGCATCGTCGTAGAACGCGTCGCAAAGACACGTGGCCATCAATTGCACTTTCTTTCCCAGCAGCGGTTTGCGTTCGATCGTTGTCATGACGCGAAAAGGACACGCTGCCGGTTTCGTTCCGCTCCGCAATCCTGATTTGAGCATCACATCGCGGTATTGGCGCATCTCCCAATTGTCAGTAGCGGCGCGGCGTTTCGCGCCGTCGGAGCCGAACGCGGCTCCGCTACGGAATCGCCGGGCTTGCTACCCACCGTCAATCGGCAGATGCACCCGTTCAGTTTCGCACCGCGGCCTTGATGCCGCAACCAAACGCAGGGGCGCGATCTCGTCGCGCCCTCCAAAGAATCGCCGCAAACATGTACGATCCGAACCGATATTAGCACATCGGCTCCTTGTGCCGCCCCGTGATTGTATTTCCCCGTGAGTTTCCCCAAGCTCGACGGGCGTGAATACGGCGCCACAGTTTCCATGAGAAGGTCTGTTCGATCCTTCTGGATCCTCCTGAACATCTTTCTGCTGGGCGTTTCCGGGGAGGCGATGGCAGCCGGCGAATTCCCTGCCCGGTCGTGCCGGCAAATCCAGGTGACCGTCGTGGCCGAACGGGCTGATCACGGTGCGTCCTTCACGATGCCGACGCCGCACGATCCTGTATGTGTCGTCGCCTGCGATGGCGGTTTTATCCGGGAGGGAGATGCCCGCGCTGATGAGCAACCGCCGCCCGCCGGGCCGGTCGCGCGCGCACTCCGGGAAATCCTGGAGTCTCGGCATTACTTGCCCGCAACGGCCCAGGAATCCCCGTCGCTATTGATCGTCTACCACCAGGGGCTCATCAACCGAAACGTCCGCCAAATCGGGAATCTGTCCGAAATCGATCCAAACCTGAAGGCGCGACTTGCTTTGGTCGCCAAGCCGGAACAGGCCGGCGAAATCGAGAACTTCCTGATGAGCCGTGTGCAAGGGAGAACGAACCCGGCGTTCCGGATTCCGGACAATCTCAGCGTTCAAGCGCGCGGCATCCTGGATTTGACGCGGAACTCCCGCTGGTTCGTCGTCATGTCGGCCTACGATTTTGCCTCCCTTTGCGGCCGCCAACCGCGCCTCGTCTGGCGCGTCAAGATGAGCACGGAGAGCGCCGGCATTGCGGCGGCCGATGCGCTGCCAGCTCTTCTTCAGGCAGGCGCTCCGTATTTCGGATGCAATGTCGACGCACCCAGAATTCTACCAATGCCCTTGCTCCCCGCCGACAGCAGCGCAGTCGGCGCCACAGTTTCAGAAGAGTCTGCGCGTCCGGGCGAGGCGGCCGGGCAGCTTGATCACATCGATTTGGGCAGCCTGATTCGGAGAGAACGGGCCGGGTTCTCATGGTCGCGCGCCGCTTCAGACCAGGGAGATGCCATCGATAGGCCGCAATAGGCGCATGATCCCAAATTCCGCAGTTGAGGCTTCGGCTCCTCGTAGCGGCGAGCGCCAGCGAGCCGATTCCGCCTCAACTGCGGAATTTAGGATGATTCCGGCCGCGCGTCATGCGCAGCCAAACACATCAGGCCGGGAAGAGCATGCCGGCCATCGCATGCCAGGCATCGAACCAGGTGACCGGCGCCTCGCCGGGTATGCGCCTGGTGAGAAAGAGGACGAACAGCATCAGATTCCAGGCAATCCCAGATCCAACGGCCGCGTACACAAGCACGCGGAGCCACGATGGCCGCTTTGTCGTGGTGAACAAATACGCCAGTCCACCCATGGCCAGGAGAACGGTGCCTTCGAAGGCGCGATTGCCAAACGAAACCCCAAACCACCAACTGGGCCAGCAGGCGTTAAGCATGAGCATGAAAACGAACGAAGCGCCCCAGGCCCACACGAGAAAATCCGGGGCATTGGATTCACGGTGGAGACGCACAACCGGGCCTTTCGTTATGCCCGGCGCGCCCAGCCTGCCCACCATCGCTTCAGCGACGGCAGGCGCTCGGGTCTGACCAACGGCATTGGGCAGAAATGCACGCTTCGACGGATCCCGCCGCCACATCCAAAATGCGCCGCCGGCAATTCCGATCAGCATCAACGGGTGCCAGTAAAAGAAACCATGGAGCGGCGAAAAGAGGACCTTCCAAACATGCGGATGCGCCCAGTCAAAGGTCTCAGCACCATAGCTGTTCCAGATCCACGAGCCATAGAGGATCTTCCAGGCAGCGCATTGCACCAGGATTGGCGGCGTCGCACCGAGCACAAACACCGTCAGGTGCCAGACTCGCCCGCCCAACGACGTTCCGCCCGCCGCATACCGCGACAACACGATGGCCGGCAGCACCAGGTACGCAAATGCGGTGTAGCGCGTCACGACAAGCAGTCCTGCCGTCAGTCCGAGCGCGGCAAACCACCAACGGTTGGTGTCTCCGTCGGAGATCTTCAAGGCGAGCCACGATGAGATGGCGAACAAAGCGAAAACCTGGGAGTGCGTCACCGACAGCGCGGCGGATTGATAGTAGACCAGCGGACTTGCCAGCCAGCCGGCCAGCACCGCCGCTGCCGCAATTGCAGGACGGAACCACCGGCAGAAGATCCGCCACGCACACACCAGACCGGCAAGCGCGTAACCGAACTGCCCAAGCCAGACGGCAATCTGGTAAACCGGCTCCCAGCCCTTGTCGCCCAGACCGAAGACCAGCGCAGCCGCCCGCGCCACGAGGTAAAACGGCAGACTGCCGAGCGCCCAACCGACCGGGAATTTGTTGTAGTGCATGCCCGTCGGAGTGGGAGGCGTCGTGAATTCCAGCTGATAGTCGCTCTCCGTGATCATCGGGCACTGCGCCAGGGCAGACTCAAAATCGAGATCGTGATCGACGACCAATTTCGGCAGCCAGAGGAAATAGTACGTATCGTCGAGCCCGCGGATGAGAGGAAGGTGCCGTTCAGTGAACAGGCCCATGCCGTGGTAAACCATGCCGCTCACCGCAACCACCGCGCCCAGCAGGGCCAGACCGAGTGCACTCCACCATTCCCGCCGGACGGGAATCGCCGAAGGCTCGCCTATTCGAGTTCCAGTTCGGTGCGTGACCGGATTCATGTTCGCGGAAACCATCGTCAACCGACCGGGGCGCTGATTTCAGCGACCATCTTCGATTGGACGATCAGGGCTACCGATTGAGCGACGGACGACGATGCCTTGGCAAGCCGATTGACCGGGGCCGTTTCTCCCAGTCCCTCACACCGCCTGGAACGATGCGAAACAGCGGATGTGGCTCCGGCAGCGCGATACCGCGATGCTGGCGGCCGATCTCGGGCGCCCGGGTTCGCAGTTTTGCCTTCAAATGCCCCCATTCGTAGAGCAGCTGTCCGCGCGTCTCGCGAATCCGTCCGCCGAATCTCCAGATCGGGATCTTGGTCTCATCGAATTGATAGCCGCGGCTCCGCGCCTCGTCCGCAATGCCAGCGAGAAACGCCGCAATTGCCGCGCGGGGATCCCGCTGCGCCTGAAAGCGGATCAGCTGCGGATGATGTCGGTAACCCTCAGTCTTGCCGGCAAGCACCGCTTGCGCGAGCAGGGCCTCCCGCCACGCCGCGACCAATCCTCTTGAATCGAGGTATCGCGGATGGACGGTCCAGAGGCGCATGGGGAGGATGATCGTCAGGGGTTTTTGCAGGGGCAGCGAATCAGCAGCGGCTGGCCGCGAGAGACAGCCGCGAATGGTTCGTCGGTTGGGGTTCGACGAACCGGATGTCTTTCATTCGCACGGCGCCAAGCATGAGGCGAGCCGATTTTGCAGACTCGCCATCCGGCCGTCCTCCGTCAATTCTCCCGGCCCATGCCCACCGTCTACTCCGCTGCCATTGATCTCGGTGCGACCAGCGGGCGCGTGATTCTCAGCGCCTGGTCGAAGAACCGTCTCAGCCTCAACGAAGTTCACCGCTTCCCCAACGCGTTCCGCTCGCTCGGCGTCCACGATTACTGGGACGTCGCTGGTTTGTGGGCCGAGGTCCGCGGCGGCCTCGTCAAGGCGGTCGCCGCACTTCCCCGCGGAGCGCGCCTCGCTTCCGTGGGAGTCGACACCTGGGGCGTTGACTACGCTCTCGTGAACGACGCGGGCCGGCTGGTTTTCCCGGTCCACGCCTACCGCGATGCGCGCACCCAGCCGGGTCTGCATCGCCTCGCCAACACGCGTGCCGCGCTCGAGCGCATTTACGCCGCGACCGGCATCCCAAACGTTTTTTATAACTCCAGCCTGCAACTCGAGGAGGTCGTGGCGTCCTGCCCGGCGATCGCGGACCTCGCCACCCGCTGCCTGTTCCTGCCCGACTATTTCAATTTCCTGCTTTCGGGCCGCATGGAGAACGAGCTGACGATTGCCAGCACAACGCAGCTGCTCGATGTGAATTCCACCGACTGGTCGCGGCCTGCGCTGGATCACTTTCATATTCCCGCCCACTGGTTCACAAAGCCCATTCTCTCCCGCACCGGCCTCGGGACCGTCCGCGACATCCCGGAACTCAAGGGGACCCAGGTCATCGCCGTGCCCGGCCACGACACCGCGAGCGCCTACGACGCGATGCCCGCCGACCCCGCGGGCAGCGATCTCTTCCTCAGCTCCGGCACCTGGTCGCTGGTCGGCTTTGAGAGCGACACACCGGTCCTGGGCGCGGAGGCGCTCGCTGCGCGGATCGCGAACGAACGCATTGGCGACGGCCGCTACCGCCCGCTGACCAACGTCATCGGTCTCTGGCTGCTCGAGCAGATCATGAAGGACTTTGCGACACGGCCGCAGACCGACCGCGAATGGTCCGCGCTCATCGGGGCCGCTGAGAAACTTCCGGCGCCAGCAGTGCTGCTCGACGTCGCCGATCCCGTGTTCTCCAACCCGCCGTCGATGCGCACCGCAATCGACGCACAACTGAAGAAGCACCGGGCCGCCCCGCCCAAGAATCTGGCCGCCTACCTGCGGCTGATCTGCGCTTCGCTCGGGCGCGGCCACGCCAACGCGATGCAATCGTTCGAACGGATGACGGGCCGCAAGTTCAAGCGCATCCTGATCGTCGGAGGCGGATCGAAAAACCGGCTTCTCTGCCAGGCCACAGCTGACGCCGCGGGCCTGCCCGTCGTGTCATTCAGCCTTGAGGGCACGGCCGTGGGCAATCTCGCCAGCCAGCTGATCTCGCTCGGGGCCGTGGCGGATCTTCCAACGTTCCGCCGTCATCTCGGCGGCAATCTGAAGCAAAAGGTCTACACGCCTAAAGGGTGAACCGCCCGCTCCGCAGGAATCCCAAGGACCAGCCTGAAATGCAGACGCCGGTCAAAGACCAGCGCTGCGTGGTGCCGGTCTTCGACTGGCATTCTGTCCGACACCGCAAACCGTGATTACTCCTCCAATGCATCTCCGCCATCTGCTTTCCATTGGCGCCGCCCTCGTGGGCGCCTCGCTGACCCTGCGTGCTGACGTCACTGACGAAGAGCTTGCCAAGTCAACGCTCACAAAGGTTGGCGATCCCGTGCCGGCCTTTTCAGGAACAACGATCGGAGGCGAGTCCATCTCCGCCGGTCAACTGAAAGGCAAGGTCGTTGTCCTCTCTCTGTTCGCAACGTGGTGTCCGGGCTGCATTGCCGAGTTGCCCCACGTTGAGAAGGAGCTCTGGCAGGCGTTCCGCGCACGTGGACTCGTCGTCCTCGCGGCTGCCCGCGGGGAGGACGCGGACAAGCTCCGCCCCTTCGCTGCCAAGCTCGGTCTCACCTTTCAGCTCGTGCCCGATACGGACAAGAAGATCTTCAGCCAATTCGCAACCATCGCCATCCCCCGCCTGTACGTGATCGGCGCCGACGGCCGCATCAAATTCCAGGGCCTCGACTACAAGGAGGATGAATTCAAGGTGGCGATCGCCATCGTTGATCGCGAACTCACGGCAGCGGCCAAGCCGTAAGGGCTGATTTCGCCGCAGCTGGTCGCAGGGCTCGCCTCCGCTGCACCTCAACCGTGCATCGGTTGGACAGGCAAGCCTCTGTCGCCGCCGACAATCGGGAGACGCACCAGGGCCAGCAGGTTGCCTCCGATTCAAGTTCGTGACACCTTGACCGACTGACATCAGTTTGGGGTCAGCCGGACATGAACAGTCATACGCAAAACCACAGAGGACTTGATCCTGGGGGCAATTCCCCCGCGCCCGACCCTGCAGCACCGGTCTACATGGGGCTGCCGTCGGCGCAGGTTCTGTTGCCACGGTTCTGGGTCGCGCTCACCCTGGCAATACCAGTCCTCGTGCTGTCCATGGCAGAAATGGTCGCGCCGGCGCTGGCCCACCGGCTCGATCCGCGCGTCTCAGGCTGGCTGCAGTTTGCGCTTGCGACGCCGGTGTTCTTCTGGAGCGGGGCGCCATTCATCCGGCGCTGGTGGGTGTCGTTGCGCGAGCGGGACACCAACATGTTCACCCTTATTGTCACAGGGACTGGCGCGGCCTATCTCTACAGCACGGCGGCGCTGATGTTCGGCAGTCATTTTCCGGCGGCGTTGCGGGGCGCCCACGGAGTGCCGCTGTATTTCGAAGCCACCGCGGTCATCACCGCCATTGTGCTGATCGGTCAGATTCTGGAACAGCGCGCCCACGCACGAACCGACGCCGCGATCCGCGCATTGATGGACTTGGCGCCCAGGTTTGCGCATCGGGTTCTTGATGACCAGGAGGAGGACGTGCTGCTCGAGGCGGTGGTCCCCGGGGACCTTCTCCGAATCCGACCGGGTGAGCGTATCCCGGTTGACGGTCGCTTGACCAAAGGCACAAGCGAGGTCGACGAATCGATGCTGACCGGCGAAGCGATGCCCGTGGCCAGGGGCGAAGGCAATCCGGTGTCCGCCGGCACGCTCAACACCACGGGGAGTTTCGTCATGCGCGCGGAAAAGGTCGGCAGCGACACGCTCCTCGCGCAGATTGTCCGCCTTGTTGAGGAGGCGCAGGAGAGCGAAGCGCCGATCCAGCGACTCGCCGACCGGGTCGCGGCATGGTTCGTTCCGGCGGTCGCAGCCATCGCCGTTGTGACGTTCGGGCTCTGGCTCTGGCTTGGGCCTGAACCACGCTTGATCTACGCTTTTGTGAATGCAGTCGCGGTGCTGATCATCGCATGCCCCTGTGCCCTTGGTCTGGCGACCCCCGTGTCGCTCGTTACGGGCATCGGACGCGGCGCACAGGCCGGAGTGTTGGTCCGAAACGCCGAGTCGCTCGAACGTCTTGCCAAGGCGACGACGCTCCTCATCGACAAGACCGGCACCCTCACTGAAGGCAAGCCGCGCATGATTGCGGTCGAACCGGCCGCCGGGTTTGTCGGATCCGGCTCCGGAGACCCCGGTTTGATGGTCACGGCCGGTGAGCTTCTCGCTCTGGCAGCGTCGGCGGAGAGCGCCAGCGAACACCCCCTGGCCCGCGCGATTGTCGAGGCGGCGCGGACTCGCGGCCTGGAAATCCCTGCGGCGGAGAGCTTCATTGCCGAACCCGGAGTCGGTGTGAGCGCGCAGGTTAAGGGAAGATCCGTCCGAGTTGGGCGGTTGGAGGCAAACCCATCGGACAGCATCGCAACCCGCGCAGCGAAACTCTACCCAACGGCGACTCTCGTCGGCGTCGCGATCGACGGTCGCCTGGCCGGCGCCGTTGCGCTGGACGATCCGCTCAAGCCGACCACTCCCGAAGCAATCGCTGAATTGCGCCGGCTTGGCTTTCGCGTGGTCATGGTCACCGGCGACCGGGAAGCGACTGCCTGGGCGGTCGCGCGGGCACTGGGGATGGATGGAGTCCATGCGAGCGTCACCCCTGCGCGCAAACAGGAGATTGTTCGGGAACTCCGGGCGAAGGGAGAGGTCGTCGTGTTCGCAGGCGATGGAATCAACGACGCACCAGCTCTCGCGGCCGCCGATGTGGGCATCGCGATGGGGACCGGCACGGACGTTGCGATGCATAGCGCCGGAATTGTCCTGGTGAAAGGCGATCTGCGCGGCCTTGTGAGGGCGCGGCATCTGAGCCTCGCGGTGCTGCACAATATCAAGCAGAACCTCGTTCTCGCCTTCGTCTACAATGGCCTTGGTATTCCCATTGCCGCAGGTGCGCTTTACCCGGTGTTCGGTTTGCTGCTCAATCCGATGCTGGCGGGCGTGGCCATGAGTCTGAGCTCGATCTGCGTCGTCTCAAATGCCCTCCGCCTGCGGCGACTGAAGCTCTGAGCCGGATTCGGGCTGATCTGGTCTCGCAGCCGCGCGCGATGATCTCGCTGGAGGGCGAGGCTCCCGCCGAGCCGCAGCGGACACGGGGGTCTGCCCTCCACCCAAGTGCGGCTGCAAGTTTGCTCAAACCGCTCCGCCCACCGGCGCCCGCTGTTTCAGCCTCGCCCGGGCTCACGGCTTGCGTGCGAGGTACGCGTAACTGGGGAGCGTGGCGCCGGTCGCATCGTAGCGATCGCTCCGGATGACGTCTGCTCCGGCTGCCCGCAACAGCGTCGCCACTTCCTCTTGGGTCAAAGCGTACATCTCGATCACCGGATCGCGTGGAAACCAGTGCTCCATTCGTTGCCGGGCAATGCGGTTGATGCGCTTCCAAACGGTGGGTGGCCAGAGTGAGAATCGGAAGCGTTCCAGCGGCGCATAGATGGGACGTTGCGCGGGCACCTGGAAAAAGATGGCGCCACCCGGGGCGCAGACGCGGACGAATTCGCCGATGTACGCCCGGGCGTAGACCGGTTCCATGTGCTGAAGCGTGATCATGCTGTAGACAAAATCGAACTGGTTGTCCGCGAACAGCCGCAAGTCGGCGCGGGCGTTGTGCAAAAAACGGACGCGGTCGCCGGCGCTGTTGAACTTGCGGGCGAGCGAAAGCATCTCCTCCGAGATGTCCACACCCGTCACCTTGTCGAAATGCCGCGCGAGCGCCTGCGTGAGGCGGCCGACGCCGCAGCCGAAATCGAGCGCCTCGCCTCGGCGGAGTGCGGGATACTGCGCAAGCACCTGCGCGATTTCCGCATCAACACTCCGGGCGCCCGTGGCAAAGAACTCACCGATCTGCCACCGGTTGCTCTGCTTGTCCGGAGCAGTCAGCACCGCCCAAAACGGGTCGCGGCGGGCGAGACGATTCCAGTGTCGGCGGGTGCGCCACAGTCGCATGAGTAATGTTATGTGATTGAACCGGCCCAGGACCAGCTCCTGGCGGCAGAATGGAAATAGACTGCCCTCGACGGCGGGCAAGCCCGCTCCATTGATCGCGCTTAGGCTGAACCCCAAGGTGACCGATTAGAAGGCATGCCTTTGCCCATGAAACAGGTATTGTTGGCCGGACCTGATGAAGTCGGCCTCGCGGCAGCGGCCGCAGCGGGCGGTCAACACGGATTGGGTTGGGTGGTTTCGACCGTTCACGATGGCAGCGAGGCGCTTGCACTGCTTGACAAGTGCTCGTTCGATCTGGTGATCGCCAGCATGCAAATGCCCGGCATGAGCGGCCTCGATCTGTTGCGCGCGACCATGATCCGGCACCCGCACACGGTTCGCATGCTGCTGCTCGATCGTGCCGAGCCGGAGCTGATGCTGGGCACAGCCGGAATCGCCCACCAATACCTCGTCAAACCGTGCGCTCCCGAAGACCTTCTCTCGACAGTATGCCGGTTGCTTGCGCTCGATCAGTTCTTCACCAGCGATCCGCTGCGCCGCGTCGTTGCGCGTATTCAGCAGCTTCCCAGTCCACCAACGATCTATTTCCGGTTGATGCAGGAGCTGGCCAGCGTCAACGCAACCACTGAGAGCATCGGCAACATCATCGCCCAGGACGCGAGCCTTACGGCCAAGCTGCTGCAGCTGGCGAACTCGGCCTTCTTTGCCCAATCCGATCCGGTCATGAGCGTACCGGAGGCCGTCCAAATAATCGGATTCAATCTGGTAAAAAGCCTTTCGCTTTCGCTTGGCCTCTACGCGAGTCTGGGCGCCGAAACTGTGGGAGAATACAGCTCCGACCGCCTCTACCTGCATAGTCTCGCCACCGGATTGCTTGCACAAAAGATCCTGTCCGATGAAGGGGCAGACCCAAAGATCGTCGATGCCGCCTTCACGGCAGGCGTCCTGCACGACACGGGCAAGCTCGTGCTGGCGGCTGCGCTCCCGGAACTGTACCTGCAGGCCCTTCAGCTGGCTTCGGACGAAATGATCCCCCAGTGGCAGGCCGAAGCCAACATCTTTGGCGTCAGTCACGCCGAAGTCGGGGCCTATCTTCTCGGACTTTGGGGACTTCCGCCGGCCATCGTCGAGGCAGTCGCCTGGCACCACCAGCCGCGATACCGGGAACCGCCGGTGTTCGGGGCGCTCGCCGCCGTCCACATCGCCGATTATCTGCAGAGCCGGCATCTGCCGGCAAGCCGGTGTCCCCTCGTCGTCCAGTTCGACGAACCCTACATGCAGGCGCTCCAGCTCCTCGAGCGCATCGAGTCGTGGGAGCAATCGGCGCGGCCGATGTAACGCAATGCGTGACAATGCCGCCGGGACAGCAGACCGGTTTAAAACGCAATACGTGACAACGGCCGCCTGGTTTCAGGCGGTCAGTTCCCGTCCCTGCTGGCGGCACGACAGCCAGCACAGCAGCAACAAGGCCCTCTCGGCGTCCGGACACGCCGTGCGCGCGTGCAGATACTCATTCAGCCGCTGGCGGGGCACACCTAAAACCCGCGCCAGCTTCACCTTTTCTCCGCGCTTCCGCAGGTAAGGTCGCGTTTGCCTGGCCAGTTCATTCCAGATCGGCGTTTCAGAACCGGGACGCAGCGTCCGTCCGGGACGCGACCCGCAATCGGGCCGCTTCTCTTTGCGGGCCGCCGCACGCACCGAGGCCGCTGCCGCATCGAACAGCAGCAGGCCCAGGGCGGCCGGCAGTTCCATCCTGGGATGCAGTTTAACCGGATACATTGGGAAATGGATGCAACGAATTGCGTGGCGCGAAGGTTCGCTGAGTCAAGCCCTGTTATTACTATAAAATCGAACACTCTGTTAATAAGAACCAATTTCGTTTTTTTCCTGGATCTTTTGCGCCGAGCGCCAGCGCGTTGATTTCATCCATCATTGTAACGTATTACGTGACAAAGCCGCGGGTCAGGCGGCGGCCGGTTGCAGCGGATTTCGTGACACGGCGTCGAGCGCGAACCGCCGCCGTTTGTAACGTATTACGTGACAAAGCTGCGGGTCCCACAAACCGCGCGGGAACAACGCCGTCGCACCGCCCGTGAGGCGATACGGGGGCTGGGTTGTGAAGACGATAAAGCAACGCTCGTCGGGGGCGGGGCAGCTCTCCGCTGATGACGATGCTGGGCAGGGTTGTGTGAACGACGAAGCAACCGATCAGGCGCGGATGCCCTGGGCGAGGTGGTAATAAACCTCGTTGCAGCGAAGCGTCTGCTTGAAATCGGCCAGCCGTGTGTCGGCGTTGATCACCGCGAGTTCGACGCCTGCGATGGTGGCGAAGTCCTCCAGCATCTCCGTGGTCACTGTGTAGCTGTAGCCGGTGTGATGCGCCCCGCCGGCGAGAATCCAGCAGGCGCACGCCGTCTTGAAGTCGGGCTTGCACTCCCACACCGCGCGGGCGACCGGCAGCTTCGGCAGCTTGGGTGGCTTCACCGCCGTGACCTCGTTGACGAGCAGGCGGAAGCGGTTGCCCATGTCGATGAGCGACGCGTTGAGCGCAGGACCGGCGGGCGCATCGAAGACGAGGCGCACCGGATCCTCCCGGCCGCCAATCCCCAGCGGATGGATCTCGAGCGACGGCTTGGCGGCGGCGATCGACTCGCAGATTTCAAGCATGTGCGCGCCGAGCACCTGATGACCGTTCGGACTCAGATGATACGTGTAATCCTCCATGAACGAAGTGCCGCCGCCAAGCCCCTCGCCCATCACCTTCATCGCGCGGAGGAGCGCGCAGGTCTTCCAATCGCCCTCGGCCCCAAAACCGTAGCCGTCGGCCATCAGTCGCTGCACGGCGAGGCCGGGCAGCTGGCGCAGCCCGTGGAGATCCTCAAACGTGGTCGTGAATCCCTTGAAGCCGCCCTCCTCCAGGAATGTGCGCAAACCGAGTTCGATGCGCGCACCGTAGCGAAGGGAGTCATGGCGGCTGCCGCCCTTGCGCAGTTCCTTTGCCACCTTGTATCGCGCCTCATACTCGGCGCAAAGCGCATCGATCGCATGGTTGTCGATCGCCGCATCGGAGGTCTTTGCGACAAGATCGCCCACACCATAGCCGTTGACAGCGAAACCGAATCGCATCTCCGCGGAGACCTTGTCGCCTTCGGTCACCGCGACCTGACGCATGTTGTCGCCGAACCGGGCGAACTTCGCGCCCTGGAGATCGTGCCAGGCGCGGGCGGCGCGCATCCATGCGGCGAGGCGGTCCTGAACTTCCGGATCCTGCCAATGTCCGACGACCACCTTGCGGCCAAGGCGCATGCGCGTGTGAATGAACCCGGCTTCGCGGTCGCCGTGGGCGGACTGGTTGAGGTTCATGAAATCCATGTCGATCTCGCCCCAAGGCAGATCGCGATTGAACTGCGTGTGGAGGTGAACGAATGGCTTCCGCAGCGTCGTCAGGCCGCCGATCCACATCTTTGACGGCGAGAAGGTGTGCATCCACAGGATGAGGCCTGCGCAGTTCGGATCGTGATTCGCCTCCAGGCAAAGCGCGCGGATCTCGTCAGGCGTCGTGAGCAGCGCCTTGAACACGATCTTCAGCGGAATGCGTTCCGAAGCGTCGAGGGCCTCGGCGATCTTCGTTGAATTGGCCGCGACCTGCTTGAGCGGCCCGGGGCCGTAGAGATGCTGGCTGCCAGTGACAAACCAGATTTCGGGAGTGGTGAGGTTTTTCATTAGAAAGTGACGGATGGTCGGTGGAAGATGCAGGACGATGATTTTGACAAGACTGGCCGCGAAATCGTCAGGGGACGCGATGCCGTGCCTGAAAGCCGCGGCGCGCCCGGTGGTCGCGCCCTATCCTTTTTGCGCTTCTTTCAGCGCAAGCAAATCCTTCATCACCTGCGACAGATCCGCGGTCTTGTTGAGGCCGCCAAACGAATCGTGAAGCCGGCGATAGAGCAGGTAGAGTTCCTGGTAGGTCTTCTGGGCGGCGGCAGCCGGCCGGTACCGCTTCGGCTTGAGCGAAGTCATCGCCTTCTGCGCCGTGGCGAAATCCCGATGAGCGCCCGCAAGCACAGCCGCTGAGACCGCCGAGCCCAGCGCACAGGCCTGGCTGGAGCCGGCGACGAACATCGTGCATCCCGTGACATCGGCGTAGATCTGCATGAGCAACGGGTTCTTCTCCGCGATGCCACCGGCGCACACGACGCGGTCGATCGGCACGCCATATTCCTTGAAGCGCTCAATGATCGCGCGGGCGCCGAACGCCGTCGCCTCGATGAGCGCGCGGTAAATTTCCGACCGGGTCGTGTGAAGCGTCTGCCCAAGCAGCAGGCCCGACAAGGTCTGGTCGACGAGGATCGTGCGATTGCCGTTGTTCCAGTCGAGCGCGAGCAGTCCGCTCTGGCCGGGCTTTAGCCGGGCGGCTTCCTTCGTGAGCCGGGCGTGGAGCGCCGCGTCGCCTTCGCAAACGACCTCAACCCACCACTTGAAGATGTCGCCCACCGCGGACTGGCCAGCCTCAAGACCATAATAGCCGGGAAGGATCGCGCCTTTCACGATGCCGCAGATCCCGGGGATGTCGGGCACCTGCTTGTCCGCCGAGACCACGCCGCAGTCGCACGTGGACGTGCCGATGACCTTGACGAGTGTGCCTTCCGTGACGCCGCAGCCGATTGCGCCGTAGTGCACGTCGAACTCACCGATCGCGATCGGGATGCCGGCAGGCAGTCCGAGTTTCCGCGCCCACTCTTCGCACAAGTTTCCGGCGGGCTCCGTGGCATCGTATGCCTTTTCGAAGAGCCGGTCGCGGAGCCCCGCGAGCTTTGGATCGAGCAAAGTCAGGAATTCCTTGTCCGGCAAACCGCCCCATTCGTCGCAATAGAGGGCCTTGTGACCTGCGGGGCAGATGCCGCGCTTAACCTGCGTCGGATCGCTCACGCCGGCGAGCACCGCTGGAACCCAGTCGGAGAGCTCGACCCACGAATAGGCGGCATCGAAGACTTCCGGCGCAACGGCGAGACAGTGCCAGATCTTCGACCACCACCATTCCGAGGAGTACGTGTTGCCGCACTTGGCGATGAACTGCGGCCGATGCTTCGCCGCGAGCTCCGTGATGCGGCCCGCCTCCCGCCAGCCCGTGTGGTCCTTCCAGAGCCAGCATTGCGCGGCGAGGTTCTTCCTCCACTTTCTTTCGAGCGCAAGCGGACGATTCTTCCGGTCGACCGGGATCGGGCTCGAACCTGTGGTATCCACCCCCACACCGACGATCTTCGCCGCATCAAAACCCCGCTGCTTCTTCGCCGCCGCGAGCGCTCCCTTGACGCTCTTCTCGAGACCAAAGAGGTAGTCGCCGGGATGCTGGCGCGCGAGGTGGTGATCCTTCGGGTCGAGCAAGATGCCCTGCCTGCCGCTGGGGTAATCCACGACACAGCTGCCGAGTTCAGCGCCGTCGGCACAGCGCACGACAAGCGCGCGCACCGAGTTGGTTCCGAAGTCAACGCCGAGGGTGAATGACATGGGAAAAACGATTAAACCCTTACGCACCACCCGGCTTGGATTGCCCGTAGGTCGCACCGGGACCGTGCTTGCGCTTGAAATGCTTTCGAAGGAGTTCCGGCTCGACCTCGGTCCGATCGGGCGCAAGGGCCAGTGTCTTTAACGCCATTTCCGCCACGATTTCCAAAGCGAGCGCCGTCTCGACGGCCTTGGCTCCCGACGGACCCCAGGCGAACGGACCGTGGCGCCACACGAGCACCGCCGGCATATCCATGGCATCGCGGCCGCGCAATGTCTCCACGATCACATTGCCGGTGTTCCATTCGTAGGCATCGGCAATCTCCGCCTCCGTCAGCGGCCGCGTCACCGGGACGGCGCCGTTGAAATGATCGCCGTGGGTTGTGCCAAAACACGGGATCGCCCGGCCCGCCTGCGCAAAACTCACAGCGTGCCGGGAGTGAGTGTGCACAACCGAACGGATGCCCGGAAACGCCTGAAACAGCCGGCGGTGCGTCGGCGTGTCGGACGACGGCCGCAAACCTGTTTCGAGCTCACGCCCTTCGAGATCGACCAGCACCATCGTTTCCGGTGTCAAATCGGCATAGGGCACGCCGCTCGGTTTGATCGCAAAAACACCCGCGATGGCATCAAAAACGCTGACGTTGCCCCAGGTGAGATCGACCAATCCCGAGGCGCCCAACTGGCGGTTGGACAGACAGGCTTCGTCGCGGAGGGTCCGATGCAACATAGTGCCAGAGATAAACACTCCCGGCCCGCCATGACGGCGAGCAAAAAAACCACCGGAAAATCGCGTTTTGCTTCAGACAGGAAGAAACATGCAGCCGGGGGCGCCTTCGCCCTCCGTCCCCGGAGCCGCGACCAACACCATCACTTCGGGAATTTGCGTTCGCGGACCGCCATCGTGTATGCGGCAAAGCCCTTCTTCGTCTCCTCGCCCACCGAGGCAAACGCGTGCGCAAAACTCGGCATCGCTCCCGGCGCGAGGCCGAGCAGATCGGTGCAGACCAAAATCTGTCCGTCGCAATCGGCGCCCGACCCGATGCCGACCGTCGGGATCTTCACGGTCTCCGTGATTGTGCGCGCGAGGTTGGCCTCGGTCATCTCGAGCAGCAGGGCGAAACAACCGGCCTTTTCGAGCGCCAGCGCGTCGGCCAGCAGACGCTCCGCTTCGGCGGCTTCGACGCCGAACTTGCGGTACCGGCCAAGCACGCGCACCTGCTGCGGCTCCAGGCCGATGTGCCCCCAAACGGGCACGCCCGCGGCCGTCAGCCGGGCGATGAGCGGGGCGATCCGCGCGCCCCCTTCGATCTTCACGGCCTCGGCACCCGCCTGCTGCATGAGGCGCTGGCAGGAAGCCAACACGCGCTCGAAATCGAAATGCGCCTCCCCAAACGGCACATCGGCCGCGACCAACGCGTCCGTGTGAGCGCGCGCCACGGCGGCCGTATGGTGCGCGATCATGTCGAGCGTCACCGGGACGGTGCTGTCGAAGCCGAGCAGGTTGTCGCCAACCGAATCGCCCACGAGAATCACATCGACGCCAGCCTCAGCCGCGTAGCGCGCGGTGATGACGTCATAGGCGGTGACGGCCACGATTGGCCGCTGTCCCTTGAGTTTCTTCAGCGTGAGCGTTGTGGTTTTCACGGAAAGCGCACGCTAACCGACTCCGTGCGATTATTCACGAAAAGAATGCGGTTCTTCGGCAGCACGGGTAGAGCCGGTCTGCGACCGGCGTCGTTTGGACCGCCGAGCGCCGCGTGCCGCCGGTCAGAGACCGCGCCACCGCCACGCCTCCTCCGGCCGCGACGCCCTATTTCAGCCAGGTCGGCACGCGCTCGCCGGAAATCATCTGCTCAAAGGTCTCGCGGGCCGTCACCAGTTCAAAATTGCCGCCGCGAACAAGCACCTCGGCCGGCATCGCCCGGGCATTGTAGCGGCTCGCCATCGCGTAGCCATAGGCGCCGGCGGTCAGAAACGCGACATATTCGCCTTCGCCGAGTTCCTGCAGGATCCGGTCCTTCGCAAAGCAATCGCTCGATTCGCAAATCGGGCCGACGACGTCGACCTTGAGGGCGCGGCGCGACGTGTCGCGCTGCAGCGGCACGATCTCGTGATAGGAATCGTACATCGCCGGCCGCACCAGGTCATTCATCGCGGCATCGAGGATCAGGAAGTTCTTCCCCTGGCCTCGCTTCAGATATTCGACGCGGGCAAGCAGCGCCCCGGCGCTTGCGACCATGAACCGCCCCGGCTCGAGCAGCACCTTGATTCCGAGGGGCTGGAGAAGCGGCTTCAACGCCGCACCGTAGGCCTCCGGAGTGATCGGGCGCTTTTCGGGCGGCAGGGAATCCCACCACGAGGCTGCGCCGCTTGCGAGCGCGTCCCGGTAGACAACGCCGATGCCGCCGCCGAGGCTGAAGTAGGAAATGCCGTGGTCGCGCTGCAACTGCAGCACCAGCGGGATGAGTTTCTCCACCGCCTCGACAAACGGACCGACCTCGGTGAGCTGCGAACCGATGTGCATCTGCACCCCCTTGATCTCGAGATGCGGAAACTTTGCGGCCGCCGCATAGGCCGCGGATGCGAACTGCAGTGGAATCCCAAACTTGTTCTCGCTCTTGCCCGTCGTGACCTTGGCGTGCGTCTTCGCATCCACGTCAGGATTCACGCGGATGCCGATGGGCGCCTTCCGGCCGAGCTGCCCGGCCACGTGGTTGATCCGCGCGAGCTCGGGCTCGCTCTCCGCATGAAACGAAAAAATGCCGGCCTCGATCGCAAGCCGGATCTCAGCCTCCGTCTTGCCAACCCCGGCGAAGACGCTTCGGCCGACGGCCGCTCCCGCCGCCTGCACGCGGCGCAGCTCGCCGCCGCTGACAAAATCGAAGGCAGCCCCGAGATTCGCCAGCAGGCGCAACAGCGCAAGATTGCCGTTCGCCTTGAGCGCAAAGCACACCTGGACATCGAGCCCGTCGAGACTGGCGGCAAGGCGCCGGTAGTTCTTCTCAACCGTCGCGGCACTGTAGACGTAGGTCGGCGTGCCGTACAAACGGGCGACCGCAGAAAGGTCGACGGATTCGCAGTGCAGTGAATTGCCGGCGTAGTGAAAGTAATGCATATCGTTTGCTCGTAAAAGGACTCTGAAAGGCGGGCCTTCTTGACAGTTTCTCCTTGAGAAAACGATACAAAACTCAATCAAGGAGCCTTGATGTCGCGCGCCTTCCGCCACTGGTTTCATCGTCCGGCCGTCCGCATGGGGCCGGTTGACAATTCGCGTATCCGAACAACCCGCACGCGGAACGCCCAGTTTGTCAGTTACCTGATCGAGAGCGGGTTCCGGCAGGTGAACGGCGACCGCTATGAGTCGAGCCTGCGCCGCAGGCGCTTCGTCAAGCGCGTGCTGTACTGGTCGCTTGCCGGCGGCGCTGCCTGGGTTGCGATCGAGAGCGCCCGCGCCCTGTCGAAGTTCTGAGTGCGGCAGGGATCCTGCAATCACGTCGGTCGCAGATCGGCGACGCTTCGACTGCGGCAGACTCCGCGCCAGGAACGATGCGCCCGGTTGCGAATGGCTATCCGCGGCGGCGCTTCGTCGGCCGCCACTCCGCCGTGATCACGGACGTGAATCCCCCTCGGGCCTGCCATCGGGAAACCACCACGAGCTCGCGCGGCTGCAGGCACGCACCGAGGTCGTCGCAGATCTTGTTCGTCACCGCCTCGAAAAAGATCCCTTCGTTTCGGTAACCGTGAAAATAGAGCTTGAGCGACTTCAGTTCGACGCAGCGCTTGTCCGCGACGTAACGCACGGCGATCTCGGCAAAATCGGGATGGCCCGTGATGGGACACAACGAGGTGAACTCGTGGTGGGTGTGTTCGATCACGTAATCGCGCCCGGGTTGCGGGTTCGGAAACGTCTCCAGGATCTTCGGGTCGGACATGAGTGGGAGGATTAGGCTGAAAGCCAAAAGCTGAAAGCTAAAACCTCGCAGCCTTGGGCGCATCTGCCGATTGACGGTGGACACTAGCGGCGCGGCGTTCCGCGCCGTCGGAGCCGGATGCCAGCCTTCGCCAAGCCTACGGCGCAGCGCGCAGCGGCTACATCGCCGTCTCGCTGAACCGCTGCTCGCGAATGACGGTGATCTTGATCGTGCTGGGATACTGCAGCTCCTCCTCGATCTTGTGCCGGAGCTTCTTGGCCAGCTCGCACGACTGCTCGTCGGTGACAGCCTGCGGATTCACGACGACACGGACTTCGCGGCCGGCCTGGATTGCATAGGCCTGCTGCACGCCCTCCATTGACAGCGCGAGCTTCTCCAGGCGGTCGAGGCGCTGGATGTAGCCGGTCATCGATTCGGCCCGGGCGCCGGGGCGGACCGCGGAAATGGTGTCCGCGAGGATGACGAGCCCGGCGTAGACCGTCTCAGGCTTGACCTCCTCGTGATGGGCGGCAACGGCGTTGACCACGATCGGGGTTTCTCCGTGCCGCTTCACAAACTCGGCGCCGACGACGGCGTGGCTGCCCTGCTGTTCCCCGTCAACCGCCTTGCCGATGTCGTGCAAAAGCCCCGCGCGCTTGGCCACCTGCGGATCGAGTCCGATCTCCGAGGCAAGCATCGAGCAGAGGAAGCCGACTTCGATCGAATGATCGAGGGCGTTCTGGGTATACGAGAAGCGAAATTTCAGCTGGCCGAGCAGGTTGATGATCTCGGGGTGGAGCCCATTGACCTGCAGGCGCTGCACCGCTTCCTCGCCGGCCTGCATCACATTGAGGCGGATCTCCTCCCTGGCGCGCGCGACGAACTCCTCGATGCTCGCCGGGTGGATGCGGCCATCCTTGATCAGGTTCTCAAGCGCCTGCCGGGCGATCTCGCGCCGGACGGGATCAAACGAGGAGATCAGCACCATCTGGGGCGATTCGTCGATCAGCAGCGTGACGCCGGTCGCCGCCTCGAACGCCTTGATGTTGCGCCCTTCCCGGCCGATGATCCTGCCCTTCATCTCGTCGCCCGGAAGCTGGACGATGGTCGCGGTGATGTCGTTGTTCGGCCGGCCGGCGAGCCGCTGCATCGTTGTGACGAGGATGCGGTGCGCCTCGTTCTGCAGTTCCTGCTCGGACTTCTCCAAGGTCTCGCGGCGCAGCGCGCGCAGCGCGTCCTGGCATTCGAGCAGCACCTCCTCGCGCAACGCGCGCTTGATCTCCTCCGCGTCCATCTGCGCGACGCCTTCGAGCCGCTTGCGCACGCTTTTCGAGAGATCGCGGATTGCGTCGCGCGCCTGCCGGATCGCGGCATTCTCGCGCGCAAGTCGCTCCTGTTTCTGCTCGAGCTGATAGTCGAGCAGGGCGAGCGATTCCTCGTGGGAGCGGATCTCGCGCAGCCTAACCTCGAGTTCGATCTCGCGCCGGTCGAAATCCCGGGTCATCTCGGCGCGCTTCGACGAGAGTTCCTCGCCAACCTTGCCCTTCAACTCCTGCGCCGCAACGGCCGCCTCGCGCCGCGCCACCGCCATCAACTGAACCGCATTGTGCTCCGCCATCCTCCGGGTGTGTCGCGTTACCATCCACACCACCAAAAACCCCAGCCCCGTGCCGATGGCGATGGCGACAATGAGCGACAACAGAAATGGTTCGCCCTGGAGGATCGACAAGACGAAGTCGGTTGCGCTGCCAGATTTCAAGCCCGCCAACCTAGGTCCCGAGGAAAAAAGATCAACCTAGGAATCCGCCGGGGGGCGGATTCCTACCATTTCCCCAGTTGTTTGCACGCCACGCTCTCGATCGTCAGCTTCAGGATCACCACGACATCCAGCTGTTTCTCGTCATAGACGTTCGGATCCGTCCCACCATTGTGCGCCATGATGATATCCAGGCCACGCCTCTTCTGCTCCCGATCCGTGATGATCTCGATCCGGCCATACCCGATCAGCGATCGCGCCCGGGCGCCCCAGTGGCAGGGTTCCGGATGCCGGACGATCGTGGCCGGGATCTCGATCTCGAAGCAGACACGGTTGTTCCGCCTCAGAATGTCCATCTTCCGCCCCGCTGGCGCCGAGTGAACATACAGGACGTTGTCACGATAGCCATAGTTCACCGGAATGACGTACGGCTCCCCGGAATCGACCATGGCGATCCGGCATATCCGCGCAGCCGCCAGTAAATCGTCGATGATCTTCCGATCGGTGATTTCCTTGTCGTTTCGGCGCATGATGTCTGGTCCGTATCCATTCCCTGCGCACGGGTCAACCCGGCGGAGGTTTTTCGAAGGCGGGCAGGGTCTGGTTGAGCACCGTTTGAAGGCGCGCCAGCGCCGCGGCTTCACCGTCCAGCGCGGTGGTCTGTACGACGACATACGCCCAGCGGCTGCTCCGGAACCTGCACAAGCGGTCGACCGCGCTCCACCACATCCGCTCCCAATGTCCGGCGACAACCCGGTCCCGCCCCACAAACCAATAGGCCAGAAGCGTGGGAACCGCGGTCCGCCCTCCGCGCGGCGCCAGCATCTGCCGCCGCACCCGGAGCACGGTCGCGGGAATCGTTCCCACCGCTGATCCGGGATACGCAAAGGCATGGCCAAACCGGCCGTCGATCGTCCAGCCCTGGCCGAGCAGGCAGAGTTCGGGCCGATGAATCGACGTGCGGTCGCGACCGCTCAGAACAATGGAGACAAAGACCTGGCGGGCCGAATCGGACAACCAGATGTAGTTCTTGCGCGAATAGCCGGTATCCGGAGGCAGCACCGCGTGCTCCGCCGCGGAGACCGGAACGTCCCGGCCCATCCAGCCGCCGGCGAGAAACGAGGGCAGCTCCGCAGGATCCCTGCCCCCGGCGGCCAGGAAGACTCCGGCGTCCGGGCTGGCCTGAAGCGCATCGAGCCTTCCGGCAGCGAAGGCGACGAGCACCGACGCCAGTACCACGGCTGCTGCGATCGGCCAGCGAAGACGGTCCCAAGTCCCAGGTTTCAGATCCCAAGTTCCAAAGCCCAAGTTCCAAGTGCCAAAGCCCAAGTTCCAAGTGCCAGGCACCAAGATCCTGCCGGAGGCGTTCTCTCCGTGCTCGGACCTCGCCCTGCGACGTCCTGAGTTTGCCGCGGCCGCTTGCTCCGCCTCCGCTCTCCACTTCTTCAGCAACCGCACGGTCGCAAGTTGCAGAACCAGCACGATCGCAAACACCAGGAATCCAAACCACTCGTGGACGATGTTCCCCGCCCGCTGACCGAACCACTCCGCCGAAAAGACGATCGCAATCATGCGGACCACATTGCCGGCAAACGCATAGGGCGCGCACAGGCCGAGCACCAACAGGCGCGCCCGCCACGTCCTCAGGCTGAGATAGCCGACGAGCAACGAGAGCGCGGCCAGCGCCATCAGCGACCGCACGCCCGAGCACGCCGCAGCCACGTCGTACTGATAGCCACCGTGCCCGGAAAACAACTGGGTGCCGTTGCGGACAATATCGAGCCCGACTGCGCGGGCCGCAGCGTACGCAACGTCGGTCACGCCCAGGCGCAGGTAGAAACCCAGGGTGTCGAGGACGTCGACCGGAATTGCGAAAACCATGAACGCCAGCGGAAACACCGCCGCCCTTCCGAGGCGCCTCCCGCCCGCGAGCGCGCAAACGCCCCAGGCAAACACCAGCAGCGCGACGATCGAAATCCGCGTCTGCTGCACCGCGTAGCCGAGCAGATGCAGCACCAGCCCGCCGAGCATCGCGGCGCATGGAGCGGCGACGCCCTCGTCGCCGCGGACGCGACCGGGGGGTCGCGCCTCCAGATTCCGCAGCGCACCCACCCCATCTCCGTCCTCCGAATCCTCGGACCTTGGCCTTTGCTCCCCGTCACTTGTTTCTTGTTCCTTGGAACTTGGGATTTGGAGTTTGGAGTTTCCCCCCAGGTTTCTCCACAGCAGCCACGCGGCGATTGCCAGCACCATTAGTCCGTGCTCGCTTTCCGAAGCGGGGTTGAACCACTGGTAGCCCCACCACCAGAAAACCGAGCGGGTGTCGATGTAGCCCCGCGTCGCATTGCCCCAGAACTGAAAGACCGCGATGCCCGCGAGCGCGCAAACCAGTGCAGCCCGCCACGCCCCGCGCGCGGGTTGAAGGTTGCTTGCGACCGGGTCCGTCGTCATCCAGCCTGCATCATTCCGGTCTGTCCCTGTTTTCCAAGCCCCGAGATGAAGCTCCTGGTCCTTGCGCAAACCCCTCCGCCATTGCACGGCCAAAGCGTGATGGTTCAGGCGCTCGTCGACGGACTTCGAAACCGGCCCGGCTTCGAGCTCCATCATGTCAACCTGCCCCTCTCGCGCGATGCCGCGGACATCGGCCGCATCCGGTTGGGCAAGCTCCGGATCCTCCTGAAGGCGTGCAGGCAGGCGCGCCGGCTCATCAATGAGCACGGCATCGACACCCTCTACTACGTGCCGGCGCCGGGGAAACGCAGCGCGCTCGTTCGCGACTGGATCGCCATGGCGCTGTGCCGGCGGGCCTCCTGCCGCCTCGTGCTGCACTGGCATGGCGTCGGCCTGGGCGGGTGGCTCAAGATGCATGCCGGGAGCCTGGAGAAACGGCTCACGCTGCGGTCGCTTGGCGCCGCGGACCTGTCGATCGTCCTCGCCGAATCCTTGCGCGCCGACGCAGACGCGCTGAAGGCAAAGCGGATCGCCGTGGTTCCCAACGGCATCGCCGATCCCTGCCCCCGGCTTGCGCGTTCCCCGGGCGCCGGCGAACCGTTCCGCATTCTGTTCCTGGGGCTGTGTTCGGCGGAAAAAGGGCTCTTTGACGCCGCCGGGGCCGTCGTCGAGGCCAACCGGAGTATTGGATCATTGGATACTGCGCCGGCCTTTGCGCTTACCGCCGCCGGGCCGTTTCCCGATTCCGGCACCGCGGCCGCGTTCTCGCGCCTCGTCTCGGCGCATCCCGCGGCGCTCCGCCATGCCGGCGTGGTGACCGGCGACCAGAAGCATGCGCTGTTCATGCAGAGCGATGCGCTGTGCCTGCCGACGCGCTATCCGCACGAGGGCCAGCCGCTCGTGCTGCTCGAGGCCATGGCCTACGACCTGCCCGTCCTCTCAACGCGCTGGGGCGCCATTGCCGAAACCGTGCCGGCCGGGGGTGCGCGCTTGGTCTCCCCGAACGATCTCCCCGCGCTGACGCAGGCGTTGCTCTCGGTCCGGGCGTCGCCGCCGCCGGCAGGACTCATGCGGCAACATTTTCTTTCCCATTTCACCCTGACCGGCCACCTCGATGCGCTCGCCCTGGCGCTGCAGGGCGCGTGAGCGGGGATCGTCCCGCCGGCTGCGCAGCTGCCGGCCGCCAGGCGTAACCCCGGGGAACACCTACAATCTGCACGCAGGCTATCGAATAGAGTGCGAAACATCCTGCCTAGCCGCGGCGCAGCGCCCACGGAGCCAGTCGCGTCGCCAATCCCAGCGGCAGGAGGTCGGTAATTCGCCGCGAGCGGCGGCGCACCGCCGAGATTCGCGGTGCATCCGCGATCGTGTTCATGAACATCCGGCAGGCGGTCTCATAGGCATCAAGGCGATGCCCTTCCACCAAGGCGCAGGCCTTCCTGCGCAATGGGGCAATCTGCTCGGCATTCAAGCTGAACACATCGCGAATTGCAGCCGCCAGCGCGCGCATGTCGCCCGGCGGATAATGGCAGCGCGGATCGACCTGCGGCGCGTAGACGTCGCTCCAGCTTCCGCCGATCGCGGGAAAAAACGGCAATCCGCCCATCGCCATGACTTCAAACACCGCCAGCGCCCCGCCTTCAAAATCGCTGAAAAACACGATCGCATCCCATCCGGCCAGTATCCGCCAGTAGTCTGCCTTGGTTTTCCACCCGTGGAATCGCACCTGGCCAGCCACCCGCTTTTCCAGCTCGGACCGCCATCCGCCCTCTCCGAGCACTTCGAATCGGAACGGCAGTCCGGTCGCCTGCAGCTCCCTCAACAACGCTGGCAGGCGGTCGAGGCGTTTCTGGGTCCGTTCGATCCTGCCCGCATACCCGAGCACGAGCGGCTCATTGCGCCGGAGCGTCGACACCGGCAGAGCCGGAAGCACAATCGGCCCGCGCACCACCAGCCCGCGTTCCGCCGTCAACTCGGGCAACCTGGCGTTCCATGCGTCCACCAGCGCCGGAGTCACTCCGATCACGCCGTCGACAAGGCCGGCAAAGGTCGGCAGGTCCTTTGCATGGTAGGCTGGACTTGCGTGGAGAAACAGCAATCGGCGGCTTGCACCGTCCAAATCGTGAAACAACGGCATCCCCCAGCCGTTGTGATAGACAACCAGTCCGCCGGCCAGCGGCGCCATGGCCCGGGAAAATCTCCGGCGCATCTCCCACAGCGGAGTCCGCCAGTTCAGGTTCAGATTCACGTAACCAGCCTCCGCCCGCGGATTCCGGTCGAACAACGCAACGAAGGCCTGCCGCTGTGGCAGTTGCCGGTGCAGGGCGAGGATACTTTCGATACCCCCTTGCGCCTGCACGCGAGGCGCGACATGGATCACTCGCGGGAAAATCGGTGTCATTTTTCGAGCAGCGCGCGATAAACCGTCAGATGGGCCCCTACCGAGGCAGCCGCCGTGAATTCCCGCAAGCCCGCATCGTTGCGCCGCCATGCCGCCAGCTCCGAACCGCAGGCAAGCTCGCCCATGCGCCGGCCGAGCGCCTCCGCGGAATCCGCGGCAAACAGCCAGCCGCCGGAGCAGCGTTCCACCAGATCGCGCGTGCCGCTTGCGGACGACGCCAGCACGGGCACTCCGGCTGAAATCGCCTCGAGGGCGGCAACCGACGAGGCCTCCCGCGACGAGGCGACGATCAGGCAATCGATCTCATTGCAGAACGCCGCCATGTCGCCTGCGGCGCCCCTCCAGTCAAAACGCGCCGCGACGCCCAGGTCCGTGCAGAGCTGCTTCAGGCCCGCCGCATAACGGGCGCCTCCGCCCGCAGGATCCGCTTCGCCGACGTGGATCACCCGCACTCGCGCGCCGTCCGGAATCAGGGAAAGTGCCCGGATGACCAGCTCCCATTGCTTCACCGGCACAAGTCCGCCTGCGCAGCCAAAGACCACGACTTGGGACGCGGGCGTTGCCATTTTCGAACGCACTGCCGATTCGGGCACGCAATCCGGAAGGCATCCCTGCCACGTCGCGGGCTGCACGCCGTAATAATGCTTCATCGCCGGCCCAAGCCAGAAGAGACGTTGCCCGAGCACGGAGGCGGCCAGCCGATAGAACCAGCGCTGGCGTCCAAAGACGTGCACGGTTGCGACGACCCTGCGTTCTCCGAGCAGCGCGAGCCACAGCGCCACCAAGAGGCCGGAGCGGGAATGTCCGTGATACGTCCGTTCTCCTCCGCGCCTCAGCCAGCGGCGCACCCTCAGCGCCACTTTCAATGTTCGCAGGAGGTTCAGCGGTCCGATGCGTTCGCCCGCGACCGACGGACCGCGCCAGACGTGCAGCCTCGGCCGGCCGCGCTGGATGAAACCGGGGCTGACGCCGAGGATCGAAGCGAATCTTCCTTCACCCTCCAGCGCGCGGACGACCGCGAGAATGCCCCCGGCGTCCACCGTGTAACCGGTGTAGTGCAACACGATATGTTTGGCGCCCACGGGCATGTTTCGACAGCAAACCGGCGCCGACAATCAAGGCTTCCCACAATCGACGCAATGAACATATTCGAGCGGCATCTACCCCGATGCCGACGCGCGGAACAACCGAACCGCCCAATCCATGAATCTCCGACGGTTCCTCGACGCCGGGCTGGCCCGCATCGTCCCGATCACACTCGCGCAAGTGGTCGGCCTGGCCTGTGGCATGGCGGGTGTGAAGCTTGCCACCCGGCTCGTGCCGCCGGCCGTCTACGGCGCCTATGGCGTATTCCTGACGTTCACACCGCTCGGCATGTGGGTGGTGCACGCCGGACTCGTGAAATTCGTCGGTCGCCATTGGGCGGCGGCGTCCAATCGCGGCGCCTTGCTGCGGGAGGTCGCCATGGCGGCGCTGCACAAGACGGTCTGGCTCCTGCCGGCAGCCGCCGCAGCTGCTGTGGTCATGTCGAAGTCCGGCTGGTTCGAGGTCTTCTCGGCCCTCTTCCTGGCTGCGGCATTGCTTTCCTGCGGAGCCCTGACGCAAACGGCGCTGCAGGCGGCGAAGGAACATTGGCGCGATCTCTCCGTGTGCGCGGTGAGCTCTGTCACACGTTCGTTTGTGCCGCCGCTGCTGTACGTGCTTGCCGGAGGTTCCGTGTACGCGCTCTACGGCGGTTTCTGCATCCACACCGCCGCCGCCGCGATCGCCGGCGTCCTGGCATTGCGCCGCTACTGGCACCCGGGAACAAGCGCGGCCCGCCAGTTGACGCCCGTCTACGAGGGCTCGCTCTTCGTTTATCTGGCGATCGCAGGCTGGACAATTTCCGGTCTCAACCGCTGGACGATGGCGCTGTTTTTCGGTTCGGAAGAAACCGGCTATTTCTCGCTCGCCGGAAACCTTGCCATCCTCGTGCCATCCATGCTCGGCACGATTTTTCTCCAATATTTTCAGCCGGGTTTCTTCGCGGCGGCCAGCGAAGACCCCGCCCTCCGCAAGGCACTCGCCAGGCGCGTTGACCGCGTCGCAATGGCCCATGCGGCAATCGCGCTGACTGGACTGTTCGCCCTTCGTGCAATCGCTCCGCTCCTGGTCGGGCCGCTGATCAGCGAGAAATATCGGCCGGCCCTGGATCTGCTGATTCCCGCCGGATGCGCCACATTCGCCGTCACGACAGGACTGTTCTATCATTCGCTGCTGCTTGCCGGCCACCGCGAGCGCGCTTGCGCACGGGTGGAGTTGACCGCGGCGGCCGTACTGATTGCGGGCGGGCTCGCCTCGGCCGCCTGCAGCGAATCGTGGTTCCTGCGCTGGCTGCTGGTCTGCCCGGTCGTGCCGTGGGCCGTCAACCGCTCCATCGCCCGCCACCACTTCTTCAAGCCGGGCGAAGCCCATGGGCCCGCAGCGGCCCGGTGAAGAACAGTCGAAGCAGGAGCGCGGCCCCGCGCGGCTCCATCCTCAGGGCCGCCTGCAGCACCCGCGTGGCTTCAAAGAGTGTGGGCAGGTCCCGGCGGACTGAGAGGAGCTTGCGCGCATGATAGACCGCCAGCCGCGCAAACCCGTCGCGCAATGCGCACTCTGCAAACCGCGCATATGTTTCTGCTGGCGGAGGAGCTTCGCCGAGCCACGAACCAAATTCCACAACCATGCCGGCCAGATCCTCGGCACGGCCTGCGCGCCGCCGTGCGGCGAGATGCCGGGCCACGCACGCCGCGAGAACATGGGCCGCAGCCCGCACGTTCGTCGTCTGCCCGGCATGGTGCCGATAGTGCATCAACACCTCTGGCAGGCCGCAGATGGGCCAGGCCTCCGCCGCCCGCGCAAGAAGATCGTAGTCGCAGGCATAGGAGACCTCCCTCCGATAGCGAAATCGTTCGAAAACTTCGCGCCTTCCAGTGTAGCTGGGCATGACCGCCGGGGCCGTGTACGCCGAGAAGACATATTGATCGCGTTCCGTCAGGAGGGAGAACTCCGGGCCCGTCACGTCCCCCCGCTCATCGATCGCCACCGCCAGGGTTGATACCATGCCGAAGCGCGGATTTGCGCGCAGGAACTCAATCTGCCGCTCGATTCGGCGCGGCAGGGCGATGTCATCGTGGTCAAGCAGTGCGATGAACTCTCCGCGGGCGTTGGCGATCGCCTGGTTGTACCCGCAGGCAATCCCCTCGTTTTCCGGCCGTGAAACCAATCGTATCCGCGGATCTCGTCCCGACTCCCCCAACGGAGCCAGTCCGGCGCCGTTGCCACGGTCAACCAACACAAGTTCAAGATCGCGAAATGTCTGGCCCAGCACGCTCTGCACCGTCGGCAGCAGGAACGGCGTCACCCGATGATAGACGACCATGACGGAAACTGCGGGCATGTCTTCCGCAGCTTGCGATTGCGCGCCACAGTGGCAACGGTCGCTTTGCAGTTGTCGGATTCCGGTCTGGCCCTATTACAACGCGATGCGCCGGTGGCGGATTTCCCTGCCCACCTGCTCATGTTTCTTCGGCGCAAATGAACCTACAATGGAGGCAACGTATGATCGCGGCTGGCGCTGCCGCGATGGCCGTCTGGCTCGGGTGGCTGGTCGCCGGCGGATCCTATGTCCTGCCGGCGCTGGCGGGAATTGCCGCCATCGCCGTCACCCTTGTCTTCCTTACCAGCCTGTCAGCGGAGGTCGTCCTCCTGGGCTTGGTGCTTATCGGCTATCTCGTTGGAAATCGCGGCTTCGCCCAGTTCATGCCATTTCCCGGCCTGCCGCTTCTGCCCGCGGAGATTGCGCTCGGCGCGACCGGCGGATGGCTGCTCGTGAAATGCGCGTTCGCACGACGCCCTCCGTGGGAGCCCGACATGTTGAATTGGACCGTGCTTGCGTGGATGCTTATTGGAACCGCGAGGGTGCTGTTCGACCTTCCCCATTACGGCATGCTCGCGATCCGCGACTTCGCGATGATCTACTATGCGGGCTTCTTTTTCGTCGCACAATCGCTCTCAGCCGATGAACGGTCGCGGCGGTTCCTGTGCCGGTGTCTGGTGGTTGGCGGAATCCTGCTGCCACCGGTGTTTGCGGCGTACGAGAGCTTTTCCGAGTTCTTTTTCCGCACGCTCACGCTGCACGGCGTCCCGCTCGTCTACTACAAGGGCGATTTGCTGGAAACGTTTATGTCGGTGTGCGCCGTCACGATCTTTTTCGCCGCGAAGGGCCGTCATCGCTACTGGGCTTGGCCCTTCGCCGTGCTCGTGTTGCTGCAGGTGTTCGGCAGCGAAAGCCGCGCTTCGATCCTGGGAGCATTGTCGTCTCTGGTCTGGCTGCTGCTTGCGCGCCGGCCGTTGTTTCCGGCCCTCCAGGCGGGCGCGGCAGTCCTTGCATTTGGCGTTGTTGTGCTGCTGGCCTCCGTCGGGGAGAATACATGGGCGAGGGAGAGACTGGATGGACTGGGCGATCGGGTGAACTCGCTCTCCGACGCCTATGGGCAACGGTCGTACGAGAGCAACGAGAGCTCCGATAAGGGCGACAACAATCGTTTCCGCATTGTTTGGTGGGGTACGGTTGCGAAGGAGACTCTGGACCAGGCGCCGGTCTGCGGCCTGGGATTCGGCTACGACCTCGCAAAAGGCTTCATGCAAACCTATGATCCTGCCATGGGGGACGATTTCGCGGCGCGGAGCCCCCACAGCATCATTATGAGCGTCTTCGGGCGAATGGGCAGCATCGGTCTGGCAGCATTTCTGACGTTTGTCGGAGCCCTGATGGTCAAGACCTGGCGGTCCCTGCGGAACCGGTCAACCGATCCGGTTGCCGTGGGCCTCTGGTGCGCGGCCTGGGTGATTCTGACAAGCGCCTGCTTTGGCGTCGTCCTGGAGGGACCGATGGGCGCAGTTCTCTTCTGGAGCGTGCTCGGACTGGCCAACGGGATGGCGCCTGCAGAACGCGAGCTGGAGAAAGTCGCTGGGCCAGCTCCGCAAATCTCCGAGGAGACCGATGCTGCCGCGGCGTGAGCCGCACCACCGGAGCAAAGTCGACCATTGGGCCGGATATTTCACGCTGAGAATGCCCGTCGGGTGCAGGCTGCGTTTGGAGACGCGACGCCCTCGGCGCGTGAGACTACGCCGTTCTCGACTTTCGCGATTGAACCCTCGACATTCGCACCGGCGTGAAACTGAGCGATCCATTCGACTTCCTGCAGGTCTTCCGGACCAAGACGCGTGAACGATACGATTGGATCAACCCGATCGCGATCGCGATTCTCGCGATCATCGGGCTCTTCTTCATCTACAGCGCGCAACTGTCCACCAGCCGAAGCCAATGGGTTCAACAGGCCATCTGGCTCCCTGTGGGCGCCGCCCTCTATTGCGCGGTTTCGTTGGTGGACTATAAGTTTTGGCTCAAATCCGCCCATTGGGTCTACCTCGCCTGCCTGGTGTCGCTCATGCTTCCGTGGACCCCGCTGGGTGTCACGCGGCTCGGCGCGCGGCGGTGGATCGACTTCGGCCCGCTCTCGTTCCAACCCTCTGAAGCAGCAAAGTTTGGATCGTTGATTATCACGGCGGCCATCCTCTCGCGCTCCAAATTGAGCACGGTGCGCGAATCTCTTCAGACCCTCGGGATATTAGCTCTTGCGGCAGGCTTGCCCATCCTGTTGATATTGTTGCAACCGGATCTCGGTTCGGCCCTCGTCATTCCGCCCATGGCCTTTGCCCTCCTCTACGCATCCAATCTCTCGCAGCGCTTCTTTGCCGCTGCGCTGGGGGCGTTTGTGCTTCTGATCGGGCTCGTGGCACTGGATATGTGGAGATACGTGGATTTCATGGAGTCGCATGGTTTTTCTTATCGCGACACCGGACAGTATGAGGCGCACTCATGGCTTCCGTACCTGCACGATTATCAGCGCAACCGCATCCTAAGTTTCGTCGATCCGGAGAAATACGACCCGTTGGGAATCGGCTGGAACCTGAATCAATCGCTGATCTCGGTCGGGTCAGGCGGGTTCTCCGGCAAAGGTTGGGCACAGGGAACGCAGGCCAAGCTGCGTTACCTGCCAGAAGCCCACACAGATTTTATCTTCTCGGTTCTCGCCGAGGAGAAAGGTTTCCTGGGGAGCATTTCGGTCCTCGGCCTTTTTGGCGTGGTTTTATGCAACGGCATACGCATCGCGGGCCTCGCCCGCGACCGCTTCGGCACTCTTCTCGCCCTCGGCGTGACGGTGCTGTTCGCGGTCCACGTAGTCGTTAACATCGCCATGACCATCGGGCTGGTGCCGATTACCGGCATACCGCTTCCCTTCATCAGCTACGGTGGCTCCTTTGTGCTCAGTTGTTGTGTGCTGCAAGGACTGGTCCAAAGCGTCTATCGGTTCCGAAAGGAGTTCTGACCCATGTCCGACTTCTTCTCCGATATCGACCGCTTTGCCGGAATCTCCTGCGCACCACCATCCGCCCAAAGGCGCGCCGTCACAACCCGCGACAACGCCCGCCATGAGCAATCCAACCCCATCCAACGTCCCGCCTCAGGACGTTTCCAATCGCTACGACGAAGAGCTGGCCAATGCGCCGGCCGATCTTCCGCGCGAACCAGTTGATCCCTCCGCCCTGCGCAACGAAGCCCAGGAACGATCCAGACAACGGCCCATTCTCCAGAAGATCCTCAATCTCTTTCAGAAGGAGAAGGCTGACTTCCGCGAGCTGATCATCAATTCCGAGCCGCTTGAAAAGCGCGTCGCGCTGCTCGTCGACGGCATCCTCGAGAAATTCGAAATCGAGCGCGAGTCCGACAACCGGATGGTTGGCGGCATCTTCAAGGGAAGAATCAAGAACCTCGATCCGGGACTGAAGGCGGCCTTTGTCGACATCGGTTTCAACAAGAACGCCTTTCTGCACTATTGGGACATGCTCCCGGCGGCCGCCGATTCGTCGGTCGAGGTCGTGCGCGTCAACCGGAAGAAGATCACCGGCCCGCGCGTGGCGGATCCCACGGTCAAGGACATCCCCGGTCTCTACCCTCCGGGAACCGAAATCGTCATCCAGGTCACCAAGGGCCCGATCGGAACCAAGGGTCCCCGGACGACGACGAATCTCGCCCTTCCGGGCCGCTACCTGGTGCTGATGCCGTACTCCGACCAATGCGGGATTTCCCGCAAGATCGAGGACACCAAGGAGCGCCAGCGCCTCCGGCAGCTGGTCAACGAACTCACGATTCCCGAGGGCATGGGCGTCATCGTGCGCACCGCCGGCGAGGGCAAGAAGGCCCGCTATTTCGTCCGCGACCTCCACCTCCTGCTGCGCACCTGGGAGGAGATCCAGCAGAAGGTCCAGAACGAGAGGGCCCCGACAACCCTGTACCTCGAGCCCGACATCGTGGAGCGCACCGTGCGCGATTTCCTGACCGAGGACATCGACCGCGTGCTGATCGACAGCGAAGTCGATTACAAGCGCGTGTTGGAGCAGGTCGGCCAGATCTCCCAGCGTTCGCGCTCGAAGATCGGGCACTACAAGGACAGCATTCCGATCTTCGAGCGCTTCAACATCGAGCGCCAGATCGAGCAGACCTTCCAGCGCAGGGTCGCGCTGCCCTCCGGCGGCGAGATCGTGATCGACGAGACCGAGGCGCTCATCGCCATCGACGTCAACACCGGCTCCCACAAGGCGCGGCCGGGCGAGGAGAAGAACACCATCCTGCAGGTCAATCTCGAGGCCGCCCAGGAGGTCTCGCGCCAGATCCGCCTCCGCAACATCGGCGGGCTGATCATCATCGACTTCATCGACATGAAGGAGCGCCGGCATCGCAACCAGGTTTACGATGTCATGGTGCGCGCGATGTCGGAGGACAAGGCCAAGACCCACCTGCTGCCCATCTCGCTCCTCGGGATCATGCAGATGACCCGCCAGCGCCAGCAGGAGTCGCTGACCTCCAATCTCTACACCAACTGCCCGTACTGCCATGGCCGCGGCATCGTAAAGAGCGCGACAACCATGTCGGTCGAGCTGCAGCGCAAGCTGTCCTCCATCGTGCGCCGCCTGCACGCCCGCAACGACGGCAAGGAGTACGCACTCCGCGTGCTCGTCCACCCCGGAATTCTCGAACGCCTCCGCAGCGAGGACGCCGATCTGCTCGTCCGCATGGAGCAGAACTACGGCGTGAAACTCGCCTTCCGCGCCGACGCGAGCTACCACGTGGAGAACTTCAAGATCATCAACGCCGTCACCGGAGAAGAGTACCGGTAGCGCGTTTGCGGGTAACCCAGGCTCTATTCAACGCTCTCCGCCCCCGTGCGCGATGCCGCTCACGGGGTTGGTAGTCCCGCCTGCACGTTGCCGCCTTGGGCGGTCTTTGTGGTATCGAAGACAACGGTGCCAAAAGCGGTTTTCCCCTTCATCAGCAGGACGCGGTGGGTTGAAGCGTCCAGGGTGAACGTCATATCCACAGCGCCGCCATCGCCGAAATGCTGGTGCGACGACCCTGGTGTGAAATGGTACCACCACTCCGGCTCGGTGGCCGTGCCCCGCTTTTCAACAGGAGCCCCGAGCGCCGCAAGGATTCCGGTCTCGCTGAGAAAGCGATCCGCAGCGGCCGCATCGAGGTCGCTGGCTGAGATTTGTGAGTCTGCCCGCCGCTTTTCCTTGTCCACGTTTGCATGCCCGAGGGAACGAATCGCGGCGACCGCGAGTGCCTTCGGCATTGACGCGGCGAAGAAAGCTTCCGGTGCGGACAACCGTACGAGTTCGTGATCCGAAAACACAGCGTCGATCGTGAGCTCAACCGGCGGCCGGTCGCCATCCGCCGCGACGCGATCCTTGACCCACCGGAAGTGCCACCGTTCGGTCGTGCCAACCAATTCGCGAGTATCCGGCGTCCATTTGAAAAAGCTCTGGACGTCCTCGTCGAGCAGTACCGGATTTTTGAACGAGAGGGAGAGCCCATCTCGCGCATCCACGTCGAAATTCTTGTCGAAGTCGGCGAGCTGCAATTTCAGCTGCAGCAGATGCAAATAGACACATCCGCTGCACAGCAGAAATCCGATGACGAGACCCAGCGTCAGCAAAACACGCGTGCGGGGCGGCCTGGTTGAACGAATCATAATCGTCTCAGTGGATCGTGCTGATCGATACCTGCGTGGACTGCGGGCAGCCGCTGTCTTTCAGGCTTCAGAGCCGAGCTGGCGGCGCACTAGCAGGACTCGATCGGCAGATCCTTGATTCCCTCAATCGCAACGAGCACCGAATCTCCGGCTTTCGTCGTTGAGTATTTGAACTGCCTGGCCGCCTGACCCTTCGGCGTCACGAGCTTGTGCTGTGAATATTCGCCATAGTGGGGCGTCCCGTCACGATAAGTATCGTAGACGCTTCTCCGGAACGCACAGCCCGAGCAATAGGGACTCAGACCGCACTCTCCCACCACTTCGGCATGAACGCATTCGATCACGACGCCGAACCGCTTGCCCTGAATCTGGCCCGCCCCCTTGGCAAGCACGCGTTCGGCCGCGCGATTCGCCTGCCGGATCCCCCTGTTTTCGTCCGTTACCAGAATCGGCACTTCGATCGAATTGAGGAACTCCGACAGGATTATCCGGGAGGGTCCGAACAGATTCTCCATGCAATCAGGACAAATGCCGTGGGAAACCTCCGCCTTCGGACGATTGTCTTCGGTGAACGTTTTCTGACACCACGCACAAATGATTTTCATGATATTTGTTGGCAGGCTGCGTCCTGCATAAATCTCGGCTCAAAGCGGGGCGCCTCTAGCGCACGACCTCCATTCATTCCATCTGTCAGCGTCCGTGTGATCCGTGTCCGCATCACCGGTCGCACAACGAACTATTACCCGGATATCCCATTTACAACAACGAAGGTCCGCGGGGCGTGACGCCTATGCTTTGACCACCGGTCCAACTCGTTCGACTCCCTCCGCAGGCAGGACGAACCAAAAGACGGCGCCAGAACCGACTGTGCTGTCCACGCCGATGCTCCCTCCATGCGCAGTCACCACGCGGCGCGCAATTGCCAAACCCAGGCCAGTCGATTTCTCCCCGCCAGTCGGTCGAGCACTGGTGCGGGCGTAGGGCTTGAAGAGTGAGGCCTGTTCTTCTGGAGAAATCCCCGGACCCTGGTCGATCACCCGAACCTTGACCCCGCCACCGGGAACCTGCCCGACTTCAATGCGCACTTCGCTGCGCGGCGGCGAATACTTCACCGCGTTGCTGACAAGATTCGTAATGATCTGGGTCACGCGCGACGGATCCCAGTGCACGCTTTCCGGAAGCGAGGATGCGCATTCAAGTCTCACCCTTGTGCCCTTGCTGTGGGCAAGCGTGTTGCTGAAAGCGACCACCTTTTCGAAGAACGGCCGGATCGACACGGGAGCGAGGTTCAGCCTGAGCGTGCCCAACTCGACGGCGGCAAGATCAAGCAGATCATCAATCAGCGGGACCATGCCTTCGCATGTGTCGATCATCAGGGCAACCAACTCCCTGTGGTCTTCGGACAACGCGGGGTCGTCGCGCATCATTTGAAGCAACCCATACACACCGGACAGCGGGCTCCGCAAGTCATGCGCAGCCATGCCAAGGAAACGGTTCCGTTCGGCATTCATCCGCACCAATTCGGCGAGAACCGCCTCCCTCTCAAGTTCCAGTTTCCTGCGGGCGCTGATATCCTGGGCGATCTTCGAAGCCCCAGCAATCCGGCCGTGTTCGTCGCGTAGGGGAGAGACCGTCAACAAGACATCAACCGGCGAACCATCCTTTCGAATGCGCACGGATTCATAATGTTGGACCCGATCGCCCTCGCGGATGCGATCGAGGATCATTTGTTCTTCCTCCTTCCGATCGGCTGGCAGCAACTGACTCACCGGGCGACCGATCATTTCCTCGGCACAGTATCCAAACAGCCGCTCAGCTCCAGGGTTCCATGTCTGGATGTTGCCGTCGAGGGTCTTGCTGAGAATTGCGATATCAGCCGACTCGACGATCGCCGCGAGTTGAGCCCGGTCGCGTCCGGCCCGCTTGCTCTCGGTGACGTCGGTCTGAATCGCAACGTAGCTGGATGGTTTCCCGTCGAGTTCCTTGAAAGGCACGATCGTTGTTTCCACCCAGTACGGACTGCCATCTTTGGCCCGGTTACAGATCTCCCCTCGCCAGACATCGCCCTGGGATAGCGTGCGATAGAGCGCGGCGAAGAACTCCGTGGGATGGCAGCCCGAGCTGACGAGTCGGTAGTTCTGTCCGATCAGCTCCTCGTGCGGGTATTTGCTGACCGCACAGAACCTGTCGTTGACGTAGGTGATCGTTCCCTGCACGTCGGTCACCGCCACGATCGCGTGCTGGTCCAGCGCGAACTTCTGCTGCCTGGCATCGAGTGAGTTTAGGCGCAGTGCGATTTCAGTTTCAACCAGACGGGCGAAATCCGCCACCACGTCGAGTTCATGCGGCTGCCATCGACGCGGCTTGGTGTCGATAACGCAGAAGGACCCCAGCAGGTAATGGTCGGACGAGAGCAAGGGCACGCCGAGATAGGCTTTCACTCCCAGATCCCGGATCGCAAGATTGTCGCAGACCAGTGGGTGCGCCGGCGCATCTTCGACCAACAGCGGAACGCCCGTCATCACGACATACTGGCAGAACGAATGCGTCAGGGAAGTCTGCCGCGTCTCGGCAAACGGTCCCGTAAGACCATGCGCCGACTTGAAGAACTGCCGATCGCTGTCGACCAGCGAGAGGAGGCACACGGGTGCGTTGATGGTTTTTGCCGCGAGTCTTGTGATTCGGTCGAAAGTAGTTTCTGCCGGCGAATCGAGCAGATTCAGGCGACGGACCGCGGCGAGTCGCGCGGGATCAAGCAGATTGTGGGGTAACATCGCTGGATTGTTGTCGATGATTCGACTTTTCAGCATAGGGACTGCCCCTGCTCGGGGCAATCCCAACCGGAGCACCCGCGGTGCCGGGCGCGGTCTTTTGTTTTTGGGGTCCATCGCGCGATCCCACGGGGAAACGCAGACGGGGTCACGAGTTGACGCTTGACACGAACGGCGCTCGCCCGGGCTGACGAGTCGATCATGGGGTGAATTTCGGCTTGCTGGCGCTCGCCGCTACAAAGCATCGGACGTTTCATTGCTGGCCCGAACTGAATCGGCTCTATGGCCATAGGGCCTGTTCATTCGTGTGGATTCGTGCGTATTCGTGGGCAAATAGTTCCTCTATCTTTTGCGCTTCGTGGCGAGTCCGCCCTCTGCATCCTTTGTGCCGCTACGGTTCCTCAAGAAACAATACTTGCGTTGGAGCCGGCCGCGCTGAGGCCGGCCCGGGGTCACCTCGCTCGACGGATTCTCTGTGAGACGAATTGGAATCCGAACCTCTGTTGCCTCCGCGACCTCCTGTAAATGGTTCGGGTTTGGCTGCGGCAGACGCCGCGCCTAAAAATGTCCGCGCTAGAGATCGGCCGGCGCCACGATCCACGACAGCGGGCCGGCCAGCCGCACCGGCCCGCCCGCTCTGGGTACTCCGACGGCAACGGCGCAATAGACCCCTGGCCGGCCAACAGCAATCGTCACCCCGGGTTTCTCCGGAGACAGGATGGCGACGACGCGGCCGTTGACGAAAAGGCGCACCGCTTCCCAGGTTTTCGAGTCGAATCGTGCGACCCCAAGCCTGAGTCGATCGTTCGCGTGCAGAAGTCCGGACTCAGAATCCCTGGTCGGATCGAGATCGGACCGCGGCGTGTTGAACGCAAGAAAGGCCATCGCAAGCATCTCGTTCGGAAGCCAGCTGGTCTCGTCCAGCGCGCCTTTGAAGCTCGTGGCGGGCATGATGGGTTCTTCTCCATCCTTCAACGCGCGGTGCGCCACGACAAAACCCGTTTTCGGGTCGATGCTCGCGAGCTTTGCAGGGGAGCCGTCACCCTGCACTGCAGAAACGCGGGGCAACCGAGCCTGGACCGCCCATTCGAGAAAAGGCAGCCACAGGTGCGCCGTCCGTCCGAAATTGTGCCCAGCGTTCGGTTCGAAGGCCAGCGCCCACGGGGCGTTATCGGGACGATTTTCGGCAAACAGTCCCAGGATGGCATTGATCCGCACGGATGTGTCATCCGCGCCGATGATCAGGATCGCGGGATTGTGCATCGCGGCAGCGTCAATATGCGTTGTCGGGTAGTAACCTCCCTTGGATACCGTGAAAGCAATCACCCGGTTCGGGTGGGCTGCGTTGTATTCCCACGCCATTTCGCCGCCGTTCGAGTGTCCGGTAAATAGGATCGGCGCCCGGTCCAGCTCGGGATGCCCGGACGCCCGACCCACCTCCGAAATCTGATTCTGAAGGGTCGCCGCATCAGTCGAACCGTAAAAGGCGGTGGCCACCAGGGCGAACCGATGCAGGCGGCAGAAGGTCAGCCACCAGTCGTCAATCACGGCGATGCGCTCGTCGTTTCCCAGCCCGTTGCCAAAGATGAAAATCCCTCGGACGGGCTCGGGTCCGGGCGGCACCCATGCGCGCGACAGCCACATCTTTCCGTTGTCGAAAACCGTCCACACTTGTGTCCGGCCCTGGCGCTGCAGTCCGGTTCCGATCGCGGTGAATTCCCCCCGCCCGCCGCACGCCGCGAGCGGGCCGGAGAATCGCCAGCTTCCGCCTTGATAGCCATTCGCGGTGGGAAACGTGACCTCGCCAGTGAAATGATCGCCCGCCACATCGATCTTCACCTGGGCCTGGACCGGACTGCTGGAGCCCCGATAACCCAGGTAAACTTCTGCGGAAGTCGGCTCTTCGCGCGTCCCCGCGGAGGGAGTCCAGAGCACAATCAAGTGGGGCAGGTCCTTGGTGCGCTCCTGGACGGATCCGCCTTTGAGGGCAACCGCCGCCTCGTCAACGTGCGTGAGGGCATTCTCCAGGATGATATACTTGCGCAGCAGCGCTGGCGCCTGCGCCGCGTGAAGGGGGGCGGCAAGCAGCACGGCGCCGAGGAGCAGCCGGGCACGCGAAGCGTTTTGGAGTATCGGCCGGAAAAAGCCGGCAAGAATCGAATCGCACATCGATCGCATCAATTCAATACGACCATCGACGGGCGGCAATCCGCCATTCAAGCGGACGGAATCCACGGCCCAAGCCGCAAATCTTCGAACGAGTTGAATTCAACGGTCGGCCATGCGCCACGAATTGAGGGAAGGTAGATACCAGAGCGGATTCATTCTTGGCTGCGATTATCGGGTCTCACTCCTAGGGGCGCCCGCCCGCAAATGCGCCGTAGGGGCGCAGTCTTGCCTGCGCCCGTTCCGGGTCGTGGGGAAAGGAGCGCGACCAGCCCTTCGCCCCGCCTTCGCCCAAGGCTTCGGACGGGCACGGCAAGGCTACGACAGGGCGCGACCAGCCTTCGCCAAGCCTACGGCACGGCAGGCAAGATCGCGCCCCTACGACGAAAGAATACGTGTTGTAGCAGCCGAGAATGAATCCGCCCTGACGTGGATACAAATATTGCCTTTGTCCGTGTTGCCCGGTGTAATTCGAGGTCAATCCAGCGCGCTTCCCTTTGGTCGCAGTTTCGGCCGCGCCAGAAAATGTGCGGGCTGGTCAACGCCAGATTTCTTGAGCGATGCAACAATTGCCTCCAGCGGTCATGATGGAAGCGAAGCGGGAGGTTGCGATGCTGAGCAAGGTCGGCGCAATGATCACGCCGCGCGAGGCATGGCTCCTCTCCGGCCAGAAGACGAACACCGAGTCGCTCTGGTCCGTTTCCTATCGGATCGGCACCCAGCACGACGTGTCGCCCGAGGATCTCAACCGATTCCTGGAGCAGCAGTTCCCGCAATACTCGATGACGGAAGGAAAATCGCATGGATGGGACGACCATCACTCCAGCGAATGGACGGCGTGACACTCGCACAGGCACCCATGAACAAACTTTGCATCTTCGGCACCTCCTCCATCCTGAGCTACGCCGGGTGGTTCCTTGGCGACCTTTTCGGTTTCGCCTGGGCCTTTTTCCTCAGCAGCGTCGGCGCCATCGTCGGCGTGTACGTGGGCTGGAAGATCGCACAGCGGTTTCAGTGATCGCGGCCTCCTCCCGGAGCCTCAGCGCCGACTCCCGCATTTTCATGACTGCCCCAGATTCTCCGCCGCCGGACTAAGAACTGTCGACCTGCCCGGGTTGTGACGCCGGGTGCATCTGCCGATTGGCGTCGGACTGTAGCGGCTCGACGTTCCGCGCCGTCGGAGCCGGACGCGGCTCCGCTACGGAATAGCCATTCTCCGGATCCACCGTCAATCGGGAGATGCGCCCTGTGGCGCTTCGGCGTCCGTTTGACTATTGCGACATTCGCATAGTATTGGATTGCTTGATGTCGATCATGGGTCTCCATCGCCTGGCCCTCCCAGCGTGGCCGCACCGGCTGGTTGCCGCCTCTTGCGCCGCATTGGTGCTCGCGCTAAGCGTGCTGGCCGCCAGCCCGCAGCTGCACAAGTGGCTGCACGCGGACGCCGATGCTTCGGATCACGAGTGCGCCGTCACGCTCTTCAACCATGGTGTGGCGCAAGCCGCCGCCGAAATCGCTGTGGCTGTCGTGTCGATGCGGTGGGTCGGAATCCTCGATGCCCTTCCGGCATCGCTGGACCTGGTTGCGCCCCGTTTTCGTCTGAGCCCGGGCAGGGCGCCGCCGGTTTGCTGAGTTGATTCATCCTCCGCGACGGACGTGCGCGCCCGTCGCTGTCTTGTTGCCGGACGGCCCGATGTGCCGCCCGCCTTTCTCGGTCAATTCAACCCAGCTTTGCCATGCCCATCCGACCCTTTGTGCCCGTTCTTCTTCTTTATGCGGCGACCGCCCTCGCCGCCGAAGACAATCCTCCCTCAGACGCCGCCGTGAACCAGACCCCCATCGCCATGGATCCGGTGATGGTGACAACCACCCTCGACAAAGCCCGCGACGACATCGTTCCCAGTCTCGGCGCCTCCACGTTCAGTATCAGCAGCGACCAAATCACGCTCCAGTCGCTCGGCGCCGACGCGCCGTTCAGCCAGATCATCCTGCGCGCACCGGGAGTCGCCCAGGATTCCGCGGCCAACGGCGACCTGCATGTCCGCGGCGAACATGCGAACCTCCAGTACCGCATCAACGACGTCCTGCTGCCCGAAGGCATCACGGGATTTGGCCTTGAGCTCGACCCGCGCTTCGTCGGCAGCATGCAGCTGATCACCGGGTCGCTTCCGGCCCAATATGGATTCCGCACCGCCGGCATCGTCGACATCCATACCAAGAGCAGCTCCTTCGAAAACGGGGGCTCCGCCGATCTGTTCGGCGGCAGCTTCGACACGGCAAAAACAAGCGTCGAATCGGGCGGCACCGCCGGGAAGCTGGGCTATTTTGCCAACGGCAGTTTCAACCACAATTCCATCGGCATCGAAAACCCAGCGCCGGGAACGACGCCGCTCCATGATGCAACGGATCAGTACAAGACATTTGCCTGCGTCACCCGCGTCCTGAACGACACGAGCCGGATCAGCGTCATGGGCAGCGTCTCGTACAGCAACTTCCAGATTCCGAACACCGCCGGTCTGCCCCCAGGCACTTCGCCCAACGGGGCACCCTGGCTCCCGGGATCCTTCAGCTCGGCCACTCTCAACGAACACCAGAATGAGCAGAATGATTACGTCATCATCGCCTACCAGAAGTCGACGGATGGGCTGAACCTTCAGCTGGCAGGCTATGGCCGGTACAGCAGTGCACATTTCACTCCCGACCCGACGGGCGATCTCTTCTTCGATGGAGTCGCCAGCGACGTCGACCGCAAGGTCTCGTCCGGCGGGCTGCAGGCGGACATCAGCGTTCTCACCAACGGACCGCACACCCTCCGCGGCGGCGTCATGCTCCTGACAGAACAGTTGTCGGCCGACACAACGACGACCGTTTTCCCGGTCGACGGCAGCGGCAACCCGACTGGCTCGCCGTTTCCTATCGCTGGCGCCAACAGCGACCACGCCGTTTTCTCCGGAATGTACCTGCAGGATGAATGGAAACCGGCGGCCCAGCTGACGCTTAATTACGGCGCGCGCTTTGATGCCTACTCGTCCTCGTTCGACCGGGAAAATCAACTCAGCCCGCGGGTGAATCTGATTTACCGCCCAACGAGCACAACCACTCTCCATGCAGGCTATGCGCGCTATTTCACGCCGCCTCCGCTCGAGAATGTCTCGTCCGCGACAGTCGCCCAATTCAATGGCACATCGAATGCCTCCGCTGTCACACAGAATGATCCGGTTCGGTCCGAACGCGCGAATTACTTCGACGCAGGCATCACGCAATCCCTGTCGCCGGAGCTTCAGGTCGGCGTTGACGGCTATTACAAGACCGCGCGTAACCAGCTCGACGACGGTCTGTTTGGACAGTCCTTGATTCTTTCAGCCTTCAATTATCGCGAGGGAAGGATACATGGCGTCGAATTGACGGCTTCCTATTCCGCGGGCGGTTTCTCAGCCTACTCCAATCTCGCGAGTTCGGTGGCGCAGGGGAAGGACTGGTCCTCGGCACAGTTCCTATTCGACCCCGCCGATCTGGCCTATGTTCGAAGCCACTGGATCTACCTCGATCACGCCCAACGACTCACAGCGTCGTGCGGCTCGAGCTATACCTGGAAGCGATCCCCCGGCAGCACGCACGTCTATGTCGACGCCCTTTACGGCAGCGGACTGCGCACCGATGCGACGGACAGCCTGGGCAACACGATCCCGAACGGCGGAACCGTCGCGCCCTACGCCACGATCAATGTCGGCGCGGAGCGGGACTTCAACCTGCCCGGCAAGCGAATTCTCAAGGTCCGGCTCGACGTCGTGAATCTCACAGACAAAAGCTACGAACTCCGGAACGGCGCCGGCGTCGGCGTCAACGCAGCCCAATACGGCATGCGCCGCGGCGTCTTCGGCTCGCTCGGTGTGTCGTTCTAGGAAACAGCGCCCCGACGACGAAGGAATACGTGTTGTAGCAGCCGAAAATGAATCCGCCTTGCTGCCCACGCTTTCCGCTCATGCTTGAAGATTGCGCGCACCGCGAGTCAGTTGACCTTGATCCGCTGGATGAGTCCCGCATCCCTCCTGCCGTGGCTCGTCTGGCTGCTTTGCGTGCGCCGCTATTTCGTGCGCGGCGTTTCCGCCGCGTGACGCTCCTGCCCTGGGGAGCATGCCGCCGCCACCGCAATTCTTCCGCTTCCCCTGGCCCGAACAACGCTGTGCCCTCAAAGCATTGTCGGAAAATGGGCTCGCTTTGTGGTACCGAGCGCCAGCGAGCGGGTGTCGATCAAATCGATCACTCCGCGGCGGCCGGGCCGAAGAAGACGATCCCGAGCGGCGGGAGCGCGATCGTGAGCGAATAGGGCTGCCCGTTCGCAGACACCGGCTCGGTGCACAGCGCGCCTGAGTTGCACACGCCGCTTCCGCCAAACACGGCTGAATCGCTGTTCAGCAGTTCCACGTAGCGGCCCGGCAGCGGCACGCCGAGCCGGTGGTTCTCCCGCGGCACCGGAGTGAAGTTCGCTGCCACCGCGATGAACTGCGTTGAATCCTTTCCGCGCCGCAGAAACGACACGATGCTGCGCGCCGCGTCCTCGCAGTCGATCCACTGGAATCCCTCCCAGCTGAAATCGGTCTCGTGCAGCGCGCCCTGCGAAACATAAACGCGATTGAGTTCCTTCACGAAGGCGCGCAGCTGCGCGTGTGCCTGGCGATCGGGCAACGACCAGTCGAGTGCGGTGTCGTGGTTCCATTCCAGCAACGAACCGAATTCGCCGCCCATGAAATGCAGTTTCTTTCCGGGGTGCGCGTACTGGTAGCCGAAAACCATCCGCAGATTTGCGAACTGCTGCCACGGGTCGCCGGGCATCTTCGACAGCAGCGAGCGCTTGCCATGCACAACCTCGTCGTGGGACAGCGGCAGGAGAAATCGCTCGCTGAACGCATACACGAGCGAAAACGTCAGGTTGTTATGATGGTGGCTGCGGTGAACCGGATCCCGCTCCGCGTAGCCAAGCGTATCGTGCATCCAGCCGAGGTTCCACTTCAGGTCGAATCCCAGGCTTTCGGGAGAATCGCGCCCGGTCACGTGCGGCCAGGCCGTCGACTCCTCGGCGATCATCAACACGCCCGGGTGCTCGCGGTGGACCAGCGCGTTCAGCCGTTGCAAAAACGCCGCAGCCTCCAGGTTCTCCCGCCCGCCAAGCGCGTTCGGCACCCAATGCTGCCGCGAATAGTCGAGGTAGATCATCGACGACACCGCATCCACCCGCAGGCCGTCGATGTGGTACTGCTCGAGCCAGAAGAGGGCGTTTGAGAGGAGAAATTCGCACACCTCCGGGCGCTCCAGATTGAAGGACGATGTGCCCCATTCGAGATTCTCGCTCCGCCGCGGATCGTCGTGCTCGTACAGGTGCGTTCCGTCGAAAAACGCCAACCCATGAGCGTCCTTCGGAAAATGTCCCGGCACCCAGTCGAGAATGACGCCCAGTCCGGCCTGGTGCGCCCGGTCGACGAAGTAACAGAAGTCGTCCGGCGTACCGTAGCGCGATGTCGGAGCAAAGAATCCGGTGATCTGGTAGCCCCACGAACCGTCGAACGGATGTTCCGCCACCGGCATCGGCTCGATGTGCGTATAGCCCATCTCCCGGACGTAGGGGATGAGCCGATCCGCCAGCTCGCGGTACGTAAGCCATCGCGGGCCACCGCCTTCGCCCGCCGGCGGACGCTGCCACGATCCAAGATGCACTTCGTAGATCGCGATGGGCGCATCCGGCGCCTGCCGTCGGCGACGGCTCTCCAGCCAGCCGGCATCATGCCACGCGTCGCGACCGATGTCCCAGACCACCGACGCCGTGCCCGGCCGCAGCTCTGCGGCAAAGGCGTACGGATCCGCCTTGTCGAACATGCGGCCGTCGGACAACGCCGCGATCCGATACTTGTACAGGTCGCCTTCGCGCAGCCCTGGCACAAACAACTCCCAGATTCCGGATGTGCCCACCGGCCGCATCGGATGGCACAGACCGTTCCATCGATTGAAGTCCCCGACCACGCTCACACCGGTCGCCTTCGGAGCCCAGACCGCAAACGCGACTCCATTCAACCCGGCGTGCTCGACCAGATGTGCGCCGAGTCTCTCGTGCCACCGAAATGCCCGGCCTTCGAAACCGGTCGCGTCTGAGTCCGCAGGTTTCGCTCCGCTTGATTCCGGTAGATCCTCAACGGTCAGGAACGGCGGCACGCCGAATGGCGTATCGATGATGACTGCCCCGCCGTCGCTGCGCGTGACGGAAAGCTGATAGCGGAAGACCTCGGTTTCGCCCGGGAAAACCGCCTCGAACACCCCGGCCGGATGCACGCGCTCCATCGGGTGGAGCGTCGGAGCGGATTCCCCCGCATGTCCGGCAGTTTCGCCCCCGGACGCCGGCAGCAGACGGCGGACCGCAACTCCCGCAGCCTCCGGTTGAAATGTGCGGATCGCAATTGCCGGCAGCGCTTCGCCTTCGGCCGCGCCCGGGATGGAGATCCGGTGCCCGCCATGGAGATCGAGCGGAGCGATCTTCTCGAGGGGTGAGTCGTCGCGCACAGCGTTGGCCGCGAAACGCAGCGCGCCCCGAACCCCGTCCGGAGTCAGCCCAGGAAATTCGTCGAGCAACTCCCCGACCGCAGCACCGCCAGCAAGCCGTTCCAGAATCTCGCCGACCGTGATCCGCGTGCCAGCGACGACAGGCTGGCCCAGCTTCACCGCAGGATCGGAGATGATTGGGTTCTTCTGCAAATTGGTGAGGTTTTTGGGGCCACGCCGAAAGCCGGGTCAAACGACAACTTCGTCCAGCAGGGGCGGATTTGTCAACGGCCCGCGGGCTACAAATCCGCGATGTAACGTATTACGTGACATCGACGGCAACAGGCGCTGCATCTTCGATTCGGGACCTATGGCCGGATTGCGGCGCGAGGCCCATGGCGGTGCATGAGCTCGGCGGACGGTTCGGGAGCGTTCTATTCGGCCGACGCGTGCGGCGATTCGTCCGGCTGAAACTGCCGTTCGAAGAATGACCGTTGTTTTTGGCGATTGTCGGACCACGGTGCCTGCCTGTTCGTCCGCACCGTGCCGCCGGCATATTCCTCCGGCGACACAGGGCGCCACAGACTCGCTCGCAACGCACGTCACCGGACGGCGCGGCGCCTCTTCACAAATCGCATCAGAACTTACCCATGAAAACATCGTTGAAGCTCATCAGCACCCTCGCCGCCATCGCAGCAGGCGCAAGCGCCTTTGCACAATCTCAAGCAGGCGCAGTCGCCGCCGGTTTCATCGGCCAGCGATTCTTCGAGGCGCGAATGTCATACCTCAACGCAAACCAGTCCCAAAGCAACGCCTACGGATCCGATCTCGAGGTGAACCTGCCCGTCTGCAGTTTTCTGGATACCAGCGCACGATATTCGTACGGCTGGCGCGAATCAAACAGCCGGATCGACGACAATATTCTGGCCCTTTCATCCACGTGGTACTTCCCGAACAAGACCTTCCGGCCATTCATCAAACCGACCCTCGCGTATGTGGATAGCAATCACGCCGCCTCGTCCGACGACAATCTGCAATGGAAACTGGAGCCCGGCGTTGAAGTCATCGTGACCGAAGACTTCGCCTTGGATCTCTCCGCCGGCTATTCGGGCAGTTTCAAGAATCCACAGGGAGGCCCGTGGGACGGCATGGTCAACGCCATCTTCAAGATCAATGACAGGCTATCCGCCATCGGGAGGATCAGGGTATACTCGGGTGGCGATGTCTCCTACGGCATCGGCTTGGCGGCGAAGTTCTGAGAACCGGGTTTCGCATTGGGATAATAGGACATGGTCAGGCGACCTCTTGCAGCATCTGGATCTGGAATCGGGCGCGAATCAACGGTCCATCTTCCTGGATCCGAACAAAGGACCGACCTGGAACAATTTCTCACGCCCTACAGGGCCAGGTCGCGCAGGCGTTTTGAGGCGGCTCGGCTCGCGGCGATCCTGGTTCCGTCCTTCATCTTCACCAGCAACTGCGAATTGTCGATCGCTTCGATGGCCTCGACATAATCCAGATTGACGAGATGGGAGCGGTGAATGCGCAGAAACCGCGTCGGATCCATGCGTTCTTCCATCTCTCCAAGCGGCAGATGGACGAGGACTGTCCGCCCGCGGGCGCGCACCGCCACATAATCGCCCTCCGCCTCGATGCGTTCGATATCGCGAATGGCGACCGGCATGATGCCGCGGGAATCCCGGATCAGCAGCCGATCCGGCCCAGGCTTGCCGAGGGCCTCGCGCGCGTCCGCGAGCGTGGGGCGGACTCCCGCCGAACCGAGCATCGATCGCGCCCGGTCGAGGGCCTGCTGCAGGCGGGCGCGACCGAACGGCTTCAACAGATAGTCGAGCGCCGCGAGTTCGAATGCGACGATGGCATGGCGGTCGTGGGCCGTCGTGAATATGATGGCCGGTTCGTGAATCAGCCGTTTGAGCACTTCAAGGCCTGAGAGTTCGGGCAAATGGATATCGAGAAAGACCAGATCGGGTTTCTTGAGATTGATGAGCTCGACAGCGGCCAGTCCATCCGCGGCCTCGCCCACGATCGCGAGCCAGTCCACTCCCGCCAACATATCGCGGAGCGTCTTGAGCGCCAGAGGCTCGTCTTCGACGATTACTGCAGTGTATTTCATTTGAAACCAGATGCCGCATCTTCCTGCAACGCCGGCAAATCAAGGACGACGCGAAAGCCTTTGCCGGACTGGGTTTCGACGGAAAGATCCGCCGTCTCCCCGTATTGCAATCGCAGTCGCTGACGAATCACGCTCAAACCGACTCCCTTCGCGCCTGCGACAATCGCCGGATCGGCGCCCGGACCATCGTCAACGACGGAAATGATCAGCCGCCCGTCGCGCACTTTGGCTTCAATTGAGATCGCTCCGCCTTCGCGCCGGGGCGCAACCGCGTGCCGGATCGCATTCTCCACCAAAGGCTGCACACTGAAGGCGGGCAGGACCTGCGCGTTTGCTTCATCCGAGACGCTCTCGCTCAGACGCAGACGATCACCGAGACGCAGCCGTTCGATTGCGAGATAGTCGTGAACGAAATCCATTTCATCGCCGAGCGAAACAGCGTCGGAAGCGTCCGCCTTCGCAGCCAGGACACGCCGCAGCAGCGCCGAGAATTGCAGCAACGCTTCCTCGGCTCGAGCCGGATCCTCCCGCACGAGCGCGGTGATGGAGTGCAATCCGTTGAATAGGAAATGCGGGTCGAGACGCCCGCGCAGCGCCTCCATCTCCGAGCGCACGCGCAGGCTCTCGGACTTTGCCGCAGAGATTTCCTTCTCGCGCAGCTGCCCAAGAATTCGGACTGCGTGCCAAATTCCGGCCTGAACACCGTAGATCAGCGCGCCGAATGCAAGCTCCCACCCGAAATTCAGGTCCGCCACGATTGCTGCGGCCAAACGGCGCCCGGCAGATCCCCCGAGAAGCCGCACCTCCAGAACCCAGCATAGGTTCCAAGCAATCGTGTACGCGACGGCTGTCGTCAGCTCGCCTGCAGCAATGACAGGCCCGCGCCATCGGCTCCACGGCAAACGGGCACGTGCGTGCCACAGGGCAGCCCCCAGCGCGACTGCCGGCAAGAGATAGGCGACAGCATATCCGACCGCCACCGCAAGCGGGACCTTTTGCACCCGCCAGATCATGAAGGAGTACAAGACCAGCAGGGGAAGCCATCCGCAGACGTACAAGAGGGCTTTTGGGGCCCGACTGAAGCGGGATGTCATCGAATGTGATCCTTACCTGATAGCATCCAGAAATGCGAGTATCTGCCGGCTCATGTCGATTCTCGCACGGCGGTTGCCATCCCCCATGCTCGAAGCGGGCAGAGCCCCGCGGCGATGGCGTTTCGACGAATCGCCGTTTCGAGAGGTCCAATGGTCACGGCAGGCCGCCGTCCACGCTCTTTGCGTCCTTGTCCGATCAGGATGGCGACCGGCCGAAGCGCCCTACAACTCCTTCAACGCCGCGGCGATCGGCTGCCGCGCGGCGCGGATCGCCGGCAACAGGCCCCCGATGAGCCCGATCACCGTCGCCAGGATGATCCCTTCCGCCAGCAGCTCCGGCGTCACGGCAAACGCAAACGTCACCTGGCTGAAGCTCTGCCAGTTCATCGTCGCCGCGTGGAATCCGTTGAAGACAAAATAGGCCAGCCCCGCTCCCATGGCACCGCCCCCGAGCGCGAGCGCCAGCGACTCGAACATCACAGAGACCACCACGGCGCCGGCCCCAAAACCGAGGGCGCGCAGCGTCGCAATCTCCCGCGTGCGCGCGGAGACCGAACTGTACATCGTGTTCAGCGCACCAAAGACCGCCCCGACGGCCATGAGGGCCGCAACGATATAGCCGAGCGTTGTAATCAGCTTGTTTACCGTGGTTGACTGGTCGGCATAGTAATCCGTCTGCCTCACGACCTTCACGTTCAACTGCGGATTCGTCGTCAACGCATCCTTGAACGCCGTGAATGCGTCCGCGGAATTCAGCCGGACGCAAACCGACTGAAAGGAATCCCCGCGATTGTAGGCTGCCTGCAAAACCGGGGCGTCCGTCCAGATCTCTGATTCCGCCGTCGCGCCTCCGGCAGAGAAGATCCCCACCACCGGCCAGTCGTAGCGGCCCACCCGCAACTGGCCGCCGATCTCCAGTCCGGCGAACTCACGGGCCGCACCGACCCCGACGATCACCTCGTTCTTTCCCGGATCGAACATCCGGCCCTGGACGATCTGCACCTGACCATGCACGCGAAACGCGGCGTGTTCGACGCCGCGCAGCGGCACGTTTACGTCCGAGCCCGTCGATCGCTTGGGCAGGTTGATGATCACAAACAGCTCCGCCGACGACAGGGGGCCCTCGGGCGTGTGCGCCACACCCGGTGCATCGCCAATGATGCGGGTGCTTTCGCGACTGATGCCGCTGACCATCTCGCTGTCCGCCCCGCTGCGCAGAACGATTGCCGCATCGTCGGATCCGGAGACCACCATCGCACGACGGTACCCCGCCGCGATCGACAACACGCCCACCATGACGCCCACGACTCCAGCAATGCCGAAAACCGCCGCCGCGACCGAGCCACGCCGCTCCGGAATGCCCAGCAGGCCAAACTTGGTCACCGAGGCGATTTGCGAAAACCAATTGATCAGGCCGGCCATGTCAGATCCTCCTCAGGGCGTCCGCCACGCGCAGGCGCATCGCCTGCAGCGCCGGAAAGATGCCGGTGACCAACCCCAACGCCAGACTGTAGCCCAATCCGGCAATCAGATCCCGGTTCGGGAAGAAGAACAACGGGAGCATCCCGCCCGTCGGATCTCCGCCCGCGGTCATCAGTCGCGCCAGGCCGAGTCCGACCGCGCCTCCAAGCATCGCGAGCAGGCACGACTCCGCGAGAACCAGCGCCAGCACCTGCCCGTTCGTGAAACCGATCGCCTTGAGCACGCCAAGCTCCCCGGTGCGCTCGCGGACGGATTGTGAAATCGTATTCCCCGTCACGAGCAGGATCGTGAAGAACACTGCGCCAAGAATCGAGGCCGTGATCAGGGCGATATCGCCGATCTGGCTTACCCACGCCTGGACAAACGCACCCTCGGGTTCGGTCTTCGTCTCGGCCGGGGAGTTCTCGAACTCCGCATCAACGAGCCTGGCCACCTCGGCCGCCTTGGAGGGGTCCTTGATGCGGATCGTGAACCAGCTCACGTGCCCCTTGGCCCAGGAGTTGCGCCGGGCTTCGTCAAAATAGTCATAGCGGAGGAACATTGGCGTGGTGTCGGTTCCCTTGTCCCGGCCGTCGAAGATCCCAACGATGTCGAACTCCCAGGTCCGGCTGCCGTCGGTCTTCGCCCAAATGGAAGACAGGATCGGGACCTTGTCACCGATCTTCCAATGAAAACGCTCAGCCGTCTTGCGACCGACGATCGCGCCGGTGCGTGTCCGGAGCCATGCCTCCTTCTGGTCGGCCGGAAGGAGAAACTCCGGAAACATGTCCATGAAATCCTCGGGCTCGACCGGAGTCTGCATGAAAAAATTCTTCGGATCCTGGTAGATTCCGCCGAACCAGGTCTGGTGCACTGCCAACGCAACCCCGGGGATGCGTTCCATCCGCTCCTTGTAACTCGCCGGGAGAAACTGGATGATCGACACCTTGTGCCGCACAATCAGACGGTTGGCACCGGCCAGGCTGATCCCTCCTGCAAGGGCCTGCTTGATCGCCGAGAGGAACCCAAAGAGCGTGAAGGCAACGACAATCGACAGCAGCGTCAACAGCGTGCGCACCTTCTTGCGCTTCAGATTGCTCCAGAGGAGAGGCAGGTATTTCATGGCGCGTCCGGTGTGCTAGCCGGCCTGCAAATTGGGCCTCCAGGCAGGCCGCGCTGGGATGTAGCCGGCCGCGCTGAGTCCGGCCCAGTTCTCTTCGAGACTTCGTCCGCCATGCCGGGGTCGACGCCCCCGGCTACAAGTCTTCCCCAGCGAGAGGTTTCTGTTTCGGAACGGATGCATCTATTTCACCGGCTCTTTGCTGAGCTGTCCCTTGTTCAGATAGACGGTTCGCGACGCACGGGCCGAGGCATGCGGATCGTGCGTGACCATGATGATCGTCTTGCCGTGTTCGCGGTTGAGCGCCTGAAGCAGGTCGAGGATCTCGTCACCCGCCTTGCGATCGAGGTCTCCGGTCGGCTCGTCGCACAACAGCAGCGTCGGATCCGTGACAATGCCCCGGGCAATGCCGACGCGCTGCTGCTCGCCTCCGGAAAGCTGCCGCGGGAAATGCTTCGCGCGCTGCGATAGTCCGACCACGGCGAGCGCCGCCTCCACGTGCTTTCTCCGTTCGGCCTTGGACAGATGGGTCAGGAGCAGCGGCAGCTCCACGTTGCGCTCCGCGGTCAGCACCGGAAGCAGATTGTAGAGCTGGAACACAAATCCGATGTGCCGCGCGCGCCATGCGGCAAGGCGGCTGTCCGACAGCGTGTCGACAGGCTCCCCCGCGACGCGAACCGTGCCCCACGTCGGCCGGTCCAGCCCCCCGATCAGATTCAGCAGCGTGCTCTTCCCGGAGCCCGATGGCCCCATCAGGGCGAGAAACTCGCCCGCCGGCACCCGGAGGTGCAGATCCTTCAGCACGTGGATCTCCTCGGATCCGCGGCGAAAGACCTTTTCGACGCCGTCCACATCGACGAGTGCGTCGCTGCCGTCGTATCCAGTACTTGGATTCATGGATTGATCTCCTTCACCATCGCCCCGTCGGCCAGGTCGGCGGGTCCGTCCACGGCGATCCGTTCGCCGGCGGAAAGCCCGGCGCCGATCTCGCTTTCGCCCGCGGTCGTTGCGGCCACGCTCACGGCGCGGCGCTCGATCCTCCCGTCGCGGACCACCAGCACGACGTCCCGCCCGTCGCGCTGCTGGACCGCAGCCTTCGGCACGACGACGACCCTGCCCGCCTGACCCGCGTCGCCCGTTCCGCGGAACGCCACCTTGACGCTCATCTCCGGCAGGATGCGCGGATCGAGTTTGTCGAACGCCACCCGCACGCGCACCGTGGACTTGTCGCGATCCGCGGTCGGAATGATTGCGATGACGTGACACGGGATCTTCCAGTCGGGATAGGCATCGAGCGTTCCCTCCACCGCCTGCCCCGCCTCGACCCGGTTGATGTAGCTCTCGTTGACATCGATCTCGATCTCCAGCGAATCCATGTCGACGACCGTGCAGATGCCGGTGCGCGTGAAGCCGCCGCCGGCGGAAATCGGGGAAATCATCTCGCCCGGCTGCGCGTTCTTGGACGTCGCGATCCCCGTGAACGGCGCGCGAATCACGGTGTCGTCCAGCTGCTGCTGCCAGATCTCGACCGTGCGCGAGGCCACTTCGACGTCCGCGTTCTGCTGTTCAATCCTGGCCTGGAAGGCGTGCGCCGCGGCCTCGGCGTGGTCGAAGTCCGCTTTCGTCGCCACGTTGCCCTTGGTGAGCTGGATCTGCCGCTCCAATTCCTGTTGGGCCTCCTTGAGGCGCACCTGGGTTTCCGCCAGCGCCGCCTTCGCGGACGCCAGCTGGGCCTCCGCCAGCAACAGGCTCGCCTTGACGTTGGTCTCATCGAGTCGCGCCAGGACCTGCCCCTGCTTCACCTTCATTCCCTCTTCGACGAGAACTTCGACAACCTTTCCGGTGATCTTGGAGGAAATCGTCGCCTCACGGCGCGCCGTGACATAGCCAGAGGCGTTCAGGACGGTGCGCTCACCGCCGGCAACCGCGACTTCGCGCGCCATCACGACATGCACCGCAACGGCCTTTGGCCGCGTCAGCCACCAGACGGTTGCCGCGACCGCCGCCGCGATGACCAGTGCGATAACGATGCGCAGGCTGCTCAGGGGCGACCCCGGTTTTTCGGAGCGCTCGATCCGGAGATCATCCAGTTTCGACGGAGGAGGGGTCATGTGCACTTCCACAAAAGAAAATACTACACGTGCGGTCAATCGTGTTATGTATGGAGGTCACACAGCAGGGCCGATTCATTTTCGGCTTTTGTAACATGTATTTCTCCGTCGTAGGTGCGCGATCTTGCCTGCCGTGCCGTAGGCTTGCTGTGCCCATCCGAAGCCTTGGGCGAAGGGGGGGGCGAAGGCTGGTCGCGCCGTGCCGTAGCCTTGGTGTGCCCATCCGAAGCCTTGGGCGAAGGTGGGGCGAAGGCCGGCCTGCCGTGCCGTAGGCTTGGCGAAGGCCGGTCGCGCCCTCCGGAAAGGGCACAGCTCCTCGGCAAGCTCGAGGTCCGAGCCTGTCGAGTGGCTTGTCGAAAGGGCAAACTGCGCCCCGACGCGTGAAACCCGATAATCGCCGCCGAGAATGGATCCGCACCAAGCAGCGCAGGTTTTCCAGCCTTCCGCCGTTTTTCCGCAGGTTTGAAGCCGATCGATGAACAGGGATCTGGTAGCGGAGCCGCGGCCGGCTCCGTGTCGCTCCCGGTACGGAACCCCGTTCCGCTGCGAAGCGCCAATCGAACACCCGAGGCCGCCGAATTCCGCTACACCAACGCCAGAACCGCGCTGATCGAAATCACCGACAGCAGCGTGCTGATGACAACGCTGCTGGCCGCGAGCGCCTCGTCGCCGCCCAACTCCCCGGCCAGCGTGAACGACGCCGCCGCTGTCGGACACGCCAGGAAGAGCAGCGCAACGCGAGTCTCGTCGATCGAGAATCCCGCCCAGCGCGCCAGCAGCCATCCGAACGTCGGCACCGCGGCCGTCTTCAGCACCGAGGCAATGAACGCCGTCGTGCGCTTTCCCTTCAGCGGCATCACCACCAGCGTGCCGCCGATGCAAAGCAGCGCAAGCGGCAGGGCCATCTGGCCGACAATGTCCACCGACTGCATGAGCCACCGCGGCAGATGCAGACCCAGCCCGGCGCACAACACGCCGGCGCCGACGCCGAGCAGCAGAGGGTTCGTCGCCAGCTGCCAGCTGATCGACCGCCACATCGCGGTACCCGGCCGCTTGTGCCCGATCAACAGGAGGAGAACACCCAGAACGTTGGTGAGCACGACCAGCGGGGCCATCGCCACCAGCGCAACCCTGCGCCACGCCTCGGCCCCGGCGCCTGCATGTACCGCGAGCGCGAGCGAAACAACCGGCAGACCGATGTAGGCAAGGTTCCCGCGGACCGCCGCGTGCAGAAACGAGCCGATCGATGCGGCCGGAACCCGCCGAATCTTCGCCACCGCGTAGCCGAAGACCAGGGTCAGCAACGTCGCTCCCGCCATCACCAGAAAGATCGTTGCCGGCCGGCCGTGGTCAAACGTTGCGTCGGCGACGCTGGCAAACAGATACGCCGGCAGTCCGACGAAATAGGTCAGCCGATTGAGTTCGGCAATGAGCGCCGCCGACACGAACCGGGTCCGGGCGAGAAGACTCCCGAGGCCGATCACGAGAAATACCGGAAGAACGATGGAAAGGACGCTCACCGTGAATAATCAAGAATCGAGGCCGAGAGATGAATGAACCGGTCGCCGGAGCCAACTGCCAAAATGCGCGACGATCGTGGATCTCGTAGGGGCGCAGGCCTGCCCGTTCGACAGGGCTCCGAGCGTGCCTGCGATGTCGCAGACCCTGAGCCTGTCGAATGGGAGCCTGTCGAACCCGTCGAGTGGCTGCGTCCCTTCTCGGATGTGCAGAGGGCGCAGTAAACGGAAAGACCGCGCGGATCGCTCCGCGCGGTCTCGTGGACCCTTATAACCCAGCGGACGCATCCGCCCTTCAGTCGATGGACTCAGCCTCCATTGCCAAATTGGAACTCCTCGCTTGCCTTCACGAGCACGGCCCTGCCGCGGCAGACCGGCGGCGTGAACTTCCATTGCTTCAGCGCGTCAATCGCCAGCGCCGTCAGAACACCGTCTTCCTTTGCCGACACGCTGGGAAGACGAACCGCTCCCGACTCGTCGATGTAGAATTGAATGCGCACGCGGCCTTCGATGCCTCGCTTCGCAAGGTCGGCCCCATAGCTCGGCGTGACGGTGACGATGGGTGTCGGCACCCGGTCGAGTTCGCCACGAAGGCGGGGGAAATACGAGTAGCGATCCGCGAACATCTTCATGACCTGGGCCTCAACAAGGTCGCTCGGATTCGTCCTCGTCACAATAACCCCCTGGGCAGAGAAGAAGAAACGAAGTTCGACGGTCGTTCCGACCAATTCGCCCCTGAGCCTGGCCGGAGAAAAGCTCCACCGTTTGATGGCCTTCACGGCGGAGTCGGCAAACTCCTTGTTCGTATACCCGATCACCAGCCATTCGACCAGGCTGCCGCCCGCATCCGTGTTGATGGCCACCCGGGCTTCGCCAGTGGTCACCCCGATCCGCGACAAATTCAGGGGAAAGATCGGATCGGTCGTTTGCTTGATGTCCAGCGACTGCCAGTCGGATTCGGCGGCGCAAAGCGGTACGAGGAGGCTGCCAACGAACAGCGCTCCGAGACTGAAGAAATGCACAGGGGATGTTTTCATTGGAGCAATAACGTTGCATCAGGAAACACCACCGGCCCGAGCATCCCTTCACCGGCCTGTATGAAATCCGTCTCGGCAGCGCCTTCGTATCGGGCGCACTCCCGGGATTGCGCCGTCGAATGACGGGCATCCTGGCGACCGGCCTGCGCGAGCTCAGCGGTGTTCGCAGTCTTGGCCTGGAGCAGCGCGATGGGCCCGGGCACATGAACGCGCACCTGGCGGACGCCGGGCATTTCTCCGCTCGCTCAACCTGAGCGCGAATTTCGCCCCATGGATCAAATAGAAATCGATCCGTGGAGTACGCGTGCTTGCCGCTTATCTGGCACTGCGGCCAATCTGGATTCTCAATCTTTGCCGACCTGTCACTTGCAACTTGTTACTTGGTACTTGTTACTTGGGACTTGTTACTTGGTACCTCTCAGACTGGTATCCCCGCCCGGACTTGAACCGGGATTTGCGGTTTAGGAAGTCACTGAGCTTTTCGCCCGGCTCAAAAAACTTCACCGCTGAAAACGACCGATATTAAAGTAACTAGGCAAATTCCGTGAATTAAATCTACCATTTTCCTACCACGTTTCGATTCTATGGTACCCCCGTCCGGAATTGAACCGGAATCACACGTTTAGGAAACGCGTGCTCTTTCCATTTGAGCTACGGGGGCAATGCCCATCCAGTCGCTAGACTATCTCCCAAACCCGGTCAACTTTCGACGTGGATTTCAGAGTGTGTCGGATGAAATTCATTGGGGTTATGGTCTACTCATTCTCCATTACCGTTTTCTGGATTATCTGTAGAATGCCCATGAAATGGATGGAATGTTCAAGGAAATGGCTCAAGCCATCTTCCGGAAGACTAGAACGAGGATCGATGATAAGTCCCGTCCGGTGCGATAAAAAACGTTTGGTCAGGAAAACAAGGGGTCCGAATCCCTGAGCGCCTCCGCGGCGATACAGATCCATGCCTCTCATTATATCCGATTGGTAGTCACTCAATCGACGCGCCCAAACTACATCCAGTATCGAGTGTAGGTAGGAATGGATGCCATCAATAGGGCTCCCTGACCATGTGATCCACGCGTTGCGCTCGCTTTCGAGTTTCAGGACGTCAGAGACCAGAAAGTTGAGATCGACAGCACCTATCGAGGCAATGACTCGGCTTTCGATTATCTTTACCTTCTTAGTCGCAATCGTTCTGTCAAATCGCGTGAAAAGAACGGCACATGCAAGGCTAAGGTTTGCAAGCGAAATGGACGACTGAAAGAGGGCGATTCCCTTTGGGTCAGAGAGATTGATCGGCAGGACGTTCTCGGTGCCTCCCGGAATATCCCACACGCATTGCAGCAAACGGTCCTCTAGCGGTTTTCTGAAAATGTGGAACATAGGGACATAGACTAATGTTCGAACTATCGGATAGGACTAAACTCAATCGCAGCGCTTACGATTCCAACGATCCGTGCACCGAGGTTCAAGCATCGGTCACGCAATTCAATCGGTACTGGCTTCGTGCCTACCCAGCCAAACGTAGCATGAAGCACGAAAACCATGAACCCTTCAGATGCCTTTGGAGTGCTGAACAGTGATAACTTCCCAACCTGTAAGTTGTCGAATTTCGTGAAAAAGTATTCGACTTGGCTACTTAGCAGCATGCCAAACAATCGATCAGGAGTGATTATGCGCTCTTGGGTGTTCACGACGTCCGGGCCGAAGAACGCGCCAACAATAACCCGCCGTTGTTCGTCGTCGGGAAACATCTCAATGGGCGAAGTCCGGCGAATCGAACTCGAACACAAGAGCCGCTTTGTTTCGTCGCTCATCGAGTTAAACAGGTCAGCAGAGTCGAACCGAGGATAGTTTTTCGCTATCTCTCGCATGAAAAGACAGTGTGCGGCAACATAGGTGACGACCTGTATCTTGGCAGCGCCCGGAGAATCCCGATTCCATATCTCAAGCAACTGACTCATCTCAGGAGTGCTGGAAACAGATTTGAAAATTTTCCCGGCGAGATATGCACCGTCCGGGTGGTCTCCCCGATAGATCACAGCTTTTAACGCACGTTTGAAGGTATTCATGGGCGACTGGATCAGGCCAACATCCTGATGATCGTGTTCCGATCCGCAGCACCGTAGTGGAGCACTGTCAGTACGTCTTCCAGCATTCTCTTTTTCTTCGGCGTGTCGTTGTTCGTCACGACCCAATATTCAGTGTCTGGGATCTGCTGAGGGTGCACGTTGACGCCCGACTGTTCCAAGGTCTCAGACGTTTTTGAAAAATAGAGCCTCTTGCGGCCTGAGATCTCTGTCACGGCAGCAAAGTCAGCGCCATGTGTACGAGCCAACCATCCGAGTATGTATAGGAACCGCCGAACGGCATCCCGTTCAAGGTGCAAAAAGGGATCGTTCAACAGTTCGTTCACCTTGGCGTTAGACGACGCACCATCAGCGTCCACCTGAATATCGCCATGACTGTCCTGCAAATCCGTGGCAGAACGCACATCATGGGTTGGGCGGATCTTAAGCAGTCGACGGAGTATCGAGGAGGCATCCTCCCCAATCGAAGAGACATTCTTGAGTAGATGCTCGTAAACATCATCTGAGATCTGAATCGTCTTCATTGTTGCTAACGCGTTAGACGCGTTACACGCGTCTGTCAATAATATTCCTCTGGTCAGCTGTCCTGTGCTCAAAGAATTAGGTGGTTAGGGGTGAAGCCCACCCGGTCCTCCTCCAATTCTTCTGCGAAAACACCCCATCGATGTGGCCAAACAAGCCCTGCCCTCGAATTCTTTTAAGATCGTCCTACCGCCAACCCCAGAGGTGCAGGCTGAAAACGCTCTCGCGCTGAATTCTTTTACTTCTGCCCGTTGATCATTGCTCAAGGTTTGAAACTTACAGCCGTGGGAGGTGGCAGCAATCGTTGGTTCAGAAAATGGGAAAAAGGGTTGGAAAAAATGGCCGAACTTTTTTTCAAAATCCTGAGGAACGAGGTCGAAAAATCTGATACGCAAATTGACTCCGATAATAACGTGAAGATAGGCACCCCCACCCGGCCTAACTTTACCTCTGATCAGAAGCCAGTGGCACTATCCGACCGGCACCGGCATGGTGCCATAGCCGGGGCCAAGAAAATATTTCCAAACGTAACACGAATCCGTGCGAAATATTCCAGTGCTGTGTTATTTATTCGTATATGAATAACACGATTCACGTAAAAAACACGCCAGATTCCCAACACGAACCCAATTCGTTTGCTGAAAAACTAGACGCAATTCACACAGCAAACGCCATCGGAAGAGGGCACATCTTAACAGGAGCAGAACTGAAGCTGAAGACAGTCGCCTCAGAGAAGAACATCCTCACGAAGTGGGATGATTTCAAAAAATTGCCACCGCCGACCAGTTCATCGTTCCGGCCACGCTGGAGATCACATCCAACGGTTTCGGACTTTGAGATCGCACGGCGAATCGCCAATGGAGGAATGGATCTTCCAGACAACCCGGCATCCGAGTGGTGAAGAAAAGGAGAACGATCATGACAACGAACAAAACACCAACGACCAATCCTTATGCGGAACTGGAGATCGCCATCATTCAGTTGCTTTACGAAATGATTGATCTGACGGTCCAGTGCAAAAAAAGAATGTCCGACCGTGACGAGCAACGGGTCAGGCGGTCGCTGCAATTGAAGGTTTGGAATCTTTGGGCCGCAATCCGAAGATTTAGGGAGCAGGATGACTCTTCAAAGGATTTGAAAAGGTTACGTGCATCACCGGCTGGCTCTCCACTCCGTGTTGTGGAGGGTCAGTCGGTGGTTTCTCGACAGCAACAATTCGGTCAACGATGATCTGAGTCACTTGCTGACTGATCAATTCCCGGTCACGCAAGAATGCTGCTCACTGTTCCCGGCCAAAATTCCTTGCCGGTTCGTGTTTTGATGCCACGACGATTCAAACAGGTCGCGATACTTTGCAGAGTAACGGCACCAGTTCTCTTGATCTCGTCAATGATCGGCAGGAGTTTTTGACGGAACTCGATCTTTGCCCGTCGGCTTCCTTGGTTCATCAACTGGACCTGACGAACCGGATCGACGGCACCAAGGCGAACCCCTCGTTTTTTGGCGGCCTGTAATGCAAGGCGGGTACGCTCGGCAATTATTTCACGTTCACGCTGGGCCAAGATTGCGAACAATGAAACCGTGAACCTGTCGCACTCTGGCATATCCACGCACCGGAATTCGACCTGACTTTTTTGCAAGCAAATCAAGAATGCAGCGTCACGCGACAAACGATCCAACCGGGCCACGAGCAACGTAGCTTTGGTTTTCCTGCACATTGCCAGTGCAGCGGCCAACTGGACACGATCATCCTTGGCTCCACTTTCAGTCTCGGAAAATTGCCCGATGATCTCGCCGCTCGTTTTTTCCACATAGGAACGAACGGCATCTGACTGAGCCAAAATTCCTAGCCCGTTTATGCCTTGAGTCTTTGTGGATACTCTCAGATATGTGACAAATTGCCTCATGTATCCAGACACTGGATACCTTTTTATCCAATGTCGAGCTTAATTTCAAAGAATTGGATGGTGGTGCAGTAGTCTAAACGGGTCGGCAATGGTCATTTTTAACCACCATGCCCGATCCAAAACCATCCAGTCATTGGATGGATTGGGCACCGGCACCACCACCCTGCCCGTTATAATTCGTTTTAACGGGTTTGACGGGCTTGGTATGGCCATATTTCCACCTGTCTTGGCCGATTGCGTGCCTTTTAAGAGGTTTTCATTACTGAGGACGATTGCTGGTGACCCATTCGTTGATCGTTTGGCCAAGGAATCCCAGACGGCGGCACCAGTGGTTCTCTCATTTCCGTCTGATCAACGGAACCGATCCGGTCTCATGCTGGAAACACTCAGTCACAATCTGGCAAACCCGGTCGTACTGACTGGGAATGGTCATGAACCCATCGTGAACGGGCAAGTAAATCAATTCCTCTGCCATGCACCGTTGCCCAACCTCATCCACCATGATCTTCGCCTCGGTTTTCATCACTTCACAGGCAAACTTGCTCCGGTGGGCCTTGCAGCGGATGTACTCCTTGGACATCGATTCTGAAAAGATTGGATACCGTTTCGAGATGTGCCGATAGAACAACTGATCCTTGAACTCAATCGCGTGGCTCCACTCCCAGTCCGTCATGCCGTAGCCGTTCACGATGCGGTTGCCGTACTTGAAAATGTGGGAGTTGTCCTTGAGTTCATCCCTTGAAACCCCAATCGGGTTGCTGCACATTGCCATGTAAGGATCGGCACTGAGAAGATCCTTTTTCATCATCTTCCGCTCGTTGTCGTCAGTCATCATCTTCAGGAGAAAATGGAAATGGCAACAGGACACGTCACCTTCAACCAGTGGTGTTTGACCATCCAACCGCAGAAGCTGACGGAATTCCTTTGGAGCGTACACGTACCCTGAGTACAGTCGGTGATCCTTGGAACCACGGACGACGTCGAACTTCTCCTGTTTGAATCGACCCACCGCCCGGTACATCTGACAGAACCGATTCACTTCGATCTCAATTTCTCCAAAACCCTGATCGTCCACCTTCATCCGCTGAAGAATCTTTTCCACATATCGAGGCACCGGATCGTTCTTCGGGTTGGTCTTGTCGGGACCGGTGTCGATCTTGATCGTCTTGATCAGGTTGGTTTTTTCTTTCTGGCTGAGGAATACACGTTCGGTTCCTTTCTGGACGATTTCTGATGGAATGTTGTAACTCCGGCACCGCACTTTTCCCTTCTTCGGGTCGTTGTTGTGCAGCTCCGTGACGTCTAACAGGCAATGCAGGATTAGCACGTCGTTCACCTCGGAATAATTCCTGCTGATCTTTTTCAAATCGATGGAGTACAGCTCAACGCCAGTGCAGGTTGTTCTCACTGTGTCGTCTGGCAGGATGTATCCATCTATCAATGGGGAGTAGAGCGACGACAAGTACCGGATGAAATTCTTCTTGAATGTCTTGTTCCTGTCTTTGAATAGCCGCTCGGCAAGATCCGTGTAGTCCAACGCTGAAAGTCGATAGGAGAAAATGCCACTGGAACCAGCAGGGCGGGGAGAATCTTTCAAAACTGGATTTGGATTGGGGATGGAATCCAACCGGGTCTTTAGCTCCCGCAGATGAGACAGCTTCTCACGTAGGTGCTCTCTGGTAGATTTGGTCAAAGGGACTTCTTTCAAGAGATTAAAAAAGGCAGTGGATTCAACTGCATCTCAACCTTAAAAAAAGGAAGAGAAAGGAGGCAGGTGGGATAGATACATCCTAGTGCAGCAACCCTCGACGGCACAAATTAGAAAAAGTGCCGTGCCCGGCACAAGTGAAAAAAAGAAAAGGAATTCAAGGGTTGGGAGCCCTTCGCATGTTGCACACTTTTGAGTGACCAGAGGGATCGACCTCTCCAGACTCAACCTTTATCAAAAAAATCAGCACCAGTCATGATGCGGCAGCTCGTGGCATTGGGTGGAGACGTGGAACGATCACCGTCGATTCTTTTCGTCCAACAGCCGTAAAATTTGATTTCCGGAACCGATTCGTTTTCCACCACTGGTCAATGTCTGCCCGTGCACGTAATATCCAAGAACCCTCGACGTAGCGCCGTCGAGCAATCTCTGCGTCTGGCCATTTGAAACAATTCTAGCAACTACGTGACCTCCGGCATCGATCAATGTGGTTTGGTGTGACATGGGGGTTGGTGTTGAAAAGTTGAACCGATCAGGTTCGATGCGATCTGGTTGGAATGACGATTGACCGTGATTCACTAGACGGGTGCAGGCTGCAGGGGTCTGATCGCCCAAAACTCTTCAACCTCCTGCGCTGGGATTGCCCTCCCATAGTGCTTGTTGATCACTTCCGGCGAATTCCCCATCTCATGGGCAAGCGCGTAAATGTTCTTGTGCTTCGCCTTCCACATCGAACCGAACGTGTGCCTTATGCCATCAGGAATCCAGTGCTTCCCGTCGATACCGTTGAAGCCGTACCCGATCTTCTGCCGTATGCCTTTGAAAAGCTTGATGAAGTTTGGATGGTAGATCGTTCCATCCGGGAAAGCATTTAAGAACGCCAAGAGCGTCTCGTTGATCGTCACGAACCGTTCTGTCTTCGTCTTGGTGATCTCTTTTGCGATGAAGATCTGTCCGGTGCTGAGATTGATGTTCTCCTTTGGCAACCGGCGGATTTCGTCCGGCCTCAATCCGGCGAAGAATCCGAGAGCGAGATATTTAATGAGTGGACGGTAACGAGGATCACTCTGTGCGATGACCAGCATCGCTTTCACGTCTGCGAGTGAAACTGTCTCCGGACTCTTTGAATCCTCAGTGTCGATCTTGATGTTCTTCGCCGGGTTCTCGTTCCCGTAGCCGTTCTCGGTACACCAATTGAAGAAACCCCCAATCCTGACGCGGTTATTTCGCTTGGTCACAAGCCTGCCGGGATGATTCCCGATGAACTCTTGAACCTGTTGTTTTGTGACCTCCTTCACCTGTAATTCACCCCAAAGTTTCTTGATCAGTTTCCCCGTTGATCGGATTTCGCGCTTCGTGACTTCCCGGAGGTTGCTGAATTTGCCGCTCTGTTTCTCATCGATCCAAAGATCTACCAATGCGGCCACGGTAGTTTTTGCTTTGTCCGTGTCGTCTTGCGATGCTTCGATTTCCAGTCTGGCCAACGCACTTTCCATCACCTCCTTCACCGTCTTCCCGTAAGGCTGGATTGCGCCCCTGAAATAAAGAAAAAGCGTACGCTCTTCCTCTGAAAGCGTGGTTCCACTGTTGAACCCGTCAGCGACCTTTCTGGCCTCTTCAAGGGCTTCAGCTACCGTGTGACACCACGTCTGCTTACCGTGCGCGAAGCCTCTCTTCCTGCTGTCGCATATGTACCAAAGCTCGCCATCTTTTACGACTTCACGGACTCGCGGGAATGTCTTCCGATGCACCTTGTTCTTGTCCACAAGTACGGTCTAAATCGGTTGGTAGGGTTTTGAAAGATAAATCGTAACTACCACAATCTACCAAATCCTACCACATAACTGGGTCAAAGTGGCTCATAGTAGCCGAATTGATTGAAAAGGGAAATATAACAAATACTTTCGTAACAGATTAATCGACCAATTTGTTACACATATTTTTTTATGCCATCAAAATACGCATAATGGATTAGGAAACCGCTGCTCTATCCTGTTGAGCTACGGGGACATCAATGGCGCGCAGGATCTGCTACGGGAATGTCGCAAGCCAGTCCTCTAAAGATCAAGCGCGAACCGCAACGCGATCCTCACCTCGTCGAGTTGAGCAGAGCTTATCCGGCCCAACCGGCGAATCAGTTTCTCGTGACCGACGCCCATCAAACCCTGGACATTCACCCAGGATTCCCTGTCGAGGAACTTCAGCGTTCCCAAACTGACCTCATAGGCGGATCCGCGATTCTGTATCGTAAGCGGCGCGCAAATCGCAATGGCCCTGGGACTGTCATGGTCCCCTCGCGAAACAACCACGGCGGGACGAACCTTGCCCACCATCCCAAGGTCCACGAGATACAAATCGCCGGGGACAGGATTCATCGCTTGTCCAGATGCGAAAAGTCCTCCTGGTCGAGGTCACTCCAGATCCGGGCGACATATTCGATGGGCGGCAAGACATCGCCATTCCCCTGCATCGCAATGGCAAATGGGATGGCTTTCCGGCGTTCGATCTGCGCAAAGAACATGTTCACCGCCTGGGTCGGCGTCATGCCGAGCCGGTCAAGAATCCTCTCGACGCGCGCCTTGCGTCTCGGGTCGATCCTGGTGCGAAGTATCGCTGTAGTCGGCATGACACAGAAGGAGCACAATCATGCTCCTCACGCAAGTTCCGTGTTCGTGGCGCCGCTTGCCTTATTCCACGCGTTTTCCGCCAATTCAAGAATGGGAGTCGGACAATTCAGCGCTCGGCGAGAGAAGTCGGCGGCGACTGCAGCTTCCGCCCATGTTCCGCCGTCGAATTGTCCTGCGGGAACCTGAGTCTCAATGGCCTTCGGACCGCTGAAGAACCGCGGCCAGCGCTTTCTGTGCCGCTGGATCATCAGGCGTAATCCGCAGCTGTGCGCGGAAGGCTGCGGCAGCCTCCGGGAAATTTCCCAGACGAACCCAGCTCACTCCGAGATTGTGCCAGCCTTGCGCAAAATCCGGCTGCAGGCGCAGCGCCGCTTCATAATGATCGATCGCGTCGTTCAACCGGCCGGGGATCTGCGACCACGCATTGCCCAGATTGTAGTGCGCCTTCGCGTAGTCCGGTTGCAGGCGCAGCGCCGCTTCATACTCGGCAATCGCATCGTTCAGATGCGCGGGCGCCAGTGACCACGCGTTGCCCAGATTGTAGTGCGCATCGGCATAGTCCGGCTGCAGGCGCAGCGCCGCTTCGTATTCGGCGATCGCGTCGTCCAAACGCCCGGGCATCTCCGCCCACGCCAGGCCCAGGTTGTTGTGCGCCTCGGCGAGGCCCGGCTTCAGGCGCAGCGCCTCCCGGAACTGCGCGATTGCGTCGTTCGACCGACCGGGCATCCGCGACCAAGCCAGGCCGAGATTATTGTGCGCCTCGGCAAAGTCCGGCAGTCCGCGCATCGCCGCTTCATACTCGGCGACCGCGTCATTCAGACGCCCGGGCGTCTGCGACCAGGCGTTGCCCAGGTTGTAGCGCGCCTTGGCAAGATCCGGATTCAGACGCAGCGCCTCCTGAAGCTGGGCGATCGCGTCGGCCCGCCGTCCGGGCATCTGCGCCAGGACCGCGCCCAGGTTGGCGCGTGCCCGCGCGTTTCCCGGCCGTTTGGCCACCGTGTCGCGCCAGAGGCCCAGTTCGCTGCGGTAATCCTCGTTGCGCCGCGCCGCCAACAGGCCCAGTCCGAGCACGAGCACGAGGACCACAGGACCACAAGACCCCAGGGCAACCAACCCGTAGTCCTGTGGTCCGTTGTCCCGTAGTCCGTTGTCCCGTAGTCCGTTGTCCCGTAGTCCGTTGTCCCGTTGTCCGTGGTCCCGTGGTCCTTGGTCCCGTGGTCCGTTGTCCCGTTGTCCGTTGTCCCGTTGTCCGTGGTCCCGCGCTGTCTGCATCACAGCGTGCAGGCCGGCAACACCGGCGACGATCACCGCGGCCAGCGGAAGGTACATTCGGTGCTCGACGATCATCTGTATCCGGCCCGGCATGACGCTGGTGGGCGCGAGGATTGCGAAAAACCAGGCGCCCAGGAAACCCGCCACCGGCCACCGCCAGAGCGCGACCAGCACCGCCACCGCAAGACCCGTGACAACCAGCGCATACAAGACCACCGCCGCCGAGAGGCTTCCCCAGAACGTACCGTAATCAAACACGAGCGGATGGGGCCACACCGACAGCCAGAGATAGCGGGTGACCGCCTCGAACTGGGTCAGCCAGTACGCCCACGGCCGGATGCCAACGTCGAAGCCTGACGTGCCGTTGCGATCCCATCCCGCGCCCGCAACCAGGCCGGCGAGCAGCAGCCACGTCGCCGCGAGTGCCATGTGCAATCCCCGGTGCCGGCGCCAGGCTTCACCGAACGAGCCTGCAACAAATGTGCGGTCGTAGAGCAGCACGATCAACGGCGCGGAAACCATCACCTCCTTCGTGCCCATGCCGAGGAGACAGGCGGCGACGGAAAGGGAAAACCAGAGGCGTTGGCGACCGTCCTCCTCAACGGCGCGGATGAAGCAATACAGGGTCAACAGGTAGAACAGCCCCATGAGCGACTCCGCGCGCTGAACGATGTAGGTCACTGCTTCGGTCTGCATGGGGTGCAGGGTCCAAAGCAGCGCAGCTCCGAAGCCGATGAGCGTTGCCTCCGCACCCGCGCACCGCGCAAGCGCCTGGCCTGAGCGAAGTCGAAGGGCTTGCCCTGAGCGAAGTCGAAGGGCTTGCCCTGAGCGGAGTCGAAGGGCCTGCCCTGAGCGAAGTCGAAGGGTCCGCCGGATGATCCCAAACAGCGTCAGCCCGGCCAGAATGTGAATGGCCAGGTTTAGGGCATGATAACTCCAAACCGACGTCCCGCTGATGGCGTGATTGATCGCGAGTGAGAGATTCAGCACTGGCCGGCCGCCAGCGGTCGTGTCGACTGGCGGTGAAAACACGGTGCTCCAGTGCCGCATCGACGCGTTGTCGACGATCGCATCGCCATCGTCCAGGAGCAGCGGAACCGAAAAGGTCCGGCCGTAGACTGCGAGCGCCGCCGCCGCGAGAATTGCGCCACCCAACAACACCGGCCAGTCCGCGCGCAAAGCGGCGCTGCGGTTCAGGGCAGGAGATGGCTGTCGCAAATCCACGTTGCCGGACAAAAGCGGATTGATCCGCAAATGTCTAGCTGCACGGAAGCCCCGCTCAACGGTCTCCAACCTGCTGCAGCACCGCAGCCAGCGCCTGCCGTGCCATGGGATCATCGGGCGCAAGATTCAGTTCCTTCCGAAATGCGGAGGCGGCCTCCGAGAAATTCCCCAGCTGATACCAGCTCACCCCGAGATTGTGCCACCCGGGCGCGTAGTCCGGCTTCAGGCGCAGCGCTTCCCTAAACTCGCGGATCGCGTCAGGCAGGCGCCCGGGCATCCGTGACAGCGCAAGGCCCAGATTGTTGTGCGCCTCGCCATCGCCCGGATCCAGGCGCAGCGCCGCTTCGTACTCGACAACTGCGGCATCCAAACGATCCGGCATTCCCAGCCAGGCGTTGCCCAGATTGTTGTGCGCTCTGGCATCATCCGGATTCAGCCGCAGCGCCTCGTTGAACTGCGCGATCCCCTCGTTCAGCCGGCCCGGAATCTGCGACAATGCAAGGCCGAGATTGTTGTGCGCCTCCGCATCATCAGGCCTCAGGCGCACCGCTTCTTCATAATGGGCGCTTGCCTCCAGTGGCCGTCCCTCGGCATTGAGGGCATTTCCGAGATTCGTCTGCGCCTCCACGAGATCGGGCTTCTGACGCAGCGCCGCCTCAAATTCCACGATCGCCTCGGGCAGCCGACCCGGCGAATTCAGATTCAGAAGCAACTTCCCGAGATTATTATGCGCCCGCGGACTCGATGGATTCTTTGCGACCGTATCGCTCCAGATGGAGAGTTCGCTCGCGTAATCCCGGTTGCGTTGAACGGAAACCAAACCGAGACCCGCAGCAATCACCGCCGCAACGGGCAGGGTTCGGCGCCCGCCCAGGGCGTACATTCCAAGCACCGCAAACCCGACAAGGCCTGCCAACGGCAGATACAGGCGGTTCTCCGCCATCGGCTGTCCGACCACCGGAACAATGCTGGAAGTCGGGGCCAGGATCAGAAAAAACCAACCGGCTGCAAAGCCCGCCACCGGCAATCGCCGCAACGCAATCACCGTTGCAGTCAGAAGCGAGGCCATGACCAACACGCAGGGCCAGACCTCCGTGAGTTGGGCAGGCACATAAAACCCATAATCGAAGATCAGCGGATTCGGCCAAAGCGCGAGAATGAGGTACCTCACAATCACGCGGCATTCGGTCAGTCCGTAGGCCCACCAGGCGACGTCCTGCCCGAAACCAACGCCGCGCTGATGCAGGCCGATCATCAGGCAGCCGAGCGGAACCCAGGTGGCGGCCAGCGCAACGTGCAGCGGCCAGTGCCGGCGCCATGCGCCGCGAAAGCTCCCTGCGATAAACGTGCGATCATAGAGCAACACCACCAGGGGCGCGGTGACGATCACCTCCTTGGTCGCAACGCCAGCCAGGCACGACAGCGCCGAAAACGCGTACCAACGCCGGCGGCCAGGCGTGTGGTCCGTCTCGCAGGCCCGGACGAAACAATAGAGCGTCAACAGGTAGAAGAGCCCCATGAGCGATTCGGCCCGTTGGGACAGATAGGTCACCGATCCGGTCTGCACCGGATGCCAGGTCCAGATCGCGCCGACCGCGAGCGCCAGGACGGTGGCATGCGGGCCAAAGCGCTTCGCAAGCACCGGCCGCAGCAGCGTGCGGCGCACCAGCGCAAACAGTATCCATCCCGCCAGTACGTGAATGCACAGATTGACCAGATGATAACCAACGACCGCGCTGCCGCCAAACGCGTGGTTCAGCGCATACGTCAGATTGAGCAGCGGCCGCCCTCCGACGCCGGCGTCATTCGGAGGCGTCAACACCGGCCCAAGAGGCCACAGCCTGCGGATCGAACGATTGTCCGCGATCGACGTGCGGTCGTCGAGAAGCAGCGGAACGGTGAACGTGGTCCAATAGGCGGCGATCGCCCCCGCAGCGAGAACAGCTCCGCTCACCATGCCCGACCAGGACGCCGGCGGTGAAACCCGTTCGCCAAGCCCCGCAACGCACCCGGGGCCTCGAGCCTGTCGGGGCGGCCCAGGGTCCCGGGCCCGTTGAGGGAGCGCACCGCCTTCTTGCAGTGCCTTTCTTGGGGATGGCTGTCGGGGATCCACGCTGCCGGACAAAAGCGGATTGATTCGCAAATGTCTAGAACCAGACGGCGGCATTCCGACCGCCGCAGGCAGACGAATTTCCCCTTGCCGCTGCAATCGGCGCGCGAACACACTTCCGCACAGATTCCGCAACTCTCCGGCAGGAGCCGGATCAGCGGCACCGTCGGATTCCATCAACCCGGAAGGCACACCCGCCATGAAATCGTTTCCGTCCGTGGTCGCAATGATCTGCATCGCCGTTCTCAGCTCGAGCGCGGACGACACGCCCGCTGGCGGCAGCACGTGGAAGATCCACCAGCATGCAACCGGACTTTCGGTCCGTTATCCCTCCGACTGGCAGTTGCGGGAACTCGGAACCGCGCTGCAGCTCCTTCCCCCCGACGTCGTCTCGAACGCTGCGGGTCCAACCGAGGTCTATTTCGTGCTCGGCCAGGGTGCGCAGGGCATTGTGTCACCCGACGATCCGCGGGTCGTCCAGTATTTCAACCAGCAGATCGCGCAAATCGCACCATTTCTCGTTCCCTCCAGCGAGCCGGAGCATCTGCGCCCGGGTGCGGCGCCCGGAATCCGCCTGGCGTGGGCAGGCACCAACCCGATGGGCATGGCGGTTCGCGCAAATCTGTTCGTCACCATCCTGAAGGGATACGCCGTTGGCGTGCTCGCGCTTGGCGACAAGTCCCGGGTTTCGGGCCGCGACGCGACGGTACGTGAGATCTTCTATTCGCTCGCCGCCGGCGCCGGGCAGAAGGATCCGGTTGTTGTCGGTGCTTGGAGATTCTGGAGTTACAAGGGATCGTCTGACGGGCGTTTTGGAACCACGACAGACCGGCGTTTCGTGCTCCAGCCCGACGGCAGCTGCGCGTGGACGAGCAGCGGCGAAAGCTCCGGAACGTTCAAGGGCACCAACTCCCTCGGCGAAAACACCTGGACCGGCAGCGTCGCCGGACAGTCGGGCGGCGGAGTCGACCGCGGACAATGGTCGGCCGCCAACGGCGAACTCTACGTGCTCTGGAGCAACGGGAACTCCAGCAAATGGAACTACCAGGTGACCGGCGTTCCCGGAAACCGAAGACTGATCCTCAAGGGCGCGCAGGGCCAGCCGGACGAGTGGGTCGAGATTCGTTGAGCTGGCCGGCCTCGGGCTATTCGTTCTGCTTCGACATCGCCGCCGCCGGCGCGAGGGACTCAGGACTCGATTGGCAGATCCTGGACTCCATCAATCGCAACGACCACCGAATCTCCGGACTTCGTGGTTGAGTACCGGAACCGCCTGAGCGTCGGCCCGGCCGCTGTCACGATCTTGTGTTGCGAGTATTCGCCATAGCGCGGCTTCCCGTCAAAATGTGTATCGTAGATGCTCCTCCGGAATGCGCAGCCCGCGCAATAGGGGCACTATCTTCGACAAGCGTTCTGTTGCACCAGGCGCAGATGATCTTCATGGCGGTTTGCAGCGAGCTGGCAGTTTGTTGAATCTTCAGGGGAACGCGAGCTGTCTTCTACGGCAGCAGCGAGCTCAACTCCCCTCCAACAAACTCACTCTGCGCCGCGGGTTGCCGGTCCGTCGGACGGAATGGGATCAGCCCAACAATTCCGAACTTGGATCGAAAGCCGATCGCCGGCCCGGGCAAATCACTGAGAACGGGATCAAGAGTCCAGCGCTGAGTCCAATCGGCTGACACCGGCCCTCCACGAATCCCACGGCGCCTGGGTTCATGTCGCGCGGATACGGCGCCCCCAGGGGCGAGGCTTCAGCCGGCGTCAATCTTCATCTTTCCCATCACCGGCGAGGAGCTTTTCAACATGGCGGTCGAGATCCGAAAGGCTGCCGGCGCACGTGGCCCCCTTGACGCGATCCACCAACTCGGCGGCCCAGGTCTCCTCCTCAACCTGCTCGTTGATGAACCAGTGCATGAGCACCTGGGCTGGGTAATCGCTGGCGGCCAGCGCCGCCGCATACACGGTGTTGATGCCTTGGGTGTTGGCCTGCTCCATCGCCTGCGCCTGAAGCGCAAGGTCGAGCAGCGCCGGAAAATCCTGCCTGGGCGCTGGCAGCGCCTGCAACTCCACCGACTCACCACGATTGACGAGATGATCGATTATCTTCCCCGCGTGCTTGCGTTCCTCACTCGCCTGCTTGGCAAAGAACCGGGCAAATCCCTTCAGGATCTTCACCTCGCACCAGATCGACATGGCGAGATAGCCATGCGCGGCGTTGAGTTCTTGGTTGAGTTGGCGCGTCAGCTCGGAACGCACGGGCGAAGGAATGGGCTTGGACATGGTATTTTTTGGGTTTTGTCCTCCATTCTGCACCGAACCCCCAAAAAACGCAAAATCGCCGCACCCGTTAAACCTTCTTTGCGGCCGTGGTCAGCGCGAGCCACCGGGCCACTTGGGACTTCACCGCTGCCGCGAATAATTCGAACGACAGGTCGGGCGTGGGATGGCTCACACTGGCGGGCCTTGCGTTTGCAGAAAGCGTCAGGCACGCGACGTCGTAAAGCCGCTCCTGGACCAGCCTTTTGCAGAGGAGCTCGTACCGCCTGCAATAGGACGCGCCCTTGAATGCCGGGTCCGCTGGAAAATGCGTTTCTTTGTTCGAGACCGGCCGATGCACTTTCGCGCAGTCCTCCAACAGGAAGAAATAGCCGAGCAGAGGCCGGAACCCTTCCCTCTTACCCATGCGACCCTCCCGGTACGCCGTCCAAATATCGGTGGCGCTGCCGATGGCTTCCTCGGTCCGGTTGTTGAAATTGTTGCCGAACGACGGGCCTGCCTGGCTCTTGAGCTCCATCGCGGCGATCAGTTGTCCGTCGGCGACGACAACAAGATCCCATTTCTTTTCCGGCCTGAAATAGCCCGGCAGCTCCAGCGCAATTCGCGTCCGGATCGATTCCCGCAACATGCCCGCCTCGCACAGAATGTCCGAAATCAGTTCCTCCAGCTTTGCCATCTGGGCGCCGCCCGTCACCGCCGAACGGAGTCCCGCATCTACCGCGCCGCCACGCCCGGTCTGCTTCTTTTGCTGTTTCGAGCGCGTAACCCAATAGCCCTGGATGGCCGCTCGAAAGCGCGCCGCAAGATCAATGGGGGAGCGGGAGTTTCCGGATGCCATAGAGTTCGAGCGCGGCCTCATTGGCCAGCGAGGGGTTGCCGGAATCAAAAGCTCGAACCAATCTTGCGGCAATGCTTTTTGAAATCGTCTGCGGATCGGGAACACGAATCCGCCTCAGATATTGCGCCTGGAAGCGGAAATAGCCGCCGCGCATACGAACACCGTAGCAGCGGATAAAGAACTCCCCGACTTCCGACATCAGCAAGCCTCCGAGAACGCGCAGATCCCAGGAGCGGGAAGTTATCCAATAAACGTTGTGGTGCGGGTAGGTCTTCCCTTCATCCAAACACGGCACCAGCCGGTCGCGAATATCGGCGATGTAGAGCTTGGGTTGTGACAGGAGCCGAAGATTCACGCGATCAATCGTCCGGTGATAGGACTCGGGGCGATCCTTGGCGGTGTGGCGCCCCTCCAGTTGAGAGCGGTAAGGCTCCAGATGCCGCGCCATCCGCGGGTAGTCCGCAAGATCGATCAGCCCAGATTCACTCCAGGGATTGACCAGATGATGGCCTGACCACTCGACCTTGCCGTTCTTCAGATCGAACGCCATCGCCAGCGGCAAGACCCGGTCCTTCTCGATGTCGGGACGTCCTTCGGTGACGAACGCGGCATCGGCGCCGGTCGCAACCCCGATGCCGACGGTTGTTCCCGTCCCCTCGGATTCGAGTAACGGGAACCTTCCTTCAAGCTCCTTGAGAAACCCGAGCGTTTCTGGCGACGAACATGGCCAAGGCTCATCCCCTTTGAACCACTCTTCAAACCTCGCGGCACGAACTACGGAGTTCGACCGCGCCGTTTTCAGATGGGAGACAATGTAGTCCGTGTCCGCCGTTTCGATACCAGGCAGCGCCTTGGCAACGACCACCGGCCCTTGTTTTTCGTGTGAGATCACCGTGATTGCCGGATACGCTGACACCTCCGTGTCGAAGGCGTCGACATCGTGTGTCTCGACGATATAGCGAACGGAAAAGCCTTCCGTAATAAACGTTCGCAGCGCACGTCCGTAGTCGTTGAGCAGCCAGCGGTCAGCGCAGATATACGCGCAGACACCACCCGGTCGAAGCTGCGCGAGTGCGGCCTGGAAGAAGGCGACATAGATATCCGCCCGGCCCCGCATGGTGCTGTAAGCGTTGCGATAAAGGTCCGCTTTCCCCTCCGGAATCTCCTCCAGGCGGATGTACGGCGGGTTGCCGATGACAAAATCAGCGACCGGGAATCCAAGGGACGCCTCCAAGAAATCCTCATGGCGAATCCAAGCCTTGGCCAGGGAGGAAGCGGTCTTCCCATCCACGCCCAGACGAATCAGTTCCGCCCGGACCGTCTCGATTGCAGATGCGATGGCGTTCGGATCGATATCGTAGGCACGCAGCGCTTCGTCGGCCAGAGACAGAGGTATCCGGCGTCGTTTGCACGATTCAACGAGCCGCCGCACCATTCCGCAGAGAAACGCGCCGTCTCCCGCTGACGGCTCCAGGGCAACCAGGGTCGCGAGCGGTTTGTCGGCAGTGTAGCCCGCGAGGTCGAGAATGACCTCGACGGTCCACGGCTTGGTATAGACCACACCGGCTTCCCGGTGCAGCTTTCCCCTGGGCTGCTGCGGAAGTTGGGCGACAGTTGGCAAGGCGATGAAGGAAGGTTAATGGCGCGCCGCCGACTTGCGAGCCGCTTCGGACAAAATGCGGGCGGCCACATGAGATTCCATCGAGACAAGTGACCGTTGCGCAGTTTCCAGAGCAACCAGGCATCCCTGAACGAGTAGTGACATACCTTGAGTGAATCATCCTTCCTGTTGCCGAATGTTGTGCGGTCAAGCAGGCAATCTCCACCTCCTCCAAGGAAATCCGGAGCGTGCCTCGCTCACCTCTCCAGGAACGCATCCAACCATTCGCGACGGATGACGATCTTCCCCGGGGAACGAAACATCTTTACACCCAAATATGATAGTCGGACAAGACCTCGACGCATTCGGCGGGACCGCAGCCAGAGTCTTTGCAGATTGTTGTCATGCCGCTAAGACCAATATTGTCTAGCCGACAAGCCCGCACGCCATGAGCATGACCCGAAAAGCACATCCCTTTTCCCGCGAAGAACTCGAAGAAATCGCAGCGCGATTCCCGACGCCGTTCTACATCTACGACGAAAGCGCGATCCGGCGGAACGCCGCGCGTCTCATTAAACTGTTCTCGTGGAATCCCGGGTTTCGCGAGTACTTCGCCGTAAAGGCGACTCCAAATCCCTTCCTGCTCAAGATTCTAAAGGCCGAGGGATTCGGCGCAGACTGCAGTTCGCTCCCGGAACTATTGCTTGCGGAACACGCTGGAATACGTGGGAGCGACATCATGTTCTCGTCGAACGATACCCCGGCCGACGAATTCCGGAAGGCCCGAGAACTGGATGCGACGATTAACCTCGATGATATCTCGCACATCCCGTTCCTGGAGCGAAACGGCGGAATCCCCAATCTCGTCTCGATGCGCTATAATCCGGGGAACCTTCGCGGCGGGAGCTTCATCATGGGCGATCCGGTGCAGGCGAAATACGGATTCACCCGCGAGCAGATATTTGAAGGGTTGGTGACTCTGGCCAAGAAGGGTGCCCGCCGCTTCGGACTCCACACCTTCATCGCCTCAAACGAGCTCAATCCGCAGTACTTCGTCGACACGGCGAAGATGATGTTCGAACTCGCCGCCGAGGCTCGGGCTCGGACCGGGCTGCGAGTGGAATTCGCGAATATCAGTGGCGGGATCGGGATTCCTTACTGGCCCCATGACCAGGCCGTCGACCTCCAATTCGTCAGCGACGGAATCCGGGCCGAGTACGATCGGGTAATCCGGCCCAACGGCCTGCACCCGCTCAGCCTGTTCATGGAATGCGGCCGACTTATCACGGGGCCCTACGGATACCTCGTGTCGCGCGTGCTCCACATCAAGCGCATCTACAAAACCCACATCGGCCTCGACGCCTGCATGGCGCATCTGATGCGACCAGGGATGTACGGCGCGTATCACCACATCAGCGTGGCTGGGAAGGAGAGCGCTCCGCACGACCGCGTTTACGATGTTTCAGGCTCGTTGTGCGAGAGCAGCGACAAGTTTGCCGTCGACCGTGCGTTGCCTGAGATTGCAATCGGAGACCTTGTCGTCATCCACGACGCCGGGGCTCATGGCCACTCAATGGGCTTCAACTACAATGGGAAACTTCGCTCCGCCGAGTTGCTCCTACGAGAGGATCGCTCGGTTGTTCAGATCCGCCGCGCGGAGAGCGTCGCGGATTATTTCGCGACCCTTGATTTCAAGGCGCTCGAGTCATTCGAGAACGGTGCTGGCGGGTAGTGTTCGAATCGAAGGATCGTTGTTCACGCAAAGCTGGCGACTTTGTCGGCAGTCGGAGGCGGGGCGATGGCGAGAAACGCTTCGGCCTGGGCTTTGGTCGCCAGGGCGCGGTAATGGTCGAACAGGATCTTGTCGCTGGCCTTGTGCGCCGAGCAGGCGCGAGGTCTCGAGCAGATTCCCGTGAAGGGCGTAGTGGTACGCCCAGAGCCTCAGGAGCTCGGAGGCACCGACGCGACCTTCCCGTCTTTCAGGACATAGGAGGCGGTCGTTGCGTAGGATCCGGGGCCGAATACGTAGACCCAGACTCGCGTGCCATCTGCCCGGGCTGTGACCACTTCGGGTTTGCCCAGGATGTCCGTGAGTTGTTGCTCGGTCATGCCGACCTGCACCGACCGGGTCTGATTCACATAGAAAAAGGTGCCGGTGCAGCCGGTCACCGCGAGGGAAACAATGAGGGCCAGGAGGGTACGTTTCATGGCTGGGGGATTGGGGAAAAGAAATGGCGAAGGGCGGTTGGCGCACAAACGGTGGCGGCGAAAAGAGACAAAGCGTGGATGCCAACAGTGCGGGACGCAAGGCTCCCCCGGACCATGCCATAAACAAGCCCTCCGGAAGGAGCGAATGCCTGACGGAAGCCCTCCTTCGCCAAGGCTTCGGAGGGCATTTTTCTTTCCGCCCCGGAAAGAAAAATGGTGGAGGTGGCGGGAGTTGAACCCGCGTGCCCCAAGCCTTCACATGCCGCATCTACCTGCGTAGTGTATTTTTGATCTCGCCGACGCCACGCGAAAACACGCGCTTGGCGGCAGCCAGCAGTCGGTTGAAGGTACCACCGGGGCGTCGACCACACCCGCCCCAGCTATGCCTGCTGTCGTCGTTCCATCCGGCCAGCAGGCGTCACCGGTGAAACGTCACTGCGAATTAAGCAGCGAGAGGCATCTCTTCGTAGTTGCCTATTATTTTTTTGAAGGAGGATTAACGAGGCCAACCTTCATCCTCGACAGGCAGCGACACGATCCAACCAAGGGTCGAATCCGGAACACCCCCAATACCCGCTGCGCGGGAAACTCCAACCTCCAAATTCCAAACTCCAAATTCCGACATTGCAGCGGCAAATACCCGCTGCGCGGGAAACTCCAAATCCCGAACTCCAAATTTCACAGTAACAGCAGGGTTCGATTGGGCGCTCCAATCAAAGAACAGTGCCGACTATGCCGATGGGGACCACGAACGCAAGCGGCGGTTCCTGTATGAATGTTCGCTGGAGACGCGACGCCCTTGTCGCGCCCAAACCGAAAGAACGCGACGAGGGCGTCGCGTCTCCACCAACCTCCGGCGATACAGGGTTTTAATCGGAGCGAGCCATGGAGTCTGGCGAGTGCCAGACTTTGCGTCCTCTGGCCTTGCCGTTTCCGCCTTCTGCTCCCATCATAAGCCGTCTTCAATCAACCGCCATCAAAGAGCTGTGGCCCCGCAGGCCGCGAAAATCACCCTTATGCCCTCTGAGAAGATCCCCTCCCCAACCGATTCCAGAATCCTGGTGCGCGGCGTGCATTTCAACCTCAAGCCCGCGCTTCGGGCCGCCGCCGAGGAAAAGGCCGTGCGCCTCCTGCGCCATGAAGAGCATATCATCCGCATCCGGCTCGATCTGGAACACGACCAGACGCGTAATCCGGGCCACGCATTTGTCGCGAAGGGCCACATCGAAATCCGGGGACCCGCCCTGATCGCCAGTGTGGACAGCGACGAGCCCCAGAAATCGCTCGACGAATTGATCGACAAGCTCGATGGCATGCTTCGCAAGCGCGCCAGCGCCGCCAAGACGAAGCGCCACCATCCGCACGGCGTCGAAATCCCCTCGAACCTGCCGAAGATCGATTGAGGACGCGCCGCGAGCGCATCCTTAAGGAATTCGCGTCCGGCGAATTCCTATCCTCCCGCCCACGCCATCCCGAGGGACAGCCACCACGGGATCACCAGGACGCCGAGCAGCGTCGTGCCGACAATGATCTGGGCCGCGATCAGCGGCTGGCCGCCGTAGTGTCGGGCAAGGACCAGCGGCATCATTCCGGACGGCATTGCAGCCTGCACGACCATCACGCGTTTCAGCTCCAATGAAACCGGGGCGTACTTCGCGAACAGCAGAAACACCGCCGGCAGCAGGACGAGCCGCACCAGGCAGGCGACCGGCGTCGTGCGCCCGCCGTAAAGCTGCCGCGGTTTCTCCAGATAGGTGTCAAGCGTCACGCCGCACAGCAGCAGTCCGAATGGGATCGCGCACGCCCCGAGAAGTTCGATCACACGCATGACCACCGCGGGCAGCACGAGGCCCGAGAGATTGGCGGCCACCGCAATGAACAACGTGCAAATGGGCGGATTCAGAATTCGGCGCCAGCCTTCGCGCCCAGAAAATCCGGCGAGAACAACGATGCCCACGCTCCAGATCGCAAGCTCGCAGCCCATGTTCTGCACCAGCAACACGCCGAGCGGCTCGCGTCCGTAGATCGATTCCATGAGCGGGATCGGGATGAATCCATAGTTGTAGATCCCCACAGCAAAGGCGAAGGTGCGCAACCCGGCGCCGGCCTGCAGGCCCAGAGCGCGCCCGGCGTAATGCCCAACCGCGAATCCGAGGACAATCGTGGCGAAGCCCACCACCGGCGGCCAGACGAGGTTCGAGGGATCGCGCAGCGCCGCATTGCCGAGCACGCTCTTGAGAATCAACGCCGGATAGAAGAAATTGACGTAGATCCGCAGCATGGCCGCCTCGGATTCCCCGGTCAGACGGCACGTCCGCCGCAATAGCGCGCCCAGTGCGAAGAGCACAAACACCGGGGAAACAAGAGCGAGTAATTGCCAGTAGCTCGGCATGGTGAACCGGATGTCTGAGACAGAAATCAGTGATCAACGCAATGCTGGCCCGAGGTTTTGCCTGCCGCGAAACCCAAGGAATCCGCGCCAGCGGATTCCTCGCGTCAGCGAATTCCTGCCATGGCGCTTCCGGCGAGCCAGCCTGTGGTCCAGGCCGATTGAAAATTGAAGCCACCCGTCACCCCGTCGATGTCGAGAACCTCGCCCGCGAAATGGAGTCCGAGACACCGCCGGCTCTCCATCGTCTTGAAGTCGACCTCGTCCAGCCGCACGCCCCCGCACGTGACGAACTCATCCTTGAACAAGCTCCGACCGGTGACCGTGAATTCGGCGAAGCCGAGCTGGCGGGCAAGCGCCTGCAGAATCTCGTTGGAGGCGGAGGTCCAGACCAGAGCCGGCTCGACCCCCGCCGCCGCAGCCAGGCGCTCCCAGAGCCGTTGCGGCAGACCGAATGCGTTGTCGCCTGCGACACGCCGCCTCGGATGCTCCGCGCGCAAGCGGGCGAGATCGGCAAGAATCTGTTCCGCGGTGCGCGGCGCCATCCAGTTCACGGTCAGGTTGAAGCGATATCCGCAGTCGTGAAGCGCCCGCGCGCCCCAGGCGGACAGCTTGAGCACGGCCGGACCGCTCAAGCCCCAATGCGTGATCAACAGCGGACCGCGCTGCCGCAGCCGCGTCCCGTGCACCCTGACTTCGGCGTCCTCCACCGCAAGACCCGCCAGCCCCGTCAACCGCGCATCCGTGATTTGAAACGTGAAGAGCGACGGCACCGGCGGTTCGATCGTGTGGCCGAGCCCCCGCGCGAGCTCGCAGCCGCCCCCGACCTTGCCGCCACCCGTGGCAATCAAAAGCCGGTCGCAGCGCACGGTTTCTCCGGTCGTCAGCGCGACCTCGAATCCAGGACGGACCGATTGCACGCCGCACCGGGTGCGCACGGTCACACCGGCCTCCGCCGCGGCGCGCTGCAGGCAGTCGACGACGGTTCCGGCATCGTCGGTCACAGGAAACATGCGGCCGTCAGCTTCCGCCTTGAGCTCGACGCCCCGGGCGGCGAACCAGGCGATCGTTTCGCCCGGGCCCCAGCGATGAAATGGACCGAGCAGCTCGCGTCCGCCGCGCGGATAGTGGCGGACCAGTTCCTCGGGCTGCGTGAGCGCAGTGGTCACGTTGCAGCGGCCGCCGCCGGAAATGCGCACTTTGGCCAGTGGGTTTCCGGTCAACTCGCAGACCGTGACGTGCGCGCCCGGATTCCGCTCCGCGCACGTGATCGCCGCGAAAAAACCCGCCGCTCCGCCGCCGGCGATCATGACACGCTCGTCGCTCATCCGGGTCAAACTGCTGGCGCCGGACGCATTTGTCGAAAATTAAACCGCCGCGGACCCGTAAGTACCGCGGCGGATTGCATAACTGCGGGGACTACCATCCCCGTGAAGGTCGATTTGCGGTCAGGTCGTGCCGGCCGCTGGAGGCTGTGTATTGTTGGCCGGCGCAGGAGCGTCGGCGGGAGGTGGAGGCGGCGGTGGATTGCCGCCAGGAGGAGGTGGTGGTGGACCATGCCCCGGGCCATGGTTTCGTCCGCCCGGTCGGAAGCGCGGCATCGCATCGAACTTTGTCTGCTGCTCGGGAGTGAGCAGGGCGCGGATCTTCGCCTGCGTGCCCTTGTTGAGCTCTTGCATTTTGGCACGCTTGTCATCCGGAGAAAGCGAGTCATCGCTGAAAATCGCCTGTCGCTGAGGAGCGTTGCCCTTGATGATCGCCTGGATCTGGTCGGTTTGTTCCTGCGTGAGGCTGAGAACCTCCTTCAGGCGATCGAGCTGTTCCATCGGGTTGCGCTGCCAGCGACGGGCGTGGCCCTCCGGGCCGTTTTCTCCGCCGGTTGCTGCAGGCGGCGCGGCAGGAGGCGGTGGCTGCGGTTGCGACGTTTCATCGGCCGCGCGGAGCGCGGTCCAGGCGGCGGCGGTGAGGCCAGCCGCGATCATTGCAATTCTAAGCGTATGTTTCATGCACGTTCCCTCTTGAATGTCGGACAGGTGGCGGTTTTGGTGCTGGACTCCTGCAAACGGCATGACGCCGGCCACCTTCCGCGGTTACGTCAGTTTGGTCCGGACTGACGGAATTGAGCGGTGCGGAATTTACTTCGCCCGAAGCATCCCTTAATGTCCGCGGCACATGATCGAAGTCACCAGCCTCACCAAATGCTATGGCGAATTCACGGCAGTCCGGAACCTGTCGTTCGCCGTGCGGGCAGGCGAAGTCATGGGGCTCGTGGGACCCAACGGCGCCGGCAAGACGACCACCCTGCGCTGCTGCACCGGCGTCATTCCGCCCACGCTGGGCCAGATTCGAATCAATGGGGTCGACCTGGCAGCCGATCCTGTGGGCGCCAAGCAGCAGCTCGCGTTCTTTCCCGACGAGCCCCGCCTCTTCGATTACCTCACCGTCTGGCAGCACCTCGTGTTTGTCGCCCGGCTTTACGGCGTTGCGGATCTTGTTGCGCGCGCCGAGCCAATCCTTGCCGACCTTGAGATGGCGGACAAGAAGGACCTGCTGCCCGGTGCGCTCTCGCGCGGGATGAAACAGAAGCTCGCAATTGCGTGCGGCCTTATCCATACCCCGCGGGTTGTCTTCTTCGACGAGCCTCTCACCGGTCTCGACCCCGCCGGCATCCGGCGGATGAAGGACACGATGCGCCGTCTCGCCCGGGATGGAACCGCCATCATCCTGAGCTCCCATTTGTTGAGCCTTCTAGAGGAGGTTTGCAGCCACGTCCTCATCCTGAAGCAGGGGGAGAAGATCGCCGACGGCTCGCTGGCCGATGTTCGTCAGCGTTTTGCCGAGCAACCGGACGCAAGCCTGGAAGATGTTTTCTTCAAGGCGACCGGCGACGAGCGGTCCCCGCCGGTGCTGAGCCAGCCATGATTTCAGCCCTGCTCTATCTCCAGCTGACCGCTCTAAAGAATGCGGCCTCCACGCGTTTTCAACGCCTGCGCCAGCCCCGTTACCTGATCGGCTCCCTGCTCGGCCTGTTGTATTTCTACTTCCTTTTCTTCCGGCGCCAATTTGTGCACGGCGCCGGACCGGGGGCGAATGCGGTGACGTCCACGAATTTCGGGCTGCTGATCGGGGTGTCTGTCGCGGCCCTGATCATGGTTGGCCGGATATTGTATACCTGGATCTTTTCGCCGGACCGCGCGGCCCTGGCCTTCAGCGAGGCCGAGGTCGCGTTCCTATTCCAGGCACCGATTCCGCGCCGCACGCTGGTGCAGTTCAAGCTCCTGAAGTCCCAGTTCCGCATTCTGTTCTCGGCAATTCTGTTTTCGCTCGTTTCCAACCGCTTCGGCTTTCTCGGTGGCAACGGATGGACACATGTCGCCGGCTGGTGGATCCTCCTCTCCACGCTTGCGCTGCACAGCATCGCCGCGTCGTTCACCCGGGAGCGCCTGTTGGAATTCGGTCTGAATCCGGCACGCCGGCGCGCATTGTTCGGCGGCGGGCTCCTTCTCCTCGTCGCCGCGCTGTGGTGGTGGCTGCGCCGCGCAATCCCGGCGCCCACCGACGCGGACCTTTCAGGCCTGGAGTCAATGGTTCGATATTTGCACGGAGTCCTCGATACGCCGCCGCTGTCCTGGCTGCTCGCACCGTGCATTTGGATTCTTCGTCCCTTCTTCGCACCAGATTTGCCGGCATTTCTATGGGCTCTCGGGCCTGCGCTGCTGATTCTGGCCGCGCACTATGTGTGGGTGATCCGGACGGAAGTTTCCTTCGAGGAAGCCTCGATTGAGCTCGCCCGCCGACGGGCGGAGCGCGGCGAGGCGAGGCGGGCGGGTCACGGGCGCGGATCCGCGGCGCGAAAGCGGCGGGAACCGTTCGCCCTTCCGCCGCACGGGCCGGCGTCGACCGCATTTTTGTGGAGAAACCTGATCTCCGCCGGGCCGTGGTTTTATCCCCGCAACTGGCTGCTCATTTCGGCAGGCGTCCTCGGAGTGGTGCTCGTACTTGCGCCGAATCCCGCGTATCGTGGGTTCGTGGTGGCAGCACAGGCCGCGGCGCTGCCGCTTGGCATCTGGGTGTTGGTCGCGGGTCCGATGCTCATGCGACGCGAGGTGCGCCTGCTGATGCAGCGATTGGATGTGGTGAAGACATACCCGCTGCGGGGCTGGCAGATCGTACTCGGCGAAATGCTTGCGCCCATTGTCCTCATCACCGCGATTGAATGGCTCCTGCTCGCGGTGCTCGGCGTCGCGACCGCAACCCTGGCCGGGAATTACGCTTCGACCATTCTGCCCAGCGGACTCGGGCTTCTCGAAGCAGGACTGCTCGTGCCTCCGGTTGTCGGGTTGATGAGCGCAATTCCGTTTGCCGCCACCCTGTATTTTCCATCGTGGATGTCGACCGTGGGCCAGGGCGGCGGTGGAGTCGATGTCCTCGGACAACGGATGCTCTTTGCGGGCGGTTACCTGCTGGTGCTTGCGGCGGCGCTGCTTCCGGCGGCGCTCGCAGCAGCAGGACCGTATTTTGTCGTCCTGGCCGTTGCCGACTCCAGGGCCGCCGCGCTGCTTGCGGGCGCAGTTGCGGCCAGTCTTGTCCTGTTCGGCGAACTCGCCGGAATGGTCACGTGGTTGGGCCGGCGCTACGAGCAAATCGATATTTCCGAGGAGGCACCCCAATCATGACTTTCCTGCAGCTCGCCAGGATTGCCGAAAAAGTCATTGCGGACACCCAACGGCGCCTGCCGGCCGACATTCGCGAGCCCGCATCGGGAGTCCCCGTCTGTTTCGAACCGCGACCAAACGACGACATTCTCGCCGAGGGCCTTGAGCCCGACATTCTCGGGCTCTTTGTCGGCCCGTCCCACAGTGAGGATCCAGGCGCCGCGGAGCCCCTGCCCTCGCAGGTCCTGCTCTTCCTTGAGAACATTTGGGACTTTGCTGAAGACGACGAGGCGGTCTACCGGGACGAGGTGCGCATCACGTATCTTCACGAACTCGGCCATTATCTCGGCTGGGACGAGTCCGACCTCGAGGCGCGCGGCCTGGATTAGACCGCAGATTCCGCGCTTTCTGTCGTCTCCACGGTTCTCCGCCGCCTTCGCCAAGGCAGGCGCCAGGAGCCCGGCGGGTATGCGGGCGGGAAGCTGAGCCGCCCAAATTTGCTGTCTTGCAGATGTTTACTCTGCTCTTTTCATTCTTCCCGATCCATGGCATAGGTGTTTTCAGAATCCTGTCGTATACACGGGAACATCACTCTCCGCCGCTCATTCATTCTTCCATGAAAAGACTCCTGATCCTCGTCGCTGCGCTCACGTTAGCCGGTGTTGCCCGCGCCGCCGAATTCAACCGCGCCGACTACGTCGCCCGCCTCCAGACCTGCGAGGCCATCCTGCAAGGCACGCTGCTCTATCCCGACCGCGCCATCCCGCCATCGGTCCTGCAGCGCGCAAAAGGCATCGTCATCGTCACCCAGGTCCAGGTGAGCCTGCTTCTCGGAGTGAAGGACGGCTGGGGTATCGCCATGGTCAAGAAACCCAGCGGTCAGTGGAGCCTTCCGGTGTTCGTCAATGCGGGCGAGCTCAGCTTCGGCCTGCAGGCCGGCGGCAAGACGATCGAAACGATCTACCTGCTGATGGACGACGCTTCGACACGGATCCTCTTCAAGCCGCATTTCAAGTTTGGCGTCGACGCCAAGGCCGTCGTGGGTCCGGCGGCAGCCGAGGCGGAGCGCTCGACGAAGGCGTTCACGGCCTCCGTGCTCGTTTACTCCAACGTCAGGGGCTTCTATGCCGGAGCCACGGTGAAGACCGGGGCCATCTCGCCCATCGTCGACGCGACGCGGCAATTCTACGGCACCACCTACGGGATTCCGGAAATACTTTTCAGCGACTGGGTCAAACCGCAGCCGGAGTCCCGGCCGCTGATGAACTACATGGCGCGGCTCAGCCCCTGAGTCGCAGATTTTCAGGAGAGCCAGCGCTGCAGCAAGAGGGATGACCGCAGCCGGGCGTCAACGCTCATCCGCGCGCTGTCAGGGTTTGGAAGGCGGCGCGGTGGTGCCTTTATTCGCGCGCAGCTGCCGAAGGTAGCCGAGCAAGGCGGCACACGCCGCGTCGACGACCGTTTCCTGCGCCTCGACCCGCGTTGAGCCTGGACAATCGACGCGTGCCTGGTGCACGACAACGGTGTTGTCCGTCCGCCGATGCGCGAGGGCCCAGAATGAATGCGGCTGCGTCACGCCGCGCGCAGGCACCGGTTCCGCGTAGCCGGTCGTTGCGAGGGCGAGGTCGCTGCCGAAGAACGCGCACGCTCCCCCGGCCATCTGCGCCGCGATTTCCGGCGAGACTGCGTCGACGCGCCCGGCTTGCGTGCGGTCGACTCCGAGATGCCGCGTTTTTTGCGTGATCGTGTAGGCGGTCATCCCACCCAGGAAAAACTCCGATGCTCCCGAGATCGCGCCGATGCGCGCCTGCAGCCGGCCGCACGTGACGCTCTCGGCCACCGCAAGCGTGAGCCGCGGCTCCTGCAGCATGAGGGATTTCAGCTCCTGACCGGTGTCCATGGCAGTGTCAGGACAAGTTGTATCAGTTCGGTCTCATAGAAAAGCCTGCTCTTGCGCACCCCGCCTCGCTGCGCTGTGCTGGAGGCACTCGATATGGCCGTGCTGTTCCACCTTAAGCCGACGCACCGGGCCGTGAGCGGCTATTATCTCGCGCTGGCGTACAACGGCTATCTCACTCTTGACGGCATCCCCCCGGAAGTCTTCGAGTACCGGCTCGGCAACCGCTCGGCGCTGGACTGGGTGATCGACCAGTATCGCGTCGAGCGCGACAAAGCCGACCCGGAGAAGATCGTCAGCGATCCCAACCGCTCCGACGATGAGGAGTACATTCTCCGCCTCGTCGGTCAGGTCGTCACCGTCAGCGTCGAGACCGTGAGACTCGTCCGCGGCCTGCCGTCTCTGGAGTAATACTCCTGCCATGAGCTTTCCCTACAGGTCGGAACAGATACGCGACATCGTCAACGCGACGAAGGTTTTGCGGCGACCTGAGGTGCTCGAAAACGCTAATCCGCTGCCATTTGTCGGCTACGGCGAACACGGGAAGAAGATCGATCTCTTGCTGGATCTCAAGGGCAACCCGACGCTGATCGACCTTCGATTGCATGTTCATGCCGCGGTTTTTGACGCCCCGGAGATGTTTGAAGCGACTCTAATCCTGGCCAACGAACGCGTGCGTGGCATCGGTTGGCATGCAACTGGGAAGATGCGATTCTACGGCAAGCAGGTCATTCCCAAGGGCTGGCACCAGAATGTGATCGATCCGGATCTTCCTCCCGATCATCCAGACAAGAACCGTCATTTGCCGCTCGAAACGTTTGAACCAACCGATCTGGCTGCTTTCTTTACTGCAGCGACAAGATTGTGGCATATTGATCTACCAATTGAGGAGGGCCTGCTGTGAACACGATCATCGAAACAATACCCACTCCGGCCAAATGCGTGTCTATCATGGAAGCATTCTGGCGCGAACAGGTCCAGGCGGCCCCGTCGCGCGATGGGATTGCGCTAACTCTGCCCCTAATGTACCCGGACGGATGGCAGGTCACAGTGTTTCTGTCCCAACTTACGCCTGGCTGGCTGCGCCTCTCTGATCATGGCAAGACTCTCGGGGCATTGATCGAAACCGGCATGTCGCTCGATGCGAAATATACGGCGACAATTCTCGAAGACCGGGTGCAGTCCTTTGAACTGCGCAACGACGGAGCAATGCTTTCGAAGGATGTCCGACTACCGCTGCAAGGTGTGGATGTGCAGCTTTTCGCGGAAGCGCTGGTAAGCGTCGCGCACCTGGTCTACCGGCATGAGCCGGCCATTCTTTTGGATAATCCTGCCGACAAGGCCGTGCGCCGGGTATTCGAAACCAGAAAGGTGCAACCACGTCGGAATGTCGAGATGGAGGGGCACCTTGTGCGGACTACGCGAGTCGATTACATGGTGGACGCCAAGCGTCCGCTCGCCATTCAGGTCGTCAATCGCCGCGAGAATCTGCTCGATTACATGGAACGGTGGGCGTTCCGCTGGAACGATCTTCGCCAGCATGACAACAGGCTTCTAACCGGAATGGTCTTCAATCCTGAGAATCAAGACTGGGATGCCACCGCGTTGCACATCGGCAACGAAGTGTGTGATGTCTTTTGCCGATATGACGAAGCAGAGCCCCTTTACCGAATGCTAGACAAGGCTGGGGTTTAGGCGTCCGACCTCCCTCCAGCTCCAGTCTCGCCATGGGTCGCGTTTTCCAGATGGCTCCACTGTTCGGCGCCTTTCCTGCGGAAGGGTGCCATGCGGCGGCGTTCCGGCTGAGAGAAGTTGAGCCTTGTTTCGACGCACAGGACGAGATCGTGCTGGATTTCACTGGAGTCCGGATTGTCAACAGCTCGTTTGCCAACGCGCTCATCGTTCCATTACTCGAACAACGAGGGGAGACCGCATTGAAAAAGCTCCTGTTCCGCGGCTGCAGCCCTGTCATACGGGTCATGATCGAAGGCGCTCTGTCTCTCGGTTTGCAGAGAGCCAACGAGAATGGGCACAGGGCAACAGTCTGAGCGCCTATTCGATCTCGATCCCCACCGGGCAGTGATCGCTGCCGAAGACCTCGGGCGAGATCCAGGCGCGCTTCAGGCGCGGCCGCAGCGAGGCCGAAATGACAAAGTAGTCGATGCGCCATCCAATGTTCCGCGCGCGGCACTTCATCATCTGGCTCCACCAGGAATAGTGCCCGGGACCTTTCTCAAACTCGCGGTAGGTGTCGACGTATCCGGCCGCAAGCAGTTCGCCGAGATTCTTCCGTTCCTCGTCCGTGAAACCGGCATTGCGGTGGTTCGTTTCCGGATTGCTCAGATCGATCTCGGTGTGCGCCACATTGAGGTCGCCACAAAACACCACCGGCTTCTTCTTTTCGAGCGTGCGGAGGTGGCGCAGGAACGCCGGATCCCACGCGTTCACCCGGTAGTCGAGTCGCGTCAGGCCGCGCTGGGAGTTCGGCGTATAAACATTGACCAGCCACCAGTCGGGAAACTCAGCCGTCATCACCCGGCCCTCGCCATCGTGTTCCGGCAGGCCGATTCCAAACACGACGTTGGCCGGCTTCTTCCGGAAGATCATGGCCGTTCCCGCATAACCTTTCTTCTGGGCCGGATTCAACATGGCCTCGCAGCCATCCGGCCACGCCACGTCCTGCACGTGGGAGTCCTCGCACCGGATCTCCTGAAGACAATAGACATCGGCGTCGGCCTTCGCCATCGCCTCGATCAGACCCTTCTTCAATGCCGACCGGACACCGTTGACGTTCCAGGAAATGAGTTTCATGCAGGAATTTGGCGGGCTCGGATCCCGCCAAATTCCTATTAGCCATCTGTGTCATGTTTTCAACCTGGGATTGCGCCACGGGATGGTGCACCTAGACTGATGGAGATGATAATCGCTGAATCACACGGTCCAATGCCAGCAAGCGCCGTATCACCAAGATGACGTTTCCAAGACAAAACGCGCTTGATGCCTGTCGGCCGGTCCGCGCAGCGGACGCATTGGCGGGGCGTTGGACGCAGACTCGAGCCAGGGCCGCAGACGCTGGGAATGCCCTAGCCCGGATGTTTCACACCGCGGCCTTGAAGCCGCGGTGCGAAATATGCGGGCTAGCCGCCGCGACGGCGTGAGACGACGCATCGCCACACATGTCCGTCCTTGATCCTATTCCGCTGGGGCGCCGCATCCCCGACCGGCTGCACGCCGTGTCCGTCAGTCTGCCTACGATGGCGGACATGATCGGCTACGAGGAGAAGGACCCGGCGGTTGTCCGGCACATCGCCTCAGGATACCCCCGGTTTGTGCTTCATCCCTGCCTGTGCCAGCTCAGCAACCATCTGCTGCGCCGCCACGGTCTCGTTGGGCAGACTCTCTGGCTCACGGCGTCAGCCCGCAGCGCGGGGGAACTCGCCGCGCACCTGGCGTCGACGACAGCCGGTCGCGGGGCGTCCATCCGACAGTTCGCGGACGATGGCCTTCACGGGGTGGTCCACCCCGAGAACGTCGATCTGTTCCTCTCGGCAAAAACATTCCTTCAGAACACGGGGATGTTTCTCGGTTCACGGGAAGCTGAGGATGCTCTGGTGAGGCTGGGGGTGCTCGCCTCCGCCGAGCCCGAGGCGTTGTTCGCAGGCGACCCGGTGGCCGAGATCAAACGCGTGTTGCGCCACGCGATCCCTGGAGCGGGTGGCAGCGACCTGTTTCCCGCCTGCAGTGGAATGAACGCAATCTACGCCGCCTATCGGGCTGTCAGCGAATTGCAGGCCGCCCGGGGCCGCACGATCTGGGTGCAACTCGGATGGCTCTACCGCGACACAACGGCCCTGCTCAAGCGCTTCGCGGCCGATCCGGTGCGCGACTACATCTACCTGCCGGACGTCTGCGATCTCGGCGCGCTCGAACGCCTCTTCGCGGAAAAGGGCGCGCAGATCGCCGGCCTGTTCGCCGAGGCTCCGACCAATCCGCTGATTCAGACTCCCGATGTTCCGGCGCTCGCGGCGCTGGTCCACCGCCACGGTGCCAGACTCATCCTCGACCCAAGCATCGCCTCGCTTTTCTGCGTCGACGTTCTCGCGCATGCCGACGTGCTCGTGAACAGCCTCACCAAGTTTGCGGCCAATGAAGGCGACATCATTGCGGGCCTCGCCGCGATCAACCCGGCCGGCTCGGACGCGGACGCGCTGCGCGACGGCATCGCCCGCCGCCTGGAACCGGTCTATCGGCGCGATCTTGCCCGGCTGGCCGCGGAAATCGGCGATTGCGAGCGCTTCGTCGCGCAGCTCAATGCAGCGACACCGAAGATCGTTGCCTGGCTGGAAGCGCATCCCAAGGTCAGGCGCGTGTACTGGTCGTTGTCGCCGGATTCGCGCGCCAATTACCTGCGCATCGCGCGTGCGCCCGGGGCGGTCGGCGGAATGCTGAGTTTCACGCTCAAGACGCCGCTGGCCCCCTTCTACGATTCGGTGCGCCTGCCGAAGGGGCCCAGCTTCGGGATGAAGAACTCGCTCATCTCCCCCTTCATCTACATCGCGCACTACGACCTCGTGAAGACCCCGGCCGGTCGCGCCGAACTCGCCGCAAGCGGGATCGATCCGGACCTGCTGCGCCTCTCGATCGGCAGCGAGCCGGTGGACGAGATCATCGCCGCACTCGCAGAGGCACTAAGTTTTGACTGCGTCAAGACTTGAGCCATGAACGATCAACGATCCCAGCCCGGTCAAGGGCGGGGCCTCGCCTGCACGCTGGCGCTCAAGGTCATCCCAAATGCGCCCCGGGACGAGGTGACCGGCTGGCTTGGCGGGGCGCTCAAGGTCAAGATCCACGCGCCTGCGCTGGACGGGCGCGCGAACGCCGCCCTGACCGGCTTTTTGGCGGACCGGCTCGGGCTGCCCCGGCGGGCCGTGATCCTCGCGCGCGGCGAGCGCTCGAACCACAAGGTCGTCCGGATCGACGGCGTCAGCCTCGACGAAGTCCGGCGGCGGCTCGATGCATAGCCCGCATATTTCACAGTTTTTGCCAGCACTACGGTCATCTATCTGCGTGCGACACATCTGCTGGCAGTGGTCACAGGATATGCGGGCTGATGCAGATTTCGTGTCGATTCGCCGCGGGCGGTTGTTAGCGTTCCCGGATGCGAACCCTCTACGTGTTTGTCGCCCTGGTCGTCGTGCTGGCATCCATCGCCTTCGTCGCGCGATCCGGGATTTTCAGCCGGAAGAATCCCGGCGAACCCGCCAGCAAACCGATGCGCGAAGCGATGGACACGCCGCAGACGCCGCAACTCAGCTCCGAGGAGAACGCCGTGATCACGGAGAAATACGGCACGGCGACGGTCCGTCCGTCGGGGCTCCGCTACATCATTCGCGTCCCGGGCACCGGTGACGCCACCCCGCGGTCGGGCCAGGAGGTCACGGTGCAGTATGAGGGGCGTCTCCTCGCCACCGGAAAAAAGTTCGACAGCAGTTACGATCACCACCGGCCCTTCAGCTTCATGGTTGGCGTCGGGCGGGTGATTCCCGGCTGGGATGCGATGGTCATCGAGATGAAGCGCGGGGAGAAACGCACCGTCATCATTCCGTGGTGGCTCGGCTACGGCACACGGGGAGCAGGAGCCATGATCCCGCCCAAGGCGTCGCTTGTTTTCGAGATCGAGCTGCTCGACTTCCAGTAGGAGCCGGCCGGGGCGGCAGTCGCCCCGGCCAATTAAGGATGCACCTCAGGTCACCGTGATCCTGCGCGGCTTGGTCGCCTCGGCCTTCGGCAACGAGACGCTCAGCACCCCGTCCTTCAGCTCCGCATGGATCTTGTCAACGTCGACGGAATGGTCGTGCTGGAGCACAAGCTCGTAGGGCGAGTCGGCAGACTCGCGGTACAGCATCGTCCATCCCGGGGGCACCTTCCAACCGCGATTGCCGCGAATGGTGACGTGCCCCTCCTCGGCGGTGAACTCGAGCCCATCTATGGCCACCCCGGGAAGGTCCACCTGCAGGCCCCAGGCCTCCTCGGTCTCCTTCACTTCGTGGCGCGGTCTGACGGTGGGCTCAGGACTCGGACGGTCCTGCACTCCACGGTCGACCGGCGTGCGCGTGAATGTGGGAACACGATTTTGAATCAATGACATGGCAATACTCCTGTTTTGATGTTTGGAAGTTCTCGGTGCGTCCGGCGCAGGTCTCCTGAGTATCTATTTTACGGATACTTGGATCGTCTTCGGCTTCGCCTCCTCCTGCTTCGGGAGCGTCACGGTCAGCACCCCGTTTTCATAGGCCGCGGCCACCTTGTCCGCCTGCACATTCTCAGGGACGCTGATCGATCGGCTGACTGACAACGACCCCTCGGCCTTGTTTTCGCCATTCAGCGTCTTGCGGTTGGCGCTGATGCTCAGATAGCCGTCAACGATCTCGACCTTGATGTCGTCGCGCGCGACGCCGGGGAGTTCGGCGCGGACGTAGGTGTTGTCCTTGTCCTCGTAAACATCGACCGCGAAACGATTGTCGAAGACCGGAGCGGCAAGCCCGGACAAGGCCGTTTCGAACCAACGGTCGATGTCGCTCCCGAAACGGATCCAGGGGCGGTCCCCGAGGCCGGATGAAGGCAGCAGGCTGCTGCCGGGATTGGTGTAGCACATCAAACTACGCATGACGGATTTCCTCCTGTGAACTGGTTGTTGTTGTTGAGCGTTGCATGGCCACCCAACAGCTCGCGCGATGCCGGGGCCTGCCGATCCGCCAAGTCGCGCCGGCCCCGGAAGATAGATTCTCCGGCCGACTGCCGGCCGGGTCAGTCTTGCCCGAAGTGTGCCGCCAGACTGGGAAATTCCGTCGCGTTGCGTCTCGGATTGCGGCGCGGGCAGGCCGGAGTCTATCATTCCGCACTCTTGCATGACCTACGACTTTGACACCTGCATCGAACGCCGCGGGACGGATTCGCAAAAATGGCAAAAATACGCCGGCCGGGACGTTCTCCCTCTTTGGGTCGCGGACATGGATTTCCGATCGCCGCCCGAAGTGATCGCCGCCCTGCACGCCCGGGTTGAGCACGGGATTTTCGGTTATGCGCGACCGACTTCATCCACCGTCGACACGATCGTCGGGGCGATGCACACCCGCTATGGATGGAGCATCGAGCCGTCCTGGATCGTCTGGCTTCCCGGATTGGTTGTGGGATTAAACGTCACGGCGCGGGCCTATGCCCGGCCGGGAGAGCGGGTGCTCTGCCACACGCCGGTCTATCCGCCATTCATGTCGGCACCGCGCAACCAGGATCGTTGCGTGACAACGGTGCCCCTGGCCCTGGACTCCGCGCGGCGGCTGTGGGAGATCGATTGGGATGCGACTGAACGGGCGGTCACACCGGACACCAGGATCTTCTTCCTCTGCAACCCGCACAATCCGGTCGCGCGGGTCTACCGCCGCGGCGAGCTCGAACGGCTCGCGGAGTTTTGCCTGCGGCACCATCTGCTCCTGTGTTCCGACGAGATCCACTGCGACCTGGTGCTGGACGATCTTCCGCATGTGCCGACGGGCACGCTCGGGAGCGAGATCGCCCGGAACACCATCACCCTGATGGCTCCGAGCAAGACCTACAATCTACCGGGGTTCGGCACCTCCCTCGCGATCATTCCCGACGCCGCCCTGCGCCGCCAGTTCATCAACGCCTCCGAGGGAATCGTGGCGGAGGTCAACTGCCTCGGCTATGCCGCCTGCGAGGCCGCCTACCGCGACGGAGAACCCTGGCGCCGCGCACTTCTCGACCATCTGCGCGGCAACCGGGATTTTCTGCTCGGTTTCCTTGCGCGCGAACTGCCGGGCATCCGCGTCGAGGCGCCGATCGAGTCCACCTACCTCGCCTGGCTCAACGTGGCTTCGCTGGGGCTTGCGGATCCCGTCGCCCATTTTGAGCGCCATGGCGTCGGCCTGTCCGACGGGCGCTATTTCGGGGCCAAGCCCGGAACGTATTTGCGTTTCAACTTCGGCTGCACGCGCGCCACGCTGGCGGAGGCCCTGGCGCGCATGAAGCGTGCGGTCGCGGCGGGCTGACCGCATCACCCCGCCGCCTCATGCGCCTTGGCCCGTACGCGCTTTCGTCCAACCTGTTTCTGTCCCCTCTGGCAGGATACACCAACCTGCCCATGCGCCTGACGCTCCGCGAGCTCGGCGGCCTCGACTGGGCAACCACGGACCTCGTCAACGCCCGTTCGTTGATCGAGAGGAACCCCCGCGCGCTTCAGCTCATCCGGACGTGTCCGGCCGACCAGCCGCTGGCCGTGCAGCTGTTTGGGAACGTGCCCGGCGAGATGCGCGATGCGGCATTGCAGCTCGAGGCGCTCGGAATCGCCTCGGTCGACGTCAACATGGGCTGCCCGGCGCGCAAGGTGACAAGGATCGGCGGGGGATCGGCGATGATGACCGAGCTTGAAAAGACCGCCGCGCTGGTCCGGGGCATGGTGGACGCGGTGAAGATCCCGGTGACCGCCAAGATGCGCCTCGGCTGGGACAGCGAGAACATCACTGCGCCGGACCTCGCACGCGTCCTGGAGGATTCCGGCATCGCCGCGATCTTCGTGCACGGCCGCACGCGCGCCCAGGGTTTTGGCGGCACGGTCAACCTCGCGGGCATCCGCGCCGTCGTCGCGGCCGTGCGCCGGATTCCCGTGATCGGCAACGGCGACGTCACGACTCCGGAGGCCGCGAAGCGCATGCTTGACGAAACGGGCTGCGCCGGCGTGAGCATCGGCCGCGGTGCGTTCTACAATCCGTGGATCTTCCGCCAGACCTGTCACTACCTCCGTTCCGGGGAGCTGATGCCGGAGCCGGCATTTGAAGAACGGGTGCGAATCATGTGCCGCCATTTTGATCTCATGGTCGAAGTCTTCGGCGAGGAGACCGGCTGCCGGATGTTCCGCAAGGTCGCCGCGATGTACGCGAAGCGATTCGGCCCTGCGATCGAGTTCCGCCGACGCGTTGCAACGATCGGAAGCCGTTCCGATTTTGACGCGGCATTGAGCGCCTACCGGGCGTGGCGCGCGCCGTTCTGCGACGAGCAGGGCAACCTGAGGCCGAAATTCCTGCCGCCCAGACTCGTCGCGTCATTCATGCGCGACCCCGCGGGCGCACCGGACACCGTACCGGTGCCCCGCGGCCCGGTCGAACGCTGGTGAACGCGGACGGGGGGCGATGTTCGCCATTGAGCCCGGCCGCGTCCCGTCGCAGGCTTTCGCCTGCCATCCCATGAACTCCCATCATTTCTGGCAATTGATCCTCGGCACCGTCGTCGCCCTGCTGCCGGTCATCAATCCGGTCGCCTCGGCCCCGGTCCTGCTTGCCATCACCGAGGGGGACACCGAGGCGCGCCGCGCACATCAGGTGAAGTTGGGATGCTGCTACATGGTGGTCATTCTGATCACCTGCCTTTTTGGCGGCGGCCTCATCATCCGCTTCTTCGGGATCTCGATCCCGGGCATCCGCATTGCGGGCGGATTGATGGTCTCGGGCATCGCGCTGTCGATGCTTGCACCGGCGCGCGAGGAGGCCGGCGAGCGGCGGCGGCGGAATGAGGCGCGGGCCAAGAGCGACATCTCCCTGACTCCGCTTGCGATGCCGATGCTGAGCGGACCCGGCTCGATTGCGCTGACCATTGGGTTCACGTCGCTTGCCGACCACTGGATTGATTATGTCGCGATCATTCTCGGCATCGTCATTGTCGCCGTCATCAGTTTTTTCACGTTGCGCCTCTCCGGACGCATGGTTCGCCTCGTGGGCGCCAATGGGATGAACGCGCTGACGAAGTTCATGGGGTTTCTGCTCCTCTGCATCGGAGTCCAGTTCATCGTCAACGGCGCGATCAGCATCGCCACCGATCCGGCCCTGCTGCAATCGATCCGCTCCGGCCTCGGCCGTTGAGCGCCCGGCCTAGAAGTGCCGGCGCACCGCGGCGCCGCTCTTGTCCATGAAGACCAGCTCGTTGGTCGCCGAGTCGATGCCGACAAAAAACACGCCGAGCCCTCCGTCGATGACATCGCCCGCGCGGACGGTCGTGTGCTCCACAAAGATGCGGGCGGGCGGGCCGATCCGGACCCCTGCAATCTTGAGACGATCGACGAACGCACGAAACTGATCCGAGGGAGCGGGTGGGGGCGGTGCAACTTGCGGTGCAGGTGTCGGAACCGGCGTCGCAACGGGACCAGGAACTGTGGCTACCGGCACCGAATTCGCCGCTGCCGACGTCGTCGTGGTTTCAACCGCTCCATTGGCCGGCGGAGTTGGATTTGATGCGACCAGAGGCTCAGTCTCGTGGGCCGGAGGAGTCTCAACTGGCGTCGAGGGAGACGCAACAGGCGAGGCTGGAGACGACTCTCCCGCCGCAGGCAGAGGTTTGACAATCGGCGCAGGCGGTGGGTTGGCGTGCGACTTTCGGTAGATCAACCAAGAGCCGCCTGCGACGCCGACAGCCAGCACACAAGCCAGCACAGGCAGTAACAAACCGGGCTTTGGTTTAAGAGGAGCCGGGACGGTCTTCGGTTTCGGGGCCGGCATCAAGAACGGCATGGCCCGGACCGACGGCACGCCAGCGACTGGAGGTGCGCCAGGGACTGGAAGAGCGGGCGCAACAGGGCGAACGGCAGACACTTCAGACGGCTTGAAATTTGCCAGGTCCGGCAGGATCGGAAGCGTCGGCAAATCTCCAAGGGGCGCGGGTTTCAGTTTGAACTTGAATCCGGAATCCGCCTTTTCGTCGCCGGTTGCCCGAAGCGGCGGGGCGGCCGCCGCGGGCAATTCTGGATCCGGGGGCCTGACGAAAGGCCTCAGATTGACTTCCACTTTCTCACTCCCCACTGCCGGGGCAATCTTCGCAGGCGTGGTTTCGGTGGATCCCAAAGGCGGAAAGTCGGGAATCGGGACGGTTTCGGCAACCGGCTCCGGCTCCGACGGCTTGATCGAAATGCGGGGTCGGAGCTTCACCGGGGGCGGTGATGCCTGAGGAGCGCTGGCTGCGGGCGCTTCCCATGCAAACGCAGGAGGAACCTGCGATGCCGGCGCTTCTGGTGGCTTCGGAGGACCTTCCTGCGGCGCGACGGGCGCAGGAGGAATCGGTGAGTCCGGCGGCGGAGTCAATCCAGCGCCTCTGTCCGAGCGAAGCTTCAGCTTCACGCGGGATTCGGGCGGAGTGGAAGGCTCGTCGCTCATTCGAAGGCAAGATTAACAAATATGTGCCGCAACGAAACTAAAAAGATGCGCTCGCGGTCTGAATACAGATCATTCAATACAATCCCAGCCACTGAATCCATGAAATCCTCCGTTCCCGTGCTCCTGCTCATGCTGGCCCTTTCCAGCGGATGCAGCCTGCTCCACTTCAAGTCCAAGAAAGCCGCTCCACCGGAGCTGCCGCCGGCCGCCGGAGTCCAGGCCGAATTCCACGATCGATGGATGGACAAGCGCTTGCACGAGTTGCTCGCGTCCGGAACCGCCAAGACCGAGCAAGAAGCCCAGGCGATGGCCGAGACCGAATTCGCCAAACAGTTTCCTTATGTCAAAGTGCCGGAAAAGCCCCGGGCCCGCTAACGGGAAGAGCGGTTGATCCATTTCCATTTGGCCGCCCGGAGGATTGAAAAACCGCCGGGCCGCTACCCTCTTACAAAGTCGACGAGCTCGATCTCGAAGATCAAGGTGGCGCTGCGCGGGATGCGCGGTGGTTCACCATGCGTGCCATAGCCGAGCTCGTACGGCACGATGATCAGCCGCTTCTCTCCCCGCTTCATCTGCTTCAGGGTTTCTTCCCACGCTGCAATAAGTCCCTCGCGCCCGATGCGCGCTTGAAACGGTTTCGCCGGGTCCAGAGATTCTGAGAACACAGTCCCGTTGAGCAGACGGCCCTGGTAGAGGACCGACACCGTGTCGCCTGGTCTTGCGCGGTCGTCACCGGCGCCCTCTTTCAAGATGATATAGCGCAATCCTGTGGAGGTCTTGATTGCCTTGGGCCACGTCTTCTCGACGGCCACCCGGTCGTCCCATGGCAGCTTCTCGCGCTGCGCCTTTAGCGACAGAGGGCCGAAGAGGGCAAAAATCAGGGCGAACCAGATGGTGGTGCGCATGGAGCAATTCTCATGGATCAAAGGTGAAAGTAAAGACCGCAACACAATCGATGGGCACAAAAAAGGCGAAGCCCCCATGGAGCTTCGCCTGAAAAGGCAATTGATTCGACTGCAGAATCGCTCAGTAACGGCGATTGCCGCCACCGCCGCCGCCGAACGAGCGACCACCGCCGCCGCCGCCGCCGCCGCCACCGTAGGGACGACCGCCGCCGCCGCCGCCGCCACCGCCAAAGGAGCGACCGCCGCTCTCTTCCTTCGGACGCGCTTCGTTAACCGTGAGATCCCGGCCGCCGACATTCTTGCCATTGACGCCCGTGATGGCCGCCTTGGCTTCTGTATCCGAACCCATCGTCACAAACGCGAACCCGCGCGAGCGACCGCTGAACTTGTCCATCGCGATGAACACTTCAGCAACAGTGCCATACTGTGCGAACAGATCGCGCAGCTCACTCTCAGTCGTGCTGAAGGCCAGATTACCCACATACAATTTTGAACCCATGATGATTATCCCTTGATCTACCGGTAGCTCACGGATTGTTCCCGATCGCCGGGTTTCAAATCATCACCGGGCGCCAAGCCCGCCTGATAATTCACCATATCTCGTAACCTAACACAGAGTCTATCCAGGAAACGGTTGGTAGGAGAATGACTGCCGGGAAAAACGCAAGCTATTCCTTTCCATGCTGTCGCGCTCCCGCGGGAGCCATCCGGACGGCTGGGTGGGCGGCAACCAGGGCCAATGCTTCTTTGAGCAATGTTTTGCCCGGCTCCATCCGGTGCCACGGCGACGCGCCGGATGGATGGGGCAGAGGAACAACATCAACCAGCTCTCCGTAGCAAGTTGTCGGAAACGAGCGACCCACCACGTCCACCAAAGGCCGCTCTCCAAGGAATTGTGTGATCGCAAGTTTGCCTACCGGCAGCACCAAGAGGGGGCGCAGCAGCGCAAACTCCCGCTCCAGCCATCTCGCGCAATTGGCAATCTCCAGGTCGTCCGGCACCCGATCGCCACCCTGCGGCTTCTTCCCCGGGAAGCAGCGGCATACCGCAGCGAAGTAAATGCGGTCGCGTGTATCGTCCTCGGACCAGCCCAGGCTCGCCTCAAACCACTTGAACAAGGTCCTGCCGGCAGTCCATGCAAACGGCCGGCCAAACTTCGGCTCCTTGTCTCCGGGCGCCTGGCCGACCAGGATGATGCGGCTCCCGATCGGTCTGCCGACCACAACCGGCGGCTGCATTGCCCGGCAAAGCGTGCATTGCCGGAGCGCATCGAGATGGCGCTGAACTTCCGCAGCTGTCGGGGAGGTAAACATGGATAATCTCCGCAATTTGTTACCGGCCCGATCAACCGAGGAGCCGGTCGATCAAACGCCGGTCACGCTTGGTCGGCCGACCCGATCCTTTCTCCCGTGCGAGAAAATGCTGGACCCGTTGTTGCCGCGCTTTCTGAAATTCCTCGGGCGGCGTCTGGTCGTCGCGATACGCGTCAACAACCTTCGCGCTAACGCGGGTCTCCGGCACACCACGCACCGCGAGCGTCCGACGGATCAGCCCCTGCTGGACAACGATCAATTCGCCGACGCGCACTTCGCGCGAGGGCTTCGCCGGACGGCCATTGACCGCGACGCTGCCTGCGCGGCAGGCGTCGGTGGCAAGACTGCGTGTCTTGAAGACGCGAACGGCCCAGAGCCACTTGTCCACGCGTTCAGTCTCGGGGGAGGAAATCACCGCACAAAACGTAGGGGTTCCCCGGGGCAGCGCAAAGGATTTTGAAGCGCCGCAGGAATAGGTCCGCATATCGCGCGCACATCAAGGTCTTGACGCCCGCAGGGCGCCTCAACGGACCCCGTGCGATCCGCTGTCCCGGTCGCGACATCCGATCGCACCGGTTCGCAATCGCAACCCTTGGTGGCTCCCATCCTCGATACCTCGAACGACGGGAAATCCTGGCGGCGCGAACAATGGCATCGGACAGGGAAGGGCTCAAATCCCGTCAGCCTGGTATTCTCAATGGCGTGCCTTCCCGGCCGACCTGATCTCTTCGCGGAGCCAGTCGTTCAACAGGTCCTTCTCGTAGCGGAGCGGATCGCTGCTGGGCAGAATCAACCGTCGCAAATAGTCCAGATCCGTCAGCTCTCGCTTGCCCTCACTGAGTACCTTCCCGTCCGCGTCCGTGATCTTGAACTGGATGTCGAGCCGTGGGGGATAGGTGTCCTTCATGATCCGGACATCCGAAAAACGCGGCCCCAACTGGGGTTCAAAGTCGCCCGCAAGATCGATGTCGGTAAACGTCACATCCAACCTCATTCCCTTCTTGAGGTAGGAACCCCCACGATCGATGACGTATTCCTTGATGTCGTCGAGAATCCCGTCGCGACCCTTGTCCGTCGCCATGTACCCGTCTTTCACATCCGTGAATTTATCGGGATGTTCGAAGGCAACAGTCACGTTTGCCGGGTCGGTCTTCGCCGTATCGGCGGCAAACGCCGTCCCACATGCGATCAGGCTGAGACTGAAAACGATGCTGAGAGATGTTCTGTTCATGACAGTCCTTTCTTGAGATTCGCGATGACCCGCCGCGACAAGACGGCCATCCCTCTGCCTGCACCTGCCGGCAGCGATTGCCGACTCGATCTCGCTCCCGGGCCGATCGCGCGCGATGTCCTTCCAATTCTACAATAGGCTCTGGCGTTCATAACTGACACAACGTTAGACGCAATATGCCAGCGAATGTTTCAATATCGAACGCCCGGTCTTGATAGTAGCACCCCTGTTTTCGCCGAATTCGACGCAGCTGCCGCCGCCCATCACAGTCCAAACGACAACTGCGCGCCGTCGCCGCCATCCCCGCCGGGTGGCGCCGGTTCGAGGCAGGCGGGATCGTCGAACCGGACATTGTTCACACGGGTCGTCACCGGAAAGGATTGCAGCGCATCCCCGGCATAGGGATGCAGCAACGGCGCAAGGTCACCTGGCTCAGTCAGCCCGGGATCGAGCCAGCGGACGGTCTCATCGAGCCCAAGGATCGCCGGCATGCGATCATGAACGACGCGGACCCGCTCGTTTGGCGCGGTTGTGATGATCGCACAGGATTCAACCGTCTGTCCATCAGCGGGATTGCGCCACGATTCCCATACGCCGGCAAAGCAGAGCGCAGCTCCATCCACAAAACGAAAGAGGAACGGCTGGCGGCGGCAGCTGGGACCCTTCCATTCATAGAACCCGCTTGCCGGGACCAGGCATCTGCGCCTTCGAAACGCCTCCCGAAACATCGATCGGCTTGCCAGACTCTCGGATCGCGCATTGGCAGGCGCAGTCGCGGCAGCCTCGCCCTTTGCCCATGCCGGGACAAGACCCCAACGCATCTTCGCCAACTCCACACCCCGCGATCCCGTGCCCGCCGCCGCGCGTACCACGGGAACATCCTGACCGGGAGCCAAATTGTAGCGGGAGCCCCATTCGACGGGTTCGGGGATGGCCAGCCGCGTCGCCAGCGCTTCGAGCGCTTCCCGCTGGAGGACGTACCGGTAACACATGCAGACAACGATAACCGCTTTGCGCCGCGGGGAAACTCCGAAACACATCCAAGCCTGTCCTTGACACCCCGGAGCGGCTCCGGTCACCTTGACCCTCTTTTTTCGACAAGATCATGCAACCTACATTCCGCCCCCATCGCAAAAAGCGCGCGCGCAAGATCGGTTTTCGCGCCCGAAGCGCCACCAAAAGCGGTCGCAAGGTGCTCGCCGCCCGTCGCCTTAAAGGCCGCAAACGCCTGACCGTCGTCTAGGAAAAGGCTGAACGTCTGAAAGACTGAAGCGCTGAGTCTCCTCACCGAGCCATCGATACCGGCGCCCGGCGATCCGGTTTCAGTCTTTCAGCTTTCAGCTTTTCAGCCTTCTTCTCCCATCCCGATGCGTTTTCGCGCCGAGCAGCACCTGCGCCGTCAGAACGACTTTCGCAGCCTGCGCGCGGAGGGCCGCCGCGTCGACCGTGGGGCATTCACATTGTGGTGGCGGTGCCGCGGGGATGCCGAACCGGCACCGCCTGCGGTCGTACGCGTCGGAGTCGTGGCCTCCATCGCCGCAGTCGGTCCGGCCGTCAGGCGCAATGCGGCAAAGCGGCGCTTGCGCGAGATCTTCCGCCGCCACCAGGATCTGGTACCCCCGGGCAGCGATCTACTGCTGGTGGCGCGGGCCTCGCTCAACCGGCTTGAATTTGCCGAGGCGGAGGCGAAATTCGTCGATGCATGTCGGCAACTGGATTCACGAAAAAATGAGTGATGCAGGGCAAGGTGTGATGCGCGCGAGGCGCCAACTCTCTCATGGAGACGCGACGCCCTCGTCGCGTTATCAGGCTCTACACGCGACGCGGGCGTCGCGTGTCCATGAAACAGGCGGGCTGGCGCTACGGTTGCTCACTTCCCTCCCGGCGCGCTTCTTGCTCGGCCTGATCTGGCTCTACCGGCACACACTCTCGCCGGCTTTGCCCGTGGTGCTGGGGCCGGGCTGTGGCTGCCGCTTTCATCCGACCTGCGCTGTGTTCGCCGCCGAATCGGTTCGCGCGCACGGGGCCGTGGCCGGGTCGTGGCTGGCGGTGCGGCGCCTCCTCAAATGCCATCCCTTGCATCCCGGCGGTTTCGACCCGGTGCCGCCGGCGCACAGAAGAGGTCCGACTTGCACCGCAGTATTTGGCTGCGCCGCGACGCGTGACGAAAATGCGGGCTGAAGCGCCGCGCTACGCCTCTGCCGCCGTCACCTTCCCAACAATCCCCTTTCACCTTCACTCTCACTTTCACTCTCACTTTCACTTTCACCTTCACTTTCACTTTCACCTTCACTTTCACTTCCCTTCTGGATGGACAAAAAAAACACCTTCATCGGAGCCGCACTTCTGATTGCGGCATTTGCGGTCTATTTCGTCGGACAGCGCTACGCTCCGCCTCCGCCACCTCCGCAACCCACTCCGGCAATCGAGCAGCCGATGCCGTCTGCGCCAGCAGCCACAAACGCCCAGGCGAATTCCGCGAATCCTTCCGCAGTGGGACCGTCGGACGCCACCTTTGCAGCGATCGAAAAGGACAGCACTGACGCGACGATCACGACGCTGGCCAACGATTTCATTGAAGTGCGCCTCACCGATTTCGGCGGCGCCGTCAGCGAGGTCGCCTTCAGGAAATACCCCGCCGAACTCGGCCTGCCAGGCCCGTTCGTTTTTAACCACGCTCACGCCGATCCCATCCTGGCGTTTACCGAGGACTCCTTCCCCGGCCTCGGCCGCTCGACGCGCTACCAGCTCGTCTCCTCGTCCGCGACGGAAGTGGTCTACCGCGCCGTGATCGGCAACCGGCTCGAAGTCACCCGCCGCTACACGGTGCATGCCCGGGGCGACGCATCCGGCGATCCCTACATTGTCCGGCACGAAACCACCTTCCGCAATTTGACCAACGCGCCTGCCGCGCTGCCGCGTGCGGCGCTGAGCCTCGGCACTGCGTCGCTCGTCAGCCCGAACGACTTCGGCCAGTACCTGAACATCGCGAACTATGACGGCAACAGCACTCAGGTCACCAGTCGCAGCGAACTGGAAGGCGCGGGCTTCATCGGCCGGATGTTCGGACGAGACACGGCGCCAAAAGCATTTCTTGAGAAGAGCGGAACTGTCGTGTGGGCCGCGGTGAAGAACCAGTTCTTTGCGAGCATCTTCACCGCAGACAAGCCGGGACAAGCCGTCATCACGCGCCGCATCGATCCCAGCGAACTGCCGTCCTTTCCCGGCTCCCAGCGACCCAACGCAGGACTCACCGGCGCCGAACGTTTCGACCTGCCTGCGCTCCCCGCTGGCGGCAGCACCACGCTGGCCGGCGATCTTTATATCGGGCCGAAGGAATATCCCCGCCTCGCCAAGCTGGCGCACAATGAGGACGGCGTCATGCAGTACGGCACTCTCTACGGCAAGATCTTCCTGAGCGTCTACGTCGCACCGTTCATGAACAGTCTGATGCACTGGACGCATCGCTGGGTCTACAATTGGGGCTTCGCGATCGTGCTGATGACGCTGATCATCAAGACCGTCAGCCTGCCGTTTACCCTCGCTGCGTCGCGCTCGGCAAAGCGCATGCAGAAATTCCAGCCGGAGATCGCCGCGCTCAAGGAGAAATACAAGGACAACCCTCAGAAGCTCAACCAGGCGACCCTCGAGCTTTTCAAGCAGCATAAGATCAATCCCATGGGCGGCTGTCTGCCGATGCTCATCACGATGCCGCTCTTCATCGGATTCTTCACCATGCTGCAGAGTTCCGCCGAACTGCGCTTCCAAGGTTTTCTTTGGGCCAAGGATCTTTCCGCCCCAGACACGGTGGCACTGCTCTTCGGCATTCCGCTGAACATCATGCCGCTCCTGATGGGTGCCACAATGCTCTACCAGATGCGGCTGACGCCACAGCCGACCGTGGACAACGCCCAGATGAAGATGATGAAGTTCATGCCGATCATTTTTATCTTCTTCTGTTATGGCTACTCGTGCGCCCTTTCTATCTATATGACGATCAATGGCCTGTTCACCATCGGCCAGCAGCTTGTCATCAATCGGATGAAGGACAATGAGCCCGTGCCGGTCGCCGGAACGGCCGGCATGAAAAACGTGACGCCGTCAAAAAAGAAGCCTAAGAAGTAGTTCCGTCCGCCCACCCTCGCCCTTTTCCGCCTTCCTGCTTTCCGCTTTCCCGCTTTTCCGTCTTCCCGTTTTTTCACCTTCACCCTCACCCTCACCCTCACCTTCACCCTCACCTTCACCCTCACCTTCACCTTCACTCTACCTATGTCTGGTCATAGCAAGTGGGCAAAACTCAAACACTTTAAGGGCGCCATCGACGCAAAGAGGGGCAAGGTATTCAGCCGCCTCGCGAAAGAAATCACCATGGCCGCGAAAGCAGGCGGCGGCAACCCTGACATGAACCCCCGGCTGCGCACCATCGTGATGAAGGCGCGCGAGGCCAACATGCCGGGCGAAAATGTCGACCGCGCCATCAAGAAGGGCACGGGCGAGCTTCCCGGTGTGGTCTACGACGAGGTGACCTATGAAGGCTATGCTCCGGGCGGCGCCGCCGTGGTCGTGCAGGTGACGACCGACAACAAGAACCGGGCCGCCTCGGAGGTGCGCAGCGTCTTCACGCGCTACGGCGGGAATCTCGCGGGAGCCGGCGCCGTGCTCTACAAATTCCAGCACGTCGGCCAGTTTCTCATCGGCAAGGAAAAGGCGACCGAGGATGCGCTGATGGAACTCGCCCTCGATGCAGGCGCCGACGACGTCATCACCACCGATCAGGGATTCGAAATCCGCTGCGCAATCAAGGTGTTCGACGCCATCATCCGCGCGCTGGAAAAAAAGAACATCAAGGCCGACTCCGCGGAAATCGCCTACGTGGCCACCCAGACGCATCCCATCACCACAGTCGACGCCGCCCGGTCGCTGCTGAAACTCCACGAGGCCCTTGAGGAATTGGACGACGTCCAGAACGTCTTCTCGAATGACGAGATGGACGACGCGTTGAGCGAGCAGGCGCAGGCGGGCATGTGATCGCCTGCCGTGCCGCGCCCGCAATGCCTGGACAGGTAGGGACGGACCGCCGGGCCGTCCGTCCACTCGGCGGGCCCAGCGGTCCCGCCCTACCTGCAATTTCAATCCACACGCAAGATCGGGTTGTTCGCGCCCGCCCGCGCAGCGCGCCATTTTCAGAACTCCGTCGCAGCCGGAGTTTTCGCCCTATGTTCTGCGGGAGTGGTCTGGCCCAACTTGATTCTTGTCCAGCCCCCGCCCCCAGGAAACGTTTCTTCAGATCTCACGCACTGTTATGCACAAGTCCGTCCCAAATGGCGCCAGCCATTTGCTCAGGAACCTGGAGGGTGAAGCCCGACAGGTTCCTGCGCAAAAATCTGTGTTCATCCGCGGCCATCTGTGGTTAATACTCCTGTCTTCATGAACGACGCGGAGGACGACATTCCCAGCGCAGCTCCCGAACCCGGCGAGGTCGGCCTTGTCGAAGCGCGCGATTTTGTCCATGCCGGGCCGTTCACCTTCGAGAGCGGCCAGGTGCTGCCGGGGTTTACGCTGCGGTATGAAACCTATGGTCGTCTCAACGCCGCCCGTGACAACACGGTCGTCATCTGCCATGCGCTCAGCGGCGACCATCATTGCGCCGGCATCCATGCGCTGACCGATTCGAAACCGGGCTGGTGGAACAATTTCATCGGCCCGGGCAAGGCGGTCGACACGAACCGGTTCTTCGTGCTCTGCGCAAATGTTCTCGGTGGCTGCCAGGGATCGAGCGGACCGCTCTCGATCGATCCAGCGACGGGACGGCCGTTCGGCCTGTCGTTTCCCTTCGTCACCATCCGCGACATGGTGCGCGCGCAGAAATTGCTGTGCGACCATCTCGGCCTGACCTCGCTCGCCGCGGTCATCGGCGGCTCAATGGGCGGGATGCAGGTGCTGCAATGGGGCATCGAATATCCGGCTTTCGTGCGACGCATGATCCCGATGGCCACGACCGCGCGCGAAAGCGCCCAGGCGATCGCGTTCAACGAAGTCGGCCGCCAGGCCATCATGCAGGATCCCGAGTGGCATCAGGGCAGCTACGCATCGGGCGGCGGCCCGCGCGTCGGGCTCGCGATTGCGCGCATGATGGCGCACATCACCTACCTGTCCGACGAGAGCATGGACTTGAAATTCGGCCGGCGGAGAACCGCTGGAGCCGCGACGTCCTCGTCGCGGAAACAAGACGCCTCCACTGCGACACCGGGGCAGCCCGCCGCCTACACCTTTGACGTGCAGTTCGAGGTCGAAAGCTACCTCCGCCATCAGGGCCAGAGCTTCATCAACCGGTTCGACGCCAATTCCTATCTCTACATCACCCGTGCGCTCGATCACTTCGACGTCACCGCAGCGCACGGTTCGCTCGAACAGGCGTTTGCGAACGTGGAGGCCGAGACGCTGAGCGTGGCATTCACCAGCGACTGGCTCTTCCCGTCCGCCCAGAACCGCGAGATCGTGATCGCGCTGCTTCGCGCCGGCAAACGGGCCAGCTACGCCGAACTCACCACCAACCTCGGCCACGACTCGTTCCTGCTCGAGTCCGAGGAACTCTACACGCTCGTCCGCAGTTTCCTCGGGACTCCAGCCCATTGAGGTGATTTGTCTTTCGGCGCGTAGCCACCATGAAAGCCCGTCCAAATATCCGATTCGCTTGGAAAACGGCTTCAATTTGAGACTCGCGTCCACCGGCGGCCTGTTGTTGGTTATATTCCAGTTATGTCCTATTCGATGCAGAAACTCACCGAGGAGCTGCAAAGGGCGGTGGCGATGCGGGGGACTAAACAGCAGACACAATTGCCCACCGCAGCCTTGCCGAAAGGCTGCTTCGAAATCTCGCGTGAGGTAAACGACTATCTCCGCAAGATGCGCGCTTATCGCGATCAGTCGCGCACGGTGCGCATTGGCCGGTATTAGCCGCGATTTCATCTGCCTGTTTCAGACATGACGGGGTTCCGTTCGGCTCTAGGCTCTCGAATCCAGTGGTTTCCGACTGACGGAACGTTCTCTAACTTCGAGTTCGCCGATACACGATTCGGTTCCCATCCGATTGTCCGACGGATCCTTTCGCTGGCCCGTAAGCTCGATTACAAAGGATTGCTCCTGGAGAAGATCGACGAGTCGAACTGTGAATTGTTGGCCGAAGAGAACGCCGCCATGGCCCGGCGATTGCCGACCTATCGACGAAGCGAAGCCTTTCGGCTAAGTTTCTTCACTCAATCGGCAGAATCAGCCCCGGGATCCTTTCTTGGCTACGCCGTGGTCAAACAGGATGAGGTTGAGAATCACCTTGAGCGCCACGTCTACGAAGCCGTGTTCACGCCGCCACGGCAACGTCGGGAGAACAACTTCATCCATTGCCTGCGCACATACGAGGTTGCGACCTGTTTGGGCCGCTTCTCGGCTCGCGGCGTCCTCTATGCGCAGCAAAACGATGCGACGTTCGTCTGCGCGCATGTGGCCTTGCGCACCCTGCTCGCCACCATCTTGCCGGAGGGCGACGTCACCTATTCTCAGATCAATGCCCTGGCAGAAGTCGATCACGGAGATCCAGTTCGCCGGATCGGGCGTGGAAGCCAGGGATTGGGACCGGATCAGATCGAGGCGGTCCTGCGCGGTCTCGGTTTCAATCCGCAATTCAACCACCACGAACCAGGACACGGCATTCCGATGCCGGCAGAGGTCGAGTTCCAGCGACTCCTTTACGGCTACCTCGAGTCGAACATTCCAGTTTTGCTTGGATTCGAACTCGCGCCAGACCCGCAGACTGGGGGCAGCTCCCGGCATATCATTCCAATTTTTGGCCACACCTTCAATGAAGACCTCTGGGTGCCTGAGGCAGAGCGCCACTATTTCGCCCACAACCGCGGCTATTTCCCGAGCGAAAGCTGGCTTAGCACCTACGTCTGCCACGACGACAACTTCGGGCCATACGTCTGTCTTCCCCGACACTATTTGCAGCGCGACTACTTTCGCCTGCTCGTCGGTCTGTATCCGCCCGGCGTCGACCTGCCGCCGGATGAAGCCGAAGCAGTTGCCCTCGATTTCGTCACCCGTGCCACGGAGGCCGGTTTTTCCCCGGGAATTCCCTGGCTGGATCGCCTCGCAGCTTTCTGCCGCGCCAACCTGATTGTCCTGCGCACTCTTTGCGTAGATCGGGAAACCTATGTCAGCCATTTGCGGGGGCTGCCCAACGCCCGCCGCCGTCAGACGCCCGAGCTCAATCGCGCCTACGCCTTCGCCACGTCGCACAATTTCGCCGAGACGGCGCGGGCGCTGGAAGACGCACTCGTGGTTGGCAATGGTTTCAATCCGCTGGAGGCGAAGGATCTCATCGTCACAACGGACGGGCAGCAGGGCCGATTGGAACTGCCCGCGATTCGCACCGTGCCGCCAAAGGTCGTGCCCGTTGGAGAGGTTCCAGACCCTGCGTGCTGGCCACCCGAATTGAGCGCCAAGGTCGGTGTCGACACCAAGGCGGGCACGGTGACGTTGCTCGCGCCGCTAAACGAAAGTGAGATTGCGCACGTGGCGGCAGGTTTCGTGATGGAAGCAAACCGTGAGCAGTTCATTGCCGCCGCCCGCGCTCATACGCAGGCGATGGAGCAGATATTCACCAGCCCGGCCGAACGCGGAGTGAAGCTGGCAGTCCCGGTGTTCTGCATCGAGCGACAGGGGAAACTGGAGCTGCTCGACGAGACGCATTTTCTGGAGCGCCCATGGAGCCTTCGGGATTTCCTGACGGAGGATCAAGCCGGAGGTTTGTTGACGGAGCAACCACAGGTAGCCTACGGCGAGGTTGGTCTCACTGCGCAAGGGAAGGTGCATTGGAAATTCGGCGACGAACTTGCCGATGAACTGAGGTTGATCGAGGTCACGGAGAACTGGTCGGAGGCGCGATTGATCGACTGGCTGGACCGGAATATCCCGCATCCGGATATCTCGGCAGACGAAACCGGAGTGTTCATCTCCGCCCTGCTTGGCAGTTTGATCCAGGACAAGGGCCTCCCGCTTGGCCGGCTCGTGCGCGAGCGTTTCGCGGCGCGCGATCTCGTGGAGCAACGCTTTGACGCCTGTCGGAAACAGGCCAGGGCAAGAGCTTTTCAGGATGTACTCTTCGCGGAAGAGACGGGTGCGATCAAAGTGTCGGCCCAGGATGTGTTCACTTTCGATCCCGATCGGTACCCGGCGCGTTGGGTTTGCGAGCGCTCCGGAGACTTCACGAAGCACTACCACCGGCAGGTCGGCGAACTGGGCGACCAAGGAGAGGAGTTCGAGTGCGCCCTTTTCCTCGATCAATTGCCGCAGGTGAAGACGTGGGTCCGTAATTTGGAGCGACAGCCCGAGTTTTCATTCTGGCTGCCGACAGCCACCGACCGCTTCTACCCCGACTTCGTCTGTCAGCTCGCCGATGGCCGGGTACTCGTCGTCGAATTCAAAGGTGAGGACCGCTGGAGCAACGACGACTCACGGGAGAAGCGCCGGATCGGCGAACTCTGGGCCGAGCGGTCGGGAGGGGAATGTCTCTTCATCATGCCCCAGGGGAAAGATTTCGCCGCCATCCAAAGATTGATTGGCCAGATCGCATGATGGGTGGGCAGACGTTGGCTGATTTGTTTTCTGTGTCCTGTGCGTTGAATCCATGAAAAAAAAGCTTCCCGGTTCCGGACCGTATGCCGTCTTTACCGTCAAGGTAACCCTGCTCGACACCGAGCCGGCTATCTGGCGGCGGTTGAGCCTGCCGGGAAACACGGCTCTGGCTGACCTGCACTGGGTCTTGCAGGCTGCATTCGACTGGACGAACAGTCACATGCATCAGTTCATGCATCACATCGGAACCGAGCGCATCGTTTACTACGGATTGCCCGAGAAGAAGTTGTTTGCGGACCTGGGCTTCGGCCACGACACGAAAGACGAGAACAAGGTCCGGCTGGGCAGTCTCTTCGAGAAACCGGGCGATATCTGCCACTACGAGTATGATTTCGGAGACAGCTGGCTGCATGCAATCGCACTGGAAGAAATCGCTGAGGAATCCGTGCGACCCGTCGTTGCCGTCTGTCTTGCCGGCGAGAGGACGACCCCACCTGAAGACTGCGGCGGGATTCCCGGATTCTATCACAACCTCGATGTGCTGAAGAAACCAAGGAGCCGGGAGTACGCCGAAATCAAGGAGTGGATGGGCGACTACGATCCGGCGGCCTTCGATTTAGCGCCAATCAACCGCCGGCTCGTAAAGATCAGGCTCTGAGCCGGTTCCTGCTTGCCTCCGCGTCCTTTGTGGCCTCCGTGTTGGTCTTCCTGAAATGAGCAAACTGGTTGAGAAACGCACCGTGGACATGCAGATCATCGGCGACTGGGTCGAGCCCGGCAGCCGCGTGCTCGACCTCGGATGCGGCCGCGGAATGCTGCTCGACTACCTGCAGCAGACCAAGCAGGTCCGCGGCATCGGCGTTGACCTGGATTTCCAGAAGATCGCGGGCTGCGTCCGGCGCGGCGTCACCGCATACCAGGGCGACATGGAGGCGTTCATGCGCGCCTTCCCGATCCGGTTTTTTGACCGGATCATCTGCTCGCGCACCGTGCAGGAACTCACGGATCCGGCCGCTGTGATTCTCGAGGCGCTGCGGGTCGGGCGAAGCGTCACCGTCGGGTTCGTCAATCACGGCTACTGGAAGAATCGCACCGACGCCGTTCTGCACGGACGCAAGCCGCGCAATCCCGTCTACACGACGGCGTGGTACGAAAGCCGTCCGGCCAATCCGGTGACGATCGTCGATTTCGAGGAATTCTGCGTCGCCAAGGGCATCGCGATCTCCCGCCGTGCGCTGCTCCGCGGCGACTGGCACCGGCCCTGCACGTTCCGGCCCAATCTGTTTGCCGGCTACGCGCTCTACGATCTGACCAAATAGGATTCAGCGGCCGCAGCCTGCTGAATCCTATACTTCGTACTGAGGCAGCGTCTTCTCGATGCGGTGCTTCTCGAGCCGGGCGAACGCGGGAATGCCGTTGTCGTAAGGCACAATCACCTCGCCCTGAATCAGCGGAAGCGCGTAGCGGAAGAATTGGAAGTTCATGCTCACGCCGTCCTCGTTGATCCATTCGCCCGGAAGCTTCTTCACCCCATTTGCGATTTCGCTGAGCGGCGCCAGCCCCGTCTCACAGGTATAGTGTTCGGTGTCGCCGCGCACGAGGACAACCATCTTGTCCGTCTCGCCCGCAATCGCGGCCTTGACCGCAGCCTGACCGGCCATGAACGCTTCGTCGCTGTCCGTCTTGGACGAACAGTGGGCGGCCGCGCGCTGAGCGATGCCGAGCTTCGCAGTGCGCGCCTTCACGCCGACCTGCTGTTCGACGAGTCCCTTCATGTATTCGGCCGCGCCGCCGAGCTGCGCATGGCCAAAGGCATCGGTGCTCGTGCTGTCCGTCGCGACGTAATTGCCGTCCTTGTCCAGCAAGCCTTCGCCGACAACAACGAGGCAATATTTCTCCCGCTTCAACACGCGGCGCACGTCCTCGACGAACTTCTCCGCGCTGAACGGCGTTTCGGGGAGATAAATCAGGTGCGGGGCGTCGTGCGGATGATCGCGGCGCTTCGCGAGCGCCGAGCCCGCTGCAATCCAGCCGGCGTTCCGGCCCATGACTTCGAGGATCGAGACCAGGTCGTTCTGCCCCATCGCTTCGTTGTCGCAGGCAATTTCCCGCACGGTCGTACAGATGTATTTGATCACGCTGCCGTAACCCGGGCAGTGGTCGGTGATCGGAAGATCGTTGTCGACCGTCTTCGGCACGCCAATGACCCGCATCTCGTGGCCCTGGGCCTGCGCGAGCTTGGAGATCTTGTCGGCGGTGTCCTGCGAATCGTTTCCACCGCAGTAGAAAAAGTAGCGGATGTTGTGCGCCTTGAAGACTTCGAGCACGCGGTCGAAGTCCTGCTGCTTCTTCAGCTTGTACCGGCACGTGCCCAGCGCGGCACCCGGCGTGTGGCGGAGTGCCCGGATCTGCTGCTGCGATTCCGCCGCGAGGTCGATAAACTCCTCGTTGATGATGCCCAGGACGCCGTTGAGGCCACCGTAGACCTCTTCGATGCAGTTGTGGTTGAGCGCCTCGGCGACGACACCAGCCACACTGGCATTGATCACCGCGGTCGGACCGCCGGATTGGGCGACGAGACAGTTTCCTACAAGTTCAGCCATGGTGGAAAGAGATCAAAGGGTTCGAAATAGCGGGAAGAGGTGCAACGAAAGGCACCACGCCGAGGCGTGGCAAATCAAATTTCCCTTATGGCTCGACCCGGGACCCGCTACAGCAGCTTCCCCGGCCGGTAATCAGCCGCGCCTTTCACCCGCTTTGCGAGCGGCTCGACCTCGTTCAGAAACGCGTCGACCTGATGCGGCGCCGCGCCGACATAGCGGTTGCTTTCCGCAAGAATCCCCTGGAGCTGCTTCTTGCCGAGGCCGATGCGTTTGTCGCCCGCAAGGCGTGAAAGCAGGTCGGTCTCGCCATTGGTCGCGCCGGATCGCAGCGCCTTCGCTGCCGCCAGCGCGTGTTCCTTGATCGCTGCGTGAGCCACCTCCCGGCCGGCCCCCAGCTTGACCGCCTCCATCAGAATCGTCGTGGTCGCGAGGAACGGCAGATTGCGCTCGTTCTCGGCGGCGATGGCCGCGGGGAAAACCTCCATCTGCGACAAAACGGTCAACAAGGTCTCGAACAATCCGTCGGCGGCAAAAAAGGCGTCCGGGAGCGCCACCCGGCGCACCACGGAGCACGAAACATCACCCTCGTTCCATTGGTCCCCGCTGAGCGAGGCCGTCATCGTCACATAGCCCCCGAGGATGGCGTGGAACCCGCAGATGCGTTCGCAATTCCGGGCGTTCACCTTGTGCGGCATCACCGAGGAACCGACCTGGCCTTCCCGGAATCCCTCGGTCAGCAGGCCCTGCCCCGCCATCAGCCGCAGCGTGTGCGCGAAGCTCGCCCCGGCCGCGCCGAGCTGGAAGAGCGCCGAAACGACCTCGAAATCCAGACTGCGCGGATACACCTGGCCGACCACGATCAGCGATGCCTTGAAGCCGAGGTGGCGCAGAATTCGGCCCTCGAGCTCCGCCACGCGATCGGCGCGGCCGCCCAGCAATGTCAGCTGGTCCAGCTGCGTGCCGACCGCTCCCTTCAGTCCGCGCACCGGATACCGCTCAATGAGGCTGTCGAGCCGGTCCAGCGCAAGAAGCAGTTCCTGGCCGAACATCGCCAGTCGTTTGCCCAGCGTTGTCGGCTGCGCCGGCACGTTGTGCGTGCGGCCGGTGATCATCAAATCGCGGTGTGTCTTCGCCTGGCGCGCCAGTGCCAGGAGCGCCGCGGCCGCCTTGAATTGGAGCACCTTCAGCGACCGGTGGATCTGCAGCTGCTCGACGTTTTCGGTCAGATCGCGGCTGGTCAGCCCCAGATGGATGAACTGCCGGCCCGCAAGTTCCGAGAACTCCTCCAGGCGCGCCTTGACGTCATGCAAGGTCACGCGCTCCCGTTCCTGAATCGAACCGAGATCGATCGTGTTCTTGACACGCTCGTAATCCTTGATCGCCTCGCCGGGGATCGGCACGCCGAGATCCTTCTGGGCCTTCATCACCGCGATCCAGAAATCGCGCTCCAACAGGATGCGTCCCCGGGTCGACCAGATGTCCTTGATCGCGGGCGACGCATAGCGCTCGGCGAGCACATTTGCGATCGGCTCAGGCAGGGGCACGGACGGTGGCTTGGCGTGGGCCGGAGAGGCCTCGGGCACGTTCGCAGCGGGGATTGCAGCCGGATTGGACGACGGTGATTTCAAGGCAGGAAGGGGCGGACGGGGAGCCGTAACAAAAGCACCTTGCGATAGCTACTGAAAAATCGACGGGGCGCCAGCTTGACGGCGATTTAGCAATATCGAGAGGTTTCTGTGTTCGCAACATGCGCCCGTTGCCGGATCGAGGCTCAAGGTGGCGCGGCTAAACGAGGCATCGCACCGCCATCTCGCGCAAGACCTCTCCCTGTGCGTCGGGCCGCCTGATCAGCTCCTCAAACGCGGCAATGAACTCCTGCTGGTTGTCGATCAGCCGGCGCAAGGGCGGCAGTTTCCCAGATCCCGCCAATTTGCCCAGATACCACGGATTCTGGGTGAAGATGTTGAACGAGCTCTTCTCCATCGATCCGCCAAAATGGCGTGCATAGGCCGCCGCCGCGCGATCGAACCCGCTCTTGTCCAGGCCGCGAGGCCCCAATCGCACTTCGCCGGAATCGAGCAACACCCGGAGCTGCACGAGGAGCCGGTTGCGATTCTGCAGCGCAGTGATGATCGGCCTGGCGTCGCCGCCCGCATAGAAATGCCGGCGGAGCGCCGCAAGCGTCTGCGGGAGGTCTCCGCGGCCAAACGCGTCCGCGGCCTCGAAGAAATCTCCCTCGGCAAAGTTGGGCGTGAGCTCCTCGACGTCGCTCTCCTCGATCGCGCCGCCCTCGCCCGCATAGGTGCAGAGCTTGTGCACCTCCTCCACCAGGAGCCGGGTGTTGGATCCGACCTTCGCCAAGAGAAGCGCAAGCGCGTCCGGAGTAATGGTCGAGCCCTCGACCGCGGCCTCGGCCCGAGCCACGTCTTCCAGCATGGACACTCCGTCCCTGCCGTCGTCCCCGATAAACGTGAAATCGGCCGTCGCCTCGCACCATTTGAAGAAGGACCGTCGCCGGTCGATCGGCGCTGCCGTGATGACCACCGTCACTTCCTCGGGATTCACCGCGGCAAGCAGCGCCTGCAAATCGTCCACCAGATGGAGCGTCCCCTCCGCGCGCCCCGTGACCGTGTCGGCGAGAAACGTCACGTCCTTCAGCCAGACCACCCGCTTCCCGCCAAACAGAGAGATCGTCTGCACCGCCCCGCGAAACCGGTTCACGGCCGCCTCAACCTCCCCAATGTTGTTTGCCAGCCCGTTGAGGATCTCCCGGGAGAAATCATCCGTCACATCCGCCGCAAGCGCCCCATAGCGCTCCTTCCCGAGGCGGTTGACCAAGAAATCGTCGGGTCCGCAGATGAAGATGAACGGTTTGGCTGCCATCGCGATCCGGTTTGCCGCCGAACGCGTCCGAGCGCACGCAAAAAAAGGACCGGCGCACGTTGCTTGCGGCACCAGTCGCGCCGCTAACCCACCGGGCCGGCAACCGCTGCGCCCTGCCCTCCCGAGGGCTTGAGCAACGAGAACTTCCCGCTCGATCCCGGCTGGAGGAACTTGCGCCGGAACAGGTTCACCCGGGCGCAATCGCCCAACACAGCCGCGACGGCGGCGCCCGTTTCACTCGGTGCGTTGTGATCGGCCACGTAGTGAAAATCCCACCGCGCCTCGCCGGTCTGCACGAGACAGTAATGCCAGCAGAAAAAGCCGGCAGGCAGCACGGCATCAATGTCGCTCGGTGAAACGACAACCCCGTCCGGAGTGACAAAAAGATCGCGTTCGCGGCCGAGGATGCGGAAACCCGTCGCGAAACGCCGGACGATGTCCCCCGTGTGGTACCGCAGCAACGGCATTGCGCGCCGGTTGCGGGTTGTGACCTGCGTCTGGAAGACATCGGGCAGCCCGCGCCACGGAACCAGTTCAACGAACGCGTTCGCATCGATCACCTGGGAATTGTCCCGAAACGCGTCTCCGACGAAGATATAGCCGGCCTCGGTCGAGCCATAGAGATCGACCTGCGCAGCGGGGAACACTTCCGCGATCCGGCGGCTGTGCTGCAGGCTGGCCTTGCCGTAGGTCAGGATGACAACCTTCACGCTCGGAATGCCCACCCGGCGTTTGGCGGCGGCGCGCGCCAGCAACGACAGATAGACCGGCTCGCCCTCGATGATCTCCGGTTTCACCGCCTGAAGCTCGATCAGGATGCGATCCCATTCCGCCTCGGGAAACACAAACGGATCGCTCGTCAGGTTGAGGTAGACCGTGCCTTCAAAATAGCGGTGAGGGAAGGGCTGATCCTCGTATGGGCAAAGATTGCTCGAGCACGCCACCGGCGCCAGCACGGCCTTCCGCACGGATTGCCCTGCATAGGGCGCCAGCCGCGGATGCGCAAGGTACGCCCGCCGGGTCTGCTCGGCCCACCAGCCATCCTCCATGATCACCGTCATCGGCAGCGACGTGGATCCCGATGTGTGTTCGTATTCGTACTCCCGGTTCTGCAGCCCCCGCTCGATCACGCGGTAATCCTGGAAGAACGCCGCGTGCCCCCGCTCCAGAATTTCCTCTTTGGTCAGCACGGGAATCTGCCGGTAGCAGGACCAATGCAGCGGCGCCACGTGAAGTGGAAACCGCCCGGAATAAAGCGGGCTTCGTTCATAGATCGCCCGGATCTCCGCTTCGAGCGCCGCCGGCAGCTGCGAATCGCATGCGGTCCCGAGCGCATCGGGTGCATTGGCGAAAACAGGTGAAGGGATCGGAGGATTCATGGAGCCGTCGCCACAGGATCGGCGAATGTGGCAAACTGCGCAAATTGACTAGCGCGCACAAAAGCCCCCGGCGGAATTTAGTCAAACGGTCGTTTGCCGCCCGCCATCATCCGCGACAACAGAAAAGGTCGGCGGCCTCCGCGCAATGCGTTGAGGGCACGGGCCCGCCGGGCCGCGCCCGCGCGCATGTGCGATGCGGTGTCCCGACCGGAATATCGGATCGGCACCGGCCGGGAACGGGCGACTCCCCGTCCAGGATCGCACGCAAGCACACCCCTATGACGGTTTGAGCCCGCTCCGCCGCAGGCGCTCCCACTCCGGCTCGAAAAGAAGCAGCGCGTTGAGAACGAGCGCGTGGGAGATCCGGCCGCTTCGCGCCCACGCGTAGACCTCGTCCACCGGTGCCGTGATCACCTCGATCTCCTCGTCGTGATCCCATTCAAGGTCCGCGGTGCGCCGGACGTTTTCGAGGCATACCAAGTGACAATAATTGTTCATGATCGCCGGATTCGGGCGCACGCGCCCCAGCAGACGGACGTTATCCGCGGTGTATCCGGTCTCTTCGCGCAATTCCCGCTGCGCCGCGAAGAGCGGATCTTCGCCGCTCTCGATGACGCCCCCGGGAATCTCCAGCGAGAAGTCGTCGATGCCAAAACGGAACTGCCTCACGAGGACCAGCTGATGCTCGGGAGTGAGCGCGATGACGTTGACCCAGTCAGGCACGGTCATGACGACAAAGTCGCGCTCGAGGCCCCGGCCTGGATGTCGATAGCGCGCATAATGCACATCAAACAGCTTGCACGTGGCGTGCAGAAACTCGCCGGTCTTTTCCCATCGGGCCGGCGCAGCAGGGACGGACGGATCGCTCATGCGAAAATGAAAAAGCCTCCGCGACACGAGGTCGAGGAGGCTTTGGAAAAATCTCGGGACGGGCCCAGGCTATTTCGTCTTGACCGTCTGGCCGACCTTCAGGCGCTTCCAGTCGATGCCCGGGTTCAGCGTCTCAAGCTCGCTGAGGCTCACGCCGGTCGCCTTGGCAATCTTCGTCCCGGTGTCTCCCGACTTCACCTTGTACTCGCCGGGACCGGCCGCAGCAGCCTCGCCGCCACCCCCGTGGGACGCTTTCGGAGCAACCGCGCGCGCTTTCGCCGCCTCCTGGAGCTTTGTCACGGCATCTTTCAATGCGCCGACCTCAGGCCCGATCGCGTCAAACGCGGATTGCGTGGAGCGCTGGAGGGAATCGATGCCCTTGCTCGCCTTTTCCGCAGTCGCAGCGGCACTCTGCGTGTCAGTCGACAAGCTGGTCAGCTTGTCCTGCAGATCCTCTGGCACTCTCTTGCTGAGAGTGGTGACTTTGGCCAGGGCAACGCCGCCAATAATCAACGCAAGAAGACCGGCCAAAACACCAGCTATCGGCAGGTAGCTGTTGTTGCTTTCACGCGAAATTGTATCCATGTATAGAAGGGTGGAGCGGCATGTGTAGGAGCAAAGAGAGGGGGAATCAAGCAGATTGCAGAGATCGCAATTCTGTCACAACCGCTGTCGAGGATAGCGTTGACAGCCGCCCGCAAGAGCCGTCCCCTACCCGTCCGGATTCGGGGCGTAGCTTAGCCTGGTAGAGCGTCTGGTTTGGGACCAGAAGGTCGCAGGTTCAAATCCTGTCGCCCCGACCATCCTTCGCCCTTCGGGCTATGGAGGACACGTCGGATGGCATGCCATCCTACCCGAGAATCTTCTTGATTGCCTGGAGGGTATCACCCTCCTCCGCGGTCACCCGCCCATCGGCCTTGAACCGTCTGTCGGCCAGGCTGAGTGCAATCGCCCTGCTCGGCTTGATGCGCTTGGTTCTTCTTGGTGCCTTTGCCCCTTTGTGGTAAACACCTCGATCCTTCCCGCCCGCAAGACATGAATTTCAAAGGCACAACGCCGCTTCCTTCGCTGCCTTCTGTGAGAACCCCGACGCCATGACAGCCGCGCCGGCACAGGCAAGAGCGCTGGACGTTTCAGCCGCCCGCGTCGCCGGCAACCCATGACCGCCGACTCAACGCCCCCGATCCGGCTCGAGACAATCCTCATCATCGACGATGAGGCGCAACTCGCGGACGTGCTCGCCCAGAATCTCGAGAACAACGGCTACATTGTCTTGCGCGCCGCCAACGCGAAGACGGGATGGGAACTCGCCCACGAGCGCCTTCCCGACCTGATCCTGTGCGACATCGAAATGCCGGACAAGGATGGCCGCCTCCTGCTGCAGGAGATGCGCGCAGATCCGGAGCTCGGCCACCGGCAGATCGTGCTCATGACCGGCAAGGAGAGCTATGCCAACTCGCGCGCCGCGATGGATCTCGGCGCGGATGATTTCCTGTTGAAACCATTCGCAATCTCGGAGCTCCTGCGTTGTGTCGCCGCACGGTTGAAACGCGCCGCCCTCAGCCGCCAGATCGACGACCGTGTTCTGGCGGAGCTGCGGCTGAGCCTGCAGCCAACCCTGCCGCACAAGCTCTTTACTCCGCTGGCCGGCATCCTGGGTCTCACCCAGCTGTTGGAAGAGGGCCTCGACACCCTCCGGCCGGTGGAAATCCGCCAGGACCTGCGCGGTATTCACGACGCCGGCCGCCAGCTGCACCGCAACCTGCGCAATTACCTGCTCCTCATGGAACTCGAATTCGAAGGTCAGGCCCGTCCCAACGCGTGGCTCGATGCGGAGACCGTGATCGAGGGGTTGAATGCCGGGATCAACGCAGCCGGAGCGCAACATCATCGCGCATCCGACATCATTCGCGAACTTTCCGGTGGGAGCCTGCGAGCGAACCTGACGGACCTCAGCACGGTGGCCGGGGAGCTGGTCGACAACGCCCTCCGCTATTCCCGACAGGGAACACCGGTCAATGTCCGGGCCTGGTCGGACGGCACCAAGGTTCATTTCACCGTGACGGACACCGGGCGCGGGATGACCGCACTCCAGCTTGAGCAGATTGCCGCAGTCCAGCGCCTCGAGGGGAATTTGCGCGTGCAGCAGGATCTCGGGTTCGGACTGGTTCTTGTGCACCGGCTCATCCTCAACCTCGGCGGGCGGCTTCAGATCAAGAGCGAAGCTGGCAAGGGCTGCACCTGCCACATCAGCCTGCCGGTCGCCACCGCATGAGCGTTCGCCGTCCGAATGATGAGCGGGGCGCTGCCGGAACGATTCGCCCCGGAGCCTTCGCATTGGTTTTCATTGTCGCCTTTCGTGCCCAAGCCATTTTCCGCGGACAAACTCCTGATTGCGCTGAACGAACTTCTTCTGTCGTCAGCGGGCAGGCCGAGGGGCGGCAGAGCAGACCCCGGCCCGTCGAAACCGCAGGGAGCCCCTCCGCCGTGAGGCAGATCCATCGTCCGGATTGCCCGCTGGAAAGCGGTGCCATTGAAAGGCAAACCCGATCCCGACGAAGGATTGACGTCCCGGCCGGCCGTCGCACCCTGTCAACGCCTTTGCCCAAAACCCTCCACTCCCGTTCCCCCTGTATGAGGCAGCATGGCGGGATTCGCCCAAAGGCCCAAAAAACAACCCAACCGACAAGCAACCCGAAGCGTTTATGAGATCCAACCGCAACCCGTTACTGTTCGCGTTCATCATGGTGGCCTCCCTGTTTTTCATCTGGGGGTTTTGCCATTCCATGCTGGATGTTCTGAACAAGCATTTCCAAAACATCCTGAGCCTGAGCAAAACGCAGTCGGGCCTTGTCCAGACGTCCGTCTTCGGCGCGTATCTTATCATGGGATTGCCGGCGGCATTGTTGATTCGTCGCATCGGCTATCAGCGGGGCATCCTGGTGGGTTTGGTGGTGCTGGCCTTCGGCGCGTTCCTGTTCATTCCGGCAGGATTGGTGTTCCAGACGTTTTGGTCGTTCTGCGCGGCGCTCTTCATTCTCTCCTGCGGCCTCGCATGCATTGAAACTGCCGCGAATCCCTACGTCACCGTGCTCGGGCCGAAAGAGGGCGCGGCCGGACGACTGTCGGTCGCGCAGGCGTTCAACTCGTGCGCCTACATTCTCGCCCCCACTGTGGGCGGACTGCTCCTCTTCGGCCATAAAGCGGAAGCCGGCGCGCCCGTGGATTTCCACACCCTCATCCTGCCCTACGCGGTCCTGGGTTGCGTGGTGCTCGTGATCTTCGGCGTTTTTTCATTCATCAAATTGCCCAGCATCGAGGACGGCGGCAAAGCTGAGGAAGGCGCTGACACCTCGATCTACAAGGCTCACCTGACGCATCAGCCGCATTTCACCTGGGGTGTTGCCACCCAATTTCTTTATATCATCGCCCAGATCGGGATCAACGCGTTTGCCGTGAACTACATCGTGGAAAACGCGATCGTCAAAGACGCGTCCGGGGCGACGTCGACCGCTCCGCTCTTCGCCTGGTATGCCTCCCTCACCCATGCGGCCACGCCCGAGGCGACCGCCGCCTACGTGATCAGCTTCGCCATGATTCTCTATGCCGCCGGACGTTTCAGCGGCGCGCCCCTCTCGCGGGTGATCAAGCCCAACCTCCTGCTCGCGATCTATGGCATCGCCAATTCCATCGTCCTGCTGCTGGCGATCGCCGACATCAAGCTGGTGTCGTGGATGATTCTCCCGCTCTGCTGGCTGTTCATGTCCATCATGTTTCCGTTCATCTTCGCGATGAGCGTCCGCAACCTCGGCGCGCAGACCAAGATCGCCGCTTCCTTCCATGTGATCGCCGTCGGCGCCGCCGGCTCCATCGCGGCGGTGCTGATGGGCTGGCTTTGGGATCGCTACCACAGCGTGGGGATTTCCTTCACCCTGCCCTTGATCGGCTTCATCGCCACAACGATCTACGGCCTGGCTTATCCGCGCCTGCTGGAGAAATCCGCCAAGGCGGTCTGATATTTATCCCATCCTCGGCGTCTTCTTTCACTGGCTTGGAGGCTTGGCCTCCGGCTCATTCTATGTGCCCTACAGGGGCGTCAAGAAATGATCCTGGAAAACCTGTCGTGTTGAAGACCCTTGTCCAGAGTCCTGCTTTCGTCCCCTGTGCCAATGATGCCTGCGAAAAAAGGCCTTAGCGAGCGGGATATCTGCACGAGGTTCATTACCCTTCCGCCGCTGGCCAAGCAGAACCGGATCGCGGCAAAAGGTGGGAAGCTGATGTGCTGGTTCGACCAGCTCACCGCCAAAAGCTCCCTCGACGCCACGGTCGCCGACCACAGCTCATGAAGATCACGTATTCTCAATTCCTCGCAGCAGTAAGAGCCCATGAGGGCGAAGTGTTGTTCACTCCATGGCGCAAACGCAGGTTCTCGGCAAGATGCACGGAGCAGGGAGTCGAGATCACGCCAGCGAGCAGCGGAATACCGCGGCTGATTCCGCGCGCCGCGCTGAAACGCTACATCAATCACTTCAATCTGACCGGCTCAACGACAACCCCGGACGACGCGAAGGATTTCAATCATTCGTACGTGCCGGCGATTCTTCAGATGATTGCCGAGCAGCCGCGCATCGCGAATCCGCAGAAACGGGCTAGCTCGGACGAAGATGGAGCCGGCTCTTTGGTTAGGGCGAAGCGCGGGAAGTTGGCTCCGCAGACCCACCGCCCCAAAAAGAGCGCCATATTGTTGCGCTGGAAAGACCGGGAGGCCCGCAACTACATCGATGTCTTACCGCTTGAGTGGTTCGCTACCACCGGGTCGAAAATCGACGAAACCCACAAGGTGCGCAGCCGTAACGGTAGGGAATACGAAGCAAAATGCAATGTCACTATCCGCGGCTTGGTGGCGAAACTCGATTACGAGCCCTATGACGCCTTCAACAAAAGCCAGAAAATGCAGCTCGGGGTCGCGCGCTTGCAGTTCGCGGATACTGATCGCACCGCGATTAGCAATGCCCAATGGAAACCGAAAGGGGCCGATGAGTTTGAGGACTGCGAGATCGAGACTCCGCAATTCGAGGTTCCGCCCGCGTTACCTTACACTCCGCCCAGCGGGGCAGCGAAGAAGAAGGCTCACATGGTCCGTGAACGCCCTGGCCAGAAGGCCTTTCGGCGGGACTTAAAATCGGCGTATAGGGATCGCTGCTGCATTACAGACTGCGGTGTTTCCGATGCACTCGAAGGCGCACATGTCGACCCATACAAAGCCCCTGCGTCGGACAATGTCCGCAATGGTCTTCTGCTTCGTAAGGATGTGCATGCCCTATTCGACGAGCACTTGATCGGGATAGAGCCCGAGACCCTTATCATCCGCGTTGCGAGCCTTGCACGAAGCGAGGAATGCTATTCCGGGTTGCATGGTACGAAATTGAATCTTCCTGCCGAGCCTTCTCACCACCCCGACCTCGGCGCGCTGCAACGTCACTGGCGCCGTTTTCGCGGCGAAAGGTGAATTTGCGCAATAGCCACGGACCGTTGTCCGTGCATTGTGGAAGAGAACGGAAAGGAGGCCCACCATGAAGCGCGTCGAACGCACTATTCTTCTCGCCGATGGTGACGGTCTTGGCGCAAAGCCCCGGCCGGAGCTGATCGCGCCCGTTCTCGGACACCTCCGGGTCACGCTCGTCGACTCGGTCCGCATGGGTTTTCTGCATGCCAGTCGTTCCCGTGGTCGCGCTCCGGAATTTATTGGCGCCGCGGCCGATGTGCGTTTTGTCAGCCACTCAGCCTCGGCCGAAGGCGGAACGCTGCTGCGCTTTGAAGTTCCACCGTTTGGGGAGGTGGCTGACCATATATTCCGTCAGACCAAGCTCTGGGATGACGGCCCGAAGCCTGGGCAGACCGCCTTTGAGTTGCTCGGCGCCGCAATTGGAGATGTTAGCGCGCACAGGCTCGACAGCAGCCGGTTCGACACCGGACTCCTCCAGCGGATTGGGTCCTACAGCCGCGTCCTTAACAAAGGCATTGGGCGCCTCCAACTCATCGACGTGGACCTCCCCGGGTCCACTCAGATCGATGATGGCATTGTTAAGTCGGCGGCCGAGTTGGTGGCCGTCACGCCGCCGGTCCGCCGCATACGGGTTACCGGCCGGCTGGATCTTATGGGCGCAAGCCAAGGGATTTTGAAGATCCACCTGCAACGCGGAGCAGTCGTCACCGCTCTTTGGTTCGGCACTGAGCCGGTTGAGAAGTTGAAAGAGTTCTTCAGTCGCGACGTAACGGTCGAGGGTGAGGGCGTCTTCCGTCCGTCCGGCTCGTTGCTGCGCATTGATGCCGATGCGGTGGCTCCAGCATCGAAGCAGGATGAGTTCTTCCGACAACTCCCGCACGCTGTGGCCGAACGCGACAACGTGAACCAGGCCCGATTGCGGGTGGGCGAGAAATCGGCGTACCCGCAGATCCTCGGCAGCATTCCGGGAGAGGAATCAGACGAGGATTTTGCGATGGCAGTTGAAGAAATGAGTTGAGCACATGAGCACGGCCGCGCCGTATTTGCTCGACACCAACGTCGTTCTTCACGCCACCCGGCAAGCGAGCCCGTTCTCGGCGGCCGTGGACACACAGTTTCAACTCCGGCAATCCCCTTTCCGACCCGCGATCTGCGAAGTGACCGTCGCCGAATTGTGGGCGTTTGCCGAGTCGACGAAATGGGGCGAAAAGCGGAGGCAATTGCTGAAGCGAACGATCAACCAATGCCTCGTCATCCCAATCTCTCGTCCGTCCATCCCAACCGTTGGGCGCAACTCTATTCGCATTCTCGGGCCCACGGTCTCCCAATTCAGCATGACCATAACGACGTCTGGATTGCCGCGACCGCCAGCGTTGGCGGATTCCAACTACTTTCATCCGACGGCAAAGCATTTCTCCCACTTCGCGGCACGCCATGGGTCAACGTCATCGTCCTCGATCCGAAGAGGGGGATGATTGTTCCGTAGGGTTACGGACTTGCCCGGAAATTGCCGAACACGGGCCTTCGCGGTGATCTTCACGTGAGAATAGGCCAGAGATCGCCGGCCGATCGGTTTTGGGATTGAGGGATTACGGCGCATCGATCAGCCTCGGATCCGCCGAAGTTCCGCAACAGGGGCTGGATCCACTCGCTGGCGCTCGCGGCCACGGGCGGCACGTGCCGGAACCGCGGTGCGGAAACAATCGTCTCTTTTCAGCTTCGGGCCTTTAGCTCAACGGTCAGAGCAGAGGACTCATAATCCTTTGGTTGCGGGTTCAAATCCCGCAGGGCCCACCAAATCAACCCATCTCCGTGATTCCCTGCATCAACACGGACAGGCACATCAGGTTGGTCAGCTGATGCCCGATCGCACTTGCGCGATCCAGGTCGCCCGGCCGTTCCGCAGGCGTGCCCAAACGCCGCTGAATCTCCTTGAGTTCCTGCTCGAGCATCGGGGCGTTGACATTGGCGCGCCGGACCATCTCCCGCAATGACTTCCGGTGCACGGGAAAGGGAGCTCGACTTTCGTGGACGAACGTCGTCAACGCTGAGTCGGGTTCTTCGATGGAGTGCTCTTCTTCTCGAGGGGTAATCATCTCCAGTCGCGGATTATCGGGAAATTGGGCCGTTGCTCAAACAGTTTTATCGTGTCGGCCGCATTTTCTTTGCTGGGGGCGCTGCGTTCGCAATCGAGTGGCAATAGCGTCGAATTCCGCGCACCGCGCTTCTCCAAAATCGTTTTGTCACCGAAAAGTCAATACCCGTCGTTGAAAACTCGAATCGGGGACACACCGGTCAGACGGAAACGGGCGACACACTACTTCGCCGCGACGTCCCCGGCAGGTTCGAGGCCTCGGCGCTGCGCTTCAAGTCTGAGCTGGAACTGCTGTGCAAGCGCCGGCTGTCCCCCGCGGCGGCACACGTCCGCCATTTCTTCGAGGCACGCCTGAATCCAACGCACCTGGCCCACGGATCGAAAACCGTCCAGTGCCGCCTGGTAGCGCTGAATTGCGTCCCGCCAGCGGTCCGGCGCGCTGACCAGCCGCGCCGCAAGCAACCAGCACTGGGCCGCCTCGCGGACCGCCTCCCGGTCCCCGCCCAGCTCCGCGTACGCCGGCAGCGGCGCCCCAAGCAATCGCCCGGCTGAAGTCGCGTCGCCCTGCGCGATACGAATCCGCGCCTCCAGATTTCTCAGGGCGATCTGCCACCGGCGCTGCTCGTCCGCAGGCAGCCGCGCGACCGCGCCGCGCACCTCCTGCAACGCGCTTCCCGCCGATGCCAGGTCCGCGGGCTGGGATTCAAGCGCAGACACGAGGATCGAATGACTGAGCAACACCTGGGAACGCCACTGATCCTCCTGCGCCGCCGCTCCCGTCGCCCCGGAGGTCGCCTGATAGGCCGCCCAGATTTCACGGGTCTGCCGCAGCCAATCCTCCTGGTCCGCACGGCTTCCGGTGTCGCGCAACAGGCTGAGAATCGCGGTGCGGCAGCGGACGATGCCATGAATGTCATCCAGCGCATGCCACTGTCTCAAAACCCCGCGGTACAGCTCCATCGCCCGGACTGTGTTTCCGGCCCAGCATTCATCCGCGGCCTTCACCTCGATGGTGCGGGCGAGCTCGGCCTGCTCCGAGCGCAGGGCCGGCCCGGTGTTCTTGGTTCCGGCAAACCCGCCGGCCAGCAGGCTGCAGCCCAGACCCAGCACAATCAGAAAACGCGTCGTATTCATGGTATGGATCTCGCCGCGGGGGCTGCGGATGCGGACGGCAATGACGGAGGCACCAGCACGAGCGGCGCCTCCTCCGGCAGATGGCCGCTGATCGGCCAGACCTTTTTGGCGGAATCGAGAATGTCGTGAACGTCTTTCGTGTCGTCCTGCGCCCGGCGCACGGTGTCGACGAGATCCGGCGCCGCCTGCTTCAGGGTGTCGCGCAGGAGCGCGGTCGACTGCTCGATGTTGCGCATGCTGCCGTCGAGCTTTTCCAGCAGCTTCGGGACCTCCACATGGACGTCGGCCAGGGTCTCCTTGAAATTGCGCACCGAGATCTTCATGTCGCCCTGGGGGTCGTTGAGATAGGCCAGCAGCTGGTTGGTGACGCCGGTGGTGTCCTGGAGGTTCTTCTGCAATCCCTGAATGGTGGTCTGGACGTCGGACAGGATGCGCGGGATCATCTCGCCCATCTGTTTCGTGGACGAAGTCAGCGTGCGGATCAGCCCATCGGGCGAATTGAACAGTGTGAGCATCGTATGCACCTCGTCCGTCACCGAATCCATGCGCTGGATCAACGACTGGGCCATCTCGACGACGCTTTCGACGCGCCGGAACGCGAACTCGTCACCCGCCGCCGCCACCGGGCCGGGATTGGGGCTCGTCAGGATGACAATCACGCCCTCGCCGATCAGGCCTTCGGATCCCAGCATCGCAACCGAGTCCTTGTGAAGCAGGTGAACGTATCGGGTGAAGACCTCGAGGTCGAGGCGCACGCGCCCGATCCCCTCGAGCTCGACCTTGGTCACCTTGCCGATGCGAAATCCGCTGATTTTCACCGGCATGTTGTCCTGCAACCCGTCGGACGTGTTCGTATAACAAACGAACCTGGCCTTCGGCGTGAAGAAATCCTGCCGCCAGGCGACGGCGGCAATGAGCACGAGCAGGATCAGCAGGGCGGCGGAAAAGGCCGGCCAGATCTTCTTCTCAAAACGGAGCAATGGAAATTCGGATGCGATTGGGGTCGGCATGTTCGTTTGCGTTGGAGGGGGTGTGGGCCGTTGGCGTTGCGCGCAGGAGCAATCCCGGCCAGCGGTTGGCCAGAAGCCCGGGATCAAACTCAAGGTAGAGGCTGATGCGTCCCGCCTGTTGCTCGTGAAAGCGGCGTGTCAGCGCCAGCAGGGACTCCTTCTGCCGCGCAGGAAGATTCCCGGTGAGATTCTCGTAGATGCACACATCGGGCTTGCAAAGCATCATCCGCATGAACGCAGCAAGGCGCCGCTGATAGGGGCTGACGTAGTCGGGCAGGAGGCGCATCCACGCGTCGTCCGGACCGCATGCCTCCTGACAGAAGTTCACGGCCGCCTGAAATTCGCCGGCGATGCGGTCCTCGTGACGGCTGAGCCGGTACTGGCGGGGCAGCAGGATGTTGTTCCAGACCGGGAGCGCTGTCAGCAGTCCGCCGTCCTGTGGAACAAATCCGACCTTGTCCAACGCCTTCAGCCGGTCATCGCGTCCCAGCTTGGTCAGATCCCGCCCGAAGAGGCGGATGCCCCCGTGCCCAGGCGCGCGCAATCCGGCCAGGCAATGCATGACTTCCACCGACTGTTCGGCGGTCTCCACGAGTATGAGACCCTCCACTCCCGCCTGAATGACAGCGTCGCCCAGATGGAAACCGGCGCCCGCGAACTCGTGAAACTCGATCATAAGTCAGTTGAGGACCATCATGAGCGTGTTGGCGATGATCACAAAAAAGGTTCCATGGGTGATCGTCGCGATGACCGCCTTGGGCGTCTCCGTAGCCGAGGCGGGCACGCGCAGCCCGTGGTAGCACGCGATCGCCGCGATTCCCAGCCCCGTGACAGCGCCCTTCAGCGACGGATACAGGATGTCGAAAAAGTTCATTCCGCCCGCCATCAGGTCGAAGAACCGTTCGAACGACGTCTTGCTAAGCAGGGCCGAGAGCGTCAGCCCGCCGATCGAACAGCCGATGAAAAAAAAGAAGCTCAGCAGCATCGTCCCGATGGCCACTCCAAAGACCCGCGGCGCAATCAGGTAGCTCTCCGGGTCGATTCCCATCAGGTACAAGGAGCGGATTTCGCCGCGCTGCTTCATTCCCGCGATTTCCGAGGTGATGGCCGCGCCGGAACGCGACAGCACCATCATGCCGCAAATCAACGGGCTGAGCTCCATGACAACCGTCTGGATCACGAGCCGCGTGGTTGCGTCGCCCGCCATCAGGTGGACCTTCTCCAGCAGGAAGACGAACAGGTATCCGACCAGGAATGAGATCGCCAGGACCACAGCCAGCGGCTGCACGCCTGTGAAGTAGATCTGCTTGGCCAGCACCTCCCGGACCGCCCTCCTTCGAAGATTAAAGATGTAGACAACGGCCGAATAGAAGATGATCAAACCCCCGCCCGTCGTCTTCAACGGCTGCTGCAGAGAATTCACGAGACCTGGAAATGGATGAAATCGTTCCATCGGGGGCGCACGAAGCCCGGATGTCCTCGACTCCTGGTTTGAAACAGTGGGCATGGAACGGACGTTGGCTGTGCCGCGGAGTGACGTGTGAAGCTTTGGGGGATGAGCACCTCGCGAAATGTAATCGGTTCATACCCGTCCCGACGAAACAAGCCAAATTCAAAATCGATCGATCGCACGACGCATCGCGGCGGATTCAAATTCACGGCTCGCCGCCCGGCGCGCGGGTCCCGGCTCCCAGCGCGAGGCCGGAGGCGAAGCCCGTGGCGTAGGCCACGACATCGGGATGCAGCCCGCCTGCGCCGAGCAATCCCAGCAGCGTGACACCTGCGGCCAGCGGAACGAACACTCCGCGCCAGCGGCCTCGCGCCCGCAAGGGCGATCGCAGCTGTCAAGAAGGCGGGCGGAGGGAAGCTCGTCGTCCCCAAAGGCATCTTCCACGCCCTCCCCTTTGTCCTTTGCTCCAAGCTCGACCTGCACCTCGACAAGGGATCGGTTGTTCAGGCTCCGGATACGTTTGAGGCCGCCGGAATTCCCGATCCGTCCACCCTGCATTCGCAGGAGGAAGTCAGGAGCAGGGTCCGAACTCCCGAACCGCTCATCACCGGGAAAAGCCTCCATGACGTCGCCATCGCCGGCACCGGCACGATCTTGTGATCAAGAATGCCGACCAGCCCGCGCGTATCAACGTCACCCGCACAAAAGAGCCGGGAATCGCAGGTTCGACTGTCGAAGAGTAGCCACTGGCCGCGAGCGCTAATTGCCAACGGGCAGCCCGCGCAGCATCTGTTCGAGATTCCGCCGCGCCTCGACGAAATCCGGCTTGATCCGCAAAGCCGCGGCAAACTCCGCGATCGCCTCCTGCGTGCGTCCGGCGTGGTAGAGCGCCGCGCCGAGACTGTTGCGGCCCTCCGCATAATCCGGCTTGATGCGGACTGCCTCCTCCAGCTCGGCAATCGCTTCTTTCGTGCGTTCCAACTGAAGGAGCGCATTGCCGAGATTGTTGCGCGCCTCCACGTAGTCCGGCTTGTCCCGGACCGCCGCTTGATACTGCACGATTGCCGCAGCGACCTGGCCCGCTCCAAATAGCGTATTGCCGAGATTGTAGTGCGCCTCCTCGTCAATCGGATTGATCTGCAGCGCCGTCTCATACTCCCGGATCGCGTCCGGATTCCGGCCGGCCTTCAGCCACGCATTGCCAAGATTGTAGTGCACCTTCGGGTCCTTGGGCATCAGCCGGATCGCCTCCTGATAGTGTTCGACCGCCTCGTCCAGGCGTCCCGTGTCGAGCAATGCGTTCGCCAGGTTGTTGTGCGCCCTCGCATAGTCCGGATCGAGCCGTAGTGCGGCCCGGCATTCCTCAATCGCCTCGGGGAACCGACCCACCTGGCGAAGAACGTTGCCGTAGCTGCTGTGCGCCTCGACAAAGTCCCGTTTGACCCGCAGCGCCGCCTCGTACTGCCTGATCGCCTCGGGAAACCGCTCCGCAAGATCCAGTTGGTTGCCCAGCCGGCAGCGCTGAACCGCATAATGGTCGAAGCCCTCCAGGAGATTGAATCCGATGGAAAAGATGAGCAGGACAATCCAGACCACCCTCGCCGCGAACCCCCAGCGCGCCCGTCGTGCAAGCAGGCGCTCCACCGCAAGAATTCCGACTGCCGCAAGAAGGACGAGCATCGGGAGAAACTCGCTCTCATAGCGACTGCAGTTGCCGTAGAACAAGCTCAGGACGACCGCGGACGATCCAAACAGGAAGGCGACCGCAAGAAGGAATCCACGCAGGATGGAGCGCGCCTCCCCAGTGCGATTCCACAACGCGAGCGGCGCCGCAAGTGCAAACCAGACGATTGGAACGTTCGTCAGGATGCCATAGGGATCCTCGACATCTGCGTGACCGGCCGGCAGCGCGGGCGTCGCGATCTCCCGAACGAACGGGAATGCCCGTGTCCAGCGGACCGGCTCCAGAAAGTAGACGCAAAAGTTGAACCAGAGAAAATCGGGACTGAAATGGCGGATGTTGTCCTGGCGGTCGCCAGCCAGCTGGTAGCGCTGGCCAAACTCGAACGGGCTGTCGAAACGCAGTTGGTTGTAGAGCATGAGCCCGACGCCGCACAGCATCATGGGCACGACTGCCGCCGCGAGCAGTCTCCACGGCACCCGCCGGTCCGTTCCGGCCGGCTCGTTCCACCCCACGGCGACCGGCACCAGCAGAATCGGCGCGCCGAGAACCAGAAATGGACGCGCCCCGACCGCCAGGCCCAGCGCCAGACTCCCCGCCGCCAGCCAACAAGCTCTCCGCCCGGGATCAATCAGCGCGCGCCAGACCGCGCCGAGCGCGAGCATTCCCAGGGCATAGCCGCAGCTCACCGCCACTTCCCAGAACTCCGCGCGCTGAAGCAGGACCGGCACTCCGGCCGCCAGACCCAGAGCAAGCAGGCAGGCCGCCACGATCGCGACGCCGACCTCCGGAAAATAGCGAAGCCAGAGTCCGCGGAGCACAGCCGCAGTGGCCAGAAAGCCCGCCGCACAAAAGACCGCCACCGCATGATGGTGGAAGAGGTAGTGGCCGGTGAGCGCCGCCCACGGCCAGAAGAGCAAGAGCGCCGGGGTGACCCCAAAGTAGAGGTACAACTTCCCCTGGTAATAGCTCATGTCGTGCAGCCCGAAGCCAAGCCGGTACCGTTCGTTCGCGACCGGATCGTACGGATCGGGCAGTTTTGCGAGTTGCGCCGGCGCTGCTTTGGCAAGGCTCAGCTGGCCATGCTGAAATCCGCGGACCAGCAAATTGTAGTGGTTGTCAGCCGCCGACCAGCCCGTCAGCTCGGTCACGCTCGCGGCGGCCATCCAGGCGAACAGGGCCACGACCAGGGCGCACACCGCCGCCAGGACGACCGATCGGACCACCCTGGATTCTTCGTTAGGCGCACATTCGATCATTTCCGATGGGACCCGCCGTCCCGTGGTGCCCCTGGCTCAGCAAACATGAAAGCCCGGCCGAGACAAAGGCGGGCCATTCCGTCACGAACCCGGAAGCTTCGCCGAGCCCGCGGGTGCGGATCCGCCCGGCTTCTGGGAAACGGGACCCTGCGCTACGGCGCTCATCGGCACGCGGGCTCGCAACATGAGCGATCGCTGCGCCCACAGGCTTGAGGGATCGACCTGCATGACCAGATCGGTGAACTTGCCGACCTCATCAAAATTCCCGGCGTCAAAGGCCAGTGTCGCCAGATGAAAAGCAGCTTCGCTGCGCAGCGCCTTGAATTGCGCCGGATCCCCTGCGAGCTGCCGGAGCGTCGCCGCGCCTTCAGTGCTCTTGCCGGACCAGATTTGAGCCACTGCTTTTCCAAGGAGCGCCCGGGAGGCATACAGCGATCCGGGCATCGCCGCGATCGTCTTGTCGTAATTCTCGATTGCCTCGGCATAATTGCCGGCTTTGAAGGCGTCATCCGCAAGCGTGATGTCGGCGGCAACCGCCAGCGGATATCCGGCGTTTTCCTTCGCAAACGCCCGCAGCCGCGCGGGGACGACGGCTGCCGAGTAAGCTGCCCCGATCTGCGTCTCCCGCTCCTGCGCAAGCGCCTTGTAGCCATACCATCCGGCGATCAGCGCCACGACAATCGCGCACCCGGCAAAGACGGCGGTGCGGTTCTCCTTCTTCTCCCAGATGTCGCGCAATTGCTCCTCGAAGGGAGGCTGGACATCGGTTTTCCCTGCTGAATCGCCTGGATGGTTCGGCTTTGCGGCGGGCTGGTTGGGAGACGTGGTGCTCATGGAAACCGCGCAATATGGGCGGCCGCCCCGGCCCCCACAAGGCAAAATCCGAGCCGCGCCCCAAACAACGGATCATTGCCTCTCCCCATCTCCTGCTTGCCTCTCCGACGTTCGGCCCTAGATTGCCTGCCGCTTCACCATGTCCAACATCCCCGCACAGTTCTCCGGCGTGGCCGTCGTGACCAAGGCGAACGTCTATTTCGACGGCAATGTCGTCAGTCATTCCGTCCTGTTTCCCGACGGCACGAAGAAGACGCTCGGGCTGATTTATCCGGGCTCGTTTCATTTCGGCACCGGCGCTCCCGAACGGATGGAGATCGTCGCCGGCGCCTGCCACGTGACGCTCGACGGCCAGACCGATGTGCTCGCCTTTTCCGCCGGACAGACCTTCGACGTGCCGGGCAGGAGCGGTTTCGCGATCCTGGTCGCAGACGGTCTTTGCGAGTACATCTGTTCGTATTTGCCGGATTGATACATACGGGGCACTCCGGGACTTCGCCATTCTGCCGTGCGATTCTGTGTCCCGATCGGGACACCGGATCGCGTCCGGCTCTCTCGCGCGCGCCGGATCGAGGCGGCCGGGGCGATTCAGCCCTCGTGCACGGTTTGCAAATCAGGGCACCGCTCGATACCGCCGATCACCGCCGCCGGGCGTTGAGATGCGCGAGGAGCAGCGTGAAAAACACGAGCACGAGGTTTTGCATGGGAAGCTGGAGCGGCGTGGGCAACGCGTAGATGATCGCCACGGCGGGCAGCCAGACGCCGAGGTTGGCCAGCAGGGTCGGCAGCACACTTCGGTTGTACCAGCCGGGGGACCGAAAATCATCCCACAACGCCCGAACGCTGAAATCCACCGCGTTCCATTTGTACACCAGGGCCGTCAGCGGCACCGCGAACAGCGGACAATAGACGAACTGGTCCAGGAACGCCTTCGTCACGATGGTCGTGGCGCCGTGCCCCTCGCCAACCACCCGGGCGAGGACGCGGTACCAGATCTCGATTTCAAGCCCCTTGTACGCCCAAAACGTCGTCAGGAGCAGCCCCTGCCTCCAGCCGTGTCCGGACCGAGACGCGGGATCGGCCCGCAAATAGAGAAACGGCAGCAGGCCCCCGAAGAGGCCCGTCGAAACGATGCCGAAGACGAATCCCGTCTTCGCACGGAACACCATCACCTGCTCGAACGCCGCACGCGTCGGCGCATGGTGGTAGTAGGCGAGCGCCACGATCAGCGCCACGATCTGCAGCACAATCCCAGGGCCGAGGTTTGCACGGGCGCCGCGCATGCCGGCTTTCCACGGAGGTTCACGAATCGCAGGATCCAGCGACATAAGCGATCGATTGTCCCAGATCCCGGCGCCCAAACCAGCGCGAAATGGGTCAATTGCGGGGTGCTTTCTCGGGCCTGCGGATGGTCATGAGCAGCATCGAGAATGGTGCGGGCTCGTTGGTCGCTACGGCGCCTTGGGCTGGGCGGTGGGTGCAGCCGGGGCGGAGTCCGCCGTCTGCGCGAGCTTGGCCTTAAGGCGCTCGTTCTCCTCGCGGAGAAGCGCGAAACTGCGAACCGTCATCTCCACCGTCGCGTTGGCGCGCTTGAGTTCATCCTTCAGGCGGGCCAGATCCTCGTTGGAAGTGCCGCCGCCCTGAGTTGCCGGCGCCGGCTGTGCCAGACGGGCCGTCAGCGCGGTCACCTGGGTCTGCAGACCGGCATTTGTCCGCCTCAACTCTTCAAGCATCGCCTGGGCGTCCGCGCCCTGGTGCTGGGCGTCGGCGTCTCTGCGACTATCGCGCTCGAGATTCTGGTTCGCCTCGGCAAGCGCCGCATTGCGCGCCCGGAACAGCGCCAGATCCTGTTTCAGACGTTCAATCTCCGCCCCGCCGTCCTTGGCGGCCAGCAGTCCCTTGCGCGCTTCCTCGAGCTGGCCCTCGACCTCCGCAAGCCGCTTCGCCGTTGCAGCGTCGCCGGCAAGCTGGCGCTTGAGCGCGTCCTGTTCGTCGACCAGCGCCTTTCCCCGCGCCGTGAGTTCTTCGTTGGCTTTCAGGGCCGATGCGAGGTCCTTGCGAGCAGCCTCGAGCTGGGCGGCGAGACCGACGTCCTTCGTTTGAACCGCCTGCGCATCGGTGACGTTCGAATTGTTCGCCCCGCTCTGCATTGCAGCGAGCTGCTGGCTCAACCGGGCCTTGTCGACGCGAAGAACCGCGAGTTCCTCATGCATCGCCACAAACCGGTCCTCGGTCGGTGCGGGCGGCGCGGCCGCGGCGGACCCGGCCGCAGGCGCAGTGCGGGCGCCGGAAACGACAGCTGCAAGTGCGCGCCTCCGCTCTTCCAGCCGCTGTCTCGCGGCATCGAGCTGATCGCCCGACATGTCATGGACCAGCGCACCGAGCGCAGTGCCCGTGCCGCCGTTGTCCGCAGCGAGGCGCAACCAGACGTAGGCCTCGACGGGATCCTTTGGCACCGTCTTCCCCTCGGCGTATGCAAGCCCCAGATTGTATTGCGCGATGACATTTCCCTTCTCGGCCTTCGCGCGAAGCCGCGCCAGATCGGTATCGTCTCCGCGAAGCACCGTCGCCAGAACGACGGCGGAAAAGAACCATGCCACAACCGGAACAGCGCTGAAACGACGTGTCTTCATGATGAGGCAATCGGGATTGCGGGCGCCAGAGTGCGCCGTTTTCGGCGAGCTGGCAACGCTCGATACGCCCGGTAGCGCCGGCAGTGCGACTCGATGTTCCGATCGGGACGTCGAATCGCACCGGCTGGAAACGCGCCCAAACGACAAAGGAATACGTGTTGTGGCAGCCGAGATTGAATCCGCCCAGGTGAAACCGCAGCGGCCGGCAAAACGTCTCTTGCCAAACTGATAAGCAAGCTTAGTTTTCTCCCCTTTCATGTCCGCCTCCGCCGATGCCGAACGCCGCCTGGGTTTCCTGCTCAACGAGTTGAGCCATCTGCTGCGGCGCGAATTCGACCGGCGGGTCCGCGACAAGGGCGTTGGCCTGACGCGGGCGCAGTGGCTTATCCTGCTGCACGTGTCGCTGCAGGAAGGATGCCTCCAGCGCGAACTGGCGGAAGCGCTGCGCCTGGAACCGGCCACGGTCGGCCGCCATGTCGGGCGGCTGGCGGCGGCGGGCTGGCTGGACCGCGATGACGACCCCCGCGACGGACGCGCCTACCGGCTGCGGTTGCGGACGAAAGGTCGGCGCACGCTGTCCACGCTCAAGCGGCTGGCGGAGCAGCTGCGCGATGAATATTTCGCCGGCATTCCCCTGGAGCGCCGCGAGCTGTTGATTGACGACCTGTTGATCGTCAGACGCAACCTCCTTTCCTGCCGCGCCAGGGCGGCAAACCAATCTCCCCACCATGCAAATCATCAGGAATTCCAGGCCGCCGGCTGACAGGGCGCGTGCCATTCGCGCCGCGGTTCTCGCCATCGCGGTCATCGCGGTTCTCTCCGCCGGCTGCAACCGCAGCCAGGCCGTTGCCGGACGCGGCGCGGGGACCATACCGGTACAGATCGGGCGCGCGATCACCCAGACGATGCCCATCACCCAGGACGCGATCGGCGCCGTGCAGTCGCTGCGCACGGTAACCATCAAGTCGCAGGTCGATGGAGTCCTGGCGCAGGTCCATTTCAAGGAGGGTGCGGACGTGGCGGCGGGTGACCTCCTCATCACCATCGACCGCCGGCCCTACGAGAACAATCTCCTGAGTGCGCGAGCCGACCTCGCCAATGCCCGCGCCCAGGCCGGTCTCGCCCAGGCGGAGGCGGAGCGTTACCAACGACTCGATCAACAGCAGGCGGTTTCGAAAGAGCAGCTCACCCAGCTCCTTTCCGCTGCCGAGAGCGCCGATGCGCTGGTGCACGTCCGCGAGGCCACGGTCGCGAACGCCGAACTCCAGCTTGGCTACACGGAGATCCGCGCGCCCATCTCAGGCCGCACCGGCCAGCTCAACCTGCACGAGGGCGCGCTCGTGAAGGCAAATGACAGCGGTTCCTCCCTGCTCACAATCAACCAGCTCGCTCCCATCGCGGTTGCGTATTCGGTGCCGGAGGCCTCTCTGGCAAGTCTGCACGCCGCCATGGCTGCAGGTGCAGTGACCGTTACGGCGAGTCCCCACGACGGCGTGGGCAAACCGGTCGAAGGCCGGCTCGATTTCATTGACAACAGCGTCGATGCCACAACGGGCACCATCCTGCTCAAGGCGGTCTTCGCAAATGCCGACCACGCGCTGTGGCCCGGCCAGTTCGTCGACGTTGTCACACGCCTGGGCGAGGAGACCAACGCCGTGGTTGTGCCGGCCGCCGCCGTGCAGACCGGACAGAGCGGCAGCCAGGTTTTTGTTGTAAAACCAGACCGCACGGTCGACTTGCGCGATGTCCAGATGGGTCGCTCGGCAAATGGTCTGACCGTGATTCACTCGGGCGTGAAGGCCGGGGAGACGGTCGTGACCGACGGGCAGCTCCGGCTGGTCCCCGGTGCGGTCGTCGAGCCGAAGGTGCTTGCCGTGCCGAGTGATGGCGTCGCCGCGGCGCCCGCGAAGCGGAACTCCTGATCCGGCCGCCCATGAATCTGCCCGAACTCTGCATCCGCCGGCCGGTGATGACCACGCTGCTGAGCGCCGCGCTCTGCGTGTTTGGCGCGATGGCCTATCGCCTCCTGCCCGTCAGCGACCTGCCCAACGTCGATTTCCCGACCATTCAGGTCGGCGCCAGCCTGCCCGGCGCGACGCCCGAGACGATGGCCTCCGCCGTCGCAACGCCGCTCGAGCAACAGTTCTCCACGATCGCGGGCATCGATTCGATGACGTCGACGAGCACGATCGGCTCAACCCAGATCACGCTCCAGTTCACGCTCGACCGCAACATCGACGCCGCCGCGCAGGACGTCCAGTCCGCGATCGCCGCCGTGCAGCGCCGCCTGCCCAACGACATGCCGGCGCCGCCGTCGTTCCGCAAGACCAACCCGGCCGACCAGCCCGTGCTGTTCCTCACACTGAGCTCACCCACCCTGCCCCTGTCGGCGGTGGACGAATACGCCGAGACGATGCTCACCCAGCGGATCTCGATGGTTGACGGCGTCTCGCAGGTGATGGTTTACGGGGCGCAGAAATACGCGCTGCGCGCGCGCCTCGATCCGCATCTGCTGGCCAGCCGGGGCATCGCGATCAGCGAGGTGCAGAACGCGCTCGCCGCACACAACGTCAACCTGCCGACCGGCCAGCTCGACGGGCCGCATCAGGCGCTGACCGTCGTGGCGACCGGCCAGCTGGCCAACGCGAAGGATTTCAGCAACATCGTTGTCGCCTACCGCAACGGCGCGCCGGTGCGCCTGGGCGAACTCGCCGAGGTGATCGACAGCGTGCAGGACCGTCGTGTCGCAAGCTGGTTCTACACCGACGGCCAGGGCGCCCGTGCCATCGTGCTCGCCATCCAGAAGCAACCCGGCACCAACACCGTGGAAGTCGTCGACCGCGTGCGCGCGCTCCTGCCGGAATTCCAAAGGCAGCTGCCTGAATCGGTTTCGCTCGGCATCCTCCGCGACCAGTCCGTCGCCGTGCGCGAATCGGTCTCCGACGTGCGTTCCACGCTGATCCTGGCCGTCGCGCTGGTCGTGATGGTCATCTTCCTCTTTTTGCGCACCGTGCCCGCGACGGTCATTCCCGGCGTCGCCATCCCCATGGCGCTGCTCGGCACGTTCGTCGTGATGTTTTTCTGCGGCTACACGCTCGACAACCTCTCGCTCCTTGCGCTCACGCTTTCGGTCGGCTTCGTCGTCGACGACGCGATCGTGATGCTCGAGAACATCGTGCGCCATATCGAGGAGGGACTGCCGGTCCGCGCGGCGGCGCTCAAGGGGTCGGGCGAAATCGGCTTCACGATTCTCTCGATGACGCTCTCGCTCGTCGCTGTTTTCATTCCGGTGCTTTTCATGGGCGGCATCCTCGGCCGCCTGTTGCACGAGTTCGCGGTCACCATCACCGCCGCCATCCTCGTGTCGGGCCTGGTGTCGCTCACGCTGACTCCGATGCTGTGCAGCCGCTTCCTGCATCCGCATCGGGCCTCGGACGGCAAGGAGCTGCATGGACGGCTGTTCCAGCTTTCGGAGAGTGCGTTCAACGCAATGCGGTCCGCCTATGAACGCACGCTCCGCTATTGCCTGCATCACCGGGGCCCAACGTTGGGCGTGGCCGGACTCATGGTGATCCTGACCGTGCTCATGGCGCGAATTCTCCCGCAGGGATTCATTCCGACGGATGACACGGGGCTGGTCTCCGTCTACACCGAGGCGTCGCAGGACGTCTCCTTCGACGAGATGGTGCGCCACCAGCAGGCTGCCGCGGCGATCCTCGCCAAGAACCCGGCGGTCGACGCATTCATGTCGTCCGTCGGCGCAGGCGGAGGAGGAGGCACCCTGAACAACGGCCGCATGATCGTACGTCTGAAGCCGCGCAACCAGCGCCTCCCGGCGCCGCTCGTCGTTCAGCAGCTTCGCCAGCAGCTTTCGGGCATTCCCGGACTGCTGGTCTACCCGCAACAGCCGCCCCCAATCCGCATCGGAGGCCAGCAGACAAAGGCGTTGTATCAATTCTCGCTGTTCGGCTCGGACCTCACCGGGCTCTACCGCGTTGCACGCGATGTGGAGGCGAAATTCCGCGCGCTTCCGCAGCTCGTGGACGTCAACACCGATCTCCAGATCACCAGCCCGCAGGTGCGTGTGGATATTCAGCGCGACCGTGCAGCCGCGCTCGGCATCACGCCCGATCAGATTGAGGACACGCTTTATGGCGCCTTCGGCACCCGCCAGGTCTCGACGATCTACACGCCGACCAACCAGTACTACGTGATCATGGAAGTCGCTCCGCAGTTCCAGCTCGATCAGTCGGCGCTTTCGCAAATCCACCTGCCGACGCGAACCGGACAGCTGGTGCCCCTCGACACGGTCGCAGTGCTGCGCTCCGACGTGGGGCCGCTTTCCGTCAACCACCTCGGCCAGGTGCCCGCGGTGACAATCTCGTTCAACCTCCGTCCCGGCACCGCGCTGAGCGAGGCGACCTCCGCGATTGACGCGATCGCACGCCGCGACCTGCCGCCGACGATCAGCTACAGCTTCGTGGGCGCGGCCCAGGCGTTTGCCTCATCGACGCAGGGGCTCGGCCTTCTGCTCATCATGGCCGTGGTCGTGATCTACATCGTGCTCGGCATTCTCTATGAGAATTTCATCCACCCGCTCACGATTCTCTCCGGTCTGCCGGCGGCGAGCTTCGGCGCACTGTTTACACTGTGGGCATTCCGTCAGGAGCTCAACATCATGGGCTACGTCGGCATCATCCTGCTCGTCGGCATCGTGAAAAAGAATGCAATCATGATGATCGATTTCGCGCTCGCCGCCCGCTCACGGGGCGAGGCATCGGCCGAAAAGGCGATCTTCGAAGCCTGCCTCGTGCGCTTCCGACCGATCATGATGACGACGTTTGCCGCGCTCGCCAGTGCCGTGCCCATCGCGCTGGGGCTCGGCGCGGGCGCCGAATCGCGCCGCCCCCTCGGCCTCGCCGTGGTCGGCGGCCTCGTGGTCTCGCAGCTCCTGACGCTCTATATTACCCCCGTCGTCTATATCTACATGGAGAAGTTTACCTCCTCAAGGGATCGGTCAACGGCAGACGCCATGGCAATAGTTGTTGGTAAAGGCCAAGTTGCGGTGAAATAGCGCCCTCGCATGCTTGCCTCCGGGAACATCTGCCGCTAGCCCGGATGTCTCACACCTCGCTCCGCCGCAGAGCCACAGTCTGTTCGATGCAAAAATCTGCCGAACCGGCGTCAATGACATCCGGGCTTAGCCCGCATATCCTGCGACTCTTGCCGACGCCCCAA
>Ga0265323_10000005_pt1 | contig 196003 bp, 172 predicted proteins | sample 41225metaG_FD_193580 | JGI IMG/M metagenome (GOLD analysis project Ga0265323, IMG submission 193580) | Rhizosphere microbial communities from Carex aquatilis grown in University of Washington, Seatle, WA, United States - 4-12-25 metaG | ecosystem: Host-associated > Plants > Roots >...
ATCCGGCGGCGAGCGACGACATCTATGCTTTTGGCGCCACGCTCTACGAATTGCTCACGGGCAAGCCGCCCTTCCACACGGGCGACGTGGCGTGGCAAATCCGCGAGGCGGAGCCGAAGCCGGTGAACGCCCGGCTGGGGGCGTTGAGTCGGGACCCTGTGCCGGCCGAATGGGAGGAAACGATCCAGGCGTGTCTGGCAAAGGAACCGGAGAACCGGCCGAAGTCGGCGTCCGAGGTGGCGCGGCGGCTGCATTTGGCCGCGGATATTCCAGACGGGCTTCGGCGCGACCGAACGAATGACGGGCGAACCGGAGGAACCGCAGATTACGCAGATGGCACGGATGCGAGAGACGCTGGATCGGCTCGCGCAACGCCTCCGCCCGCGAGTTCCGGTGGCCGCGAGCGTCAGCGAGTGGATATTCCGCCTGGGAATTCCGGTGGCCGCGAGCGCCAGCGAGTGGATCTGAGATCCGTTCCCCGCTGGCTTGTCCTTGCCGCTGCGGCAGGCATCCTCTGCGTTGCAGCGTACCTCTTTTGGCCGCGGGCGCACGGCCAGCAAGGCGATCCGGGTAGGGGCGCAGGCTTGCTGCGACCCGAAACGACGCAAGGGCGCAGCGAGACTGCGCCCCTACAGCCAGCGGCCTCGTTGCGCGAATTCGCCGTGACCGTCGATCCGCCCGACGTCGGCGCGCGCCTCTGGTTTGGTCCGCTCTCGGATGTCGAAATCAAGGACGGGAAGGCGCTGTTGAAAGATTTGCCTGACGGCGAGCAGGAGCTGACCGTGCAGGCGACGGGCTACCAGACGTTCACGACGCGGGTCACGGTGAAAGACGGCCGCGGAAGCGTCGAGGCGAAGCTTGTGCCGGTGCGCGGCGCGGTGAGCGTCACAGCCCGGCCCGGCACGCAGGTGAGCGCGGTGGACGCGCGCGGGCGCGAGACACGTCTGGGCAGCGTGCCGCCGGGCGGGGTGCTCGACGTCGCGAATCTGCTAACCGTCGGCCGCTATACTCTAAAGCTCGATCACGCCGACTGCGCGGAGGTGAGCGTGCCCGGCGTGGAGCTGGTGATTGGTCGAACGATCAAGGTCGCACCGGAACAGACTGTGTTACCCGCGGAATTGCGCGTCTTCTCGGTGCCGACCGGCGCGGAAGTGCGCGTGAATGGCCAAGTGGCCGGATCGACTCCCGCGACAATTAAGAACCAGCCCAGCGAGCAGGCGCTGCGCGTGGAGGTGTTCCAGCGCGGCTACCGGCGAATGGAGCAGAGCGTGACGCTGAAGCCGAAGGAGGCGCGGACGCTGAACGTTGGCACGCTGGTGGCGGAGAGCGGAGGGATCGAATTACGATTGAAGAATGGCGATGTACGATTGGATCAGGCGACGATTTCGGTCGACGGCAAGGCGATCGCTGGAGCCGCGACGCCCTCGTCGCGGGTAGGCACTGCGCTCCTACGTCTCGACGGTCTCGAAGTCGGTTCCCGCACCGTCGAGATCGTTCATCCCGATTATGAGCCGTGGAAGCAGGAGGTGAGCGTGCGCGACCAGGAGAACACAGCGGTGAACGTGGAGCTGAAGCCAAAGCCCGGACGCCTGACCGTGCGCGCGGATCCGGGGCAGATCGTGCTGACGGTGAATGGCCGCGCGGTGCGGCCCGAGGAAATCAGAAACGGAGAAATCCTGTTGCCGGCGGGGGAAACGCTCGAACTTCAGGCGAGTGCGAGAGGCTACAAAACCGCTTCGCGCTCGCTCACCTTGGCGCCGAACGGCGCGCAGGCATGGGACGTTGCGCTGGAAAAACAAACCTACCCCGAACCCGGCCAGGCGTGGGAGAACACACTCGGGATGAAGTTCGCACCCGTGCCGGGCACCGGAGTGTTGTTCTGCATCTGGGAGACGCGGGTGCAGGACTTCGAAGCGTTCGTCCGGGCGACGAACTACGACGCGACGGGCGGCATGTATTCCGACCGCGGCGATGGCTGGAAACAGCAGGGCGACACATGGAGAAGTCCGGGATTCCCGCAGGGGCCGACACACCCGGTGGTGGGCGTTTCGCAGGACGATGCGCGGGCCTTCTGCCGCTGGCTGACGGAGAAGGAACGAGGCGAAGGCCGGCTGGCGTCGAACCAGGAATACCGCCTGCCGACGGACGCCGAATGGGATTCCGCGGTCGGCAAGGAGGAATTCCCGTGGGGCAGCCAGTGGCCACCGCCGCGCGGAGCGGGTAACTATGCCGACGAGGCGGCCAAACGCGGGCGCTACAAGAACTGGTCGATCATCGATGGCTACGACGATGGCTACGATGCCACGGCTCCGGTGGGCAGCTTCACGGCCAATCGCCTCGGTCTTTATGACCTCGGCGGCAACGCGTGGGAGTATGTGGAGGACCGGTCGCGTGGGGTGCGGGGCGCGTCGTTCGACGGCAACGTTCGCGGCCTTCTCGCCTCCTCCTACCGCGACTACAACAACCTCGACCGCTACTGCTATGTCGGTTTTCGTTGTGTGGTGGCGGTCGGGTCGGCGCGCTGAGGTGACCTGAGATGCTTACCCTTTGCCCTTTGTCCCTTTTTCCCTTTTTTCTTCGCGGCGAGCGAAGCGAGCCGCGGCGCATTTTGACGAATTTGGCCGACGGCGGTGACGAACCGCTGGCGTGCCGAAGTAGCGCGGACGGCCGACGTGGGGTGCGGGGCGCGTCGTTCAACAACAACGATCGCGGCTGATCCAGCGACGGTCATGGACCAGACGCCAGAGGACTCGCAGTTGCTCGAGCCGGAGATTCAGTTCGCGAAGGGGCTCGGGCTGGCGCGCGCGTTCGCTGAAGCGTGCGCGGGTAGCCAGCAGCACGGCGTCGAGCGTCATCTGGTCGAGGCGGTGGCCGAAGGTGAAGCGGTGGCTTTTCGGCAGACCGGCGGTGCGGTCAAGCGTCCAGCCGGTGAGTTCCGTGAGGACGGTGTGCAGCGGGGGCGGATCGTGGGCAGGCATGGGAAGGATTGAACAGAGCCTGTGAACCAGCGGGCGTGGCGGCGGCTGTGCAACCTGGAATCCATCGCTTCGCTGGACAATCTCTGGCTGGCGGCGGAGAAGGCGCGCCGGGGCAAGCGGCGCCGGCCGGCCGTGGAGTCATGGGAGCTCCGGCGGGAGAGCGAGTTGCTGCGGCTGCGGGAAGAACTGCTCTCCGGTGCCTGGCGCCCGGGGCCGTACCATTTCTTTGAGATCTTCGAGCCGAAGCGGCGACGGATCGCCGCCGCGCCTTATCGCGATCGCGTCGTGCACCACGCGCTGTGCAATGTGCTGGCGCCGGTGCTCGAACGCCGGTTCATCGCGCGGAGCTACTCGTGCCAGGTGGGCAAGGGGACCATGGCCGCTCGGGAATGCTGTCGGAAACTAACCAACCGGTATCGCCATGTACTCAAGTGCGATGTGAGCAAGTTCTTCCCCAACATCGACCATGCGATCCTGCGAGAGAAACTGGCGGAATGCGTGGCTTGCGATGAGGTCATGAAAGTGATCGAGCGGATCATCGGCAGTTTCCAAACAACCGATGAAGCGCTGGTGCCGCTGTTTGCCGGTGATGATCTTGTGGAGGCGCTGCAGCGTCCGAGAGGTCTGCCGATCGGCAACCTGACAAGCCAGCTTTGGGGCAACTTTTATCTCGACGCACTGGATCATCGCCTGACGGAGAAGGAGGGACACGGCGCGTATCTGCGATACACGGACGATTTTCTGCTGTTCGACGATGACAAAACCCGGTTGTGGGAGCTGGGCGAGGCGGTGCGGGACGAGTTGATGCGGGTGCGATTGAAACTGGCCGAGCCAAAGAGCCGACTGATGGCGACGCGAGAGGGTTTGCCGTTTTGCGGCTTCCGATTCCTGCCGGGTTTGCGACCGCGCGTGCTCGGCGCGACGAAGCGCCGTTTCGAGGCTCGCCGTCATGCATGGCATCGCCGGGGGGCAGACTGGGCGACGATCAGCGGCGGCGTATTTGCCTGGTATCAATTCAGCCGTGAGGGCAATTCCGAGGGACTGCGGCGCGCCTATGTGCTGTGGCCTTTCGACCCTCGGTTGAGGCGGCGGCGCCGGCAGTTCCAGCCCCTGATGCCTTTCCGGTGCCGTTGGCTTGAGCCCTTCGACGCGCTGCGCTTGCTCAGGGCAAGCTCAAGAACCGGCAGGTAGGGGGTGCGACGCCGGCAGGCTGCGCGAGGGCGTGGTTTTGCCTATGCCCGTCGATCTCGTAGGGGCGCAGACTCGCTGCGCCCAAATTTCGCAGTCAAGGCAGATCGGCTCGCTCTACGGACTCGGGGCGTGCGGAGGTGCGGCGTCGCCTGATTCTGACTCCTCCTCCTCGGTCTCGACGACGCGGGCGATGGAGAGCAGCTTGTCGCCCTCGGCCAGGTCGACGAGCTTCACGCCTTTCGCGCCGCGCCCCGTCTCGCGGATTTCGCTCACCCGGGTGCGCACGCTCTGGCCCTTCGCCGTCAGGAGCATGACCTCATCGCCGTCGCGCACGCTGAGCGCCCCGGCGAGCTTGATTGAGCCGTCCTCGGGAAGATCGATCGCCCAGACGCCGGAGCCGCCCCGATTGATCAGGCGATAGTCCTCGAAGCGGGTGCGGACGCCGAGCCCGGCCTCGCTCGCGACGAGGAATTTCGCCTCGTGATCGACCACCTCGATCACATCGAGATAGTCGCTCGGGAGCTTGAAGCGCATGCCGGTGACGCCGCCGGTGGCCCGGCCGGTCGGGCGGAACAGATCGTCGCCCGACTCGGGATCGCGCTCGCGGAAGCGGACGGCGAGGCCCAGGTGGGAGACGAGGATGAGCTCGTTGTCGCCGGTGGTGAGCACGGTGCCGATGACAACGTCGCCCGGGTCGAGATTGATGCCGATGAGGCCCCCGTCGCGGGTGCAGTTGGCGTAGTCGGCGAGGGAGCTTTTCTTGATGACGCCGGCCTTCGTCGCCATCACGAGATAGCGGTCCTCGGCGAAGTCCTTCACACAGATCATCGCGGCGATCTTCTCGCCCTCCGCGAGGCGCAGGAAGGAGGAGACGGATTTGCCCTTCGAGGTGCGGGTGCCCTCGGGGACGTCGTAGACCTTCTTGGCATGGCACTGCCCCGTGCTCGTGAGAAAGAGGATGTAGTCGTGCGTGCTCGCGGTGAACAGGTGCTCGACGAAGTCCTCCTCGTAGGTCTCGGTGCCGATGATGCCCTTGCCGCCGCGCTTCTGGCTGCGGTATTCGGCGACCGGCGTGCGCTTGATGAAGCCGAGCCGGGAGGCGGTGATCACGCAACCCTCGTTGGGAATGACGTCCTCCATCCGGAACTCGCCCACCGCGTCGACAATCTCGGTGCGCCGGGGCTGCGAATATTTTTCCTTCAACGCGAGCAGTTCCTCCTTGATGACGGCCAGAAGCTTGGCCTCCGATTCGAGAATGCTCCGCAGCTCCTCGATCAATTTGATGAGATCGAGATACTCGGCCTCGATCTTGTCGCGTTCGAGGCCCGTGAGCTGATACAGGCGCAGATCGAGAATGGCGTCGGTCTGGCGCTCGGAGAGCGGATAGCGCGACATCAGCGCAACCTTGGCTTCCGCGCGGTCCTTGGCGGCCCGGATGATGCGGACAAAGTCATCGAGATTGTCGAGGGCGATCTTGTAGCCTTCGAGGATGTGCGCGCGGTCCTCGGCCTGGCGGAGGCGGAACTGCGTGCGGCGCGTGATGACCTCGCGGCGGTGCTCGATGTAGCACTCGATGAGCTCCTTGATGTTCATCTGCTTCGGCCGCTTCTTGTCGAGCGCGAGCAGAATGACGCCGAAGGAGGACTCGAGGGCGGTCTTCTGAAAAAGCTGGTTGATGACGACCTTGGACTGCTCGCCACGCTTGAGTTCGATGACGATGCGGGTGTTCTCGTCGGACTCGTCGCGGAGGTCGCGGATGCCGTCGATCAGTTTGTCGGAAACCAGGTCGGCGATCCGGGTGACGAGTGTGGAGCGGTTGACGTTGTACGGGATCTCGGTGATGACGATCTGTTCGCCGCCGCCCTTGAGCTCCTCGGTGTGCGCCTTGCCCCGCACGCGCACGATGCCCTTGCCGGTCTTGAGATAGGCGACGATTCCCTCCCGGCCGGCGATGACGCCGCCCGTGGGAAAATCCGGGCCCGGGATCATGTCGACGACCTCGTCGACCGAGATGTGCGGGCGGTCGATGACCGCGCAGATCGCCACGATCACCTCATCGAGGTTGTGCGGCGGGATGTTGGTGGCCATGCCGACCGCGATGCCGGTGGAGCCGTTCATCAGGAGGCCGGGCAGTGCGGCGGGCAGGACGGTCGGCTCGGTTGTCTCCTCGTTGTAATTGGGCGCGAAATTGACGGTGTCCTCATCGAGGTCCCGGAGCAGTTCCTCGGCGGTCTGGTCGAGCCGGCATTCGGTGTAGCGGTAGGCGGCCGGCGGGTCGCCATCCACGGAGCCGAAATTGCCCTGCGGATTGATCAGCGGGTAGCGGACGACCCAGGATTGCGCGAGGCGCACCAGCGTGTCGTAGACGGAGGCGTCGCCGTGGGGATGGTAGTTGCCCAGGACCTCGCCGACGACCTTCGCGCACTTGTTGTACGGCCGGTTGTGCAGCAGTCCGATGCGGAACATGGCGTAAAGGATGCGCCGCTGCACCGGCTTGAGACCATCGCGCGCATCTGGCAGCGCGCGCGAGATGATCACCGACATCGAATAATCGATGTAGGCGGTCTGCATGATGTCGGTGATGTTGGCCGTCGAAAGCTTTTCGTTCGCGGTATACACAGGAAAGGAGTGAGAAGTCAGAAATCAGGAGTCGGAGTGGCGGGGATCGTCGCAGGCGGGGCGCGGGCAACGCGGTCAGCCCCGGCCGTGGGCGTCACACATCCAGATACTGCACATTGAGCGCGTTGTCCTCGATGAACTGGCGCCGCGGCGGAACCTCGTCGCCCATCAGGAGGGTGAACAGGTGGTCAGCCTTGGCGGCGTCGTCGATCGAAACGCGGAGGAGGCGGCGCCTGTCCGGATCCATGGTGGTCTCGAACAGCTGCTTCGGGTTCATTTCGCCAAGGCCCTTGTAGCGCTGGATCGAAAGGCCGCGCCGGCCGAGATTGCGGATGTGATGGAGGATCTCGAAGGGGGCGTGCAACTCGGTCCGCGCCTCGTTCTTCTGGCCGGAATTCTCCACCAAGCCGTAGCGCGACTCCTCGGTCGGCGAGAAACGCGAGATGTCGAGACCGCCCGCGGCCATGGAGCGGAGCAGCTTGGCCATCTCTGTGGATTCGAAGATCTCGTGGATCGTGATGCGGCGGCTTCCGACGGGACTGATGCTGGCTCCATTGGTCTCCGCCGGTTTCGGCGCACCGTTGCCGTCGGGCTGATCCGAGAGATCGGCGTCGAGACCCATGCGCTGGTTGAATCCGGCGCAGGCATCCTCATCGGGGAGAAATTCGTGGGATTCCTTGTTCCCCTCGCGGATGCGCGCGACGTACCGCGGCAGCGCGTGGGTCTGCGCGACGTGCAGGTCGAGGTACTCGGCAAGGGAGGCGCCGTAGCGGGTGACTCCCGCGCCCAGCTTTTCCAGGGCCGCGAGGGTCTCGACGATCTTGTCGATCTGCGTGGAAGCGAAATTCGTCTGGTCGCGGAGGCGCGTCAGCATGACATCCTCGGAACCCAGCTCGAGCAGGATGCGGTTGAGCTGCTCGTCATTGTCGACGTATTGCTCGCGCTTCTTGCGCTTGATCTTGTAGAGCGGCGGCTGCGCGATGTAGACGTAACCGCGGTCGAGCAGACCGCGCATCTGCCGGTACAGGAACGTGAGCAGCAGGGTGCGGATGTGCGAGCCGTCGACGTCGGCGTCGGTCATGATGATGATCTTGTGATAGCGCGCCTTGTCGCCGTTGAATGCGGATTCGTCCTCGCCGCTTCCGATCCCGGTGCCGATCGCCGTGATGAGGGTGCGGATTTCCTCGTTGTTCAGCACCTTGTCGAGCTGGGCTTTCTCGCTGTTGATCAGCTTTCCGCGGAGGGGGAGTATCGCCTGGTAGCGGCGATCGCGGCCCTGCTTCGCGGAGCCGCCGGCCGAATCGCCCTCGACGATGTAGAGTTCGGTCAGTGAGGCGTCGCGCTCGGAACAATCCGCAAGCTTGCCGGGCAGACCCCCGCCGGAGAGCGCGCCCTTGCGGATGGTCTCGCGCGCCTTGCGTGCGGCTTCGCGGGCGCGTGCGGCGTTGAGGCATTTGTCAATGACCCGCCTGGCGATGGAGGTATCCTTTTCCAGGACGAACTTCAGTTTCTCGCCGACGATCTTCTGGACGACACCGTCAATCTCGGAGTTGGAAAGCTTCGTCTTGGTCTGTCCTTCGAAACGGGGCTCCGACAGCTTCACGGAGATGACGGCAACCAATCCTTCGCGCACGTCGTCGCCGGTGATGCCCGGATCCTTCTCCTTGATGAGGTTGTTGGATTTGGCGAAATTGTTGATGACGCGGGTCAGCGCAGTGCGGAAACCGGAGAGGTGCGTGCCCCCCTCAAGGTTGAAGATCGAATTGGCGTAGGCGAAGATCTGGTCGTTGTATGAGTCGTTGTACTGCATCGCCACGTCGACGACCGTGGCGGCCTTCGACGGATCCTCGTTGGGCACGGTGTCGCTGAACGTGATGGGCTTGTCGTGCAGGACGATCTTGTTCGCGTTGAGAAAACGCACGAACTCGGTGATGCCGTCCTTGAACAGGAACCGCTCGTGCTTCTGCGACCGCTCATCGTTCAGATCGATGAAGACGCCAGGGTTGAGGAACGCCAGTTCGCGAAGGCGGTTTGCGAGGATCTCGTATTTGAATTCCCGCGTGACCTGGAAGATCTCGGGGTCCGGTTTGAAAGTGATCTTCGTGCCGGTCTTCTTGGTCTCCCCTTTGACCGTCATCCTCTGGACGGTTTTGCCCTGTGCAAAACGCATGTGGTAGACCTTCCCGTTCCGGCGCACCTCGGCCTCGAACCACTCGGACACGGCGTTGACGCATTTTGCGCCGACACCGTGGAGGCCGCCCGACACCTGGTATGCCCCCTTGCCGAACTTCCCGCCGGCATGGAGATTGGTCAATACGAGCTCGAGAGCCGGGATCTTGTAGACCGGGTGCATGTCGACGGGAATGCCGCGACCGTTGTCTTCGATCGAGCAGGAGCCGTCGAGGTGGATGGTCACCGCGACCTGCGAGGCAAAGCCGGCAAGCGCTTCGTCGACGGAATTATCGACGACCTCGAAGACGCAGTGATGGAGACCGCGCTCCATCGTGTCGCCGATGTACATGTCGGGGCGTTTTCTGACGCCCTCGAGGCCCTCGAGCTTCTGGATTTTTGAAGCGTCGTAGTCATCGGCTCCAGCTTGGATTCGGATCAGGTTTTTCGCGTCTTCTTGGTCGGACATGCGGGGAAAAATGATGGTCGGAAATTACCCCAGAACTGTCTTGGAAAACGGGTCCGGCGACAACGTTATTCTTTCCGCTTACGGCATGAACTCCAATTTTGAGTTGCCAGCCAAAGATAATAGTGTAAGTGCCTGTCCTTGTGAAGCTTTCAGTCAAGGTCGATTACGCCTGTCGCGTTCTGGCACAGCTCGCCCGGCATTACGGTGAGCAGCGGCTCGCGCACATTGAGGAATTGGCCCGCATCGAAGCCGTTCCGGCGAACTATTTGGTGCAGATCCTGAGCGAACTCCGCAACGGCGGACTGATCACGAGCCGGCGTGGAAAGCAGGGCGGCTACGTGCTGGCCCGTTCGCCGGAGAAGATCACGTTGTACGACATCGTGACGTTGATCGAAGGCGACCATCTGGAGCTTGGCGGAAATGCCGACGGGCAGTCCGGAAAGCGCGTTCAGCAGGTCTGGCGGGAGGTGCGCGCCACGCTGGAGGCGAAGTACAAGAGTTGCACGCTCGACATGCTGGTGCCCCGCGGCCCCGGTGAAATGTACTACATCTAGGATTCTCGCGCCGAGAGAATCCTATTTGACCGGTGTGGACCGGGCGACACAGTCCTGTGTCGATGCCGACACCCACGATTGAAAAACTTCTCGTCCTTCAGGATCGCGACCAGAAGCGATTGACTCTGGAAAGCCAGTTGCGGGCGATTCCGCGCGAGATTGCCGGAGTCGAGCAGAGGATCGCCGCGGAAAAGACGACGCTGGAAGCTGCGCGCAGTGAGCTGCAGCAGCTGGAGGTGAAGAAGAAGGCCATCGAGACCGAGATCGGCGCGGCGACCGAACAGATGGCGAAATACAAGAGCCAGCAGCTCCAGGTTCGGAAGAATGACGAATATCAGGCGCTTGGCGTTGAGATTGCCCACACACAATCCGGTATCGGAACACTCGAAGAGCAGGAACTTGTGATCATGTTTGCGATCGACGAGGCGAAACGGAAATGCCTTTCCGCGGGCGAAGAGTTGAAGCGCAACGTCAGCGGTCACGAGGCGCGCATCCGGATGTTGGGCGAGCGCGAGGCAGGCCTCCAATCCGAACTCCAAACCGTGCAGGCGCTGGTGGCTGCGGCGCGGCAGGGACTCGACGAAACTGCGTTCCGCCTCTACGACCGCCTCGCAACCAAACCCGGACTGCCGGCTGTGGTGTCGATCCGCGACGGCATGTGCGGCGGATGCCATTTGAAGATTTCCGCAAATGTCGACAGCGAGATCCGCAGGGGCGACAAGCTGCTGACGTGCGATCAGTGCGGCCGCATCGTATACTGGGACGTTTAGAAGAATGGCCTAAGATCTTCGAGGTGCGCGTTGTGCTGCGTCGGCAGCAAGCGCGCGTGTTTCCTGAAGCGGCGCCTTGCTTCTTGCTGCTTCCAACGCCAGCATCGCTGTCTTGGTCTTGGGGTCAGATCGTCGCTCCGTTCTTTGGAAACATCCCGACGGCGCGGGTAAAGCCGCGCCCAGTGCGCCTGTCAGCGGGGGGAACCTTGCGAAGCAGGCGGTTCGGAGAGGAAAGTCCGGACACCATCGGGCAGGATTCCCGGCAAGAAACGTTGTCGCGCCGGTTCGGTTGGCCGCAAGGCCGCCGGCCGGAGGCGCTTCTGCTCAAGCCGGGGCGCGGCGGGTCAAGCTGCCGCGACGGATAGTGCCACAGAGAATATACCGCCCTGACGCGAGTGAGAGTGAAAGGGAGAAGTGAAAGGGGAGAAATCCACGTTCACTTTCACCCTAACCTTCACTCCGGCGGGGCAAGGGTGAAAAGGTGGGGTAAGAGCCCACCGCGCCGGCAGCAATGCTGGTGGCAGGGAAAACCCAATCCGGTGCAAGACAAAATAGGGGACTGGACGGCCCGTCCTACAGTCCCGGGTATGTCGCATCCTCCAACGCTCGCTCCGCGGGCTTCGGAGGGCGGGTTCCGAAAGGGATCTGAGAGAAATGACGGTCAGCCCGGCGCGAGTCGGGGCACAGAATCCGGCTTACGACCCCAAGACCAAGTCCCCCGCCGGGCCGGGCGGTCGCATCTCAAGAATGTCGTTGTTTCCGGAGTCTGGCTATCCCGTAGCGGAGCCGCGTGCCGCTACGGTCCGCCGACAATCCGGAGATGTGGCATTTGAGCGAGGCGGCAGGAATTCAACCTTGACTCGTCCGGGGCCGTCTGAGTCTGTAACCCCTTACAAAATTTCATCACGTCATGGCCAACACGAAATCTGCCATCAAGAACGCCCGCAAATCCGCCCGGTGCATGCTGCGCAACAAGGCAGTGAAGACACGCCTGAAGACGCTGGCCAAGCAGTTGGAGACCGCCACGAAATCCGGCGACCCGGCCGCGGCGAAGAGCGCTGCAATCGCCTATGTCGCAGCGACCGACAAGGCCGTGCGCAGTGGCGTGGTTCACGCCAACACGGCGTCGCGGGTGAAATCGCATGCCGCGAAGGTGGTGTTTGCCAAGTAGGCCGGACACGCATCGTTTTCCGCCCCGCCGCTTTTGAGCCGCGGGGTTTTTGTTTCTGAGCCCGGCGGAGGGATTGCACCGCGGCCGGATTTCTGTGTGCTTGAACCCGCCCGTGGTTCCTGATGCCGCAAACGTTCGCCGCCACTTTGTCCCGTGGGACCGCCCGCTGCTCCCGCAAGCGGTGGCGTTTCTCGCGGGCGACTGGGATGGGTCCGGTCCGCTCGATCTGAGCCATCTGCTCGTGATCGTGCCAACGCGGCAATCGGGCCGCCGGCTGCGCGAGGCGCTCGCCGTCCTGGCCGGTGCACGCGGGCGGGGCGTCTGGCCGCCGCATGTGTCGCTGCCGGATGATCTGCTCCACCCGGCCGCGGCCGGAAGCCTGGTGGCGTCGCAACTCGAATCGCTGCTGGCCTGGGTCGAGGTGCTGCGGTCCATCGAGCTGGAGTCCTTTCGCGCGGTGTTTCCGGTCGATCCTCCGTCGCGCAATTTCGCCTGGGCGCACCAGCTCGGCGCGCAGTTGATGCGCGTGCAGGGGACTCTCGCCGAAGCCGGTCTCCGTTTCGGCGACGTGGTTGCGCGCGCCGGCGCGGCGTTTCCCGAGGAGGAGCGCTGGACGCAACTTGGTGCGCTGGAGCTCCGCTACGACGAAGCGCTGGCACGCCGCGGCCTTGGAGATGCCCAGGCGGCGAAGATCGCCGTTGCATCCAATCCGGTGCTCCTGCCGGGAATCGCACGGATCGTGCTCATCGGCACACCCGATCCGCTGCCTCTTGCGGTCGCGGCGCTTGCGGGCTGCGCGCGCACGCTGCCGGTGGACGTGGTGGTTGCCTGTCCGCCGGGCGGCGACGCCGAAGCTCTCTTCGATGAATGGGGGCGCCCGCGGACAGACGAGTGGATTCGCCGCGCCGTCGACTGGCCGGATTTCCATGAGCGCGTCCGACTTTGCGCCGACCCCTCCGTCCAGGCCGAGCATCTTGTCGCGCTGGCCCGGCATTACGCGGAACCGGCTGGAGTCCTTGGCATTGGCATGGCCGATCCCGACGTGCTGCCGTCGCTTGAGCACGGTTTGGCGCGGGCAGGCATCGCGGCCTTTGATCCCGAGGGTGTGCCGCGGCAGCGAGGAGCGCTCTTTGCGTTGCTCGCGGCACTCGCCGATTTTGCGCGCGAGCCGTCGTTTGACGCCGTATCGGCACTTGCCCGCTGTCCGGATGTGCTTGCCTGGCTCCAGGCCGAACTCGGTGGCGAATTCTCACCCGCTGGATTCCTCGCGGCGCTCGACCGGCTGCGGACGGAACACCTGCCTCATTCGATGGACGAGGCCTGCCGTCATGCCGGCGTTCCGGGCCCGGGAGGGGTCCGGACGGACCGGGCGCTGCTTGCCGGCGGACTACAACGCATCGCCGAATTGCATGCGGTCCTGGTTCTGGGGGCATTTTCGGCCGGGCCGGTTGCGGCGCTGGCACGGCTGTTCGCGGCGCGCGTCTTCGACTTGTCGCAGGCGGCGGACCGGGCGCGCGCTGACGATGCCGAGGCCTGGCGCGAGTTGCGGGGGACGATTGCGAGGGCTGCGCAACGGTTTCCGGATGTTGGCGATGGCGAGTGGTGGGAGATTTCGCTTGGTCTCTTCGGCGAGACGCGGCGGTTCGATGAGAAGCAGGCCGGTGCGGTCGAACTGCTCGGATGGCTGGAACTGCTTTGGGAAGACGCGCCGCATCTGGTGATCGCGGGATTCAATGACGGTTGCGTTCCGGAGGCGGTGATTGGCGATGCGTTTTTGCCGGAGGCGCTGCGCGAGAAACTCGGCCTGAAGACGAACGCGGCACGGCTGGCGCGCGATGCCTATTTGCTGGCGGCTTTGGCGGCCAGCCGTGAAAAGGCCGGCCGGCTCGATCTGTTGGTCGGCAAGGTCTCGCCGGCCGGCGATCCACTGAGACCCTCGCGCCTGCTTTTGCTGTGCGATGATGTGACACTTCCCGAGCGGGTGCAGTTTCTTTTCCGCACGGCTGGCAGTCCGCGGGCAAGCCTGCCATGGAGTCGGGCATGGACGCTTCGTCCGCGCGTTCGGAAGCCCGCGGTGGACCACCTGAATGTGACCGCCTTTCGCGACTATCTGGCGTGTCCGTTCCGGTTCTATCTCAAGCACGCGCTCCGTATCGATTCGGTCGATACGCAGAAGGCGGAACTTGACGCCCGCGATTTTGGCAACCTCTGTCACGCCGCGTTGCAGTCCCTTGGCGAGGAACCCGGCCTGAGGGACTGCGCCGACGCGGCTGTGCTCCGCGATTTTCTTCTTGCGGAACTTGCCCGGGCCGCGCGCGCCCGCTACGGCGACCGGCTCACGTTGCCCGTTCTCGTGCAGCTCGAATCCGCGCGGCAGCGTCTGAGCCAGGCCGCCGCAATCCAGGCGCGCGAACGCGCCGCGGGCTGGGTGATCGCGCGGGTGGAATGGAAATTTCCCGCTGCGCCCGCCCTGGCGTTCGCGGGACTGTCCGTCAGCGGGAAGATCGACCGCGTTGACCGGAACGAGAGAACCGGCGCGGTCCGGGTGCTCGACTACAAGACGTCGGATCGTGCGGTTGCGCCGCGCGACGCCCATTGCCGCCGGCCGCGGCGCGATGGTTCGGACGCCGGGCGCCCAACGTGGAGCCGGTTCATGTCTGGCGACGTCGAATGGGTGTGGACCGACCTGCAATTGCCGCTGTACGTTCAGGCGGTTGCGGCCGAGTTCGGGAACGACGTGGCATGCGGCTATTTCAACCTGCCGAAAGCGACGGGCGAGACGGCGGTTGCCCTCTGGGACGACGGTTTCCTGGCGACGCGTGCGCCGGCACTGCGCTGCGCGGAGGGTGTGGCCGCCGCGGTTGTGGCAGGCTGCTTTTGGCCGCCGGAGGAGCGACCGGCCCGGGACGACGACGATTGGCCGGGTTTGTTTCATGAAGGCACTGCGGCGAGCATCGCGCCGGACTGGAACGTGGAGGTTGCGCGATGAAACTGCCGGGGCACCTGATGATCCTGGCCTCGGCAGGTTCAGGAAAGACGTATGCGCTGACCAACCGGTTTGTGCAGCTGCTGGCGTGCGGGGCGCCGCCGGAACGCATCGTCGCCCTGACGTTCACCCGAAAGGCGGCCGCCGAGTTCTTCGACGAGATCGTCAACAAGCTTGCGCGGGCCGCGGCAGGCGAGGCGGCGGCGCGCGTGCTCGCACGCGAGATCGGCGCGCCGGAAATGGCCGCGGCGGATTTTCTGCGACTGCTCCGGGGCATGGCGGATGCGATGCACCGCCTGCATCTGGGCACTCTCGACAGCTTTTTTGCGCAGATCGTGCGCAGCTTCCCGATCGAGCTCGGCCTGTCCGGCGATTTCGCGATCATGGATGCGCATGACGTGACGTTTGAGCGCCGGCGGGTCCTGCGGCTGATGTTCGCGCGCACCGGTGCCGAATTGACATCCGCACAGCGGGATTTCATCGAGGCGTTCAAGCGCGCCACATTTGGCGTCGACGAAAAGCAGCTTGCCCGCCGGCTCGACGACTTTATCGACGGCCATGCCGAAACCTATTTTGAGGCTCCGGGCGCGGAGCTCTGGGGAAACGCGGAGCGGATCTGGCCGGCCGGTTGCGCCTGGCTCGCGCATGCGGAGGAGAGGGCGCGGGCGTCCGGCGAACTCCGGGCCGCGCTGCCGTGGGCGGCGCTGGACGAGAAACAGCGGAAGCGTTTTGAGACGTTTTTTGCGGAGCTGCCGGAGTGGACCCCGGGTGCGCCGCTCCCCGATCCGGTGGCGTATGTCCTGGGCAACGCGTTGAAGGCCGGCCCGGATGCGGCGGAGATCGTGGTGGAGCGGCGAAAAGTCGCGATGCCGGGTCCGGCGCGCGCGGCGATGCAGGCGGTTGTGGCGGCCGTGATTGGCGCCGAGCTAGGGCGCCGGATCGAGATGACACGAGGGATCTTTGCCGTCCTGCGGGCCTATGAGGCGGTTTACCACGATGCCGTGCGCCGCCGAGGGCGGCTGACATTCGCCGACGTGCAGCGGTTGCTCGTTCCGGAGGGCGGCGCGCCGGTGCTTTCGGCGGCGGCAGGGGAGGGGCGGCTCGCGATCGATTACCGGCTCGACGCGCAGTTCGACCACTGGCTCCTCGACGAATTCCAGGACACCAGCTTCGGCCAGTGGAGCGTACTGCGCAACCTGGTCGACGAGGCGGTGCAGGATCCGACAGGCCGGCGCAGCTTCTTCTACGTTGGCGATGTGAAGCAGGCGATCTTCGCCTGGCGCGCGGGCGATCCGCGGCTTTTCCGCGAGATCTTCAATCATTATAACGCCGGTGGAGCCGGCACGATCGCCGAAGAACATCTCACGCGCTCCTGGCGTTCGGGTCCGGCGGTGATCGCGATGGTGAATCGTGCCTTCGGCGGCGAGTCCGTGCTCGCGCGGCTTTTCCCCGCAGGCGCGGCGCAGCGGTGGTCGCAGGAATGGCGGATGCACGGAAGCGCTCGGCCGGAGCTGGGCGGCTATGCCGCGCTGCGCCGCGTTGAGGGAACGGCGGGCCGCTTTGGCGAAACGCTGCGCCTTCTGCAGGAAGCCGGGGTTGCGGCGCGCGGCCTCAGCGTGGCCGTGCTGGTGCAAAAGAATGACACGGCAGTTGCCCTCGCCGATTTTCTGCGGCGCGAGGGGCGGATGAACGCGATTGCAGAGAGCGATCGTCGCATCGGCGCGGACAATCCGTTCACGTGCGCGGTTCTCGCCTTGCTGCGGGCGGCGGCGCATCCGGGCGACTCGCTCGCCTGGGAGCACGTCGCCATGACGCCAGTCGCCGCGGTTCTCGCCCGCGAGGGGCTCGATCAACGGGACGCGCTCACGGCGCGTCTGCTTGGCGAGGTGCATGCCGGGGGATTCGAGCGCACGATCGAGCGATGGCTGCTCCGGCTTGAACCGATTCTTGCGGCCGACGACCGCTTCAGTCGCGAACGGGGGAGGCAGCTTGCCGAGGCTGCGCGTGTCTTTGACAGGACGGGCAGGCGGGACGTGGCCGAATTCTGTGAATTTGCCACAGCCTACGTGGTGCGCGAGACCGAGGCGCCGGGCGTCGTGCGCGTGATGACCGTGCACAAGGCCAAGGGGCTTGGTTTCGACTTTGTCATTCTGCCCGACCTCGAAGGTCAGCGGCTTGCCCGGCGGCGGGAAGGACTGGCGGTGCAAAAGAGCGCTGATCGTTCAGTCGAATGGGTGCTCGATCTGCCTGCGAAGGAATTCTGCGCGCAGGATGACGTGTTGCGTTCCCACGTCGCCGCCGCCGAGGCCGATGCCTGCTACGAGGCCCTGTGTGTGCTCTACGTGGCGATGACCCGGGCGAAGCGGGCGATGGTCATGCTGGCCGATCCCGTCAAGCCGGACTCCGCCTCGATCAACTATCCCCGCCTGCTGAACGAGACGTTTGGCGAAACCTGGGAGGATGGCGATCCGGCGTGGTATGAGAAGCTGCCTGGCACAGAAGCGCCGCCGGGCGCCGAGGTGGTGACAGCCCTGTCCGTTGCATGCCGCGGTGCGCCGCGCCTGCCTGCGCGAACGCCCTCGGCATTGGAGCGCGGCACGGTGGAGGGAAGCGCCCTTTTCGCGGTCGAGGGTGGCGGGGCGGCGGAGTTTGGGTCGGCCGTGCATGCATTGCTTGCCCGGGTGGACTGGTGGAACGAGGCGGAGGCCGGGGCCTGGATCGCCGGGCGCCGGGCTGAGGGAGTTTCTCCAGCGGCCGTGGATGAGGCGGTGGCTGTGCTCCGCGCGCCAGAATTGGCAGGGGCGTTTGCGCCGCCACGCGGCCCGGTCGAGCTTTGGCGCGAGAAGGTCTTCGATGCGGTCTGCGACGGCACGTGGGTGACCGGCATTTTTGACCGCGTGATTGTAGAGCGGGATGCGGACGGCCGTGCGGCGCGCGCAACCGTAATTGACTTCAAGACCGATCGCCGTGCAGACGCCGGCCAGGCATTGCAGCGCCACGCGCCGCAGCTGAGATTGTACCGGCGTGTGGCGGCCCAGTTGACCGGTTTGCCGGAAAGCGAAGTCGCCTGCGAGATCATGCTGACAGCAGCGCTGCTGCGGTTGCGCGTGCCGTGAGCGCGTGACGGTTCGTCGCCCCGGCGGGACTGTGCGCGGCATGGCAGCGGCAATGCGGCGACCGAAATGAAGTCTGCGGATCACGCTGCCTTGTGCCGCGCATTGTCCAATTTCTGCTTTACAGAGGGAAAAAAGCGCCGCACGGTCCGATTCTCGCAAAACTCCAACCCTATGGGAAACCTGAAGAAGAAACGTCGGCTCAAGATGAACAAGCACAAGCGTCGCAAGCGCTTGAAGTCGCACCGCCACCAGAAGCGCACCTGGCAGAAGTAGGCGCGCCATCATCTGCCGTCACGTTTGACGAGCACTTTGCCCGCCGCCGAGTCGCGGCGGGTTTTCGTTTTTTCCGCGACGAGAGCCGGGTGCGGCGGCGCAAAAATGGGTCAAATGAACTCAAGCGTTGCCCCACGGGGGCTTGGACGCGCGTTTGATCTTGTCACAGGCGAAGTTCCCCTTAGAAACTTCCTTGTATCCCCGATTCTATTGCAAGAGATTGACTGATTGATCGTTTGGATCCGGCCAGCCACAATCGCCCCAACTCAACCGCCCACTTCCGCGTCGTTCTTCCATTCGTCCACCGCATGTTCTCTTTTTCGAAGAAAACGATCGGATTCTTTTTCGACATCAATGATGAGGCCGCGATGATGGTGCGCACTTCGTCGTCTGCTGCGCCGATGGTGATCGAAGAAATGCGCGAAGTTCCGGCGGCTGATGAGGCTGCGCTGCAGCAGGCGGTAAAGGAGTTGTTGGGGAAGCGCAGCGGCAGCAGTTTCATGCATGCCCGGTGTGGCGTCTACCTGCCCCACCGGTTGGTGCGACGGGTGACGCTTGACCTCAAGCGCGTCAAGGAACCGGACTATTTTAAGGAGATTTGCACGCAGCAATTCCGCCTTGATGAGGAGAAATGCACGCTCGCCGTGCTCAACGCTTCTGATGGCACCGACTATGACGCCGGCAAGGTGACAACACAGAAGGAAGTGATCTTCACTGGAGTGGCCAACGACGAGCTTCTCACCGCGCAACAACGGCTTCTGACCCTGGGCGTGTACCCGGAACGGCTGGAACTGGGAACGGTCTCCGCCATCGGTGCCTTGGTGAGCTATCATACGTTTGCTCAGCTGAAATCTCCAACCCTGATGTTGGAGATGGACGCCGAGAGCACGCAGTCGTTTGTCATCGGCAGCGGTGGCCTCGATGTGAGCCGTTCCATCCCCCACGGGTTCGGAGGCATGGTCTCGGTGGTCCAGAAGGAGCTGAATCTGAAGGATGAAGAGTCGGCGAAGAAACTCTTCTATTCGAATACTTTCGATTTTACGAACATGGGCGGCCTCCTCACAAGGAAGATCCTGAAGGAGCTGCAATCGCTGATCGGTTTCTATGAAGTGCAGACAGGCCAGTCGATCGGGCAGGTTCTTTGCACCCAGATGCCGCCGAAACTCGCCTGGCTTGGGGGGTCGATCGCGAAGGAGCTTGGCGTGGATGCCCTCAATCTGGATTTCCCGGGCTGGCTGAAATCGCGCGAGATTACTTTTGGCGGCTCGGCGGAGTCCACCGAGCTGGATGCCCGGTGGCTGCCTGTTTTTGGACTCATGACGTATTACGATGCAGCTCCAGTGGAAAAAAAGTGAACAATCGCAAGCGGGCCTGGTTCCCGCCTGGCACCCGAATTTCCGCAACCACGAGCAGTTGCCGGATACGAAGGTGGTGCGCACATTTTTCTTCGTCAACGTCACGGCGATCACCATGGTGCTTTCCTTTGTGCTGTTGTTCGTTTTTCAGCAGCTTCGCATCAACAATCTTGGGCGCCAGGTGGCGGACTGGCAGGCGAACATTGCTACAAACAAGAAGAGCGCGGATGAGGCGGTTGTGCTGTCCAGAAAGTTTTCCGAAGAGGAGAAAAAGATTCGTGAGTTGGACGCGTTCCTGAAGCCGCGGCTGGTGCTTTCGGAGTTCTTGATCTACGTTGGAAAGACACTGCCGTCGGAACTGGTGATGGACACGATCGAGGTGCGCGACAGCGGCGTGACGATTCACGGCCTGGCCGCCGGATTGCCCGATGAAGCGAGCGGACGCATTTCAGCGTATGTCAATCAATTGCAACAGGATAAATATTTCGCCAGCCTCTTCGAGTCAAAAGATGTGCGCCAGGAAGTAAGGAATGACAAGGCGACCGGGCGCATGGGATTCGATCTCACCCTGCGCTACAAAGGAGAACCGAAGAAGTAGCCATGAGCATTACTCCGAAGGAAATCTTGGCATTCGTGAAGCGGTATCCCGTCGGGGTTGTCTGCGGGTTGGTCGGCGTGATCATGCTTGCCGGCCTGTATCTGCGGAGCGACCGGGCTGACGACCTCAGCGACCAATCAAAGCAGTTGGAGGAACAGTCAAAGAAGATCCTCGGCGAAATCCGCAACGGCGCCAATATTGCCGAGCAATATGCTGCGTTGAGTGCGAAGACGAAGGACTTGGATTCCCGGTTGATCCGGGGCAGCGAGCGCGCGCTCAATCAGCGCTATTTTTATCGGATCGAATCGGATACCGGAGTGAAAGAGGTCAATTTGCAGCAGACCTCAAGTGGCGCCGAACCCGGGAAGGGAGACAAGCGCCTCTACTGCGGAATCGGATATTCGGTCATTGTGACCGGCGATTTCCGCCAGATTCTCGATTTCGTCGGGAAGATTGAATCTGGCCAGTATTTTTACCGGCTGATTTCGGCGACGGTCTCCCGAAAGGCTGGCGACACTCCTGGGACAGCGCCCGTAATCACATTGTCGCTCAACATCGAGCTGCTCGGCCTGCCATGAGAACAACGCGCAACATCGGCATCTGTTTTCTCATCCTCTTCTCTTGGATTCTGCACGTCCGGGGCGAGGATGTGTCCACGTTGTCCAAGCGCCAGGAAACGCTGGATCTGGCCGCCCGGTTGCTTGCACCGCAGGAGGCCGCAGTCGTGCCCCAGTCTCACGACTTGATGAATCCGTTCAGTGCTCAACGGCGCGGGGCTGACGAGCAGAGGACCTCCCGGCCTGTCGGAACGGATCGCGAGATTCTGGAGAAGATTGCAGCCACGATGCAAATGCCAACGGGCATGATGATGTTCCGCGGCAGACCCATGCTACTCTTTCGTGAAAAGAGCCTCGGAGTTGGGGCTCGTTTGAAGATTCCAGTTGATGGCGTTGATTACATCGTGGTCATCACTGCCATCGAGCCGACCTCCTTTCGGCTCGGTCTGAATCGCGAAGAAATTGCTCGGCCAATCAAACCAGGAAACCAGAACCCATGAGAACACGCTCGTTCAAGCTTGTGCTGATTCTGCTCACGTCCGTTGCTGTCGGGCGAAGTCAGCCTGCGCCCGCGGCGCCTGCGGCACCCGCCGCGAGCACTGACACGCCGGTTGCGGCGGCAAAGCCCGCAGAAACGCCTGCAGCGGTCCCAACGACCGATGTGGCGCCGAAACCCGCGGAAGCGGCCGCGGCGGTCCAGACGACCGATGCGGCTTCCAACGGTGCGAGCCGGAACAAGGACACCATGTCGGTCGATTATCCGGACGAGGACATCCGGACGATTCTGCGGAACGTTGCGGACCTGTTCGAATTGAACCTCGTGATTCCACCCGCACTTCAAGGGAAGACGTCCATCAAGCTTCATGACGTGACCTGGCGCCAGGTGTTCGATGTCATTCTCACACCCGTCGGCTACACGTTTATCGACGAGGGTGGCATCATCAAGATCGTGAGTCTGGACAGCCTCGCTGAGGAACCGGTGGCCACCGAGGTGTTTATCCTGAGCTATGCCAAGGCCTCCGAGGTTCAGACGGTGATCTCAACGCTCATTGAGAGCGGAAAGGGCGGCAAGCTGACGCTTGATACGAGAAGCAATTCGCTGATCGTCACCGAGCGCCCCTCAAAGTTGAACAAGATCCGTCCGATCATCAAGCAACTCGACAAGGAGACCGAGCAGGTGATGATCGAGACTAAGTTCGTCGAGGTCGAGAATACCGATGCGAAGAACATCGGCGTCAACTGGAGTTCGTTGAGCGGCTATCAGCTCGGCGTCGGTGGCATTGGGCAGTCGTGGACTCACAATTCCGGCGTGACCCGTGGAAGTCAGAATTTTGGCACCGCGACGAATAACAACGGCACTGGCACGACCAGCACCGATGGTACGACCAGCGGGACTGCGAATGGCACCACGAACGGGACGTCCACCGGAACGACCAACGGGACAAGCAACGGAAGCAATTCCAGCATTCAAACAGGCACCCAGACCGTGGTGACGACATCCACAAACCCGATCACGGGCGACGTCACGACCAATGTGACGCAGGTGCCACAGAACACGAATACGCAGGGGACAACGTCGAGCGTTACCACCGGGAACACGTCTGGCTCAAGCGGATCGACAACGGCGAGCACGACGCTGGGGACGACGGCGGCCCTCAACAATACTGCAAGCGACAGCATCAGCAATGTGGGCGAGCTCTTCAATTCTGTCGCCTACTCATCCGGCACGGCTCGTGTCGCATCGGCGGTCTTCAGCGCGTCGGATTTCAGCATCGTGCTCAGTGCGTTGAAGACGTTTAGCGGAACCAAGATTGTCTCCAATCCAACGGTCGTCACGCTGAACAATACCGAGGCCTTCATCAATGTGGGTGAGGAATTCCCCATTCCGCAATACACCTATAACCAGGAGCGCGGCGGATTTGAGGTGAGCGGCTTTGCCTACAAGCCCATCGGGATCATCCTCACGGTTACTCCGCAGGTGAATGCCTCCGGCTTCATCAAACTCACGGTCGAGCCGACGGTCAGCGAGCGAACCGGCACCGCAAGCTTTGGCGGAGCGGGCGGCGCGCAGATTCCGATCATCTCTGAACGCAAGGCGAAGACCCAGGTTTCGATGAAGGATGGTTATACGATGGCCATCGGCGGACTCCTGAAGACCCAGACCACCAATGGAGGATCGAAGATCCCTGTCCTCGGCGACATCCCGTTGCTTGGCAAACTGTTCAGCTCAAGCTCCAAGGACGATGAAACCTCCAATCTCATCATCTTTATTACGGCAAAGTCGATCAGCTCCGAGGGTGGACGTATTGAGGACACCATGAGTCCGGATCAGATCCGCGGATTGTCCATGCGCCGCGAGGATTTGCCGGGCTACCGTGGTGGGCCAGATCCGTTCCTTCTGCCTGAAAAGGCCGGAAAGGCCGGGAGGTGAGCCGTTGACGCGGCGTGTCGCGCCGAATCCAACGTTTCACTGATCTCATTGGAAAGCCACAAGGCGTGCCCGAAGGCGGACACGCCTTTTTGATGTCTGCAGAGGCGGAAATCGCAAAGGGACAATCAAGCGATCAGCCTTTTGGTCGCCGTGTGTCTGACTATTCGTTAGCCATCTCCGGAGAAAGTATTAGCGTCCAACCCTGATGACTGTGCATAGCGATCCGAATGCAGACTCACGCCGAGGGGGCCTGTCCGACCTGTTCATTCGTCTGCGGCCACATGTGAATGAGCTGGATCGTTTTCTTCGATCCCAGCTCGATTGTTTCGAACCGGAGATTCGCGACCTGGTTGCGTACTGTCTGGACGTGAGCGGAAAACGGATCCGCCCGGCACTCGTCTTTTTCAGCGGCTGGAATGGCGCGGATCGGATCGAACCCGCGCTGGTCCGCGCCGCCGCCGTCGTGGAAATGGTGCACCTCGCGACCCTGGTGCACGATGACATCATGGATGGCGCGGAATTGCGCCGCAACCGGCCCACAGCTGCCCGCCGTTACGGTGCCGAAGCCGCTGTTTTGCTCGGCGACGCACTGCTCGCTCACGCCGTCTACGTAGCGTCCCAATTCCCTTCAACCGAGATCTGCCGCGCTGTCTCTGATGCAACCCGAAAGGTGTGCGCAGGCGAAATCGCCCAGACTTTGCGCCGGGGTGACCCGGAAGTGACCCTCGCCGACTATCGGCGTGTGATCGAACTGAAGACGGCGGAACTCTTCCGTCTGTCCTGTCTCCTCGGAAGCCGGCTGGGCGGATTCGAAGACGGTTTTGTCAACGCCGCCGCAACGTACGGCCTGCGCCTGGGATCCGCCTATCAGATCTATGATGACCTCGCCGACTTCTTTGGCGAAGAGAAGCAGATTGGCAAGACACTCGGCACCGACCTGACCGGGGGAAAGATAACCCTTCCGACGCTCGTGCTCCTAAAGAAGCTGCCGCCTGGCGAAAAACAGGAATTGTTGGACGAGATCCGGGAACGACGCGCGCCACCCCTTGAGAGAAGGCGCCAGGCGATGCAGGCGCATGGGGTTTTCGATGAGGTGGTTGCGACGGTGCAGGCCGAGCTGGAAGCAGGGGCTTCTGCGCTCGCCCCGTGGTCGCGCCTCGAGCCGACGGCGCATCTCGTGTCGCTGCTCGATTTGCTTCGGGACCAGGTCAGGCAGCTGCCGGGGAGCGACGTCTCGTCGAATCCGGTTGCTTCATGAGTGGGTTTTGATTTCCTTTGACCTCGATGGCCTTCACCAAAGCAATCAGCAAGACGCTGGTGGTTGCCCCTGCACGTCAGCAGCAGGCGGATGCCGATTTGGAGGTCGTCAGGAGAGTGCAGGCGGGCGATGTGGCGGCATTCGACCAGTTGATGGTCAAATACCGGGCGCGCATCTACTCGGTTATCTACAATCTCTGCGCGAATCGGGAGGATGCTGCAGATCTCACGCAGGGGACCTTCATCAAGACTTTCCAGTCCATCAACCGATTTCAGGGGCAATCGTCATTCTTCACCTGGCTTTACCGGATTGCGGTCAATGCGACGCTGACTCATTTACGGAAGAACAGGCTCCGCACATTCTTCAGTTTTGAACGAATCACGGAGGAGGATGGTTCATCCGAGATTATCGCTGCCCTTACGGACAAGACCGGCGCCGACCGCGAGACATTTGTAAAAGAACTGCAAGAAAAATTGAACGAAGCGCTTCAAAAACTGTCTATCAATCATCGAACAGTGGTCACATTATTCGAAATCGATGGGCTGAGCCACGATGAGATTGCCGAAATCATGCAATGCTCAGTGGGTACCGTGCGATCGCGCCTGCACTATGCCAAGCAGTTGCTGCAGGCTGAACTTCAACCGTATCTTCGCTAGGTGATCATGCCCGATCGTCCATCAAATCTTCCGTCTCGCGTCACCGTTGAGGATTTACTCCGGCTGAAGCGAGCCGAACGTCCGCGACCTGAGTTCTGGGAGGATTTTGAACGGGATCTCCGCCAACGGCAGCTCGCAGCGCTCGTCGAGCGAAAACCATGGTGGAACGGATTGAGCGCGTCGACCGGGCGATTTGGATGGCTGCGATTGCCGGTCGGTGCGACTGCGGTCCTTGCGCTGACATTGCTTTCCGTTCGCGAGTATTCCTCTTCCGGCGGACATGCCTCCGTCGCGTTGGGAAACAAGCCTGTTTCGGGTGTGGCCGCATCGCCGGTGTCAACGGCTTTCAACCTGGTGCAATCCGCGCCTGCCGCGGTTTCCAGTTCCGTCCTTGCTGTCGTGGAACCGGAGAGTCCCAGGAGCGCGGAATCGAGCGAGGCCGCCTCCGAGAGACCCCAGGTGTCGTCACGGGAGGTCGCCGCCCTGGTGACTCGTGGAACCGGGGTCGATGAAATGGGAATTTCCACGGGGCGAGAACCATTGTCGGGTTCTCTTTCGATCGATCTCGCTGCAAGCGGCACTGCCGATTCGACTCTGGCGGACGCAACGGCGCATTCGATTGGCTTTGAAGATCGCTCGATATCGACGTCGCGCGCGCATCGCACTGCGGAGGCGCTCCCGACTGCGGTGGCGGTGACCGAGCAGCGTCGCACACGGCTGCTCGCGGCGCTCGGTTCCGCCGGAGTTTACGCGCCAGAGCCCTCGGCTCCCGAACACGCAAAGCGGAGCGTTATCCGCTACCTGGCTGAGGACGGGTGGGACCGGTCGATGAGCCGGCTTCAAGCGGACGCCGACCGCCTTTCGATCCGGTTCTGAAAGTCCGCCCTTGCCGCGCCCAAGGATTGGATTGGTTGAGCGATGTGATGTTGGCCAATGTGATGTTGATCGATTGCGATCTTGGCCGCCGCCCTGCGCACCGGGTTTTGCAATTTGTTGCGAGTTGTTTAGGCTTGGTTGCTGAAGCAATCCGATGCGCATCGAACGTGATTCCATGGGTGAGATGCAGGTTCCGGACGACGCACTTTACGGTGCTTCGACCGGGCGGGCGGTCTTGAATTTCCCGATCAGCGGCCGTCCGATGCCGGTCGGATTCATCCGCGCGCTGGGACTGGTCAAGCTCGCTTGCGCTGTCGCCAATGAGGAACTCGGCCGGTTGGACGCAGAGAAGAGCCGCCTTATCCAGCAGGTCGCCCGGGAGGTGATGGACGGAAAGCTGGATGCCCAGTTTCCCGTCGACATCTTCCAAACCGGCTCGGGTACCTCGTCGAACATGAACGTCAACGAGGTCATCGCCAACCGGGCCAGCCAGCTGCACGGCGAACCGCTCGGATCGAAGAGACCCCTTCATCCGAACGACGATGTCAATCTTGGCCAGTCGTCAAACGACATCATTCCGACGGCCCTCCACGTGAGCGTCGCCTGGGCCATTCAGTCGCAACTGATTCCTGCCCTTGAGGAACTCGCGGGATCTCTCGAGGCAAAATCGGCGGAATTCGATTCCGTCGTGAAGATCGGCCGCACACATTTGATGGATGCGACCCCCCTGACTCTGGGCCAGGAATTCTCCGGCTATTCGATGCAGGTCCGCAAGGCGGTCGAGCGGGCGCACAGGGCGATGGCGGCGCTGGGAGAACTCGCAATCGGCGGCACGGCGGTCGGCACCGGACTCAACTGCCATCCGGGATTTCCACTGCGCGTCTGCCGCGTCCTGTCCGAGCGAACCGGCATCTCGTTTCGCGAAGCGCGCAATCACTTCGAGGCGCAGGGTGCGCGGGATGACTGCGTTGAAGCCGCCGGCCTTCTGGCAGCCATTGCAGCCAGCCTCACGAAGGTCGCAAGCGATCTCCGTTTGATGGGATCCGGTCCCCGCGCCGGATTCGCCGAGATTCGCGTTCCGGCCACCCAGCCCGGCTCTTCCATCATGCCGGGGAAGGTCAATCCGGTCATGAGCGAGATGATGATCCAGGTCTGCATTTACGTGACGGGCCTCTCCCAAATGGTGGGCATGTGCGGGCGGGACGGCCAGTTCGAGCTCAATGTGACGATTCCCCTCATCACCCATGCGCTGCACGAGGCGATCACCTGCCTGGCAAACGCCTGCAGGGTCTTTGCGCGCCGGTGTGTCAACGGAATCGAGGTCGATGCCGCGCGTTGCCGGGAACTGACGGAGCGGTCGCTCATGCTGGTGACCGCGCTCAATCCGTACATCGGATACGACGCAGCCGCGTCGGTGGCCAAGGAGGCGCTTCTTAAGAACAAGACGCTTCGGGAGGTCGTGCTCGAGCGCGGACTGCTGGATGCCGCAACGCTCGACCGCGCGCTGGACCCGAAGATCATGACGCGTCCAGGCGGAAATCTCAGTGGCGACGGCGGTTGAGGGCTCGCGGTGCCGGGCGCACACGCGGCGCTGCGCCAGGCGCTATTTCTTCGGAATTGCGTGGGCCGCGGCGCAGGCGTTCGTGAAGAAATCGTTGCCCTTGTCGTCCACAAGAATGAAGGCCGGGAAATTCTCAACCTCGATCTTCCAGACCGCCTCCATTCCGAGCTCGGGATACTCAAGCGACTCGACCTTGCGGATGTTCTCCTTCGCCAGGACCGCCGCCGGTCCGCCAATGGAACCGAGATAAAAGCCGCCGAATTTCCTGCAGGCGTCGGTCACCTGTTTGCTGCGGTTTCCCTTCGCGATCATGACCATCGATCCGCCGAGCGACTGGAACAGCTCGACGTAGCCGTCCATGCGCCCCGCAGTTGTCGGGCCGAACGAACCCGAGGCGTAGCCTTTTGGAGTCTTCGCCGGTCCGGCATAATAAACGGGGTGACGCTTGAAATAGTCCGGCAGACCCCGGCCCGCGTCGATGCGTTCCTTGAGTTTGGCGTGGGCGATGTCGCGCGCGACAACGATCGTGCCGTTGAGCGAGAGGCGGGTCGTGACCGGATAGCGCGTCAGTTCCGCCAGAATCTCGTTCATCGGCCGGTTGAGGTCGAGATTCACGATGTTCTCCTCCCGGATGACGCGGTAACGATCCGGAATGAAGCGGCCGGGATTTGGTTCGAGTTGCTCGAGCCACACGCCATCCCGGTCGATGCGGGCCTTGATATTGCGATCGGCCGAACAGGACACGCCGACGCCGACCGGGCACGAGGCGCCGTGGCGCGGGAGCCGGACGATCCGCACGTCGAGGGCGAAATACTTGCCGCCGAACTGTGCCCCGATGCCGCACGCTTGCGCGGCTTCGAGAACGCGCGACTCGAGCTCGATGTCGCGGAACGCGTGGCCAAGTTCGTTGCCTTTTGTCGGAAGGCCGTCGAGGTATTTTGCCGAGGCGAGCTTGACCGTTTTGAGACAGGCCTCGGCCGAGGTTCCGCCGATGACGATGGCGAGATGGTAGGGAGGGCAGGCGGCCGTCCCGAGGTACCTCATCTTGTCGGCAATGAATGCCTCCAGACTCTTCGGGTTCAGCAGGGCCTTGGTCTCCTGATAAAGGAACGTCTTGTTTGCCGAGCCGCCGCCTTTCGCGACGAAGAGAAACTCGTAGCTCGCGCCTTCGGTCGCATAGAGATCGATCTGCGCCGGCAGGTTTGTGCCCGAGTTGATCTCCTCGTACATGTCGAGAGGGACGGTTTGGGAGTACCGGAGATTTTCCTCTGTGTAGGTCTTGTAGATTCCCCGGGACAGATGCTCGGCGTCGTTTGCCCCCGTCCAGACCCGCTGGCCCTTCTTGGCGATGACCGTGGCGGTTCCTGTGTCCTGGCAGAATGGCAGAATGCCCTCAGCCGAGATCTCGGCATTGCGCAGAAGGGTGAGCGCGACGTAGCGGTCGTTTTCGGAGGCCTGGGGGTCGTCGAGGATCGCGGCGACCTGCTTGAGGTGTTTTTCCCGGAGCAGGAACGAACAATCCCGCATCGCCTGGTGCGCGACGTACGCGAGTGCCTCCGGGTCCACCTTGAGGATTTCGCAGCCGTCAAAGTTGCCGGAAGAAACAAAATCGTTGGTCAGGAGGCGGTAGGTGCTCGCGTCCTCGGTCAGGGGGAACGGCTCTTGATAGCGAAACGGTGGCACGGGCATGGCGATGGTGAGTTGAAGAGTCGGAGTGAAGAGTCTGGCGCGAGAATGCCTCAGGCGAGCGGGAACAACGGGCGCAGCCTCAAACATGAAATGAACCCGGTTCAGGCAGTAATGCAACGAACCGCGGCTACGCTCGGGGCGCATCTGCCGATCGACGGTGGTTCCAGAAGCCCGGCGACCTGTTCTCCGTCCTGTCCGCCGTGGCCTTGGCGAAAGCGGAAGGCCTGGCGAATGAGGATTCCGTAGCGGAGCTGCGCAGAACCACAACGAATTCACAACAACTTCATCTTGGGCAGGTCCTGGACGTCCACCAGGCCGACCGGCCGACCGTCGTCGTCCACCACGATGAGATCGTCAATCTTGAAGCGATCGAAAACCCGCAACGCCTCCACGGCGAGTGCGTCGACGTGCACGGTTTTGGGTGTGCGCGTCATGAACCGGTGAACGGGCTGCGACAGGAAATCCGGGCTGCTGAGGACGTGGCGGCGAAAATCGCCATCGGTCAGGATGCCGGTGAGTTTGGCCGTGGATTCGTCAACGAGCGCGATCGAACCGGATTTGGCGCTGGTCATTCCCAGAATTGCATCCTGCACCGTCTTGTGATCGGGCATCACCGGCAATCGGTCGCCGACGCGCATGATGTCCTTCACCTTGAGCAGCAGGGCCGTGCCGAGATTTCCTGCCGGATGAAGGCGTGCGAAATCCTCGCGCGTGAAGCCGCGGCGCTCCAGCAGCACCATGGCGAGCGCGTCGCCCAGCGCCAGTGCCGCCGTCGTGCTGGCCGTTGGAGCGAGCCGGAGTGGACAGGCCTCGCGCGGCACCCGGTAGAGCAACTGCAGGTCGGCATCCCGCGCCAGTTCCGAGTCGGGATTGCCGGTCAGCGCGACAATGGTCAGCTCGAACCGCTTCAGCATCGCCAGCAGGCGCAGCAGCTCCGCGCTCTGCCCGCTGTTGCTGAGGAGGATCGCCAGGTCGCCTGGCGCGCACAACCCAAGGTCGCCGTGCAGCGCCTGTGTCGCATCGAGAAAACACGAAGTCATTCCCGTGCTGTTGAACGTCCCGGCAAGTTTCTGGGCGATGTGCGCAGATTTACCCACGCCGCTGAAGATCAGCTTTCGGCCCGCCTTCTGGACGCCTTCGATCGCCTGAACGACGGCGACAAACGTCTGATCGAGGGATCCGGCTGTCGCCTGAAGCGCCTCGATTTCGATCTGGATGTACTCGCGGCCGCGGGCGAGGGTGGATTGGGCGTCGGGCGTCATTTAGGATTTGTGTTGGGATAACGCGTGGAGTGAACTTAGCCCTCGATTTTCCGCGTTCAATCCCATTCCCGTGCCTCCATGCGGCGTCTGCTTCGCATCGTGAAAATTCCCGGCATCCTGCTGGGGCTGCTCCTGCTTGTAGCGGCGGGTTGCGACCGGGCTGACCGCCTGGCTCTCGGCACGGAAACCAGCGAACCGTACTACCGCCAGGCGGACCAGCTGAAACGGCAGGGGCGCTATCAGGAGGCGCTCTCCGCCTACCTCAAGGTGATTGAAAGGCGCAACGAGGATGCACCGGAATCGCACCTGGAGGCGGGTTTGATCTACCAGCAGTACCTCAAGGATCCGATTTACGCGATCTATCATTTCAGAAAATACCTTGAACTGGAGCCGACGTCCCGCCAGGCCGATCTCGTGCGTCTGCGGATTGATGCGGCGACGCGCGATTTCGCGCGTTCGCTTCCCGCCCGGCCGATGGAGAACCAGACATTGCGCCTCGATCTGATGGCCCGGATCGATGAACTCCAGAAGGAAAACGACCGCCTGCGGGATGAGATGGCCGGCGCGCATCCGGGTGCGCCGGCTGCGGGCGGAGACTCCGAGATCACCCTGGTCCCGGTGCCGGAATCCGCTCCCTCACCGGCGATGACCCAAAGTCCGGGTTCCGATTCGTCGCCCGCCATCGTGTTTTCTCTGAGACCTGCGCCGCCTGGAACCCAGGCGCCAGCCGCGTCGGCGGCCAAACCGCCGACAGCCGCAGCCCGTACCCATGTGGTTGTCCAGGGAGACACGCTTTTCAAGATTGCCCAGCATTATTACGGCAGCGCTTCGAAATGGACCGTGATCCTCGATGCCAACCGTGACGTCTTGAAGGACGGGAGCGCAATGCGGCTCGGAATGACGCTGAAGATTCCGTAGCGGTGGGCGGCTCGAATTGCGGTGAAAAGCCTGCGACCATCAGGGGCAGTGTCTGATACGCCATGTTTGCCGGGTCAAAAGGCCTGCTCGCCGGCCTGCACCTCCGCGACGGGGAGGCGCTTGCGGAGTCCGGGCTGTTTCGACACGAACGCGGTGCCTTCGCGGATGCGAAACGCGCCCGCCTGAGACTGTTCGAGGCCGCCGACGGGGGCACGTTCTTGTTGGACGAGCTCGCTTTGAGACTGGAGGGTTATCGCGCGGAAAAGACCGCGCTTCTGACGGAGTTGCGCGCCTGCCTGGATGTCTTGAAGGGATCCGATACCGCCACCGGGGAACGCGAGTTCCATGTGTTTGCGCGCGAGCAGACGCCACGGATCGCCGAGTTGGAGAGGAGCGCCGAGCAGATCCGAACGCGACTCTTCGAGCCCGGCCGCAGCGGCCGGCCCGATGGCAGCGGTCTCGGCCTTGCGATCAGCCGGCTCCTTGCCCGGCAGATCGGGGCGACCGTGGCCCTGGTCAAGACAGGTCCGACCGGAACCAGATTCGAGCTGGGGTTGTAAGGAGCGGGCAGACGAAGTCCGGCACGCTCCTACGGACCATATTCCGCCCAGCTGGTGCTGGTTTCCGTCACCCGGACACGCTCGATGCGCACTCCGCGCGGCAGGGTGGCTTGCGGGGTTGGGCTTGTCGCAGCCTCGGCGAGCCGCCGCTTCAGTTCATCAAAGACCGCCCGGGCCATTACCTCGCTGGTCGGGTCGGTGCGGTCGAATGGAATCACGCGATCGCCATAGGTCGCGCGAAAGAATGCGTACTGGGGGTCGCTGGTATTGACGCACAGGGCGTGGTCCCAGGAATCCAGGAATGCCGCGAGCGCCGTCTTGATGATGCGGAAATCGCAGACCATGTCATTCGCGTCCAGCTCGTCGGCTGCGAGAACGACCTCCACCCTCCGGCTGTGCCCGTGAGGGAAGCGGCATTTTCCCGGATGTTTCGAGAGCAGATGACCGGTCTCGATTTCAAAAATCTTGCAGATGCGATAGGGCATGGGCGGGCAGATTGGCTCAAGAAACCGGCCGGAGCGCAAGCGCGACGATTGCCGTGCAGGGCGGAGTCGCCGTCCTACACCGTCTTCGAGAAGCGGCGCGGGCCAGCCTCAAGATAGGCGTCGAACCGCATCGCGATGATGCGGATGAGCAACGCACCGACCCCGGTGACAACAAAGCCGTCCTCGTTGCGCCGCAACAGGCCGTCGGCTTCGAGGTCGGCCAGGGACTCGATCTCACGCGCGAACTTCGCCGCGAAATCCACGTCGAGCCGGCGCGACAGATCCGCGTAATTGATGCGTCGGTCGCACATGATGCGCATGATGACCTGTCGGCGGATGCGATCCTCCTCGCCGAGGATGAGCCCGCGCTCGAACGGCATGCGGCCGGCATCGAGGGCGGCGTAATACTCCGGCAGTTCCTTCAGATTCTGCCGGTAGGAGTCTCCAGTCTGCGAGATCGACGACATGCCGAAGCCGTAGATCGAGGCGCCTGCATGAGTGCTGTAGCCCTGAAAATTGCGCTGCAGCGTCCCTTCGCGCTGTGCCACGGCCAGTTCGTCGTCCGCCCGGGCGAAATGATCCATGCCGATGTAGACCATGCCGGCCTCGGTGAGCTTGCGGACCGCTGTCGAGAGCATCTTCAGCTTCTCCTCGGTCGACGGGAGGTTGGCCTGTTTCTCGAAGATCCGCTGCGACGGCTTGATCCAGGGAACATGCGCGTAGCTGAAGACCGCGAGACGATCAGGCCGCAGCGTCAGCACATCGTCGATCGTCCTGGCGAACGAGTCGGCGGTCTGATGTGGCAGGCCAAAAATCAGGTCGACGCTGATGGAGTGGTAGCCCTCTTCGCGCATCCAGTCGAACGCCTGGCGCGTGATGTCCATCGGCTGCAAACGATGGACCGCCAGTTGCACCTCCGGATTGGTGTCCTGCACGCCCAGCGACGCCCGGTTGCATCCGAGTTCGCGAAAGGCGCGCACGTGGTCGCGGGTGATGCGCCGCGGATCGACCTCGACGCTGTTCTCGGAGTCGGCGGCAAACGTGAACCGGGAATGGATTGCGTCACCCAGCCTCCGGATCACGGCCGGCGGCAGGAACGTCGGGGTGCCACCGCCAAAATGCATCTGCGCCACGCGCCGGTCCGCGGCCAGAAGCGGCTGGAGCAGGGTCATTTCCTTGTCGAGGTAACCGACATAGTCCGAGGCCGCGTCTCGCTTCAGGGTTATGACGGTTGTGCAGCCGCAGAACCAGCAGAGGGTTTCGCAGAACGGAAGGTGGAAATAGAGGGAGAGCGGGCGTCCGGCGTCCTGGTTGTCCCGGCGGATCGCTTCAAGCAGCGACGCAGGCGGAATCGCGTCGGTGAACTGCGGCGCCGTCGGGTAGGACGTGTAACGCGGCCCCGGAACGTTGTACTTTCGGACCAGCGCGAGATCGAATTCGGCCGGTGCCGGCGGGTTTCCTTGTATCGGGTTTGGCGCCACCATGATAATCCAGGGTCGGTGCGAACAATGCGAACCTTCGGCCGATTTGCGAGGCCGGATCGGAGAATGGGCGCAAGCGAGCTACCACTTCCGCATTCTCTGCAGCATGGTCTGGTAGAGCGCTGGCAGCTCCGTCCTGAGATGCTTGACGCCGGCCTCGCTTGAACCGCCGGGGTGGGCGACACGTTGGACGACCTCCGAGGCGTCGACACCGTCAAGTTCCTGGAGCAGGAGAGTGCCGGTCATGGTCTCCCTGACTATTCGCCGGCAAAGCCCGGGATCATAGCCGCGGCGAGCGGCCATGGTGTCGGCAAAGAGCTCCAGCATCGTGGCGTACAGCGCCGGCCCGCAGCTGCAGAGGGCTGAAAAAAATGTGATCTCTTCCGGTGGCAACACGTAGACCGAACCAACTGATTCGAGAATATCGCAAACCAGTCGGCGGTCGGCGGCACCGAGCATTGGTCCATAGCTGAGCGCCGTGACCCCCTTGCCGACAGACATGTTCACATTCGGAAGGCATTCGGCCCAGCGATCGGTGAATCCGGCCAGCGGAATGCCGGTGATGCATGTGACGATCAACGGATGCCGGTCGCAAACGACTTCGCGGTTCGCCTCCAGCACCTGCAACGCGTCGGCGGGTTTGGTCCAAAGAAAGATCACCTCACATTCGCGCAGCACCTCCGCGGCCGAAGAACCGAGCCGCAGGGCGGGCACTTGTGCCGCAACGGCCCGGGCTTTGTCGGCGTTGCGGTTGAAGCCCAATAGCCCGCCGGCGCATCCCTCCCGGCCCAGGCCCCGGGCGAGTGCCGAGCCGAGACGTCCCAGACCAATGATTCCGATTCTTGTGTTCATCATTTTACGGCAGCCTTGATAGCCCGGGCCTTGAAGAACGTGTAGTTGAAGACGCCCTCAGGCCCGGCGGTCGCGCGCAGATCCTCGATGCCCTGGCGCCAACTGGCCGGATCCATCATCCCGGCGCGCAGCGCTTTCGCTTCGATGCCCTCAACCATCGCAATGAACGTGTTTCTCGTGAAACCGTTGACCATCTCCGGCTGGCTCGCATCTGCGTAGACCACACGCGGCGATACTTCGATTTCTGTCAAACCCGCCTGGTGCAGGAGAGGATAGAGCCGCCGGCCGATCTGAGAGTCGCCCCCGTCCGCCTGCTGCAGATCGACAAGGCATTGGATGGTTTTTCTGGCGAGGAGGCTGTCGGGGTGAAAATAGGCGGACCCGTGGTCGCCTTCGATGACCGTGATCGCTCCTCCAGACCGGAGAACGCGCCGCAATTCGGCCAGCGCATGCAGCGGTTTGCTCAAATGTTCGAGCACAAAGCAGACGAAAACCGCATCAAATTTCGTGTCGGGAAACGGAAGCCGGAATACGTCGGCTTCCTCAAAGCGCACGTTTCGCAAGCCCGCCTGCTTGACGGCCCGGCGTGCCAATTCGAGGGAATTCGGCGAGATGTCGATGGAGACGAAATTCACATCCGGGTTGTTCCGGGCCAGGATAACGCTTTGCGCGCCGGTCCCGCAGCCGGCTTCAAGCACGCGCGATCCGGCGGGAAAGCGTTCATCCCGGTGCAGGAGTTCCGCGAGCGTCTGCGCCTGGTCGCCCAGGCGAATCGATTCGCGGGGCGAGTAACCATGGACATACGGGAGCGTGGCCATTGCCGTAGTGCGACTTCCTGCCAGACGCGTTGGTTCCCGGCAATTGCGATCACGTCGTCGCGGGCGAGCGGATGATCAGGGCCGTCCCGCGAGGTGCATGCTCGCGGTCGGTCGGGCCGGCGGTGCGTTGGCATGTCGCCTGCTGGCCGCGCGACGTGGCCGCCCCTGACTTTTTGTCCGATTGCCGCAATCCATCGACCGCGAAGGATTGCCGGTTTGCGCTCCGCCCTGTTTGCTGGGCGGCGATCTCCAAACGCTGATCATTTATGGATTCGATCATTACCGCGGGGCCAAGCCTTCCCGGCAGCGCCATTCCGCTCTGGCTCACGATTCCCTTCGGATTGCTGCTTCTGCTGATCGCGGTGATGCCCCTGACGCACGCGAGACTCAAACACCTCTGGGAGCATTACTATGGGCACGCGGCGATCGGATTGGGGCTTGCGGTCGTCGCATACTATCTTCTTCGCGTGCCTTCCGGCGGGGCTGTGGTGGTGGATACCGTGCACGAGTATCTATCGTTCATCTGCCTCATCGGTTCATTGTTTGTCGTGGCGGGAGGCATTCACATCAAGGTCAAGGGTGAGGCCACGCCGCTCGACAACGTGGTCTTCCTTGCGATCGGAGCCGTAGCGGCGAGCTTCATCGGCACGACCGGCGCCTCCATGGTGCTGATCCGGCCATTCATCCGGATGAACAAGATCCGGATCAGCGCCTACCATATCGTCTTCTTCATCTTCATCGTCTCCAATTGCGGCGGTGCGCTCACGCCAATCGGCGATCCGCCGCTTTTTCTCGGCTATCTGCGCGGCGTGCCGTTCTTCTGGCTGATCAACCAGGTGCTATTCGCGTGGCTTGCGACTGTCGGGGCAATTCTTTTCGTGTTTTTCCTTCTCGACCGGCGCGCCTACGCACGCGTCGCCGTCGCCGTGCGCCACCAGATCGAAGAGCAGGATGTCTGGCGTTTCGAAGGCGGGCTCAATGTGTTGCTTCTTTTCGCGATCATCGGGGCGGTTTTTGTGCCGGAGCGCTGGTTCCTGCGCGAACTCGTGATGCTTGGGGCGGCGGCACTGTCCATTCGTTTTACTCCGGCGGTGGTGCACGCGGAGAATCATTTCTCATTCGGACCGATCAAAGAGGTGGCGCTGCTGTTCATCGGCATTTTCCTCACCATGATGCCGGCGCTCGGTTACATCGACGCGCACGGCGACGCGCTCGGCGTGCGGCGGCCGGTGCAATACTATGTGGCGTCTGGCAGTCTTTCGTCGGTGCTCGACAATGCACCGACCTACGCGACGTTCCTGCGCCTCGCCGAGGCAACCGCGCAAAAAGAGCGCCCAGCCGATTTCCCCTCGGGTCCGCGTACTGAAAACGTCGTGGTCGCCGTGCTGCTGAATCACGCCGACGATGCAAAGCTTGTCGTCGCCGTGAGTCTGGGCGCCGTATTCTTCGGCGCGATGACGTACATCGGCAACGGACCCAATTTCATGGTCAAGTCCATCGCCGAATCCTCGGGCGTGAAAGTCCCCACGTTCTTCGGCTACATCCTGAAATTCAGCCTGCCGATCCTGCTCCCGATCCTTTTGGCCGGCGGGCTGCTGTTTCTCTGAACTGCAGGCCATGCACGACCCGGATGTTTCGTGGAGACGCGACGCCCGCGTCGGTCATGAGATAGCGGGGCGGTGCCGCAATGCTGCGATTGTCAGGTGCCGGAGGGGAAGCAGGCATGTCGCGAGTCGGAAAGAGCAGCGATGTCCCTGTAACCGGACCGTGAACAGGTGATCCTGACCGGGCCGGTCTGCCTCAGTGCTTGGGCTTGAAGTGAAGGTACATCAGGAAGAAGAGCAGGACCCACGAGACAAGCACGCCGGCGATCATCAGGATCATCGGCGTCCGGTTCTTCCATGGCTGCGGCGAGCGGAGGTGCAGGTGGCGTTCGGTCAGCGGCACAATCTCGTAATCGTCGAGCTCCTTCTTCATGTCGCCGGCGCTCGCATAGCGCTTCTCAGGATCGCGCTCCAGAGCGTGGAGGATGATTTCCTGGATCACCGGCGTGAGATTCTCGTTGAGCTTTCGCGGCGCGACCGGATCGCCGGTGACGCGGGCGTTCATGATGACATAGGGACTCTCGCCTTCAAACAGGGTCGAGCCGGTTGTCATCTCGTAGAGGATGGCGCCAAGGCTGTAGATGTCCGTGCGGTGGTCGCCGCGGCGGCCTTTCACCTGCTCGGGCGCCATGTAGTCGGGTGTGCCCATCGTCGGTGTGAAGCCCGCGAAGGTAAGGCGGCGGGCCTGGTCGACGCGGGCGATGCCAAAATCGAAGAGCCGCAGGCTGCCGTCCCGGCAGACCATGATGTTCTGGGGCTTCAGGTCGCGATGGGTGATGCCGTTTGTGTGCAGGTATTCGAGTGCATCGCAAATGCGGCTCGCGTAGCGGGCCGCCTCCTTCTCCGGGAGCGGCTTCTGGCGCTCGAGGATCTTGGCCAGCGTCTCGCCGTCGAGGAACTCCATGACAAGGTACGGACGGCTCTTTGGCGTGTCCACCTTGACGACCTTGAGGACGCCAGGGTGATTGAGGCCCGTGCCGATCTCCTCCTCGCGCCGGAAGCGTTCAAAGCCGGCGATGTCGCTTTCCAGGGCCATGAGCGGCACCTTGATCGCAACGACCTCCCCGGTCTGCCGGTCGTTCGCCCGAAAGATCGATGCCATGTTGCTGCGGGCGACCAGGTCGGTGAGATCGAAGCGCCCGTCCAGCGTCATGCCCGGCGAAAGCTCGTGGGCCGGGGACACGGCGGCGGGCTTCGCGGCGGGGTTTTGGCGGCTCGGATTGCGGGGCTTTGTCGAATTCACCACCCTTTCCCAGTCACGCACTTCGAGCAACTGCAAGGAAATGTTGTCTTCGCCACCGCGTTTCTCTGCGAGCGCAACGAGCTTCTTGCAGGCATCATAGGGATGATTGCCGCTCACGATCTCGCAGATCTCGTCGTTGAGGACGCAGGCGTGCAGGCCGTCAGTGCATTGCACGATGAAGTCGCCGTGTTGCAGGGGCTCGGTGGCAAAATCGGGCTGGCAGAACGGCTCGATGCCCACGCTGCGGGTGAGTTCGCTGCGCTGCCGGCTCGCCATCGCCTGGCGCTCGAGCATGAGGCCCAGTTTCACCGGCAGGGCTGTCGCGACGTGGTCCTTTGAAAGCTGGAAGATCTTCTTCTGGCGGATGAGGTAGGCTCGGGTGTCACCGACATTGGCGATGTAGGCCATCCGGTCGCGGAGGATCGACGCAACCAGCGTCGTCGCCATGGAGCGGCCGGTCTTCGCCGCCAGGGCGGTGTCATGAACCTTTGTGCACGCAGTCGCGAACATCCGCCGCAAGGTGGCCTGCGGGTCGGTCCCCGGCGGAGTGTCGCGGAAAATCTGCAGCGCCTCCTCGACGGCGATCCGGCTTGCGACCTCGCCACAATCGAGCCCTCCCACGCCGTCAGCCAGGAGCGCCACGCTTCCCTTCTGTTCGCGGACAAGCGGATCCTCCGATTCCCAGAAATCGAGGTAGTCCTCGTTGATTTCGCGGACCGGACCGGCGGTGGTGATGCGGGCGTAGCGCAGGCGCATTGAGATATTGGGAAAGCACAAGCTCCGCCGCCCTGAAAGGCGAGCGGAGCCGTGATTCAACAATCAATTGGAGTCGGTTCAGGTTGCAACCATCGTCGGGCGTTGGCTGAGAAGGATTTCCTTGCCCCGTTTCTTGCTGCTGGCGCGGAAGTATACCAGTCCGTAGATGCCCCAGACGGCAGCGATGCCGAGCGCGATGTAGGGCTCCTTCCAGCTCATGCCTGAAACCGTGAACGGTCCGATCAGGTAGAAGAGCATGCAGGCGAGGTTTGCCAGGAGTCCGAAGACCGGGACGACCATATGCTTGAACCCGTGGAAACTCTCGTGCTCGCGGAAGGCCACGATCGCGATGATGCAGGTGAGCATATAGAGGAGAAACGTGCCGAAGTTGCTCACGAGCGTGACGATCACGAGTGTGTTGGGCAGCGATGCGTACGTCTCCGGACTGAAGATGCCGAAGCTGTACCACAGATTGTGCTTGTCGAGGGCGGCCGGGGATGTGCCTCCGAGATAGACGGCCACCGTGACGCAGCCGATGATGGCCGAGATGATCGCGAGCGTCCAGATGGCGCGGTGCGGCGAGAGCGTCCTGCCGTGGAGCATGCCGAAGTGCGAGGGCACCTCCTCGTCGCGGCCCATGGCGTAGGTCACCCGGGCTCCCGTGCTCAGGCAGGAGAGGGTCGTGCCGATGAGCGCGAGAAAGACGGTGAACGCCTGCACGAGCATGAAGGCCTTGCCCGCCGCGTAGCTCCCGAAGAGCCACGAGCCGACGATGACCATCATGTCGCCGACAGGGGCGCCCGACGCGCCGGCCATCGGAATCGTGTAGCCGTTATGAAGCAGGTAGTTCGCGGCGAAGTACTCGATCAAGTAGCAGACCAGGCCTTGAATGCCGAGCGACAGGAGCACGGCGCGCGGAACGTCGCGCTTCGCGTTCTTTGCTTCTTCACCCATCGCGGTCACGGACTCGAAGCCCACGAGAATAAGGATGGCGATGCAGGCTTGGATGAAGATGAGGTTGAAACTGTGCGGCTGGATGACGGAGACAGCACTGGTGTGAAAATTAAAGGTCTGCGGATTCTTGTCATCGCCGGCTTTGCCGGTGATCGCTTCCTCGGGCGCATAGCTCACGGTAAACGGAGCGGCGAGCTTCGGGTCGGCAACGGCGTTCCCGTCCTTGTCGGCGGGTACGGGCATGCCGTCCTTGTCGACGGAATCCGTCATTTGATAGACCGGCTTCCCGGCGGAATCCACAGTCGCCTTGCCGTCGGAATCGAGCACGGGTGTGGGTTTGCCGGAGGCATCCTTGACGACTTCCTGGGCGACGACATAGTTGACCGCAACGCCGCTGGAGAGATGATAGCCGGTCGAGCCTTGCGGGTGCTGTGCACGGTAGGCGATCGCGATGACGGAGAAGACCAGCAGCGCAGTGATCTGGATGATGTTGATCGCCATGTTGACCGCAGTGGTGCCGGTCACACCGCGGTAGGCGATGTAGGCGACACCCAAGGCGAACACGATGCAGAACAGATACATGAACAGCGGACTGTTGTAGGCGCTGCTAAACGTTTCCGGGAAGAACTGATAGAGGAGGTAGCCGCCGAGCAGGGCCGTGACTCCAACCATGCATCCGGGGTAGACCCAGTAGTACAGGTGGCTGGCCCAACCCGTAATGAATTTGGCAATACGCGCGAACCGGTACGCCTTGGTCTTCGAGGCGAAGGCCTGTTCGGCGTAGAAGTAGGAGGAGCCGGCGCCGGGATAGATCTTGGAAAGCTCGGCGTAGCTCATTGCGGTGGCGAAGCACAGCACGAGGGCCAGCACGATGCCGAACCACATTGCGCAGCCCGCCATCGGCGCCCCGTAGAGCGATTGAATCTGAAAGGTGAGCCAGAGAAAGGCGCCGGGTGCGATGAGCGCCATGGCATTGATGGTCAGTCCGGTCAGGCCCAGGGTGGGCTTGGTTGTCGGTTGTGAGACGGATGGTGGTTGTGGCATGGGCGTGGGACTTGGTTGTGGATTGGGAGGGGAAACCGGAACCAGACGGCCCGGACGACTTCACTTATGATGGAGATTCATGGATCAATCGTGGCAGGCCCTAGCGATTTCCGTGCCATGTGGCCGGCCTGCATTGCAACGCGGCGTCAGGCGCAACCAGGCGGATCGCGTTGCGCAAAGATGCCCAGTGGCGAAGGTAACCCGCGTTGGCATCAAGAGTGCTTGCTTGAATCTCGCCCGCGGCTGAGGCGGCCTTCCGTGCTTTGAACTCCTTTTTTTCTCCAACCTCCCAAACTGACGCCTCTTCGATCGATGAAGTTCATCATTGCCATCATCAAACCGTTCAAACTTGAAGAAGTGAAGGAGGCGCTCTCCGAGATCGGCATCGAAGGCATTACAGTCACCGAGGTGAAGGGCTTCGGCCGTCAGAAAGGACATACCGAGGCCTACCGCGGGAGCGAATATACCGTGGATTTCCTCCCGAAGGTGAAGCTTGAGATCGCCGTCGGTGATGCGCTTTTGGGCAGGACTGTTGAGACCATTCTCAAAGCCGCCAAGACGGGAAAAATCGGCGATGGCAAGGTGTTTGTTGTGCCACTCGACCAGGTGATACGCATCCGTACTGAAGAGCAGGGCGACGCCGCCATCTAGGGTGCGCCGATGGCTCGCTGCGCGTTTTTCGCCATGTGCGCGACGGTTGATCCGCGATCGATGGGCCTGCTGCGCCGGGTTCTTTGGCACACGGCCTGCGGATTCCCGACTATGACGGTCATGTTGGGGGCGTTTCTCCAAAGGGCAGGACTTTACGGGGAGATGCGCAGTTTTGCGCATCTCATCGATGAATGCGGTTCATGGCATCGATTCTGCTCATAGCTGATGCTTTCTGCCATGAAACTGCACCTACCCAACTTCACGCGCGCCACGCTTTTCGCACTCGCCGTTGCGCTGTGCTCGCTCCCTGTCCTGGCCGACGAAGCCTCCGCGACGCTTGATCAGCGCGTGGTTGCGCTCGAGGCCTACGTCAAGAACGCGGACCCGGGCAGGAGCCTGACCGGCATCCCCGGCCCCGGCCACAACGGCTGGATGATGACCTCATCCGCGCTGGTCCTGTTCATGACCCTTCCCGGCCTGGCGCTCTTCTACGGCGGGCTGGTGCGCCGGAAGAACGTCCTTTCGGTGCTGGCGCAATGCCTGGGCATCGCGGGACTCGTGACAATCCTGTGGTGGGCATTTGGATACAGTTTTGTCTTCGGCCGCAGTTTCAGCGGCAGTTCCATCGGGCGGTTCATCGGCGGATCCGAATTCCTGTTCTTCAGGGGCGTCACGTCGGCCCCCAATACCGACTACGCGTTCTGGGTGTCGCAAAACGTGTTCGCGATGTACCAGCTGATGTTCGCGATCATCACGCCCGCGCTGATCATCGGCGCGATCGCCGAGCGCATGAAGTTCTCCGCGGTCCTGCTGTTCGTGACGTTCTGGATGCTGGTGGTCTATTTCCCGATGGCCCACATGGTGTGGGGCTCCACCGGCCTGATGAGCGGCATATCGAATCCGGATGCGGGCATCCGAGCCATCGATTTTGCCGGGGGCACGGTGGTGCACATGTCCTCCGGTTGGTCTGCGCTGATTCTCTGCCTTCTGGTCGGCCCGCGCATCGGTTTCGGTCGCGAGAAAATGGCGCCGCACAGCATGGTTCTGTGCATGGTCGGAACGGGAATGCTCTGGGTGGGGTGGTATGGATTCAACGCCGGCAGCGCCCTCGGCGCCGATGGGATCGCGTCCAATGCGTTCACAACGACCACACTGGCCACCGCGGTTGCGTCCTTCACGTGGGGGATGATCGAGAAGATCTTCCGCGGCCATGCCTCCATCCTCGGATTCTGCTCGGGCGCTGTCGCCGGGTTGGTCGTGATCACCCCGGCCACCGGTTTCGTCAACTCCACCGGGGCCGTGATCATCGGCGTATTTGCGGCGGTGGTGCCCTATTTCTTTGTGACCAACGTGAAGGCGAAGTTCGGATACGACGATGCCCTTGACACTTTCGGCGTCCACGCTGTTGGCGGCACTCTCGGAGCGCTTCTGACGGGCTTTCTGGCGACCGCGGAGGTCAACCCGAACCTCACCGGCGCGGCGGCTGTCAAGAATGGGCTGGCGAAGCTGGTGACCGAAGGCGGCCTCTGGCATGAGCAGGTCAAGGCCATCGCGGTCACGCTTCTGCTGGCCATCGTGGCAACATTCCTGCTCGCGCAGCTCGTAAAAGTTATTGTCGGCCTGCGTCCGATTCCTGAGATTGAGCGGCAAGGCCTCGACCTCACCGAACACGGCGAAGAAGGCTACATCGACTAAATTAAAGTTTGTGCAACTCTCACGCCCATGAAGCTCGTCATTGCGATCATCAAACCGTTCAAGCTCGAAGAAGTGAAGGATGCCCTGGCGGAGATCGCCGTCCAGGGCATGACCGTGACGGAGGTCAAGGGTTTTGGCCGGCAGAAAGGGCATACGGAGATCTACCGCGGCAGCGAGTATACCGTGGACTTCCTGCCGAAGGTGAAGATCGAGATCGTCGTGCCCGACGACGTCGTCTCAAAGGTCATCGATGCGGTCGTGAAGGCGGCCAAGACCGGGAAGATCGGGGACGGCAAGGTCTTTGTTCTGCCGGTCGAGGAGGCGGTGCGCATCCGCACCGTCGAGCACGGCGACGCGGCTCTCTGAGGCTCCTAGGAAACAGCGGCGTGTTGTAGCCGGCCGCGCTGAGGCCGGCTCCGACAGCTCGAAACGCTTGCACGCTGTCGCTTTGGCGAAGGCGGGCCGCGCCTTCGGAATCGGGCGCAGCGAGACTGCGCCCCTACAGGACATTCGGAAGTCGTGGCGCAGGCTTCGCAGCCTGCTATGCCGGCGATCGAGAATCGCAGCCTCCCAACACATTGCGGCGTAGAAACTGCTTGGAGTAATCTGACATTTCCTGGAATATCACCAGCTCATGAGTCCGCCGGAAACGACCACCCCCAGCCGGACGGCGCAGCTCGCCCTCACGGTCGGCGCGTTGGGCGTGGTGTTCGGCGACATTGGCACGAGTCCGCTCTATACCGTTCGCGAATGCCTTGCGAATCTGCCGCCGGTCGACCGGACTGAGGGCATTCTCGGCATCCTGTCGCTGATGTTCTGGGCCCTGATGCTGGTCGTGACGGTGAAATATCTCTTCATGGTCATGCGTGCCGACAACTGCGGGGAGGGTGGCATCTTTGCGTTGCTCGCGCTGACCCGGGCCGACCGGGACAAGAGTCTTTCGCCGGGGATTGGACTGGCCACGATCATCATTCTTTTCGGCGCGGCGTTGCTGTACGGAGATGGAATCATCACCCCGGCAATATCGGTCCTGGCGGCTGCGGAAGGCTTCACGAGCCTGAGCGCTGGCCTGACACCGCTGGTCGTGCCCATTGCCTGCGTCGTCCTCGCCTGGCTGTTCTGGTTCCAGCACAAAGGCACCAAAACGATTGGCGGGGTTTTTGGCCCGATCATGCTGGTGTGGTTTGGATCGATCGCGATGCTTGGCAGCTGGCGTGTCGTGCTGGCTCCCTCGGTGCTGGTGGCGATCAACCCGCTTAAGGGATTGCACCTGCTCCTGGCCCACCCGCACTACATCACCCATCTGCTTGGCGCGGTCGTACTCACCATCACCGGCACCGAGGCGCTTTATGCCGACATGGGGCATTTCGGCCGCCGGGCGATCAAGAACGCCTGGCTGGCGGTCGCCTTTCCAAGTCTGTTGCTGAACTACTTTGGCCAGGGGGCGTACGCGATTGCGCATCCCCAGGACCTGACAAACCCGTTTTTCGCGCTGGCTCCGGAAGGGATTGTCCGGCTCCTGCTCATCGTGCTCTCGGTCGTCGCCACAATTGTCGCAAGTCAGGCGCTGATCTCCGGCACCTATTCGCTGACGAGACAGGCAATCCAGCTCGGCTACTTCCCGCGCCTCAAGGTGCTGCACACCAATCCGGATCAGCGCGGACAGATCTACCTGCCGCTGGTCAACACGGCACTTGCGATCGGTTCCATCGCAATGGTGCTCGGATTCCATTCCAGTTCCAACCTCGCCGGAGCCTATGGCATCGCGGTCACAGGCACGATGCTGGTGACGACGTTCGCCCTCTATCTCGTCATGATTCGCACCTGGCACTGGCCGGTCTGGCGCGCGCTTCCGCCGTGTGCGTTTTTCTTTGTCATCGATCTGGTGTTTTTCGGATCAAATCTCCACAAGTTCGCCGACGGAGGCTGGCTGCCGCTTGGCGTTGCGTTGGGCATTCTCGTGATCATGCACACTTGGAAGGTGGGTCGCACCGAGATCCAGGAGAAGGTTTACAGGGGGGCGTTCGATGAACTGGATCTCGCGACGATCGCCCGCAGCAAATCAATTGTCCGCGTCCCGGGGAGCGCCGTGTTCATGGCCGCATCGCCCCGCGGGGTGCCGCTCGCGCTTCTCCACCACCTGAAATCAAACAAGTGTCTCCAGCAGACGACCGTGCTGCTCACAATCAGCTTCGAGGACGTTCCCAAGGTGCCGCCCGAAGAACGCCTGATCCTGACCAACGAGAGGGAAGGCGTGTGGCGCGCGATCTGTTATTACGGCTACATGGAATCGCCTGACGTCACGGCGATCTGCGCGGAGTTGAAGACGCGGGGGGTGCCGCTGAAGCCGGAGGAAGCCACCTTCTACTTCAACCGCGAGATGATCATCAGCGGCGGAAACGCCCGCCTGTGGGAATGGCAGAAATCCCTCTACGCGTTTCTGAGCCGCAATGCCAATCCGGTGAAGGATTACTACAAGGTCCAGCCGATGCAGGTGATCGAGATAGGACTGCCCGTGCAGCTCTGATACGGGGCCACATTCGATTGCAGGAGCGGGCAAGCCCGCGATTGTCGCGAAAGATTCGCCTGGGATCAGGCTCCTGCGGCTCGCACCCGACAATCCCTGAGGTTGCGGGCGGAGCTGCATGAGCCCGGTCGCCGCCACTCCGGATTACAGAACTGTAAGGTTGCGGCAATGAGCCGGTCAGGCAGGCGGTGTATTGTCGGACCATTCCAAAATCAATCCGACTCATTTGATACACCGAACCCAACCATGAATACGATCCGACTCAATTTAGGACAACATCAGCGGCTGATCCTGGCCGTGCTCGCCATGCTGGCCGGAGGCACCACCTGGGTGGTTGCCGAAGCCAAGCACGATGAGCAGGCCAGGCCGTCGGTGAACATCAAGGTCGACGCGGTGCCGCTCCCGCGCGCGACCGACAACAACCTGTCGTACAATCCGATCGTCAAGAGGGTGATCCCGAGCGTGGTCAAGGTCGTGACCCGCGAGCGGGCAAAGGAGATGTCGGTCGACGGCGTCTCGCCCTTCGACGACCCCAATTTTCGCCAGTTCTTCGGGCCGTTCTTCAACATGCCCGGCGGGCAGCGCCGCGTTGTGCGCCAGCCTCCGCAGGTCGGACTCGGTTCGGGCGTCATCGTGAGCGCCGACGGCTATATCCTCACGAACAACCATGTGGTCGACGACGCCGACAAGGTGCGGGTCACACTGCCCGATGGACGGGAGATGACGGCCAAGGTCATTGGCACTGACAAGAAGAGCGACATCGCCGTGATCAAGGTCGACGCGTCGGACCTCCCTGCGGTGGTCTTCGCAAACAGCGACGATGTCCTCGTCGGCGACCGGGTGCTGGCCATCGGCAATCCATTTGGCATCGGCCAGACGGTGACGAGCGGAATCGTCAGCGCCACCGGGCGTTCCGGCGAGATCGGACTCGACTACGAGGACTTTATCCAGACCGACGCCGCGATCAATCCGGGCAACTCGGGAGGCGCGCTCGTCGACATGCAAGGGCGCCTGATCGGCCTCAACACGGCGATCCTGAGCCGCAGCGGCGGCTTCCAGGGCATCGGGTTCGCGATTCCGGCAAACCTCGCCCGGCATGTGGTCGACAGCCTCGTGACCTCGGGTCATGTGGTTCGCGGATTTCTCGGAGTCAACATCCAGGATCTCAATTCCGATCTCGCGGACGAATTCCACCTGAAGTCCACAAGCGGGGCCGTCATCACCGATGTGACGCCGGACAGCCCTGCGGCCAAGGCGGGACTGAAGAGCAATGACGTCATCCTCGAATTTGACGGCAAGGCGGTCAAAGACGGACGATCGCTGAAATTCGCGGTCGCCGCAACAGATCCCGGACACGAAGCCAAACTCACCGTGCTCCGCGACGGCAAAAACGAGTCGGTCACCGTGAAGGTTGGCGAACTCCCCGGGGAAAAGCAGAAGATCAGCTCCACGTCGGGCGGGGACAACGACGTGCTCGACGGTGTCGAGGTCGCCGACCTGGACGCCGGTGCGCGCAACGAGTTTGAAATACCGCCCCGCGTTCAGGGCGCGCTGGTGACCAACGTCGATCCGTCGTCGGCCGCCGCGGAAGCGGGTCTGGCGCCCGGTGATGTCATTCTCGAAATCAACCGGCATCCGGTGCACAACGCCGATGACGCAGTCCGGCTCACGCAGCACGGCGAGACGCGCAAGACGCTGCTGAAATTGTGGAGCCGCGGCGGAACCCATCTTCTCGTGGTGGATGAGACGGACAGCAAACCCTCGTCCTGACACGGGACCGTTGGTTGGTTATGCAACCCGCGCGCTCCCCGGGGGGGCGCGCGGTTTTCTTTGTCTGCTCGGTCCGGTTGCAATGCAGCATAGACGCCGGGCCTGCAATCCCCTAGGCAATGGATGTGAGAATCCTCGTGGTGGAAGACGATCCCAAGATCGCCTCGTTTGTGGCGGGCGGCCTGCGCCAGCACGGCTTTGCCGTCGATGGCGCCCGCGATGGCGACGAGGCGCTCGCGCTCGTCGCGACGACGCCCTACGATGCGGCGATCGTCGATGTCATGCTTCCCCGCCTCGACGGCCTGAGCCTGGTGCGGCGCCTCCGCGCCGGTCGCAACGCCCTGCCGGTCCTGTTTCTGAGCGCGCGGAGCAGCGTCGACGACCGGATCAGCGGTCTGCAGGCGGGCGGCGACGACTATCTGACGAAGCCGTTCGCGTTTTCCGAACTGCTGGCCCGGGTGCAGGCGCTCATCCGGAGGGCGACGCGCGCGCCGGAGGCGACGCGCCTCGCGGCCGGCGACCTCGAACTCGACCTCGCGACGCGGGAAGTGCGGTCGGCGGGCGGGTTGATCGAGCTCCAGCCGAAGGAGTTCACGCTCCTGGCGTTCCTGTTGCGCCATGCGGGCCGGCCGGTGACGAAGACGATGATTCTCGAACACGTCTGGGATTACAGTTTCGATCCGCAGACCAACGTGGTCGACGTGCTGGTGCACCGTCTGCGGGCGAAGGTCGATCCGGACCACCGCCGGATTGAAACGGTCCGGGGAGTTGGCTATGTCCTCAAAACCTGAATACTTCCGGCCCGGATCGTCGCTCGCCCTGCGGATCGGCCTCTGGCACGCGGTGCTGTTCGGCGCGGCCGTGGCCGGCATGCTGGCGGCCGTGTATTTCCTGGTGGCCCGGGCGCTGGATGCGCAGGAACGCGCGGCGCTGGAGGTGCGGGCGGCCGAGTATGCGGATGCGTTCGAGACCCGCGGGGTGGCGGGGATGCGCGCGTTGCTCGAGAGCGAAAGCCAGCAGCCGCATGTCCGTTCGCTGTTTGTGCGCATCGTCGGCCCGGGCGGAGAACAGACCTTTGCAAAGGTGCCGCAGAACTGGATCGAGGGAGACACGCAGGTGCTCGTGCCGGACGGCTGGGGATCGTGGCAGCCAAAGAGCGTCCAGAGTGTGCGGGTTCCGCGCGACGAGCAGCGCGACCTGACGGTGGTTTCGCGTGTGCTTCCGGACGGGGAGCTGCTGCAGATCGCACGCAGCACGGACAATCAGGCGGTGTTGTTGCAGCCGCTCCGCCGGACGATGTGGATCGCGGGTCCGATGGCGGTGCTGCTGACCGCAGGCGCCGGCGCCTGGCTTGCCTGGCGGGCCATCCGGCCGGTGCGCGCGGTTGCAGCCACGGCGCACCGGATCGTGGCCACGGGCGATCTTTCGGCCCGGGTCGAGGGCACGCAGCGCGACGACGAGGTCGGCGAACTGGTGCGACAGTTCAACACGCTTCTGGAGAGAAACGGCAGCCTGTTGCGCGCGATGCGCGAGGCGCTTGACAACGTCGCCCACGACCTGCGGACGCCCCTCACGCGATTGCGGGCAGGCGCCGAAATGGCGTTGCAGCAGGCGGACAACCCGGCCGGGTCGCGCGAAGCGCTGGCCGATTGCATCGAGGAGACCGACCGGATCCAACGGCTGCTCGAAACGCTGCTGGACATTTCGGCTGCGGAAAACGGCGTCCTCAAGCTGGAGCGCGAGCCTGTGGATGTGGGCGCGCTGCTGAACGGAGTCGCCGAACTCTATGGAATGGTGGCGGAGGAGAAGACGATTTCGATCGAGGTGGCTCCGGTCAGCGGCCTGGTCGTGAAGGCCGATCCGACCCGGCTCCGACAGGTCGTGGCGAATCTGGTCGACAACGCGGTCAAATACACGCCGGCCAGGGGAAAAGTCTCGCTCGGGGCCGGGATGCGCGATGGCCGGATCTGCATCACTGTGAGCGACACCGGCCCCGGAATTGCCGCGGAGGACCGGGACAAGATCTGGCAGCGGCTCTATCGGGGGGACCACAGCCGGTCACAGCGCGGACTCGGACTCGGGCTCAGCGTCGTAAAGGCTCTCGTGGAGGCCCATGGCGGCCGCGTGACAGAAGCCAATCAACCGGCCGGCGGCGCGGTTTTCACAGTGGAGCTGCCGCTCACCGCAGCCAGCCCTTGACGAAGAAGAAATAGAGGCCAAGCACCATGCCGAGGCAGATGCCAAAGGCCACCTGGGGGAGGGTCACCGCCCACGGGTTGCCCGCCACGTTCATTCCGAGCAGACCGCCGACGATGCTTGGAAGGAGCCCCAGGGCGCTGATGACGGCGAGCAGGCGCATGACGCGGTTCATGTCGAATGAAACGACGTTGATATGCAGATCGATGAGCGAGAGGACTTCCTCGCGCAGCGTGACGATTGCCTCGTGCAGGAACGAGGCGTCGTCCGCGAGCCGGTGAAATTCGACGCCAGCTTCGGGCGCCACGCCGGGCAGGCTCGCAGGAGTCTCAGCCAGCTCGGTCAAGAGGCTCTTGAGACGCCAGACGTCAATCTGCGCGGCCGACAGTTCCTTTTTCAGACGAAACGTGCGCTCGAAGAACTCGGCGCGGCTGTCCCGCACCGGCACATCCTCCAGGCCCCGCAATTCGGTGGTGTAGAGGCCGACCAGCCGTTCGTTCTGGCGCAACGCCGCGCGGAACACCAGCCGGGCCATGCGCTCGGCGAACGGCTGCGTCTCGGGCACCACGGCCGGCGGTGTCGCGTGCCAGGCGCCGAGCAGGCCCGTCGCGTGCTGCGAAAAAGAGAGCATTCGCTTCTCGCCGAGCAGAAAGAAAAAGCCGCAGCGGGTGACTTCCCCGGTCGAACTCACCTCCGGCACCCAGGCGAAGAAGCCGGCAGACTGGCCCACGGCTTCGATGTGTGGAAAGCCGGTTCCGGTCAGATACGCTCGAAGCGTTTCGGCCGTGGTGCCCACGGTGTCGGCGATCTTTGCAAGGTCTTCCGAGGTCGGATGCTGAATGTGGTACCACGATTCGTCAGGGGTCTGCACTTGTGTCCAGAATTCCGGCAGGGCGATTTCGGTCGTGTGACGGCGGTGCAGAAGCGTCACTCGCGTCGGCTTGACGACCGTTGTTTCCGCAGCCCGGTGCGCTTCCCGGCGCACGATCATCCCGCTGGCGCGAACGCTGAAGGTCACGATGCGGACGAGGCGGATCAGCCGGAAGATCATCGACGAACGCAGCAGGCTGGAGACGCCCGGGAGTATGGTCGCAAGCGGCACAACGATCGTCGCGAGGTCGAGCCACCTCCAAGCGTCGCGCAGGAACGCACGGCGGTCATTGCTCCAGGCCAGCGCCAGTGAGTACTCGACCGCGAACAGGCCGACGATGAGCCATTGCACGGCTCCGAGCACGGCAGTTGCTGCCGGGGACGCCGTGTACACCATCGGCAGGATCGTCAATGCGACCGCGATGATTGCCAGAAAGCCAAGGAAGGCCTCGTCCAGTGCAAACGCCAGCACGCGCACCAGCCACGATGCGTTTCGGAGGGGAAAGTCAGCACGCAACATGATCTCGCAGACTTATCACTCCGGCGGCTCCTGGGGAAGCCTCAGTTGTGGCCCTGCTGGATGCCAGGATTGAGGCGGAGCGCCTCGGCAAGGTGCGCATTGGCCTCCTGGAGCCGACCCGCGCGCCGCAACGCAAGCGCGAGGTTGAGATGGGCGTCGGCCATCCCTGGATCGAGAGCGACCGCTTGTTCGAATTGCCGGATGGATTCGTTCCACCGGCTTGCTGCCGCGAGCGCCCGGCCATAGCTGTTGAAGGCGTTGGGCGATTCGGGTTCGAGTTGAATCGCGCGATCAAAATGTGGGACGGCCGCGGAAAGCCGGCCGAGCAATGCCAGCCCGATGGCCCAGTTCAATTCGGCGTCGCCATAGTCCGGATTCAACCGCACTGCCTCGGAAAAATCGCGGACCGCTTCGTCGGCGTGGCCGGAATCCGCCTGCGCGAGCCCGAGGTTGAAGCGCGCGACAGCGAGCCCGGGTTTCAGCTGGAGCGCATTGTTGAACTCTGCAATCCCCTCCGCAGTCCGGTCCGTCATCATGAACGCCGCGCCGAGGTTGTTGTGCGCTTCGGCGTAGCCCGGCTGCAGTCGCAGCGCATGTTCGAGATGGGGAATCGCTTCCTGCGGGCGGCCGAGCTGGCGCAGATCGTCGCCGAGGTTGTTTTCAGCCAGCTCGAAATCCGGACGCAATCGCAACGCTTGTTCGAGGTGCGGGATCGCCTCAGGTATGCGTCCCGCGTTTGCGAGGGCCTCGGCGAGATTGTTGTGAGCCATCCAGCAGGAGGGATTCCTTTCCAGCGTTGTTTCATACAGCGTGAAAACATCCCGGTACATGGCGCTCTGGTGCCACGTGAGAATCCCAAGCACGGCCAATGCAAGAACGGCCATGAGGCGAGCGGCAGTCGGATTCGCCGGACTCACCCAACACACCAATCCGGCGGCGAGCAGTGTCAGGATGCCGGCGCTGGCGAGATACTGAAAATGGTCCGCAACAAAAGAGAACAGGAATGGGAATACGTTGATGAAACCGAGCGCCGGGGAAAGCGTTCCCATGAAGAACAACAGACCGGCGAGGGCGCCGCGCCGCCGCCCAAGCCACAATCCGACTACGAGCGCGACCGCGGCGATCGGGAAGAGCCATTGCCAGGCTGCGGCGGAATCGATGGTCCACCGCGGATAAATGAAGATCAGGTCCGCGGGCCAGAGGAGCTTGCCAAGGTAGAACCAGATGACCCGCCCCGCAAGCAGGCCGCGCTGCACGAAAGTCAGGGAGAAATCGGCGCCCTGGGCGCCAATGCTGGTGCGCTCAAACCATGCGGTCAGCCAGCCTGCGGCGCTGGCGAGGGCGAACCATGGTGCAAGCGGCGCTACGTCGCGCCACCAGTGTAGCCGCCCGCGTTTCCACCAGAGAACCACGAGCAACGCGGCGGGCAGTGTTGCGGTGACCGTCTTGGTCATGAGCGCCATGGCAAACAAGACGGCGGCCAGCGCGTAGAGGGCGCCGTTCCGCTTTCCGTCGAAGCGGAGGTAGGCGAGCGCCGCGGAAAGATAGAGAACAGCCGACAGCGTGTTCTTTTGCTCTGCGATCCAGGCAACCGATTCGACGCAAACCGGGTGCAATGCGAAGAGGAGCGCAGCCAGCCACGCACCGGGAACTGCGAGCCTGCGCAGCGCAAAACCCAGCAGGCACGCAGACGTGGCGTGAAGAAGAACGTTCAACAGATGGTAGCCCGGCGCCCAGTCGCCCCAGACGTGGTGCTCCACCCAGAATGCCGTGTGCAGAAACGGATAATATTGCTGCGTGGCACCAATCTCGAACCAGATGCGCCCAAGGCCGCTGAGCGACTGCAGATCCGAGCGTGTGACGTGACCGGAATCGTCCCAGATGAATCCGCCCTGCAGCGCAGGAAAATAGGCGAGCAGCGTCGCGCAAAAAATCAGCGCGCACATCCACCCGGCGGGCCAACGCCACAGATCGGCTGGCTGCACGGCGGCCGGTGCAGCCTCAACATCGCATCCGGCTAGTTGTTTCAATCCCTTCATTCGTGCAGGTTCAAGAGCGGGGTTGGGGATCGGTCACCACCATCAGGAAGCCGAGTTTGAATGCCGTCCCATGTCAGTCAAGGTGTGGGCGTGGGGTTTCTGGCAGGCGGGGACAGCCGAGCCCAAATCCAATCGCTGGCGCTCGCGGCCACAATGCCATTCCGCCCCAAGACCTCTGCAAACAAATCACCGCCACCCTTGCGGATGGCGGTGATGTTTAGAACCAAAAGCCGGGGCGGGAGATCCCGCTTCGGCGGTTACATATCAAAGGTCACGCTTAGGACAAACTTTCGCGGATCGATGATACGGAATGTGTTGATCGAGCCATCCGGGAAGGCGCCGACCGGTTGCAGGCGGCCTCCTTCAAAGATATTTTGCACATTCAACTGTACCGTGGTGGGGACCTTGCCGGACCACAGCTTCGTCTTGTAGCTGACGGCGCCGTCGTAATAGGCATGGGCATGGTCGTAGATCGGCTGCTTGACATTCAGGGTCTGGTAGGTGCCGTTGATGTCCGGAACGCCGTAGAAACCGATCGCGCCCGCGGATTCCCAGCGCACCGCGCCGCCCACACCGAAGTTCTTGATGATGGCCCGGTCAGTGATGCCGGCCAGGCGGAAGTTCGTGGAAGCCCGGAAGTTGTAACGACGAGTCTGAGGATTCGCCTGACCCTCGAGTTGCTTGATGACGTTATACGGCGTTTGCACGAACGCGATGTAGTTCACCTGCGCGGACTGAGTGCCGCCGTAGTTGTGGATCCACCAGAGGTGATTCGGATTGCCCCTAACCCCCGTAACCGCATCGAAATCGTTCGCAGCGGAGTTGTTTCCGGAAGCCGCCCAATTGGTCGCCCAAGCCGGATCCTGAATGCTGGTCCAATACGGCATGCGCTGATCGATCCACTTCTGCAGGGTGCTGGACACGTTCTTGATGTAGGTTTGCGTGTCCGTGAAGCTGGCCGACACCGTCCAGTAGTTCGTCGGGTTGATATTGATTTCAACTTCCGTGCCCCGGGCAGCGAGGTCATTGGTCGCAGCGATTGGAGGCTGGGGATTGATCAGCGCGTTGATCGTGGGGATGGAGAGGCCGCTCTCAACGGAGAACTCATTCATGACCTGCTGATCGGTCCATGCCGGATTGAGCGTCTTGATCCAGCCGAATTGGTTGTTGTTCGGTCCAAAGGTCGCCGTGGTGCCGCCCGCGATGTTCTGAAGCACAAACCTCGCCGGTGTTGCGCCCTGGAGAAGCATGTCGGTGCGGATGACGCGCTGGGCGGTCGTATTGGCGTCGCCGTTGCGAATGTCCTTTTGAATCGTCTGATAGTGGGTCACACGGACGACGACCTTTCCATCAAACAGATCGAGCCCCAAACCATAGCTTTTGTCGTTGGCCCTGGGATTCGGCAGGAGCTTCAGGAAGAGATCCTGGGCGGGTGTGTTGACGTTGAAGCTGTTCGCGCGGTTGAGATTCAGCGACAGGCCACGGATGCCTCCGATCAACAAGCGGGAGACAAGGTTGTTGTTATTCTCGTCGAGCCGCTTGATGAACGGCAGATCGCGGAAAGGCCGGGCGACAAATTGGACATTGCTCGTCTTGCCACTGGCATATCCGTAATCTCCGGCTTGCCATGAGTTGATGAAGTCCCAATCGAAGTTCATGCCGTCGGGATTGAGCAGAACTGCTCCCGCTGCGGTTTGATTGCCGAATTTCGAATAGACCCGGTCTTCACGTGAGCCCAAGGTCACAACGAGGTCGTCGTTGAAAAGATGGCTTTGCGTTACGAATCCGACGGTCTTGATAATCTGCTTTGTATTGAAAGCGCCGCCGCTCTTGTCTGCCGCAGCCATGCCCATCTGCATGGGCTCGCTTGTGAAGTTATACGGGGCCGTGGAGCCGGCTACGGCTTTGCCCCAGACAAAGTTGTAGTTCCCGTTGATGTTGAACTCCTGCGGAGCGTAGTCGACGTTATTACCCGCGCCGTCGCCGACATAATACCGGAAGAAACCGTTGGTAATCGGCTGATTTGTCGCAACTCCGGCAGGCGACGATTGGTAACTGCGATAGATCCCTTGCGGGAGCCACGTCTTGTTGTCGAGCATTGTCTCCCTGTACGAGTATTGCCGGCTGATCTGGTACTTGTACTCGTCGTATCCGGTAACCTGCTCAACTCCCAGCCATTTGAGAATGCTGGATTCCCTGGTGAGGTCGAGTTTGTAGGCGAGCTGGGCGCGGTAGGTGTCCCACTTCTGCGGAGCCCAGACGGTTCGAGGCTTGTCCGTACCAATGAACGGATGCAGGAAAAAGGGATTTGGGGTGCCATCGAGCCGCTTCTCGTTGGGATCGATTTCGAGCTCACCCGACTGGCCGTTGTCATTTGCGATGCCGACCAGATTGCGCTGGTAGCGCTGCGAATCTTCGCGCATGAACGCCACCTGGCCGTCCAGCGTCTGCCGGTCGGTCTTCAAAAACTCCTGATCGACCGAGAAGTTCGTGGTGATCGTCTTGTCCATGAGCCGATTGGGCGCGGCAATATTGATGCTCGTGTAGTCGTAAATACCCTTGTCGATGATTGACGGAGTGGTGACAAACAACGGTTGGCCGAGGGGCTTGGTGGCGGTGCCGTTGGCGCCGGGCGCACCGGTCGTCTCCAGGTAGCGATCCGCCAAGCTGGTGCTCGTCGGGCCAAACGTGGTAGCGCCCGGGCCGGACAGGGTGCCACCCGCAAGAAGGACCGTCGTATTGCTGTACACCGAAGGCGCCGCCCAGTAGGCGAGGCCGCCCTTGTCGATGAAAATTTGGCTATGATTATTGCCAAGCAAACCGTTGCTGAAGTAGTCAGGGCCATTGTAGGTCGTGGCGGTGTATGTGCCGACTGTCGCACCATTGATATGAATCTGCTGGGTGGTCGGATCCCAAGTCGGCGACCCGCTCTGGAGCCAATAGGAGATGTTGTCGCGCGGGGGCAGTTCGTTGGGTCGATTGCCGTTCATACGATAGAAGTCAACGTTGCCACTGATCGTGGTCGACTTGAACGGCCGGTACTTGATCATGCCGTTGTAGCGTTCGACATTCGTGCCGGACGGTTTGCGCTCGTAGCCGTCGTGCTCGAAGACCACGGTGCCGCGGACCGCCAGCTTGTCCTGGAATAGGACGCGATTGACGTCGAGGGTTGTGCGATACCCGCCGTAGCTGTCGCCGCGCGCGGTCACCTCATTGAGATTCCGGGTGACGTTGGCGGAAACGGGCACCACGTTGACGGTGCCGGACGGGTTGCCAAGGCCGAACACGTTGGCGTTTGGCCCGCGGCTGATTTCAATGGATTCGACGTCGACCGGATCGACCGGGACGCGTCCCATCGTCTGGATATTGCCGAGGGTTGTGTTTGCCGGGGCGATGCCGCGGACGCGATTTGAATTGATCGGGTCCAACTGAACATTGTCGGCAACGCTGCCGTTGCGGTCCGCGGGACCGACTCCGGTGCCGGCCGTGTACGTCCCGGTGCCTTCAGTGTTCGCGGCGTACAGGAAGACGTCGTTGATGTCGAGCATCGCGAAATCCTGCATCTGCGTCTTCGTCACGACGGTGATCGAAGATGCCAGATCCTGGATGTTTGAGTTGATGCGCGTGCCCGACATCGTGTTCGGGGAATAGTAGCCCTTGCTCTCCGCCTTGACTTCGAAGGGGGAGAGTTCGATGACCTCTCCGGCACCCGCTGCCTTGATCGCGGCTGGGTTCGTGGTCGCTGGGGCAGTGGACGGAGCGGGCGCAGTCTGCGCCCACGAGGATGAGACGGCGATGATCGCGCACGCGGGTGCAATGATCAGCCGACGCAGTGATCTTGGTTTGCGGTAGTCAGGTATCATAGCTAAACTCCACTATTCAGACGAGGAGGTCAGGGCGGGGGACGAGGAATAGGACACGTGTCCTAGTTTCTTTAGTTTAGCGATGCAATGCAAAAAATCGGCAGCCCGTCGATTTCTTGAACGACATGCTTGGCGGAGGCCGGCGCGCAAGCGCAGTGGGCATGGCTCCGGGGCGGCAACCGAGCCGCACAGCGTGCTACGGCGGCGATGCCTGCAGTTGCTCCTGGGCGTGCGCGAGGTTGTCGCGTGCCTCCTGGTAATTTGGGGCGAGCCGCAGCGCCTCGGCGAATTGCGCCGCCGCCTCCGGCAGACGTCCGAGCCGGGCGAGTGCGAGGCCGAGGTTGTTGTGGGCGGCGGGATGGTCGGGCTTGAGGCGCAGCGCCGCCTCGTAGTGCGGCAGCGCTTCCGCTTCCCGACGAAGGAGCGTCAGCGCGTTGCCGAGGTTGTCGTGGGCTTCGACGTAGTCGGGTTTCAGGCGCAGCGCCGCCTCGAATTGCCGTGCTGCGTCGTCGAGCCTGCCAACCGCGGCCAGCGCGCAACCGTAGTTATAGAGAGTTTCGGCGGAATCGGGTTTCAACCGGAGTGCTGCTTCGAATTGGACGAGGGCGTCCGCCGGACGACCGATCGAGAGCAACACGCCGCCCCAGTAGGCACGAGCATCCGCATCTGCGGGTATGAGTCGGAGTCCGGCATCGAACTGCACCTGCGCCTCATCCACGCGACCGGCCCGGGCAAGCGCAGCGGCAAGATCGTGACTTGCATCGACATTGTCTGGTCGAAGCCGCAGCGCCTCCCTCAGGTGGGCGATGCCCTCCTCGTTGTGTCCGGAACGTGACAATGCGTCGCCGAGATTGATGTGGGCCTCCTCAAGATCCGGATTTCGCCGCACGGCTGCCTCGTAATGGCCGATCGCTTCCGGCGTGCGCTTTAAGAAGTCGAGCGCAACGCCGAGATTCACGTGAGCGGCGGCGTCTCCCGGATCCTGGCGGAGCGATTCCTGCAGGCGTTGGATCGCTTCGTCGACGCAGCCGACGGCAAAGAGCGCCTTGCCGAGGTTGTTTCGGGCTGCGAGGTAGTTCGGCCAAAGCCGCAGCGCCTCTTCATCCTCGCGAATGGCTTCGGGCATGCGGCCGGCATCGGCGAGGGACGCGCCAAGATTCGCGTGCGCGGCGGCGTTGGCGGGCCGCTTCGCCACGGTATCCATCCAGAGGACGACCTCGTTGCGGTAGTCGGCGTTGCGGTGGAACGTGAGAAAACCCAGGCCGGCGGCCAGCGCCAGGAGCGCCGCAAGGCAACGGCGCCCGCCATGTAAAAAGACAGTGGCAACAACAAGCACGACAATGGGCGCGAGCGACAGGTACATCCGATGCTCGACGATGCGTTGGGTCATCCCGGGCATGAGCGACGTCGGAGCCAGGACGGCGAAGAACCACGCGCCGAGAAACCCGATCTCGGAATGGCGCCACCACGCATACAGCGCACCCGCGATCAGTGCGAGGACGATGCATAATTGCGGCCATATATGAGTAAGGCTCACGATCCAAAACGTGCCGTAGTCGAAAACCAATGGTGTCGGCCAAAACGACAGACGCAGGTACTGCGCGAGCGCAGGAAATTGTGTGGATGCGTATGCCCACCACCCGATGGGAACCCCAAAGCCCGACGTGCCGCCCCGATTTCCGCCCGTGCATGCGAGCAGCCAGCCGAGCAGGATCCACGTCACTGCCAATGCCGCGTAGAAATTGTGCCGGCGCCTCCACGCCTCTGCGAAGCTTCCGGCCACATAGACTCGGTCGAGCAGCAGCACAATCACCGGTGCGGAAACCATGTTCTCCTTCGTTGCCATGCCAAACAGGCACGCGGCGACCGACAGCACGCGCCAGCGGGCGGGCGCGGCCGCGTCGAGGCTGCGCACGAAGCCATAGAGCGTGAGCAAGTAGCACAGCCCCATGAGTGACTCGGCGCGCTGCACAATGTAGGTGACCGCTTCGGTCTGCAGCGGATGCAGCGCCCACAATGCCGCCACCGTGAACGCGATTGGCAGCGCGGCTGCGCCAAATCGCTCGCGGAGCGACTGCAGTGCCAGCGTGCGCCGAACCAGCCCAAACAGCGCCAGACAGGCGAGCGCATGGATGATCACGTTTACAACATGATATTCTCGGACGTTCAGGCCGCCTGCGGCAAAATTGAGCGCCAGCGAGAGGTTTAATACCGGCCGGCCGCTGACCGTAATGCCTCCTCCGAGCGGAGCCAGCACTTCCGAGAGCGGCCAGAGGTGCCGCAGGGTCTGATTATTGACGATCGAGTCCTTGTCGTCGAAGACAAACGGTCCGGTCAGGCTGTTCGAATAGGCTGCGAATACGGCGAGGACGAGCCCGACGCACGCCAAGGCAATCAGCAGGCGCGACGGGGCGGGGCCGACCGGCTGGGGCGTGTTGGACTGGGATTGAGGCGGAACCATCGTGCGATGGCCTGGAAGTGAGCCGGCTCTTGAATAGGCGCGCGGTAATTGGCGACGACAAATATCTACGGTGCGCGCGGCGGGCCGACGGGCTGGGGCGGTGTATCCGGGGCTCGGGTACGGATCAGCTGGCCGACGCGGAGGCGCCGGAAATCAAGACCGGGATTCCATGCGTCGAGATCGGTGATCGAAACGTTGTTCTGCCGGGCGATCTTCATTCCGGTGTCACCGGGCTGGAGGCGGTACAATCCGGCGGCCGTGAGCGCCTCCTGCGGGAGGCTCGCCACCAGTGTCCGCATCTCGTCCAGTTGCTGCCGTGCGCGCTCCAGCTCCGTCTCGAGCTCCTTGATGCGGTCGGCGCTTCCGTCGGCGGGCTGAGCCGCACCCTGCCCGAGGGACAGCTCAACTGTCTCGGCAGCCCGCGCGAGCGTCAGCGAGCCGCGCTGCGCGTCATACGCCTTGACGGTGAAGCCGCCGACTTGTTCGCCGAGCCGGAACCAGCCGCTCGAAGCAGTTTCGCGGTCCTGCAGCGAGAATGAAAGATGGCCCTGATCAACAACGAAGCCGGCCCAGACGAACCGGGCCGGGGCTTCGTCGGCGAGGACCGGAGAAACCACGAGCAACAGAAGCAACCACCACCGTTTCATGGCGGAAACTCAGGTCTTCTTCGCCGGCAGGGCGCGGGTTGCGACTTCGATGCGGAGCTTCTCGATCCAGGCGTCGAACGGTTGAACGCCGTCGTCGCCGCGGGCGCGCGAGCGCACGGAGACCGCCTTTGCCTCGGCCTCCTTGCCGCCGACCACGAGGGCATAGGGCACCTTTTCGACCTCCGTTCGGCGGATCTTGGCGCCGAGCTTGTCGGAATGCTCGTCGATCGTCGCGCGGAAACCCTCGGCCTTGAGCCTGCCGGCGATCTCGCGGGCGTAATCGATGACCTTGTCGCTGATCGGCAGCACCCGCACCTGCTCGGGCGCAAGCCAGGCAGGAAAGTCGCCCGCGAAATGTTCGATCAACACGCCGACGAAGCGCTCCATCGAGCCGAACGGCGCGCGGTGGATCATCACCGGGCGGTGCGGCTGGTTGTCGGCGCCGATGTACGTGAGATCGAAGCGCTGGGGCAGGTTGTAGTCGACCTGCACGGTGCCGAGCTGCCATTCGCGGCCGATCACGTCGCGGACGACAAAATCGATCTTCGGCCCGTAGAATGCGGCCTCACCCGGCTCCTCGGTGAATGCGACGCCGAGTGTCTTCGCGGCCTCGCGGCACGCGGCTTCGGCCTTGTCCCAGTTGGCCGGATCGCCGGTGTATTTCGCCGAGTCGGGATCGCGCAGGCCGACGCGCACGCGGTAGTCGGACATTCCGAGCGTCGCGAGGACGATCTTCACCAGCGCGAGACACCCGAGGATTTCCTGCGGCACCTGTTCCTCCGTGCAGAACAGATGGGCGTCATCCTGCGTGAATCCGCGGACGCGCGTCATTCCGTTGAGCTCGCCCGACTGCTCCCAGCGATAGACGGTGCCGAATTCCGCCAGGCGCACGGGCAGATCGCGGTAGGAGTGCGGCTGCGAGTCGAAGATCTTGATGTGGTGCGGGCAGTTCATCGGCTTCAGCAGGAAGCCTTCGACGAGCTTGTCGTCCGGAAGCACGCGGGACGCGGTGATGACCTCGCGGCCGACGCGTTCGTTGAGCTGGGCGGCAAAGCGCGCGGAAACCGCCTCGATGCGGTGGGTGAGCTCGGCGCAGGAACAGTTCTCCTGGGCAACCTTCGCCCAGGCCTCCTGGTCGACGAGCGGGGGAAACTGCGCGTCCTTGTAATAGGGGAAGTGCCCGCTGGTCTTGTAGAGCTCCAGGCGTCCGATGTGCGGCGTGAACACCTGCTGGTAGCCCTGTTTTCGCAGTTCGGCCGAGATGAACGTCTGCAGTTCCTGACGGATGACGGAGCCGGCGGGCGTCCAGAGGACCAGGCCCTGGCCGACCGTGTCGTCGATCACAAAAAGCTTGAGGTCCTTGCCGAGCTTGCGGTGATCGCGGAGCTTGGCCTGCTCAAGCTGGGTGAGGTAGGCCGCAAGTTCGTCCCTGGTCGGAAAGGCGGTGCCGTAGATGCGCTGGAGCTGCTTGTTGTGCTCGTCGCCGCGGTGGTAGGCGCCGGCGATGGAGAGCAACTTGAACGCCTTGATCTGCTTTGTGTAGCGGACGTGCGTGCCGGCGCAGAGGTCGGTGAACTCGCCGTTCCGATAGAACGAGATCGCCTCGCCCTCCGGAATGTCGGCGAGTCGGCCGATTTTATAGCGCTCCTGGCCGATGCGTTTGATGATATCGACGGCCTCGGCGCGCGGGACTTCCGTCCGGGTGAACGCCTGGTTCTCGTCGATGACCTTTTTCATCTCGGCCTCGATTTTCACGAGGTCCTCGGCGGTCAGCTTGTGTTCGAGATCGAAGTCATAATAGAAGCCGGCGTCCGTCGGCGGACCGATGTCGAGCTGCGTCTCGGGGAAGACGCGGAGCATCGCGGTGGCCAGCACGTGCGAACACGAGTGACGGAGTTCCTGGATGGGAGTCATGGACATGGCTTTCGTGGGTTGTGGTCCTGCCTACGATTGCAGGGCCGGAATAGAAAAGGAATGGCGGCAGGCCTAGAACGGATGGGTGTCGAGATGCACGGGGCCGAGAAGCAAATATTGGTTTCGGGCAGGCGCCCAGGTCGGGTCATTCCCGCCGTAAAAGACGTTGTGCATGTATTGCGTGAGTTTCCAGTCTTGATCCGGGGCCAGGAAGCGGAACGAACGCTCGACGCGCAGCGTGCCGTCAATCCACATCCACACAGTGCCGTCGCTCCGGGGGGTGCCGAGGTCGACGCGGAGCTTGATGCGGTATGTGCGGCCGGCTTCGACGCACTGGGCGAAGAATCGATCGCCGTATTTTTCGGTCTGCTGCCGCCAGTAGAGATAGAGTTCGAGATAGTTCTGCGGCTTTGGTGAGAAACGGGAATCGCGCCGCCACATCGGGCGGGCGCTCATGCCGTCGGGTTTGCCATTGCCGCCGGAGGGATGGGATCCTCCACTCAAACCGGGGAGCTTGCCCCCTCCGTATAACAGGGTGTTGCCCTGACTGAACTCCCAATCAGAGGGGAAATGCACGTCATATTCGAGCGTGTAGGTGTCGCGTGGAGCGAGTTCGGCCGCGAATTTTGTGCCGTGCCGGCCCCCGCCAAAGGTGCCCGCGGGCAATCCTGCCTCGAGCCAGCGACGGCCCGAACCGGCGGGGAATTCGCGAATGCGTCCCGCTCCGGGCTCGTCGAACCACTGCAGGGTCGGCCAGTCGCGGCTTGCCTCAGCCTTCCCGTAGGCATGCCCGTCAGGCCAGCGGGCATAGTCCACAGACCAGGCGCTGGGTTCGGGGGGAGCCACGGGACATTCGCCACCGGACGCAGCGGAGGCCCGCAAGGCGATGAGAGCGAAGAAAAGAAACACCTGAACCATGGGCAGGATGCCCGCGCCACGTTCGGCCAGAGCGGAGAAAAACAGTTTGCGTTGCGAGAAATGCGGAGCAACTAGGGAGGCATGCGCGCATCGTTGGAACGATTGCTGGGGCGGCCGGTGGACTTTCCGGTGGAGATCACCCTGTCGAGTGGCGACACCTATCTGCTGCCGCATCCGGACCACGCGCAGATTCATCCGAATACCCGGGATCTTGTGATCTACCCGGATGAGGGACCGTTTTCCCTGGTCGTGAATCCCGACCAGATCGTGGCGATCCGAGCGATCCGCAAGGCGTCGTAGGCACTCGTCATCTTGGACGCGCGACGCCATCGTCGCGCTTGCAATGCATTTCCGCGGCGAGGGCGCCGCGGCTCCATATGACGGCGGTTTCTTCATGGAAACGTGAGCTTCAAGCTTATCGCTGTAAGCTTTAGGCCTTCTTCACCGGCTCCAGTTTGTAGCCGTCCCTGCCATCGAGCATCGACCAGCCGGCGGCGGCGAGTTCCTTGCGCAGGGCGTCGGCGGTGGCGAAATCCTTGGTCTTTTTTGCAGCCCAGCGGCGGTTGGCGAGAGCTGTCATTTCGTCAGGTACCTTCACTGAGATCAGCAATGGGCGCAGATCGATGCCAAATACAAAAAGGACCTTCGCCAGTGCGTAAAATTCCGCGAGGCTATTCGATGTTCGATCACCCTTATTGCTGTCGGCAATCGCTAGTGTGAGGAAGAACCGGCCAAACGCTTCAGGCAGATTCACATCGTCGGTGAGACTCTCCCGGACCTTATCGAGAGTTAACCAGCCAGCCTGCTTGAGGCATTCGGGAGAATAGAGATCTTCGATGTTCTTCCCTGCTGCTTTGCAGTAAAGTAACGCGGTCTTCAGAATGGATTTCAGTTCGACCTCCGCCGCGTGCAGCGACTCCAGCGTGAAGTTGAGCTGCTTCCTCGGGTGACCGGAGAGCAGCGCGAGGCGGATCGCCATCGGCGAAAAGCCCTTCGAAACCAGATCGTCCAGCGTGTACAGATTTCCGAGGCTCTTGCTCATCTTCTTGCCGTCGACGAGCAGGAATTCGCTGTGGTACCAGTGGCGCGCGAAGGTGGCGCCGTTGCAGCACTGGCTCTGGGCGATTTCGTTTTCGTGATGCGGGAATAGCAGATCGACACCGCCGCTGTGCAGGTCGATCGTGACGCCGAGATGCTTCTTGCTCATTGCGCTGCACTCGATGTGCCAGCCGGGACGGCCTGCGGCGGCCCCGTTCGGGCCGGGCCATTGAACCTCGCCGTCCTCCGGTTTCCACGCCTTCCAGAGCGCGAAATCGCTGACATCCTCCTTTTCGTCGGCATCGGCCGTCTGCGGCTTGCCGGCGAGGGCTGAACCGAGCTGGAGCTCGCGTTCGTGAACGCGCGAGAGCGCCCCGTAGCCGGGAAAGGACTCGACTTTGAAGTAGACCGAGCCGTCTGGAGTGCGGTAGGCGTGGCCCTTCTGCATGAGAACCTCGATCATGTTCACCTGTTCGGCGATGTGACCGGTTGCGGTCGGCTCGAGTGTTGGTTCCAGCGGCAGGCAGTTCAGCGCGGCGCAGTCGGCGTGAAACTTGTCGGTCCACTTCCTGGTGACTTCGGCGAGCGGGCGGCCCTCCTCGCGGGCGCGCCGGATGGTCTTGTCGTCGACATCCGTGATGTTGCGGACGTATCGCACCTGCCCGGCCCCGAGTTCGAGGATCAGCAGCCGGCGAAGGACATCGTTGACGAGGAACGTGCGGAAATTGCCGATGTGCGCCGGCGCGTAGACGGTTGGGCCGCAGGTGTAGAAGGCAAATGGATGCTCCTTCGAGACCGGTGGAGCGCCGGGTTCGCGTTGCCCAAGGACTTTGTAGTCGCGGGTCAGGGAGTCGTAGAGTCGGATCGCCATGAAACGCGAACTATGAGAGGAAATTCCGGCCGGGTGCAACTCTGGCGGCGTGTCGGACTTCGCCCTCCACGCCGCCAGTACAAAATGGCTGCGCCATTTTGGAGGGAACTGGCAGGGGCCGGTTCTTCTGAACTTTCGTCCGGCGGTTTGTCACGTAATACGTTACAATTGCCCGCTTCGTTAAAGGTTCAAACAGGCGCTGGAGCTCGCGGGCTTTCGACCGGCAATCGCCGGAGGATTGAGCGGCGCTGCGGCCAAAAACGTGTGGCCGTGGGCGGTCGTGTGTGCTTGATTCTCATCCAACACGATCATGTCCACTTCCTTCAAACTCGATTTGACCCACCGGCCCCGACGGATGCGCCGCACTGCCAGCCTGCGCGCGCTGACCGGGGAAACGGTGCTGCGTCCGCAGGATTTCATCGCGCCGCTGTTCGTGATCGATGGTTCTGGCGTCGCCGAAGCGGTGGCGTCCATGCCAGGCGTGTTCCGACTCAACGTGAAGGATCTTGTCAAGGAGTGCCGCGCATTGCGCAAGCTCGGCGTGCCCGCGGTGGCCCTGTTCCCCTCGATTGACCCGAAGCTGAAGGATCCCGACGGCACGGTGGCATTGCGGGAGGACGCGCTGGTGCTGCGGGCGGTGCGCGCGGTGAAGAAGGCCGTGCCGGAGCTGACGGTGATGACCGACATCGCGCTCGACCCCTATACGACGCACGGGCATGACGGCGTGCTGACGCCGGACGGCCGCGACGTCGACAACGACCGCACGGTCTGGATTCTTCGGGAGATGGCGGTGCTGCATGCGCGCGCGGGCGTGGATCTCGTGGCGCCATCGGACATGATGGACGGCCGAATCGGAGCAATCCGCAAGGCGCTGGATGCCGCAGATTTCACGGGCACGGGGATCATGGCGTATTCGGCGAAGTTCGCCTCTGCCTACTATGGACCGTTCCGCGACGCCGTGGGCAGCGCGACCGCTGCAGGCACGCACGGATTGAGCAAGGCGACCTACCAGCTCAATCCCGCCAACCGCCGCGAAGCGCTGATCGAGATCGCCCTCGATGAACAGGAAGGCGCGGACATTCTCATGGTGAAGCCTGCGGGCCCGTATCTCGACATCATCCGCGAGGTGCGGAATGCGACGAACAAGCCCGTTGCGGCGTACCAGGTTTCGGGAGAATACGCCCAACTGCATGCGGCGGCGAAGCTGGGCTGGCTCGATCTCGACCGGTGCCGGCGGGAGTCGCTCCTCGCCATCAAACGCGCCGGCGCGGACATGATCCTGACGTATTTCGCCAGGGACATGGCGCGGGAACTCGCCCGCTGAAACCGCCAGCCCACGCGAACGGTTTGTAACGTAATACGTGACAAAGCGCGGAGGGATGACCGGGCCGTGAAGAACGCTTGATTCCGGATGTCGCTCCTGACGGAAATGTAACGTAATACGTGACAAAGCGGCCTGGGGCGCGGTCGGAGGCCGTCGCGGCAACCACGTGGGACTGAAGTCGCAGGCGCTTCGTGTCGATACCCTGTTTCTCTTTCCGACGGAAACGAGCCGCATTGCCCCATGAACAAGATTCATCGCTTTTACTGCTGCACGATCCTCATCGCGCTGTGCGCTGCCGCGACTGCGGCGCGTTCCGCCGAAACGCTTCGCCTCCGTGCGGATACGTGGATGCCGTACAACGGCGATCCAAAGTCCGAGACTCCGGGTTATGTCGTCGAACTGCTCAAAGTCATCTTCGAGCCGGCTGGCGTCACCGTCGACTACCAGAACATGCCGTGGGCTGATGCCCTGAAGGCGGCCAACAATTGCGAAATCGACGGCGTCATTGGCGCCTCGCGAGTCGAGGCCGCAAAGATGGTCATCCCCCAGGAGAACATCGCGGTCACCAAGATCGGGCTTTTCGTGCTGAAGGGGAATCCGTGGCGCTACCAAAACATGGAGTCGTTCGAGAAGGTGCATCTCGGTGCGATCGATGCGTACGACTATTGGGAAACGCTCGATGCGTACATCCAGAAGCACACCGCGCCCCAAGTCACGGTTTTCAAGGGCGACACGCCCCTCAAAGACGGGATCGCGAAGCTGCGCGCCGGCGAGATCGATATCATGCCCGAGGCGCTTCCGGTCTTCACCTGGGAGTTGAAAAGCGAAGGTCTGAGCATTTCGAACTTTCACATCGCCTACATCCACGAGGGGGACGACGCTTTTGTGGCGTTTGCGCCGAACGACGACGGCAAGAAGCACGCCGCGTTTTTCGACGAAGGCATCCGGCGCCTGCGTGCCAACGGGCAGCTGGTCAAGATCCTCGCGAAATATGGTCTGGAAGACTGGAAGTAGCTGGGGTTTCTCGAGACGACGCCAAGGCGCCGGCCTCAGCGCGGCCGGCTACAGCGATTCGCTGTTTCTGAGAGTCTTCTGTCCACGCGCATCTCCGAGGAAGGCTGTTGGTCAGGCCCGCCCGCCGTCGCTGAAGCTATGGCGGGCAATATTGCTGTCGCGAGGTCGCCGAAGCTTTGGCGAAGGTGGCCGGGCGCGCCGCACGCCAATCGACAATGCTGGTTCCGACGGTCAATATTCCCGACTGGATGCGCCGCAATCAGCCGGCGGCGCAGGCGGTCAGGTCGGCGACGAAGGCGTCGACATCGGCCTCCTGGGTGTCCCACGAACACATCAACCGATAGCCGTGGGCGCCGATGAAATTGTAGAAGTGCCAGCCCCGGGCGTGCATGGCGGCGGCGACGGCGGGAGGCATGCTTGCGAAGACGGCGTTGACCTCCGGCTCGACGAGGATGCCCACCTGTGGAATGCGCCGCAGTGCGGCTGCGAGTTTTCGGGTCATCTGGTTGGCGTGCGCGGCGCGGCGGAGCCAGGCTCCGTCCTGCAACATGCCGACCCACTGTGAGCTGAGGAAACGCATCTTCGAGGCCAGCTGGCCCGCCTGCTTGCAGCGGTAGTCGAACTCCCGGGCGAGCTGCCGGTTGAAGAAGACGACCGCCTCGGTCATGTTCATGCCGTTCTTCGTGCCGCCGAAGCAGAGCACGTCGACGCCGGCGCGCCAGGTGAAGTCGGCGGGCCGCGTACCGTCGCGTTCGGCGAGGGCCGCGGCGGCGTTGGCAAAACGCGCGCCATCCATCTGCACGGCGAGCCCGTGTTGTTTCGCCAGTGTTGTCAGTGTTTTCAATTCGTCGACCGTGTAGACGGTGCCCCATTCGGTGGATTGCGTGAGCGCAAGCACGCGCGGCTTTGGATAGTGGATGTCGGTCCGCTTGAGGATGACGCGCTCGACCTGTGCGGGATCGAGTTTTCCGTTCGGGCCTGTGGCGACGAGGATCTTGGTGCCGTTGGAAAAGAACTCCGGGGCTCCGCATTCATCGGTCTCGACGTGCGCGTAGTCATGGCAGATGACGCTGTGGTAGCTCTGGCAGAGCGAGGCGAGTGCGAGCGAGTTTGCGGCGGTGCCGTTGAAGACGAAGTACACTTCGCAGTCGGTCTCGAACACGCCGCGCAACAGATCACAGGCCCGGACCGTCCACTCGTCGTTGCCGTAGGACGGCAGGCACCCGCGATTGGCTTCAGTGAGGGAAGCCCAGGCCTCCGGGCAGATGCCGGCGGTGTTGTCGCTGGCGAAGGCCTGATTCGCGGCCGGAGGGCGGTTGCGGTCTGCTGCCGGGGAAATTGGTGAGGAGGCCATGTCCGATGGAAGCAGAATTCGGAGCCGAGGCTAAGCCTTTTGTTGTCATCGCGGGGCGCTGGTGGCGAAGCGCCCGTCAATGCGCACCGGCATGATTCGCACCGCGCTCTTGCACTCGGTCCGCGCAGCGGCTTCGCTGGGTTCATGCCGGATGTGGACGTCAATCTCTATTTGGTGGGGTTCATGGGCACCGGAAAGACGACCACGGCCAGCGCGGCTGCGGCGAAGCTTGGTTTGGTAGCGCTGGACAGCGATCACGAGATTGAACGGCTTGCGGGGAAGTCAGTGGCGCAGATTTTCGCGGACGACGGCGAGGCGGCTTTCAGGGCACTGGAACGCCGGTTCATCGAGAGCGGGCATCCGGACCGCGGGGTGGTCGTGGCCTGCGGAGGAGGTCTGGTTGTGCAACCGGGCATGCTCACGCTGCTCCAAGGGAAGGGCGTGGTCATCTGTTTGCATGCGACGATCGAGACCATTCTCCAGCGAACGGCGCAATCGCGGGCAAGGCCGCTGCTGAACGTCGAGAATCCCGAGGAGCGAATCCGACGGTTGTATGCGGAGCGCGAAGATATCTACAAACGCGCGGGGACGGTCATCCTGACGGATTTCCGCCCGCAGCATGAGATGGTGCTGCACGTCGTGCGCAGCTATCGGCGTGAGGCACGGGACTGGGTGCGGGCCCGCGGGCAGACACCGGCGCCGCGCGGGAAGGCTGGCGCGCGGAAGGATTGATCGGAATTCATGCAGGCGAAACAGGAAGAATTGCGGCGCCGGCTGACGGCGCTGGGTTTCGATGCGGTGCGCTTTGCGGGGATTTCTCCGGTTCCTGCGACCGCGTTCAACCGGTGGCTGGAGCGGGGTTTTCAGGCCGACATGGCGTGGCTGGAGCGGACGGCGGCGAAGCGGCTGCATCCTGAACTCGTGTTGCCCGGGGCGCGATCGGTGATCATGCTCGGAGTGAACTACTGGGTTGGACCGGAGATTGCGCGGAGACCGTTGGGAGCGGGCGGCGGGCCGGTCTGGGCGCGGTATGCGGTGTACGAGGATTATCACGACACGATCAAGCCGGCGCTCGCGGCGGCGGGGCGGGCGCTGGAGGAGCTCTATGGCGCGCAGGGAAACGAGTATCGCTACCATGTCGATACGGGTCCGCTCCTGGAACGCGGGTGGGCGGAGAAGGCTGGAATGGGTTTTTTGGGAAAGAGCGGCATGTTGATTTCGCGCGAGTTTGGAAACTGGCTGTTGCTTGCGGGAATCCTCACGCGCCTCGAATTTGAGGCCGACGAACCGCTGGGTGCGCAGCGTGTCCAGCCACCGGCCGGAGCGTGGGCGGGACTGTTTTGCGGCAAGTGCACCCGTTGCATCGACGCGTGCCCGACCGATGCCATTCCGGAACCTGGACTGGTCGACGCGCGCCGGTGCATCTCCTACCAGACGATCGAGAACAAAGGGTTCATCCCGCGCGAACTGCGAACGGGGATCGGCGACCGCATTTACGGTTGCGACCGGTGCCTGGAGGTGTGCCCTTGGAACCGTTTTGCCCAGGCCGGCCGGCGCATGCTTCTGGCGGAGCGGTTCGGGATGGCTGACCTGGCGCTGAGTGAGTTGCTGGAGCTGACTCCCGGGCGTTTTGCGGCGGTCTTCCGCCGGACTCCGGTCAAGCGCCTCAAGCTGGTCGGCTTGTTGCGCAACGCCTGCGTGGTGGCTGGCAACGTCGCGAGTGGTGCCGGGGCGGCCCATGAGCTCATCGGCCCGCTGCTGCTGCTCGCCGTTCATCGCGCCCCGGTGGTGCGCGCGCACGCTGTCTGGGCGGTGCATCGCATCGCGGGTGCAGACGCGCCTGGGTTGCTGGCGGCCGGCCGGGAACGCGAAACCGATCCGGCGGTCATCGCGGAGTATTGCGCTTGGCCGGGTTGTGCGGGTTGACCGCGGGCCGGCCGGGATGATTGAATGAAGAAGCGACGGCGGGCGGTCGCGTCCTACCGCGTTTGGTTGCGCCGGTTCCGCGCCAGGGAACAGCCGGGCCAAGAGGTCCGTCGGACTTTGGTCATGCAATCCGCTACGGCATTCCGGAGAAGAGCTCTTTCATCCGGGAGGTAAAGTTGGATGGCGGCCGCACCGGCCGCCCTTCCCGGTCGATGAATGCGTGCACAGTCTGGCCGGTGGCCAGCAGCTCGTCGCCCCGCCGGACTTCGTACGTGAGTTGAATCCGCAGCAGCGGCTTGTCGGCCAACGTTGTGACGACGGTGATGACGTCGTCATAGAGAGCCGGCTTGAGATATTTCACGCCGACCTCGAGCACGGGCAGATGGTAGCCGGCGGCTTCCAGATCCCGGTAGGAAATACCGTGCTCCTTCAGCAGGGTCGTGCGGCCGATCTCGAACCACGGCAGGTAGCTTCCGTGATAGACAATACCCATCATGTCCGTCTCGGCATAGCGGACGGTGACTTGGATGCGGGACTGGATCATTGCAGGTTCGTTCGAAGAAGCCGTCTATTCGGTGATGGACCACCCGGAATGGTTGAAGAGCAAGTCGGCTGATTGCTCCCAGCTATTGCGGTGTGCCCACGCGCGCCCCGCGGCACCCATCGTTTGCCGAAGTTCCTTGTCGGCAATCAGGCGGGCAAATGCGGCGGTCAAGGCCGGGCGGTCGTCGGGAGGCACGAGCAGGCCGGTGACGTTGTCGGCCACGGCTTCGCGCACTCCGCCAACCGCGTGCGCAACCACCGGCAACCCGTGCGCGGCGGCTTCGAGGTAAACGAGGCCGAAGCCTTCGACGCTGTGGCGATGGTCGATGCTCGTCATCGCGAAGATGTCGGCCCGTCGGTACAGGCGGGCGAGCTTGTCGTCCGACACCCGGCCGAAGAAACGCACGACCAGCCCTGAGCGGCTGGCGGCCTCGCGGAGACGCTCTTCATAATTCTCTTTGCTGGCGCTTCCAGCCAGCCAGTATTCGATGCCTTGCCGTTGTGCCTCGGGCAATGCCTGCAACGCCTCGATGATAAAGAGCTGACCCTTTCGCGGATGAAGGCGCCCGACTGTCAGTATTGCGATCGCGCCGCGGCGTTTCGGCTTTCGCACGGCTGGCCCAGTCGCGAAATCCGCCCGGAGTGCGCCTGGAGTGAGAAAGGTCTTGCCGGCGGCATTGGGGAAACGTTCGCAGAGCAGTTGGTGGGTAAACACCGTCAGCACGCTGATCCGGCTGGCCCGGCGGATGAGCCGTCGCGTCATCCAGCGTTTGAACGGGTTGCTGTGGAACTTCAGGATCTCTGATCCGTGAAACGTAAGCACGAGGCGCTTCGGCCTGAAGCAAGGCACAAGCTGAAGCAGCATCATTGCGAGCATGGGCCCGGGTTCCGGCAAATAGACCGTGGCGTACCGCAAACGGCGCCGATGCACGATCAACTCCCTCATCAGCCGGATCTGGCAGCTGATCCCATGCGTGCCTTTCAGGGGCAGGCGGCGCAGCGGAAACGGCCAAGCTTTCTCTTTTTCACGCGGTGGCGCGGCCTGGGCCCAGACTTCCAGATTGTATCCCAGGCTCACCGCCGCGCGGGCGATCTGTTCGGCAAAGGTCGCGATGCCCCCATGCCGCGGGTAAAATTCATGCGTGACCAGAAAGACAGGGGTTCTGTCCGCTGGCGCGCTTGGTGCTCCTGTCGACGGTACAACGATTGACGGGCTGGCTGACAATTTCTAAACTCCTTATGACATGGCAGGTGGGCAGGCAAACGGATACTTGGACAAACGGAATCAAGCACCTACACTCGACATTTCCGCAGGATGCGACTTGGCAGTCGTATTGGCTTGTGGCATGGCACCGATTGGCATGAAATAGGTCAAATGGATCTCGCGTGAGCGGCGATTTGAATGGAATATTTTCATTTACAGTCTCAATAACGATCCTTTAAGAACTTCTGTCATGGCACAAGCAGCTGACGACCGATCGGATGCCGTAAGCCGGGTTGGCGATATCCCAAAACCTTCTACGCCGGAAGATGATGCGCTGTTGCGCGAATCGTTGAAACGGTGCTCCGCGTCGACCTACGAAGCGGCATCGCAGTTCCGGAAGACAAAGAACACCGAGCATCTGCCGGCCATCATTCTGGGCATTATCGAGCGGTTTGTTGAGCCGGATCTCCGGGCCAAGCTCAAGGATCCTGACGACGATTTACGCCTGATTGAAGATCTGGGCATCGATTCCCTGACGATGATGGAAATCGTGATTCTCGTCGAGGAAGTGCTGCAAATGTCGATCAACAACGAGGAGCTGCGGTATCTGCGAACGATCGGAGACGTCAAACAGTTCATTGAGTGCAAGGTCAGGGGTCTTCCTCCCCCCAAGCCGACGAAGTTCCTGCCGATCGAACAGATTGCCGGGATCATGCCGATCCAGCCTCCGTTTCTGTTCCTGAACGAAGCCTCGGTGAGCTCGCATGGTGCCAGTGCCAAGTACAAGATCAGCGGCCAGGAGTTTTTCCTTCAGGGGCATTTCAAGGACAACCCGGTGCTGCCAGCGTCGATCATGCTCGAAGCGATCGGACAGCTGGCCGTGCTTTTCCTCCTCGAAGGCGGCGTCAGCGAGCCGGGGAAGATGGTCGATCCCCGGACGATTTTCTTCACCTCCTGCGAAGGAGTGCGTTGCCACCGTGTCTGCAAGCCGGGAGAGATCCTCACGATTTCGGTGAAACCCAAGCGGCTGAAGATGCCGCTCGCCACGTTCGAAGGTTCCATTCGCGTCGGGCAGGAGAAGGCGGCAATCGCAGAGGAAATCACACTGACGTTTGGCCTCACTGACGTGGTGGTTGCCGAGCTGGCGAAACCTGCACCGCCGGCTGGCGAGGCGGCGCCGGTTGCTACTGCGATCAGCGCCTGACCCGCCGGTCCGGATGTTTCAAACGCCTGGACGGTCGCTCCCTCCGGTGAACAGACTGCGGTTATGCGGCAAGTTCACGCACGATGAATCCGGGCCGGACGCCGGCGCAATTGGCTGGCGGGCGGCTGCGATCTGCTCAATTCTATCCACCAGCGAATGAGGAAAGTCTACATCACCGGTGTCGGTTTGATCACCAGCATTGGCAACGACGTGCCGACTGTGTCGCAGAGCCTTTGCGCGTTGCGTCATGGGTTCGAACTCTATCCGCCATTCCAGAAGCCCGATATCTCCGTCAAGGTCGTTGGCACCATCAAGGATTTCGTCACGGACACGGCGGATCCGGAGGACTGGTTGTATCCGCCGCGGTATTCGATCAAGCGGGAAGTGCTTCGCGGACTTGCGCCCAATTCGCTCTATGCATACTGCGCGATGTTGCAGGCCATCGACGATGCCCGCCTGGCGCCCGAGGATATCTCGAATCTCGATACCGGCCTCTATGCCGCCTCGGGCGGATCTCCGTTCCTGACCCATTACCATCATGCGCGCATGCAGCAGTTCGGTGTGATGCGCTGCTCGCCGCTGGGGATTGTGGCCTCGATCGCAGGCACGCTGAATTTCAACCTGGTCGCCACGTTCAAGATCTATGGCGCGTCCTGCGGATTTTCCTCGGCATGCGCATCCTCGTCGCATGCGCTCGGTTTCGCGTACGACGAAATCGCGACCGGCCGGCAGAAACGCATGTTCGTGGTTGGAGCGGAGGACTGCAACACCGACAGCATCCTGCCGTTTGCCGGAATGCGCGCGCTGTCGCTTCAATCGAATCCCGACCTCGCCTCGCGGCCGTTCGACGTCAGCCGCGACGGTTTTGTCGGCACGGGCGGCGGGGCGGTGCTCGTCGTGGAGAGCGAGGAGGAGGTTGCGCGCCGCGGTGCGCGCGCCTATTGCGAGATTGCCGGATGGGGACAGGCCTCGGATGGGTACAATGTCGCGATTTCCCACCCGGATGGCTCCGGCCTGCGGTTTGCGATGGCCAATGCGTTCAAGGCGACCGGGATCGAACCCGAGGCGGTCGATTATGTGAATGCGCACGCAACCTCGACGCCCATTGGGGACACCTCGGAGGCCCGGGCGCTCAAGGCGGTGTTCAAGGACGCCGCGATGCGGCCTGCGATCAGCAGCACAAAGGCGCTCACGGGCCACGGCCTGTCGCTGGCGGGGGCGATGGAAAGCGCATTCTGTTCCATCGCAATCCGGGACGGTTTCATGCCCGGTTCCGCCCATATCACGAAGCTCGATCCGGCGTGCGACGGCCTGAATATCATCCGGGCGACGCTTTCCCAATCGCCGCGCGTCGTGCTGAACAACAGCAGCGGATTTGGCGGGGCCAATGTTTGCATCGTCCTGCGCCAGGCGTGAGCAAGCTTGCCAATCGATATCGGACGGCCCTGGTCACAGGCGCAAGCGCCGGCCTTGGGAGGGCGGTGGCGGAGATGCTGCTGGACGAAGGCGTGGGCGTCTGGGGCACTGCGCGCGATCCCGCGCGCCTGCCAGTGCGCGAAGGATTGACGCCGGTGGCGCTCGACCTCGATGCCGACGCGTCCGTTGACGTGGCATTTCAGAAAGCCGACTCCGTAGCCGGTGGATTTGATATCGTTGTCAACAATGCCGGATATGGTCTTTGGGGATCGTTTGCTGATCGGGACTTCGCCGGCTGGCGGCGACAGATTGACGCCATGCTTGTCCGCACCCTGCGGCTTTCGCATCTCGCGCTGCCGGGCATGCTCGCCCGCAAGCGGGGTGCCATGGTCAACGTGTCCTCGCTGGCGGTGGATTTTCCGATGCCGTACATGAGCGGCTACAATGTTGTCAAAGCCGGACTCGCTGCGTTTTCCGAGAGTTTGATGATGGAGGTTGCCGGAACCGGCGTGGTCGTGATTGATTTCCGCCCCGGGGATTACCGTACGAATTTCAACCAGACGATGCAGGAACGATCAGCTTCCGACATTTCGCCCTCGACGCCGCAGACCGACCGCCTGCGGCGCTCCTTGGCCGTGATCGATGCGAACCTCCAGGCGGCGCCCCCGCCCGGGCGCGCGGCGTGCGACCTGCGCAGGGCTCTTCTACGCAACCGCAGCGGCACGGTCCGTTCGGGGACGTTCTTCCAGGCGCAGCTCGCGCCGCTGCTGGCGCGCCTGATTCCGCTTGGCCTGCGCCGTGCTGCAATGGCCCGGTATTTCGGATGTTCCTGACGTGTCACGCGTTCGCATATTGGTACTGACCTCGAGCACGGGCGGCGGGCACGACGCGCGGGCGCGGGCCTTCGCCGAATGGTGCTTTCAGCTCTACCGCTACGATGTCGACGTTCGCATCGAGCAGATGCTCGAAGAATCCTCGCGGCTTTATCGCGGTGGTGTGAATTTCTACAATTGGATCCAGCGCGGTGCCCCCTGGGCGCACAAGGCGTTCTACACGGTTGTGGAGGGTCTCAGTCTGCTGAACCGGCGCACGGTGATCTTCGGCCGCCGCTATTACGAGCGCGTGCTGCGGGAGTACCGGCCGCACCTGGTCCTCAGCGTGCACGACTGCCTGAACCGCGGCTATTTCCAGCTCGCCCGGAAGATGCTGGGTGCCGGGAATGTGCGTTGCGCCACGTATTGCAGCGAGTTCTCCGGGGGCTGGGGTTACAGCCGGAACTGGGTCGAGCCGGCCGTCGACATGTACTTCTCCCGCACGCCCACGGCGAACGATTTCGCGATCAAACTGGGTTTGCCGCCGGCGAAGAGCCGGGTGCGGGGTTTCCTCATGCGGCCGCACGCCTACACGGAGGTCTTCACACCCGAGGCGGCGCGGCGCTATCGCGAGAACGATCTCGGCCTCAAAGGCGACCGATTCACCGTGTTCCTCGCAACGGGCGTGAACGGTGCAAACAACCACCTGGATTTGCTCCCGGCCCTCGTTGCCCATGCCGACCGGATGCAGGCGATCGTCGTCTGCGGCCGCAACCAGCATGTCTACAACGAACTCGTCCACTGGCGGGCGCAGCATCCGGAGTTCTCCTGTTTCATCGACAGCTACTCGGATGTCATGCACCTCCTGATGCAGGCGAGCGACGCGATCGTCACTCGGGGCGGCACCACGACGTGCGCCAAGGCGCTTCATTTCCGGTGCCCGATCATCTTCAACGCATTTGGCGGAGTGATGCCCCAGGAGCGACTCACGGTGAAATACTTCCAGCGGGCGGGAGCAGCGGAGTTGGTGCAGAATGCGGGGCAATTCCGCGCGTTGATGGACGGCTGGGCGGCCGATGCGGACGCCTACCGGCAGTTGCGCCACAACTTCATTCAACTGCGCTACGAAGAGGATCCGACCGTGCTCATCGAGGAACTGGCCGGCCTCGCGCAGGATGCGGCAGGTGTGAAACTGGAGCGTCTCCCGTTTGCCAGGCCGGCGGACATGGCTGGTCCGGTCAGAATCCGTGGCGCTGGAGCTGGGTGCTGAGTTCGCGCTGGAACGCCTGGACGTCAGCGGGCGGCGGTTGGTAGCCCTTCTTGCCTGTGTCGAGCATGAGGCGGCCATATTGGTCCATCGCCCACTTGCCTGTGGTGCTGTCGCTGAACGTCACGCTGCCACTGACGACCGCACCCGGGCGAACGAGTCGGTCGATCTCGACCTTCACGTTGCCCGCGCCCGCCGGAGGCGCATCCGCCAGGTCGTCGACCGGCTCCGGTTCGAGAGCTGCCTCGTCTGCAATTGCGGCCGAATCGTCAGCTTCTGCTTCGTCGCCGCCGCCGGCGCCCACCGCTTTCTTCAGCTTGTCCAGGAGTCCGCTCTTTTTCTCGGGCTGGGCGGGTCCCACCGGCCGCGTCTTGGCGAGGTCGGCCTTGGGATCCACGGTTGTCGGGGCGGCGTTCTTCAGTTCCAGACCGAGGTCATCCACGAGAAACCGGACATCCATGTAGGTCATGGAGACCTTGAATTGTTCGAGAAGTTTTTTCTGGATGGCCGCAAGGCTGTCGCCTGCGGTGACCCATGAGGCCACGGCTTTGGATTGTTCGGGGGAAAGAGTCATGGCGGTGATAGTTTTGATGCGGCTTATGAGGCAGACGAAATGCGCTGAAAACGCAAGCCGGCTGGAAGCTTGGTGGGGGCGCGCCCGCCAAGCTGCCAAAGTGACGACGGCTTGCTCGCGGGCATTGCGTCTGGCGGACAGCGGTTCTCCGTGGTTCGGATCAGATCGCTCCGGACAACCGGCGGTTGACTGGGGCACTAGGCACGTATTTATCAACCGCATGGCTGAGACACTCACCGTCAACCTTGCAGAGCGCAGTTATCCGATCCGTTTCGCGGTTGATTTGAACAGCGACCTTCGGACTGAACGCGATGCGCTGAGCCAGTCGGGTCGGAAGGCGGTCGTGGTGACGGATCAAAACGTTCTGGCTCATCAAGGCGGGTGGTTGCGACAGTGGTCGTCGGGTTTGCCAACGCTGGCTCTTCCGCCCGGTGAGGGAACCAAATCGCTGGAATCATTGGGGCGGGTTCTGGATTTTCTTGCGGAGCAGCGATTGGACCGCAGTGCAATGGTATTTGCGGTTGGCGGTGGAGTGATCGGCGATCTGGCGGGCTTCGCGGCGGCGTCGTATTTGCGCGGGATTGGCTATTTCCAGGTGCCGACGACGCTGCTCGCGATGGTGGACAGCTCGGTTGGCGGCAAGACGGGCATCAATCTCAGGGCGGGCAAGAATCTCGCCGGGGCTTTTCACCAGCCCCGGGGTGTGTTTGTCGCGACGGAACTGCTCGGAACGCTGCCGCCCCGCGAATTCGCAGCGGGAGCGGCCGAGGTGATCAAATACGGATTGCTCGGTGACGCGGCGCTCTTCGGCCGGCTTGAACGCTCGCCGCTGACGGTTGCCAGCTCCGATCTGCCGGCCGTCATCCGACGCTGTTGCGAGCTCAAGGCGCGCATCGTCGAGGCGGACGAGCGCGAGCTTGCCCCTCAGGGAGGCCGCGCGCTGCTCAATCTGGGGCATACGTTTGGCCACGCGATTGAACAGGTGACCGGCTATGGGCGCTATCTGCACGGCGAGGCAGTGGCCGTCGGGCTCGCCGCGGCCGCCCGGCTGTCCTGGCAGCTTGGCGGTCTCGATGCCGCGGACGTCGCCCGGATCGAATCGGCTCTTGTCGCGCATGCGCTGCCGGTGCGGTTGATGGAGCCGCTGTCGCTCTCGGGACTTCTCGCCGCCATGACGCGGGACAAGAAGGTGCGGGCGGGGCTGCCCCGCTTTGTCGTCCTGGCGCACATCGGCGAGGCTGTCACGCGGGACGGAATCGCCGCGGCTGCGGTCGAATCAGCCTGGCGGGACGTGGGAGCCGTTTGATTTCGGGTTGCGAATCGCGCATGGAAGATCGATAAATCGAGCCCTAGCCTGGATATCCTGCGACTTTTGCCGACGCCCCAATCGAGAGTGGAAGAATGATTGTGACGACGACCGAGACTGTGTTAAGAAATATCCGGGCTAGCGCCCCAAACAAAAATGTCGGCCATCGACGAAGACATCGTCCGCGAATATTTCGAGCAGAACGGCTTTCTCCTGCGGCAGGCGCGCAAATACCAGGTGCAGGCGCGACGCAAGATGACGAGCGACGAGGAGGTTGATTTGCTCGTGTACAACCCGGCGTATCAGCGGGGGACGCGAAAGCCGGATTTCTTTCTATTTTCCACGGAGCTGCCGTCGTTGCACCGGGCGATCGTTGTGGTGAAAGGCTGGCATACCACTGCCCATTTCACACCGGCGACGCTGAAGGGCAGCCCGGAGATCTTCAGCTTTCTCGAGGAAAACGTGATCAAGGAGGCGACCCGTTTTTTCCCGGTCGATCCAGACGAGCCGGGAAATCATCCCGACATCACCAAGATTCTCGTCCTGCCCGGACTGCCGACAGCGGAGCCGTTCCGGTCCCAAAGCGTTCAGATGCTCAAGGAGCGCGGAGTCGATGCCATCATCTCATTCCGGACGATGCTGCTCGACATCATCGACAGGGTCGAAATCAACAGGAACTACCGCAAATCCGACACGCTACAGCTGCTGCGCATTCTCAAGACCTACGATTTTCTGAAGGACCCGCAGCTCGATCTCCTGAGCGAGCGCGCCGCGACGGTGCGCCGGAAGCCTTTGGCGGAGGGCTGATTGGAGCCTCCATTCGCGATGACGACAATTCATCCGACGGCCATCGTTGAGGCTGGGGCCGAACTTGGTGAGGATTGTGTCGTGCATGCGCATGCGATTCTCACCCGCCATGCCCGGGTGGGCGCGGGCGTCGTGGTTCATCCAGGCGTGGTGATCGGCGGCGATCCCCAGGATCTGAAATTCGACCCGGCGACCGGGTCGGCGGCGCGGATCGGCGCCCGGACGGTCTTGCGTGAAAACGTCACGGTGAATCGTTCGACCGCGGCCGGCGGCGAGACCCTTGTGGGAGCGGACTGTTTTCTCATGGCTGGCGCGCATGTCGCACACGATTGCGCGGTCGGCGACAAGGTGGTCCTGGCGAACAATGTGCTTCTGGCGGGGCACGTGCGGATCGGCGCGTTCACGTTTGTGGGCGGCGGGGCTGCGTTCCACCAGTTCACGAGGGTGGGGGAAAGCGCGATGGTTGGCGGGCTGGCGCGCATCACGCTCGACATTCCGCCGTACGTGATGGCGGCCGAGCGCGATGAAGTTGTTGGACTCAACCTCGTGGGCTTGAAGCGGCGGGGTTTTTCGCGCGAGGTGATTGCGGAGTTGAAGGACTGTTTCCGGGAGATCTATTTCGAGGGCGGCAATGTCCGGCACCGGGCGCAGCAGGTGCTGGCGCGTGGGGTAGGCAGCCCGGAAGTGAAGGCGTTTCTTGAGTTCTTCGCAGGCGGGCGGCGCGGAATCGCGCGCGCACGGCGGGTCTGGTCGACGGAAGACGAGGAGTCGGGCGCTGAATTGTGACGGCGAATCGCAAGAACCTGCTGGCCATCACCTGTGGCGATCCGGCCGGAGTCGGACCTGAGGTCGTCGCTGCATGGCTCAAGACGCACCTGGCCGAGGCGCAGGCGGCCGCGGTGATCGGTCCGGCGCGATGGCTCGAGCGCCTGCCTGACGCCGGCCTCAAGATTCCGGTCGGGCTGGAGGAGTACGCCGCCGAGCCCGGCTGTCCGACCGGCGAAGGCGCGCTTGTCGCATGGGCGGCGATGGAGCGCGCGGCGGCGGGTTGCCGCTCAGGAGAATTCACGGGCGTCGTGACGGGCCCTGTCAGCAAGGCGTGGCTGGCGGGGATCGGCTACGGCTTTCCCGGGCAGACGGAATTCTTCGCAGCGCGGTGGGGTGGGGAACCGAGCATGGCGTTTTGCGGAGGGCGGCTGCGGGTGGCGCTGCTTTCCTGGCACGTGCCGTTCCGCGAAGTGCCGAGCTTCCTGACTCCTGCAAATTTTGTGCGGGTCGTCGACGCGACAACGGAGCTTGCCCGGGCTGAAGGCGTGGCTGTGCCTCGCATTGGAGTGTGCGGCCTCAATCCCCACGCCGGGGAGGGTGGCTTGCTCGGCGACGAAGAGCAGCGCATCATCAATCCGATTCTCAAGGAGTTGCGCGGGACGCATCCCGGTCTGTCGTGTTGCGAGCCGGCGGACACGCTTTTTGCGAGACAATTGAGGGGCGAATTCGATGCCGTGATCGCTCTGTATCACGACCAGGGTCTGGCTCCGTTGAAAGCCGTTGATTTTGACGAAGCGGTGAACGTGACGCTTGGCCTTCCCTTCGTGCGGACGAGTCCCGATCATGGAACGGCGTTTGGGATTGCAGGGAAAGGCGTCGCAAGCTCGCGGAGTTTCGAAAACGCCGTCGCGGTTGCCCGCCGGTTGATCGCATTTCGCGCATCCATGACCCCATCATTGTAATTCAGGTGATGAATTAGATGTTGTCATCGCCCGTCTTTGCCGCAAGAACTCGCCCTCGACCCTGACCTAATCACCTCCTGATTGATGGCAAACGCATTCTCTCCCGGTGGCCGCCCTGGCTACCCCCCGCGCCGCAACACGGATCCGTTCGCGAACATCCGTCGCAACCACCGGATCAAGGCCGACCAGATCCGGGTCATCAGCCCAGAAGGGAAGCAGCTGGGCGTTTTGGCGACCGGCAAGGCGTTGCAGCTGGCGCAGCAATTCGAGCTCGACCTGGTTGAAGTCGCCCCGAACGTCACGCCGCCGGTTTGCCGGATCATGGATTTCGGCAAGTACATGTACGAGGAGTCGAAGAAGCACTCCCACGTCAAGACGACGGCGAGCAAGATCAAGGAGATCGAGTTCAGCGTGCGGATTGAGCAAAACGATTTCATCACGAAGCTGCGTCACGCCGAGGAGTTTCTCGATCATGGCAACAAGGTGAAGCTTCGCCTCAAGTTCCGCGGGCGCGAAATGGCGCGCACCGAGATGGGTTTCGAGGTTGTCAACAAGGCCATCACGGAACTTGCGGGCATGGGACACCCGGACGGCACGCCGAAGCTGACCGGGCGCAACATCTACGCGATGCTTTCGCCGCTGCCTGTCAACAAGCGCAAGCTGAAGTTACATGTCCGGGAGGCAAACACGCAGCCGGTTGCAGGTCCGGCGCCGGCTCCAACGCCGGAGCCCCCCCCACAGGAGTGATCCTGCAGACTCATGGCGTGGGCTAGCGCACGCGGTCTGTTGGTTGTCTTGTCAGGCCTTCTGCTCGCCGGTGGTTGCACGGCTCCCGTCGCGGCGCAAAACCATCCGGCCGCGGCCCGCGTTGTGGTGCCGGTGGAACGGCCTGTGTTCGTCCCGGCAACAGCTCCAATCGTTGCTGTGTCTGCTCCGGCGCCGGCAAGCCGGCTCTGGCCATTCAAGCGGCTCTTCAACGTCGACTACGTTGATGTCCACGACATCGGCGGGCGCTACGAGCTGAAGGCCACCTGGGTTGTCGGGGGCCGGACCATGCAGCTGGCCGACGCGCAGGGTCGGGTGCGATTGAAATTTGAGAAGGGGAGCCGAGATCTCGAAATCGACGGGATTCGCGTGTTCATGGGGGAGAACACAGTTTTCAACCAGGGCAGCCTCCACGTCAGCAGGATCGACGTCATCAAGACGATTGTGCCGCTGTTGAATCCGATGGAGCATGCAGGCCAGCTGCCGGCGCCTCCTCGGTTGATCGTTCTCGACGCCGGTCACGGCGGCATCGATCCCGGCGCGCGCAACCTGGCGCTGCATCTCGATGAGAAGGCTGTGACGCTCGATGTGGTGCTGCGGCTCCAAAAGCTGCTGGAACGGCGCGGCTACCGGGTGATCCTCACGCGCGGCGACGACACCAAGCTCGCGGTTGCGCAGCGGACGGACCTTGAGCAGCGGGCGGAAACGGCCACCCGGGCGAGGGCGGACCTTTTTCTCAGCGTCCACTTCAATTCCGCATCGCCTGCGGTCACCGGCACGGAAACCTATGTGATGACGCCGCAATTCCAGGCGTCGAGCAGCGGTGGGAAGGACGACGTGGTGGACAGGCCGTTTCCCGGGAACCGGCAGGATTTCGCGAACGTTGTGCTGGGTTTCCAACTACACCGCAGTTTGCTGGCCGGCCTGAAGACCTCCGATCGCGGCTTCAAGCGCGGACGCCTGCTGGTGCTTTGCTTCTCCGAGTGCCCGGCCGCGCTGGTCGAGGCTGCCTATTTGTCCAACCCTGCAGAGGCGCTGCGTCTGGCAACGCCGGAATTCCGGCAGCAAATCGCAGAATCCATTGCCGCGGGAATCGACGCGTACTCGGCCGTCCTGGCTGCGATTCATCCCGCTCCGCCGCTCCCGGCTGAAATCCGCTCCGTGCCTGGGGCGCCCATCCCGCATCCGGCTCCGCAGGCGGGCCACAACCAGTCTGCGGCCGGAAGATAGGGAGGTGTTCTTGAGCATGCCATCGCATGAACCTCTCCCTCGCTTGTGGACAGCAATGCCATCAGGCGATCGGTGTAGGAGCCTGCGTGCCGGCGATGCTCGCCTTGGGAACGCGAGCAGGCTCGCTCCGGCAATTTGCATCGATGCGACTGCGGCCTCGCCCCGCCAGAGAGCACGCATCGACCTTCGAGTCATCTCCTTCACCGTCGTCCTGTTCGCGCTGGCGCTGACGCCGCTGCTGGGCTGGGATTACGACGGGCACCGGATCATCAACAAGCTCGCGCTCGCATCGCTGCCGGCGGACTTTCCGAAATTCGTGCGCGAACCGGCGGCGGCCGAACGAATCGCCTTCCTCTCCGGCGAGCCCGACCGCTGGAGAAACGCACCGGACCTTCCGCTCCGGCATGTCAACAATCCGGACCACTATTTCGACTTCGAACAACTCGGCTGGGCCGGGCTCGATCCTGCGTCGGCCAGCCCGTTACGATACGAGTTTGCGCTGCAGTTCGCCGCCGGGCGCGCGGCGCATCCCGGGAATTTCCGGCCGATCGATCCGGGCAGGAACGCCGACCGTACCCGCGAGTGGCCTGGATTTCTGCCGTGGGAAATTACAGAGGATTTCGAACGATTGCGATCGGTGTTCTCATGCCTCCGTGCGTTTCAAGAGGCCGGGGGGACGGCGTCTGAGATCGCAAACGAGCAGGCAAACGCCATCGACCTGATGGGCGTCATGGGACACTATGTCGGCGACGGCGCCCAGCCGTTGCACGACACCGTGCAGCACAACGGCTGGGTGGTTGGAGACAATCCGCACGGCTTCACAACAGATCCGAAATTTCACGCGTGGATTGACGGTGGGTTCATTGCCCGCGCCCGCATCACGTTCGACCGGCTTGCTTCGCAGGCCCGGCCGGCGCGGTCGCTCCGGACCGACTTCAATCCGGGCGAACGCGATGCGATGTTCACCGAAGTAATGCGGTACCTGGAGGCACAGAACCGGCGCGTGGAGCCGCTCTACCAGCTGGAGAAGTCCGGAATGCTCCGGGCCGACGATTCACCTGGCAGCGAAAAGGGCCGGGAATTCATCGATGAACAATTGTTGCGCGGCGGAGAGATGCTCGGAAGCCTCTGGCTCACGGCGTGGAGGACCGCGCCGCCCGACCGCTTCCTGCTGCAACAGTTGGCGCGGAGGACCATTACAGGCAGAACCACGGGAGGGCCGTAATCCTGCCGTGCAGGCGCAGCGGCGCCAGGCAGAAGCCGTTGCAGCAAAGTGGATTTCCCAGTCTGCCATGCCCCGAAGGCGATGTGCACGTAGGGTGCCGCGAACTTCTTTGTCCATTCGGGTTCAATCCAACGACCAACCATAGTGTGCGTTTTACACCGGCACGACAAATATAAAGTCAACGATACGTTTAGTCGGGATCGGTTCCAAGGCTCATCCCCGAATCATCGGGGGGATTGCGAGCCCGTCTCCAGGGCGAGAGAAACGCTTGCGTGGAGCGGCGGCGCTCCCGCCGCCGGTGCGAAATCACGGGAACGCGACGAGGGCGTCGCGTCTCCATGCTCGCAGTCAGTCGCCTTCTGCGGGACCACCAATTCGCAGCACCAGCGCGGTCCCTGCGATGAAAAGCACGAGGCTGTAGCCAAATGCCACGGTCGTTCCAAAGGCGCTCCAGAGTGCGCCGACGACGATGCTTGAGAGGAAGTCTCCAAGGCCATTGACCGTCGCCAGAACGCCGAATGCCATGCCGTGCTTCCCTTCGGCAACCAGCTCTGCGCAGAGCGAGTCTTCCAGCGTCTCCTCAACGGCGACATGGATGCCGCCGATCACAAAGATGAGCGCGAGGGTCCAGAGCCCGGGCGGCAGCGCGATGATGCAGAACGCCATCACCGCGGCGAGTGCGTAGCCGGTGGCCAGCAGGCGCGGTTTGCGCACGCGGTCTGCGAGCCAACCTGCGATGAAGGCGAAGCCGGCGTAGAAGACATTGTGCGCAACGTAGAGGCCGATGGCCGCGCTCGCAGCTCCGGCGGTTCCGAGGGTTGGCCGCAGTCGCTGGGTCGCCAGCAGGATCAGCAGCGTGTGCGCAAAATCTCCGGCGCCGAAAAGCCCGACCGCGACAAGGAACTTTCGGAAGCCAGGCGGCAGCTGGCGCAACCCCTCGCGAAACGAGATGCTGGATACCCTCGTGCGCTGCCGTTCGCGCACGAGAAACGTGATGCAGGCGACGGCGGCCAGCCCCGGCGCCAGCGTCCAGAAGAACAGCTTCGAATAGTTGTGTCCGAAGGCGTTGAGCAGAAAGAATGCCGTCGCAGGGCCGACGATCGCGCCGCACGTGTCCATCATTCGCTCGAAGCCGAAGGCACGACCATAGGTTTCACGCGTCACCGCCGCGGCGAGCATCGCCTTGCGCACGGGAGTGCGGACGCCGCGCCCGAACCACGCGCCAGCCCGCGCAAGCAGAACGTGCCAGGCCGCGGTCGCGAAGCCAAAGGAGGCTGTGCCAAACGCGGTGACGATGTAGCCGGCGATCATCACCGGCTTGCGGCGCGCCAGCCGGTCGGTCCAGTGACCGGAGGCAAGCTTGGCGAAACTCGACAAACCGTCCGAGACGCCCTCGATGAGGCCGATCCAGGCCGCGGCAACACCCATTGTTGCGAGAAACGCCGGCATTGCCGTCGTGGCGATCTCGTGCGACCAGTCGCTGAACAGCGACGCCAGGCCGATGCCAAGCACCGTGCGGTTCAGCCAGCGGACGCGCGGAGCGGGCATGATCGGAGGCGCGGCGCCGGGTTTGGTCATGAAATCGGTGGTGGGGGTTGCGGCGACGGGGCCGGAACTGCGCCGCGGTAGCTGATGGCGCGCACTTTCTCCAGCGTGATGAGGCCGCCAGTGATCATCGGATCGATCAAGGGCAGGAAGGCGTTGATCTTCTCCTCGCTGTCGACGACTTCGATCACCAACGGCATGTCGGTGGAAAGGCGCAGGATCTTGCTCGTATGCATGCGGCTGGATTTGCCGAAGCCCATTGCGCTGCGCAGCACGGTGGCGCCCGCGAGATGTCTTTCGCGCGCCTTGAGGACGATTGCCTCGTAGAGCGGCAGGTGTCCGTGGCGGTCGGATTCGCCGATGAAGATTCGCAACAGAACCGATTCGTGGGGTAGTTCCATGATGTTATCCCTTCAACTGATTGAGAGAGGCTGCTGCAAGATGGCCGATCCAGACGGCCACGAGGCATGCGACGACAGAACCGACAACATTGCCGCCCGCCTGCAGCCACTCCTCGTCGCGGGCGAGATTCAGGGTCTGCAGGCTGAACGACGAAAACGTCGTGTAGCCGCCGCAGATTCCGGTCATGAAGAACTGCCTTGAGCCGCCATCCGCGAAAACCCGGCCTTCGGGTCCGGTCAGCGTGGCGTAGAAGCCGATGACAAACGAACCAGTGACGTTGATGATGAACGTGCCCCACGGAAACGTCGTGCCAAAGTGATTGGCGATGAAACCGGAGAGGGCGAAGCGCGCCACGCTGCCGAGCGCACCGCCGAGGGCGACAAGAAGATAAAGGATCATAACATGCCTGTTGCAGGATGAACTGGAACAGGAGTCATCAGCGCCCGCAAGCGCGGGGCGGTTCACCCTTTCGGGAAGGCGGAATCCATCGCCGGAATGGCAGTAAGAGAGAGGCTGCGGGAAAGGCAAGCCGCGCCGATGCCTGTGCCCCGGATATTTCGCACCGCGGCCATGAGGCCGCAACCAAGCGTAGCGGCGCGATCTCGTCGCGTTTTCGGGAGACGGACGCGACAAGGGCGTCGCGTCTCCATGAAACATGCGCGCGAAACCGTGCTCGAAAACCCTGTGTGCCGGTGCAGACTCAACCGGATGCATGGTTGTGGAAGATGGCTCGCAGTCTGTGGGTTCGTCGTCGTTTCGCTTGTTGGCGCGGCCGGGGCGAGCGAGGATGCGGGTCCCGACCTTGCGAGCCGTGTCGTGATCCTGGCCAACGCGAACGATCCCGATTCGGTGCGCCTGGCCCGCCATTACGCGGCGAAGCGCGCTGTGCCGTCCGACAACATCATCGCGTTGCCAATGACCTCGGCCGAGACCATCGGCTGGCCTGAGTTCGTTGCTTCCATTCATCAACCGCTGCAGGACTGGCTTGTTGCGAGGAAATGGATCGATGCAATCGGCACGAATCTGACCGACAGCGTCGGCCGCAAACGATACAGCGTTTTTGGAAACCGCATCAGCTATCTCGTCGTATGCCGGGGCGTGCCGTTGCGCGTGAGCCACGATCCAGGGCTCTATGTCGACGAGCTGCGCTTCGCGTCCCAACCGGGACTTCGCACCAATCAGGGCGCGGTCGACTCGGAGCTGACGCTGGTGGCGCGGGGCGGCTACGACATCAATGGGTGGGTGCAGAATCCGCGGTTCGGCGTCGAGAAGCCCCCGCCGGGCGGGGCCGGGCTGGTGGTTTGCGTGACCCGGCTTGACGGGCCGTCATATGAGGACGCGGCCGGCTTGGTGGATCATGCAATCGAAGCGGAGAAGACCGGCTTGATCGGCCGGTTCTACGTCAGTGTCCGCGGCCCTCATCCGACCGGCGAACGATGGCTCAACCTGGCTGCGGCGCAGATCGACGAGCTGGGGTTTGACGGCGATGTGGACCGGACAAGCGACCACCTGCCCGTCTCGGCGCGATTCGATGCACCGGTGCTGTATTTCGGGTGGTACGCCCAGGATCTGTGCGGGCCGATGGCGCTGCCGGGATTCCGGTTTCCGCCGGGCGCGATCGCGCTCCATATTCACAGCTTTTCGGCGCAGACGCTGCGCTCGAGCGTTTCAGGCTGGTGCGGGCCGCTGGTGGCCCGCGGCGTCACGGCGACGTTTGGAAACGTCTTCGAGCCCTATCTCGAGTTCACAATCGAACCTCAGCTGCTGATGCGGGCGCTGAGCCAGGGCTGGAACCTCGGCGATGCTGCCTGTTACGCAACGCCTGTGCTGAGCTGGCAGACGATTGTGATTGGAGACCCGCTGTACCGGCCGTTTGCGATTTCCCTCGATGCGCAGCTGGCCAACTTGGAGACTCTGTTGCCGGCGTTGAGGCCCTATGTTCTTTTGCGCAGGACCCGGCAGCTCGAACGCGAGGGAAGGAAAGCCGAGGCATTGCAGCTATTGGCTGAGGGACTCCACCGGCAACCGGGACTGATTCTGGCTCTGGCGCTGGCGGAGCGGTTCGCTGCGGGTGGCGACAAGGCCCGGGCGGTGCAGATCCTTGCTTCAGCATCCGGTGGCCATCCACTCGGGCTTCGCGAGAGGCCACTCGCGCAACGAGCCGCGCGCGTGCTGCTCGACTGTGGAGCGGCTACGCAGGCGGTCGCGGTTTATCGTGAGATCCTCCGCGATGTCACGCTTGAAGGGAACTGGCGCACGACAGTACTGCGCGAAGCGATCGATGCGGCGCGTGTTGCCGGCGATCAGGATCAGGCGGCGGCATGGGAGATGAAACTGGCAGCGCCCGAGAACCCCCTGCCTTTGGCTGGAAAGACCTGATTGGAGCCCGGCAGGAGCCTGTCGGGCCGCCCTCCATTCTAGCAGCGCGGAGGACGAAGTCCGAGACGCTGCTAGAGCGCCTCGACGATCTTGTCTGCAAGCCCGTACTCGATCGCCTCTTTGGCGGTTAGGTAGAAATCGCGGTCGGTGTCCCGGGAGATCTTCTCGATCGGCTGACCCGACGCCGATGCCAGGATCTCGTTCAGCTCGTTGCGCAACTTTTCCATCTCCTTCGCCTGAATATTGATGTCAGTGGCGGGGCCAATGAATCGACCGGCGATGAGCGGCTGGTGAATGAGCACCCTGGCGTGGGGATAGATGAGACGGCGCCCCTTGGGCGCAGCGCACAGAAGGACGGAACCCATCGATGCGGCCATTCCAGTGACGATAATGGTGACCGGCGAGGTTATCAGTTTGATCGTGTCGTAGATTGCCATCCCGGCCGTGATGGACCCACCGGGCGTGTTGATGTAAAAGGTGATGTTCTTTCCCGGACTGTTCGCTTCCAGGTAGAGGAGTTTCTCGCAAATGTCCTTGCCGGTCTCGTCGGTGACCGCGCCCCAAAGGAAGATCTGCCGAGCTTCGAGAAACTTGCGCTGGATCAACATCCCGACGCCGCGAGGAGCAGGCGCGGCATTGGGCTCCTGCTCAGGCTCATCCTCGTCGTCGAGGCGTGCGGGGAGGACTGAATCGCTGAGACCGGAAGATGGACCTTGCTGGGACATAGGCTGAAAAATGTGTGCGGTATCCGTGTGTTGTCCAATGAAAAGCAAACCACGGGCGGCAGCAGCGATCCTAATTAGAACCCGACCGGCTCCAGTCACGGGCGTGCCGTGCCGTTACAGAAGCCGTGGCCACGTCCGTCTCTGCTTTTAGGGTCGCGCGACCTTCGCTGGAGCGCGTCGTTGGGGCTGTGCGACAGCTGTCGCCGGCGCCCATGGTGCTTCCAAAGCTCCAACGATTGCTGACAAACCCGAATTCGGGGATCTTTGAGATCGTTGAATTGGTCCGTCTCGATGCCGGGCTGGCGTCGCGGATCATTCACATAAGCAACAGCGCATGGTTTGGTCGCGGCGCGTCCTGCGAGACCATAGAACAAGCAGTGAACCGCGTTGGGTTCCACAACGTTCAGCGCCTTGTCGCCACTGCCGCGGTATCAACGGTGGTTGCGCGGTCCCTGTCGGCCTACAGTCTGGACGACAAGGCGATGTGGAAAGAATCCGTTTCGTGTGCGATGGCCGCTGAATTGCTGGCGACGCGAGTCGGGGAAGATGCGGCCGAAGCCTATACGATCGGGTTGCTGCACGCGGTTGGCCGTGTGGCGATCAATGACTTTGTACGAGGAGCGATGCCATCCTGGCAGCTGAGCGATGAGGGCTTTCCCGGTGAACACAGCGTTGCTGAGAGTTCACGCCTGGGATTCACACAGGCCGACGTGGGCGCGTCCATGTTGAAGAATTGGGAGTTTGGGTCGCCGGACATCGAGCCGATCCGGGCGCAATACGCGCCTCTGGCAGTCAACAAGCCCTTTGACCGGATGGCTGCCGTGCTCCATGGCGCGCGCATGCTGCGCACGATCGTCTGTTACCCGGAAATTGACAGACCTGTGCGCCCCGACACGCATGTTCTGGACATGCTGCGAATGACTGAATCGGAACTGCTCGGGTTCATTCCCGATTTGCGCGCGCAGCTGACGCTGGCCAAGCAGATGACGGAGCTGAAGTGATGGCCCAGCAGCCTGTTGGGTTTCGCCCTCCAGGCTGCTAGCCGCGGAAATAGAGGTAGGCGCCCAGGATGCAGACGAGGATCACACCCGAGGCGGCCACCTCACGCCAGTCCCAGCTGCCACGAGTGTACGCCTTATCGTCCGTCGTGGCCGTGCCAAATGCCAGACCCTTGATGTGCTCGTAGTCCGGCTCGCAGGTCGCATAACTCACCGCGACCATGACGATGGCGGAAACCAGGGTGATGAGAATGCTGAAGTACTGAAAATTGATGTTATTGATGATCCAGAGAAACGAGCCTTCGGTATATCCGGATTCGAAGCCGGTCAGTTTCATCGTCACTGGCGTATCCACCAGCATGCGGAAGAGGCCGAGGGCGAAGCCAACCACCATCGCCCAGAGGCAGCCCTTCGCGTTGAGGCGCTTCCAGAATACGCCGAAGAAGAAGACGACAAAGATCGGCGGAGCGAGATAACCCTGAACCGACTGCAGGTAGTCGTACAGGCTGTGGGCGCCCTGCACAACAGGGATCCAGGCCAAGGCGATCAGCACCATGACGGTGGTGGCGATCCGGCCCGTGCGCACGAGTTGCGACTGGGAGGCGTTGGGTCTGAATTTCTGGTAAAGGTCGACCGTGAAGAGGGTGGAGCATGCATTGAACACGCCCGCGAGTGAGCCCATCAGCGCCGACAGCAGACCTGCTACGACGATACCGCGCAGTCCTGCCGGCAACAGATGCTTCACCATCATCGGAAACGCATTCTGGGCGTCGTAGTTTGCCCCCATCGTCACATCCGCAATCTTGCCGCTCTTCACGAGCGCGAACCAGATCATGCCCGGGATGATGAAGAGATAGGGAGGGAACAGCTTGAGGAACGCTGCGAAGATGCTGCCCTGCCGGGCCACGCGCTGATTCGGCGCGCCCAGCGCCCGCTGCACGATGTATTGGTCGGTGCACCAGTACCACAGGCCGATGACCGGCGCGCAGATCAGCATGCCGAGCCACGGATAATGGCTGTTGAAATACCACGCCTGCTTCACCATGTGCCCGTCGGCTGCATGCTCCAGCACGGGAGCCCAGGTTGACTGGACGCCCGCCGGCGTCATCGGCTTCCAGAGATTGAACATGTCGGAGCCGCACAGGTCGCGAAGCGCCTGCCAGCCGCCCAGCTTGAAGAGTCCGTAGAAGGTCAGCAGGCCCGAGCCACAGATGAGGACGACAACCTGCACGGCGTCATTGTAGGCCACCGCGCGCATGCCGCCCAGGGTCGTGTACAACCCGGTCAGCACAATGACCGCGACGGATCCGATCCAGAAGCTGTTGATCTCGACACCGGCGATGTTCAAGTGAATCTCCGGCAGCAGCGTTGAGAAGACCACGCCGCCGGCGAAGATGCCGACCGCGATCTTTGAAACGACGAAGGTGATCAGCGACACGATGGACAGCACGTAGCGCGAGCTGGTGCTGAAACGGCGCTCGAGGAACTCCGGCATCGTGAATACCAGCGAGCGGGCGTAGAACGGCACGAACACCCACGCAAGCACCAGCAGGCACCACGCGTGCAACTCGTAATGTGCCATCGCCACGCCGTCCCTGGCGCCGGATCCGGCGAGGCCGACGATGTGCTCCGAACCGATATTCGAGGCGAAAATGGAGGCGCCGATGACCCACCAGCCGAGGTTGCGGCCGGCCAGGAAGTAGTCTGTAGCCGTGTCCTTGCTCTTCTTGACAACCCACCAGGCGACGCCGAGCAGGATGCTGAAGTAGAGAGCAATCGCCAGCCAATCCACACCGGCCAAGGTCGACGTATCGGCAACCGCTACTGCGGAAATCGCGGTCAGGGCATTCATGAACTGAGGGGTTATGGGGTTAAACGCGCTTGTCGGCAGCGGAGACTCATGCGCAAAACGCGGGGCAGTTTGCGGGCCGTGAAAGCAGTGGCGAGCATAATCCTCAAATCGGAAACCTCGGTGTCCCTTGCGAAAGGCTCCTCAGGAATAGTGTCGGCCAACCGGTGCTATGGCAGTGGCGTGATTCGGAAAATCCGCAGTTCAAAAGGAAGACCCTCGAGTTGAAGCCCGATCTTCCCCGCATGTGGTTCGCAATTGGTCACGCGGTTCTCAACGACGTCGTTGACTGTGACGCGAATGGTGCTGTTGCGACAGACGACGTCGATCGTGTTCCATTCACCGGGCGCATTGTCGGCCATCACGCCCAAGCGATCCAGTTGCTGGGTCTTGGCGCCGGGGGGCGAGGTCAGCGGCTCGGCGAACTTCGCGCCCGCCATGGGAAGGAGATCGCCGGCCCGGCTCATCTTGGTCTGAATCTGAAAACAGAGCGGCCAGGTGTTTCGATCGATGGGGCCCGAGGCGATGTGGACGAGCACTCCGCTGTTGCTGTTCTTTGGGGCGTCCTTTGGCCAGCGGTATTCGACGTGCAAACTGTAGTTCTCGTACGAGCCCGCGGCGAGAAGGTAACCAACAGGCTTGCCGGAGATTGCGAGCACACCGCCGTCCGTGACGTGGCATACCGTGGCGATGTCGGCTGCGGGGGTTGTGACCAACTCAAGGCCAGTGAGGTCCTTGCCGTTGTAGAGTTCCGTTGGGACGGCCGCGGCCGCCGTGCCAAGCGCAAGTAGATAGAGCAGGAGGTGACGCATCATCCGCAAGGATGACACTGAATCGCCGTCGATGAAACCAGAAAATGCGGTGAGGCCGCCGCGCGGTGCCGGTTGTATTCCGTGCGGTGAGAGTCAGCGACGGACCCTTGAAACGACGCCGACAGAAGAATGGCGCGCGTTCGTTGCAACGCGCTCAGTGCGTGTTGGGGACAAACCGCTCCGCCCCAGATGGAGCATTCGGCCTCAACCGATGGCATCCTCGCAGGCCAGATAGACCAGGGTCTGGTTGACGAGTTGATGGGCGATCTCCCCGAAGGTGATGGGTCCAACGAATGGTGCCGTGCGTTTTCCCTCAAGCTCGCCGAAGACGTAGTTCAGGATGCAATTGCAGGACAGCAACGGGTGCGCGTGCCGTGGAACCTGCGCCGCAAACGTCCCCGCATAATTGGCCACCGGCCCAGCCAGATGATAATCGACGCCGGGGAAGACCGGGGCGTAGAAGCTGACCTTCCCGGCTGCAGCATCAATTGCCTTGATGCTGACGTTGACATCGGTTCCCGCATAATCGGCAACCAAGGGCAGGCTGGCGTCGAAACGGCCGTCGCGTAGATAGGCGGCGAAGTTGACCGTCCGATCGTCCACGGTGGCTTCAGCGGCATCGAATCCTCCAAATGGAAACCGAATCGTCGGTCCTGACCCGGGGCGAAAGAGATTCACGGTATGCACCATCGGCTGGTACTCGACGGGCAACTCGATATGCAGCACGACTGCGCCTTCGGAGAGGGACGAAGCGGTCCGGCCGTCAAACACAGCCGGGGCGGTTTTCTGGAGGTCGTCGAGGTGGACACCGGCGATCCAGCCGATGACCGGCTTCATGAAAATCTCAGGAAACTCCGGCGCATGCAGCGCGTATTCGAGATGCGCCGTGCTGTTGGCGGGAATAATGATGTAGGAGAATCCATTGTCGTACGCATCCGATGCGATGGTTCGGAGCGTGCTGGCGGAATAGGTCTTGATCCTCCATCCGGTGACGGGGAGCAGCACTTCGTCAACGTAGACCCTGTTCCGGTCGCAAAGGCCGCCCGCGTCGGTCATGAAATAGGGAATGGTACCACCGATCCAGTTGCCGGACTCGAGGGCGACCAGCGATTCGCGGGAACCCGCGATCATGAGGCAGGCGCCGCGGCGGATCAGTACGTTCGCTTCCTGAATGGTTGCCAGCATGGTGCGCTCCCTATTTGAAGATTATCCGGATATCCGGCTCGAGGGTTCGTTCGTATTTCAAGAAGAAGGCGCGGGCTTCCTCGACGGATTGCTGCACTGCTGCGGCGGAACCATCCACTTTCAATCTTGCCCGCAGGCAGAAGAACAGCATTGACGCCGCGGCACTGGAAAACCGGTGATTGATATCACCCTTCAGAAGGGAAACCCATCTGGGGTCGGTCTTGGGCGGAATCATGGAAATGGAAAATATCCTGGCGATCGCAGTGTGATCTCCTGGGCTATTATTCGGACAGCTGCCGCAGAACTTGAGCGGACAAGGGCGCATGCAGGGAGTATAGCGCCCGGCCCGCCACGGCGAAGAAGCTCGAGGGACCGGAGAACTTGAAACTCAAAACTCCAAACTCCAAACTCCAAACCCAAAACTCAAAACCCCAAACTCCGAACCCGATGCGCAAAATCCTGACGCCGTCCAGAATCGTCAGGATCGAGTGCTCGAACGGGCTTTTAGCGCGGAGTCGACGGCGCTGCGCAGCGCACGCGCCGCAGTCCGGGGATTGTCTGCCGCACAGATTGCGCTCACCACGGCAATGCCATCGGCGCCCGCTGCGATGACCCAGCCGGCATTTGCTGCGGTGATTCCGCCGATTGCGACAACTGGGCAGGGCAGCCGCCGACGGAGGGAGGCGAAGGCGACGTCGCCAAGGACGGGCGCGGCGTCGGCTTTGGTGCCTGTCGGGAGGATCGGCCCGAGGCCGACGTAATCGGCCACCGCAGGATCGAAAGCGCGAAGGTCTTCCTCGCGAGTGATGGAGACTCCGATGATCGCCTGCGGTCCGAGGATAGCGCGAGCGGCGGCTGGCGAGATGTCACCCTGGCCGACATGCGCTCCATCGGCGCCAATTGCGCGCGCGACTTCGACGCGATCGTTGACGATCAGTGGAATCCCGAGTGGCGCAAGAAGCGCCCTGAGCGCCCGGCCCGCCTCAACCACCACGCGGGCGGAACCGTCCTTGTGGCGAAGTTGAACCATGGTCACGCCGCCATCGATCGCCGCTGCGACGGTTTCAACGAGGCCGCGGCGGACGGTCATCTCGGGATCGGTGACGAGATACAACGAAAGATCGAAACGGGCCTTCATCGGAAGGAATGGAAAGGGTCCGGAAGCGAGCCAAAGGTCTGCCTCAGGACGCGATCTTCAGCCGGCGCGCGATCGTTGCAGCGTCGAGTTGATAGAGAGCATCGAGCAATTGGAGCTGCAGCGAGCCCGGTCCCGGGCTTCTCTCGGCTGCGATTTCGCCGGCAATTGCAAGAAACGACAGACCGGCGGCCACGGCGATGGGGCGGTCCTTCTCGACCGCAAGCGCAGCGGCGACAAGGGCGGTCGCGGTGCAGCCAAGACCGGTGACTCTGGCCATGAGCGGGTGGCCGTTGGCGAGACTGATGACTTCGGTGCCGTCGGTGACGTGGTCGATCGAGCCGGTCACGGCCACGACTGAGCCGGTAACTTGTGCCAGCCGGCGGGCCGGTGCGAGCGCGTCTGCGGAGCCGTGGGACGAGTCGACTCCCTTCGTCGTTTCGACCGTGGCGCCGGCGAGCACCATGATTTCGCTGGCATTGCCGCGGATGCAGGCCGGCCGTGCGAGCGCAAGGGCGGCGGAGGTTCTGGTCCGATAGACCGTTGCCCCTGCACCGACCGGGTCGAGCACCCAGGGAACGCCTCGCGCGCCTGCGGTTGAGACCGCCTTCTCCATCGCGGTCACCCAGGCGGGGGAGAGGGTGCCGATGTTCACCACGAGCGCGGCTGAGATCGCAACAAACTCCTCAACCTCCTCGTTTGCATGGACCATGGCGGGCGAGGCGCCGATCGCGAGCAACGCGTTCGCCGTGTTGTTCATCACGACGTAATTCGTGATATTTTGCACCAGCGGCTTGCGGGCGCGTATCTCTTCCAGGATCGAGGCACAGCGTTCGGCGGAAAACATGTGCGCGAACTATGGCGGTGGTCGGGTCTGAATCAAGTCCGACCACGCAAATCGAACCGCGGGGGATACGCGCTAGAACTTCCAGCTTGAGCCGAGCGTTCCGCGGATCGAGTGGTAGCCCTTGCCCGAATCAGCCACCAGCGATACCCGCAACGACCGGGTCGGGGTGACGCGATAGCCGGCGGTGACCGCATAAGTCTCGTAGCTGTTCACAAGATCCGTTCGCAGATACCGGGTGTCGATGATCATCCCGCCGACCATCCAACGATCGATCTGCTTATAGACTTGTATGCCGTTGATCACAACCTGCTGCTGATCGCGAATCGGATCGGGGTAATCCCGGTATCCGGTGCTCTGCGCGTAGGTGATGGAATTGCCCAGATTAACGATCCATCCGCCGGTAAACTGGTACGCAAACGAACTGCAGAAACCCAGGTTGTAGACCCATGAACCCAACCGGAGATCGCTCGACCGCCGCAAATAGATCCCACCCGTGGGCGTGACATTCCAGCGATAGGGAACGTTGTCCTGCTTGTCGTAAACCTTGTAACTCCAACCGGCATTGAACCCTTCGCCGTAAACGCTCGCGTCCCCGATCTGACCGTTGGCCAGTCTGATGCTCTTGAAATTCGTGATCGTGAACGGCAGTGTCGTCACAACCGTGCTGCGGTCGCTGACCTTGACGCTGTACGGAACGGTCAATGTCCAAAGATCGGCCTTAACGCCGTCGATCTTGTAGCTGCCAACGCCGCCGTCGACGCCGGTCGTGGAGGGTGGGGTTTGTTCTGCGGGAGCCTGGGCTGTCGTTGCCGGTGTCTCGCCTGGGAATTCACTGAGCATGGCGTCAGGCGTGACGAACGCGTTCGCATTGGCAACGTCGGTTGCCACGATGGTTGTCGTGCTGGCTGGCGTACCGTCGGTGACTGCAGCGGGATTCGACTGCGGGTTATCGGTGGCAACTCCCACGGTAGGACCCATGCCGAGGGGTTGGTCGGGATAAGCTTGAGAGTAACCGATCGTCCCAAAGCACAGCGCGGCGAGCGCGAAAAACAGGGTGCGCAGATTTAGAGTATTCATGGGGTTAGCGTGGTGATTCCACGGGTTAAATGAGTTGCCAAATCAGTCAATAAGAATCACTAACCATAAAATGTCGGGTGAGAATCCGGTCTTGTCTCAGGCATCGAAGAAGGGCGTCGGGCGGAAGAGGATCGTGCTCGGAATTCTCGCGGCGCCTTTTGCAGTGGGCGCAATCCTGCTGGCAGTTCTGGCGACAGTGGGATTGCCGTTGACGACAGTGGCGCGGATGGCGCTTGGGCGGACGCGAATGGCGCCCATGGAAGCGTCGATTGAATCGGCACACATTCGCTGGCGCTTTCCCGGGACTCTTCGTGTCTCGTTGCGAGGCGCCCGGGTGGATGTTCACGGCGCCGACCCGGTGGTTGCGGTGGCGGACACTGCGGTTGATTTTTCGATCGGGCGGCTCATTGGCGGGCGCGTGCTCCCGTCGCAAGTGAGCGTTTCCGGAGCGGAGTTCTGGGTGCGCGCCAAGCCGGACGGTGGCATTGTGTCGACGATTCCACTGTCCGCGGGCGCCGACAACGGCGCCTCAAAAGTGGCGGCGAACTCCGCTCCGCCGTTCACGCTTTCCGGAATTCCTGCTTCGTGCTGGCTGCGGGCTGGTGAAGAAACACAGATTGCGATCGCGGGCCTTCAGTTGAATGTTCTTCCCGCGGTTCGGCAAAACGCTTTCTGGCACTCCCCGGTTCTCTCGATGGAGGGCTCGCTCGCCGGCGGAAATCCCGGGTTGATCGCGAAACTGACTTTGCGCAACGCCAGCGGTGCGACGCTCGTCGAGGGTGCCGCCACCTTGCGTCCGGACTCCGAAAAGGTTGATGCCACTGCCACAATTCCGCACGTCGGCTTCCGCGACATGCTTGCACTGCTGCCGCCGGGGCTGATCCCGCCAGGCGTTGCTGGAGAAGGTGCGGCGGACATCCGGCTGCAGCTGCAGGCGCAATTGCCCCTGCCGGGAGAGGTCGCGGCGGAATGGGAAGCGCATCTGTCTCCCAGCCGCCTCACGCTGCCCGACTGGCCGAAACCACTGGAATTTCCGGAGACGCGGCTCGGCGGCAAGGCTTCCCTGAAGGGCGCCCAACTCGAAGCCAGCGCGCAACTCGCAGGCGGCGGACGCGCACCGTGGACCGATGTTCAGCTGGACGCGGCCATGAATCTCCAATCGCTGAAGGGAACTTTCCACGTAAAGTCCCCGGGCACCGATCTCGCGCAGCTGGCCGCAATGGTTCCTCAGTGGGGCCTATCGTTTGCGACTGCGACCGCCCTGAGGTTGGACGCAAGTGCGGATTTCGACGGGTGTTGCCGGGCTGCGGAGAATGTCCGGCTGAGGCTTGACCTGGACGCGGGACAGCTGATTACGGGAAACAGGAAACTGGATACGCCCGGAATTGGAATTGTGGTTAGTGGACGCGCCGCGCCGGGGTTTCCTGCGAGCGACGCCAGGATGGCAGTCAGCGCGAACGCGGTGTTCCCTCATGTCACGGTCTCGATGGACTCGGACGGCATTTGGGACGGAAAGTCTGGGCGGCTACGGGTGCGGTCGCACAGCACGCCCTTCGACGCAGGGTTGTTTCTTCAGTATTTCCCGCGATTGCCTGCCGGAACCGCGCTTTCGCTGCCCGTCTCCTGGGAGATCGAAGCGGATCTCGACACGAACGCCGGCTCGATGCGCCAGGCCAGGGCGGCCCTGGAACTTGGGGCAGGGTCTTTGGCGATGCCAGAGTTTCTCAACGAACCGCTGGCGATCGCGCCCTGCCGGTTCGCCGCCGAAATCGACGACGAGGGCGCCACCTGCACGATCGCGCCGTACAACTGGACCGTGGGTCCGCTCAATCTTCACAGCGATGGGGGAGGCTGGAAGCGGACTGGCGATCTGCTTGACGGCGGTTTCTCCTTCGAAATTGGGCGGATGAAGATTGCGGACGGCGTCGCGCTGTTGTCCCGGAAGATTCGGGATCGGTTGCCGCCGGAACTGGCGGAGGTCGGCGATCTCGCGGTGGCCAGTTTCAAATGGCGTGAGCATATCTCCGGTGCGTGGAAGGGCGGGCAGCCGGTTTTTGACCGCACAGTGGCGGATGGCAGTCTCGAGCTTGCGATCGGGCCCGAGCCGCTCAGCGTGCTGCTGCACCTGGAAATGCCGGTGCCTCCGCTGACCGCGCATGCCGAGGTGACGATCCCCGATTTCGTGCAGGCGCGCTGGCGCCTTCCGCTGCTCGACCGCCTTCCCGTGCCGTGGCTCGACGCACCGGCGAAGGCGCAGTTCACGGCTGACTGGGAGTTCCCGGCCCGCCTGAAATCGGCCCGCTGGCGTGTCGAAGCCGGAGCCGGCAGAATACTTCCGCGCGGTCTGCTGGCAAAATGGCTCGGCGAGCCGGTCCCGCTGACCCGATTCGCGGCCGGCGGAACGGTCGGATCCGATTTCTCCCGTTTCGATATCAGCGAATTCGTCCTCGAGTCAGGTCGTGCCCGCTGTTGGTTCGACAAGTTCTCGGTCGAGATCGCGCCCGATGGGGACCGGCGGCGTGTTCATGCAGGCGGCAACATCGTCCTCGAAAACTGGTTCGCCGCGGATTTTGTTCCGCTGCTTAGAGGTCCGGTGCGTGCCGGCCTCCCCGGCCAGGGAACTGGGCTGCTGGATCTTGGGCTTGAGAAGTTGGCTGCTTCGATCGACGCAACGGTCGCTGTGGAAACATCGGGCAATGTCCTGATCGAATCGCTGAAACATGATGGGAGCTGTGTGCTCCGCATCGGCGATCAGCCTCTTCCGCTGACAACCACAGCCGGCTACGATCCGGTGGCGCATCAGGTTTTTTTCCGGACTGAAATCGCCGATCTCCGCCCGGCGCAGTTCAAGCCTCAGCTGGCGCGTGGTTTGCCGGTGACACCCTCGGTTTTCGATTTTCCGGTAAGCCTGCGTTTGGAAACCCGGTCCACGGTGCCCGGGGATTTTCCAAGGAACCAGCCGTCGCTGCCGGAGATCGCCGTGACGGTCCGGGGAGGTCCGGGCACGATTCATCGCTGCGATTTCCTCGCAGCCGACACTCCGCTGAAGAGCCTTGAAGTCGAAGCCGATGCGTCGATCGGCGATCAGGCACTGAAATCGTTCCGTGCAAAGATCGATTTCGGAGGGCCGACGGTCTGCATCGATTCGTTGCGAGCACATCTTGGAGGCACGCCAGCTGCCGAGGTTACGGCGAGTCTGTCGGAACTGCCGCTCGACTGGGTGCTCGCTCGCGTGCCCTCGGGCCTGCTCCCGCCCAACGCGCGCGATCTCCTGCCACGGCTTGCTGTCGGTGGCGTCGTGCGCAGCCTGAGGGTTGCCGCGGAAGCGCGAGGACAGGCAGGCAAACCTGCCATGCCGGAGATCGTGGCGTTGCGGATCGACGGGGACGTGGAGAAGGCAGCCGTCCACCTGAAGGATTGGCCGGCGCTGACGATTGGGCACATCGGGATCGCGAGCGACGCCCAGGCGATCTGGGCCGCGGCAACGGACATTCAGGCGGGTCCTCTCCAGGCGCCCGCGCTCGAGATCACTGCGAGCCAGCTTTTTGGAGGCAAAGCGGTCATCTCTGGCAAACTGACCGCATCGATGCACCTCGCGGAACTGCCGGCGTTTCTGCGATCGCTTCCGGCAACGCTCGTTTTGCCGGAATCGTTCGATTGGTCGAAACTGGATGGCAATCTGACTGCCGAAGCGACGTTCGGGACAGACCTTGCTCACCTGGCCGATCCAGCGGCCGTGACGGCCGACGCGAAGATCAAAGTGGTCGGTCTCACTGCGCCTGCGATCGCCGGCCAGTTCGAAACGGCACCGGGCTCTCTGGACGCCAGTCTTAAATTCAAGAATGGCGTCGCGGAGATGGAGGGATCCATGGCGACGAATCTGAAGCGCGGATTCGATGTGATCGAGGGGAGTGTGCAGACGCGATTCGCTGTGCGCGCCGCGCTCGCCGGAAAAGCCGAGGCGACGGTGCAAGTGGATCTGTTGGGCGCAAGCCTCCGTGCGCCCGCAGGTTTGGCGTGGGCAAAGGCCCCGGGAGTAGAGGCATCATTGCAGGCACGGGTGGGCACCGACGACTTTCACTGCCCTGGCAACGCGGCATCCGCCACATTTGATGTCGCCGGAAAGGGACTGGTCTACGGACGGTTCGGGCTCAAGGGCCGTGTCGAAGAGAAACTCGCATCGGCTGGGATGCCGGCGGCGGTGAAGCTGGTTTGCGATTCGATCGAAGCCGACGACACCTCGCTTCGTCTTGAAGCGGATGCAGCCTTGCCGCGGTCGCTGGACGTCAGGCTGTCGGGATCCAGATTGGACCTGCGGCCGTTGGCTCGCCTGGCCGCGCCGCAGTTTGCTGCGTTGAACGTGCCGGCGAATCCGACACCGCCGCCAGCTGTCGCCTCAGGGCCAAAGCCGGCTGGCGCCGTCGCATCTGCAATCCCGCCGGTTGCGATACCATCGCCCGCTTCGACGGCCTCCGTGCCTGCTGCACCGGTTTCCCAGGCGCCTTCCGCGGCAGCAGCGTCGTCGTTTCCCGCCGAGACCAAAGTGCAGGTGACCCTGCAGGAAATTGTCCTCGGCAACGGCCGCTCGATCGCGCCGTTCTCGCTCTCGACCCAGTTGCGCGGTACGAATCTGGTTTCAGGCGAGCTTTCATTCGATTCTCTAAATCACGGCGTGCGCGCCAATCTGCAGCCGGCAGCAGACCGGGGAAATTGGTCGCTGAAGATCGATGACGTCGCGGATCTTCTCGCTGTGGCAACGTCGCCGCTCCACGAACTGCCGGCATCAGTGACGGCGGCCGACACGACAGTCGGCGGGTTGATGAACCGGCCAGCGGATATCGAGGGCGGGCGGTTTACCGCCGATGGCACTCTCGATCTCGATAACGCCAGCAACCTCGTGCAGGGGCATCTGCAGATTACAGACCTGCTGCTTCGCCGCGAGATACCGTTTCTCTCCTCCATCGCAGGGCTTGTGAAACGTTCGGTCAAGAAAGGCACGCCGTTCGATGAAATCCGGATCGATTCATTCACGATTGGCCGGAACGACGCCCACCTGCAGAACGCGGTTCTGAGCGGTCCGATCACGCTGACCGCCGAAAGATTCGATCTTGATCTTGTGAAATCGGAACTGTTCTTGAGGGGAAAGATCTTCGGAATCTGGTTCGAGGCAAAAGGCCCCCGCAGCAATCCGGAGATCTATCTGTCCGACAAAAACAAGGCACTCAATCTGCTGACCACGGAAGAAGAATTCCAGTGGTGACGAAGGCGTCGCTGCTCCAGCCTGCGGCCCGAAAACAGGGCGATTCCCGTCGCCCCGACCTAAACGAGGCCCAGGCGCATCTTCCCTTCCTCGGAAATCATCGATTGATTCCACGGCGGGTCCCAGACGAGACGCACGTCCGCGGCGTTGACGCCGGGCACTAGCAAAATCTTGCTGCGGGCGTCCTCGGCGATCGCGGGTCCCATGCCGCAGCCTGGAGCGGTCAACGTCATTGAGACGTTTACCCGGTGCCCGCCGGCGTCCGGGCTTTGCTCGACCTCCATCGAGTAGACAAGGCCGAGATCGACGATGTTCACCGGAATTTCGGGATCGAAGACCTTTTTGAGCTGATCCCAGATGGCCTCCGGGTCCGGGGCGCCACCGGCCGCGGGCGCGGTCTGCGCAGCCGTTGCTGCCACCGCCTCGCCGAGCGCATCGGCATCGCATCCGTCGATGCGCGCCAGGCCGAAGTCGATGATGACGGTGTAGCTACCGCCGAGTGTTTGTGTGATATGAACCTTGGTTCCGGCGGCCAGTGAGATCCGTTCGCCGCTCGGTATCTGAGTTGCGGTTACGTCGCGGCTGAGAATGCGTTCCTTGCTCATGATTTGAATCCTAGGGTAGTGGAGCTGCCACGAAAGTGGCGCCGGTCTGTGATCGGCGATTTCGCCAGTCGAAGACTGGCGCTACTCAGCCTTGTTGGTGTAAACTCAAAACCGTCTTCAGCAACGATGAAACGGGTGAGGTGATACAGGGTATTCTGAAAACCGGACGAATGAACTTTGAGCTCTTGTGGTTCATGCAGCAAACTTGGATTTGATTAGCTCCCGGAGATGGGCGCGTAGCTCCTCGTTTTCGAGCTTGGCCAGGACCTCCTCGAAGAAACCGAAGACCAGCAACTGGCGGGCGGTTGCCGCCGGAATTCCACGGGATTTCAGATAGAACATCTGCTCGGCGTCGACATGGCCGGTGGTGGCTCCGTGGGTGCAGCGGACGTCGTTGGCCTGGATCTCGAGCCCGGGCAGGGAGTTCGCCTCGGCCTCGTCGCTGAGCATGAGATTGCGGTTGCTCTGGTAGGCGTCGGTCTTCTGCGCCTCGGGATCGACGATGATCAGCCCGGAGAAGATGGTGCGCGCGCGGTCGAGCAGGGCGTTCTTGTAGAGAAGATTCGAGCCGGTGTTCGGCGCCTGGTGGCTCTGCAGCGTGCGCTGGTCGAATTCCTGCGCGCCATGCGCCACGCTGAGCGCGAGCATTTCGCTGAAGGACCCGGATCCAAGAAGGCGGCTGTGGGATTCATGGCGCACCTGGCGGCCGCCAAGCTGGACGTTGAGCGAGACCACCCGGGCGTCGCGCTGCACAACCGTGGAATTGAGCTGCAAGGCGAGCGTTTCCTTCGACCAGGTCTGCGCGCCGACGTAGGTCAGCTGTGCGCCAGGGCCGGCATGGAGATCGTTTTGCCCCGCGGCGAAGTGCCGGAATTCCGACGTCCGGGCATCCGGGCCCGACGACGGCGCCTGGCCGACGAAGAACTCCACAAGCGTGGCTTTGGCGTTGTCCTCGAGAATGGCGAGGGTGTGCGGGAAGACGGCGGCCCCATCGCCCGAGGCCACATGTGTGACGACGAACGGGGCGGAGATCTCGACACCGGCCGGAACATGGAGAAATGCACCGCTGGTGGTCAGCGCGGCATTGAGGGCGGCAAACTTCTCCGAACCGAGGTTCACCGGTTGAGCGGTGAAGTGTTTCTGAAAAAGATCGGCGTGTGCGACCAGGGCCTCCTCGATCGAACAGAAAACGACGCCCTGCGCTTTGAGGTCGGAGGGCAGCCCGCCGCCAGGCACGAGGCGGTTGTTGGCGAACGCGAGCGCAGCGCCGTGCGGAAAGCCAACCTGCGGCACCTTGAGATCCGCGTCGGCCGCATTCCCCGGCGCGTAGCCGTCGAGTTGAATGCTCGCGACGCTGCTGAAGCGCCACAGCTCATCGGTTCGCGCGGGCAGCGGGAGCGCTTCGAAGCGGCGCCATGACTCGCGTTTTCTGTCGAGCCACCATTTCGGCAGGTGGCCGAGATTCGCGAGGTGGTCCGCAAAGGCCGCAGGCGTGAACGCGCCGTTGACGGTGGGAATATCGATTTCGGGCAGGGCAGGCATGTCGTAAAGGTCTGAAAGGCTGAAAGCTGAAAAGCTGAACGGCGGGAAGGTGAAAGGCTGAGTAGTCGGCGCAGAAGGACTGAGTGGCGAGAGACGATCAGTGCTTCAGCCTTTCAGTCCTTCAGTTTTTTTCGGCGTCAGCCGACGGAGCCCTCCATCTCGAGGTCGATAAGGCGTTTGAGTTCGACGGAATACTCCATTGGAAACTGGCTCACCAGGTCGTTGACGAAGCCGTTGACGGCGAGGCTCATCGCCTGCGCCTTGGTCAGGCCGCGCGATTGAAGGTAGAAGATCATTTCCTCGCTCACCTTTGACACGCTGGCCTCGTGCTGCGCGGCGTGATCCTGGCCGCGGACCGTGATTGCCGGGTACGTGTCGGTGCGCGAGTTGGAGTTGATGAGGAGGGCGTCGCACTCGGTGTTGTTCTTGCAGCCCTTGAGGTGGCGCGGGATGTGGACAAGGCCGCGGTAGGTCGCCCGGCCCTGGCCGACGGAGATCGATTTTGAAATGATGGTCGACGTTGTCTCGTCGGCGGCGTGCACCATCTTGGCGCCGGTGTCCTGGTGCTGGCCGTCATTGGCGAGGGCGATTGAGATGACCTCGCCCCGCGCCTTGCGTCCCTTGAGCACGACGCCGGGATACTTGATCGTCAGGCGGCTGCCGATATTGCAGTCGATCCACTTGATCTCGGCCTCCTCGTGGGCGAGGCCGCGCTTGGTGACCAGGTTGAAGACATTCGGGGCCCAGTTCTGGACGGTGATATATTGAATCTTGGCGCCTTTGAGCGCGACCAGTTCGACCACGGCGCTGTGCAGCGTCGACGTGGAAAACTTCGGCGCGGTGCAGCCCTCCATGTAGGTGACCTCGCTGCCCTCGTCGACGATGATGAGGGTGCGTTCGAACTGGCCGAAGTTCTCGGCATTGATGCGGAAGTAGGCCTGGAGCGGATGCGAGACCTTGATGCCGGGCGGCACGTAGATGAAAGAGCCGCCGGAAAAGACCGCACTGTTAAGCGCGGAGAACTTGTTATCGCCGGTGGGAATGACTTTGCCGAACCATTTGCGGAAGATCTCGGGATGCGTGCGCAGGGCTTCGCTGGAGTTCACGAAGATGACGCCCTGTTTGGCCACGACCTCCTTGATGTTGGAATAGGCAGCCTCGCTGTCGAACTGCGCCTCGACGCCGGCGAGGAACTTGCGCTCCTGCTCGGGGATTCCGAGGCGTTCGAACGTCATCTTGATGTCCGCCGGCACTTCGGCCCAGGTGCGCTTCGGCTTGGTGCCCTGGGAAAGATAATAGCGGATCTTGTCGAAGTTGATGTTCTCGAGGTCGCGCGAAGCCCAATGTGTCGGGAGCGGTTTGGAGAGGAACGTCTTCAGGGCGTTGAGGCGGAATTCGCGCAGCCATGGCGCCTCATTCTTCACCTCGCTGATGTACTGGACGGTGCGCTCTGTCAGGCCCGTGCCGGCATCGAAATCGTATTTGACGTCGTACTTGAAATCACCGGCGGACTGGTCGATGCCGCCGACCGGATTGACCGCGGCTTCGACGACCGGGCTCTGACCTTTGGCGGCAACGAGCGTGTCTGTATCGTTTGATTCGATCATGGTGGATCCTCCTAGACCGCGCTGGCGCGGGTCTGGGCGAGCTCCTTTTTGATCCAGGAGTAGCCCTTTGCCTCGAGTTCGACCGCGAGACCCTTGTCGCCGCTGCGGACGATGCAGCCGTCGTACATGACGTGGACGAAATCGGGAACGATGTAGTTGAGAAGGCGCTGGTAGTGGGTGATGAGGGCGATTCCGAGCTGGCCGGTGCGGAGCTTGTTGACGCCGTCGGCGACGATGCGGAGGGCGTCGATATCGAGGCCCGAGTCGGTCTCGTCCATCAGGGCGAATTTCGGCTCAAGCATCGCCATTTGCAGGATTTCGCAGCGCTTCTTCTCGCCGCCGGAGAACCCGTCATTGACCGCGCGGGACGTGAATTTGCGATCGATCTTCAGAAGGTCCATCTTCTCGTAGAGCTTCTTGTAGTAGGTCGTCGCGTCGAGATCGGCGCTTTCCCCGAGGCGGGCCTGCAGGGCCGCGCGGACAAAGTTCGCGATCGACACGCCTGGAACTTCGCTCGGGTACTGAAAGGCGAGGAAGAGTCCGGCGCGGGCGCGCTCATCAGGTTCCATGGCGAGGATCGACTGACCATCAAGAAGCACATCGCCCCCAGTGATCGTGTAGTCCGGATGACCCGCGACAGCCTTGGCGAGTGTTGATTTCCCGGTGCCGTTGGGTCCCATGATCGCATGGACTTCGCCCTGATTGATGGTCAGGGAGACACCTTTTACGACCGGCTTGTCGCCGATGCTCACTTTCAGGTCTTGGATGACGAGTTGGCTCATTGCTGGATTGGTCGGATTGAGAGAAAGGCTTGAGGGACGAAAGGACGGGATCGAGAGGGGCGAGGGGACAGGTTCGAAGAAGGCTAGGATTTGATAAGACCGCGGAAGGTCAGGTCGATATGCTCGGCGACATGGTTCGCGGGCAAGACGGAGCGAAGGCGCTCCATAAGGTCGGTTGGGATCTCAACATCGTGGATTTCGCCAGTTGCGTCGTCGTGGAAGTGGGCGTGCTCGTGAAGGTTGGGGCAATAACGCGTCGGCTCGCGAACAAAGTTGACCTGCTTGATCAGGCCTCGGTGAACCAGGGATTCGAGGCAGTTGTAAACCGTGGCCAGCGAGATTGCCGGCATTCGCGATTTTACCCGATCGAAGACCTCCTCGGCTGTAGGGTGGTCGCGTTTGTCGAGTATCACCTCGTAGACCAATTCGCGATGCGGGGTGGAGCGCAGACCGCTGCCGGCGAGCCGTTGCGACAAGGTGGGACTGGACGTATCGGCAATCATGGAATGCTTAAAGAGACTTGGAATCGTTCTAAGCGCAAGTGAGAATTGGAATTATTCCAACAGTTTCAGGATGCTTTTGGGTACCAATCCCGTCGATTGAGCTAAAGTGCTTTGCAGTCGCCCCGTATCTGGACCTATTCTGCTCAATCCGCTGTGCCCTAATGCCGCTGATTCCCATTAGCCAAACACCCAAAACGCGGTTTTGCTGGCGACGGGAAGAAACTTGTAGCCGGGGGCGCCGACCCCGGCATGCCCGCCGAAGCCGTGGCGAAGGGGGGGCCGGCCTCGGCGCGGCCGGCTTCAACGACCTGCTGTTTCCTCGGAGGAGAGAATAATTGCGCGATGTGCCAAGACACTCAGTTGCTGGCGCAAATAGCGGAGGAGGCGCCCGATATCATTGGCGCCTACAATGTCCGAGGGCAGCTTGCGTATCTAAATCGGGCCGGCCGCGCGAGGCTGGGCGTCGCTGCGAATCTGATCGGAGCCGCCGGCCTGTCACACATTGAATTGTATCCGCCTGCCGTCGCGGCGATGATCAGAGACACTGCGTTGCCGGCTGCGGAGCGCGATGGAGTCTGGCGGGGAGAATCGACCTTGCGTGACAGCGCCGGCTTGGACTGGCCTGTCGAGCAGGTGGTCTTCGTCCATCGGGACAGTGCCGGGTCGGTATCGAGCTTCTCGACGATCATCCGGGATGCCACCGCCCAGCGCCTCGCCGAGCAGGCCTTGCGGGATTCGGAGGAACGATTCTCGAAGGCGTTCTACGCTTCGCCGGTTCCCTACATCATTGTCGACCACACCACCCATCTGATGGTCGACGTTAACGATGCCTACTCCCGGCTTTTCGGCGTGTCGCGCGAGGAGGCGGTTGGAAAGAAGAACAGCGAACTGGGCCTCTGGGTCGATTTGAAGGAGCGCGATCGCTTCATCGAGATCATGGACCGGGACGGGGAAGCGCACGAGATGGAACAACGCCGCTGCACGCGTGCGGGCGAGGCGGTCATCTGCCTTGTCACGGCCTTCCGGATGAACATCGGTGGGCGCCCCTGCATCCTTTACCAGATGCGGGACATTACACGCGAACGCAGGTCGGAGCAGGCTTTGCGCGATTCCGAGGAGAAGTTCTCCAGGGCCTTCCGGGCGACACCGGATTCCGTTGTGATTTCCACGTTCGAGGAGGGGCGGATCCTCGATGTCAACGAAGGGTTTACGCGGCTGCACGGATGGACGCGGGAGGAGGCGGTCGGCCGCACGGGCCATGAGCTGCGCTTGTGGGGGGACGCGTCTCATCGCATTCGGGTCATGAGCATGTTGCGGGAAGGGCGGTCGGTCCGAAGCATGCCCGTGGTCGCGCGGAACCGCGCAGGGGGGCTGCATCAATGTCTCTATTCGGGTGAAACGACCGAGATTGGCGGCACGCTTTGTCTGATCTCGATCATTCGCGATATGACGGAACAGCAGCGCCTGGAGGCACAGCTCCACCACGCGCAAAAGATGGAGTCGGTTGGACAGCTCGCCGGCGGCGTGGCGCACGATTTCAACAATATTCTCACTGTCATCCAGGGGCATACCTCCCTGCTCCTCGGCGATGCCCGGCTGCCGCCGGAGATGCTTGAGTCGCTTCGCCAGATCGCGCATAGCGCCGATTTTGCCGCGAAGCTTACGCGGCAGCTGCTGTTGTTCGGCCGGAAACAGGTCATTCAGCTCGGACGACTTGAGCTCAACGGCGTCGTCACCCGGATGACGCAGCTGCTCGAACGGGTCATCGGCGAGAATATCGCGCTGGAACTCGGCCTCACGCCGGGCCTGCCCGAAATCCACGCCGATACGGGAATGGTGGAGCAACTCTTGCTCAACCTTGTGGTCAATGCGCGGGATGCGATGCCCGCCGGGGGCCGGGTTGCAATCTCAACACAGGCGCTTGACGCGGATGCCGAGTACGTGCGTCGGGTTCCACAGGCGCGCTGCGGCCGGTATGTTGGCCTGCGAGTGCGCGACACTGGCGAAGGCATTTCCCCGGAAATCCTGCCGCGCATTTTTGACCCGTTCTTCACCACCAAGAAGGAGGGCAAGGGCACCGGTCTCGGGCTCGCGACCGCGTACGGGATCGTGGAACAACATTCTGGTTGGATCGAGGTGGATTCGCAGCCCCGGCAGGGCGCACAATTCACGGTGTGGTTTCCCGCGACGGCGCCCCATGCCGTCGAGCCGAGGCCCGTCTCGGTGCCGCCGATTCAGACGCGAGGAGGGGAGACGATTCTCGTCGTCGAAGACAAGGATGCGGTGCGCGCGATCGTCCGGGCGGTTCTGACGCGCTTCGGCTACAAGGTCGTCCTGGCAGCGGACGGCCAGGAGGCGCTGCTGCGCTGGGCTGAGCACCAAGGTCAGATCATGCTCTTGTTCACCGACGTGATCATGCCCGGTGGCATGACGGGCAGGGATCTCGCGATCCGATTGCGGACCATGCGCCCCGACTTGAAGGTCATCTTCTGCAGTGGCTACGATGCCGACATCCTGGGCCCGACGGCTCTGAAGGAACCGGGCACCCGGTTTCTCGCGAAGCCCTTTGACGTTGGCAATCTCGCCCAGATCGTGCGGGAGCTGCTCAACGCGGGCTGAGGATTGAAATATCTCAGGCCGTAGTACGCATTGCCGGTCTCAGGGTCGGTTTGCCTCGGTGAGAATCCGAACGGCTGGGCAATGGCGGCGGAACCGCTCGCTTTGATGCGCAAGCGCACGGACTGCGGTTACGCCCAGTGCTCCGCAAGCCAGCGTTCGGCTTCGATCGCCGCCTGACAGCCCATGCCCGCGGCCGTGATGGCCTGCCGGTAGACGTGATCGGCGCAGTCTCCCGCGACATAGACTCCCGGGACTTTGGTCTTCACCTGGCTTCCGTTGACCGCTCGGAAATAGCCATTCTCATCCACGTCGAGCGCCTGGGCGAACGGCTGCGTATTCGGCACATGTCCGATCGCCATGAAGACGCCCTTGCAGGGAATGACACTCTCGGCGCCGGTCTTTGCGTTCTTCACTTTCACACCGCTGACGCCGTCTTGCGGCGAGCCCAGCACCTCGGTGAGCACGCTGTCCCACGCCGGCGCGATCTTGGGGTGTGCGAGAGTGCGCTCAGCCATGATCTTCGAAGCCCGCAGGGCGTCGCGCCGATGAATCAAGGTGACCTTGCTGGCGAAGCGCGTGAGGAAGAGCGCCTCCTCGCAGGCCGAATCGCCGCCGCCGACCACAACGACGTCCATGTCGCGGTAAAATGCCCCGTCGCAGGTCGCACAGGTGGTGACGCCTTTGCCTCCGAAATATTCCTTTTCTCCCGGCACTCCCATGAGCCGCGGCGATGCTCCGGTTGCGATGATCGCGGCCCGGGCGAGGATTTCGCGTCCGCCGGCGCTCAACCGCAGCGGCTGCGCCGAGAAATCGACCGATTCCACGCGGGCCTGCTCGAAACGGGCGCCGAATTTCGCGGCCTGTTTGCGCACGTTGTCCATGAGCTGAAATCCGTCGATGCCTTCCGGAAAACCCGGGAAATTCTCCACCTCGGACGTCGTGGTGAGCTGCCCGCCGGGCATGGTACCCTCGATCAGAAGCGGGGAAAGGTTGGCGCGCGCGGTGTACACAGCTGCGGTCAGACCCGCGCAGCCGGTGCCGACAACGACGACATTTTCAATTGGAGAGGACATGTTCTGGGAAGTGATTGCCCCTTATAGCGGCGGAGCCGCGACCAAAGGAGCGAGCATCGAGTAGTGAGTAGGAATCCGGGCGGAGAAGATCCTAACAGCTTGAGAGGACTCCCGGCTCTTGTATTACAGAGGCACAGCGAACGCGGAGGGCAATCATGGACCGTCCTCGACGACGTCGTCCGGCAGCTCGTTCCGATCGTCCGGCTCGTGGGGAAAATGCGCGGCGAGCAATTCACCGGCGCGGTTGATTCCGTGCAGAAGGCCCTCCGTGAATTCGCCGCGTTTGAAGTAGCCGGTCATTGCTTCCGCAAGCCCGCGCCAGAACGCATCGCCGCATTTCGCATGCACCGCTTCGTCGCCAATCACGGCAAACGTGCGTGAGCGCGGGGCAACGAAGATCAGGACCGCGTTGCGGTGTTTTGTCTTCTGCATTTCGAGACGCAAGAAAGCCTGCTGCGCCGTGGCAACGGGATCGGGCGCCGCCTTGTGGCTGATCATCACCCGGATTTCACCGGACGACTTCTCCTCGGCGGCATGGATTGCCGCGTGGATCCGTTCGTGGGCGAGGATGCTGACGAATTTCCGGTGTCTCATCGTGGCCCTTTCACCAGCTGCCTCCTGCACCACCGCCTCCGAAGCTTCCTCCTCCGCCGGAAAACCCACCGCCACCACCGCCTCCTCCGAAGCCGCCACCAAACCCTCCGCCGCCAAATCCGCCTCCGCCAAGCCAGATCGACGGACCATTTAGCGGACCCCTGCGTCCCGTCGTTTGGTAAACGGCACTGTGCTGTCGGGCGCGGTTTATTAAAGAGAACACGATCAGGATGAAGAAGAACCCGATGATAATGGGCCAGTTTCCAATTCCGGATCCCTTTTCTGCGTTTGTCTGGCCGGTTCCATGATACTCGCCGCGGGTTGCTGCGATCATCGCGTTGACCGCCGCGCTCAACCCGCCGGCGTAATCGCCTGCGCGAAAACGCGGCTTCAGTTCGTTTTCGATGATCTGGTGGCAAACGCCGTCCGGCAACGAACCTTCCAAGCCATAGCCGACTTCGATACGGAGTTGGTGCTCCTGCATGAATGCGAAAAGCACCGCTCCGTTCTTTTTGCCTTTCTGGCCGACGCCCCAGGCCTGTGCCACGCGGACGGTATAATCCTCAACCGAGGAGTCCGACTGCATCTTCGGAAAGATGGCGACAACGATCTGGTTCGAGGTGTCGCGTTCGAACTGCTCGAGCTGGCGATTGAGCTGGTCGGCGGTACTCTTTGGAACAATGCCCGCAGCATCGTTGAAATAGCGCGACGGGCTGGGCGGGATGGTCTCGGCGGCGCGAAGGGCGCCGATGCTCGAAAGGAAGAATAGCAGAACCCAGGTTCCGACAAAGCGAATGGATCGAGACGTGGCGCCGGTCTGCGACCGGCGGTCGGATTGGACAGAGCTCAAGGTGGCGTTGGACTGCGACGGGCGATCAGACCGCAAGTCGCAGACTAGCGCCACCCTTGACCCAGAGTGCGCCAAACGGCGAACGGATGCGGTCTTTGTGCGCACGGTTGCGGAACGGAGTCTCACGGCTTTGCCGGCGCGGGTTTGGCGCCGAAGTCAAACTGCACTGGCGGCGGCTTCTCGGCTCCGGGAGCAGCCTGGAAATACGCCTTGTCCTTGAATCCGAGCGCTGCGGCGAAAAAAACCGCCGGGAATCGCTTGATTGCGGAATTGTAGTCGCGGGCCGCATCGTTGAACCGGCCGCGTTCCACCGAGATTCGATTCTCCGTGCCTTCGAGCTGGGACTGCAGCATCTGGAAATTGGCGGTGGCTTTCAAATCCGGATAGCGCTCGACGACCACCAGCAACCGGGAAAGCGCGGACGAGAGCTGGCCCTGAGCCTGCTCGAACTGGGCGAGTTGCGCCGGATCGGTCGGGGCCGTGTTGGGGCTGAGCTGCACCTTGCCGACCGAGGCGCGCGCCTCGGTGATCTCCGTCAAAGTCGACTTCTCGAAGTTGGCGGCACCCGCGACGGTATTGACCAGATTGGGAATCAGATCGGCCCGTCGCTGGTAGACATTCTGCACCTGTGCCCACTGGGCGTCGACCGCCTGCGATCGGTTGACGAGCCCGTTGTAGGTGCTTACCGCAGCGATCACAACAATGACGACGAAGAGAATGAAGACTCCGAAGATGCCGAGAATGATCTTGTTCATAAGCGAGCCATATCAATGGGCCGGGACCGACACGAACACAAGCCGGCCGGCAATACAATGGAGCCGGAAGTTTGGAGGATCTGAAGTCCGGCAGGCTGCCGGCGCGGTGCGCCCATGGCAAGCGGGGTAACCGGAACAAGTTTGTAAAGAAGGACGAACGCAGGATAATCGATCACCAGCCGTGGCTTCGGCGGAGGCGGAGCGGCTGGTGGAGATCTTCGGACACTTCGAGCAGAAAACGGCTGGGCGAAAGCAGGGTGGTGGGGCCGCCCTTGGAATTCACCTTTGGATAGCAGAGGTAGAGTTCGTCCTTTGCGCGCGTGACCGCCACGTAGAAGAGGCGCCTCTCCTCATCGAGGTCGTTCGATTCGATCGCGCGGCGGAGCGGAAACATCCCGTCGGCAAGCCCGAGGATGAAGACGACGCCGAACTCAAGACCCTTCGCCTGATGCACCGTGGTCAGCCGGAGCGCGTCCGCATCCGGATCGACCTGCCGGTCGCTGGTCTCGGAATTGAGGAGCTGGATCTGCGCGAGCAGGTCCTGCATGTCGTCGAAACGGGAGGCGAATCCGATGAGTGATTTCAGGTCATCGAGGCGCGACGCGTAGTTTGCATAGGCGCCCTTCAGGTAGTCTCCGTACCAGCCTTCGATGGCGACCTCAACGGTCTTGAAGGGTTTGTCCAGTCGCAGCGTTCCCGCCACCTGCTGAAGCGAAGCCACGAGACGCGGCCATTCGTCCTTTGCATCCTTGGGCACCTTCGCTGCGACCTCCTCCGCAGCAAGCGCGTCCACGAGGTTGCGCTGCTGGGCGCGCGCGTTGGCGAGTGCTGTGTCGTAGAGCTTCTGCGCCCCCTTGTCGCCGACGCGCGGCAGCAGAACCGCGATGCGCTGCCAGGCCATGGTGTCGCCCGGGTTGTACACAAAGCGCAGCAGGGCCACGAGATCGCGGATGTGCGCCTGCTCGAAGAACCGCACGCCGCTTGTGATCACGTAGGGCATCCCGAGACGCGAGAGCTCGAGCTGAAGGTCGAGCGCCTGAAAGTGTGCGCGGTACAACACGGCGATGTCGGCCAGCATGCGGCCTTCATCGACGAGGCCCTTGATGCGCTGGATGACGAACAGCGCCTGTTCGCGGGTGTCGAGCGCCTGCACGAGGTAAGGTTTCTCGTGATCGGGTCTGGCCGGGCGCAGTTCCTTTTCGAAGTGCCGGCCCTTGGGCTGCGCGGCCAGCACCCCGTTGGCAAAGGCGAGGATTGACGGCGTCGAACGGTAGTTGGTTTCGATGCGGTAGATCTGGGTGCCGGGATGGCGGTCGGGGAATGTGATGATGTTCTCGAAATTGGCGCCGCGCCACGAATAGATGCATTGCGCGTCGTCGCCGACCGCCATCACCCGGTGATGCGCGCCGACGATGTCGACGATCTGCGCCTGGAGCGTGTTGGTGTCCTGGTATTCATCGACCAGCACCTGGCGGAAACGCTGCTGGAGATAGGTCGCCACGTCGGGCGCGGCTCTCAGGAGCTCCAGCCAATACTCAAGCAGATCGTCGTAATCGACAACGCTCTGTTTGCGTTTCCGCTCGCGATAGGCGGCGGCAAACCGCCCGATGTCATCGGCGATCGCCTCGTGCTGCGGGTAGAACCGGTCGATGGTTTCGCCGAGTGCCCGCTGGGTGTTGCGCGCGAAGCTCATGATCTCGAACAGCGGACCGGGACGCGGATGGGTCTTGTCCTTGAAGAAGCTCTTGTCCCGTTCCTCAACGGAGTCGCGCAGCAGGCTGTCCGCCTCGTCGGCGTCGAGGATTGTGAATGCGCGCGGCAGCCCGATCGCGTCGCCGTAGATGCGCAGGATCTTGTGTCCGATGTGGTGGAAGGTGCCGCCCCAGAAACGGTGCGCTTCGACACCGGTGAGGTCCTGCACGCGGTGGAGCATCTCGCGGGCGGCCTTGTTGGTGAACGTCAGCAGCAGGATTTCGTGCGGTTTGACACCCTGGGTCAGGAGGTGGGCGACGCGATAGGTGAGCGTGCGTGTCTTCCCCGAGCCCGCGCCGGCGAGCACGAGGAGCGGGCCGGGCGGAGCGGTGACGGCGGCGTATTGCTCGTCATTGAGATCGCCACGAAAATCGATTTGAGGAATCGACAAGGGCGCCCCGGGCTCGTGTTTGAGGACAAAATCCATTCAATAAAAGGAATCGGGAATCGGACGGCAGGAGTCAGGCGCCAGGACCCGTTTGGTGGAAGACAAAAGATTACTCACGAGGCGCAGTCCCGCCTCGGATCTCAAATGGAGACGCGACGCCCCCGTCGCGTTCTCGATGGACATACGCGACGAGGGCGTCGCGGCTCCAAGACTCACGCAAAGGCGCGCCGATACAAAGCAAAGTTCTCCACTGGTGATCTCGCGCAGCGGAATCACAGCAGCACCAGGTTGTCGCGGTGGACGACCTCGAGGTGCTTGCGGCCCGGGTAGAGGAGGCGAAGTTCGTCGGTGGTCTTGCCCGCGACGCGCGGGATCTCGTCCTCGCCAAATGCGGCCACACCGCGCGCGAAGACGAAGCCGTCCGGGCCGGCGATGTTGACAATGTCGCCGGCGGAGAACCCGCCGCTCGCGGTTGTCACGCCGACGGCGAGCAGGCTGCGGCCCTGCCCGCGCAGGACGGGCACGGCGCAGGTATTGACGGCGATCGTGCCGGTCGGCCGCTGGAAATACGCGAGCCAGCGTTTGCGCGATTCCATCGGCAGGCCGCTTGGCACGAAGAAGGTGCCGGAGCAGCGACCGCTGAACAGCTTGTCCAGGACATCGGGTTCGGCGCCGCTGGCGATGAAGACGCCGCAGCCGGATTTGGTCGCTAGCCTTGCCGCGGAGATCTTGCTGATCATGCCGCCGACCGCGGTCTCGCTGCTTGTGCCGCCGGCCATGGCCTCGATCTCCGGAGTGATCTTCTCGACGACCGGCACGACCCTCCCGGTGCCCTTCAGATCGACGAGCCCCGGCGCGATGGAGAGAATGACCAGATATTGCGCCTGCACGAGGCTGGCGACCATCGCGGAAAGGGTGTCGTTCTCGCCGAACTTGATCATGATCTCGGCGGCGCTCACGGTGTCATTTTCATTGACCACCGGCACGGCGCCATAATCGAAGAGGCGCTCGAATGTCTGCCGGACCGCGAGGTAGCGCGAGCGGACCCGGAGGTCGTCGTGGATGAGGAGCACCTGCGCGGCGATGATGCCGTGGGGATCGAAGCCCCGCTGCCAGGTCTGCATGAGGAGGCTCTGGCCGATGGCGGCGCATGCCTGCTTCTTGGTCACCTCCTTGGGGCGTTTGGCGAGCCCGAGCCGGCCCATTCCGAGACCGATGGCTCCGGAAGTCACCACGATGACCTCAGTGCCGTGCTGCCGCAGACCCGCAATCTGCGCGCAGATTGACGCGATGCACTCCTCGTTGAGCTGACCGGCGCCGGACGTGAGGACACCCGTGCCCAGTTTCACGACAATCCGGCGCAGACGCGCGGTCGTCAAAGTGAAAGGATGGGAGGTGCGCGTTGAGTTTGGCATGCGCTCAAGTTCTGGCGCAGCCAGAACGTATCAGGATTTTTGCCCCGCAAAAATCCTAGACCGTCGTCAGCTCCTTTTCCTTGGCGGCGAGGTGCGCGTCGATGTCTTTGACAAACTTGTCGGTGATGACCTGGATTTCCTTCTCGATGCGCTTGGCGTCGTCCTCGGAAATCTTGCCCTCCTTCTGATGCTTCTTGGCCAGCTCCATCGAATCGCGGCGGGCGCTGCGGACGGAAACATGGCCCTCCTCGGCGAGCTTGTGGGCGATCTTGACGAACTCCTGCCGCCGCTCCCGGCTGAGCTCCGGCAGCGGCATGCGGATGATGCTTCCGTCGACGATCGGGTTGATGCCGAGATTGGCGGTCTGCAGTGCCCTCTCGACGCTGCGGAGTATGGACTTGTCCCACGGGGTGATCTGGATCAGGCGCGGATCCGGCGTGGTGATCGCGGCGCAATCGCGAAGCCGCATGCTGGTGCCGTAGGCTTCGACCATGACACCCTCAACCATGGTCGGCGACGCCTTTCCGGTGTGAATGGTGCCAAATTCGTTGAGCGTGTGATCGAGGGCCTTCTTCATCCGGCCCTGCATGTCGGTAAGAATCGGATGGTTCATGGGATTTTTTGAGGGAGAATCACGGATTGGGGGGACGTGCGTTGCAGTTGGCTCGTGCGGCCGGAGGGGCGGCCTCCCGTCGGGTCAGGCCCGGACAAGCGTGCCGACCTTTTCGCCCATCGCCGCCCGCTTGATGATGTGCGGTTCGGCCAGGTTGAAAACGAGGATGGGAACGTTGTTGTCGAGGCAGAGCGAGAAGGCTGTCGAATCCATCACGTTGAGCCGCTGGCGGAGCGCGTCGATGAACGTGATCTGATCGTATTTCACCGCGTCCGGATTCTTCTTCGGGTCCTTGTCGTAGATGCCATCGACCTTGGTCGCCTTCATGATGATGTCGGCGTGCATCTCGCTGGCGCGGAGCGCCGCGGTGGTGTCGGTGGAGAAATACGGATTGCCGGTTCCGGCGGCGAAAATCACAACCCGTCCCTTTTCCATATGCCGGATGGCGCGGCGCAGGATGAACGGTTCCGCGATCTCGTTCATCGGAATGGCGCTCTGCACGCGCACGTTGACGCCCATCTTCTCGAGACAGTCCATCAGGGCGAGGCCGTTGATGACCGTCGCGAGCATGCCCATGTAGTCGCCCGTTGTGCGGTCGACGCCGCGCTGCGCGCCCGGCAGTCCGCGGAAGATGTTGCCGCCGCCGATCACCAACCCGATCTGGACTCCGAGCTCGTGCACCTCCTTGACCTGGGCGCACGTCTTCTCGAGCGTGGCAGCGTCAATCGGGTCGCCCGATTTTCCTCCGCGGAGCACCTCTCCGCTCAGTTTGAGCACCACGCGCTTGTATTTGACGGCCGGCTGACCGGATGGCTGGTCCTGCATGGCGCAGGATGTAACGGGCCAATGGATTATGCGTCAATGGCGGAGATCGCGGTCTACGGCACGTCGTAGACGAACCGCAGGTAGTAAATCGAGTCGAGCCGCTTGGTCTTGTCGACGGGCTTTGAGACGTACTCGTTGGCGAGGCCGATGCGCAACGCCCAGACCTTCGAGCTCCCGAACGGCATGGTCAGGTTCGAATCGTGGTATGCCGTGGAGAGGTCCCTGCACGCAAGCGCAGCGAACTCGAAATCCGACCGGCAGGGAATTGCGAAGCCTGGGCAAAATCGCCAGCTAAGGCGGAAACGTGAACAGTGCAAATTGCGGGAAAATATTTTCGCAGGGAATGCTGCGGACCCCGCGGCACCGGAGCTTGAGCGCGTGACGAAATTGGTCTCCAATCGGGAAATGGACTGCCGACCGCAATGCGGCGCCTGCTGTATCGCGCCGTCGATCTCATCGCCGATTCCCGGCATGCTCCGCGGGAAACCCGCCGGAGTTCTCTGCGTGCAGCTGCGGCCCGACTGCACCTGCGCGCTGTTCGGCACGCCTGCGCGGCCTGCCGTGTGCGTCAGCCTCCGACCCGCGCAGGAGATGTGTGGGAACAGCCGCGAGGAAGCGCTGGAGTACCTGACCGGACTGGAAACGGCGACCGCGCCGGACTAGACGGCGGTCGGGCTCTGCGCGGAGGGCCCCAACCGCGTGAAGAATTCGCGCGTGAGATCCTGGCGGTGGCGGATGGTGAGAACGTCGTACAATTTGGCGAGCTGGCGCTCGACCTGTTCCAGGCGCGGCTCGTCCGCGACGAGCAGCAGCATGCAACTCGTGGCGCCGTCGGCGACGGGCACGCAGACAATGGCCTCGAGATTGAATCCGCGGCGTGCAAACAGGCCGGTGACATGCGCCATCGTGCCGGGATGATTGCGCACGCGCAGTTCGATCACGGCGGCGGTCGTTGGGGACGCGGATGGTTTGTCACGTATTACGTTACATTGGTCCGCGAGGGTCACGATGCTGGGCGGTGGGCTGGAAGTTGGTTCAAGCATGGGTGGAGGCGAGTTCGGGTTCGGCGATCATCTGGCGGTTGGGGGCGCCGGGCGGCACCATCGGATACACGTTCGCCAGCTCGTGTATCGGAATGTCGATGACGCACGGTCCCGGCGCGGCGAGCGCGGCGGAGAGTTCCCCGAGCGGATCGCGGTTGGGGTTGAGTCGCAGCCCGCGCAGGCCGAAGGCCCGCGCAAGCGCGGCGAAATCCGGGACGGAGGCGAAGTGCGCGGCCTCGTAGCGCCGGCCGTAGAACAGCTCCTGCTGCTGGCGCACGAGGCCCAGCTGCGCGTTGTTGAAGACGAGCACAGCGACGTTGAGGCCGAGGTCGGCGAGGGTGGCGAGTTCCTGGATGTTCATCAGGATTGATCCGTCCCCGCTCACGCAGACCACCCGCGGTCCGGGTTCGGCAAGCCCTTCGGCTGGGCTCAGGGCAAGCCCTTCGGCTGGGCTTCCGCCTTCGTCAAGACTACGGCGAACAGGCAGGGCAAGCCCTTCGGCTGGGCTTCCGCCTTCGTCAAGACTACGGCGGACAGGCAGGGCAGGCCCTTCGGCCGGGCTTCCGCCGTCGTCAGGACTGCGGCGGGCACGCAAAGCAAGGGCTGCGCCGATCGCCGCGGGCAGTCCGAATCCCATCGTGCCGAGGCCGCCCGAGGTCAGAAGGGTGCGCGGACGGCGGACCGGATAGGCCTGTGCAATCCACATCTGGTGCTGGCCGACATCGGTCGTGAGGACCGTGTCGGGCTCGAGGATTTCGCCCAGGTGCCGGCAGAGGTTGACCGGATGCAACGGCTGATCCGCGCATGGCGGGGCATGGAGCGGGTGGGTGCGCCGGAGTTCGGTTGCGCGCGCGCGCCACGCCGGACGGCGCTGTTGGGGCAGGCGGTCGAGCAGGCGGCGGAGAATGTCTGCCGCGTCGCCAACGAGACCATGAAAGGCGGGTTTGATTTTGCCGATCTCCGCGGCGTCGATGTCGATGTGGGCGATCGTCGCCTTCGGGCAGAACTCCGCCACTTTGCCCGTGGCGCGGTCGTCGAAACGCGCGCCGATTGCGAGGAGCAGATCGGCCTCTTCGAGCAGGAAATTGGTGCCTTTTGCAGCGTGCATCCCGAGCATGCCCATGAAGAGCGAGTCATCCGGCGGCACGGCGCCCAGTGCCATGAGCGTGCAGACAACCGGCGCGGACAGACGGTGGGCGAGCGCCTGTGCCAGATCCGTCGCGCCTGAGGCGATCACTCCGCCGCCGAGGTAAAGCACGGGTCGCTGCGCGGCGATGAGACGATGGGCAAGCTCGTCGATTAAAGCATCCGGGCAGGCCGGAGCGGGCGTCGGGCCGCCGGGCTCGGGCCAGTCGCGCACATCGATCGTTGCGTTTTGGACGTCCTTTGGCACGTCGACGGCCACGGGTCCCGGCCGGCCGGATTCGGCGAGCTGGAATGCGAGCGGTACGATCTCGAGCAGTTCGGCCGGATCGCGCACGAGGAAGTTGTGCTTGGTGACCGGAAGGGTGAGGCCGTAGGTGTCGACTTCCTGGAACGCGTCGGTGCCGATCAGGGCCTGCGAGACCTGACCGGTGATTGCCACGAGGGGCACGGAATCGAGTCGCGCGTCGGCGATCGCGGTCAGGAGGTTCGTGGCGCCGGGTCCCGACGTGGCCAGGCACACGGCGGCCTTGCCCGTGACGCGAGCCATGCCTTGGGCGATGAATCCCGCGCCCTGTTCATGGCGCGTGAGAATGTGCCGGATTCGGCTCTGATGGAGCGCGTCGTAGAATGGCAGGATGGCCCCGCCGGGAATGCCTGCGATGGTGCGGATGCCCTGCCGTTCGAGCAGGATCCGCAATAGTTTGGCGCCGGTGATTTTCATGGTGGTTCGCGGTGAACCCGATCCGTGGCCGCGAGCCGGCGGAGGCAAAAAAAAGCCCCCTCCGGTGCGGCACCGGAGGGGGCAAAGTCTGATTCGCAATCAGGACCCTCGCGGTGTGCGCACGAGCGCAACAACGACGACGACAACGAGGGCGAGGCCCGCGAGGGAAGCGTTCATCGTGCCGGAGGGTTTCATGAGTGGGCGGCTAAAAAGGGCGAATTGAGGGCGGCTGTCAAGACGGGAGATCGGCAGGAGTGCCGCCGGTCCAGGGCGGATTCATTCTCGGGTGCGTCGATGCGTGATCCTCCTTCGTCGGGGCGCGATCTTGTCGCGCCCTTCAATTTGGGCGCAGCAAGACTGCGCCCCTACAGGAGGAAACAGGCCGTTCGATCCGAGAATGAATCCGCCCTGGCCGCCGGTCAGCCCGCCCTGCAAGCGCGCGCCGGGCCCAACCGCTATTCTCCAGCGTCGTGGGTTGCCTTGAAAGCCAGCGCTGCGACCGCGCCGCCGAGAAGCTCGGCGACCAGATAAACGCCGAGTTGGTGCAGGTTCGCCAGACCCATGACAAAGACCCCGAGACCGACAGCCGGGTTGAAGGCTCCGCCCGAGACTCCGCCGACCGCAACCGCGCCCGAAAGAACCGTGAAACCGATTGCCAGTCCATAGAACGAATTGCCTGCCGTTCCTTTGGCCGTGGCTGCGTTGAGCACCACCCATGCGAGCGCAAACGTGTAGAGAAATTCGACCACAAGCGAGGCCCGGGTCGGATGCAACGAGACGAAAGGCGGCTTCGCAAAGATGGTGATGACGAGCACCGCGGCGACGAGGCCGGCGGCCAGCTGCGCGATCCAGTAGGGCACAACGTCCTTTGCCTCGCATTTTCCGCGCAGCCAGACGGCCAGCGTCACGGCAGGATTGAAATGCCCTCCGGAGACATGCCCGCCGGCGAAGATCATGACCATGAGAATCGAGCCGATTGCAACCGGCGCAAGGTCGGCGCCGGATCGGACGGACGCGCCGACGGTGAACACCAGGAAGAAGGTGCCGATGAATTCGACGAGGTATTTTTTCATTAGATTGAGGAACCGTGCGCATTCTGGACCATTCTGCCGCGGTGTCCAGCGGGTAGGAACGGTGGTGGCGCCCGGCGCCGGGCCGGAGAAACAGGCGGGTTCAATCTCGCCTCCGTCGGCGCGTGTTCCTCTCCGTTCTCTCCTAAGAAACAGCCACTGATTTGTGGCCGCGAGCGCCAGCGAGTGGATCCGAGATCGAATATCGGCTCGCTGGCGCTCGCCGCTACATCGCGGCCAAGGTTTCTTCCGGTCGGGGCCAAAACGCGTTTTGGTGATGAGGCTCCTAGGAAACAGCGGATCGTTGTAGCCGGCCGCGCTGAGGCCGGTCCCCCCTTCGCCACGGCTTCGGCGGGCACGCCGGGGTCGGCGCCTCCGGCTACAAGTTTCTTCCCGTCGCCAGCAAAACCGCGTTTTGCATTTTTGGCTCCTGCAAGACGGTCTGAGTCCGGCTCGATTCTCACGACGGCTTGCGCAGAAGGCCAAGCTGGCTATGGCTTGGCAGACGCATGGCCAAACCGGAGGAACCCAAAGTTATCTTCTCGATGATCGGCGTCTCGAAGACGATCGAGCGCAAGCAGATCATCCGGGATATCAGTCTGTCGTTCTACTATGGCGCGAAGATCGGAGTGCTCGGGCTCAACGGCTCGGGCAAGAGTACGCTTCTGCGGATCCTCGCCGGAGTTGACGGGGAGTTCGACGGGCATGTCCATTTCGAGCCGGGTTACACCGTTGGCATGCTCGCGCAGGAGCCCCAGCTCGACGCCGAAAAGACCGTGCGCCAGTGCGTCGAAGAGGGGGTGAAGCCGTTGATGGATCTCGTCGCAGCGTACGACGCAACCTGGGATGAGCTCGGCGAGGCAACCGACGACGCGGCGAAGGAGCGGATTTCCCAGCGCCAGGCGGAGTTCCAGGATCAAATCGAACACCTCGGCGCATGGGATGTCGGCGCGCAGGTGGACCAGGCGATGGATGCCCTTCGGTGTCCGGAGCCCGATGCGTCCGTGCGGGTTATTTCCGGCGGGGAGCGGCGCCGCGTGGCGCTGGCGCGCCTGCTGCTGCAAAAGCCCGACATCCTGCTGTTGGATGAGCCGACGAACCATCTTGATGCGGAGACGGTGCAATGGCTCGAACAGCATCTGCAGCGCTATGCTGGCACCGTCATTGCCGTGACGCACGACCGGTACTTTTTGGACAACGTGGCCGGGTGGATCCTCGAGCTCGACCATGGCCACGGGATCCCGTGGCGAGGAAACTACTCCTCGTGGCTCGAGCAGAAGCAGCGCCGGCTGGCCATCGAGCAGCGCACCGAGGACCGGCGCCAGAAGGCGATGGCGCGCGAGCTCGAATGGATCCGTTCCTCCGCCAAGGCCCGTCAGGCCAAGGGCCAGGCGCGCATCAACGCGTATGAACGGATGCTGCAGGAGAACGTTGCGGACAAGGAGCGCGAGTTCGAGATCCTCATTCCGCCCGGCCCCCGACTGGGCCGGCTCGTGGTCGACGCCGCCGGCGTGGCCAAGGCCTACGGAGACAACCTGCTGTTTGACAACTTGAACTTTGCGCTGCCCCCGGGCGGAATTGTCGGAGTCATCGGACCCAATGGCGCGGGCAAGACGACGCTGTTCAAGTTGATCACGGGTGCGGAGAAACCCGACGCCGGTGCGCTGCGTGTCGGCGACACGGTCAAGCTTGCGCACGTCGACCAGTCGCGCGACAGCCTGCCCGACGGCGCGACCATCTGGGAGGCGATCAGCGGCGGGCAGGAGTTGATGGAACTCGGCGGGCGGACGATCAATTCGCGCGCCTATTGCGCTCAGTTCGGTTTCACGGGTCCCGACCAGCAGAAGAAGGTCGGCGTGCTTTCGGGCGGCGAGCGCAACCGCGTGCATCTCGCGCGGCTGTTGAAGTCGGGGGCCAACGTCATCCTGCTCGACGAGCCGACGAACGATCTGGATGTGAACTCGATCCGGGCGCTCGAGGAGGGCCTGGAGAATTTCGCGGGTTGCGCGCTCATCGTGGCCCATGATCGCTGGTTCCTCGATCGCGTTGCCACGCACATTCTCGCATTCGAGGGCGACAGCCAGGTTCACTGGTTCCCGGGGAATTACTCCGCCTATCTGGAGGATTTCCGCCGGCGGAAGGGTCACGACGCCGACCACCCCCACCGGATCAAGTATCGCCATCTGACGCGAGGGTGAGTTTCGGCTCGATCTGCTGATCGATCAATCGTTCCCTCATGTGGCAGACCCTGACCGACCCAAGGCGATTTTACAGGAGGCAAACATGCAAAACGCGGTTTTGCTCGCGACGGGAAGAAACTTGTAGCCGGGGGCGCCGACCCCGGCGTGCCCGCCGAAGCCGTGGCGAAGGGGGGCCCGGCCTCAGCGAGGCCGGCTACAACGAACCGCTGTTTCCTAGAGAGGCGTGCTGGTGGCGTGAACGACGTACGTCACAATTGACTTACGTAGTTGTTGACGTAGGTGGCATCACATTTGAATGGACTCTGGAGACCAACCCGATCCCAGGGGCATTCGCGAATACTCATCTCCATGCCAGATCGGATCGCGATTGTGTGGGACGACATCACCAAACTGGCGGTCGATGCCATCGTGAACGCTGCGAATCAGTCATCGCTGGGGGAAGGCGGAGTCGAAGGTGCGATTCGATGTCCCGACCGGAACATCGAATCGCACGGGTCCGGGACAACCGCACGGAGTCTGGTTGTCCGGATCCCGCGCATATAAACGGCTTGAAATTCGCGGATCATGGCAAATTCACTTCACACCTTGCAGGAATGCGGGTTGTGGGTTTCGTCTCTCACGTGCAATGAGAACGATTTCGATGCTGCTGGTTGCGTTCGGATTTGCCAGGGCCACAATCGCCCTGGCCGGTGAGAATAGACCAATGGATACCAAGACAGAATTCGCAGTGTTTGGCGGCGGGTGTTTCTGGTGCATGGAGGCGGTCTTCGAGCGGGTGCCCGGGGTCGTCGCCGTCGTGAACGGCTACTCAGGCGGCCATCTGGCCAATCCGACGTACGAGGATGTCTGCTCGCACACGACCGGCCATGCCGAGGTGGTGCAGATCGAATACGATCCGGCCAAGGTCTCCTATGAGCATCTGCTCGATGTCTTTTGGGACTCGCACAATCCGACGACGCTCAATCGCCAGGGCGCCGACGAGGGCACGCAGTACCGATCGGTCGTCTTCTATTTTGACGAGGGGCAGAGGGCTGCGGCGGAGAAATCGAAGGCGGCAGCCCGGGCCCGGTACCCGGATCCGATCGTCACGGAGATCGTGCCGTTGCAGAAATTCTGGCGCGCCGAGGACTACCATCAGCACTATTTCGCCCAGCATCCGAACCAGGGATACTGTGCCCTGGTCATCCGGCCCAAGGTTGCGAAGCTGCAGAAGGAAGGCGTGATCTCAAAGTGACCGGATGAAATGAGGCCTGGCAGCGGCTGGAGAGAAAACGGCGCAACCAGCCGGCATCATTTCATCCGTGGCCCCCGCTGCGCGGGGACGGCAGAAGGCGGCCGGGAGAGTTGTTCAGTCGCAGGGGCGTCCCCGTTTGCCGAGAGATTTGTCGGCTGGGAGTCGTGTCCTGAGTTGTCACTGCGAGGAGCCGCGAATGCGGCGACGAAGTCATCAAACAGGAGAGGTGCGCGGCGCCGGTTCAGATCGCCGCGAGCAACAGTGTTGCGAGTTCTTCGGCGGTGAGCGGCAGAGGATTCGCTTTCATGCTGCTGACCTGGGCGGCTTTCTGGACAATTGAGGCGATGTGTTCCGGTGCGACGCCGTAAGTGCGGAGTGGGGGAATTTGGAGCTCGGCAACCAGAGCGCGCACCCAGCGCACGCCATCCTCCGGTGTGGCCGCAGCATCGCCGGTGAGGAGGCGTGCGACTTCGGCGTATCTGGCGAGAACCGGTGTGGCGGTTGGTCGCGTGCGCGCGGCCTGCAGGTTTGCCTCCATGACGAGCGGCAGGAGCGCGGCGCAGACGGCTCCATGCGGTGCGGAAAACGCACCTCCGACCGGCGAGGCGAGGCCGTGCACGGCGCCGAGTCCTGCATTGGCAAGCGCGAGTCCTCCGAACAGGCTGGCAAGGGCCATATCCGCGCGGGCAGCCGTGTCGGCGCCATTGTGAAATGCGAGTCGAAGCGCCCGCGCAGCGCGCCGGATCCCTTCGATGCAGATCGCGTCGACGAGCGGATTGGCCCGTGTGCAGACAAATGGCTCGATCAACTGCGTGAGCGCGTCGAGGCCGGTGCTCGCGGTGAGCGCCGGGGGAAGGTCGTACGTCAGCTCGGGATCGACGATTGCGAGCCGCGGCAGCATGAGCGGGCTTCGCAGGCTGACCTTGACCTGATGGTGCGGCGACGTGAGGACGGCGTTGCGCGTGACTTCAGCTCCGGTGCCCGCTGTCGTCGGAATGGCGATCGAGGCCGCAGCGGGCTGTGTAAGCGGCTGCGCCCGGCCGACAACCTCAAGATAGTCGAGCGGATCGCCCGGATTAGTCAGAAGCGCCGCGACAGCCTTGGCGGCGTCGATCGCGCTTCCGCCGCCAAGGCCAATGACGAGATCGCAGCGGGCCCGGCGGGCTTCGGCTGTGGCGGCGACAACCGCGTCGACCGTCGGTTCGCCGGCGATGGAAAGCGCGCGGGCAGTGACGTCTTCGGCGGCGAGCAGATCGAGCAACTGCTCGGCATGTCGCGATGCCCGTCCGGTCACGATCATCGCGTGCCGGCCGAATTCGCGTGCGGCGGCGCCGGCTTCCCGGAATGTGCCGGGTCCGAAAATGATCCGGGTGGCTGTGGCGAATTCGAAGCGCATAGGAATTGGGCGGTTGGCCAACCGCCCAATTCCTTATGGGCGCAAGACGCCCGCGGAAAGGGGAAACTTGACGTCGTGCTCCATATCGGCGGGATCAACTTCTTTGACCATCCGGCCGCGGCGGTGGCCGAGATGCTTCGGGTGGCGAAGCCGGGGGCGCGGATACTCATCGCAGACGAGACCAAGGAGGTTGTGACGAAGAACTATCAGCGCAGTCGCGTACGCCTCCCGAAAACGCGACGAGGGCGTCGCGTCTCCAAATACAGGTGGCGACATGGTACGATTCTCGTTGTGAAACATGCCCGTCAGCCGGCCTATTTCGCCCCGGAGACCGGCTCAAGGGGCATCCAGCGGCGGGCGCGGGCCACGAAACGAGCGGCGATGCTCGACGGCTGCTGGTGCGCGCAGGCAAGCTGCAGCGTGGCGCGCCATGCGGGCTCGGCGACGAGCAGCAATGCATCGATGTGCGGCACGACCACAATCTCATGGCGCGCAACCTGGTCGGCGCGATGTCGGGCGTGTTCGGCCTTCGCAGCGGCGAGGCGGTTGTCCGCGTTGAGGGCGGCGCGGGACCGCCTGGCGCGGGCGGTCAATTCACGTTCGTAACGCTCGAAGTAGTCGTCGATCCGTTCCATCTCGCGTCCGAGACGCGTCGCTTGCCGCTGGCGAATGACGGCGAGTTCGGCGGACAGCTCCTGTTCGAGCGTGCGGTGCAGCATGACCGCCCATTGCGCCGGATCGGGCGCGGGCCAGTTGGGGGATTCCGATACGCGTGAAACGGCGCGCGCAAACCCGACGTGGTGGGCCAGGTCCTCGTCGCGATCCCCGTCCGGGAGCGACACAGCAATGCGGCGCAGCGTCCACTGTTGATCGATCGCCTGGATCTCGCACCGGGCGAGGGCAACCAACGAGAAATGCCGGTCAAGCGTGAGCGGCGCGTCCAAGCGCCAGCGTATCGTGTCCGGAAACTGGGCGCGCCAGAGCCGTTCGAGCGCGGCCGGATCCGGCGGATGGATACGCGCCTCGTCGCCGGCGAACTCCACGCGTTCAAGCGCAAGCGGCTCGGGCCGCAGTGCCTCGGAGAGTCCAAACGTCAGCGGGCATCCGGGAAAGACTTCGCGTCCGGCGTCGCGCGCGCCCGTGGCATTGGGGGCCACAAATTGCAGCTCGGCGGACTGGAACGATCCTTCCGGGTTCCAGAGCTTCGCGGCCCGGCCTTCGGCGAGCACTTCAAGCCGGTCGTGCCACGGCCGCGCGCAGACCGCCCCGAGAGCGACCAGTCCCTCTTCATAGAAATCCATGAGGATTCCGGGGGAGTAGGGGAGCCGGTCAAGCTTCATGGGATGAAGGTGCGATTACAGAGACTCAAAGTCCTTGGCAAAGAGGGTTTCGTCGAGCTGCCTGACCTCCCCGTAGGCGGCGCGGGCAGCGGCCAGTTCGTCGCCGAATCCGGCGAGCGATTCGCCGACGCGGCCTGCGTTTTCGCGCCAGAGACGGAGGAGCTCGTCTTCGAACTCATCGCTGCCGTAACGCTCGCCAAGGACGAGGCCGGTTTCGCCGACGACGAGCTCAAACAGGTTCAGCTTCTCCTGCAGGATCCGCAGCAGGTGTTCCTGGAGGGTTCCGGCCTGGACGAAATTGTAGATTTGCACGGGTTGCTGCTGCCCCAGCCGGTGCAGGCGGCCGATGCGCTGCTCGATCTCCATCGGATTCCACGGCAGGTCGAAGTTGACCAGGCAATGTGAGAACTGGAGGTTGCGCCCCTCCGTGCCGCTGTGGGTCAGCAACAGGGCGCCGCCGCATTCGCGGAACCGGTCGGCGATGGGCTGGCGCTCGCGCGCGGGAGTGGCGCCGTTGATGAGGAACGTTTCAACGCCGGCGCCGCGAAGGAAACCTGCGACGGCGGATTGCGTCTCCAGAAACTGGGAGAAGATCACGGCGCCGCCGGACACTCGCGTGAGCGGAACCAGGAGCTCACATTTTTTGCGCCAGCTGTCATCAAGCGGCGCCTGTTCACGCCATGCCTTTGCCGCGGCCCGTTCGGGAAACTTCTCGATCGCGGCGCGCCAGGCTGCCGGACTGCTTCCCGCCGCTTGGAGGAGAAGCCGGCCCCAGAGGCTCGCCTGACTCGGGCTCAAGCGCGCGAGTGACGCCCGGAATTCCTCCTCCCACCCCCTCCAGAATTCGCGCTCGGCCTCGCCCGGTTCGAACAGGACCGTCTCGGCGCGGCGCGGCGGAAGTTGAATCCCGGCATTGGCGCGGGTGTTGCGGATCATCACCTGGCCCAACAACCGTCGCAACTCCGTAGGATTGCGCGGCTCGCGCGGGCGTTTCGGATCGAAGAACTGCGCCCGGAACTCGCGCGGAGATGACAATTGCCCGGGCTGGAGGAGCGTCACCAGGTTGTAGAGTTCATCGAGCGAGTTCTGCACCGGGGTTGCGGTGAGCAGGAGCAGATAGTGGCGCGGGAGGACGTTGATTGCCTGCCAGGCCTGCGAAGCGCGGTTCCGCAGGTAATGCGCCTCGTCCACGATCAGCAGGTCCCAGTGCACCTCGCGCGCCACCGCCAGATGCGCGGGTTGCTTGAGCGTGTGCAGGCTGGCCACCAGCGCCGTGTTGTCGCGCCAGAACGACGCGGCGTCGGCCCGGGCGTCAGTCTGGTTCGTCGTGACGACGGCCAACCCAAATTTCTCGCCAAGTTCCTCCTCCCATTGATCGATCAGCGATGGAAGCGTGAGCACCATGAATCGTTTGATCATCCCCCGCGTGAGCAATTCCTTAATGACAAGGCCGGCTTCGATCGTCTTGCCCAAACCGACCTCATCGGACAGCAGCGCGCGTCCGCGCAGCGGCCCCAGCACGCGCAGGGCCGCTCGCAACTGAAATTCCAGGCGCTCGATCCTGCAATTGGGCAGACAGAGCAGGTCGTCCGATTGGTTGGATACCCACCATTGCGCGGCGCGTTCGCGCAGCGCATAGCCCGCCAGATCGGTCAGCGGAAGGGCGGTGTCCTGGAACAGGAGGGATGGGGCCTTGACCGTTACGGGCACGGGCGGCGGCGGACTGCGAAGCACCGTGGGCAACAGACGGGCTGCCTCGGGCGGACCGGCCGGCGCGGGGTGGGGCACAGCCGCCGGCTTCGCACGCGCGCCCGGGCTCCCGGCCGGCGTTCTTGTTTCTTCCCTGCGCCGCACCTGTTCGTCCCGCCGCTCGCGTTCGGCCAGACGCGCGGCGATGAGCGCCTGCCTGCGCGCGGCCTCCTCGCGCCGCTGCTGCTCCTTGCGCTCGCGTCGCTCGGCCCAGTGCTCCGCGGCCGCTTGCGACTCGAAATCCATCCGCTCCATCATCCGGCCCAGCGGGGAAGCCCGCTCGGACAGCATTTCGGCCATGAGCATCAGGTTCTCCTCGATCCATGCGACAGGCGAAACATTGGGATCCAACTGCGGTCCGGGATCAGCACCCGCCCCGGCGGAGCCGGTTCGGGATGTCCTCCATGCGACGGAAAACGTCTCCCAGTCCGGCGGAAATCGGTCCAGCCAGCGCTGCAGCGCGGCGCGGATTCCGCTGGGATTGCCTGCGGACTCAGCCGTCTCCTTCCCTGCAGCACTCTCAATTTCCCAGGCGAGACGGTTGATCCTCGCCAGGCGGACGCCGCCGGTGGCAACACGTTTGCGCGTCTTTGGATCGGCCCAGGCGAACTCCGCGTTGCCTTCGGCAGTATCGAACGTGAGGCGCAGATCGAAGCATTGCCCGGCCGGTCCGGCGCCAGACTCTGCCGGTGCCAGATGGAAAGCCAGGATCATACCGGCGGCATAAGTCATGGCTTGCCGGCCACGATCCTCCTTCGTGGCCGAAGCCCAGGTCCGGTCATCCAGGATCCCCGCGAATTCGCGGACCCTGTCGTTGAGCCACGACCAGCGGTTCGCGCCGGGCGGGAGCTTGAGCAGATACCTCTCGCCAGCCCGGGCGTGGCCCATGTTCTCAGCCGCGACCAAGCCGAACCGGATTGCGTCGGTCGCGATTGGGTATCGTTTGCGGATTCTCCTGAGCAGGGCGTGGGTGGAAACCGGTGCGGCCAGGCAGCTGTCGGCCGGATAGATGCCCTGCGGCTCGCAGATCCAACGAAGCACGTGGAACGGCGTGTGCGAACCCGTTGGCTGCAACCGCGCGCTCAGCGACACGGTACCATCGGATTCCGTCCAATCGAAGCGCATGACGCCCGCAACCGCGTCCAATGTGACAGTCAGCCCCGGAACTCCGGCCGGCGATTCCGGCTTTTCGATTCCGCGTGCGTCGGTTTGGTGCGTGGGCTCCTCCGGCTCGTCCATCAGGTTCCGATGGCAGAGCACGTCTCCCGTCGGGTCAAGCGTAGGAAGACCGGGTTCCTGGCATTTCGCGAAGCGTTGTGCCGTTCCACATCCTGGTCTGTCACGGGCTGCTTTGTACGCGGGCTGAAGGTTTGCGCGACGTGATTGCTTATTGGGCGTAGGCCTCGGCCAAAAGACTGCGCAAGGCAGCGGCGGACTTCGAACTCAGGTCACCCAGTTTGGCAGAAGAGAGCCGGTTCTTGCTCACGACCCTGATTTGATCCACGGCAACCTCGCACGGCTTGCCGTTGACCACGATTTGCAGCCGGGTCCGCCAGGTCGGGTGCAATGTGCTCGTCAGCGGGCAAATGACGACGGTGTCGATCACGCCATTCAACTCGTCTCGACTGACGATCACCGCGGGTCGCGTCTTTTTGAGCTCGCTGTCACGGGTCGGATCGAGGTCAACCCAGTGGACGCCATAGCGCTTAAATGGTATCGAGGCCATCGGCGGAGGCTGCGGTCAGATCGCTCCAATCCTCATGCGCTGCAACCATGTCTTGGGCTGTTTCTCCCCAGGAAAGCTTGGCCGAGCGGCCGGGCCTTAGGAACAGCCCGTCAGGGCGGATCTCGGCGACGATCCCGGCCCGCGCCAGATTCAGACGACGGATCTCACCAGCGGGAAGGCGCACGCCGCGGGAGTTGCCGATCCGGGTGAGTTTGAGCGGAAGGGTTGTGGCCATGATGTAGTTACGTGTAATTACTTATTGTCGCCGTGTCAATTCCGCGGTGTTGTCACCTGCCAGGTGAGAATCCTGCAACTTGCCGCGGAAGGCCATCGGTTGGTTAAGGTGATCTGAAGTCGACTCGCGTCCGGCTTGCCGCTGTCAAGAGTCAAGAGAGAGCCATTGGCCTGGCAGAGCTGTTGGAGCACACCGCTCACATCCGTTGGATTGAATGGGTTGCCGAGTAGCGGAGAATGCTCTGGGCGATCGCCTGTGCTTCCTGGGGAAACAGGGCGATGGCAGGGATCAGCCACATGGGGGCGGCGGCACCAGGGCAGGAACGTCATGCTGCAGGCAGAACGGCATTCCGTGATAGGTGATCCCAATACTTTAGGACCGAGCGGACGGAGGCCGATCCACCCCAATTCCGGCTGCTGCTGCCCTTTCTCCGCAGCTCATGACTTTACGGCTCTCGGATTCGGAGTTTTGGGAACCACCGACGGAAATCGTCCGGGTTTCTGGTGACGAGCCCATGCCTGTTTGCTGCAAATCCCGCGATCAGGATGTCGGCAACGGAGCGTTTGGGCGCTTTGTCGGCGCGCCCGGCTTTTACATAGGTGTTCCATGCGCGATGGGCCGCGTCAGTATCTGCTGCAGTCCATGCTTCGGAATGAGAAATTCCAGCCTGTTCGAGAAACCGTTTCTGTTCCGAGATGTCGCCATCGAATGCCGCGGAAAGTTCCACCATTGTCACCGGGGAGACGGTCAAGCCCTCCGGCAGCAACTTCTCCAGGAGCTTGGCTGAATCGAGTCCAAACCTCGGGTCGTTCTCGAAGACATCGAGTACGACGCAGGTGTCGATGACCCATGTCATGGTTCTTCTCCCTCGCGGAGTTCACGCATCCGTTCGCTCGTGCTGCGTGGAGGGCCGTCCCTCAATCGCCGGGCGTAGCCAAGCATGGCCATAGGACCAGCGGGGGCTTCGTTCATGACAGGACAATATCATGTAGAAATGTCATGTCAGGCATGACGCAATCACATGATGTTGTCGCAAAGAGGCGCAGGAGGCGCAAAAGAAACCTGAGGGGCGACTTGAAACCTGAGACCTGAGGCAGGCCCTTACCAACCGGCGTCGGCGGGGAACAGGCTGGCGTATTTCACGCTTGTGCGGGGATCGGCCATCATCGGGGCGACGGTGTCGCGCCAGAGCGCATAGTGCGCAGTCTCCTTGTGCGCCGCCGGGGCCGCCGGGGTGCGGTAGACTTCGACGAGGACGAAGCGCGTGGCGTCGTCTGCCTGTTGCACGACATCGAACCGGGCGATCCCCGGTTCGCGTATCGATTGCCGGGCGTTCTCAAGGCTCGCGGCTTTGAAGGCCTCGATGCACTCGGGTTTTACGTGAACCTGGACATGAACAACGAGCATGGGAGGTGGGTATTGAACAAGCGATAGCTGCGCTTTTGGCGTGTGTCGAAGTGGAATTGCCCGGCGAGGCCTAGCTGGGGAACGTGGAGGGCGACGCCCGACAGGTTCCACGGAAAACTTCGTGCAGAATCGCTGTCAGACTTGACCCGTGGCATGCGGCTTGCAGCATTGTCGGTGCGCCTGCGGCGTAGTCTGCAGCGTTGCTTGAATCCCTTAACTCCCATGCACTGGAAAATCGAGATTCTGGATAACCATAGCGGGGAAATCGGTGAAGCGGTTCCGCATGCGGACCACCTGTTCGAGTCGGAGGAGTATCACTACGATCAAGGTCAGCGACTGGAAGTTGCGGTGCATCGTACTGACGACACCCTCTGGCACATCTTCACCGACCTCGACTCCGGCCACCGGTTCAAGATCCCGCCGGACAAGTACCGCAAGGTCGACTGAGAGGACTCCAGAATTTCGTCATTGGCGGTTGTTGACCCGCCCATCCGGCGGCGGGGAAGGGATCCATTTCTAGCGAAGGGAGGTTGGTTGGCGCAGGGGAAGGGATGAGCGCCAGCGGGGATCGCATGGAGATGCGACGCCCTCGTCGCGTCCCCATGAACCAGTTGGGTCATCCCGCCAGCAGCGGCGGCATGGGGCAGCCAAGGGCGGCGGAGAATGCCCGGAGCAATTCCGCCTCCTCGTCGCGGACCTCGTTGTCGTGCGTCACAGTCTGCGCGCAGGCGAACAACAGTCGCTGTTTGATCGGGAACGACGCGCCGGAGAGCTTGTCGAGCGCAACGTCGAGGATGGCGAATTCGCAGGCATCGGGGCTGAGGAGTGAGAGCTGATCTGCAATAAGTCTGAGCTGGTCCGCGCCGTCGCGAAATGCGGCGCTTGCGGCATGGGAGTCCGCAGCGACGGATCCGCCGGCGGAACCGCCCTTCTGCAGGGCTCCGGCCCAGGCGAGCGCCGAGAGAAGAACGCCGATCTCCGCCACGACTGCGTTGAACGAATAGATCTGCGTGGTCACGCTGCTGGGTTCTCCGGCGACGACGAGATGGCGGAGCACCATCTTCTGCAGGGCGAACTCGAAATAGGACAGCTGGGCATCGCACTCGATGAGCGCCTGGCACGTGGCCGAGAACGCGGACTGTTCAAGCGCGGGCAGCTGGCGAAGGACCGGCAGGGCGAGTTGGGCGAGCAGCAGCCTGGTGTCCGCGGCGAGGCCGGCGAACTGAGGCAGCAACTCGCGCACGAGCGCGAGCGCGTCCGGTCCGGCGTGGGAGGCGAGGATGGCGGCCTGGTCCCCGGCGAGGGCCTGGTGCTGCTCGGTGAGCAATCCATAAATCAGCGCCGGCGCCTCGCGTGCGGTTTGGGCCGCGGTGCGCAGCCGCGCCGGCGTCGCTTCGAGCAGATTGTGCGCGTGGTCGACGTGCTGGGGCGTCAGGCTGCCGATCTGGGCCATGACGGCGCCGGCGACGAGCGGGATTGTGCGGGTGGGCAGGAGCGGAGGAATGCCGGCCGGGGCATTGTAGGCCCGGCGAAGCGCCTCGTCGGCGGCCAGGGGCGGCGGTCCATAGCCGACACTCTGGAAACTTTCGGACTGGACATCGACGACCGTGGGCGGAGCGAAGAACTTTCCATCCCATTGAGGATCGATGGCGCGGATGCGCACGTCGAGCGGCGGGTGGGTGGCCCAGAGCCCTTCGAACAGCAGGTGGTCGGAACCCTCTGCGAAGAAGAAATGGCCGATCTCGGCCGTCTTGTGCGTGTCGAGTTTCGAACCGATCGCATACCCGCCGATCTTGCGCAGCGCACCCGCGATGCCGCCGGGATTGCGGGTGAATTGGACCGCCGAGGCGTCCGCAAGGAATTCGCGCTGGCGCGACACTGCTGACTGGATGATGCGCCCAAAGAAATAGCCGATGTAGCCGACGATTATCATTGCGATGCCGAAGGCGAGGATCGTGGCCACGGCGCCGCCGCCCTTGCCCCGCACGCGGACACCGCCCCGCCCAAATCCGCGCAGGATGCCGCGGCCGATCAGACCGATCACCAGAATGCCAAACACAATTGCGGCGATCTTCACGTTCAGGCGCATGTCGCCGTTTAGAATGTGGCTGAATTCGTGGGCGACGACCCCCTGGAGTTCGTCGCGGGTCAGCTTCTCCATGGTGCCACGCGTGACGGTGACGACCGCGTCGCTCGGTGTGAGGCCGGCGGCGAACGCATTCAAACCGGCTTCGTCGTCGAGGACGTAGACCGGCGGAATCGGCACGCCCGAGGCGATCGCCATTTCCTCGACGACGTTGAGCAGCCGGCGCTCATGCAGATCCGTGGTGTGCGGATCCACGCGGCGTCCGCCAACGCCCTCGGCAATCGTCACGCCGCCCGCCCGGAATTGAGACCATTTGTAGTACGAAGCGAAACCGACTACAGCGAGCGTACCGGCGGCCACCGCGAACAGGACCGACGGGTCGAACCAGGTGATGTCGCCGGCGGCGTCGACTGCGCGCGGCTGGTAATAGGAGTCTCGATCGTGGTGCCTGCTGGTCCAGTTGGAATCGTCTGCGATGTCGGTGTGCCGGGCCCGGTGGATGTTGAGCAGCGCCATGGCCGCAAAATAGGTCAGGGCGATCGTACCGAACACCGCAGCTCCGAAGAGGACCACCAGTCGCGCGGTGCGCTTGCGGGCGTGTTCCTGAGCCTCGAAGAAGTCCATCGGAAGAAAAGCTGAAAGGCTGAAGGGCTGAAAAGCTGAAGGACTGAAAGCTGAAGGACTGAAACCTGAAGGGCTGAAACCCGGAAGCTGAAACCTGGAAGCTGAAACCTGAAAGTCCAGAGCGCCGGAGCCGGCAAAGAAATCGTGGCCGCGGCGCTGTCTGGCAGCCGCTCCCTTCGGCTTTCAGCCTTTTAGTCTTTCAGCATTTCACGAGAAGCTGACCTTTGGCGCTTCGCGCTGGGCCTGATCTTCGATCTGGAAGAGCTGGGCTGCGGTGAAACCGAACATGCCGGCGAAAACCACATTGGGGAAGGTCTCGCGCGTGGTGTTGTAGATCATGACGGAATCGTTGTAGGCCTGGCGCGCGAAGGAGATCTTGTTTTCGGTCGAGGTGAGTTCCTCGGTGAGCTGCATCATGTTCTGGTTGGCCTTGAGGTCGGGATACGCCTCCGAGACCGCCATCAGGCGGCTGAGGGCGCCGCTCAGACCGCTCTCGGCGCCGAGCAGGCTCTTGACCGCGCCGGCGTCGGCCGGGTTCGCGGCTGCGGCCTGGGACGCGGCGTAGGCCACGTTGCGGGCCTTGATGACATCCTCGAGCGTGCCGTGCTCGTGCTTCAGATAGCCCTTTGCGGTTTCGACAAGATTTGGGATCAGGTCGTACCGGCGCTTCAACTGCACATCGATCTGGGCGAAGGCGTTCTTGAAGCGGTTTCGCAGGGCGACGAGCCGGTTGTAGATGCCGGCCACAAAGAGGGCCAGTATGGCGATGAGGGCGAGCAGGAACAGGAGGGTTGCGAGGACGATGCTCATGACTTGAGGGGTGTGCAGGAGTTGAACTTTCGCAGCTGATCTAGGCCGAACGCGTCCGCTGATGCGAGCCCGAACCCGTTATACGCGGCCCCCGTGTTTATATCGTTTCCGGCGGGCTTGCCACGCCGCGACCCCCGGCGCAACCTCCATCAAAACGCATGCACCGTCCGCTGTTGAATCCACTGGCCGTCACGATTGCCGCAGCGATTTTGGTCGGCGCCGGACTGCGGGGTCAGAATCTGGCGCCGCCGGGCGGGGTCGCTCCGGGGGCGCCGTTGATGCAGCCGGGGGAGGCGAAGCCCGCGCCGGGCGCCTGGATCATCCGTGAGGAGGCGGCGAAGCGCGCGCTTGCGTTGGGTTTTTCGCCCGCGGCGGAGGCGCTGTTGCGGGAGTTGCTCGAATCGCCGGACACCGTCGGCGCGGTGAAGAACCGGCTTGTCGTTGAGCTGGCCGCCGCGCTGCTCGACCAGGGGCGGTTCGCGGATGTGGACCAGACGCTGGCGCGGTTCAGCGGACCCCGCACCGCGTCGTATCATCTCATCGCGGGGCTGGTCGCGGCGTACCGGAGGCAGGCCGACGCGGCGCGCAACGAGGCCGGCCAGGTGGAGATCGACGAGCTGGCGGCGCCGGAGCGGGGATGGTTCCATTTTCTGCAGGGCATGATCGCGGATCTGACCGGGGATCGCGGCCGGCGGGATCAAGCCTACGAGGAGGCGGCCAAGGCCGCGGTGTCGGAGCAGCAGCGCGCCCGTTTCGAGCTGGAGCAGCTTCACATCAAATTGCTGGCCGGGCCGGCCACCGAACAGGAGGCCGCGGCGCTGAAGCAGAACATGGAGCGGTTGCAGGGCCAGAAGATCGGCTATGATTTTGCGCGCAGCTACGCGATCGCGCTGAACGCTCTCGGCCGCAAGGCGGAGGCGGTCACGGTGCTCCAGCGCGCGCTGCAGTCGCTGCCGCCGGAGGAAAAGCAGGTGCTCGACGACATGCGGTTGCTGCTGGGCCTGATCGCGGGCCCCGAGAGCGGAGTGGGCCGCAACGCGCTGTTTGGTCTTCTCGACAGGGCGGTGAACCGGGAGCCGCAACGGGCGGCGCTGCAACTTCTCGCGCGAGGCAGTGACAACGGCCCCGCACGCGCCGAGTTTCGCGTGAAACTGGACCAGTTGATCGCCGGGCAGCCGCCTCATCCGATCAAGGAGGACCTGCTTGTATTCCGGGCGCAGCTCGCCCTGAAGGAGGGCAACTACGGCCAGGCGGAGGAGGATGCGCAGACGCTGCTGGAGCGGTTCCCGGGCTCGCAGCTCAAGTCCCAGGCTCTGGGCGTGCTCACCAGCGTGGCGTGGGAGCTGCGGCGTTACCGCTCGGCCGCCGATCACGCGGCCCAATTGCGGGCCGAACTTCCGCCGGGCGATGCGCGCGCCCAGCTCGGGGTGCTGGTGGCCGATGCCGATTTCAAGGCCGGGGACTACGCCAACGCGGCCGACGCGTACGCATCGGCAGAACGCGAACCGCCCGCGGCGGTCACGCTGGGCGTGCTCCATTTTCAGCGCATGCTCTCGGTGATTCTCGACGCCCAGAAGCTGTTCGACGCGGCCCAGCTCGAGGCTGCGCAGAAGCGCCTTCGTGAAGCGGAAACCCTGTCGGATGAAGCGGCCGGCGTGCCGGGAGTCGACGCCAAGAGCCGCTGGCAAGGTGAATGGAATCTTGCGCGGGCCCTTCAGGTGCAGCACCGGACGAGCGAGGCGTTTGAGCGGGTGACGCGACTGGTCAAGGGGCCGGGCGCGGCGTCGCTCCCGCCCGAATTGTCGGTGCAGATGGCGTGGCTGGAGGCGCGCCTCGCGTTCGAGGCCGAGTCGCCGGCGGAGGCGATTCACCTGGTCGATGTGCTGCTTGGGCGCCTGGCTACGCCCGGTGCGGCGGTGCTCTCCGCGGATTTCAAGACCCTCGTGGCCAGCACGAGCGTCCTGCTCAAGGCCCAGGCGTTGCTCGCCGCGAGCAAGACGCAGCCCGTGGACGCGCAGCAAGGGCTCGATTTGTTGAAGACGTTGCGCGCCAACTACCCGAATTCCGACGCGGCGGTGTATTCGTTCATCGCGGAGGCGGACTATGATTCGGGGCGCAACGTCATCGTCGAGGCGCAGCGCCTGTGCACGAACCTGGCCGATACTTATCCGCACAGCAAATACGCGCCTTTTGCGTTGTACCAGGCAGCCCTGAACGCAGAGCGGCTCGGCCAGGATTCGTCCTACGAGGAGGCCAACCGGCTGATCGAGCGCCTGGTCACGGATTATCCCGGCGACGAACTGGTCTTCTATGCCCGGCTGAAGCAGGGCGACGTGATGCGCAAACGCAACGAGTTCGGCTCGGCCCAGAGGACCTACGAATTTCTGACGATCAATTTTCCGCAACACCGGGATGTGTTGCGCGCCCAGCTGGCCCTGGCCGACTGCCATTATGCGCAGGCGACCAGCGATCCGTCGCATTTGGAGAGCGCCCTGGCGATCTACGAGCGGCTGCAGGATCTTCCCGGCGCGCCTGTGGACCTGCGTGTGGAAGCCGGATACAAGCATGGGTACGTGCTGCGGCGGAAGGGCAACGTGGATCGCGCGCAGGCTGCGTGGATGCTCGTGATCAACGGGTTTCTGCTCGACTCCGCAAAGGCGGCCGAGCTGGGTGCGAAGGGGCGCTACTGGATGTCGCGGGTTCTTCTCGAGCTCGGCGATCTGTACGAGCGGGAGGCGATGCTCGACCAGGCCCGCGAGGCCTACGCGCTGGTGCTGTCGCAGAAGCTGCCCGGCGGAGCGCTGGCTGAGCGGCGGCTCGCGCGCTTTTCCGGCGAGGCGGGCGCTGGCGAGTCCGGGGCGATGGTGGCGCCATGAACCGCATGACCCCGATGAACACGGACTGCCCGGCCCCTGCTGCCGCGGGTGGAAATCGCGATTGAGGTTTACGATCCGGCCGAAAGCCAGTCAGAATTGCTGCAACCATGAAGGGTCTTAGTTTCGATCTTCTTTCCAAGGGTGGACCCATGATGTGGGTTTTGCTGGCGATGGGCATCGTCGGCACGCTGATCTTCATCGAACGGCTGCTGTATCTCCACCGGGGCCAGATCCGCTCGACGGCGTTTGTGAGCGGGATCAAGAACATCCTCGCCAAGCGGCGCCTGATGGAGGCGCTCACGGTTTGCGAGGAGACGCCCGGTCCGGTGGCGGCGGTGGTGAAATCGGCGCTCCTGCACGCCGACCGCGACGAACAGGCGATGCGCCTCGCGGTTCAGGAGGCGGCGCTGATCGAGATTCCCGTGCTGGAGCGGCGCCTTGGCTCGATCGCCGCGATCACCCAGGTGGCGCCGCTGGTGGGCCTGCTTGGCACGATGCTCGGCATGATCACGACGTTTCACGCCTTCGTGCAGGGCGGCAGCTATGCCTCGGCCAGCGCGCTCGCGGACGGCATGTGGCAGGCCCTGATCAGCACCGCGGGCAGCCTCGTCATTGCGATCCCCGGGCACCTGGCGTATCATTTCCTGTCCGGACGCGTGCGCGCGATCGTGCGCGACGTGGAATGGGGAGGCAACGAGATCATGAAGTATTTGCTGGGTGAATACCGTGCGCTTCCCCCCAACGGGGCCGCGGCCGCCGCGGAGGGCGAGGGATCCGCACGGCCATGATCACGCACCCCCTGGATCTTGCGTCGAAGCTGCGGCCGCCGCCGCGGAGTTTCGACTCCCTTTTCCTGGTCGACGGCGCGCTGATCATCGTGTTCTTCGTCCTGTTTGGTTCGCGCTTCGTGCTGGCGCCGGGGCTCGGCGTCAGTTTCCGGCTGCCCGAGATGGCCGGCGCGGTCGCGGCGGCGGCGCCGACCGCGGTTGTCATCAGCCTGCCGCGTTCGGACATGGTGCTTGTGGATGACGGCATGCTCGACTACGCCCAACTTGAAGGCTGGCTGGAGCGGCGCGCGCGCAGTGAAAAAGGGCTGGCCCTGCTGGTCCGCGCCGACCGGCGGGTCCCGTTGGAGGACCTCGGGGTGATTGCGGAAATGGCGGCCAACGCTGGTTTCACCGGCGGCGTGCAATGGGCCATGGAGCCCGTTTCATCCGGGGCGCCCGCCGAACATTGAGTTTCCTTCGCACAGTGCCGGGACTTTCCAGTTCAAAAAGGCGACGCCGAGCCGGCTGGTGGGCGGCCGGCCTCACGGTCGTTTCGGCGCTGCTCGGATTTGTCGTCTTGTTCCGCCCGATCGGCGGCCCGGTCAACCCTGCGAATCCGCCGCCGCCCCCCCGTGTCTCGATCACGCCGATCGACGGCCGGTCGGGAAACCTGCTGTTGCATGACCAGGCGACGATTTTCGATCCGACGCCGCTCTTCCTGCCGACGGAGTGGAATACGAACCAGGGACCGCTTCCAGCGGTTGTCCAACGGCAGCCAGGACAGGTGTTTCCCGATTTCGACCCGAAGTTGACCTTTGGTCAGGCGGAGCTTGTTTTGCCGATCGAGTCCGCGGAATCGACTCCGCAGCAGCCCGTGGATCTCCTGAAGGTGCAGTCGCGCGACCCGTTTCTCGGATTCGGCCGCGTCGATGTGGCGCTTGCGCCCCTTGCCTCCCGCTCGGCGGTGGTGGAGGTTCGCGAGGTCGGCACCGGAAAGGTTGTGCTGACACGAATGCTGGACATCCAGACGTCGATCCCGTCTGGCGAGCCGGACTGGAAGCCTGCGGAATTCTTGATTTCAGTTACTGCGGAAGGGCTCCTGGGAAGGCCGATGGAGACTGCGAGTTCCGATTTGGAGGACGTGGATGTGTTTTTCCGCGATTACCTCGCCACGACGCTTCGGTTGGGGGAGCGACTCGCACCGGGGATGTATTATGTGGTGGTGGGGCCGTGACGGTGGGAGGTGCAGCCGGCTGCTCCTCCGGGGTTTTGCGTGATTGTGTGGAATCAGATACGATCAACATTGTTGTGATGTAAGTAGGTAAATATAAGAATCTTACAATACATTTTCGATTGGATGTACGGGATTGAACCCAGCGATTGCATGGCGTCGGGAAGTCTCGATCCGGGCGAAGCTCCGGCTGGCCGCACTTGCGGATGCCTGGATCCGGAGGATGATCATCCCAAGCGATTTCTGTCGGATGAAGAGTTCTGTGGGCATCAATCCGCGCAAAGCGCAAAGATTACAGTTGACGGCCCAAAACCCGTTGTTCACGTTCAACCCTTCTTTCCCTTTCTGGCCTAGGCTTGGTCTGCCCAGATAGCTCAGTTGGCAGAGCACGTCCTTGGTAAGGACGGGGTCGCCGGTTCAAGTCCGGTTCTGGGCTCCAGGTCAACGTCGGCGGCTCTCACGACGGCAGGCCAGAGGTCAATCATCTAATTCAACTGTCTCCACCACATGGCTAAAGCAACATTCGAACGCACAAAACCGCACGTGAACGTTGGCACGATCGGCCACGTCGACCACGGCAAAACGACGCTGACGGCCGCGATTCTTGCGGTCCAGGCGAAGAAAGGGCTGGCCGAGGTTAAAGCCTATGCGGACATCGCCAAGGGAGGCACCGTGCGCGATGCCACGAAGACCGTCACCATCGCGGTGGCGCACGTGGAGTACCAGACGGAAAAACGTCACTATGCCCACGTCGACTGCCCTGGACACGCGGACTTCGTGAAGAACATGATCACGGGCGCAGCGCAGATGGACGGCGCGATTCTCGTGGTGAGCGCGGCGGACGGGCCGATGCCGCAGACCCGCGAGCACATCCTCCTGGCCGGCCAGGTGGGCGTGCCGAAGCTGGTTGTCTTTCTGAACAAGGTCGATCTCCTGCCCGACCCGGAGCTGCTCGAGCTCGTCGAGATGGAGATCCGCGAACTGCTGACCAAGTACAAGTTCGACGGCGACAAGGCGGTCATCGTGCGCGGCTCCTCGACTGCAGCGCTCGAAGGCAAGCCCGAGGGAATTGCTGCGATCGGCGCGCTGATGGATGCCATCGACAACGAGATTCCGCAGCCTGCGCGCGAGATCGACAAACCGTTCCTGATGTCCGTTGAGGACGTTTTCTCGATCACGGGCCGCGGCACCGTCGCCACGGGGCGCATCGAGCGCGGCCAGTGCAAGGTCGGTGAAACGGTTGAGATCGTCGGTCTGCGCGACACCGCCACGACCGTGATCACGGGTGTTGAAATGTTCCGCAAGATGCTCGACAGCGGGCAGGCTGGAGACAACGTCGGCGTGCTTCTGCGCGGCGTTGAAAAGGAGAACATCGAGCGCGGTCAGGTCATCGCCCATCCCAAGTCCATCACTCCGCACATGAAGGCGAAGGCCGAGATCTACGTGCTGAGCAAGGAAGAGGGCGGCCGTCATACGCCGTTCTTCAACGGCTATCGTCCCCAGTTCTACTTCCGCACCACCGATGTCACCGGGATCATCCAGCTTCCGCAGGGCGTTGAAATGATCATGCCGGGAGACAACATCAATCTCGTGCTCGAGCTGATCGCGCCGATCGCCATGGAAAAGACCCAGAAGTTCGCCATCCGCGAGGGTGGACGGACCATTGGCGCGGGTCGGATTACGGAGATCATCGAATAACCTTTGCACCGACGCTGCATGGCGTGCGCCGAGGCTTCGTTTCAGGGGCCTCGGTGACGTCGTCTCACAGAAGAAAGAGTACCATCACGGAGGGCAGTAGCTCAATTGGTAGAGCAACGGTCTCCAAAACCGTCGGTTAGGGGTTCGAGTCCCTTCTGCCCTGCCAGCCCACGCTTCCCATGAAAAACCCGTTTCGCGCCACCCGCATCTTCGTCGGCGAGATGATCGCCGAGCTGCAGAAGGCCTCCTGGCCCACGCGGCAGGAACTTTGGGATTCGACCGTGGTCGTCATCGTCGCCTGCGTCCTTCTCGGTTTGTTCACAAGCATCGTCGATTTTTCCCTCTACCAGTTCGTGGACCTATTCACGAAGCTCGTCAGTTAACCGCCGCACTTCATGTCCGCAAAAACTTCAGCGCCGCCCGGCGCCCAGTGGTTTGCCTTGCACACCCTTTCGGGCCAGGAGCAGAAGGTGAAGGCTTACATTGAGAAGTTCAAAGCCGCCGAGGAGCTTGACGACTCGATTCTCGAGGTGCTGCTGCCAACGGAAACCGTTTCCGAGGTCAAGGGCGGCAAGAAATCGAGCAAGGTCCGCAAGCTCTATCCTGGATACGTGTTCATCCAGATGCGCCTTTATGACGAGGAGGGCCGCGTCCTGAACAAGCCATGGTACTTCGTAAAGGAGGCCGCGGGCGTAATCGGCTTTGTCGGCGGCGACCACCCGGCAGCGTTGCGTCAGGTGGAAATCGACGAGATCAAGGCCCGCATCGAGGCGGCGAGCGGCAAGGAAGTGCCGAAGATCCAGTACGAGGTCGGCGAAGAGGTGAAGATCACCGACGGACCCTTTTTGAACCTGAACGGCCGCATCGACGAAATCGATCCCACCCGGGGCAAGCTCAAGATTTCCGTCTCAATCTTCGGCCGCTTCACGCCGGTCGAACTCGAATACTGGCAGGTGCAGCGCACCGCCGAGTGACTCAACAGCTTTGAAATGCGATTGACGATTTTCGAGTCGCACTCCGCACCGAACCGAATCCCACAACGCGAGCATTCCAGCCGTCGATCGCACATCGTAATTCGTAACTAATTTGCCATGGCCAAGAAAATCTCAGGCTACATCAAGCTCCAACTCCCGGCCGGCGCCGCCAATCCGGCTCCCCCGGTCGGCCCGGCGCTCGGCGCGCAGGGCGTCAACATCATGGCGTTCTGCAAGGAATTCAACGCCAAGACCAAGGATCAGGCCGGCATGATTCTGCCGACGGTGATCACGGTCTATGCGGACAAGACCTTCAGCTTCATCCTGAAATCGCCTCCCGCGGCCGTCCTGCTCAAGAAGGCGGCGAACATCGCGAGCGGTTCTGCCAAACCCAATCAGGACAAGGTGGGCAAGGTCACGCGGAAGCAGTTGCTCGAAATCTACAAGCTCAAGGCGAAGGATTTGAATGCCAAGACGGAGGAGGCCGGCATCCGCACGATCGCAGGCACCGCCCGCAACATGGGCATCGAGGTCGTCGATTAACCCGGTCCGATTCCAATGTCCCTGTAGGAGCCGGCCGGTTCGTGGCTCCGATCCTTTTTGTCCGACTGCAATCACCAACCAACCGCTCACCGCGGGAGTCCCGCCCGGGACGTTCGCACCGCAAGGAGTTAACGATGGTACACAAAAGTAAACGTTATCGCAGCGCCCTCAAGGTCGCTGACCTCACCAAGGAGTATTCGTTGAAGGAAGCCGTGGAGATCCTGTCCCGTTTTCCCGTGACGAAGTTCGACGAGACTGTCGAGTGCTCCTTCCGCCTCGGCGTCGATCCGGCGCAGGGCGACCAGATGGTGCGCGGCACGACGCCGCTGCCCAACGGCACGGGCAAAAAAGTCCGGGTTCTCGTTTTCACCGACAATCCCAAGGCGGCGCTCGACGCGGGCGCCGAGCATGCGGGACTCAAGGATCTGATGGACAAGATCCAGGGCGGATGGCTCGACTTCGATGTTGCCATCGCGACCACCGAGGCGATGAAGACCGTGCGCACGATCGCGCGGGTGCTGGGTCCCAAGGGCCTCATGCCCAACCCGAAATCGGGAACCGTGACCGACGACATCGCCGCGGGCATCAAGGCGGTGAAGGCGGGGCGGGTTGAGTTCAAGATGGACAAGTCCGCCAATGTGGGCGTGGGCGTCGGCAAGCGGTCGTTCACGCAGGCGCAGATTCTGGAAAACGTCGGGGCCGTCCTGGAAGCCGTGGGCAAGGCCAAGCCCGCATCATTCAAGGGGCGCTACATCCTGACTGCGGTGCTTTCCTCAACCATGAGCCCGCCGGTCCGGATCGCGGGCAATGAATACAGCAAATACTAACCTGGAACGCCTCCCATGAGAGCCGAGAAGAAATATTTGATCGAAGAGGTGGCGGGCCACCTGAAGAAATCCGACTACGTCATCCTTGCGAATTACGACAAGATGACGGTGGCCGATGTTGCCGAGCTCCGCCGTCGCCTGGAGCCCCATCACGCCGAGTTTCACGTCGTCAAGAACAGCTCGCTCCACGTTGCCGCGCAGGCCCTTGGGCTTCCGGATTTCGATCGCGTGCTGGTCGGGCCAACCGCGGTCATCGTCGGCGGCAAGAACTCGCCCGGCGTGGCCAAGGTCCTCCGCGACTTCATCAAGGAAAAGCAGAAGATCGTGGTGAAGGCCGGCGTGCTCAGCCAGAAGCTGATTTCGCCGAAGGATGTCGAGAAGCTCGCGGACATGCCGTCCCTCGAAACGCTTCGCGCGCAGATCCTCGGTCTGCTTCAGCAGCCTGCCAGCCTCTTTGTGCGGGTCGTCAACGCCGTCCCCCAGAGCCTGGTCAACGTCCTGCAGGCGAAGGTTCGCGCTTCGGAGGGCAAATAGCTTGCGTTTTCGGCCGGAACGCCCCGCCCGGACGGATGTGCTTTCGAGCGGCGCGATTCTCCAGCCGGCATCAATTCCAATTCCAACACCATCACTTTCCAGCTCCGGCGGCGTCCGCCGCCATTCGCGGAAAAACAAAACTCAAACGTCGCAGGCTAGGGGATACGTCTCTTAAACGCACTTCCGGTTCGAAGTCGCTAGTCCGCGGCAGGAGATCATCATGAGCAACATCACCAAGGATCAAGTCATCGAGTGGCTGTCGAGCCAGTCGGTTCTCGAAGTCGCCGCCCTCGTCAAAGACCTCGAGGCCAAGTGGGGCGTTTCAGCGGCCGCGCCAGTCGCCGCCGCCGCCGCACCAGTCGCCGCCGCCGCCGCTGCGCCCGTCGAGGAGAAGACCGAGTTTAACGTGGTCCTCCTCGAGGCTGGCGCCAACAAGATCGCCGCGATCAAGGAAGTCCGCGCAATCACCGGGCTGGGCCTCAAGGAGGCAAAGGACCTCGTCGAGGGCGCTCCCAAGTCCGTCAAGGACGGGGCTTCCAAGCAGGAAGCTGAAGAGATCAAGAAGAAGCTCGAGGCCGCGGGGGCCAAGGTCGAGCTCAAGTAACCGACGATTGGCGATTCGCACCGTCCAGATTACCGTTGGCCCGGGACCGGTCGTGTTCACACACGGCCCGTCCCGTGCTGACGTTTTGTCCCATTTTCGCTAGCCGCGCCGGCCCGCCGGGCCGACGCATCCGCATTCCGTCCTCTGTCATTTAACCGGGAATATCCATGGCTGACCGCAATCACACCGAACGCACCAACTTCGGTAAGCTCAAAGAAGTCATTCCGCCGCCGAATCTCATCGAGATTCAGATCAATTCCTATCTCGATTATCTGCAGAAGGGCGTGCCTGAAAAGCAGCGGAAACCCCAGGGCCTCGAGGCCGTCTTCCGCGAGGTGTTCCCGATCGAATCCTACGACGGGCGCCTTGTCCTGGAGTATGTCTCCTACACGATCGGCGACCCGAAGCATTCCGAGATCGAATGCATCCGCGAGGGCATCACCTTCGCCGTGCCGCTGTATGTGAAGCTGCGACTGCGCGAGGAGGACTTCATCAAGGACGAAGAGATCTACATGGGCGACATCCCGATGGTGACCGAGCGCGGCTCATTCATCATCAACGGCGCTGAGCGCGTCGTCGTCTCCCAGCTTCACCGATCGCCCGGCATCTGTTTCGAGAAGGACTTTCACGCGAGCGGCAAGGAGCTCTTTGCCTTCCGGATCATCCCGGACCGCGGCACCTGGCTCGAGGTGCAGTTCGACAACAACGACCTGCTCTACGTCTATCTCGACCGCCGTCGCCGCCGCCGGAAGTTCCTCATCACGACCCTGCTGCGCGCCATCGGCTACTCCAGCGATCTCGACATCCTCAACCTCTTCTACGAGATCAAGGACCTCAAGGTCGCCAAGGCCCTTGAATTGGAGAATGTGAGCACGCTGGTGCTCGTCGAGGACGCCATCGATGCCCAGAAGGGCGTCGTCCTCGCGCGCGCCTTCGAGCCGCTGACCCGGCAGATTGTGCGCACGTTCGAAAAGCACGAGATCGGCGCCATCCGCGTCATCGACACGTCCGTGGACGACGGCGCCACGATCCGGGCGCTCAAGAAGGATCCGACCCGCAACGAAGAGGAGGCGCTCAAGGAGATCTACAAGCGCCTCCGCCCCGGCGAGCCGCCGACCACGGCCAACGCCAAGGCCCTCCTCAAGCGGCTCTTCTTCGATCCAAAGCGCTACGACCTCAGCCGCGTCGGCCGCTACAAGATCAATCAGAAGCTCGGGCTCAAGGCGGATCTGGAGAACCGGATTCTCACCTCGGAGGACATCATTGTCGCGACGAAATACCTGGTCCGCCTCAAACGCGGCGACGGGGTTGTCGACGACATCGACCACCTCGGCAGCCGCCGCGTGCGCACCGTGGGCGAGCTTCTCGCCAATCAGTGCCGCGTGGGCCTCTCCCGCACCGAGCGCCTCGTGCGCGAGCGCATGACCCTTTACGATCAGAGCGTCGATTCGATCACGCCGCAGAAGCTGATCAACCCGAAGGCGCTGACGACGGTGATCCGCGACTTCTTTGCGCGCAGCCAGCTCTCGCAGTTCATGGACCAGATCAACCCGCTTGCGGAGGTGACGCACAAGCGCCGCCTCTCCGCCCTCGGGCCGGGAGGTCTCAACCGCGAACGTGCGGGCTTCGAGGTCCGCGACGTCCATCCTTCGCACTATGGCCGGATCTGCCCGATTGAGACGCCGGAAGGCCCGAACATTGGCCTGATCAATTCGCTCACCATCTATTCGCGGGTGAACGAATTCGGTTTCATCGAGACGCCGTACCGCACCTGCAAGGACGGTCGCGCCACCGAGAAGATCGACTACCTCACCGCCGACCAGGAGGAGGGCAAGGTCATCGCCCAGGCCAACTCCGAGCTCGACGAAAAGGGACATTTCATCGGCAGGGTCACCGTGCGCCGCGACGGCGAGTTCCTCGAAGTCGAGCCGAAGCAGGTCGACTACATGGACGTGTCGCCGAAGCAGATCATCTCGGTTGCGGCCGGCATGATTCCGTTCCTTGAACATGACGACGCAAACCGCGCGCTCATGGGCTCGAACATGCAACGGCAGGGCGTTCCCCTGCTGCAGAACGAGGCGCCGTTCGTCGGCACCGGCATCGAGGAGCGCGTTGCGCGCGACTCGAAGATCGTTGTGGTTGCCACCGAGGCCGGAATTGTGGCCTCCGTCGACGCCCGCCGCATCGTCATCACCCGCGACGGCGAGCTGCCGCGCAACTTCGACCGCAGCCCGAAGAGCGATCCGAAGAACGGGGTCACCGTCTACGAACTGCGCAAGTTCATGCGCTCGAACGCCGGCACCTGCTTCAACCAGAAGCCGATCGTCCGGCGCGGCCAGAAGATCAAGCTGGACGACGTCATTGCCGACGGCCCCTCGACCGACCACGGCGAGATGGCCCTCGGGCGAAACGTGCTCGTCGCGTTCATGCCCTGGAACGGCTACAACTTCGAGGACGCAATCCTCATCTCGGAGAAGGCGCTGAAGGACGACATCTTCACCTCGATCCACATCCAGGAATTCGAGGTCACCGCCCGCGATACCAAGCTCGGACCCGAGGAGATCACCCGCGACATTCCGAACGTCGGCGAAGAGGCCCTCAAGAATCTCGACCACAACGGCGTCATCCGCATCGGCGCCGAGGTGAAGCCGGGCGACATCCTCGTCGGCAAGATCACGCCCAAGTCCGAGACCGAGCTCGCGCCGGAGGAAAAACTGCTCCGCGCGATCTTCGGCGAAAAAGCCGCCGATGTGAAGGACACGTCGCTCGTGGTGCCATCCGGCTCGGCTGGAATCATCATGGACGTCAAGGTGTCCAGCAGCCGGATCGACGAACAGGCCCGCCTGTCGCCCTCCGACCGCCGCCGCCAGATCAAGCAGATCCAGGAGGACTACAAGACGCAGATGGACAAGTTGCGCGAGGGCCTGACCGAGGCGCTCTCCAACATCCTCCTGGGCGAGAAGATTCCGCTCGATGTGATCAACGGGCAGACCGGGGAGATCATCATCCCGGCCAACCGCAAGATCACGAAGACGCTGCTGCGCAAGCTCGCGGCTGTCTCGAAGCACGTCGAGATCGACCCGTCGCCGGTGAAGATCAAGATCATGGAGATCATCGGCTCCTATCAGGGAAAGTTCGACGAGCTCGAGGGCGATCGCGAACGCAAGATCGCCTCGATCGAATCCGGCGAGGATTCCGGTTCCGGCGTCATCAAGCAGGTCAAGGTCTACGTTGCCACCAAGCACAAGCTGGAGGTCGGCGACAAGATGGCCGGCCGCCACGGAAACAAGGGCGTGGTCGCGAAGATCGTGGCTGCGGAGGACATGCCATTCCTTCCCGACGGCACTCCGATCGAAATCTGCCTCAATCCGCTGGGCGTGCCCTCGCGCATGAACGTGGGCCAGGTGCTCGAAACCCACCTCGGCTGGGCCTGCAAAAAGCTCGGCCTCAAGGTGGCGACGCCCGTGTTCGACGGAATCAACGAAAAGAAGGTGCGCGAGTACCTCAAGCAGGCCGGTCTGCCCACCTCGGGCAAGAGCGTCCTCTACGACGGTCGCACGGGCGAGCGCCTCGATCAGGAGGTCGTCGTCGGCTACATCTACATGATGAAGCTGAACCACCTCGTGTCGCACAAGATCCACGCGCGTGCGGTGGGTCCCTATTCGCTCGTCACGCAGCAGCCGTTGGGCGGCAAGGCCCAATATGGCGGCCAGCGCTTCGGTGAAATGGAAGTGTGGGCGCTCGAGGCCTATGGCGCGGCGCACACCCTCCAGGAGCTCCTCACGGTCAAATCCGACGATGTCAACGGCCGGACCAAGATCTACGAATCGCTCGTCAAGGGCGACAACACGCTGTCGGCCGGCACGCCCGAGTCGTTCAACGTCCTGATCAAGGAAATCCAGTCCCTCGGCCTCGACATCCGCCTGCAAAAACGCGACGCACTCAGCCTCAGTTCCACCAACGCCGCGGCGTCCTGATCGCGCGCATTTCGCGCCACCTTTAACGACAACCTGGGAGACATTTCATGAGTACCGAACAAGCAGCCGCCGCCCGCGAAGAGGCCCGCACCGTCCTTGGCCTCGACGAGAATCCGTTCGACTGCGTTTCGATCACAGTCGCAGCCCCCGACAGCATCCGGTCGTGGTCGCGCGGCGAGGTCAAGAATCCCGAGACGATCAACTACCGCACCTTCAAGCCCGAACCGGGCGGCCTATTCTGCCAGAAGATCTTCGGCCCGGTGCGCGACTACGAGTGCGCCTGCGGAAAATACAAGCGCATCAAGTACAAGGACGTCATCTGCGATCGCTGCGGCGTCGAGGTGACGATCTCCCGCGTCCGCCGCGAGCGCATGGGGCATATCGAGCTGGCCGTGCCGGTCGCCCACATCTGGTTCCTCAAGAGCATGCCGAGCCGGCTTGGCCTGCTCCTCGACATGACCGCCCGGTCCCTCGAACGCGTCATCTACTATGAGAATTACATGGTGGTCGACGCCGGCAAGACCCCGCTCGAACTGAAACAGTTGCTCACTGACAACGAATACCGCCAGGCGCTCGACGAATATGGCGACGATGCGTTCACCGCCAAGATGGGCGCGGAGGCCGTGCGCGATGTGCTGAAGGGCATGGACCTCGGAGCGACCGTTGCCGAGCTGCAGGAACAAATGCGCGCAACGCGCTCCAAGCAGATCAAGAAGAAGCTCTCCAAGCGCCTGAAGGTCATCCAGGGATTCATCCATTCGAAGGCGCGCCCGGAGTGGATGGTGCTCGAGGTGCTGCCGGTGATCCCGCCGGACCTGCGCCCGCTCGTCCCGCTCGAGGGCGGCCGCTTTGCCACCTCGGACCTCAACGACCTCTACCGTCGCGTCATCAACCGCAACAACCGGCTCAAGAACCTGCTGCAGCTCAAGACGCCCGACGTCATCATCCACAACGAAAAGCGGATGCTGCAGGAGGCGGTCGACGCACTTTTCGACAACGGTCGCCATGGCCGCCCGGTGACCGGCGCCGGCAACCGTCCGCTGAAATCCCTGAGCGACATGCTCAAGGGCAAGCAGGGCCGGTTCCGCCAGAATCTCCTCGGCAAGCGCGTCGACTACTCGGGCCGTTCCGTCATCGTCATCGGCCCCGAGCTGAAGCTCAACCAGTGCGGACTGCCCAAGAAGATGGCGCTCGTGCTCTTCGAGCCGTTCATCATCCGCCGGCTAAAGGAACTCGGCTTCGTGCACACCGTGCGCGGTGCCCGCAAGATGATCGAGAAGAAGTCGCCCGAGGTGTGGGATATTCTCGAAGAGGTGACCAAGGGCCACCCGGTGCTGCTCAACCGCGCGCCGACCCTCCACCGCCTCTCGATCCAGGCCTTCGAACCGATCCTGATCGAAGGCGAGGCAATCCGCATCCATCCGCTCGTCTGCACGGCCTACAACGCCGATTTCGACGGCGACCAGATGGCGGTGCACGTGCCGCTCTCCCTCGAGGCCATCATGGAGTGCAAGCTCCTGATGATGTCGACGAACAACATCTTTTCGCCCTCGAGCGGCAAACCCATTCTCACCCCGTCGCAGGACATCGTGCTCGGCTCGTACTATCTCACGATCGAGCCGCGCAAGAAGCCCGCGAAGGACCAGCGGGTTCCGTTGCTCGCCGGATTGCAGGAGGTGCTCTACGCCGAGTTCGATGGCGCGCTGCGCAAGCACGACTGGGTTGACATTCCGAATCCCGACTACGGACGGGTGACCGTCTATGGAAACAAGGATCGCAAGATCATCCGGACGACGGTTGGACGCGTGATCTTCAACCAGATCTGGCCGGCCAGCGTCGGCTTCGTGAACTTTGCGGTCGCGAAGTCCAAGCTGGGCGATCTGATCCTCAACACGTACAAGTCCGCGGGCGACGTCGCCACCGTTGAGACGCTCGACAAGCTGAAGGAGCTCGGTTTCCAGACCGCCTTCAAGGCCGGCATCTCCATCGGCATCGACGACATGATCATCCCGGAGACGAAGAAGGACATTGTCGCCGAAACCCGGAAGAAGATCACCGAGGTCGAGGTCCAGTTCAGCAAGGGCATCATCACCGAGGGCGAACGGAAGAACAAGGTCATCGATTTGTGGACGGCCGCCACCGACCGCATCGCGAAGGAGGTCTTCGCCAAGCTCGACGCGAATGAGGGCAAGACCGAGGTCAATCCCGTCTATATCATGATGGACTCGGGCGCCCGCGGCAACCGGCAGCAGGTCCGCCAGCTGTGCGGCACCCGCGGCCTCATGGCCAAGCCCTCGGGCGAAATCATCGAGCGCCCGATTCTTTCCTCGTTCCGCGAGGGACTCACGGTGCTCGAGTACTTCATCTCGACGCACGGCGCCCGCAAGGGACTCGCCGACACCGCGCTCAAGACGGCCGACGCCGGCTATCTGACGCGCAAACTGTGCGACGTCGCCATGGACGTCATCATCGCCGAGGACGATTGCGGCACGCGCGACGGCGTGTGGAAGAAGGCCATCTACGAGGGCGACGACGAGATCGTGTCCCTGCGTGAACGCATTGTCGGCCGCTGTGTGACCGATGATGTCGTCAATCCGCTTGATCCGTCCGAGCTGTTGGTGCGCTCCGGCGAGCTCGTCTCCGAGGAAATGTCACGGAAGATCGACGACGCCGGCATCGAGCGCATCAAGGTCATGTCCCCGCTGACGTCCACGAGCCAGTATGGCATCGATGCGAAGTCGTACGGCATCAATCCTGCGACCAGCAGGCTCGCGAAGATCGGCGACTCCGTCGGCATCATCGCTGCGCAGTCGATCGGCGAGCCCGGCACGCAGCTCACAATGCGGACGTTCCACATCGGCGGCGTTGCGAGCGCCGGCTTCAAGCAGCCCGAAATCCGGGTGCGCACGGCCGGCACGGTCCGCTATCATGGCCTGCGCATGGTGCAGACGGCCGACGGCGCCACCATCGTGCTCAACAAGACCGGCACGATCCAGATCGTCGACGAGGAGGACAAGGAGCTCGAGACCTACAACATTGTCATCGGCTCCGTCGTCAACATTGGCGACGGCCAGAAGATCGACAAGGGCCAGGTCCTGGCGCTGTGGGATCCCTACAATGTGCCGGTGCTGTCTGAAAAGGGCGGTGCGCTCACGTTCAAGGACATGATCCCGGGAGTCACCGTGAAGCGCGAGCTCGACGAGTCGACCGGCCGGATCGCGACCGTGGTCATCGAGCACAAGGAGGATCTCAATCCGCAGATCGAGGTGCGCGACGCCACAGGAAGGCCGTCCGCCGCATATTCGATTCCAGTCGGGGCGCAGATCGTCGTGGTCGAAGGCGACACGATCTCCCCCGGCGCGCTGCTCGCCAAGACGCCGCGCCAGGCGTCCAAGACCAAGGACATCACCGGCGGTCTGCCGCGCGTGGCCGAGCTTTTCGAGGCCCGGCGCCCGAAGGACGCGGCCGAGATGGCCCGCATCGACGGCGTGGTGAACTTCGAAGGCTCGATCCGTGGCAAGCGGCGCCTTCTGGTCAAGAACGAGGAGACCGCGCAGGAAGAGGAGCATCTGATCCCGCACGGCAAGCACATCATCATCCAACCCGGCGATCTGGTCCACAAGGGCCAGCACCTCACCGACGGCGCGGCGGATCCGCACGAGATCCTCGAGATTCTCGGGCCCACGGCGCTGTACGACTTCCTCATCTCGCAGGTGCAGGAGGTGTACCGGCTGCAGGGCGTGACGATCAACGACAAGCACATCGAGATCATCATCCGCCAGATGCTCCGCAAGGTGCGCATCACCGACCCGGGCGACAGCGAGTGGTTCTGGGGCGAGCAGGTGGACCGCGGTTCATTCCTCCGGGAGAACCAGCGCCTCGATTCGGCCGGCGGCAAACCCGCCGAGGCCGAGCCGATTCTGCTCGGAATCACCAAGGCATCGCTCGAGACGGAGAGCTTCATCTCGGCGGCGTCGTTCCAGGAGACGACACGGGTGCTCACCGATGCCTCGACGCTCGGCAAGGTCGACATGCTGAAGGGATTCAAGGAAAACGTGATCATGGGCCATCTGATTCCGGCGGGCACGGGCCTGCCGAAATACAAGAACCTGCGCATCACGCTGCCCTTTGGCGTCGAGCTGCCTCCGATCGAGGAGCAGCCGAAGGTCGTCACGGAAGCGGGCTGAGCGGCGTTCCGGCCGGGCCCGGCGAATTGCAATTCAGGGCGGGGTCGATTGGCCCCGCCTTTTTTCTGCCCGGATGATTTTGGCTAGGCTTTAACTCTATCGATATCCAATCTTTGCGGATTTATTAGATTCTCGGATTTCTCGTTACGCGCGGGGACGGCTTGTATCGCTGCCGGTATCAAACCCACAGTCGAGTCTGCAAATTGATTTCTCGATGATGGCGTGGCCAAGGCGAACAAGGGCGACTGGCAGGGGGCAATATTGGATCTATCTAAGTCAATTGAACTCGACCCCAACTTTTCTTGCGCATACTCTGAGCGTGCAACGGTGAAGTTAAATATGGGGGAACTCAAGGGGGCTATTGAGGATTACTCCAAAGCCATAGAAGGAGAGCCCAAGAACCCATTGTACTATGTTAATCGCGGCGTTGCGAAGCGGCGATCCGGCGATTATAGCGGCGCTGTTTCTGACCATTCGAAGGCAATTGCCGCGGATGTTTCTTGTGTTCTTGCATACTACAATCGCGGAGTTGTCGAGATAGATGGCGGTGATATTGAGGCAGCAATTAGTGACTTCTCTAAGGCTGTCGAAATTGAACCAACGTACGAATTAGCCTACTTCGCCCGAGGATCAGTCGAAGCCGCTAAGCGCGATTACGGTGCAGCGCTAGCTGATCTTTCGAAGGCCATCACACTAAATCCGAATGATGCAACAGCCTATGGGAAACGCGGCATGGCCAAATTGCGGATGGGTGACACCGAAGGGTCGACAAAAGACCTATCGCAAGCAATCAGCATCGATCAGCATTACATTGAGGCGTTCCAGGCCAGAGGCATTGCAGAAAGGCGAATCGGCGCAGCCGCCGCTGCGATCGCCGATTTCTCAAAAGTGATCGCGCTCGATGCGGAGAATGCCGAGGCTTATAAGTTCCGGGGCATGGCGCGGATCGATATGGGCGAGATTGAAAACGCGACGGCCGATTTGGCGAAAGCCGTCGAACTCAGGCCCCAGGATTCAATGGTTCATGAGATGCGAGGAGCTCTAAAGGAAATTAAGGGCGAATTTCAAGATGCGTACGAAGATTACGGGGAGGCCGTCGAGCTCGCTAAGGATGACGCAGCCTATGTGCGCTTTTGGCTCTTCTTGATCGACAGGCGGTTAAAACGCGGAGATCCCATTGCCCATCTTAAGACTGTCGTCGACAGCTGGAAGGAGGGTTTGCCGAAGACCGTTGGGTTGTTTCTCACTGGGCAGATGACGGAGACTGCGTTCATGGACTCTGCGTCGAAGGGGGACGGCAAGGCCGTCCCGGGCCATCAGTGTGAGGCACGGTACTATTGCGGGATGCTGCACCTCTTGAGCGGCGACTATGCCAAGGCCAAAAGCCTCTTTACAGAGTGCGTGGCTTCGGGTCCACGCGACTTTGTGGAGGTCGCGCTTGCGCGCGCCGAACTCGCTAGACTTGCTGCGAAACATTAGGTGCGCAAGATTCCGGATGTTATCTGCGGCAGCAGCCGCGACAGGGAGAACCCGGTCTAGAATTTCAGGCGGGCGTTCGTATGGCCGCAACGGGGGCATGCCGCTGTCCCGGAACGGGACTTCGCCGTGTACAGCTGGCCGCAGCGGATGCAGTGGAACGTCAACTTGCGGCGTTCGGCCTCGAAGAGCGCCTGATCCCGGCGGTCGTAGTAAACCCAGACCCCGAGGAAAAACACGAGGACGATGAAACAATAGGCGACTGCGCCGGCGGTGAGATCCATGTTCTGAGGCGTCCGACAATGCCGGCCTGGTGAATTCATCCCGGATTCCGCAGTGCGGCGGAACCCACTCGCTTGCGCTCGCGGCCACGAGGAGGGGAGGCTGCAACTGCCGTATCTCGGTTCATTCTGGCCCTGCAGGGACAACGGTGCCCGCGCGCGGAAACACGTAAAGCGGAATCTGGTCGCGCTTCCCGCCCGACGCGTCGAGGCGCGGCGGACCGTCCGGATGATTCACACTAAGTTCCGCAGTTGAGGCTTCGGCTCGCAGTGGCGGCGAGCGCCAGCGAGCCGATCTTGCCTCAGCTGCGGAATTTAGGTTCACACTCGGAATGATCCTGTGGTGCACGCTGCGTTTTGGAGACGCGGCGCCCTCGCCGCGTTTTCAAGAGGCGTGCGCGGCGATGGCGCCTTGCCCCATCGAATACACAGGATGGTCAGGCCCCCATTGGCAGACGAACGCCGGCGGCCTGCAATTGGGCGATGATCTCGGTGTGGAGGGGAATTCCCTGCGCCAGGTTTCGGGCCCGTGCCTCCCAGCCGCGCTCTCCGGGATACTTGATGTCCGCCTCCGGTTCGGCGGTGCGAAGATAGGCGAGCATGTCGTCGACGCGCCGCGCAAAGTGGGCGGGATCGCCGAACGCCCCGACGTCGATGGCGAGAAAGAACTTTGAAGCGTCGGCGTCAATTCCGGAGGAATCGGCCTCCCCGATTTCCTGGGACAGCATTCCGCCGGCCAGCGCACCCGTCAGCAATTCGATCATCAACGCGAGGCCGGCGCCCTTGTGCTCACCCATCGGCAGGAGCCTGCGGGTCGCAAGGATTGCAGCCGGATCGTCGGTCGGCCGACCCTCGGCGTCCAGACCCCACCCCGGCGGGACTTTTCTCCCTTCGCGCCGGCAGGTGCCGATCTTCCCGAGGGCGGCCTGGCTCATCGCGATGTCGAGGACCACCGGATCAGGTGCATGCGGCACGCCGATGCCGAGGGGATTGTTGCCCAGCAGGGGCGCGGAGGAACCCCAGGCAACCATGACCGGAATCGCATTGGTGGCACAAAGGCCGATGAATCCCGCCTGTGCGGCCTGCGATGCGTACGCGTGCGCCCGCCCCCAGTGGGAGGCATGCTGCGCCACGCACATCCCGACTCCGAAACGGCCCGCCCGCCCGATGGCATGATCCATCGCGCGCGTGGCGACGAAGCGTCCGGGTCCGCGGTCGCCGTCGAACAGGCACGTCGCTCCGTATTCACGCCTAAGATACACCTGCGGGTCGGCCTTGACCGTTCCCCTGCGCAGGGCGTCGAGCAGGGCCGGAAGCATGCGGACTCCGTGCGAAGGCACTCCCTGGACGTCGGCGTCCACCATGATCCGGGCCTCGACTTCCCGCACGGGGGGCGGCACACCGGTATCGTCGAGGGCACGTTCGACTGCGGCGATCAGGGCCGGGTGGGGAATACGGATTTCATCGTCCACGCAGCCACCGTAACGCAGGTTGGGCGAAAGTCAGGCTCCCATGCGGGAATCGGGCCCGGACCGGCCTGTTCCGCGCGCCCCGTTTGCCCGGGATTGGCGGTGCAGGCGGGCGCCGTCAGGGCTTCTGCTCTTCGGCCGGGGCCGCGGTGGCAGGAGCGGCGGCTGCCGCCGCAGGCGCTGCTGTTTCGGCGGCTGCCGGTGTCGCTTCGGTGGCGGGAGTTGCGGCCTCGGCGGCGGGTGTCTCGGCTTTCCGGGACGAGCCGCGCTTTCCGCGCTTCTTGTAGCCGGGATCCTCGGCTCCGATGAACTCGATCAGGGCCATCTCGGCGGCGTCGCCGATGCGGCGCGGCGCGAGCTTGTAGATGCGCGTATAGCCGCCGCTGCGCTTTGCGAACTGGGCGGCCTTCTCGTTGAACAGAAGGGTGATGGCATCCTCGTCGCGGACCTTGCGCAGCGCGGTGCGCCGGAGATGGATCGAGTCCTTCTTTTCGGCTGCGACGGCGGCCTTCTTGGCCTTGGTGATGATCTTCTCGATGAACGGACGGAGCGCCCGGGCCTTGGTGAGGGTGGTCTCGATCCGGCCGTGGAGGATGAGCGCGGCGGCCAGGTTGGAAAGGAGCGCCGCGCGATGTTCGCGGGTGACGCCGAGTGACTGGCGATGTTTAAGATGACGCATGGCGAAGTAAAACTCCAAACTCCAAGCTCCAAATCCCAATCAACTTCAAATTGTGGCTGAAGGCGGGACTAAGAAAGAGCGGCGGTTGTTTGGCAGTGTCAGTGTTTGGAATTTGGCGTTTGGAGGTTTGGCGTTTTCAGCAGGGCGGCTCAGGCTTCCTTCTTGTTTTCGAGGAGGCGCTCGTCGAACTTCATGCCGAGGGAAAGGCCGAGGGCTTCGAGCTTTTCCTTGATCTCGTTGAGCGACTTCTTGCCGAAGTTGCGGTACTTGAGCATCTCCTGCTCGGTCTTCATCGAGAGTTCGCCGACCGTGGTGATGTTCGCGTTGTTCAGGCAGTTGGCGGCGCGGACGGAGAGTTCGATCTCGTTGACGGACATGTTGAGCAGCTTGCGGAGCTTGTTCTCCTCTTCGCTGACGGTGCTCTGCTGGCTCTCGAACTCGTAATGCTCCTCGCTCACGCGGTCGAAGACGTCGAGGTGGTGCTTGAGGATCGAGGCGGACTGCTTGAGCGCGTCGTCCGGCGTGATGCGTCCGTCGGTCCAGATTTCGAGAAGGAGCTTGTCGTAGTCGGTGATCTGGCCGACGCGGGTGTTCTCGACGGTGTAGCGGACGAGGCGAACCGGGCTGAAGAGGGAGTCGATGGGGATGACGCCGATGGGCTGGTCCTCCTTCTTGTTGCTCTCGCCCGGGCAGTAGCCGCGGCCGGTCTTGATCTCGATCTCCGCCTCGAACGGGCGGGCCTTGTCGAGCGTGCAGATGAGCTGGTCCGGGTTGATGACCTGGATGGCCGGATCGGGCTGGAGGTCGGCGGCGGTCACGGGACCTTCGCGGGCGACCTTGATGCTGAGCCTGACCGGCTCGCGTTTCTGGGAGACGATGAGGATTTTCTTCAGGTTGAGGACGATGTCGGTGACGTCCTCGACGACGCCCTCGATGCTCTGGAACTCGTGCTGGACGCCTTCGATCTTGATGGAGCTGATGGCGGCGCCCTCGATGGAACTGAGCAACACCCGGCGGAGGGAATTGCCGACGGTGTGGCCATAGCCGGCCTCGAAGGGCTCGGCGATGAACTTGGCGTAAGTTGGGCTGGAGCCTTCCTCAACCTTGGTGAGCTTGTTTGGAAGTTCGAACTTTCCGAGGCGTTTGGGCATGGCGGGAGACTTTTTAGGTTGGAAACGTGTAAGGGATGCCGGTGCGGGGGCTTAGAAGCGGCTGTAGTACTCGACGATGAGCTGCTCGTTGATGCTCGGCTCCATCTCGTCGCGCACGGGAAGGCGGACCACGGTTGCCTTGAGGTTCTCGGCGTTCAGGGAGAGCCAGCCGGGAACATTGCGGAGGCGGTTCTCCTCGAGGCCGCGCGTGGCGATCTGGCGCGAGGATGCGGCGGGCTTCACCTCGACTTCGTCGCCGGGCTTCACGTTGAAGCTGGAGATGTCGACCTTGTGTCCATTGACGCGGACATGGCCGTGGTTGACGAACTGGCGGGCGGCCGCGCGCGTCTTGGTGAAACCGAGGTGATAGATGACGCTGTCGAGCCGGGTCTCGAGGAGTTGCAGGAAGCGTTCGCCGGTGACGCCACGCTCCTGCTTGGCGACTGCGAACACGCGGCGGAATTGCCGCTCGAGCAGGCCGTAGATGTAGCGGGCCTTCTGCTTCTCATTGAGGCCGACGGCGTATTCCGACATCTTCCGGCGCGACTTGGGTCCGTGCTGGCCGGGAGGGAAATTGCGCCGTTCGAATGCCTTGCCGGAGCCAAGAATGAACTGGCCGAAGCGGCGGCTGATGCGGGTGGAGGGACCGATATAGCGGGCCATGGAGGGAAAGGGGGAGACTACGGACTACAGACTACAGGACGACAGGACAATGGTTGATGATTTGGGAGCTGCGGAGAAACCAGACTTGTGGTCTGTGGTCCGCAGTCCCGTGGTCTTTGTTACACGCGGCGGCGTTTGCGGGGACGGCAGCCGTTGTGCGGCACCGGGGTCACGTCGATGATCGAGGTGATTTCGAGGCCGATGGCCTGGAGGGCTCGGATGGCGGAATCGCGGCCAAGGCCGGGACCGCTGACGCGGATCTGGACGTCCTTGAGCCCGTGGGCCATGGCATTGCGGGCGGCGTCCTGTGCGACGATCTGGGCGGCGTACGCGGTCGACTTGCGGGAGCCGCGAAAGTTGCACTTTCCGGCGCTGGACCAGGCGATGACGTTGCCCTTGGGGTCGGTGATGGTGACCACCGTGTTGTTGAACGAGGCAAGAATGTTGGCGAGGCCGGAGGTGATGTTCTTCGCACCCTTGGCCCGGCGGATCTTGAGCGCTCCGAGTTCCTCCTTGAGGAGATCCTCGGCGGTCGGCTGCTTGGCAACGCCGCCGATCAGTTCGACGGGTTTGTCGGTGGGCGCTGCGGCAGGCGCGGCACCCTCTGCAGGCGCACCTTCCTTCTTGGGGCCCTTTTCCCCTGCTGGGCGGCCCTGTTCGGCGCCGGCCGGAGCCTTGGACGACTTGTCCTTGGCCGGCTTCTTGTCTGTAGTCTCCGTCTTGGCGGCAGCTTCCGCAGGCGCGGCAGCAACATCCTTCTTGGGAGCCTTTTCCTTTTTCGGGGCGGGCGTGGATTTTTCTTCAGCCATGGCGGAAATCAGGCGGTGGTGGGTTCAGCTTTGACTTTGGTGACGCCGACGGTCTTGCGGGGTCCCTTGCGGGTCCGGGCGTTGGTGCTTGTGCGCTGGCCGCGGACGGGCAGGCCCTTGCGGTGACGGACGCCGCGGTAGCAGTTGATCGCCTGCAGTCGCTTGAGGTTGCCGGTGATGTCGCGGCGAAGATCGCCCTCGACGACCCACTTCCGGTCGGTGATGACGTGGAGGATCTTGTTGAGCTGCTCCTCGCTGAGGTCCGAGGCGCGCATGTTCGGATCGAGTCCGGCGTCCTTGACGACGACGTCGGCCCGGGTTGGGCCGATGCCGTAGATATAGCGAAGGGAGATGGCGATCTTCTTCTTCGGTGGAATTTCAACTCCAAGCAGACGTGGCATGGGGAAAGGTAAGGCGGATTTGGTTGCGGTTTGAGAAAGTGATGCGGCGGGCGGAGGCGGGGAGAGCAGGCGGGGGACCGTGAGGATCTCCGGGCCTTTCTCGGTGGTGAGCACGGTGTGCTCGAAATGGGCGGACGGCATGCCATCGACAGTGACCACAGTCCAGCCGTCGGCGAGCGTCTTTACGCGATGGGTGCCGAGGTTGACCATGGGCTCAATGGCGAGCGTCATGCCGGGTTTGATCGTCTCTCCGGTGCCGCGGCGGCCGAAGTTCGGAATTTGCGGCTCCTCGTGCATCGAGCGACCGACACCGTGGCCGACCAGATCGCGGACGACGCCAAAGCCGCGGGCTTCGACGAAGTTCTGGACGGCGTGGGAAATGTCGCCGATGCGATTGCCGACCTGGGCCTGGCGGATGCCCACATGGAGGGCTTCCTCGGTCGCCTGCAGCAGGCTGGAGACCTTGGGATCGATGGCTCCGACGGGCACCGTGATTGCGTTGTCGCCGATGTACCCGTTGGCCTCGACGGTGACATCGAGTGAGATGATGTCGCCTTCGCGCAGGATCCGCTTGATGGAACCGATGCCATGAACCACCTCGTCGTTGACCGAGAGGCAGGTATAGGCAGGAAACCGCCGTGAACCGATCTGGTAGCCGAAATCCGCGCTGCGCGCTCCATAGCTGGCGATCAGCTCGCGGCCGGCCTGGTCGAGATCGTACGTGCTGATGCCCGGTTGCACAAGCGCCTTGAGGCGGTGCAACACCGCTGCGGCGATGGCGCACGATTCGCGCATTCGCGCGATGGCTTCCCGGTCTTTGATGGGAATCATCAGAGGTGGTGGACTCAGGCGGGTGCGAGAGTGGGAAAGCCGGGCTCCAAAAGGAGACCCAACGTGCGGTAATGTTCGATGACGGCCGGATTGACGGCAATGCGCGAGTCGGGCGCACTGGCGCCGGATTCGGGCCCGACGGAAAGGCAGCCGGTAAGGGCTTCCTCGCGGGCGTCGAGCCATTCATCGAACACGCGGGCATGGAGCAGCGTAGCCGGGAATCCTGAAAGGAGGAATCCCGCATCGTGTTTGCGCGCCCAGAACCACTTGCGAAGGATTGCGAGCAAGGTCTGGTCGGATACGGCGGAGCCGTGATTCCGAGCCTTTGCGGCCTGCTGGCCCAAAGGCGTGCGACGGCAAATCTCCTGTTGCACAAGCGATTCAGGAGAGACGTGCTCAATCTTCAAAGAACGTGCTTCGGCGGCCAAGCTCGCAGGGAGCGCGCTGGCGGAACCGAAGCAAAGGATCTTCGCGCCAGCCGTGAGGCCGGACTGCGAAAAAGGGTGGGAAATGGCAGGCATCACCCGGGAAGTAAAGCCTTAAAGAACGAAGCGGCGGATTGCCCAGGAGACGATACCCACCAGAAAGATGGCAACCAGCGGAATGCCGAGCGCCTTCACGGTGCCCATGTCGGCGGCCTCGCCGATCGCCGAGGCCATGGCAGAGCTGCGGGCGCGGATCCGCCCCTTGCGCAAGAAGCCGTCGTAGTGGCGCTGAAGCAGGAATGTCTCGAGCTGTCGCATGGTGTCGAGAAGCACGCCCACGGTGATGAGCATTCCGGTGCCTCCGAAGAAGTACGCGATGCGCTGCGGGACGTTGAGCTCAAAGAGCAGCACGTCCGGCATGACGGCGATGACGGTCAGGAAGACGGCGCCGGCAAGAGTCAGCCGCGTCATGATGAAATCAAGGAACTGGGCGGTTGGCTCGCCGGGGCGCACCCCGGGAATGTAGCCGCCGTATTTCTTCAGATCATCGGCGATCTGAATGGGTTTGAACATGACCGACACCCAGAAGTAGCTGAAGAACAGGATCAACACGGTGTAGCCGGAGTAGTACATCCAGTGGCCGCGGATGAGATTGCTTGCGAATTCGCTGAGGAACTTGAGGTTGAACGCGGCGCCGAGCTGGGAGAGGATCTGCTGGGGGAAGAGCAGGATGGCGGCGGCGAAGATGACCGGCATGACGCCCGAGTAGTTGACCTTGAGCGGCAGGAACGAGCTCTGCCCGCCATACACCTTCTGTCCCACGACGCGCTTGGCGTATTGCACCGGAATCTTCCGCTGGCCCTGGGTCACCATGATGATGCCGGCGATCACGATGATGAAGAGCACCACCATCATCAGCAGCTGGGGCATGCTGATCGCCTGAACGCCGACCGGGGCGAAAATGAGGGTCTTCAGCGTCTGGGCGGCGCCCGGGATGTCGGCGAGAATTCCGATGGTGATCAGGAGTGACACGCCATTTCCGATGCCGCGCTGTGTGATCTGCTCGCCGAGCCACATGAGCAGCATCGTGCCTGCGGTCATGAAGACGACGGACGTTGCGAGGAATCCGGTCTTGTTGACGATGATGATGTCGCCGTAGACGTTGACATCATAGCCCGAGAAGAGCTTGCCGGGATTCTCCAACGCCAGGATCAGCAGCGCGCCCTGGACGACGCAGATGAGCAGCGTCGCATACCGGGTGTACTGGGTGAGCTTTTGCCGGCCGACATCGCCCTCCTGCTGCAGGCGGCTGAGCGAGGGAACGACCGCGGTCATCAGCTGGAAAATGATTTGTGCGCTGATGTACGGCATGATGCCGAGCGCGCACACGGCGCCTTTCACGAGCGCGCCGCCGGTGAACATGTTATAGAGGCCCACCAAGGCCCCGCCGGCTCCGGTTGCCTGGTCGGTAAAGAAATGCTGGAGCGGCCCGGGATCCAGGCCTGGCAGCGGAATGTGGGCGCCGACGCGCGAAATGAACAGCAACGCCAGCGTGTAGAAGATCCGCGAGCGAAGCTCGGGAATCTTCATTGAATTGGTGAAGGCGGAAAGCACGGTGGGAATTCTGATTTGCGATCTTTGATTTCCGATTTGAGCGGGGGTGCCTTCTCCCCGGCGCAACAGGTTTCAGAAACCGTCAATCAAAAATCTTCAATCGTAAATGGGATCAGACGATGACGGCCTGGCCGCCGGCCTTCTCGATCTTGGCCTTGGCGGATCCGGAAAACTTGTTTGCGGTGACCTTCATCGCACGGCTGATTTCGCCGTTGCCCAGGACCTTGAGGGGGGCGCTGCCGGCGCGCACCAAGCCCAGATCGGCCAATATGGCGGAGGTCACTTCCGTAACGGCGGCGTCAAGCTTCTCAAGGTCGCCCACGTTGACGACCTCGCACTCGGTGCGGAAGCGGTACTGGTTGAATCCGCGATGCGGGAGCTTGCGGTAGAGGGGCATCTGGCCGCCTTCAAAACCGGGGCGGATCGAGCCGCCGCTGCGGGCTGTCTGGCCCTTGCCGCCGCGGCCGGAGGTCTTGCCATGGCCGCCGCCTTCGCCGCAGCCAACGCGTTTCTTGCGGTGCACGGCGCCGGCGACGTTCTTGAGTTCGTGGAGTTTCATGGGCGTCTGGAGTGGGCCGGGGCTTTTGCCGGCCGGGGCGGAGTCAGGCGACTCCGGGAGAGAAATGGATTTCAGATGTGGCTGCGCAGCGCGTGGACGTCGGCGGCGAGCCGAAGTTTGAGCAGACCGTTGAGCGTTGCGTGGACGACAGCGATGTGATTCTTCGACCCCATCGATTTGGAGAGGATGTTGCGGATTCCCGCGGCTTCGAGGACCGCGCGGACGCCGCCTCCTGCGATGATTCCGGTGCCCTGGCTGGCGGGGCGGAGGAACACCTTGCCGCCGTCAAATTCGCCCAGGACTTCGTGGGGAATCGTGTCGCCCTTGAGCTTGACGGACACCATGTGTTTTCGCGCGTGTTCGGTGCTCTTGCGGATCGCGTCGGGCACCTCGTTGGCCTTGCCGTAGCCGATGCCGACCTTGCCCTTCTGGTCTCCGACGACGGCGAGGGCGGAGAAACTGAAACGGCGGCCGCCCTTGACGACCTTGGCGCAACGGTTGATGAAAACGACCTTCTCGATCATCCCGGAATCATCGGCCTTGGATTCCTGGGAGTTGGAAGCAGTGGAGTTTTTGGCGGGGAAGCTCATGGGCGGTGATTAGAATACAAGTCCGCCGGCGCGCGCAGCGTCCGCGAACGTCTTGACCTTGCCGTGGTAGGGGCGGCCGTTGCGGTCGAACACCACCTGGCTGAGGCCGGCAGCCTTCGCCTTGGCGGCGAAAGCGACACCGACCACCTTTGCGCTGGCGAGGTTGGCCTTGAGTTTTTGCGGACGAAGCTCGGGATCGACGCTCGAAAGGAAGACCACGGTGGTCGCGGTGTCGTCGTTGATCGCCTGGGCGTAAATGTGCTTGCCCGAGAACTTGACGCTGAGGCGCGGGCGCGCGGCGGTGCCGGAGATCTTGTTGCGGATGCGCCACTTGCGCTTCTGCAGCAACTGGGCTTTGTGGATGGTGTTCACGAGGAGATCTGAAATTTGAGATTTGAAATCTGAGAGGCGTGCCGGCCCGGTGTCAGGCGACGGTCTTGCCTTCCTTGCGGCGGACGCGCTCGCCGACGATGCGGACGCCCTTGCCCTTGTACGGCTCAGGCGGATAGTAGCTGCGAATCTCGGCAGTGACAGCTCCAACCATCTGCTTGTCGGCACCCTCGACCTTCAGCTTCGTGTTGTCGGCGATGGTCACCTTGATGCCGTCGGGAATGGTGAAGAGAATCGGGTGGGAATAGCCGAGTGCGAACTCGATCTGCTTGCCCTTGGCGATGGCCTTGAAGCCGACGCCCTGGATTTCCAGATCCTTCACAAACCCGGTGGTGACGCCCTTGATCATGCCATTGATGATGGATCGCGCGGTGCCGTACATGGCGTTTGCGAAGCGACTCTGCGCGAGCGGCGTGACGATGATCTGGCGTTTGTCGTCGATCGAAAGCTTTACGACGTCAGCAAAGGTCTTGCTGACCTGGCCCTTGGGCCCCTCCACGCGAATGGAGTGGTCCTGGATGTCGACTTTGACCTTGTCGGGAATTGGAACGGGTTTTTTTCCGATGCGGCTCATGGAAAGGGTCTCCTTACCAAACGTTGCAGATGAGTTCGCCGCCGAGCTTGTTCCGGCGGCAATCCTGGTCCTTCAAGAGGCCCTTGGAGGTGGAAAGAATCGAGATGCCGAGGCCGTTGAGAACGAGCGGAATCTCGCCGCACTGGCAGTAGAGGCGGCGGCCGGGCGTGCTCATGCGCTTGATGCCGGTGATGGCCGGCGCGCTGTCGACGTACTTCAGCTTTGCGATGATGGTCTTGTGGCCAAGTTCGTCCGCGCCGGTCGAATAGTCGGAGATATAGCCCTCGGCCTTGAGGATTGCGGCGAGCCCTTCCTTCACCTTTGAATAGGGGGCGGGGCAGTCGTCACGGCGGGCCTTGCTGGCGTTCCGCAGGCGGGTCAGGAAGTCACTGATCGGGTCGGTCATGTTGGATGTTGTTGGATTCGGGCCGAATCATATCCCACTTTCGGCAGGAGATATCCGCGGTTGGTTACCAGGAGGATTTGATGACGCCGGGGATTTTGCCGGCGAGCGCGAGTTCGCGGAAGGTGATGCGGGACACGCCAAAACGGCCGATATAGGCGCGCGGGCGGCCGCTGAGTGAGCAACGGTTGCGGATGCGCACGCGGGACGAGTTGCGCGGGAGCTTGGAGATCTTCTTTTGCGCTGCGAAGAAGTCCACGTCCGTCGTCTTTGGATTGGCGAGGATGGCCTTCAGTTCGGCGCGCTTGACCTTATACTTCTCGACAAGACGCTTGCGTTTCTTGTTGCGCTCGATGGCGGAGGTCTTGGGCATGGGAGATTATGTATTTATGATTTTTGACTTACGATTTGAGACGCGGAGGCGGTGTCGGTCGATGGCCCCTCGTCGATCGTGAATCGTGAATCGTAATTCGTTCAGGCGGCCTTGGTGGTGGCGGGTTTGGCCGGGCCTTCCGCACGGCGGAACGGCATGCCGAGCAGGCGGAGGAGTTCGCGTGCCTCGTCGTCGGTGTTTGCGCTGGTGACGATGGTGATGTCGACGCCAATGTGCTTCTTCACATTGTCGACGGTGATCTCGGGGAAGATCGTGTGATCGGTGATGCCGATGGTGTAGTTGCCCTGGCCGTCGAGCTTGGGCGACAGACCGCGGAAGTCGCGGATTGTCGGGAGGGCAACCGCGATGAGGCGGAGGAGGAACTCCCACATCGCAGGGCCGCGAAGCGTGACGTGGCAGCCGACGATCTGTCCCTGCTTGAGCTTGAAGTTGGCGATCGCCTTCCGGGACTTCGCGAGCACGGGCTTCTGGCCGGCCAGCACGGTGATATCGCGCTGCGTGTCGGCGATCACATTCTTGTCCGCCTCGGCATCGATGCCGGTGTTGATCTTGACCTTGGTCAGCCGCGGAACCTCGTGCTTGTTCGCGTAGCCTCGCAGTTTCATCAATTCGGGCACGACGTGCTCGATGTATTGTTTCTGGAGAGAGGGAGTGTAACTCATGGTGGTGCGACCGGGTTACCGAGCCGGAGGCGGGTAGAGTGATTGCCGTGTCTGGAAGGAAAGGACCCTGCCGGTCACGCCTGGGTGGCCGGCTCGTTCTGGGCGGCCGGTTCCTTCTTGGCGGCCTTGGTCTGCTCCCATCGGGCAAGCGACATCAGGTTCGAGACGTGGATGGATCCTTCGCGCTCGGCGATGGTGCCCTGCGGGTGATCCTGGGATTTCTTGAGGTGGCGCTTGATCATGGCAACGCCTTCGACGCGGGCGCGATTCTTGGCGGCCAGGAGTTCGAGCACCTTGCCCTGTTTGCCCTTGTGGGCTCCGGCGATGACGACGACGATGTCGCCGCGTTTGATGTGAAATTTCTGCATGGTCAGAGGACTTCCGGGGCCAGCGAGATGATCTTCATGAAGTTCTTGGAACGCAGTTCGCGGGCCACGGGGCCGAAGATGCGCGTTCCACGCGGATTGCCGTCCGCGTCGATGATGACGATGGCGTTGCTGTCAAAACGAAGGTAGCTTCCGTCGTTGCGATGGATTGCCGCCTTGGTGCGGACGACGACGGCCTTGACGACCTCGCCCTTCTTTACTGTGGCGTCAGTGGAGCTTTCCTTGATGTGGACGGTGACGATGTCACCGACGTGGGCGAAGGGCGTGTTCTGACCCATGCGTTGGATCAGAGCCGCCCTGCGGGCGCCTGTATTGTCGGCGATGTCGAGAATGGAGCGCAGTTGAATCATGGCGTGCCTCCGGGCTTGCGGCGTTCAGGGTTGCGGGGTTCAGGCCGACGGTGAGGCCGCGGTCGCCGATGCTTCGGCGCTGGCGGAAACCGGGGCAGGCGTGAGTTTGGTGGGGACGGTCTTGGCCACGTCCTGTTCCGAGATCGCCTGGGCGATCCCGGTCTTGGCGGCTTCGACGATGCGCACGAGGCGCCAGCGCTTCAGACGGCTGAGGGGGCGGGTTTCCATGACCTCGACCTTGTCGCCGACCTTGGCCTCGTTCTTCTCGTCGTGCACATGAATGACGGTCTGGCGATTGATGACCTTCTGGTACTTCGCGTGGGGCGTCCGGTACGGAACGGTAACCTTGACGGACTTGGCGCCCATGCGGCTTGTGATAAAGCCGATGAAGGTCTTGCGCTTGTTGCGGGTGGGAGCGGACATGTTGAGGATCGGTTGGAGAGGATCAGGCGGCCTTGGTGGCGGCAGGGGCCTGCTTCTTCGCGTGCATGATGGTTTCGAGGCGGGCGATGTCCTTGCGGTACAGGTGCAGGAGGTGCGGCTTGTCGACCTGCCCGGTCTGTTTGCGCAGGCGGAGCTGGAGCAGTTGGTCGCGAGTTTCGCGCAATTTGGTCTCGATCTCCATTGTGGATAGCTCGCGAATCTCTTTCGTCGTCATGAGGGAAGGGGGGGCGGGTTTGTTGAAATTGGGCCGGGCTCAGACCGTCACGTTTTCGCGGACGATGAAGCGGCACACGAACGGCAGTTTGGTGTCGGCGAGGCGGAATGCCTCCTTGGCAACCTTGTACGGTATGCCTCCGAGTTCGAAAAGGATGACGCCGGGTTTGATCTGCGCGACGTAATACTCGACCGGTCCCTTGCCGTGGCCCATGCGGGTTTCGGCGGGCTTCTTGGTGATCGGCTTGTGCGGGAACACGCGGATCCAGAGCTTGCCCTTGCGCTTGAGATGGCGCGAGATGGCCACGCGGGCGGCCTCGATCTGCGCGCCGGTCATGGAACCCCGGGTGAGGGACTGCAGGCCGAATTCGCCGAAGGCGAGCGTATTGCCGCGCTTGGCATTGCCGGCGTTGCTGCCTTTCTGCATCTTGCGGTATTTGGTGCGGGCGGGCGAGAGAGAAGCCATGGGAGGGAACTATAATTTCAGATTTGTGATTTCAGATTTGTGATTTCGAACTCTGTCGATTTGCGGATCGTCAATCGGAAATCAAAAATCGTAATTCAAAATCGGCGTCAGTTGGTCACGTCGGCGTCCTTTTTGCAGATCCAGCATTTGACGCCGATCTTGCCGTACAAGGTGTGGGCCTCTGCGAATCCGTAGTCGATGTTCTCGCGGAGCGTATGGAGCGGGACGCGGCCCTTGCGCTGCCATTCCCGGCGGGCGATTTCGGCACCACCGAGGCGGCCGGAGCATTGGATGCGGATTCCCTCGGCGCCGAGGGTCATGGCCATCTCGACGGCCTTCTTCATTGCGCGGCGGAAGGCGATGCGGCGCTCGAGCTGGAGGGCGACGTTTTCCGCCACCAATTGCGCCTCGATCTCGGGCTTCTTGACCTCCTGGATGTCGAGCAGGATTTCCTTGCCGGTGAGCTTGGCGAGCTCGTCCTTGATCTTTTCGATTTCCTGGCCCTTGCGTCCGATGACGATGCCGGGCCGGGCGGTGAAGATCTTGACGCGGACGCGGTTCGAGGCGCGCTCGATGAAGATCCGCGGCACGGAGGCCTGCTTGAGCTTCTCCATGAGCCGGGAGCGGATGATCTGGTCCTCGTAAAGAAGGGCAGGAAAGTCCTTTTTGCTCGCAAACCAGCGCGACTGCCAGTTGCGGGTGACGGCGAGACGGAAACCGACGGGATGTGTCTTCTGACCCATGGAGAAAGAGGTTGGCCGGGGCGGCGTGGATTGGACTCGGTGTTAGTTCTGCTTCGGCTCGTCGGAGAGGACGATGCGGATGTGCGACAGCTTCTTGCGGCGGGGCATTGCGGTGCCACGGGGACCGGCCTTGAAACGGCGGAGGCTCGAACCGCACTCGACCAGGGCCCGATGCACGGTCAGCTGGTCGGCCGTCAGGTTGACCTTCGGATTGTTCTCCGCGTTGGCGATTGCACTCTTGAGCGTCTTGAGCAGAAGGCGCGCGGATTTCCGCGGGATCAGCGTGAGCAGATCGACCGCCGCGGTGACTTTGCGCCCCTGGATCTTGCGGGCGACTTCGCGCACCTTTTTCGGCGACATGCGCGTGTTTCGGGTAAGGGCTTGGACTTCCATGGTGGGTCTTGCGTTTGGGCGATGCGGTTCGCCTAGATCTCCTTGCGGGTCATGCCGCCGTGGGCCTTGAAGATGCGGGTCGGGGAGAATTCGCCGAGCTTGTGGCCGACCATGTTCTCGGTCACGTAGACGGCGACGAACGCCTTGCCGTTATGGACGTTGAAGGTGTGGCCGACAAAATCGGGCGTGATCGTCGAGCGACGGGACCAGGTCTGGATGGGCTTGCGGGAGCTGGCCTTCGAGGCCTTCTCAATCTTCGCCATCAGGTGCGGATCGACGAAGAAACCTTTCTTGATTGAACGAGACATGGTGGAAAGCGGTGGCGGGTTTGGGCGCGGTGTGCCTGGCGGGGTTTATTTCTTGCCGCGGGGCGGGAGGCCGTTGCGGCGGACGAGGATGAGGCTGTTGGACGGCTGGCGGCGCCGGCGGGTCGGGAAACCCTTTGCGAGCTGACCCCAGGGCGAGACGACCTGCTGACGGCCGCCACCACCCTTGGATTTGCCCTGGCCGCCACCATTGGGGTGGTCCACCGGGTTCATCGCCATGCCGCGCACGCGCGGACGGCGGCCGAGCCAGCGATTGCGGCCGGCCTTGCCGAGCGATTCGTTGATGTGATCGCCGTTGCCGACCTCACCGATGGTCGCGCGGCATTTTGCGTTGACGAGACGGAGCTCGCCGGAAGGGAGCTTGAGCTGAGCGTTGCCATTCTCGACGCCGACGAGCTCGAGACCCGCGCCGGCGGCCCGGGCGAGTTGTGCGCCGCGGCCGGGAATCAGCTCGACGGCGTGCACGCGGGTGGAGGGCGGAATGGTCTCGAGCGGATAGGCATCGCCCGGGCGGTATTCGTTGTTCTCGCACTTGCTGGCGCTGATGACGGTCGCTCCGACCTTCAGCTCATTGGGCGCCAGGATGTAGGTCTTGGTGCCGTCCGCATAGGAGAGGAGGGCGATGAGGGCCGAGCGGTTTGGATCGTACTCGATCGCCTCCACTCGTGCGCGGGCGTCCAGCTTGGCGCGTTTGAAGTCGATGATGCGATAAAGCTGCTTGTGGCCGCCGCCGCGGCGGCGCGAAGTCAGCCGGCCGTAACAATTGCGGCCGCCGGTCTTGTGCTTGTGCTCGGTGAGGCCGCGCTCGGGACGCTTGTCGACGATTTCATCCGGGCGGTTCAGCTGCGTATAGCGGAGGGACGGGGTGAGCGGGCGGAAAGTTTTGAGTGGCATGGCGGAAAAGAGTGAAAGTGAAAGTGAAAGTGAAAGTGAAAGTGAAAATCGGCGACAGCAGAAGTCAGCATATTCCTTGCGCTTCACTCTTTGGTACGTGGCATTTGGAACTCGGGGCTTCGACGTCAAACAAGCTCGATCTTGTCGCCCTCCTTGAGGGTCACGATGGCTTTCTTGTAGTCGGAGGTGCGGCTTGGCCGGCCCTGGCGACTGCGCTTGTTCTTGCCGCGGATATTCTGGATATTGACGCGCTTGACGGTGACCTTGAATGTCCGCTCGACGGCCTCGCGCACGGTGAACTTGGTGGCGTCGGGCGCGACTTCAAAGGTGTACTGGCTGTACTCGGCGGAGAGTTTGTTGGACTTCTCCGTCAGGCGCATTTGCTTGAGCACGTGTTCGGCGTTGATCATCAGTTGCCTCCGTTGGTCCCGGTCGCGCGGGAAATGATTTTTTCGAGGGCCTTGGTCGACACGACGATTCTCCCGTACTTGCAGAGATCGAGTGTGTTGAGCTTGATTGCCTCCTGCAGGGCGATGCGCCTGAGATTGCGTGCCGCACGCCGGGTATCGGCCGAGAATGGATCGTCGACGATCAACACCTTGCCCTTGGGGGCGATGCGGGCGAGAATCTGGCTGATGACCTTGGTCTTCGCCGGGGCCACTTCAAAATTCTCGATGACATCGATATCGCCGGCCAGCGCGCGGTCGAAGAGGGCGCGGCTAAAGGCAAGCGCTTTCACCTTGGCATTGATCTTCTTGGAGTAGTCGCGCGGCTTTGGACCAAACACGACGCCGCCGCCGGGCCACAGGGGGGATCGCGTCGAGCCTGCGCGGGCGCGTCCGGTGCCCTTCTGGCGCCAGGGTTTCTTGCCACCGCCGCGGACCTCGCCGCGCCGCTTGGTGGAGTGGGTGCCGAGGCGGGCGTTTGCCTGGTGGGCAACAACGACTTCCTTCACGGCCTGCACGCCCTTGTCGCCTTCGAAGGCGGGAATGCTGAAATCGGCTTCACGGCTGGTTGCGCCGTCTGGACTGTAAACTTTGAGCTTCATGGCTGCGGAATTCTCAGTTCGTTATTTCGCAGCCTTCGGCTGGACCTTGGGCTGGCCTTTGATCGCGGTGCGGACAATGACCTCATCGCCGTTCGCGCCCGGGATGGCGCCCTTCACCAGGATGAGGTTCTTCTCGGGAAGCACCTTGACGACCCGGAGGTTTTGCAGCGTGCATTTGTCGGTGCCGAGGTGGCCGGGCATCGATTGGTTCTTCCAGGAGCGCCCGGGAGTCTGGCGCATGCCGATCGATCCGATGCGGCGATGGAACATGGAACCGTGGGCGGCGGGGCCGCCTTGCACGTGGTGCTTCTTGACAACGCCCTGGAAGCTCTTGCCCTTTGAGACGCCGATCACGTCGACAAGCTGGCCTTCCTCAAACGCGGTGACGGTGATGACGTCGCCAGCCTTGACGGAAGGCGGCTCGGCGAGGCGGACTTCGCCGAGAGTGCGGGGAGCTTCGGCAAGGCCCGCCTTCTTGGCGTGATTGAGCTCGGCCTTGCTCGAATTCTTGAGCTTCTTCCTGGAGAAGCCGAGCTGCACGGCATTGTAGCCGTCACTTTCGACGGTCTTGACCTGCACCACGGGGCAGGGACCGGCTTCGACCACGGTGACGGGGATCAGGACGTTTTGAGCGTCGTAGATCTGCGTCATCCCGATCTTCTTGCCTAAAAGGGTAGCGATCATGGGCTAAGCGGTAGGTGGAGGGTTCCGTTTCGTGAGACCTACATTAGCATTGCCGGCGGTTTGCCCGCGGGCTGGCTGCTAACTGTCTTTCAGAAATGTATTCGCTATACGTTGATGGTGATGTCGACGCCGGACGGGAGGTTCAGTTTCTTGAGTTCATCGACGGTCTGGGCTGTGGGCTCGATGATGTCGATGAGTCGCTTGTGGGTGCGCGTCTCGAACTGCTCCATGGATTTCTTGTCGACGTGCGGAGAGCGGTTGACCGAGAGCTTTTCGATGTTTGTGGGAAGCGGAATCGGGCCGGACACGCGGGCGCCTGAGCGCTTGGCCGTCTCGACGATTTCCGAGGCTGACTGGTCGATGACTCGATAGTCAAAGCCCTGAAGCTTGATGCGAATTCGCTGACCTTTCATACGATGCAGAGAGACGGGTTTTAGGTGCGGGCGGGAGCCCGATTGGTGGTCTCGACGATCTTGGTGAGCAATTGCGCCGGGACCTGGTTGAAATGGGACGGCTCCATTGAATAGGAGGCGCGGCCTTTTGAGAGCGAGCGGATGTCAGTGGCGTAGCCGAACATGGTTTCCAGAGGCACCAGGGCGGTGATGATGCAGGCGCCTTCGCGCTGTTCCATGCCCTGGATGTGGCCGCGGCGGCGGTTGATGTCGCCCATGATGTCGCCCTGGTATTCCTCGGGGACGGTGACCTCCACCTTCATGATGGGCTCCAGAAGAATCGGCCTTGCCTTGGCCATTGCGTTCTTGAAGGCGAAGATGCCGGCCATCTTGAATGCCAGTTCCGAGGAATCGACCTCGTGGAACGAACCATCGATGATGCGAGCCTTGAAATCGATGACGGGAAAGCCGGCGACAACGCCGTTATTGGCGGCCTCGTGGATGCCCTCGATGATCGGCTTGATGTACTCCTTGGGAACCACTCCGCCGACGATCTCGTTGATGACCTCGGCGCCCTTGCCCTTCTCATTTGGCTCGAGCGTGATGACGGCATGGCCGTACTGGCCGCGACCGCCCGACTGCCTGATGAACTTGCCCTCGCCGTCGGCGTGACCGGTGATGCTCTCGCGGTAGGCGATCTGCGGCTTGCCGGCGTCGGCCTCGACCTTGAATTCGCGGAACATCCGGTCGCGGATGATCTCGAGGTGAAGCTCGCCCATGCCGGCGATGATCGTCTGGCTGGTATCGGTGTCGGTATAGGTGCGAAACGTGGGATCCTCGGCGGAAAGACGTTGGAGGGCAAAGCCCATCTTTTCCTGGTCGGACTTCGACTTGGGCTCGATCGACATCGAGATCACAGGCTCGGGGAATGTCGGCGGCTCCAGGCGGATGTCCGCCTCGTCGTCGCACAACGTATCCCCGGTGATGACATCCTTGACTCCGACCACGGCGCAGATGTCGCCGGCGTATGCGACGTCGATCTCTTCCTTGTCCATGGCGCGCATGAGCAGGAGGCGGGAAATTCGCTCGTTGCGGCGGGTGCGCGGATTGTAAACGGACTGTCCGCGGGTGAACTTTCCCTGGTAGACCCGGGCGAAGACGATGCGGCCGACGAACGGGTCGCTCCAGAGCTTGAACGCCAGCGCAACCGATTTACCGCGGTCGTCGGAAATGGTCGTCGCCTCCTGGCCATCGCTCGTGAGACCCTTGGTCGGCGGGACATCGAGCGGGTTGGGAAGGTAGTTGACCACACAGTCCAGCAGCCGCTGGACACCCTTCTTCTTGAAAGCAGAACCAGGAATGACGCCGGCGAACTTGAGGGACACGGTCGCCTTGCGGATCCCGATCATCAGTTCATTGACCCCGATTTCAAGGCCATCGAGATATTTGTGCGCGATCCCGTCGTCACAGTCCGCCACGGCTTCGATCAGTTTCTCGCGGTACTTCTTCGCGTCAGCCAGCATCCCGGCCGGAATCTCCCCGATGTTTGGTTTGAGGCCGAGGGGATCGGCTGGATCATCCTCGAAGAAGTAGGCCTTCATCTGCACGAGGTCCACGAGGCCGGTGAAATTCTCCTCGGCACCGATGGGCAGGAAGAGCGGATGGGCGTTTGCGCCAAGCTTCTTGCGCATCTCCTCAACGCAGGCGTAGAAATTGGCGCCAACACGGTCCATCTTGTTGACGAACGCCAAGCGTGGAACGCGGTATTTGTTGGCCTGCCGCCAGACGGTCTCGGACTGGGGCTGGACCCGGCCGACCGCACAAAACACAGCGACCGCACCATCGAGCACCCGGAGGGATCGCTCGACCTCGGCTGTAAAGTCGACGTGTCCCGGCGTGTCGATAATGTTGATGCGGTGTTTGATCGGCGTGAATGGACCAATGGACGGTATCCACGCGCAGGAGATTGCAGCTGCGGTGATGGTGATCCCGCGCTCGCGTTCCTGCTCCATCCAATCGGTGACCGTCGTGCCCTCGTGCACCTCTCCCATCTTGTGGACGGCGCCAGAATAATAGAGTATCCGCTCGGTCGTGGTTGTCTTGCCGGCGTCAATATGCGCGGCAATGCCAATGTTGCGGGTCCACTCCATCGGCGCCGGGCGCTGTGGAGAATTGGCCGGCGACAGATTGGCCTTCTCGGTCACGATTTGGAGAGGGACGGACATGCAGACAGTGGCTGGCTACCAGCGGAGGTGGGCGAAGGCTCGATTGGCCTGGGCCATCTTGTGGGTGTCTTCCTTCTTTTTGACGACAGTCCCTGTATTATTATATGCGTCGACGATTTCGGCCGCGAGCGCCTCCGGCATCGGCATGCCCTTGCGATCCGTCGCTGCAGTAACGATCCACCGGAGCGCAAGGCTCTCCTGGCGTTCGTAGGAAATTTCAACGGGCACCTGATAGGTGGCGCCGCCCACGCGGCGGCTCTTGACCTCAAGGCGGGGGCGCGCGTTCTCGAGCGCGCCGATCATGAGGTCCACGGGATCGCCCTTGCCGAGCTTCTCGCTCACCCGCTCGAACGCACCATAGACGATGCGCTGGGCGAGGCTCTTCTTGCCGCGCTCCATAATGACGTTGATCAGATGTGCGACGAGCGGGCTGCTATAACGGATGTCCGGAATGGTCTCCCGCTTTACTGCTCTGTGACGGCGTGACATGGTTCGGTGCTTTCCTCGAAATGGTTAGGCCTTCTTTACTTCCTTCGGGCGCTTGACGCCGTATTTGGAACGACTGCGGCGGCGCTTTTCGACGCCCGTTGCGTCGAGAGTGCCGCGCACGATGTGATAGCGGACGCCAGGAAGGTCTTTCACGCGGCCGCCGCGGACGAGGACGATGGAGTGCTCCTGCAGGTTGTGCCCTTCGTCGGGGATGTACGAAATGACTTCATAACCGTTCGTGAGCCGGACCTTCGCGACCTTGCGGATGGCGGAGTTGGGCTTCTTGGGCGTGCGCGTCATGACCTGAACACAGACGCCACGGCGGAATGGATTGCCCTGCAGGGCCGGCGCCTTGGACTTGGCGCGGATCCGGCGGCGGCCATTCCTCACGAGCTGGTTGATGGTTGGCATATAGAGACTTGAAACTGAAGGAAGTTGTAGAGGGAAAAGTCGCGAACGCTACCAGAGGGGGCACCTTCGGCAAGCGTTTTTGCGAAAAAAAAAGACGGCCCGCGAAATATGGGATTCGGTTCCCAGACTCGCGGTCCGAAAAGCGTTCTTCAGCCGGTGCCGAAAACGCGCGGGCGTTGAGAGAGAAAAGGATGGTCAGGAAAGCATGTCCGCGCGCGGCAACGCAAGGCCAAAGTGAGAAACGAGCTCCGGATGCGCCGATTTACCTCGTGAGGGTCCGCTCCGCCCGGCTGTTTCCGGCTGCAATGAAACGGCATTCAAAGGCAAGGCAATGAGCAGGCGGAGGATTGGCGACCGGCGCAACGCGGACAAAAAAACGCCCGGCCTGCTGGAGGCCGGGCGTAAAGCACCGGGAGCTAGGCTCAACCGGTACTTTGGCGGGAGGGATCAGAACCATCGCGGCTTGCGCTGGAAATGACAAGAATTATTTGGTGGAAATTCCCAGGGATTCCAGGCGTGTTTCCCTATTCTCTTTTATTCGGTATTGCTTCAACGCCTTCATTCCTTCCATAACTTCACATGGCACAGACAATCGCCGTCATCGATTTTGGCTCCCAATACACCCAGGTGATCGCGCGCCGGATTCGGGAGTGTCAGGTCTATTCCAAGATCTATCATTTTGCGACGCCGGCGGGAAAATTGCGCGAGGACGGTGTCATTGGCATCATTCTGTCGGGCGGCCCGAGCAGCGTGTTTGCGCGGAACGCACCATTGCCGGACCGCGGGATTTTCGATCTGGGGGTTCCCGTCCTCGGCATCTGCTATGGCATTCAGCTTTTCGGGCATCTTCTGGGAGGCACGACGGCGAAGAGCGATCACCGGGAGTATGGTCATGGCACGCTGACGATCAAGCGGCCAGGCCGCCTCTTTGCCGGTCTGCCGCGAAAACTCCGTGTCTGGAATTCCCACGGGGATCGAGTGATCGAACTGCCGCCCGGATTCAAGCCGATCGGAATCACCGAGAATTCGCCGTTTGCCGCGATCGAGGACCGGAAGCGGAATTTCTATGGCATTCAGTTTCACCCCGAGGTGTTTCACACCGAGCGGGGCGTCGAGGTGATTCGCAACTTCCTCGTCGGCGTGTGCGGCGCGAAGCAGGACTGGTCGATGGAGAACTTTATCGTCCGCACCGTGGAGGAGATCCGCGCAACCGTTGGGTCGGGCCGTGTGATTCTTGGACTGAGCGGCGGCGTCGATTCGTCCGTCGCCGCGGCGCTCATTCACAAGGCCATCGGTCGCCAGCTGACCTGTGTGTTCGTTGACAACGGCCTGTTGCGCCAGGGCGAGCGCGATGCTGTCGTCGAACTCTACAAGAAACATTTCCAGATCGACCTGCGCGTTGCCGACGCCGCCCGGATGTTCCTTCGCCGGCTCAAGGGCGTCTCGGAGCCCGAGGAGAAACGCAAGATCATCGGACGGACGTTCATCGAGGTTTTCGAACGGTCGTTGAAATCGATCGGGCATGCCGACTTTCTGGGTCAGGGAACGCTCTATCCGGACGTGATCGAAAGTGTGGCCATCGGCAACAATCCGGCCGCGCTGATCAAGAGCCACCACAATGTCGGCGGGTTGCCGGCGCGCATGCGCCTCCGCCTGATCGAACCGCTTCGGGAGCTCTTCAAGGACGAAGTTCGTGCGGTCGGGGCGCAACTGGGGTTGCCGCGCGAGGTGGTCTGGCGGCAGCCGTTTCCCGGTCCGGGCCTGGGGGTTCGCGTGATTGGAGAGATCACTCCCGACCGGCTCGAGATCCTGCGCAAGGCCGATGCGATTCTTCAGGAAGAGATGATTCAGACCGGACTGTATTGGAAGGTCTGGCAGTCCTTCTGCGTTTTCCTCCCGGTGAAATCGGTCGGTGTGATTGGCGATGAACGCAATTACGCATGGGTGATCGGGGTGCGTGTGGTCGAGAGCATCGATGCAATGACGGCCGACTGGGCGCGCCTGCCGTACGATCTCCTGCAGCGCATTTCCAGCCGCATTACCAACGAGGTTCGAGGAGTCAGCCGCGTGGTGCTCGACATCAGCTCCAAGCCGCCTGCGACCATCGAATGGGAGTAGGCGGTTTCCCGTTGCGAACTCCTGGCCCGCCCGCAAGTCTCACCCCGTGATTCGCTTTCCCATGAAAAGATCCGCAAAATTGATTCGTCTTCTTCTGTTTTCCGGTGCGGCGATCCGCCTCGCAACGCCGGTGGTTGCCGGGACGGCCGACGACATCATCGCCAAGGCCCGCGCCTACCTCGGCGGCGATGCGGCGTTGAGTGCAGTCCATTCCGTGCATTTCAGCGGTGTCATCGAAACCCAGAAGGCGACTCCGACCGGTCCTGTCACTCAAAAGGCCAGTGTCGAGATCTTCTATCAGAAACCCCATCAGCAACGCAGCGTCGTGACGGGGCCCGAGACCGTCGAGACGACCGGGCTCGATGAATACATCGCCTGGCGCAGGGTGCAGAACGTGGCTGACTCGACCCGCTGGCAGCAGAGTGTACTGGATCCGGACATGATCAGATGGTTGCGGGCGATGGCCTGGGAGAACCTCAATTTCTTCAAGGGCATCGAGCAGGAGGGCGGCACGGCCGAGGTGGTTGGCGACGCCACCATCGATGGGCGTGCGGCCGTCAAGGTTGCGATCGCCCACGATGCGAAAATCGTGTTTTACCATTATTTCGATTCAGCGACCGGGAAGCTCCTGACCACGGAGGCCAGGAACCAGACGACCAAGGAGGAGGGCGAGATTCTGGTGAACGGGCTGCGGTTTCCGCAAAAGGAGATCGAAGTGATCAAGAGCCTCGACGCGAAAGGCCAGCCGGTGGAACGGACGTTGGTCATCACGTTCGACAAGATTACCGTCAACGAGACCTTTCCCGAGAGCTATTTTGAAGTGCCGTCGTTGCCTGCCGCGGGTCGCTCGTCAGGCGAGAAGTCGGCGGCACGCCAGTCAACGGTGGCCCCGGCTGCCGGGTCGACCGGTGCGAAGCAGGCGGAATCGGCGGCCACCAAGGGCGGCGGATAAGTGCTCGTGTCATTTGGTTCTGGAGGGCGGCGCGCCCGCATTTCCGGCACCAAACGCTTTGACGTGCGGCTGCGGAGCGCATAGCGGTCTTCCCTCCCATGCGTCTGCTTCGTCACGGTTCACGCAACTTCCGTTCCCAACTCGCCGCGTTCTGCCGCGCGGCCGCGCCGGCGCGCGAGCTCCAGGAGATCGTCGCAGCCATTCTGGCTGACGTGCGCGAACGCGGCGACGCCGCCGTTGTCGATTGCGCGGCGCGCATCGACGGCGCGCGGCTCACGCCGGGGAAGTTTCGCGTGACGTCCGCTGAACTATCCCGGGCCGGTGATGCCCTGTCGTCCAGCGACCGGGCCGCGATTCTGACGGCGCGCGCGAATGTGGTGTATTCGAATCGTCGCACGCTGCCGCGCGGCTGGACCGGCCGCAACCGGCATGGCGCGCAGGTGGGGGAGAAGTTTGATCCGATCCGCCGGGTCGGCATCAACATCCCCGGCGGGCAGGTGCCGCTTGTCTCCACCGTCGTGATGACCGTCACGCTCGCCCAGATTGCGGGTGTGCCCGAGATCGCCGTCTTCACACCGTGCAATCGCGAGGGCCGCGTCGCCGCCGGCCTGCTTGCGGCGTTGCAGCTTTGCGGGATCACCGAGGTCTACCGCATCGGGGGCGTGTACGGCGTGGGAGCGATGGCGTACGGGACCCGGACGATCCCAGCGGTCGACAAGATTTTTGGACCCAGCAACGCGTACGTCTGCGAAGCGATGCGCCAGGTGTTTGGCACCGTGGGAGTGGCGGGGCTCCCCGGACCGAGCGAACTGATGGTGATTGCCGATGGGACGGCGCGTGCCGACTTCGCCGCGGCGGACCTGCTGGCGCAGGCCGAGCACGGATCGGGCAGGGAGAAGATCTATCTCGTGACGACGACGGCCCGCATGCGGCGGGCGATCGCAGCGGAGATTGCGGCGCAGCTCCCGCACCTTTCCCGCACGGATCCGATCCGCCGCGTGCTGGCCGGGGGCTTTCTGGCGATCGAGGTCAAGACCTTGGATCAGGCGGCCGCGGTCGCCAACGAGATCGCCCCCGAACATCTTGAGTTGCTGGTTGCGGACCGGGCAATCGCCGGTCTCACCCGCGCGATCACGACCGCCGGGGCAATCATGATGGGCAACGACACGGCCACCGCGTTCGGCGATTTTGTCGCGGGGCCGAGCCACGTGCTGCCCACGGGGGGTGCAGGGCGCTTTCTCAGCGGGCTGCGCGTGGCGGATTTCATGCGCCGCACCAGTCTCGTGCAGTACGATCGCGCGAGCGTCCTGCGGGCGGCGCCCGTTATTGCCGCATTTGCAGCCTTGGAACAGCTCGACGCCCATGGACGGTCCGTCGAAATCAGGACGGTGGCTGACCGGTCGTCTCGCTAGTCTTTCAATGTCCTCAAGCGAATCCACGTTTGATGTTCAGAATCTCGCGCTGCCGCATGTTGCGCGGCTCCACGCCTATACTCCGGGACTGCAGCCCGTCGAGCCGGGTTGGATCAAGCTCAATACGAATGAGAATCCGTACCCGCCCAGCCCGCGCGTCGCGGAGGCGCTGCGGCGGGAGATCGGCGAGCACGGAGCGTCGTTGAGGCTATACCCGAATCCCAAGTGCGCCCCGCTTCGGGAGGCGGTCGGCCGGCTGCACGCGCTTAAGCCGGATCACGTCTTCATCGGCAACGGTGCGGACGACGTGCTCAACCTCCTGGTGCGTTGTTTTTGCGCACCGGAAGCCGCAGCCGGTTTTGCGCTGCCGAGTTACTCGCTCTACCCGGTGCTCGTCGGCATCCAGGACGGCCGCGCGATGGCCATCGATTTCGACCGGTCGATGCAATTGCCTTCCGACCAGATCGCGGACTCCGCGGCCGGCGTCTTTTTCCTGACCTCGCCCAACGCCCCCACCGGCGTGGGTTTCCGCACGGCGGACATCGAGGCCCTGCTGCGCCGGTATCACGGATTGCTCGTGGTCGATGAAACGTACTCGGTCTTTGCCCGGGAGAATGCGGCCGGCCTTGTGACGCGGCATCCAAACCTTTGCATCGTGCGCACGTTCTCCAAATCACACTGCCTGGCAGGCATGCGGGTCGGGTATGCGCTGGCGAGGCCCGAGGTCATCGGTCTGCTCGACCGCGTGAAGGACAGCTACAACGTCAGTCGCCTCTCGCAGACCGCGGCGCTGGCGGCGGTCGCGGATGCCGACTATTATGCCGGGCTGGTCAGGAAGATCTGTGCGACCCGCGATCAAGCGTTTCAGAGGTGGACGAATGCGCTGGGTTGGTTCACGTATCCATCCGAAACCAACTTTCTGTTCACCGAACCCAAGAACCGCGCCGGCAGCACCGGTCCGGAGATTGCCCGCTCCCTCTACGATTTTCTTTCCGGACGGAAGATACTGGTACGCTACTTTGGGAGCCACGCCTTGACCTCCTCCTTTCTCCGCATCAGCGTCGGCACTGACGAAGAGATGCACGTTTTGCAGGAAAACATCGAGGCATGGATAACAACCGCATAGCAACACTCTCGCGCAAGACTGCGGAGACCGACATCACCGTAACGCTTGCGATCGACGGCACTGGTGCGTCGAAAATCGACACGGGAATACCGTTCTTCGATCACATGCTGACGTTGTTTGCGAAGCATGGCCTGTTCGATCTTGATGTGAAGGCCCGTGGGGATGTCGCGGTTGACTATCACCACACGGTGGAGGACGTCGGCCTGGTGCTGGGCGATGCATTCAAGCGTGCAGTCGGCGACAAGATCGGCCTGAAACGCTATGGGTTTTTCATCCTCCCGATGGATGAGTCGCTTGCCCGCGTGGTCCTCGATCTCGGCGGGCGACCCCATTTGGTGTACGAGGTCAGCGCCCCGACGATGTACGTGCGCGATTTCAATCTGGCACTGGTGAAGGAGTTCTTCCGTGCGTTTGCAAACAGCGCCGGTGCGAATGTGCACGTCCAGCTTCTGTACGGCGAGGAACCGCACCATGTCGTCGAGGCGGTCTTCAAGTGCTTTGCACGGGCCCTCGATGCCGCAACCCAGATCGAGCCCCGGGCTGCGAATCAGCTGCCGTCGACCAAGGGGCAGCTCTAGAAGGCAGCGCGGCGTAAGGTTTTGGGTTTAGGGTTTTGGGTTTAGAATTTTGAGTTGTCTGAACCGGCATTGTTCTGCACTGAACGCTGACTTGTGCTTTGAACGCTGAACTCCGAACTCTGATCCCTGAACTCCGAGCCCTAAACTCAAAACCCTAAACTCAGAACTCGATACCGTGACTCAATCGTCTCCCAAGATCGCCATCATTGACTATGGCATGGGCAACCTGCGCAGCGTGGCGCGCGCCATGCAGACGACGGGTGCGGAAGTGCGTATCATCACGACCCCGGCCGAAATGCCGTGGGCTGACGGCATCGTGTTTCCGGGCCAGGGTGCCATCGTCGACACAATGTCGTTTCTGAAGGCAACCGGATTCGATGGGGCATTGCGCGATTGGATTGCCGCCGACAAGCCGTACCTTGGCATCTGCCTCGGTTTGCAGGCGCTCTTCGAAGTATCTGAGGAGGGTGGCGGCACACCATGCCTTGGTGTATTCCCGGGCAAGATCGTTCGCTTCCGCCTGCCTCCGGAGCTGAAGGTCCCTCACATGGGCTGGAATACCGTCCGGTTCCTTCAGCCTGGTTCCCCGGTGTGCGCCGGTTTGCGCCCGGAGGGAGAGGCGTTCTATTTCGTCCACAGCTACTACGTTGTGCCGGCGGACCGTGCGCTGGTTCTCGGCGAGTCGGACCACGGCGGACCGTTCGTCTGCGCAATCGCGCGCGGCAACTGTTTTGCGACGCAATTCCATCCCGAGAAGAGCCAGGCGAAAGGGTTGATGTTCTACCGGAATTTCGCGAACCATTGCAGTCCGGCTCCGGCGAGAAGCTGATGGCGGAATTGCGGTGCGTCGCAGCCCGCACGTTCTCCTGGGCGCGGACCGAAGCGCCGCGCGGCGTTGGCTGCCGGCGGACGGTGGTTGCGGCTTGCTTGGATTGTGCGGCCGGGCGGAAAGGTATGAAAAATGCTCTAACTAGATTTGCATCACGGTAACAACCTGCTTTCTATTGGATATATGAACGAAACCGCCACCCTCACGCTCGGCAACAAGCCCTATCCGCTCAATGTTATCGTCGGCACCGAGGGCGAAAAGGCTGTGGACATTCGCAATCTGCGAAGCGACTCGGGTTACGTCACCTACGACGAAGGCTTCGGCAACACCGGATCCTGCCAGAGCGCGGTTACGTTCATTGATGGAGAGGCTGGGATCCTGCGCTACCGCGGCTATCCGATCGAGCAGCTGGCGGAGCACTCGTCGTTCATTGAGACGGCTTACCTGATCATCAACGGCGAGCTGCCGTTGCCGGCGCAGCGCAAGCGGTTCTCCCAACTGCTTACCGAGAACTCGCCCATCCATTCGGCGATGGAGCATCTGTTCGAGGGTTTTCCGGCCGACGCGCATCCGATGGCGATCCTGTCGGCAATGCTCAACTCGCTGGGCTCCTATTATCCGCATCTCGCGACGAACGACCACCAGCGCGACCTCGAAACCTACGAGGCCACCTCGGCGGTCATCATCTCCAAGGTCCGCACGATTGCGGCCTATTCCTACCGTGCCAGCCGCGGCCTGCCCTACATTCATCCGCGGCGCGACCTGCCGTACTGCGAGAATTTCCTGCACATGATGTTTTCGACTCCCTACGAGCCGTACATCGCGCTGCCGGAGGTCGCGCAGGCGTTGAATCTTTTCCTGCTGTTGCACGCCGACCACGAACAGAACTGCAGCACGTCGACCGTCCGAATGGTGGCGTCAAGCGGCGCAAATCTGTTTGCCTCGACCGCGGCGGGCGTCTGCGCGCTTTGGGGCCCGTTGCACGGCGGCGCCAACATGGCGGTGATCGAGATGCTCAAGAGCATTCACGCCGAGGGCGACGACGGAACGAAATTCATCGAACAGGCCAAGCTGGGCAAGGCCGACAAACGTCTGATGGGCTTCGGCCATCGCGTCTACAAGCACTACGACCCGCGCGCGAAAATCATCAAGGAGAGCTTCTACAGCGCGCTGGCCAGCCTCGGGATCAAGGACGATCCGCTGCTGAACATCGCCATGCGCCTTGAGGAGGCGGCGCTGAGGGACGAGTACTTCCTCGCGCGAAAGCTGTACCCCAACGTCGATTTCTATTCTGGACTCATCATGCGCGCAATCGGCATCCCGGAGAACATGTTCACCGTGATGTTTGCAATCGGCCGCATGCCCGGTTGGATCGCCAATTGGAAGGAAGTTGCGATGAACCCCAAGGGGCGGATCTACCGGCCGCGGCAGATCTACGTCGGCGCGAATCTCCGCGACTACGTGCCGCCGCACATGCGGAAGTGATCTCTTGCCGCCTGGCAAATGCTGTTTGAGGGAGGCGACCTTGCCGCTGATTGCGTTGCAAATGATTCCGGCTTCACCGGGGTATTGTAACGCAATACGTTACATCGGGTGCCGGGAAGAATTCGCCAAAATGCAGCCGTGAACATCGGCGCCCGCGCGGCTGCGCCGGGACGGGAACGGTCGCGCCCGGCCCGTTTTGTGTGTTTGGCTACTGTGAAGCGCCGCCCGACATCTCCTTCTGCAGATCTTCGAGCGATCCGTGGATCGTGCAGATGACGTGCTTCGAGTCCTGCGTGTCGCCGGCCACAAGCTGATATTCGCCTCCCGACGGGCACTCGGGCATGCTGGAAACGTATTTCCCGCTGCCGACCAGATCGTCCAGCGACGCGGCCGCCTTGCCGTTCTCAAGCGTGTACTGTTCGTTCGCAGAACCGAGCCGGCGCAGATTGCTCGCGCAAACATGTTTGATGGAAGTCTCCCGCGTTGCCTGCCGGACCTTCTGAAACGCGGGGATCGCCATCGCCGCGACCATTCCGATGATGACGACAAAAATCAGCGCAGCCACCGGCGCCTGACCGCCCGGCATGAACATCGCGAAGATGTAGGCGAGCGGATTGCGGGCCGGTGCGGGCGCGAGCGAACTGCCTTTCAAGGCGAGCAGGTCGGTCACGCGCCGGGACAACGTGGGATACGTGGACGCCAGTTCGTGCAGCGAAACGAAAAACCCGCGCTCTTCGTTGTGCTGGCTGGCGAACGCCTCGGCGTTCAGATTGCGGCCGTGCTCGCGTCCGCCGCTGAGCATCAGCATTGCGCGCACGGAGCCGTCCACATCCGCGGCCGCGAACGCCCCGTGGCGGTCGCATGACGATTCCCATGAACGCCGGTACGCGGCCCCGAGAAGCGGCATGAAGAGGCCGGGCGCCAGCAGGAGCTGCTTCAGGATGTGGCGGCTTTTGATATGGCCCAGTTCATGACCGAGGATAAACTTCATCTCCGGAGAATCCGTGCCGAGAGCGTCGAGGAAGTCCGAGAACACGACCACGAAATCGCGGCCGCCATGGCGCGCGGCAAAGGCATTCAGGGCGCCGCCCGCCTGCACGACGTAGAGCGCGGGCATCCGGGTCATCCCAAGGCGCATGCAGACGTCCCGGAACGCCGCGTCGAGCGCCGGCAGCTGCCGCTCGTCGACTTTCACCGCTTCCGAGCGCAGGCTCGCGATCATCATCCCGTTTGCCAGCCAGATCATCACCGCAAAAAGCGCGGCGTAGAGCAGGCCGAAGATGGTGATCACCACGATCAGCCAGACGAGGATCGAAAACAGAAGCACAAACGTGAAATAGGTCTTCTCCTTCGGGTGGGTGAGCGTGTTTGGGGTCAGAACTGGAGCGACTGGGGTCGGTGTGTTCATGGTTTGGATCGGTCGGGACAGCGTTTGCTCTGGAGGCGGTGGCGGCCGGCAATCATGGCTGCGAATCGCGATGGATGATCGTCACAGCCTGAAGCGGTCCGGGGATTTTCGTTTGGGCACAGGTTCGAACGATGCGCGATCGCACTGCATCGGCTCGTGCAAAGATGCCCGGAATGTGTCCTCGCGTCAACGCACTTCCCGGCGATCGCCGCTCATTCCGCCTTCTTGTCGGGCGGCGCGTGGAAGATGTCGTCGAGTTCCAAGCCGGTCAGGACCGTGATGCCCCGGAGCAGGCGCCAAAGCACGAACATCATCATCGCCACGCTTGGAAGCACGATCACGGGCCAGCTCAGAAGATGCATCTTGGCCAGTTCTCCGTTGAACGCAGCCGTGCCCGGCGGGCTGGTCAGAAGGTGGCGGGCAAGTCCATAGTTCAACGCTGAACTGACGAAGAATGAGACTGAGAGAAGTCCGGTCGAGCGGCGGAGCAGCCGGTCGAAATCCGGCCGCGTTCCCCGGGCCGATAGTTTCGAATCGACCTTCTCGACGTCGATGATCTGCGGATTGTAGAGCAATTCGGTCACCAGTGGTGTCGTTGCCCGCATCGACCCGATCACGACCAGACCGATGATGCCTGGAATGGCCGCGTCCTTTACTGCGAACCAGAATCCGCCGACCTTCATGAGTCCAAACCCTCCCGAAAGCAGGACGCTCACGATGCCGATGATCGAAATGAAGTTCCAACGCCGGCGCGCGATGAAGTCGTACAAGCCGTAGCCGAGCGGAAACGCGAGCGCGACCAGCAAGCCCCACCTGGGCCCGAGCCATCGGTCGCTGCTCATCCAGGTGAGAATCCCCGTGGGCACCGCCACATTGCAGACGAGGTTCAGAAGCAGATTCTCGGCTTTGGGCTTTGCGGGGGCGCCGCCGGACGCGGGCGGAGCGCTCGGCGGTTGGTTCTCAGCGGCAGGTTCGGCGTCGGACATGGCGGAATGCCCGTGCACGTTTGCAGACCTCGCTCCGACGTCAACCCCGCTGGCGCAATCGTCAGACCTTTTGACAGGAGCACGCAGAGGGCCTGGTGTGGCTCCGCGCAACCAAACGTAGGGGCGCGATCTCGTCGCGCCCTCAACGGGACGCAGCAAGTCTGCGCCCCTACGATGAAGGCATTCCGTGTTATAGAGGCCGAGAATGAAACCGCCCTGCGGTCTCCTGTGAAACCCGATTTTTCATTCGTTTTTTCGCTCCGGGTTTGTCATTAGGAATCGCGCGGACGCTGTGTCCGCGCGATCCCTCGCACCATGATCTTCCTCGGCGTCAACATCGACCATTGCGCCACACTCCGTCAGGCCCGCTATCGCGAATGCGACCGGGTTGCGGGCGGCAATGTGGAGCCCGATCCTGTCACACTCGGTTTGCTTGCCGAACGCGCCGGCGCCGACGGCATCACGGTCCATCTGCGGGAGGACCGCCGCCACATTCAGGAACGCGATGTATGGCGGCTGCGCGAGACCATCGGCACGCGGCTCAATCTCGAGATGGCCTGCACGCCGGCGATGATTGAGTTCGCCGTCAAGCTGAAGCCTGACTCAGTTTGCCTTGTTCCGGAGAACCGTCGCGAAGTCACGACCGAGGGCGGGCTCGATGTCGCGGGCAACGAAGAACGGGTCCGCGCGGTGGTTGACGCGATGCGCGCCGCCGGAATTGTCACGAGTCTGTTCATCAGTCCGGACGAGAATCAGATCGAACTCGCGGCGAAGATCCGGAGTCCGTGGATCGAGCTCCATACCGGCGCCTATGCGGAGGCGTATCACTCGCCGGAGCGGAAGACGCAATTCGAGCGTCTCCGCCGGGGGGCTGCACTTGCGAGCCAGCTGGGGTTGGTTGTGAATGCCGGCCACGGCATCAACTACGTCAACATCGCCGAGGTGCGCACGCTGCCGCATCTGCATGAGCTCAACATCGGCCACAGCATCCTGAGTCGCGCGCTCTTCACCGGCATCGAGGAGGCGGTGCGGGAGATGAAGGCGCGGTTGAATCCCTCCGCATGAACATCGTTCTTCCTCCCGGCGGCATCGTGATCGGCCTCGGCTGCGACGTCATCGAGATTGAGCGGGTTCGCGGCGTGTTCGACCGCCAGGGGGAGCGTTTTCTGCAGCGGGTGTTTACCGACGAGGAACGCGAGTATTGTTTCAGCCACAAGATGCCGCATCTGCATCTGGCCGGACGATTTGCCGCGAAGGAAGCTGTGTCGAAGGCGTTCACCACGGGCATCGGCGCCGAACTGGGCTGGCGCTCGATTTCAATCCACCACGGATCCCGGCACGAGCCCCTGGTCCGCCTGGATGACAAGGGACAGGCTCTCCTGGCGCAGGTGGGCGCCACGCACGTGCTCGTATCGCTTTCCCACACCGTCACCGTTGCGATGGCCGTCGCAGTGCTCGTGAGGCAGCAGGCGTGAAATTCTTTGGGGAAATCTGTCTCGTGCGGGACAAGATCCAGCTCATCATTCGCCGGGTCGGAAGATCCGAAATTCGAATGCCGAAATCCGAAACAGATCCGAGACTTGTGGGGGCGCAGTCTTGCTGCGACCGTTGGAGCGGGGTCGCAGCAAGACTGCGCCCCTACGTTTGTTTGCCTCGGAGTCGAGCGGGGTGCATCTGTGGATAATGGCCAGACCACCGACATGAACACAACCTGGGCCGATCCGATTCTGACTTGTGCCGACGCGCGGGCGCTCGAAGTCCGGCTGTTTTGTGGCGACGAGGAGCGGGAGTGGGCGGCGATGCAACGCGCGGGCGCCGCAGTGGCGCGTGCTGTCCTCACCGATTTTGAGGAGATCGGCGGATTCCCGGGAACGGGCCGCCTCCTGGTCCTTGCGGGCAAGGGACACAATGGAGGCGACGCGCTGCTTGCCGCTGCGGCGATCCTCGAAAAACATCCGGCCGCCTCGGCCGACGTCGTGTTTGCCTTCGGGGAGAGGGCGCTGCGACCCCTTGCAGCCCGCGCATGGCGGCAGCTTGTGGAAAAGGCGCCGCAGCGCGTCCGTGCGCTCGCCGGATCCGTTTCAATCGTGGCAGGGGCGCAGCCTCGCCTGCGCCATTCAGTGGCCGCGAGTGCCAGCGAGTGGAAATCCCCCTATGACATCTGTCTGGATGGCGTATTTGGATTTCAGTTTCGCCCGCCGGTCGAGACGGCCACCGCGGAGCTTCTCCGTGAGGTGAACCGGCATCCGGCCATCCGGCTCCGGGCCGCGGTCGACCTGCCCAGCGGGGTGGGAGAACAGTCCGGCGACATCGCGTTTCGAGCCGATTTCACCTATGCGACCGGCAGCGTGAAATCGCCGTTGTTGGAGGAGCGCAACCGATTCGCGGCGGGGCGCCTGCGCTATTGCGACCTCGGATTCTTCGACACTGGAAATGCAGGAAGCCCGCTCGCGGGAGATCCATCGGATTTATCGGGCGCAGGAAGCCCGCTCGCGGGCGATCCAACGGATTCATCGCGCGCCGTTTCGACGGATTCGACAGGCTCCCCGCGAGCAGGCTCAGGGTCTGCGACACCGCAGGCAAGCTCAAGGCCCCGAGCGTGTCGAGGGGCAAGCGCGCTTCCTACAGATTTCGTTCTCAAGCCTTCGATCCTGGGCCCCCTGGCTGGCCTGCGCGCGGCGCAGTCCGACAAGCGCACGTTCGGCCATCTTTTCGTAATCGCCGGTTCCCGGAGCTATCCGGGCGCTGCGCTGATGTGTGCGCGGGCGGCCTTGCGGAGTGGCGTGGGGCTTGTGACGGTCTTTGCGCCCGAGTCGCTCGTGCCGACGTACGCGGCGTGCGCACCGGAGGCGATCTGGGTTGCATGGCCGGAGACTCCGGACGGCGGTCTGTCGTTGGACGGGCTGCACCTGCTGCGGCAGCGGTTGCCGGGTGCCACGGCGCTTGTGATGGGATGCGGACTCGCTACGGAGCCGGAGACGCAGACGCTCGCCGGGGAGATCGTGAAGCTTGCCGGAATCCCTGTGGCGCTCGACGCGGATGCCCTGCAGCCGTCAATCCTCGCGACCGCGGCGGGAAAGCGTGTCGTCTGTCTTCCGCATGCGGGCGAGTTTCGGCGGCTCGCCGGCGGGCGGGAGGCAAATCCGGCGGTGTTGCGCGCGCTGGCGCGCGAGACGAATGCAGTCATCGCCCTCAAAGGCCCGGTCACTCAGATCGCGCAAGGCGAACACATTTATCATAGTTTCTGTGGCGGGCCGGTGCTCGCGCGCGGAGGCAGCGGCGACCTGCTGGCGGGGCTTGTCGGCGGGTTGCTCGCGCAGGCTGGGGTGGCGGAGCGGCGTCCCGTTCCGTCCGAAAACGAAGAGGCCGACGCTTTGCTGCTCGCCGCGTGCCGCGGGGTGGTGTGGCACGGACTCGCTGCGGATCTGCTTGCGCGCGACCGCGGCCAGGTCGCGGTACAGGCGACGCAGCTGCTCGACTACCTCCCCGCCGCGCTGCGCCACTCGGCCCGCTGACTCGGCAGGGCAGCGAACCTGCAAACCATTTCACAGGAGCTCGCAGAGGGCGCAGAGATTAGTCGTGGGCCTGACAAAGCCTCGAAAGCGTCCCGTGGCCAATCTTTTCCGGAGTCTATTCGTTGCCTTGCGGCCGGATCAGGTTTGGGGAACTCTGCTGCCTCCGCGTTCTCCTGTGAAATGTGCTGGATTGCGCCGTTGCCTGCGAATTGCGACCGTTTGGAGCCTGTCGGCAGCGGCTAAGGCAGCGGTGGCGAAAATTGCCGTGATAATCGGGTTCGGGCATGGTCAACTGGGCGCCTTCCACGCATGACGTCTATCGATGGCCACTGAACTCACAGAACCGCAGGCGCTGCTCGTGTTGAACGCGCTGCCGAACATCGGGCCGATCACGACCAACCGGCTGCTCGAAGAATTGGGAGGGGATCCGCGTGCGATCTTTGCGGCAAGCCCCCGACAGCTTGAGGCGGTGAAGGGGGTCGGGCCGGTCATCGCGCAGACGCTCGTGCGGTGGACGGAGCATTTCGATCTCGCGCGGGAAGAAAAGAATCTGGCCGCCGCAGGCGCGGCCTTTGTGACGACGCGCGACGCCGCCTATCCGAGGCTGTTGAAGGAGATTCATGATCCGCCGATCGGACTGTATCGAAAAGGAAACTACGATTTTGCCCATCCGGGCGTCGCGATCGTGGGCAGCCGCCGGGCGACGCTGTACGGGCAGTCAGTGGCGAAGAAGCTTGGCGTCGAACTGGCGGAGCGGGGCTTTTGCGTTGTGAGCGGGCTGGCCCGCGGAATCGACACGGCGGCGCACGAGGGCGCGCTTTCGGTCGGTGGGAAGACCGCCGCGGTGCTGGGCACGGGAATCGACATCATCTACCCGCCGGAGAATCTCGACCTTTACCGGCGCATTGCGGAGGCGGGGGCGATTCTCTCGGAGTTTCCGTTCGGCCGCCGCGCCGACCGGCAGTCGTTCGCGATGCGGAACCGAATCGTGTCCGGGATCTGCGAAGCGGTGGTCGTGGTGGAAAGCGACGTGGACGGCGGAGCGATGATCACCGCGCGTTTTGCGGGCGAGCACGGCAAACTCATCTTTGCCGTGCCGGGCAGGATCGACCAGCCGTCAAGCCGAGGATGCCACCAGCTGATTCGCGATGGCGCGACCCTGCTGACAAGCGTGGACGACATTCTCTCGGAGCTGAACTATCTGGACGGCCTGCGTCCTGCGCCGGTGCCGGGTCAGACGGCCGATGCCACAATGGTTGGCGGGTTGGGGGAGGCGGAGCAGCGCGTGTTCGAATGTTTTCGGGGAGGCTCGATTCTGAACATCGATGCGCTCGCGGGGCTGACGCAGATGCCGGCGCACGAATTGGGTGCGACGCTCATGCTGCTCGAGCTGAAGCGGCTCGTGGTGAAGCGCATCGACGGCGCTTTCGAAGCCCGCTGACATCACGTCGGACTTCGTCCTGCGCGCTGTCAGAAGAAAACGGCTGCGCCGTTTTCCAGGCGGACAGAGCTTCAACCAAACCCAGAGCATTTTACAGGAGGACGCAGAGGCAGCAGAGGGCGAAAAACCAGCCCACTCGACAGAGCCAAACACGCGGGAATGGTTTGGGCTTGCCGGGCGATGTTCTATAGGCACCTATAGGTCCATGCCAACGCTCTCATTCCATGCCCCCGAGAAACTCGCCCGGAAGGTGCGTGCTGCCGCCCGGAAGCGCGGACTTCCGGTGTCTCGATACCTGAAGATCGCGGCGGAGAGAGAGGTTGCGCCGGCACGCGGCGGCCTGGGGGATTGGGTGAAGAAATACGCTGGCATCGTCAAAGACGCTCCGGCAGATCTCTCCACCCGTGAAGGCTACGGAGATTAGGTACATCATCGACGCGGGGCCGATCATCGGTGCCCTGTCGGCAGCAGATCAATGGCATGACTGGAGCCGGAGGATCCTTGCGTTGATTGACGAACCTGTGGCCACGACGGAGATTGTTTTTGGCGAGGCCTGTCACCGGCTGAAGACTTACAGGCTTGGTCTGTATGCCGCCGTCGATGGAGCCCGGGCGGGGCGGTTTCTACTCCTTCCGCAATGGGTGGAGCACGGCGGGCGGGCGCTGGAACTGCTTCAGAAGTATCCCCAGATGGATGCCGGCGATTGTTCGCTCGTCATCCTCTCTGAGCTTCTGCCCCGAGCCACGATCATAACGACCGACGCCGGACATTTCCGGGTTTATCGGCGCTTCCGCAGCCAATCGCTGCCCCTGCTTACCCCTGGTTGACGCGCTGCCGACATGGGCCGGCTACAACGGACCGCCGATCTTTCAGGAGCTAACGGAAGAAACGGAGAACACCAGCAAAGAGTAAGGGGCGCCGCTCCGTTGCCTCCCGTAAGAAGCGTTCGGTTTGGATGCCGATCCGCAGCACCGGAATTTCCGTTGAAAGCACGGCGTGGCTCGCCCAATAGTTCCGGCGTGGCTTTTACTCTGCATGCCCTGGACTGCCGACGACATCACGGTCAATTGCCGGCAATCGATCCCAGCGACGGTTGAAATCGCGAGATATGCAGGCCAGCGACGATACCCCGATCGATCCCGCCAATCCCGGCGAGAATTCGAGCCAGCGCTCCGATCCCCCGGATGATGCTGCAACCCGGCGCGTGGATCCGGACGACAGCCCGACGGTGCGCGGGCTC